>Ga0209478_1000091_pt1 | contig 197394 bp, 177 predicted proteins | sample DewCreD2012metaG_5_FD_184109 | JGI IMG/M metagenome (GOLD analysis project Ga0209478, IMG submission 184109) | Hot spring sediment bacterial and archeal communities from British Columbia, Canada, to study Microbial Dark Matter (Phase II) - Dewar... ...
ATGATCATGCCGCCGAAACCACCTGCCTGCTGGATTTCCGACGCCAGCAGAATGTACTGGTAACGATGACTCGGATAGTACGGCATGTATGGGAAGTAGTTTGAGTAGGTGTTCCCCGTTCCGATGATCACTTGGATTTGAGCATAGCTGGGGAGCACACCACTGCAGCAGAGAAGCACTGCTGCCAACGCAAACGCAACGCGTTTCATAGGACCTCCGATGTGAAACAATGGGTATATCGTTTCCAGGTACACAAGCGGCAATACGTGGCGGGAACGTGCAGCGTGTTCCTCCTCCAGAGCCCCGCATTGCCAAATTCGCTGCCTATGGCAGCGGCACTAACATACGAAAGTTTTTCGTAAGAACCAAATTTTTCCGCGCGGCTGTTCCACCGGCAACAATGCAGAAAAATTTCGATTGTTTCACTTGCCGCCGAGAGCATCAGCGCATGATGAGAAAACGCTCGGCTGCGACCACTCCGCCGCTGGAGCGAAGGATCGCAGTATAGCTCCCATCGGGCAATGAAGAGCAGTCGAGCGTGAGCGTCCGGTCACTGCCTGCGGAGTATTCAGCAACGTAGGCAACGCGCCGGCCGAGCACGTCGAGCACCTCGACTTCAACCGCCGTTGCAGCCTCGCTGCCAAGCAGCAGGCGAAACGCAACGCGATCGCGCGCTGGGTTAGGTGTAACAAGAAGGAACGCCCGCGGCTCGAACCTACCTGGAACCTGGCTGAGCGGATTCGACGGTGTGTCGAAGCTGGCGATCTTGTAAATGTTGCCTGCCAAATCGGTGATCCAATAGTTGCCATCGCGAGGGTCGTACTCGACGCCGCGGGCGTTGATCGTTCCCCCGCTCGAATTGACCAGCTCCATGCGATCGAGCTCGCGGCTTGGATCGGCAGCATCGAGCCGCAGCAAGAACGCTGCTTGCAAGCCCCCTCCACCAGCAGTGAACTGTGTCCCAACCTGGTAGAGGTAGCGGCTGCCGTCGTAGGCCAAACAGCGCGGACCGTAGAATTCGCGGAAGGGATTATCGAGCGTCCGCTCGACTTGGAACGTCTGGGGGTCGCAGATCAGAATGCGCTGCGCGCCGTCGCGTTCGTTGAGAACGAGCTTTTCGCCCACCAGTTCAATCCCAAGACCGTAGGACGTCGCCGGGCTTGCGCCGCGCCGGAGAAGCGTGCCATTAGTGTCGAGCACGAGGATGCGTGCGCCCGCTCCGTTGGACGTGTTGAGCAGGCGGTGCACGTAGAGAATTCCGCGCTGGCGATCAATCGTCAAGTCGGTACAGTTGACCGTATCGCCGGCGGGGAGCTTGATGGTTTTGCGGATCTGAAGCGTCGTCACATCGAGCTTGTAGAGGTACGGCGTGTAGAAGCTCGTGGTCCACAATCCACCGTTGCCGTCGTAGGCCAAGCCATAGGCAACGTGTGGGATGGAAACTGTGCTCTGCACTGAGCCGCGCTGGAATTCGAGGATTGTGAACGGATTGGAAACCACCGACACGAGAGGATTGCCAACCTCGGTAACGCGAATGCGAACCCGCTCAGAGGGGCGGTTTTCGACGATCCACCGGAACGCCCCGCCGACGGCATTCGTTGCGAGGGTGGTCCAGTACTGGCCATCGGTGTAGGTGATTTCCAGCGTGACAGGCTCCTGGAATCCATGCCAGGAAAACACCATCGCGCTGGTGGCGGTGACAACCTCGCCGCCCAACGGCGAAGTAATCTCCGGTTCGGTGATGCTTTCGGCAGGAATTGCGCATTCCCACATCGAGCGGCCGTGCGTCGCAACACGCACAACGTTTCGTTCGGGGAAAATTTGCAGATCGAGCACAGGCGCTCGTGGCAAGCCGCGCCCGAGCGGTGTCCAGGATTGCCCACCGTTGAACGTGATGAACACACCCGCATCGGTTCCTGCAACGATGACGTCTTCGTTGGTGGAATAGACATCAATTGCGTTGACTGGTACATCAGGCAGTGTCGTGCTGATGTCCTGCCAGCTGCGGCCGCGATCAGTGGTTTTGAAGACGTGGCCAGTGCCGTAGCCCGAGTAGCAAATCCACGCTGTGTTCGGATCCGAAGGCGAGCAGATGATGTCGCGGACAAAGCGCAGCGGCAAACCGTTGAGGGTAACCTCGGTCCAATCAATGCCTCCGTTATCGGTGCGGAAGACGCGGCCGTTTTCCAGACCGACGTAGATGAGCGATTCATCCATCGGCGATGGGCCGATCGCGCTAATCTTCGCTTGCGGATCGAAGACGTCCGGCGAGCCAGGCTCCCAGCGCGTTCCACCGACGTAGTTGCGGTAAAGCTTGCTCCTGCCATGGTAGAGCGCACCGGTCGAGCGATCGAGCACCAGTGGCGACGCCCACGCACCTTGGTCGTTAGCATCAATGCCAGTAGTAAACGAGCCCGTCTGCCCCGTCGAAAGGTTGCGCCACCACATGTCGCCGTAGTACACCTCGCCGTAGATCATCGCTGGGTTGAGGATGTTGACGACGGTGTAGAACCCATCGCCACCCCAGATGGATTGCCACGAGGTCTGCTGTTGGACGCTTCCGAGCGTGCCGTTGTCTTGCGTGCCGCCGTAGGTCTTCTGTTCGGCACTGCGGTCAATGTCCATCGCGTAGAACTGCGTCACCGCATAGCCGCGATTGATCGCTTGCCACTGCCCCAGCCCACCCCCGCTGGTCGTGCGGTACATGCCGCCATCGTTGGCAAGGTAGATTTCATTCGGATTGAGCGGATTGAACGCGCCGGCATGCTGGTCAACATGCACGTTGCCACCACTGTACCCTTGGGTGACGTTCGTCCAGCTCGACCCGCCGTTGGTTGTTCGCCACAGATCAATCCCACCGGCGAATGCAATGTCGGGATTGGTTGGGTGCACCATCACGAAGTTGTCGTAGGCACCCTGCCCGTTGAAAAAGCTGTTGTTGCCTTGATAAACGCGCTGCCAGGTATTGCCACCGTCAGTGGACTTGTAGATGGCGCCAACGGTATTGGTCGTCACCTGCCCGGTTGGGTCAGGACCTTCGATGAGCGCATAGAGAATCGCCGTGTTCGAGGGAGCGCACTGTACAGAGACGCGTCCGATTTGATCTGCCGGTGGCATACCGTTCGACGTCCGCGAAAAGGTTTCGCCGCCATCGGTTGAACGCCAGACGCCATTGCCCCAGATGCCGATCCAGAGCTTGCGTTCGTCGTTTGGGTCAATCGTGATGTCGCTGATCGCAAAGCGATTCATCCGCTGCCAGCTTGCCCCAGCATCGGTGGATTTGTAGAGCCCTGGTGCACTCCGCACTCCGCCCGCATAGATGAGATTCGAGTTCTTCGGATGGACGTACACTTTCGAAAACGCGCCGACGGTGGAAAGACCGATCCGCCGCCAGGTGCGGCCACCATCGGTGGATTTGTACATTCCAGTTCCCCAGGCATCCTGCATGTTCGAGGCAGGTGTGATTTCGCCAGTGCCCGCATAGAGCACATCGGGATTGTTCGGATCAATTGCCAGTGCGCCCATGCTCAGCGAGACACCGTTGTCAAACAGTGGCTCCCACGACGCACCACTGTTGGTCGTTCGCCAGATGCCACCACCAGCAGCGCCGACGTACACCACGCCCGATTGCGTTGGATGGTGCACAACCGTCCGCGTGCGTCCGCCGATGTTATCCGGTCCGATGAGCTTCCACTCGGGTTGTGCTGCAAGCGCTGCAGCTGCACCCTTGCGGTGGGCAAGGCGCTCGGCTTGTTCGATCGCGCGCTCATACGCGCCCTCCGGGATACGGTCGAAAGGGAATGCTCGCTGCTTCCAGAACTCAACCTCCCGCGCAAATGGATCTTCCTGGCCCATTCCTTCCTTCGGGAATGACTGCGCTCCTGCAGCGCTACTGCAAATCAGGAGCATTGCAAACGCAAGAGCACAGTGCGTAGCTCGGTGCATCGCCATCGTTCCATTGTGAAGATTCGTACCACTGGCAGTGCCTTGAGAAGGCAGAGGTAAAAATACCACGCACCGACGTACAAACAATGGCTCGGTGCCGAGCAGGCTCGTATTTTTCGCAGCGAGTGGAAACCATCGGCAACGTGGGACGATGTACGCGCGCATTTCCTCAGCTTCGGTAGTGGGAATCTCGGCATTCATCGTCGAGGTCGAAACGCATCTGGAGCAGCAACTGCCAGGCTTTGTCGTGGTGGGATTGCCCGATTCCGCAGTGCGCGAATCTCGCGAGCGCGTCACGGCAGCGATCAAGTCCAGCGGCTTTGCATTCCCCCAGCGGAAGATCACCGTCAACCTTGCACCTGCGGACATCCGCAAGGAAGGTTCTGGTTTCGATTTGCCCATTGCGATCGGCATACTGACGGCAAGTGGCGTCATCGCGCCGGAGATGCTGGAGGCTACTATCGTTGTCGGTGAGCTTGCGCTCGATGGATCGCTCCGTCCGATTCGCGGCGGACTCTCGATGGCGCTCGAAGCAGGCGCACGCGGCTTCCGTCGCATGATCGTCCCTGCACCGAATGCGGAAGAAGCCGCACTGGCGCAAGCGCTCGACGTGCTGGCTGCAGAATCGCTCGGTGAGGTAGTCTCCATCCTCACTGGCGAACTCGCTCCTGTACCGGTAACCGTAGATCCAGCCGAGCTGTTCGAGCGGCATCGGAGCCACCATGAACCTGACTTTGCCGACGTCAAAGGTCAAGAAGCCGTCAAGCGCGCGCTCGAAGTCGCCGCTGCTGGTGGGCACAACGTCATCATGATCGGCCCGCCGGGTTCGGGCAAAACGATGCTCGCACGGCGGCTGCCTGGTATCCTTCCGCCGATGACGCTGGCAGAAGCAATCGAGACGACGCGCATCCACTCCGTGGCGGGATTGCTCCCGCCGGGGCAAGCGCTTGTGACCGAACGTCCCTTCCGCGCTCCACACCACACGATCAGCGATGCAGCACTCGTCGGTGGAGGGATGAACACCATCAGAGCTGGAGAAATCTCGTTGGCACACCACGGCGTCCTCTTCCTCGATGAGCTTCCGGAGTTTGCGCGGAATGTGCTCGAAGTGCTCCGCCAACCTCTCGAAGAACGCCGCATCACGATTTCGCGGACGAAGATGACCGTCGAGTACCCGTGCAACGTGATGCTCGTCTGCTCGATGAACCCATGTCCCTGCGGCAACTTCGGCAACCCAAAGCACGAATGCACCTGCACCCCACAGCAGATTCAGCGCTACATGGCGAAAATTTCCGGCCCGCTGCTCGATCGCATTGACATTCACATCGAGGTCCAGCCCGTTGCACACCACGAGCTGAGCGCCGCACGGCGCGGCGAGCGCTCGGAAGTTATCCGCGACCGCGTCCTCCGTGCGCGACAGCGTCAAGCAGAGCGTTTTGCCGGCATTGATGGCATCTACAAGAACGCGGATATGGGGCCGAAGGAAATCGAACGCTTCTGCCAGCTCGATGCATCGGCACGCTCTCTGCTCGATGCTGCGATGCAGCGGCTTGGGCTTTCTGCACGTGCCTACGATCGCATCCTCAAAGTTGCGCGGACGATTGCCGATCTCGACGGCAGCGCTGCAATCACAACCGTCCACTTGAGCGAGGCCATCCAGTATCGCAGCCTCGACCGGCAGTTCTGGAATGTCTAAGCACCCGCGAGTGCGTCAATCTCGCTGGCAAGCTTGAAATCAAGCTCGGTCAGGCCGCCGCGGTCGTGCGTGGTCGAGCTAATGCGGAGCTTGTTCCAGCCGTAGAGCAGAATGTCCGGATGATGGTCGAGCTTCTCCGCTGTCAGTGCGATTGCGTTGATGAGTCCGACTGCAGCCAGAAAGTTCGGTGCGACAATCTCGCGGACAATCTTTGCCGGCGGAGGCGGCCCTTCTTCTAATCGCCAGAGCGGATGCTGGCCAAGGAGATGCTCAATTGTTGCGCGGTCCAACAGTGGGGGTCGCATTGCCGATGTCGCTCCAGTGTTCAACGCAGAGCAAATCTACGCTCCAACGCATCAGTAGCCCACAGGGACAGCGACGCCGAGAAGGAGCGCGGTGATCCCATCGAACTTCCCATCGTGCGGTGCATTGAGATTATCGGTCGTTGTCAGTACGAACGTCGCCCGAAGCTCAACGAAAAACTGCTCGAGAACACGTGCACGGACACCGACGGCAAGGGGAATCGCCAGCGCTGGCGTATTCGGTTCGAAATCGGGCGAGGGCGGCTGCTGCAAGATCATCTCGTTGAGTGGAAACAGTGCGCCGACACCTGCTGCTACGAATGCAGCCGATGGCACCTGGAGCGGGAGCGGTACCGACACACGGCCACGAACATCTACCATGATTGCCCCGGTTGCATAGCGGAAGCCGGGCGCTGTTGAGAGCGTCCGCGCATACCAGAAGTTCAGCTCCCCGCCGAGGATGTCAGACGCGCGATCCTGGACGAGCGCACTGATGCCGCCCGCAATACCCCAGTCCTGCAGTTGGGTGGGGACTTCGTTCGCACCACGCGCCGCTCCGAGGAAGCCACACACAGTGATGGGGGACTCGATGTACGATTGTGCAAGAACCGAAATGCTCATCAAGCAGAATGGGATGAACCAGCGCATAGAGCACGTGCAATTTTGCGTGCACGAAACTACAGCGAGATTGCATGCAGCAATTCATCGTCCTCGGCCTTGTTGCGATTGGGACACTCCGCGCAGCCGATACAACCACCACACTGTGGGAGGATGTTTGGGGGGACATCCGCTCCGTTCCACGCGGCGTTGCGATCGAGCCGCTCCCGAGCATTGCTGCCAGTGCTGGAAGCCTTGCCGCGATTGTTTGGATGAGCGGTGGCGACCGCGCACTCCGCAGTGCAGCGCTGCGAAATCAGCATCGCACGCTCGATGCTCTCGCGCAGGTGGGCAATACGCTGGGCCAATCCTGGAGTGCAGCGGCACTGTCTGCAGCGATCTTCGCCGGCGGCGCCATCGCAGGCTCTGAGCATACAATGACGAGCGGACGCCAGCTGCTCGAAGCACTGGCGGTCGCTGGTCTCATCACAACCGCCACCAAGGTTATCGTTGGCCGTGCGCGCCCCTGGCGTAACCGAGGCGATAGCTTTTTTCTGCCCGCACGGTGGGATGATGGGCAGTGGTCGTTCCCTTCAGGGCATGCGACCATTGGCGGAACAATTCTCGGCGTCGCGTTGGCTCGAGGTCAGTCGGTAGCACTCCCCATCGGCGCAGCAGCAGTGGCGCTCACCATCGCTGGGGCGCGTATCTACACGGACCAGCATTGGGCAAGTGACGTAATTGCCGGCACCACAATCGGTGCTACCGTGGGCTATGCACTCGCCCGTCGCCCGATAAGCTCTGCACAGTGGCAGCTGTATCCGTTGCCGAACGGGATCGGGATTGGCGCAGCATGGTAACACCGCACTTGCACCAGCAGCTTACGGGCGGCATCGGGAGTATTCTCCACGAGCGACGCCATGCTGACCGCGTCATCGAGCGGATGCTTCGCCCACTCCCACCGCATGCGCCACAGCGCGCACTCATTGCGGAAACCGTCTATAGTGTCGTGCGACATTTGCGTCGCTTGCTCTGGGCGCTTGGCGAGCAGGAAGCATTCGATCTCGAGCACATTGGCGCATGCATTCGCGCGTGGTGGGTACTTCAAGAAGTACCGATCCCACCGACGCTGCGTCGCGGCATCCCACCGCGGCAGCAGTTGCTTGCGCGATGGGAGCACCCACCATCACGTGCTGTGCGCTATTCGATCCCTGATTGGCTCGACCAGTACGGCGCAGCCCAATGCGGCACGCGGTGGGATGCGATTCTTGCCTCGCTGAACAAACCACCGCAACTTGTTCTCCGTACCAACACTCTCCAGACCAGTCGCTCGGAGCTTGTAAGGCTGCTTGAAAGCAGCGGCATTGCAGCAACGGCGCATCCATTTGCGCCGGAAGCAATCCTGCTCGAACGCTATGCAAACGTCTTTGCACTGGAACCATTCCACGCCGGGATGTTCGAGATGCAGGATGCTGCCTCGCAAGCAATGGCGCACCTGCTCGGTCCAGCGCCAGGCATGCGCGTGGTGGATGCATGCGCCGGCAGCGGCGGCAAGACGCTTCACCTTGCTGCCCTCATGCAGAACAAAGGGAAGATTATCGCACTCGATACCGCTGCGTGGAAGCTAGATGCGCTTCGACGCCGAGCAGCTCGTGCTGGCGTCAGTATCATCGAGACACGCCCGATCACCTCGGCAAAAACCATCAAACGGCTCGACGGTAGCGCCGAGCGGCTGTTGCTCGATCTGCCATGTAGCGGTTCAGGCGTATGGCGGCGAAACCCCGATGGGAAATGGCATCTGGGGCCGGAAGATTTGCCACGACTCCAGACGCAGCAACGCGACATTCTCCAGCGCTACCTTTCGATGCTCGCACCGGGAGGACGCGCGCTCCTGTGCACATGCAGCATCTTCCCGGACGAAGGCGAGCGCCATCTGGAATGGCTCACCTCGCGCCGTCCCGAGCTACGCAGTATCGCCCACGGACGCTTCGATCCCGCGGAGCACTCCACCGATGGCTTTTTCTGGGCTCTGCTCCAGCGCGAGTGAAACAATCAACCGCTGCGCTGTATTATTGTAGCCAGAAAGCTGCCTCTGTGTGTTACGGACCATGAGCGACGCGCATGCCCATTCGCAAACGCAAGTATCAGTCGCTCAGCGATGACGACCTCTACGGCATCCTCGTGAGCGGCAGCGAACGCGAACGCAACGATGCGTTCGAGGAACTCTACAATCGCCACAGCGGGCGAGTGTTCGTCTATTGCGCACGGATTCTCGGGGATCAGACGTCCGCACGGGATGCATGCCAGGAAGTGTTCATCTCGTTCTGGCGCTCAATCTCTGCTGAGCGCGTCATGACGAACCTGCGTGGGTATCTGCTCCGCATCGCGCGGAACGTTTGCCTGATCATGAAGCGGAACGAAAGCTACATGCCGACGACCGAATTTGAGGAAGGCGCCATCGAGTCGTACAACCCGCTCGGTGAGGCAGCCATTGAGCAGAATGAGTTAGCCGAGATTATCGCAATGGCGCTGGATCTGCTCCCAGCGCACTATCGCGAAGCTGTCGTCTTGCAATGCTACAACGGGCTGACCTATCAGGAGGTCGCCGACGTCCTCGGCGTTCCGCTCTCGACGGCACGCAACTGGATCGTCCGTGCGAAAGCGCACTTGCGTACGATTCTCGAACCGTATTGGCGCGACGAAAGCAGCGATGCGCCGGGCGACGAATCTGAACCAGTGAAAACTCCACATCACAAGCATCATGGATAAGCTTACCGAGCTCATCTTCCTCTACCTCGACGGTGAAGCAACTCCAGCCGAGCAGCAGGAGCTCTTCGCCGCTCTCAGTGAAAGCGATGAGCTGCAGCGGCAATTCCACCAAGCGCTCCAGATGCAACGCGCACTCGATACCGAGCGCGCTCGTGCCGCCGCACCCGCAGAAGTCAAAGAAGCAGTATACGCTGCGCTGGGCATTAGCGTACCGAATAAGTCGCTCGTGCGCCGCCTGCTTCCCTACGCGAGCACCAGCGCTACAATCGCTGGGATTGCCATCGGAATCGCACTGCTTTTCCCGCATCGCCCCAATCAGCCAGCACGGACCATCGAACCAGCCAAGCCCATCGAAACCCGCGTAGCGCTCACTCGGCCATCGCTCCCTGCTCGCTCAGATGCGATGCCTACGCGGCAGAGCATTGAAAGCTTCGTCCATGCACCACGTACCGACGCTGCCGCAGCGATGGAACAGAGTGCCGAAGCTGATGACCTTCCGCCATTCACCTTCGAGCGGAAACCGCACCCAGTCTCTGCCGCCGAACCGCTTGCGTTCCGTTTTGCCAGCACGCGCATGGGCATGGTCTTCGGTCCGATGTTGACGGCACGCAGTACAGAAGCCGCTCCTTGGATTGCACAGCTCTCCTACCGTAGCTCGATGCTTGCTGGCACCGCGCCCAGCTCACTGGAGAACTTCAGTCTCGTTGCTTTCTACCGCTTCGATGACAACAATCGGCTGGGGATTGAGTTTCGTCGCGCACCCTACACGCTCAACATCGCGCAACCGCAGAGCACGCTCACAACGGCAACGCTTTCTTCGGTTGCGATCGCGTATTCGTTCACAGAGCCTGACCTCCGCATTCTCGGCGGTGTGCCATTTGTGCAACCGAGCGTGGGACTCAGCAGGCTGGGGCCAGTCGCAGCAATTTCTGCGGGGCTGCACTTCCCCGTCACGCGTGAATTCAACCTCAGCGTCGGTTTCGATGGAAGTGCGCTGGTGTACTCCAGCCAAGTTGCATCCACACTGAGTGTTCTGCTCGGCATCAACGTTGGGCTCCCCATTCGCTGAGTACGTCTGGCAGCGGCAGCTGCCGTCCCCGACGGTCGAGCACGCAGAAGGTAAAGTTCACTGTCCCTGGTTTTGTAGCTGCTACGTGAGTTGCCATACGCTCTTCCCACGCGTCGGTCTCCAGTGGGGGGAAGAAAACGTCGCAATCAAAGCTGCCGTCAATCTGACTGATGTAGAGGCGGTCTGCACGAGCGAGTGCCTGCCGATAGAGCATCCCTCCACCAATGATGAAGCACTCGCTCTCATTCCGAGCCTGGGCGTACTCGAGCGCTGCCTCGAGCGACGCTGCACGCACACACCCTTCCGGTAGAGAGCGTTCCTGCCGTGTCACCACGAGATTGACCCGCCCTGGCAGACATCGCCCGATGGATTCAAACGTCCGCCTGCCCATGACAATGTGGTGCCCCCACGTAAGGCGCTTGAAGAGCGCAAGGTCTTCGGGAGCCCTCCAGGGAATACTTCCCCCGCGCCCGATACCGCGTTGGTTATCGTAGGCAACAATGATCGAAACAATCACAGCACTCGTGCCCGTTAGTTTTTGATGATGACAAATTCCGTCCGCCGATTCCGTGCGCGGTTTTCCTCGCTCGTATTCGGCACAAGGGGGCGCGATTTCCCAAAGCCTACTGCTCGCAGCCGTGAACGCTCGACACCCATTGCAACGAGTGCCTCGACGACTGCTTCGGCGCGTCGCTGGGAAAGCCGCAGGTTGTATGCGTCCGTGCCGCGATCGTCGGTATGCCCGCGGACCTCGATGATAAGCGACGGATGCGCCTTCATCGCATCGGCGATGCGTTCGAGCAAGGGGAGCGATTCTGGACGGATTGTCGCTTGGTCGAAGTCAAACTCGATCGGGAGAAACACAATCGTCCCAACGGTATCGAGCATCGTCAGCACCGAACGGTCGTAGTGCGCAACGGTGAACGTGCTGCAGGAGCCGAGCCGCAGCCCGACACGGACGGTGTGCAGTCCGTCACACTGCGGTGGGCGATAGCGAATGCGATAGTAGCTCCGCAGCGCACGGTAGATGCGCGAGAATATCGCCGGGAACTCCCGCACAGAGTAGATGCGGTAGAGTTGGCCATGTGTACCTTGTGCCAAAAGTCGGAGTGGCTCTTCCGAAAACCAGCCATACGCGATCGTGTAAACGGTCACTGAACTATCCGCTGCACGTCGCACTGCAGCTTGGAGCGAAAGCTTGGAGGAATTGTCCTCACCGTCGGTGAAGAGCACAACGATTCGTCGGTACTCCGGAGGGGTTTTGCGGAGTTGCTCGATTGCTGCAGCCACAGCATCGTAGATCGCCGTACCGCCGATCATCGTCCCCGCCATTGGGTCGAATGCTCGGTACGCGCTACTATCGGCAGTGATCGGCACTTCCACCTGCGAGCGGCCACCGAAGCTTATGACCGTCACGGCATCGCCGGGGATGAATTCTCGCAGCACACCAGCAACGGCCTGCCGCAATCGGAGAATCCGTGCCTGACCCATCGAGGGTGAATGGTCGAGCACAAATGCCACTGCAAAGCGCTCGCCCCGCTCTTGGCGACGCTCCTCGACGGTGAATGAATCGATCTGGATTGCAGTGCCTTTGCACGAATCGCTCAGCCACGACCACACTGACCGCCATGGCACCGAGCCACGGTAATTCGGTGGCGCCAGTCCCGTCACAAAGCGCCCTGCATTGTCCACAACGGTGACATCGAAGGTGATTTCGGTGGGGTAGCGTCCATCATCGAGTTGGCGGGGGGAGAGTTGGACGATACACCCTGATGGCATCGGCGGAAGGCTATCGTGGGGAAGCTCTCCGTTCATCGCGAGCGTGTCGTGCAGCGGGGAAGTGCTCGGTAGCGCCTTCGCGTGCTCGAGCACCTCATCGGCGCTAACAAAGAGCGTCGTGTCGGTCAGCAGTGGACGGTACCCCGCTGGCGGACGAAGCTCTTCGATACGCTTGACGAGCGTTTGCGGACAGCCGAGCACCGCAATTGCAATGGACAACGGCAGTAGCCGGCTAATCTGACGGTGTGCGAAGCTCCAAAATCTCATACACTTCAGCGACCGAACCAACGGGGCAGTCGGTGTGGAGGTCGGATCGTATCACTGCCCGCAAAGTTACAGTCGCATCCTCGCGCCGTAGCCGCGCCATCATCTCTTCACTCCCAACGAGCGCGTAGTATTTGAGCGAGCGCAAGTCACCGCCGACCTCAAGCACCCAACAGAGCACCGTCCCGCGGGGCCCGAGCATCGGATTGATTCGCCCTGTGAGCAGAACCGCATCGGAGGGGATCGGCTGAGCCGAACGGCATCCGCTGCTGATGTGCAGTGCTCCCCAATACGCCAAGAGCAGAATAAGCCACCTGGCGTGCTGCATCAATTGAGCCTGGGATGAGGAAGCTTCACTGTCGCAGCAGCGCGACCCTGCCGAGTACGCTTGCGCCACCGAAGGTACACACCGACGGCGATCGCAGCAGCAATCAGATACGGCGTAACGAGCATCAAGTAGATTCCGTCGCGCAGGGCGAAGACAAATGCCGAATTATCTGTTGTCTCCACTGAGGATTTGCACATTGCGCACTGCGCCATGAGTGTGGATGCCGAAGCTCCCACAGCAACGGTTACTGCAGCAACCGTTCGCAGCGCGTGCGCAACTATGTCCATTGCTCCCTTTCGCGCTGAAGGCGACGAGTACGTACCGGCAGCTGCTGTTGCGTGAAGTACATGCCGTGTCATGGTGCTGCAATAGCATGGCTACTCAAGATCGCACTTCCTTCTGGGAGGAATACAATCGTCATCACCACCAGGAAGATCAGTGGCGCGACGACAGCATAGATCAAGCTCAAGCGCTCATAGCCTAAGTGCATGAAGACAGCCATAATCATCCCTGCCTTCATGAGCGCGACCACTACGAGCAGAATTGGCTTCCACGGCTGTGGTACGTGGACGACGTCAATAAAGTACGCCAGCGCGCTGAGAATGAACAGCCACAGCCACACGACAAGGTATTTGCGAATCGGAACGTGCGTACCTTCTGCCATCGGATCTCCGTCAGAACAAGTAAAACATCGTGAAGATGAACACCCAAATCAAATCCACAAAGTGCCAGTAGAGTCCAGCGATCTCGACTAATTCATACGAGCCACGGCGATCGAGCTTGCCACTGGCAACCATTCGCGCGACGATTGCAAGGTAGAGCACACCACTGAGCACGTGCAGGCCGTGGAATCCGGTCAGTGTGAAAAAGAATGCGCCAAATTGCGGCGGACCGTAGGGATTCCACCATGGACGCGTCCCGTGTGCAATCAGATGGGACCACTCGTACACTTGGCAGCCGACGAACGTCAAGCCCAGCAACATCGTTAGAGTCAAGAAGAGCACGGTTCGCTTTTTATTTCGCTCGTAAGCATTTGCGACGGCAAGCGCCATTGTGCCGCTGGAACTGACAAGGATGAACGTCATGATTGCGATGAGCAAGAGCGGAACCTCTTTGCCGCCAATGTGCAGCGCAAAGACATGCGCAGGATTGGCCCACGTCCCGATGCTCACACGTATAAACCCATAGCTAACGAGCAAACTGCCGAAGGTGAGTGCGTCAACAACGATGAACACCCACATCATCACCTTCTGCCAGCTTGCTCGGAATGGCGAGCGGAGCGTATACTCCTGGAACTCTTGCGCCAGATTTGCGACTGCTGTTGCCATTGATTGGGAATCAACCGCGGTTGAACATTTAGAGTGACGTCCACAAAAAGAGAAGCACAATCCACAGCCAGACGGCATCCACAAAATGCCAGTACGTAACCGTCATGCCAACAGCTCGGACAAGCTGGGGCCATCGGCTGCGGCGGCGCAGGTGAATTGCGCAACGCAGCAACGCACCAAGCCCGCCGACGACGTGGAGACCGTGCACTGCCGTCAAAACGTAGAAGAAGCTGCTGTGCGGATTGGCTGTCATGAAGACACCTTGGCTGGCAAGGATGCTCCACGTCATCAGCTGCGACGCTAAAAACCCGAGCGCAAGGATAAACGACGCAGCAAGCCAACGCACAAAACGTTGCTCTTTCCGTGCAAGGAATCGCCGCGCTTGGATGAGCGCAACGCTATTGGCAACAAGGAGTGCGGTACTGATCCACAGCGTCGGAGGGAGAACAAACGATAACGGTTCACCACCAACCCGCACGATATACGCACTCGAGAGCGCGGCAAAGAGCACAGTCAGCGTTCCCAACCCAAGCCACATGCCGAACTGCCAGCTCGGCACTGCCAGCGATTGGGGATCATCATCGCTCCCCCACCAGCCGTTCCCACGATCCGGTGGCGGTGGGACGAGATGGCGGCGCCGCGGTCTCTCAAGCGTGGTGACCATTGCTGTGTCCGTTGGTGTGTCCATTGACTGCTACTGCTGTGCGGTGGTGCTCACCACTTGGCTCAACTTCGACCGGCACTGTCTGTGGCACAAAATCGGCTGATGCTCCTGGCACGCTGTAGTCGTACGGCCAACGGTGCACTTCCGGAAGCTGCCCGACCCAGTTCCCATGCGGGGGAGGCGTCGGTGCTTGCCATTCGAGCGAGTTCGCTTGCCACGGATTGTCCGGCGCTTTCGGACCGCGCAGCCAGCTGTAGAGGAAATTCACCAGGAAAATGAGCTGCGCTGCGCCCACAATGAGCGCACTGATCGTGATGATGATTTGCAGCGTGTGCATGCTCGGCGGCAGAAATTGGTAGCTTTCGTAGTTGAAGTACCGCCGCGGCATACCCATGAATCCAAGGTAGTGCATCGTCCAGAACACGCCGTACGAGCCGATGAAGGTCAACCAAAAATGCACCTTCCCCCACCGCTCGCTCATCATCTTCCCGGTCATCTTCGGGAACCAGTAGTAGATCCCCCCGAAAATGCCAAACACTGAGCTAAGCCCCATCACCACGTGGAAGTGCGCCACGACAAAGTAGGTGTCGTGGAGCGGAATATCGAGCGCAGAATTTCCAAGGAAAATGCCCGTCAACCCTCCCGTGACAAACGTCGAGATAAAACCAATGGCATAGAGCATCGGGGTCGTAAAGCGAATATTCCCCTTCCAGAGCGTCCCCAGCCAGTTGAACGTTTTGATCGCCGACGGGACCGCAATGATGAGCGTTGTAATGACAAAAGCAAAGCCGAGCCATGGATTCATCCCGCTGACGAACATGTGGTGACCCCACACGATGAAACTCAGGAATGCGATGGCGACCAGGGAGCCGACCATCACTTTGTACCCAAAGATCGGCTTACGAGCACCATTGGAGAGAATTTCCGAGGTAATGCCCATTGCCGGCAGAATGAGGATGTACACTTCTGGATGCCCCAGGAACCAGAACAAGTGCTGCCAGAGCAAGGGGCTGCCACCATCGCGGACGATGTGCTCACCGCCAAGGACAAGGTGTGGGAGGAAAAAGCTCGTGCCCAGGTGCCGATCAAGGAGCAGGAGTACTGCACCAGCAAAGAGCGCAGGAAATGCAAAAAGGCCCAAGACCGCAGCAACGATAATGCCCCACACCGTCAGCGGCATCCTCATGAGCGTCATCCCTTTGGTGCGCATGTTGAGTGCAGTCGTCACATAGTTCAAACTGCCCATCGTCGAAGCAACGATGAACAGCGCAATTGCGACAAGCCACAGGTCCTGACCAAGCCCCGAACCCGGCGTTGCTTTCGCGAGCGCACTCAGCGGCGGGTAGGACGTCCATCCCGCCGACGCTGCACCGGTGCTCACAAAGAGGGAAACAGTGATGACCACGCACGAGAGGAAGTAGAACCAGTAGCTGAGCATATTCAGGAACGGGAACGCCATATCACGCGCGCCAACCTGAAGGGGAATGAGAAAGTTGCCAAAGCCACCGGTTAGGATTGCCGTCAGCAGGAAGAACACCATGATCGTCCCGTGCATCGTGACGAGCATGTAATATCCTGGTGTCTGGAGAGTGCCACTCTCCATGTTTGTTGGCATCAGGAACCGCATGAAGGGCAGGTTGTGATCAGGCCATGCGAGCTGAATCCGGAAGATCCACGACATCACCATGCCGATAAATCCCATGATCAGCGCGGTGATCATGTACTGCATGGCAATGACCTTGTGGTCTTGACTGAACACGTACTTCGTCCAGAAACTCTGGGGCTCGTGGTGATGTGTCTGAACTGCGGCCTCAGCGTTGGCTATAACGTTGCTTTCCATTGCAGATGCATGTGAGATTACTGAGACATTCCAACAGGAGTTTGCTGGCTAATCCAGTCGTTGAACTGCTCCGGCGACTCAACTGTCAGGACGCCGCGCATGATGTAGTGTCCGACACCGCAGAGTTCAGCACATGGAATTTCGAAGACTCCAGCCTGCGTCGGTGTGAACCACATCCGTGTTTTCATCCCAGGCACAACGTCCATCTTCATGCGGAAATGCGGGAGGAAAAAGCTGTGCAGTACGTCTTTCGACCGGAGAATTACTGCGATCGGCTTGCCGTAGGGAACGTGCATCTCCGTTGCGAAGATGTCATCTTTCGCGTAAGGGTCGTTCGGATCGAGACCGTAAGGGTTGTCGTCGCTGATGAAACGAACGTCCACGTTGCCCATGCGCCCATCAGCACCAGGGTAGTGGAACGTCCAGCGGAACTGCTCAGCCCAGACCTCGACAGTGAATGCATCAGCCGGCGGTGGGCTTTGAATCTTCGTCCAGAGTGTCGTTCCACCTCCGACTAAGATGACAAGCGCAACAGCAACAGTCGCCGCTGCTGAAATCTCGAATGGTGTATTGTGTGTGATGTAGGCAGCTTTCCTTTCCGGGCGACCGCGATACCGCCAGACAAAGTACGCGAGCACCACGTGCACTGCGACGAAGACAATCCCCGTGATGACAAGCGTAATCATAAAGAGATTGTCAATCTCGCCTCCCTGCACTGATGCAAGGGGTGGGAACCACCACGTCTTGTTCGCGACGGTGTACGCAGCAATTACGGTAAACACCAAAAGAAACGCTGCATACCAAAATGCTTGCCGAGATGAAAGCTTCATTGGCTTGCACAAAAAGTGTTCTGACTTATGCACGCTGTGCGTGGGCCTTGCCGTTGACACATGCACAACTGCAGCGAAAATAGCACTTTCACATGCTACTCCTGCCCTTGCAGTGCGCTGAGCCGTCGCTTACTTTTTCTTACCGCGTGCTGCTTTCACTTTCTGAACATCAGCAACAGTGACAACCGTTCCTGGATTGCCCCAGGAGTTGTACACGTACGTGATCACTGCTGCGATGTCCTCGTCCTTGTAGTTCGACGGTAGCGGATTCATCACGCCATTGAACTTTTTTCCGTTGACGGTGATGGGGCCTTTGAGACCGTAGACCACCGCCTCGATGACCTTCTCTTTTGGTGTATTCTTGAGCCAGTCGGATTTGGCCAGCGGTGGGTAGATCGTTGAAAGTCCTTGCCCATTTGCCTGATGACATGTGCTGCAGTAGCCTTTGTAAACCTTTGCACCGCGATCCATCGTTGCCTTATCAGCACCAGCGATGGCAACAGCTACCATGACCGCAGCTGTGATGAGAACGAACTGAATGCTTCTCATAAGTGGAAGGGTGTGGTGGTGAAACATGGTTACCGCCGCACGTCAAGCTCGATCGGTAGATCGCCATAGCGCTTGCTCTTGAGCACAAGGCGACACCGATCACCTGCGCCAAGCGTGCGACGAAGGTGGTAGAGCATCACATGCAAACTTCTCGGTTTGAGAACGATTGTTTTTTGCGCTGGAACAACAAGCTCACGCAACGGACGCATGCCCATCGTCCCATCACTGTTGCGAACCGTCGTATGAATTTCAGTGTGCTCGGCACAGTCGGACTGCACCGCTACAATGGTATCAGGCTGGTTCGTGCGATTCTGAATAACCAGGAATGCACCAGTCACCATGCCACTATCGGCGCTGTACATCCAGCCGTTGCGTAGCTCGATCGCCGGCTGGGCCTGCGCCCACAGGAGCGATGCCGTTCCTAACCAAAGAGCAACCAAAAAGCGCATCATTCGGATTTTGCCAGTTGTTGAACACGTTCTGCATACGCGGCGACATCGAGGGAGCTTCCTTCCCGCCGATCGCGAATAATACCTTGCCGATCCAGCAGAAAGACCGCGTCAGTGTGATCGACAAAGTACACTTCCTCGCCGCTGGGAAGACGTTCGGTGTAGCTTTTCCGCGCGACGACGCCGAACGCTTCATGAACACGTTCGACATCGGCAATCGTTCCGGTCAGAAGCAGCCACCGTCCCAAGGGTATTCCCCACACGGCAGCGTAGTCACGGAGTGCACCGAGTGTATCGCGTGCAGGATCGAGCGTGACGGTGGCAAAGACAATGCCAGTATCGCTACCGACTTTTTCCCACACCTCGAGCATTCGTCCGATTGTCATTCGGCAGATGTCGGGGCAGTGGGTATAGATGAAGCTGACAACGACGACCTTTCCCCGAAGGTCCGCAGGAAAATTGTACGTTCGTCCGTCCGTTGCCTGCAACGGGCTGCTCCTCGGCGGCTGCTGGCCGCTGCAACCGAAGAGCAGCCCAATTGCAACGAGGAAAATTATCCAGCGAATTCTACTGCCGTAGCTCACGGTGAGGTGTCGAGCTGTTCGATTTGATTGACGGGCGCAGGATTGTGCGGCTCATAACCAGGAGCATTCGAGAATGTACCGCGCAGCACATCTCGCACCATCGGCGTATAAGCAATGACGATGAGCACGATGGCAGTGATCACCCACGGACGCAGATTCGTAAGAGCGCCTGCAGGCTCATCGTGGTACGCCTCTGACAGCGGGAACTCCGCCGCTGGCTCCTTCGTGCGAGACCGCAATGCGGTCGCAAAAAACACGGTGAAGTATGCGATCATCGCCAGCGTCATGATAATGCCGCCGATCATCGTAACGGTCACGTAGAGCTTCCACTCGGGATGGTAGAACGGGCTATCAGGATTGAGATACGACATGCCGAGATTGGTTCGTCGCGGTTCACCATGCAGCCCTCCGCGCATCAACCCCCACGAAAAGGTGAACACGCCAATAAGCCACAGGTACGGCACCGCAACTGCCAATCGCTTGAGTCGAATCTCTTTGCCCGCATGCGTTGCCAGCAAGTGCAAGCTCATCCCTAAGAACGCAAGGAGCACCGGACCAGCGACAGTGAGGTGGAAGTGCCCCGGCAGCCAGCTGGTGTTGTGCACCAGGAGGTTCATCGAGTACGACGCGTTGATGATTCCCGAAATCCCTCCCATGATGAAGATGATCAACCCAGCGATGAGGTACGAGAACATCCACCCATCCGTGCTGAAGAATGGCTGCTTGACGATCCAATCGAACAGTCCACGTGCGCCACGTTGGCGTGCACCGTACTCGAGCGAAGCAGCCAGAGTAAACGCGGTCAGCAGACTCGGCAGTGCAACAGCGAAGGTCAAGAACGAATGCAGCAGCTTCGACCCAGAACTAATGGCTGGCTCGGCAAATTGGTGGTGCGCCCCGACTGGAATCGAAAAGAGGATGAATAGCATGAACACCAGCCGCGCCACCTTGTCCGAGTAAAGCTTGCCGCCACCAAGACGCGGGAGCATCGTGTAGTACATCGTGTATGCCGGCAGGAGCCAGAAGTACACCAGCGGATGCCCGAAAAACCAAAAGAGCATGCGTGCAAGTGGCACGTTCACTTCCTGCGTCCACCCAAGCGACCACGGGAGAAGCAGCACCACGACTTCGATCGCTACCGCAACCGTTGCGATGAGCCAAACGATAAACGTTGCGAACATGCCGACAACCGCCAGCGGCGTCTTTTCGCCAGGATGCTCCCGTCGCCAGCGGAGATAGAGCGGGATCCAATTGAAGAATGCTATCCAGGAGCCAATGATGAGCAACGCCGCCCCAAGATAAAAGAACGGATGTGCCATCAACGGTGGATAGAACGTGTAGAGCACCGAGGCCTTGCCCGCCAAAATTGCCCACGCTGCCATCAGTGTGCCGACGATCATCATGATGCCTGAAACCCACGCCCACCGCAACGGCAGCTTCGTGCCCAGTGCATAGGGCACCAGTGCATTGCCGAATGCCACAGCGAAGAACGTGGTGAACACGATTGCATTGACAACGCCATGCAGCGTGAGCGCTTGGTAGTACTCCCACCCCCAGAACTCCGCAGCTTGAATGACACCTGCGCGGAAGAGTACTTGCAGCAACCCAGCGTAAATACCCAGCACCAGCAGAACCACCGGGAGTGCAATTTCCAGCAGAACGAGCCGACGTGCCCACGGCTCAATGGGGAGCTTCAACGTTGCATTCATTGCTCGCCCTCCATCGCAGTATGAGACACCACAATCGTTCCCGCCATCAAGTGGTGCGCTGTTCCGCAGTACTCGTGGCAGAGTACGCGGTAGGTACCTTCCCGATCGAACTTGAGCCGCGCGTACGTTACCGCACCGGGGACGGCCATCAGGTTTATGTTGGTGCCTTCGACGTGGAACCCATGCACGACGTCAGCGGAGCTCAGGTAGAGATCAATCTCCGCACCCGGCGGGACAGTGATCTCCGGTGGATCGAACATCCACATCCGTGCGACTGTGTGCACTTCGTAGCGAAGCGGCTGATCAGAGGTCTTGAACGGTGGAGCGCTCTCGACAAATGGCTTCCGATCAGTAACGCACGTCGGAACGTCAACGCCGTAGTTTGTCGCTGCTACGACAATCGCACCGAAAAAGACAACGAGCAGGACGATGGCAATAACCATCACCGTTTTCTCAATGCGGTCCATGGCTACCTCCGTCCCAACAGTTCAGCGTACATCGACAGCCACAGCATGGCGTAGAATACCACCAGCGTGGCAAAGAAGGCGATTGCGCCTTTCGGTACAAACCGCTCTTGTTGCTCATGCATCGTGCAACCCTCCGCACACAGTGATGGAACATTCGTTCGATGCACGTTGTGCATCACACCAGCAAAAATATGGAGAACTTCGTCTCATTTTCTGTTAGATGAGATGCAATCCCCGTGGAATGAGATTCAAAAGCACAGCGGGGCGCTCTTGGAACATGAGCGCCCCGCCGCAAGTGTGGGTAGGAGGAGCTTGCGGGCGCTTAGACTCCACCCGCTAGGAAATGTTCCCGCCTCGATAGCAGGCAGGGTGCCGGCAGTACGCCAGCCACCCTGCCCGCAGTCGGAGCAGAGAAGTGCTCCAGAAGGCGATACTCGATACTACTGCTTGAGGAAGCGATACACGCGGCGATCGCTTGTTCCAGCAGTGCACGTGACAACGTAGTAGCCCGCTGGCAGACTGCTCACATCAAGTGCAACACTGCCGGATCCAACAAGCAGTGTCCCACGAAGAACCTCTTCACCGCGCACATTGATGATCTGCCAATCAAGTGTGGTTGGAGAAGCGAGCTCCATGGGGAGCATGATCGTCGTTGTCGCAGGGTTAGGATAGACGCTCGGTACTTGGACGGAGCCTTCCTCCACTGGCGACGTACTACTGAGTGGCGCGTACTGTCGAGTCGGCTGCGCACGCACTTCGCCGTTGGGATGCATCGCCGTATGCACGTTGACATAGACACTGTCTGCAAAAAACAGTGCAACTGCTTGGTCATCGAGCGGAGGCGTGCTCTCTCTGGTCCAGTAGCCGGAGATCACATAGCCGTAGATCTCAGCTCCACCCATTATAGGCATCACCGAGTTGCTCAGATCGAAGAGGACATCGCCATTTTCACCGCGCTTCCCTTTGTGGAAGTGTGCCGCTTGAACGAGCATGCCGTTGAGCACAAAGTGATAGTGCACACTGGTCCCGCTGCGATCAATCGAGACAATGCCGCTGCCAGAGGCGGTCGTCATCACTGGAGGTACTTGCGGCATCCCGTCGAAGACAGCGACAAATCCTTCACGCAGCAATCGCCATACTTGACCGCGAATCTCTCCGTTCGGATTGTTCCTGGTGTGCACGTTCAAGTACACCTGCCCTTCCAGCAGCGCTTCGATGAGTGCTTCATTGACGTTCGTCGACGAACCACGAATCCAGCCATTCTGCTGTACACTTCCGCTCAGGTCAACGAGCACATCGCCACTTGCGCCGACCTTCCCTCGATGGAGGTGCGCACCGGTGATCTCCGTACCGCTCAGCCCTGCAACGTAAATCTCCCATGAAAGCGTATCCAAACTTGTGTTCAACCATAGCCGCCCAACACCACGCGCCTGCGTTTGTACTGGTGGCGTCTGTTGATCTCCATCGAGCCAAAGCTCGAACGCTAATTGGCTATTGGTTGAAAGCGCCAACTGACCACGCAACTCGCCATTGGGGTACGACGCTGTGTGAATGTTCAAGTAAACATCCCCATGCACCAGTGCGTCCGCAAAACTGCTGGCATCAACATCACCGACGATCACGTTCCCTTGCACCATCCCGGACAAATCCGCAACCACCGGACCGCTGGTTCCACGGCTCCCACTGTGCAAGTGCGCACCCGTCACCTGTCCAACGCCTTGGAATGCTGCCCAGATTCGCAAGCGCTTCCCATCCTGCCGTAACGCTGCCACCACCATCCCACTGGCATTCGTCATGACTGGTGGCGTTTGCTCTCCGCCGCTCAGCATGGCAGAAAACTGAAGATCCGTCTCCGCGTGAAGCTGGCCACGCAACTCGCCGCCAGGGTTGGTCACTGTGTGCACCGCTGCGTAGAGCTCTCCGGTTAGTGCTGCAGCAATGAGTGCTCTCGGCAGCATACTCAGTCGGGTTGCTGTCGCTACGATATTCCCGCGCAGCGCAGTGCTCAGATCCAGCACCACGTCGCCGTTTTCACCCACCCGTCCGCGATGGAAGTGAATACCAGTAATCGCACTGGTCAACCCAGTAACTGACCCGAGCACGTAGGCACTGTCCTTCTGAAAGTTCAGCAGGACAGCGACCACACCCCGTGCTTGCGTTTGCACCGCTGGCACGACCTGACTGCCACTGAGCTCCGCAGTGAGCAAAACCTGTGAACTCAGGTTCGCCTCCGCCACAGACGATGCCCATCCGCTACCGCTCAACGCTACAAACAGGAGCACAACGAGAATACGACGCATCATTGGAACCTCCAACGAACATTGTGAAACATGACGCCGATACCTACGGAGGATACCCTTGGTTGGATTTTCGATTACCGAAAAATTTTTCTTCCCCCCTGCTTGAGAGAAGCATGCACTACCGCGTTCCGCGCTCGGTCAAACGAGGCGATGGTAACATCCCGACAAGAACCATGCGAGAAAGCGTCGGTACTGCGCTACCGCCGCGTGGCTCGATCGTCACGGCAAATCCTTCAGCCGATGGAACCGGCTTCATCGGGTACACAAGTCGAAGGGAATCGGGCGAGAACACTCCGGCATCTACTGGTTTACCGCGAACTATCGCCCAGAGTTGGTACTGCTCCTGAGCGTTGAGTGGCTCGAGGATCGGCGTAACAAGCAGAAGCTCGCCACTGGATTTTTCCCACCAGAGTGTTGCCCGTGCGGAAGGCTGCTGCTTCGTTCCTTTGAGCGTCACTGCTAACGCCTTCCACCCAAGTGCACGGGTAAGGAGTCGGAGATCGTCCAACCGTTGGTTGAGACGTGCAACCGTCTGGTGATGATCTCGCTGAATGCTCGCAAGATTTGCTTCTACCTGCTCCACTCGCGTGTGGAGCTTCAACAGCACAACACCACCAGCAATGATCGCTGCAGATTCGAGAAGAATTGCTGCGCCGACGATCGCGACCCACCTTCGTGGAGTCAATCTCTTCGAAGGCACGCTCGCTGGTACTTGATCAGTTGGGGCATGCTGCTGCAACGCATTCCAAATCTTTTCCTGCAACTGTGGCGGTGGCTCAACAGCATGCGTTGCTGCAAACTGTGCAATCGTTTGCTCGACTCTGGCAAGCTCTTGCTGAAGCTCTGGGTACTGATCGAGGTAAACTTCGAACTGGGCGCGCTCAGTCGCATCGAGCAAACCAAGCACATAGCTTTCCACGATCCCAGATTCAATGATGTCCTTGACGGTCATAGCTCATCACGTAGCAGTGCACGAAGCTGAAGCATCGCAGCACGCAAGCGGGTTTTGACGGTACCGAGCGGGATGCCCAGCGTGTCAGCGATTTCCGTATGCGTGTAGCCACCGAAGTATGCAAGCTCGACGATGCGACGTACTTCGCAGTCGAGCTTATCGAGCAATTCCCGCAGACCAATGTGGTCCACGTTCGGTTGAATACTCCAGTTGTCGTGGTCATATACGTAATCGGGGAGTTCGTCGGTTTTCTGCTGTTCTTGGTACCGACGTGAACGGAGATAGTCTATGGCAGTATTCCGCGTGACGTTCAGCATCCAGGTAAAAAGTGTTCCCCGCTTCTCATCGTAGCTCGGCAGCCCTTGCCAAATCTTGATGAAGCTGTCCTGCAGAAGGTCCTCGGCAGTCTCGCGATCATGGACGATTGCCAGGAGCAGGCCGTAGAGTGCTGCCGAATACCGCTGGTAAATCTCCGTGAAGAGCTTTTTATCCCGCTGCTGCAATTGCTCGCGTGTAAACGTCAGCGGTACGATCTGCTTTTTCTGTGAGTGCTTCATCCTGGCTCAGCCAATCAATCCATGGCACACGCAATTTAGCACTACCGCACAACCACAAGTGGCAGAATCCCCACGATCTGGCCGCGCTCATTATCCACACGCAGAATATAGAAGCCGCTCGGCAGGCTGGCTGGAAGCGGCACCGCCGCTGCCTTGGAGGCAAGGATCGTCTCCGCCCACTGCATTCCCCCGCGTGCGTCAACAAGTACTAGCCGCAGGCGCATCGGCTCATCAGTTTCGATCATCACGGCAGCACCCTCTCCCTGCTCGATCGGATGCGGCACAACAGCAAGTCGCACGCCGCTGGATAGGACGACCTTCATCCACGGCACGCACGCTTCGAGAATGACCATCCCATCATCGTGCTCGATGAGGTAGGGCTTATCTGTCTCCGCCCAGGAGCGTGTAAAGTGGAGCTCCGACCTTAGCGGCGGAGACTGCAACCCCCACACCGAAAGCACCGCAACCGTATCGCTTGCTCCCAGCAATCGCACTGCCTGGCGTGGCACTCGAACACGGAGCATCCCAGGCTCAACTTCCATCGGCACTGATACCGGTGGATTTCCAGCCACTGCAGAAAGTGGCTCGACGACGAAATCATTGAATTGCACCGCAAAACCGATCGCCTCAGGGCTCGCCCGCCAGAGCGCATCCGCACTGCTATCGCGCGTCGTCAGCAGGACCGGAACCCGGAGCGTATCGCCAACTAACCCCGCATGCACCCCAATCGAAAGACGAGCGCGGTAAAGCTCTTGCCCGACATTTGCCCGAAGTTCGATGACTGCAGTATCTACGCATGCCGAACGCTCCACCAACCGCACCAGCGCACGATACGGGCCAACCTGCCGTGGCGTTAGCGCAATGCGGAGCTGGTATTCCTGCCCCGGTGCGATGCTCTGTGGCAGTGCTGCTTGCAGTTGCACATCGGCTGCACCCTCGATCGTCACGACATCGTAACCCACAATTGCACGCTCGATCGGCGAAGGATTCCAAATGCGAACCAACTTCGCTGTCGTGCTATTCTGCATCGCGTCATCCCATTGCAGCAGCGTTGGATCATACGCAAGGCGCGGACGGAGGACGGTGTACTCCACAGTCGCTCGTAGCTCTGCAGGACAAACGATGCTTTCCCACACAAAGCGCTCAACACCAGGCAAACCGACGACGACCTGCGAGGGATCGAACATCGCTGCAACTGCCACCGAATCATTCGGTGCTACGACCACTTGTTGCACCTCTGGCGGTAGTCGCCAAGAAGATTGCAAAGGCGCTTGCCGCAGCCGGAGGGTATCTCCCAGCAAACCGCGCGCATGAAATACAAACACCACTTGCTGAAGGGGTGAACATGGTTCAAGTATCCCCAGTGTTTGTTTGTCTGGCATGACTGTCGTTGTTACACGCGCAAAGTTGCCGCTGAGCGGTACTCGCAGCGTTGAGTGCATCGCCTCGATCACCAGACTCGCTATATGCTGGCCTTCGCCAGATGGCAAGTACTCGACAACAAGGCTGGAAGAATCGCCACGCGGAAGTGGTAGCGGGAGTGCAGCAAGACCGACGATCCGAAACGGTGCATCCGGTGGCTCGATTCGCACTGCAGTGATTGCTTCAGGATTTGTTCCCGCATTGACAATCGTCACCGTGGCTCGTTCGGCGATGGGCGAGCAGCGCTGCGGAGCAAACGAAACAGTGCGCGGTTCGACACGGAGGTCGTAAAGTTCCAGCGGCTCGATGGTACACTCGACGCTCAAACATTGCTCGGTTTCACAGAGCGAATCGGTTCGGAGACACAGCGTGCCTGCAAGCACACCAGAGGTACTATCAGCGGCGACGGTAATCCAGAGTGTGTCGCTTGCTCCAACCGGAAGCACAAACGGAAGTGGCTGATGCTCGACATTCCATCGCCCATCAGCTGGTGCAAGCTTCACGCTGACAACCCGTGCTTGCGCAGTTCCGACCGAGCGAACTGCAACAGGCACACGCAGCAACTGCCCCGCCTGCACACGCACGCGAATGGCGTTTGGCTCGAGCACAAGAGCAGTCGTCTCCGCTCGCCCTCGCAGAAGCACTGAATCACGAAGATCGCATGGATCAACCGTCAGCACGAAGAGCTCCTCCCACGTCCCTGCTTTGTCCGGCGTAAACGAAACGCCAATCTGCCCCTGGCCAGTGGGCGGGACTACTACCGGCAATCCCGTCGTAACGCTGAACGGCGGCTGGGCGCTTGCTGTCAACGTCAACGGCACGCTACTTCGACTTACAACGTCCACAAAGAGCACGCGTGACTGGCCAACGCAGAGCGTGCCGAAGTCCATCACTGCCGGCGATCGCTGCCATACCGGTCGATCGGATGTGTACTGGAGCGCCACGCGGAGTGGCCGAGCAACATTCCGCACAAGCGTTCCATCGTTGTGGTCGAGCACCAACGTTGCGACGCCGCTCCCTTGCCCACCAAAGCGAACGTAGATCCACGTAGAATCTTTCGGTGGCACGATGATGGGCAGTCCACCGCGGCTTGAGCCCACAAGCTGGAACGGCGCATCGCTCGGCTCGATCCAGAGTGCAGCAATCTGGAGATCCGCATTCCCCGTGTTGAGCACACGCACAGAATCGAGCATCGCCAAGCCACAAGCAGAACTCCAGACCGGCGCGCGAACGCTAATGATCGGCGACTGCGCATAGACCCGGACGCGAACGAGTGTATCGTAGCTGCACGGCTCGATGCGGAGGCGATAAATAGCTTCGTACCAACCCGTATCCGGCGGAACGAACGCTATCTCGATTGCGCTTCCACCCGGGGGGATCGTCAGCGGCAATGTGCTTCGGATGAGGAAATTTGCACCTCGAACTTGCGTGACTGAGCTAATCTGCCCCGGCTGGGTCGTTGTATTGCCAACCGGTATCGCCAATCGCACCGTTTGCCCCGCCGGAACGCCAATCGCCTGCACGAGCGTATCCTGCACCGCTACCGATCGCCCAAGCCGCTCGCCTTGCAGCGATACGGTGAGTCGTTGACTGCCGGCAATTTCAACCCCGAGCGTTGCGCGATGGATACCCTCGCGGGGCGGCATGTATCGAACCACGACCATGAGCGAATCGCACGAGGGGATCGCTGCCGGTTGCGTTGATGGCGAGATGATCGCAAACGCTGCTGAATCGCTCCCAGTAATGCGCAGTGTCGCAAGCGCACTGTTCCACGAGCGATTGCGGATGTAGAGCGTATCGAACCGCAGCACTGGCGGACAGAGCGCGCCAAAGTCGAGCGTCGTACGACTTGCAGTCCACTGCGCACGCCCGTAGCGATAAATCCCTTCGCCGACAACAAAGCCAGTCGTATCGTCAATCATCCAGATGTCATCGAGATCGCCACGCGTGCCACAGCCGCGATACTGCCAGTTCTGCCCGGCATCGCTGGTAAACCAAACCTGCCGTGCAAAACCGCAGATCCATCCCCGCTGTGCGTCGTGGAGAAATGCGCCGAACATCGGCACTCCGGTCGAATAGCTCCGCCATGACTGCCCGCCGTCGGGCGTGAAGCGACCTCCACCACCAGAGCCCTGACCGCTACAGTTCGTCCCCGCCCAGGGAATCAAGAACGCTGTGCCGCGCACGGTCAGCTCCTCGTTCCAGTACGCTGGCCCGCTCGACGCAAAAACCGACCAGGTTGCACCGCTGTCGGTCGTCTGCCAGAGAAGCCCACTGCTGACCGCATACCCCGTCCCATTGGCGAAAAGTATCGCATCGGTCAAGCCGCTCGATGGTTGGTTGCTCTGGAAGAGGGTCCAGGACTGCCCACCGTTAGTTGTTCGGAAAAAGTTCTGCGATCCCGCACATCCGCCCCCGAGGACGACACCCACCGTTGCCGAAAGGAAATAACATCCCCACGGACCTTCGCTCGGGAAGGGCGGGGTAATGTCCACCCATGTTACGCCGCCATCGGTCGAACGGAAAACTCCGGCAGGCCCTGAGGTGTAGCCGTTGAGCGCATCGAGGAACTGCACAGACTCCAGATGTCCGCCCATCCGCCCGTTGTAGGGTACGATGCTCCCTTGCCAGGTTCGGCCACCATCGGTGGTGCGCACAACGTACCCATTGTACCCACACGCCCAGCCATACTGCGGATTCGACGGCAGGAAGAACACATCGAGGTAGTACCCTTGTGCAAATTGCCCCGGCAGCGAAACTTCCTCCCACACTTGCGCTACTGCGTGGCCGCACACAAGCGCACCAACGAGCATTCCAAGAGCGAGGTGGCTGGCTTTCATTGGCATTCCGCGGCGTAGTCACAAGCCAACAGCGAAGCTACGGAAATTTCCCGCAAGAACAAAACGCTCCTCGGTGGCGACATTCTTCTCGTTGAACTTCCGACGTTGTGTGCCCATACCACCATGAACTTTCCGATAGCCGAATTATTGCCGCAGAATCCACAGCGAGCTGTAGCACACCGCGCAGCACGTGCAAGTGCCCTTATGGCATCCGCACGGCAATGACATCGGCAATTGTCAGGCCACTGCTTTGCACAACGGTACGAGAATGTACAGCCAAAATCTCCCACCGATGCTCGCGCAGCGTTCCCAGCGCTTGCTCAATGCTGCACTTGCGATCTTCAGAGTCACTAATCGTACAAGCGATGCTCGTAACACGCACCGCCGTGCAGGGAATGAGCGCATCGAGCAGCATGCACTCCTGCGGCTGCGAGAGCCAAACGGCTACAGGCTCATCCTCATCACAGAACACCTCAAGGGTTGCAGCCAGCGACGTCCCGATGATTGGAATCTCGCCAGGAGCGAAGCTGACTTCTTCGTGCAAGCGAATTGCAGAACGAGAAACGTACCACTGCTCGTCGGTCATGCTACAGTAGCGGAGCTGCTCCCATGCCGCTGGGTTCGGTTCGAAGGTGATGATCCGCCCACGAAACCCCGCGCGTCGGAGCTGAACGCCTATAGCGCAACTGCCTGGGTGAATATCGAAGACAACCGCAATCCCAGCGCTCTGGAGGATATCGGCGATAACCTCGAGCTGCTGCTGCGGTGAATGGATGCTCGACGGCGTATCAGCACGGCTACGCAGCAACCGTAGCCGACGCGCCGCTGGCGAGAGGCGATAGCTTGGGTAGTCGCGCTCCATCGTCATCGGTGGTGTGGTACTTCTCTGCGTTGTTGCAAGCGCTATGCCAACGGCTGGCCTGCTCAATTTGTGCACAGCTGCATCGTCGTAGAGCGCAGTGTATTCCATCCCGGACGGCAACGCCATGATCAAAGCGCTCATCGCGGATGACCACCCGATCATGCGGGAAGGACTCAAGCTATTCCTGGTCTGCAACATGGACATCGAAGTCGAGGAAGTCGCCAGCGGCGCCGAAGCCGTCGAGTACGTTCGCTCCCATCCGAACGATTTGGACATCGTGATCTTGGATATTTCCATGCCAGGGATGGATGGTCTCGAAACCCTCCGAGTTCTCAAGGACATTGACCCCCAGCTTCCGGTGCTCATCTTGAGTGCGTATTCGGAAGACCAGTACGCCCTCCGCGCGCTCCGAAGTGGTGCCAATGGCTACTTGATGAAGACATCCGCCACCGAAGAGCTCGTCGAAGCTGTCGAGCGCATCGTCGAGGGAGGAACGTACCTAAGCCCCAGCATCGCTCATCGTGTCACAAGTCAACTGCGCGGAGAAGATTTGCCGCCGCACCACATCCTTTCCGAGCGTGAGTTCGAGGTCATGCGGAAAATCGCTTCAGGAAAGACCTTGACGCAAATCAGCCAAGAACTCAACCTGAGCATCAAGACCGTCAGCACCTACCGCAGCCGCATCCTCGAGAAGATGAAGTTCCGCGATAACGCCGACATCACTCAATACGCGCTGCGGCACGGCTTGCTCAGCGACGCAGTCTGACCTGCACCCTGCGACCAAGCACTTCCCCCTACCCTGAGGCCATTTGCATCTGTTCGCCCGCCTGCACCGGAAGCGACGCATCGTACACCAACGAGCGATAGAGCGCAAACAGCTTGCTGCAGATGTGGCTCCATTGGTAGCGCACGGCATCAAGACGTGCCCGCATGCGCCAGAGCAGCATACTCTCCGGAGGAAGCGCCGCAATCTCCTCGACTGCTGCGACGAACGCATGCACATCGTTTGGTCGAACGCGGAAGCCCGTCATGCCATGGCGGACAAGGTCTGCTGAGCCTGGGCTATCGGCAACCACACATGGCACCCCTGATGCAAGCGCTTCGAGCGTGACGTTCCCAAAGGTCTCCGTGTCCGAAGGAAACACGAATACATCGCTCGATGCATACGCCTGCGCAAGCTCGTGCCCTGCGCGATAGCCAAGGAAGTGTGCATCGCGCATCAGGCGCCGGAGCCGACCTTCGATTGGCCCGGTGCCAACGATCACCATCGCATATCTGCGACGATCGAGCCGATCCCATAGCTCGATGAGCATCCGCAGATTTTTTTCCCACACCAAGCGCCCGACAAAGAGCAGCACCCGCTGCTCGGGGCGAATTCCCAACCGCTGGCGCCACTGGTGCGATGCCCAGCGCGGATGGAAGAGCACCATATCCGTCCCATGCGGCAGGTGCTCCAGATTGCCAAGCCCCATTCGACGCAGCTCCTCGAGCAGCCGAGCAGATGGCACTAGCACGCGATCGCAACGGCGGTAAAAATCCAGGAGCGAGCGTTCAACGATCGGACGCAAAATTCCCATACGGTGGTGCCGAAGGTAACTCGGAAAGTGCGTATGGTACGTTGCAATCGCAGGAATGCCGCGCTGCCGTGCCAAACGCAAGGCTGCCCGTCCAAGCGGGCATGGTGTATGGATGTGGAAAACGTCCGGCTCTCGTTCACGTTGCAGAATCGCTCGCTCTAAGGAAGCGCGCGTTCCAACGAAGACCCTGTAGTCACGGTACACTGGCAGCCGCACTGCTGGAAGCTCGACCATTGGAAATCGCTGCCGCTCGACTGGATCAGCAACCGCAGTCACAATGACTGGTTCCAAGCCCGCCGCACGATGTCGCTCCAAGTATTCGTAGAGCACACGGGTGACGCCATCTTGCCCTCGCCGGGCTGTCCCTGCAACATGACAGACAACCATGCCTTCTGCTCGAAATGTGCAACGTCTGCGGCAAAACTACTCCCCCCACGTTAGCCGAACATAGCGGCAATGCTACGTTGCAGTTACCATGCATCATCGCGTCGTTGTATTTTGCCCAGAGCATGTGTTGACCGTATTGATCGTTGCCATGAACTCCGTGCTCCTATGGCTGCTGTGCGTGGTGAGCCTGTCGGCGCAAACGCTTGAGAGCTTGATTGAACGCCAGCTCGGGGACGTCGTCGCACTCTACAAAGAGCTGCACGCTAACCCGGAGCTTTCGTACTACGAAGCCGAAACATCCCGTCGCGTCGCCGATGCGCTGAGAGCAGCAGGCTTTGCTGTAACCGAGCGGGTCGGGAAGTATGCCGACTCAACTCTCCACTGCTACGGCGTCGTTGGTGTGCTGCGCAATGGGAGCGGACCGACGCTGCTCATTCGCGCGGATATGGACGCTCTGCCGGTTGAGGAACAAACAGCGCTTCCCTACGCAAGCAGGCGCACTGCCCGCTCAGAACGTGGCGAGACGGTACCGGTCATGCACGCCTGCGGGCACGATATTCACGTTGCCATGCTCATCGGCACTGCACGGGTTCTGGCGCAGCTTCGCTCGCAATGGCGTGGCACGCTCCTCGTGGTTGCACAGCCTGCTGAAGAGCGTGGCGCCGGTGCACGTGCGCTCCTTGCCGATAGTCTCTACGAACGCTTCGGACGTCCGGACTTCATCCTCGGTCTGCACACCGATGCTGAGCACCCTGCAGGGACCGTCGGCATTGCTGCTGGGCCCATCACCGCAAGTGTGGATATGGTTGACGTCACTATCCGCGGGGTCGGCGGCCATGGAGCGTATCCCCACACGACCAAAGACCCCATCGTGATGGCAGCTGAGTTTGTGATGGCACTGCAAACAATCGTCTCCCGTGAAATCCCACCACGCCAACCTGCAGTCGTGACCATTGGCTCGATCTGCGGCGGGACAAAGCACAACATCATCCCCGACGAGGTTCAGCTTCAGCTGACCGTTCGCACCTACGACGACAGCATCCGCGACCAAATCATCAGTGCCATCGGCGCCAAAGCATACGGCGTTGCGCGGGCAGCAGCAGTGCCGCTCGACCGCATGCCGATTGTCCACGTCCGCCCGGAAGAGCACACACCCCCGCAGCACAACGACACTGCGTTATCCGACCGTCTCGAGCGGCTCTTTGTGCGTGTGTTCGGCGCTGCGAACGTCTATCGGAGCGAGCCTACGATGGGCGGCGAGGATTTCGCATACTACCGCCTCGGCGGACAAATTCCCTCATGCTTCTTCCGCGTGGGTGCCGTCAATCAGGCACAGTTCAAACAAGCTCGTGCACGTGGCGAGCAACTCCCCTCGCTGCACTCATCGCGGTTTGCACCTGATCCGGAGCCGACACTACGCACAGCGCTCCGCGCGATGTGTGCTGCAGCCCTCGAACTGCTGGGGCAACGGAAGTAAACAGCGCCTCGCTCTCCCGCGAGTGCACAACGCTCGATTCCTCCATGGCAGCTTCAGCGCACGATCTGAACGGGCACAACCTGCGTTTGACCTCCAGCGCGATAGCGGCACCAGTACACACCTGCCGGCAACTGATCAAGCTGTGCGACAAGCTCGTATGCGCCAGCCTGCTGTATGGCATCGAGCACTTGCAGCACTCGTCTTCCGAGACCATCGAGCAGCTCCAGTTGCACCGGTGTTTCAAATCCAACCTCGTATGCAATTGTGACTGCCTCGCCCGCGGGATTGGGAGTAACGCTGCGAATGCGGAACGTCGTCGGGCTAATCGTGACAAATCGAAGTTCACGAACACATGTCTGCATCACAAATTCTCCGCTCGACGTCTCCGGTTGCACACATGGAGCCACTTCGGGGGGCAGCTTGATCGCAAGGCTCGGTTGGACGCGATAGGTTGTGCCCAGAAGCGTTCCCATCTCCACGGAGAGGAGCGCACCATCGCGCGCAAGAGGCACTTGTCCGCTCGCGCGGACGGTCAAAACTTGCTCGGTTCCTTCGGATGACTCCGCGGCACTGAACGTCCAGCCGCCATCACGGAGGTCGTCACGCGCTGCCATCTGCAGTGCGCCTGCGTAGTAGAGCAGATCTGGCGGATAGCGAATCTCGAACTCGATACTGCGGAGATTGAGCGCGGGCCAATACTCGGCATCGAGCGCCAGCGAATACTCCACCGGCATTCCAGGGACTATTGGCTTGCTCTCCTCGATCATCGGCACGAACGACGCGCGAAGTCGCTGCGCCGCTGAACGGATCACAACGGTGATGGTCGTATCCCCCGCTTCGGAGCGGAGATGCACCTCGATGGCAACTTCCTCGCTTGCAGGTCGCAGCGTGCACCGGTAGATCCACTGCTGGCCGACTGCAATCGCACGGGGAAGCTCACCGAGGAAATCTGCAAGCGGCTGAAACGGTTCGAAGAGCATTGCACCGAGTGACATCGCGCTTCCACGAACAATTTGGGCCTGGATGCTCTCGATCGTAACCTCGCGATCGCTCTCCGATGCAGGATTTTCAATCGCGATTGTAAACCCCGCAGAATCGCAGCGGTAGGCGGGCGATTCGGTCCCCTGTATTCGTGCGCGGAGCGCGATTCGGCACGGCACGACAGCAACAGTGATGCTATCAACATCGGTGCACCCCTGGGGCGAAGTTGTTGTCAGTACGTAGGTGGTCGTTGTGCGTGGCGATGCTATCGGCATAGGGCAATCGCTGCACGAAAGCCCCTCCGATGGGGTCCACTGATAGCGGTACTGTGGCTGGACGCCGCTTGGCTGCAGTGGGATAGACTTCCCGGTGCAAAGCTGGACACTCGGCGGGAGCGCAATGGCCGGACGAGGATGGACCGTCAGATTGATTGCAGCTTCGCGGACGCATCCATCGGCAGAGTAGCTCCGAACCGTGATACGTTGTGAGCGCGCTGCTAAAAGCTCGACATCTGGGCAATCGTAACAATCGAGCGCGGCCGATGAATCCCATTGGAGTCTCCCATCGCTTTCCGCATGGAGCCGGATGGTGCTTCCTTCGCAAACAGCAGTATCACCTGGCGCAAGTGTCAGCGTTGGCCGGCTGCGGACCGTCACTGCAAGCGCCGCCTGACTGCTGCATCCAGCCGACGTCGTAGCCGTCAGAGTATAGGTGCGAGTTGTCGTTGCAACGATTGCTACAGTGTCGCACGTCGGACAGAGCACTCCATCGGCAGGCTCCCACCGCAACGAATCCGCCCCACCGACACGAACGACAACGCGTGCTGTATCGCCTTCGCACAGTGGAGAAGGCAGCATTGCGTCAAGTGTAACGCTCGGGCGTGGGCGAACGGTGATCGTCATCGAATCGGTGACGCTGCACTGGCTTGCTCCAGCACCACTGCTTGCGGTGATGACGTAGGTCCGTGTCTGCGTTGGTGTGAACACCGGCTGGGAGCAGCTTGTGCAGGATACATCCTCCCCTGGGGTGATCGAGATGCGGTCGGCGCTTTGCGTCGAAATCTGGAGGGCAATGCGTTCGCCTTCGCAGATCGTCGTATCCGGCAGTGGAGCCATCGTCGGCTTGGGAACAACGCGCACTTCTACGATCGCTTGCGTCGTACAGCCCGCCGAATCACCCGTGATGACGTAGCGCGTCGTCCGGAGGGGGCGGATCGTTACCGTCTTGCAGTCAGCACAGCTCAGCCCCTGCGTTGGCGACCACCGCACCGTTCCGCCGTAGTCGAGCGAGAATGTCACGCTATCGCCTTGGCAAAGCGTCACAATCGGTGGCAGCTGTCCGAAGATGCCGCGCGCATATCGAACGCGGATGCTGTCCCGCGTTTCGCAGTGTTCCGATCCAACGTTGCGTGCGATTGCCATATAGACCACTTCCTTCCCTGGCTGTGGAGTAACGGTCGTTTGCGGACAGTTGCTGCAACCGAGTCCCTCGGTCGGCTGCCACTGGATCGTCTGGAAACTTCCTTCGGCAATGAGTGTGATCGGTGCATCGCTGCAGACAACGGTATCGGGGCGAATTCGCAGTTGCGGTTTGCCGTAGACGGTGATCGTCACATCATCGCTGACCGAGCAACCGAGCGAATCATAGCCGGTCAGCAGAAGCCGCGTCGTCGCTGTCGGTGCAATCGTGATGGTGTGGCATGTATCGCACGGAATGCGAACCGCTGGGTAGCCAGGGGCAACGCTCCATTTGACCGATGCAGCATTGCCGATGACCGAAAGCGTGAGGCTATCGCCGAGGCAGAGCTCGCGATCGGGACCTGCGCTCACGTTGATGTCTGGCACATCCGGCAAGAACGCCATGCCTCCGACGTAGCCATACGAATCGGCGTAGCCATAGCCATAGACGTAGAGTCCAAACAGTCGCGGGCTTGTGATGGTGTGAGCGCCGTCGCCCACGCGGACATTGGCGTAGACGTAGCAGGTGTTCGGCACCGGCTTGAAGTCTGCCTTGAGCGTATCACCATCGAGCAGAATGCTGTTGACGTTATTCGGTGTAGTCACGACAGTGATGTACTGCTCGTAGTACGTGATACCACCACTAGGATGGGCGACTTGGCAGGCTTGGAAGCGGTAGTGCGACAGATACTGCCGTCGCGGAGGAATGATCATCATGAACGGGTCGCCCAACCGTAAATCCGCGCCAGCAGAATATGAACGTTTGAACTGCGCGACCATCACCGGCTGCGAGCTTTCGATCAGCGCCGCTTGCTGTAAGGGTGCTTGGTAGAATTGCCCGCGCTGAAGCACAGCAACGACGCGGCCGTTGACCTTGACTTCAGTGCCGTTTTCTGCTGCAAGCACGCGGTAGAGGTCGCTTGCCCCTTGCGGCGGTGTCTGCGCATTCTGCGGCTCGGCAAACGGCGTGACGATGTAGGTTGTTCCCCAGACCGAGCGCGGAATCATTTGCTCGTAGAGCTGATCGCGCGAGGCAAGGCTGCCACGCATCTCCACGGGAACAAGTGCCCGCTGGTGCCCAGCAAACACAGCGATGTTCTTCGTAGCGACAATGCGCGTCCCCGTCAGGTCGTAGTTCAGGTTCGTTCGGGAAAACTCTGCCTGATAGAGCACTGCTTGCCCGCGATTGAGCCGAATCGTCTTGACCTGCATCCCGCTCTCGGTAGTCGGGGCGCTCGGGTAAATCGTCACATCGGTTCCGTCCTCTATCCCCACCACGACAAATTCCGACGGCGTGTACTGTCCGTTGAGTGTTCCGTTCGTGTTCACCACGCCGTCGCTCGGATAGCTCATGACGTAATACTCACTGCCGAGCGCTGTCACTGGCAAGACCAGTGTCGCATCGCTCGTCGTCAGCGTTTGGTTGAGGGCATAGAGAGCGATGTCTCGATCCGCGGTCACTCGAAAGACACGCAAACTGATCTGCTCGTTCTCGTTCGATGTAACAAACTGCCCATTGTTGTTGTAGCCGAACAGCTCATAGGGACGATACTGCACGCTGTGTACGAAGATTTGCTGCGGATTGGTAATCGAGAAGGTTCGCGTCAGTGTCTGCCCGAGGTTGTTCGTGTACGTAATCGTGCCGTTTGTCGGCTCATCGGCAACGATGAACAGGTAGAGGCTATCGGGTGCGAGATCTCCCCCATTGTGGTAATTCGGCAGGAACGCAACGTAGAACTCCCGTCCGCGCGTAGTCTGCTGCCCATGCATATCTCCAGCAAGGATCGCAGCAACAAGCAGCAAACCGAAGACTGTGCGGTAGCGCATAGCGACATCCCAAAGTTCGACTGGAGCCACCATGGAAAATACGGCATCGAAAGGCAACAGCCAGCCCTGACTTCAGCGGCAGTATCTTTGTGCTCGCTATTGCCGTCTGTACAGTAATGCATGCGCATTACACACGGTTTCACCACAAGGACATGCAATGTTCGCTGAACTCGAACTTTACGGCCACGAGCAAGTGGTTTTCTGCAGTGACCCCGACGTTGGGTTGCGTGCCATCATCGCAATTCACGATACAACACTCGGACCTGCGCTTGGCGGGACACGAATGTGGAACTACGCAAGCGACGCCGAAGCGATAACCGATGTGCTCCGACTTTCGCGGGGAATGACCTATAAGGCTGCGGTCGCCGGTCTCAACCTCGGCGGTGGGAAGGCAGTCATTATCGGCGATCCGCACACACAGAAAAACGAGATGCTCTTCCGCAGTTACGGGCGCTTTGTCGAAACGCTCCGTGGACGCTACATCACTGCCGAAGACGTCGGTACAACGGTCCGCGACATGGAGTGGATTCGAATGGAAACGCGCTACGTCACTGGCGTGGCAGGCGAGCAAGGCAGCGGCGATCCTTCGCCCTACACTGCACTCGGTGTTTTCGTTGGCATCAAGGCTGCAGCGCAGATTGTCTTCGGCTCCGATAGTCTCGCCGGGAAACGCATCGCCGTTCAAGGCGCTGGCAACGTCGCGCGGAATCTTGTTTCTCGCCTTGTCGAAGATGGCGCGCGTGTGACGGTCACAGACATTTTCGAGGAAAAGGCACGCGAGATCTGCCGCGAGTACGGCGCCGAGTACGTCCCACCAGAAGCGATCTACGCGGTCGAATGCGACATTTTCTCGCCAAACGCGCTCGGCGCAGTCCTCAACGACACGACGATTCCCCAGCTTCGGTGCAGCGTCGTCGCTGGCGGTGCAAACAACCAGCTTGCCGATGAAGAGCGCCACGCCCGCATGCTCGCCGAGCGTGGCATCCTCTACGCACCGGACTATGTCATCAACGCTGGCGGACTGATCAACGTCACCAGCGAAATCGAACACTGGAGCCGCGAGCAGGTCATCCGCAAAGTCGAGAGCATCTACGACACGCTGCTACGGATTTTCCGCACTGCCGAGCGCGAGGGTATCTTAACCATCGAAGCATCGAACCGTATCGCAGAAGAACGCATCGCACACGTGCGCCACATCCACCGCACCTACGTCGGGAGCCCAAGCATTCGCAATGGCTAATGCCGGCGCTCCTGACTATATTCGCGCCTGACGATGCGCTCTTTGCCACATGAAACGGACGCTCGAACACACGCTGGAGCCTTTTCCCCTTCGAAAGCATCATAGCATCGAAGGCAATCGGCGTTTAGCCCGCGAGAAGGTCTTCCAGATGCTCTGCGCCTACGACATCGCACAGGTGCACCGTCAACTCCACTTCGAGCACATCTTCTATCGCATCTTCGCGGACGAACACCCCAGCGAGCCTGCGCAACAACCATCGAGGATCCTCCGCCCGGAGGAAATTGCCGAGCTCGAAAGCGACATTCCAATTCGCTGGCGGCAGAACGACATCACCTACGCCTATCGGCTCTTCGAGGAAGTGCTCAGCCATCGCTCCCAGTGCGATGAACACATCGAACGTCACGCGCTCAACTGGGAGTTCGAACGCATCGCACATCTGGATCGCCAGATCATGCGCATCGCTATCACCGAGATGCTCTGCTTTGCCGATATTCCCATCAAAGTGAGCATTAACGAAGCGCTCGAACTTGCCAAGCGCTACTCAACCGAGAAAAGCCATGCGTTCATCAACGGCATCCTCGATGCAACCGCACACGACCTCAGCGCCAGCGGTGCGATTACCAAGCCACTCGACCACATTCCACCATCGGCCTGATGCTGGCACGATGATTGCGCCCTCGGAACAAACCACTGCAGGATGCTACTGATGATGCGAGCATGGAGCGTGCTGTGCCTTGCAGCGCTTGCGACAATCGCAGCCAGTGCCCAAGTACTGCGCTTTGTGCGGACTGATCCGGCAACCAACCCGACTGCAATCACTGCAACGAAGCTCTTCGGGCTTGATGTCATCGCCGATAGCATCGCCGGCGTAACTGCCGTAAGCTTTGAGCTTCGCTATAGCGGTGCACAGTACGTCCGCCTTGCTGCATGGAAGCCACGTGCACTCAGCCGCCAGAGCGTCTATGTCATTGACTTATCGGATACCGCAAGCGGCAACGGCAGCATCCATATTGGCGTTCTCTCAGGTCAACCATCTTCGCAGCCAGGGATGGATTCGCCGACGGTGCTCCACCTGGATTTTGTCGTTCTCCCAACAGCACCGCATGGAGCGCTCATCCAATTCGATGCTCGAAATGCTGAAGCAGTCGTTGGCGGCACCACACCAGTGGTCGTCCCACTCCAACCGATACCGCTGGTACTGCGCATCCATAGCTTCGTCGCGGTGTATCCTGGCGATGCGAACAACGACGGCCGCGTTGACCAACGCGATTTCAGCACCGTTGCGCTCTACTTGGGGCAAGGTACCGGCGGTGGAGCGCTCCGCGGATATCGTCGCCAGCCTGCAAGCACGCTCTGGGAGCCGCAGTTAGCTCTTGCCTGGGACGACGAGCAAGCAACCTATGCCGACTGCGACGGCAGTGGCGACATCACGCTCGGCGATGCACTCGTGGTGAAGTTGAACTACGACAGCATACGCACTGCGGCTGAACCGGTGCATGGCGGCCAGGGAGCGTTTGTCCAATCGCCGCCCGTCGGTCCTCCCTCGATCACGATTGCTCTCACCGAGCAACGTATCCAAACGATCGCAGTCGAACTCGCACTCCCAGCTCATCTGGAATCCCTTGCGATCACTGCTGCTGGATGGACGCTGGACTTTGTCCACTACGACACGTCCAGCGGTCGTGCACTCTGCATTGCGAGCAGTGCAGCACCGCACGATAAACCGAGCATCTCCCTCCACATCGAAACGGACGGCCAGAAGGTTGAGACTGCAACCGTCGTCGCAGCGTACGCGTTGCTGGCTGATAGCAGAACAATCGTTCCCGTATCGGCGATGATTTCAAGCATCACGCAAGCCTCCGAGCCGACGTGCCCGAAGATCTATCCCCAACCAGCATGCAGCGACGATCTCATCATCGAATCCAGCCAGGCGACCATTGCAACGATCTACGCCTGCGATGGGCGGATGCTCGCCTACCTTCCACTCAACGCAGGGTCGAACCGCTACCCACGCGTGGCGCTTCTGCCCAGTGGCGCATACTGGCTCCATACCGATAGCTGCACTGTTGCCTTCACCATTGCTCGCTAATGGATGCGCATAGCGGTCATCAGCGATATTCACGCCAACTTGCCCGCGCTCGAAGCATGTCTGACCGATATTGAGCGCGAGCGTCCGGATGCCATCTACTGCTTGGGTGACCTGGTCGGCTACAACGTCTGGCCGAACGAGGTTATCGAATGTATCCGCTCCCACCGCATCCCGACGATCGCTGGCAACTATGACGTTGGCATCGGCTCGGCAAGTGACGACTGCGGCTGCGCGTACAAAACGGAGCACGAACGCCAACTCGGTAAACAATCTATCGCGTACACCAACGCAACGATCACCGATACCAATCGCGCCTACCTCCGAGGACTCCCTGCGCATATCTCCATCGAGTATCGGCTCCGTAGCGGTGGCCTCTACCGCGCTCTCCTGGTGCACGGGAGCCCGCGCCGCGTCAACGAGTACCTCTTTGCCGATCGCAGTGATGAGAGCCTCCAGCGCATCCTCGAAGCAGCAGGCGCCGATATCCTCCTGTGCGGTCATACGCACGTCCCGTACCATCGCACGCTCCGTTCGGCGGACGGTTCGATCCGTCATGTCATCAACACGGGCTCGGTCGGTAAACCCCATGATGGGGATCCTCGCGCTTGCTACGTGCTACTGTCGTTCGGCGAACGCGCTGATGGTACGCTCGAGCTGTCCGTGGAGATTCGCCGCACCCACTACGACGTCGAGCGCGCAGCACGTGCAATCGAAAAAAGTCCCCTCCCTGATGCCTACGCCCAGATGCTGCGCCGTGCGGGGTAATAGACACCGCAGCGTTGTCTCGGCGATCGCCGAGCAAGAAGCATCGCTCTGCCTACACAGAGGCGCAAGGGGCTGAACCCTCTCACCGCTGCACCACGACCAGGCGCTGCACAACGTTCCCGCTGCCATCATCAGCACGGACGATGTACACTCCTGGCGGCATGGTCAAGGTCGAAAACGTAAGTTCCTGCCCTGCACGGCAACTCCCTTCAGCAACCGCAACTCCGACGACTGTGTACAGCCGCACACGGTACCACCGCCCTTCTGATGACCAAATCCGGACACTGACATGCTCATCGGCAGGGATGGGATATGCATCCAAAGAGAATGAACCTCCTTCTGCTCGGTGACCTAAATCAATCACCAAGCGTTCGTACGAAGGCACGCTGTTTCGCCCGAGAATACGCCGATCAGGCGCAGTATCGTTCACCACAGGAATTGGCCCGACATAGTACGTCTCCGTAAGCGCGCCACCCCCAACGATGAGCTCGAGTCGATACTGATCACCTCCTCCATTGACGAGGACCCGCTCCAACAGCAACCCCGCCGTGTCTGGTGCTGGGCTCAACGGCACCGTCCTCCGCAGCCCATCCGACGCCCGTACAATCTCCATCCGTACCTTTGATGTATCACTGCCCAGGACCAGCAACCCGATATCGAGGGTGTCTATCACCGTAAACCACTGCGTCCGTGCAGTGTCGAGCGATTCGATTCGAAGCGGTGGCGCCGGTTCAATCTCCAAGTCCAAGCACGGGATGCATGGCGGCGCAATGATAACGTCATACCGAGTGCAATGCGGGGGTGGCCCCGGCATCGCCGTCACTGCTTGTGTGATTTCGTCCTCGGCACCGTAGTACCCCAACGCCGTCACTTCCGCAGGGGTGCTGCGCCACAAAAACTGCGAAGTGGTGACGATTCGGCTCGTGGTATCGCCCGTCTGCTGCACCCGCCGCGTCTGGTGCAAACGCGTTCCTGTCCCGATGCCAGGGATTGCACTCAAGTGCCCGAGCTGCCCCACTACCTCCAGCCGACGGCGGCGCGAGATGGGAATCGTCGTTTCATCAGGTTGCATCCATAAGTGGAGCGGAACATGCCACAACCAACACCGATTGGTCGCTTGAGTTGGCGCTTGGGTAAACCCCAGCACCACCGCAGAATCACTGAGATTCCTCCACATCGATCCTCTCCGATTGTCCACCCACGCCCGTCCCTGCGCGAGGTTTGGCTGCAGGAGATTATTCCCCAGGGACACGAACGTGCTCAACGGATAGAGCTCATACTCTCTCGGCTGTTTCCGCTGGAGCGTATCTCCACCTGGAAATTCGTCTATCAGGTTTAGCATCCGGTAAAAAATCCGCCGACGGCGATTGGGATTATCGGACATGCGCCAGAGCCCCTCCCACGCTATCCGATCCTGCGCCCGTCGCATAAGTTCAACTCGAGCACTCTCGATGTTACCGAAGTCCTCGACCCCGCGATACACCACAGGAAAACGGTTGCTATCGGCACACACCTCCCTATTATCCTGACTAATGCAGATCGGTGCTTGCAAAGCGTAGAGCGGAGGGCTATCGTAAAACTCCCCACTTGCTGTATCGGCACGGAGACGGGTGTAATAAATCTGACCGTTCTGCTCCCAGACCAGCGCACAATCCCGTTCCCGCTGCCCAAGGCGCGAATAGGTATTCAGCGATGGATGCAGCGGTACACCCGCTTGGTTCGCTCTCGCCCATGATACAACCCGCAAGTACCGATTCCCCGGTGGTTTGAACCCTACGAGCAGGTGATTCTCCACTCGATTCGGCCAGCTGTAGTAATTCCCTTCCCATGAGGCATTCACCACTGGTGTACCCCAGTGCCCCAGGGTACTATCCGACGACGGCTGCACGCGGTAGCCATCGAGAACGACCGCAGCCAGGACTTCTTGCTGCCCGGTTGCAGGAAACACTGTTTCAGCAATGACGACTACGTCCAAGTTCGACGTCGCATCCGGCATGCGACATCCAAATACGACGTACACGTACTGCTGATCTCCGATCGGTCGAACCACCAATGATGGATACCCACAGTCGGCACAGCGGCTCAAGTGCCAAAAGCCCGTGCTGTCTCCGAAATGCGAATACTGCAGCGAATCGGGAGCTACCACCAACCGGTCGCTGAGCACGCGCTCCGCCTCCCACGCGATGTTCGCCGTCATCCCACCGCCGACCCAGACCGGATAACTTCGGCGGTAGAACACCTTGCGGCGCTCACACCCACACGCTGTATCGAGTACCCGCCGATGGTATACTAGGTGATACACCATCACCTGCCCCTTCGCATCGACAGGGACACCCACGAGCTTCCGCTGATTCGAATGCGCAAGCTCCCCGAGCGGCGGACTATCGTAGAGCACCTGCACACGGAAGAGCTTCCCCTCCCCTGGCAAGAACTTCACCGCAAGCGGCTGCGAACCACCAATCACCGTATCCACACCTCCACCAAGCTCCCGTACATGGAGCCGACATGCGTAATCCTTTGTCGGTCGTACGTGGAACGGTATCGTAATCTCCCGGGCACCGAGTTGCGCATAGCGATCCACATACCCTCCTGCCACGAGCGTATCAAATTCGTACGTGCTGTAGAACCGTACCACACCTGTATCCCAATCCCCCAACCGGTACGGCTGGCGTGTCCGCGGATCGCGAACTGAATCGGCAGGCACATGCGGCGAAGTCCGACTGTTGAGAACTCCGAGGTAGAAGAGCGTATCCGGTGACCGACCTTCCTCGTAGTGCAATACTACGTGGTAAAAGGACGAGTCCACCCCTACCCAGCTCGTTGGGTTTAACGAATCCTTGTAATACCCCCCATCGTTCTCGTAAGTCTTCGCGCCGATCTTTCGTACCCGCAAGCCGCTGGTGTCGATAAATTTCCACAAATCCCCCACCCCGAATCCAACCCGCGAGACCGCAAACTTTCGATACCCCTTCATCATGGCTGCCTGCAAGCGCAACTTCCAGAGCGTATCCTCCACTCCATAAGCCCAGTCCGCGATCCGGCCTACCTCCCGACGCATGCTCCGGCGACCGACATAGAATCGGTGCGGTGGAAGATATGGAGGAGCTTTGTCGTCTCGGTCAAATTTAGATAGCGCGTAATGATTCGATCATGCGGTGATTGCGTTGTATCTAAAAAATCTCCTCCAAACAGGATTGTATCCCGTAGCTGTTGTGAACCTAATCGCTTTACAATGTCCATGAACTGTGCAGAATCCGTCGTATGTTTGCGCCAAAAGTGGTGACTGGTCATAAGCCTGGTTGTGACGAAGTACGTGTTTTCCCCTGGCTTGAGTACCCCCGGTATTTGGCTTTCGTCCTCTGGTCCATCGAAGATCATCCCCTTGGCGCCGTAAAGTACGATTCGCCAAAGGTGGCTACGGAGCTCTTCCCCTACCCGCATCCGTGCATCACTCGGTGCCAGGCGTAAGAGTCTGGTAGTATCACCCGAATTTGGAAATGCTTCATGATAGTAAAAGTATGGATCGAACCATAGCTGCCCCCACCACGGCACAGTGTCGAATAAGAAGTGTGGTGAGTGCCACGGCAGAATCTCCGAGTAGAGGTATGCATAATCCATACGCTCGACTCCCACTGCGTGCGATCGTCCATGTTCCGGATACTGCACGTACGGATTGAGCTTCGCATCGCTGAACAGGTTGAACGTATCCGCTGGTGTCTGCTTGAAGATCGCCGTCTCGTAGTGCGCATCCAGCAGTCGCTTCCGTCGCTCCGTCGCAGAGAGATCTGCCAAAATATAATCCAAGTCGTACCCCTCCCCCATATACACCCTCTTGCGTTGGTAATCCAACACTGCTTGCTGACAGCGAACGGGAACGACTGAAAAGTCCGTTACGAACTCAGGATAACAGCAAAAATATCGCCGCCAATCGTTGCATGTATCACACCCGCCCCGACAGGAGTCCGGTTTCGGGAACCACGCAGCATAGCCAATTGCCGACGGCATCGGCGTCCAGTACTCCCTCGGCTTGAGGTAGTGCTTGAACTGCGGCGTCATCGCTCCATCCTCGGCTGTGAAGATGTACCCGAGCAGACGCGATAGGTACCAGCGCACCAGCCATGTGGACGCCGATCCTTCATCGGCTGCGTAGAACCGGTACGGCCGCAACCCCTTCCGCGTGTAAATACTGTCCGATAGCCCTGTGCACGCCCGCTGCATCCGCACGATCATGATGCTGTCGTAGTACCCCGCAAGGATCTTCCACGTCTCGGGCGTGACCATCGCCACCCAATCTATCCCCACCGTGCACTGCGCCGACGGCCGGTACCACACCTCGAGCCCCAACCGATCGATCATCGTCGTATCCCCGTACCCGATGAGCGACGCTCGATCCAGACTGTCCACCGCTCGAACCGGTTCGTACATGTTCTTGTGGTACTTCAATATCGGATTGTGGTAGGGAAGGGATCGATATAGGGTATCTCCATCGAACACCATCTCCGCCATGATCGTGATATCCGGCTCGGCGCTATCTCCCCGCGGCAGCATGGAACGCGTGATCGCAAATTCGGTCACACTTGGAGAAACCGAGCGCATCATCCGCACCAACCCTCGCGAGCGTCCGGTCCCGTGGATCGGGGGGAGCCAGTACGTCGAATCCGGTGCACGGCTCGGCACCTGGGAAAACCGCACGTACCCTGTCTGTCGCGTCCCATCCGGCCGCGCCCACATCGCGTACGGCACCCGCACTCGAAGCACCGGTTCGTCGGAGCTCGCGGTGTCGCTCCCCCCGATCCGCCGAAGGTTGAGCAGCAAGAAGAACCGTACCCCGTAGTGATCCCTCCGCTGTGTCCTGTACGCCGGAAGCGTGGTATCCTGTGTCATCCACTGCTGGTCCCCCCGCGAGAGTGTGTCGTACCCATCCCAATACTCCCGAGCATTCGTATCCTGAGGGAGAAAGCGATCCGTCGTTCGTCCGAGCATGTTATCGAGCCAGGGACGCGCGAGCACGAGGGCGTCGCTATCGGGGGAGAACTGCGCCGGCAGCAGGACGAGCCGATCGTAGTTCGGGTCGCTCGGACTCATCGGTCGCCACCCCCGCACATGCGCAAAGCCGAAGGCGTAGCCGAGTGTGTCCGACCGTGGTCGGAAGCTACCGTACGGATTGATCGTATCCACCAGGTATGTCGGCTCCCACATCATTCCGATGTTGTTGGGGTAACTCGTTCCAGGACTTCCCTGAAACGGATAGAGATTCATGATGAGTCGCGCGCTATCGGCGCACCATGCGGCCTGGGGACCGACCCATATTTCGTTGAGCGTACCGTTCGCGTATAAGGTCAGATGGAGCTGCCTCGCCTTTACTGCTTTCGATGCATGCGGGACCATCCCCCAATGCCAACCTACGATGAAGCGCTTCTCCACTTGGAAATCCGCATGGTTATCCAGACGGGTCGTACCGCCCTTGTAGGTAAAGTGCCAAGGGCTCGGCCACCGCGTCTGTGCACTGAGCGCTACTGCAACCGCAAGCGCTACTCCTACTCCTACGACGTGCATCGCTCACTCCACAATAACCGTGTACCACCGTACCACCCTTCCCTGGACCACCCGAAGGACGTACATCCCTCGCACGCCCCGACCCACCGTCACCATCACCTCCCCCTCCGACGGTACACCACGGTAGAGAACCTCCTGGAAGCGCCCATGGACGTCGTATAACTCCACCTGCGTCGGCACGCCCGCTTCGATACCCCCTACCACGACTACCCCACTCGATGGATTCGGATACAGGATCCCTGCACGCTCCGATCCCTCCATCATCCCACTGACCGGCTGCGCAAGATATAAGACCAACCCAAAATCATTATAGTCAACGATATACTTCCCACTCGGGGAGTAGCTCACATTCCCTATCCCCCACGGTCTTGAGTATTGATAGACCCTCTCCCCGGTCTCTACATCCCATATGCTCGGAGCAACCTGATAGATCTCCTTTGTCCCTCCCATCACATACCGCCCGTCCGGCGAAAGCGCAAACGAGAGCACCCCGCCGTTCGGAAAACTACGCACAAGCACCATATTACTATCGTACACCATAAATTCATTCCCACTACCCTTGCTCCTATCCTTGCTCCCAATACCAACGTACAACCGACCATCCGACGTACCACTGAGACTCCCTATCCAATACGGAAATTGTCGCTCTATCCGTCGCCCCTGGATGTCCACTAACCATGGATTCGTTACGATCGACGTATCCTCATACCCACCCCACTTGGGATACGATAACTTGTACCAATGCTCTAACAAAAAAAGGTGCAGGTACTTCCCCGAACCCGGCCAACTCCACCCACCAAACTCCAAATAATGCTGCTCCCACACCGGTACCCCTGCTTGCAGCCCGTACGGCAAATGCCGCGGGATCGGGATCGTGTCCACCAACCGCATCGAGTCCAACGAGTACAACAACAACCTCGCCGCACCCGAACTGCTCACACCATTGCCTACTACCTCCTCCCACCCCAACAACTGACGACGCACCACGTTCACCAACACCGCGCGAAACCCCTGCGGCGGCACATCCCGCAGCGTGTCCAACAACCGACCCGTCCGATAGTCCGCCTTCCCAAAGTACGGCACTCGCGTGTACACGATCGGCGTGTCCGGCAACACCGCCAGCACTCCCTTCCCCCGCAGCTCCTCCACCTCCCGAACCGCTACCCCTCGCCGCACATCAATCTCGAACACCCGATGCTCCCACCGCACAAGGTCCGATACGATCAACACCGAATCGCTCCAGTGCCAGTACACCCCAAGCTGCTTGAAATATCCGTCATCGTCCGGTGCAAGATAGGCCCACACCGGCTCGTACGCATACTTCGCCCACAGCACATCGCTGCTGTCTTGCGCCTGCACCGCGCCACCTGCCAGCAGCACACACAAGAAAAGGCACATGCTCCGCATCATCGGTCAACCTCCGACAGTGAAACCTCGCTCCTGCAAATTTACAACACTCGAGTCCATCCTCCATCTACCTACTCCTACGACGTGCATCGCTCACTCCACAATAACCGTGTACCACCGTACCACCCTTCCCTGGACCACCCGAAGGACGTACATCCCTCGCACGCCCCGACCCACCGTCACCATCACCTCCCCCTCCGACGGTACACCACGGTAGAGAACCTCCTGGAAGCGCCCATGGACGTCGTATAACTCCACCTGCGTCGGCACGCCCGCTTCGATACCCCCTACCACGACTACCCCACTCGATGGATTCGGATACAGGATCCCTGCACGCTCCGATCCCTCCATCATCCCACTGACCGGCTGCGCAAGATATAAGACCAACCCAAAATCATTATAGTCAACGATATACTTCCCACTCGGGGAGTAGCTCACATTCCCTATCCCCCACGGTCTTGAGTATTGATAGACCCTCTCCCCGGTCTCTACATCCCATATGCTCGGAGCAACCTGATAGATCTCCTTTGTCCCTCCCATCACATACCGCCCGTCCGGCGAAAGCGCAAACGAGAGCACCCCGCCGTTCGGAAAACTACGCACAAGCACCATATTACTATCGTACACCATAAATTCATTCCCACTACCCTTGCTCCTATCCTTGCTCCCAATACCAACGTACAACCGACCATCCGACGTACCACTGAGACTCCCTATCCAATACGGAAATTGTCGCTCTATCCGTCGCCCCTGGATGTCCACTAACCATGGATTCGTTACGATCGACGTATCCTCATACCCACCCCACTTGGGATACGATAACTTGTACCAATGCTCTAACAAAAAAAGGTGCAGGTACTTCCCCGAACCCGGCCAACTCCACCCACCAAACTCCAAATAATGCTGCTCCCACACCGGTACCCCTGCTTGCAGCCCGTACGGCAAATGCCGCGGGATCGGGATCGTGTCCACCAACCGCATCGAGTCCAACGAGTACAACAACAACCTCGCCGCACCCGAACTGCTCACACCATTGCCTACTACCTCCTCCCACCCCAACAACTGACGACGCACCACGTTCACCAACACCGCGCGAAACCCCTGCGGCGGCACATCCCGCAGCGTGTCCAACAACCGACCCGTCCGATAGTCCGCCTTCCCAAAGTACGGCACTCGCGTGTACACGATCGGCGTGTCCGGCAACACCGCCAGCACTCCCTTCCCCCGCAGCTCCTCCACCTCCCGAACCGCTACCCCTCGCCGCACATCAATCTCGAACACCCGATGCTCCCACCGCACAAGGTCCGATACGATCAACACCGAATCGCTCCAGTGCCAGTACACCCCAAGCTGCTTGAAATATCCGTCATCGTCCGGTGCAAGATAGGCCCACACCGGCTCGTACGCATACTTCGCCCACAGCACATCGCTGCTGTCTTGCGCCTGCACCGCGCCACCTGCCAGCAGCACACACAAGAAAAGGCACATGCTCCGCATGGGAGAGCCTCCACTGTTACAATGTTCCTCCGTAAAATACGAAGGTGGGCGATGATTTGTGTGCCTGGTAGCTCTCTGCGCTACTCCGAAACTTTCTAACGCACTGGTGAACGGTCATCGAGCGACAATGCCATCGGCCTTGTTGCAGCTCCGCCGGTTCGAAAGCAGAGCGCCTTGCACCGGTGAGTACAAGGCGCCCGACAAGTGGGACCGTTCGAACGATTGCTACACCAGCAGCATTAGGAAGGCGTAGCTCGTCGGACCTGGACTCCATTGACGGTTTCGCGCGCTGCAGGCTGTGGTGGCGGTGGGAGCGCATCCTCGCCGAAGATGTTGCCAACCTCGCTTTCGACGAGCAAGTCGTTATAGACACGCAAGCCTGTTCCAGCGGGAATTGCCTGCCCGAGGATGATGTTTTCCTTCAGACCGCGCAGGTGATCAACTTTTGCTTGCGCTGCAGCATCGGAGAGCACGCGCGTGGTTTCTTGGAACGATGCAGCCGACAGCCACGATTCGGTCTCCAATGCCTGGTCGGTGATTCCTTTCAGGATCGGCCGTGCTGTGGCAGGCTCGGCGCGGCGCGCGCGGACCGGCTCTTTGCCCTTCCGCTTGAGTTCGGCGTTGATTTCCTTCAACTTCGAGCGCGGGATGACCTCGCCAACTTTTACATTCCGTGAATCGCCGCGATCGGTGACCACAACGCACTCCTTGAGACGGTTGTTTTCCGTCAGGAACGTTGTGCGGTCAATGTGGTCGCCTTCGAGGAAGTCGCTATCGCCTGGGTCAACGATCTCCACCTTCTGGAGCATCTGGCGGACGATGATCTCGATGTGCTTATCGCTAATCTTGACGCCCTGCATCCGATAGACTTCCTGGATTTCGTTGACCAGGTACTCTGCGACTGCCGTCATTCCTTTGATCGCAAGAATGCTGTGCGGATCAACTGGACCATCGGTCAAGCGATCGCCAGCGCGGACAAGATCGCCATCCTGGACGAGGATGTACCGTCCGACTGGAATGGCGTATTCCTTCGTTGTCGAGCCATCGAGGCTGGTGACGTAGAGGATGATGTTCCCGCGCTTTGGCTTGGGATCTTTTTTGACGATGCCATCAATTTCCGAGACGATCGCTGCATTGCGCGGTGTGCGAGCCTCGAACAGCTCAGTCACACGCGGCAGACCACCGGTGATGTCGCCCGCAGTACGCCCAAGATCGCGAGGCATCTTGACCAGCCGCGTCCCAACGCCAACCATCTCGCCATCTTCGACGAGGATTTGCGCGCGCACTGGGACGTCGTAGCGTGCCAGGACGTTGTCATAGTCGTCGACAATCTCGATGCTCGGGAACTTGGTCTTATCCGAGGACTGAATGGCGATCTTGGTGATGTGGCCGGTCTGCTCGTCGTTTTCCTCTTTGTAGGTCACGTTCAAAATCAGGTCCGAGTAGCGGACGCGCCCAGCCTTTTCAGTCAAGATGACGGCGTTGTAGGGATCCCATTCGAACAGGAGCTGACCCTTTTCGACTTTTTCGCCGTCGTGGACGCGGAGCACCGCGCCGTAGGTCACGTCGTGATAGGCCAGCTCGCGGTTTGCCAGCGGTTCGATGATCTTGATAATGCCAGCGCGACTGACGACGACCTCGACGTCGTTTTCCTCTTCGTCCAGGTAGCGGAGGGTGCGGATGTTCTCGAACTTGACGATACCGCTAGCTTTCGCACCGACCGACGATTGCGAGGTGACCAGCGAGGCTGTACCACCGGTGTGGAAGGTCCGCAGCGTCAGCTGCGTGCCAGGCTCGCCGATGGACTGCGAGGCGATCGTCCCGACTGCTTCGCCGACGTCCACAAGCTGACCAGTCGCCAGGTTGCGGCCGTAGCACTTAGCGCAGACGCCATGCGGCGCCTCGCACGTAAGCACTGTACGGATGAGCACCGATTCAATCGAGGCTTCCTCGACGGCTGCAGCTTTTTGCTCATCGATGAGTTCGCCTTTGGAGATAATCACCGCCCCCGTGATCGGATGGACGACGTCCTGGAGAGCAACGCGTCCAAGAATGCGTTCGCTCAGCGGCTCCTTGACGTCCTCGCCGTCCTTGAGCGCGCGCATTTCGATGCCACGGATCGTGCCGCAGTCATCCATTGTGACGACGACATCTTGGGCGACATCGTGGAGACGGCGTGTCAGATAGCCAGCATCGGCGGTCTTGAGCGCGGTGTCGGCAAGCCCTTTCCGCGCACCGTGGGTGGAGATAAAATACTCGAGGATCGTCAGCCCATCACGGAAGTTCGAGATGATCGGCGTTTCGATAAGCTCGCCAGTCGAGCCTGTCAGCAAGCGTTGCGGCTTTGCCATCAACCCACGCATTCCCGCAAGCTGGCGAATTTGCTCTTTCGAGCCACGCGCTTGCGAATCGAGCATCATCCAGAACGTGTTGAAGCCGTCTTGGTCCTGGGCAAGCTCCTGGTAGAGCCGATCGGCAATGCGGTTGGTGGCGTTGCTCCATTGGTCAATGGTCTTGTTGTAGCGTTCGCCATTGGAAATGATGCCGTTGTCGTAGTACCAGCGAATCTTGTCCACTTCCTCTTGCGTTTTGGCGACGATCTCCTCCTTGATCGAGGGAACGACCAAGTCGGCAATCGAGACGGACAGACCTCCTTGCATCGCATAGTGGAAACCGAGATCCTTGAGCTGATCGAGGAACTTGGTCGTGCGCGCAAGTCCGACGGTGCGGAAGCATTGGCCGATGAGCTGTTTGAGGCGCTTTTTCGTTAGCAGCTCGTTGATGAATCCAAGCTCTGGCGGAACGATCTGGTTGAAGATCACCCGGCCAGTCGAGGTTTCAATCAGCTCGCCTCCGACACGAACTTTGATGAGTGCGTGCAAGTCAATCCGCTTGTTGTTGTAAGCAATGAGCACTTCCTCGGGCGAGGAGAAGAGCTTTCCTTCGCCACGGGCGCCACGGCGAATCTTGGTCAGGTAGTACACACCGAGCACCATGTCTTGCGATGGCACGGCAATGGGTTCGCCATTCTGGGTGTGCACGATGTTGTGTGGCGCCAGCATCAAGAGCAACGCTTCGAGCTGCGCTTCGTGGCTCAAGGGCACGTGGACAGCCATTTGGTCGCCGTCGAAGTCTGCGTTGAAGGCAGTACACACCAGCGGGTGGAGCTGAATTGCTTTCCCTTCGACCAGGCGTGGCTGGAATGCTTGAATGCCGAGCCGGTGCAGCGTCGGCGCGCGATTGAGGAGCACCGGATGGCCATCAATGGCTTTTTCGAGGATATCCCAGACAAAATCTTCCTTGCGGTCAACGATCTTCTTGCCGGTCTTGACCGTTTTCGTGTAGCCCCGTTCGATCAGCTTGCGGATAATGAACGGCTTGAACAGTTCGACGGCCATATCCTTCGGCAGGCCGCATTCCCAGAGCTTGAGCTCTGGGCCAACGACGATGACCGACCGGCCGGAGTAATCCACGCGTTTGCCGAGCAAGTTCTGACGGAAGCGACCGGTTTTCCCGCGGAGCGAATCTGCCAGCGATTTGAGCGGACGCTGCGCATCGGTCCGTGCAGTGCGGCGGGAATTATCGAAGAGCGAGTCAATCGCTTCTTGCATCATCCGCTTTTCGTTGCGGAGAATGACGTCCGGTGCGTTCATATCCACCAGCTTCTTGAGCCGGTTGTTGCGGATGATGATTCGGCGGTAGAGATCGTTCAGATCGCTCGACGCAAAGCGTCCTCCGTCAAGCGGTAGCAACGGCCGCAGCTCTGGCGGGATCACCGGCAGGATGTCAATGACCATCCACTCCGGACGATTTGGCTCGCGGTCGGGTTTGGTGCGAAACATATCGAGCACACGGAGCCGCTTGCTAATTTCCTTGCGGCGTTGCTGGGAGGTTTCCTCGCGCAGCTCGTTGCGAAGTCGGAGGTACTCTTTGTCTGGATTGACGCGGCGGAGCATCTCTTTGATCGCTTCGCCGCCGGTGAGTGCAATGAACTTGCGTGGATCGCTGTCGTCGAGCTCGAGCTCATTTTTCGGCAAGCTCTCCTTGATGCGGCTCAGCTCATCTTCGGTCAGGAGCGTATTGGGTTCCAGCCCCGTGCTGCCGGGTTGGATGACCACGTACGACTCGTAGTAGATGATGCGCTCGAGATCTTTCAACGGCAGACCGAGCAGCCCGCCGATTTTCGATGGATGGGAGCGGAAAAACCACACGTGGACGATCGGCACTGTGAGCGTGATATGTCCGAAACGCTCACGGCGGACAGTTTTCTCGGTGACTTCCACGCCACAGCGATCGCAGACGATGCCTTTGTACCGAATGCGCTTGTACTTGCCGCAGGCGCATTCCCAGTCGCGGATGGGACCGAAAATCTTTTCGCAGAACAGACCGTCGCGTTCGGGGCGGAAGGAACGGTAGTTGATCGTTTCCGGCTTGAGCACTTCGCCGTGCGACCGCCGGAGGATGTCGTCCGGCGAAGCAAGCCGAATCTCGAGCGTTCGGAATCCGCCGCGGGGGATCTGAATTGTTTGGACACGTGCCATGAGTGTGACCTCCGAATGTTAGTGGCTACTGATTCGTTCTTCGAGACGTTGACCGTCGAGCCGCACATCCAGGCAAAGCCCTTGCAGCTCGCGCACCAGCACCATGAATGCTTCGGGCAGATTCGGTTGCGGTGCGTTGAAGTTCTTGACGATCGCTTCGTAGATGCGAGCACGCCCGTTGACGTCGTCGGACTTGACAGTGAGCATTTCCTGCAGCGTCGCTGACGCTCCGTATGCTTCGAGAGCCCAAACTTCCATTTCGCCCAAGCGCTGGCCGCCGAACTGGGCTTTGCCGCCGAGTGGTTGCTGCGTAATGAGCGAGTATGGTCCGATCGAGCGTGCGTGGATTTTGTCCTCGACCATGTGCGAGAGCTTCATCATGTAGATGACGCCGACGGTGACTTTGTGCTCGAACGGCTCGCCACTTCGCCCGTCGTAGAGGACGGTTTTCCCGTCGCGTGGCAAGCCTGCTTTCTCCAAGTAGTCGCCAACCTGCTCCCACGAAGCGCCATCGAAGACCGGCGAGGCAAAGTAGAGCCCCAGCTTCGAGGCTGCCCACCCGAGCGCCGTTTCGTAGAGTTGCCCAAGGTTCATCCGCGATGGCACACCCAATGGGTTGAGAATGATGTCCACTGGCGTACCGTCAGGGAGGAACGGCATGTCCTCGATCGGAACAATCTTGGAGACGATGCCCTTGTTTCCGTGGCGGCCTGCCATCTTATCGCCAACTTGCAGTTTCCGCTTCTTGGCAACGAAGACCTTTGCCATCGAGAGAATCCCCGATTGCAATTCATCGCCGAGGCTGGCGCGATTTCGGAGCATGCGGGCGTGCGCGATGATCTCGTTGCGCCGGATGCGGTAGTTATCCAGCAAGCGCCGCACCAGCTTCATTTTCTTCTCGCTGGCGACCCAGTCGTGTTCGACGCTGAGTTCAGCGATCGGCAGATCACCTTTGTCGTACTTATCCTGCAAGTTCTGTGCGGTGATGCGCGTGCCGCTCATGTACACACGCTTGCCGTCAATGGTTGTAATGCCGAGACTTTGTTCGCCATCGAGCAGTTTTGCCAGCCGCGCAATGCACTCGCGATCAAGCGCGAGCAGGTCCTCCTGCTCCTGGCGATCGATCGCATCGCGGCGACGCTTTTCTTCGGCGCGGTACTCAGCATCGCTGATGATGAAGCGGCGCTGGAAGAGCTTCGCGTTGATGACCGTACCCTGCAGACCTGGCGGTGCTTTGAGCGAGGCGTCTTTGACTTCGCCGGCACGGTCGCCAAAAATTGCGCGGAGCAGCTTTTCCTCTGGGGTCGGGTCAACTTCGCCCTTCGGTGTGACCTTGCCGATGAGAATATCGCCTTCCTTGACTTTCGAGCCAACACGAATGATGCCGTGCTCGTCGAGGTCTTTGACTTGCTCCTCGCTCATGCTCGGAATGTCGCGTGTGAACTCTTCTTCCCCACGCTTGGTGTCGCGGACGACAGCGGTGAATTCCTCGATGTGGACGGACGTAAAGACATCCTCAGCAACGAGGCGTTCACTGACAATGATGGCGTCTTCGAAGTTGTACCCGCGCCACGGCATGAAGGCAACCAACACATTTCGCCCCAACGCAAGCTCACCACGCTCGGTGCACGCACCATCGGCGATCGGCATGCCTTTGGTGACGCGGTCCCCGACGCGGACGAGCGGACGCTGGCAGATGCACGTATCCTGGTTGGTGCGGAAAAAGTTCAGCAGCGGATAGGTTACAACGCGGTCACCGTCGAAAGAAACGAGCTTTTCCTCCTCCGAGCGGGGATCGTCGTAGCGAATGCGGATGCACTCAGCCGAAACGTACTCGACGACGCCGTCGTCTTCGGCCACAATCAGCGCACGAGCATCGCGCGCAATGCGTGCTTCCATCCCTGTTCCGACGTACGGTGCTTCCGGACGCAGCAACGGCACTGCCTGGCGTTGCATGTTCGATCCCATCAGCGCCCGGTTTGCGTCGTCGTGCTCCAGGAACGGAATCAGCGATGCTGCCGGCGAGATGATTTGGTCGGTGGAAACATCCATGTACTCGACCTCTTCGGGATGGACGGTGACGTAGTCACCGCTTTTGCGCGCCCGAACCCGAGGGCCGAGAATCCTTCCCTTGTCATCGAGCGGCGTCGAGGCTGGAGCGATCACTTTGCCTTCTTCTTCCTCCGCCGAGAGATATTCGATCTGGTCGGTTACTTTTCCGCCGACAACTTTGCGGTAGGGCGTCTCGATAAAGCCGAACTGGTTGACCCGTGCGTGCATTGCCAGCGACGAGATCAAGCCGATGTTCGGTCCTTCGGGTGTTTCGATTGGGCAGAGACGGCCGTAGTGCGTGTAGTGGACGTCGCGGACTTCGAAGCCGGCACGTTCACGCGTGAGACCTCCCGGTCCGAGAGCGGAGACACGGCGCTTGTGGGTCAGCTCGGCCAGCGGATTGGTTTGATCCATGAACTGGGAGAGCTGATTTGTTCCGAAGAACTGGTTGACCACGCTTGTGACTGCACGCGCATTGGTCAGCGATGCTGGCGAAAGCTCTTCGAGGTCCTGGACGGTGAGCTTGTCTTTCATCCCGCGCGCAAGGCGACTAATGCCGGTCATGTAGATCGCCGAAAGTTGCTCGCCGACAGTGCGGACCCGACGATTCGACAGGTGATCAACATCATCGGTCGGATACTTGCCGGTTTGGACTCCGAGCAAGTACCGCACAACGGCGATGATGTCTTCGTTGGTGAGCACTGTTTTCTCAAGCGATGGCGGCTCGACGCCGAGTTGCTTGTAGATTTCCTCCAGCTTGCGGTTGATGCGGAACCGCCCAACGTCGCCGATGTCGTAGCGTTTGTCGTCGAAGCAGATGCGGAAGACAACGTGCCATGCGGCTTCCATGTCTGGCGGTTCGCTGGCGCGGATTTGGCGATAGATCAGCTCGAGTGCGTCCTCGTGGGTGCGCGTAGTATCCTTGTCGAGCGTCCGCTTGATGATCGGCTCGTCATTGGGATCGGTGTACGTGTAGAGGGTGACGCGTTCGACCTTGGAGCGCTGGAGTGCTTCGAGCAATTCAGTATCGAGCACTGCATTCCGCGCAGCGACGACTTCGCCAGTGGTGAAATCAATCGTGTCGGTGGCAACGATCCGCCCAAGGTGCGATTCATCAAGCTGGGAGGGTTTGAGCGTCTCAGTGACGTCGAACAGTGCGAGGATTTCCTCGTCGGTCGAGCAGAAGGGCGTGCCATCTTCTTTGCGGAGCGCGCGGAGGAACGTCGTGGCGAGGAATTTTTTCTTGCGGTCAATGTAGGCGTAGAGGAGATTGTTGATGTCCGTGGTGAACTCCACCCACGATCCCTTGAACGGAATGATCCGAGCCGAGTAGAGCTTCATCCCGTTGGCGTGGATCGTTTCGTCGAAGAACACACCTGGCGAGCGGTGAATTTGCGAGACGACTACCCGCTCGGCACCATTGATGATGAACGTTCCGCGCGGGGTCATCGCGGGGATGGTGCCCATGTACACTTCTTGCTCGATCGCTTCGATGTAGTCGTCGCTGGTGGGATCCGCTTTGCTCGACAGGCGCAACTTTGCTTTGAGCGTTTTGGCGTAGGTCAATTCGCGCTCGCGGCACTCTTCCTCGGTGTAGCGAGGATTTTCAATGGTGTAGCCGAGGAACTCGACTTGGAGAATCCCCTGGTTATCTTCGACTGGGAAGTTAGCCAGGAAGGCCTTCTGTAACCCGATCGGCTTGCGCTCCTCTGGCGGGACGTCCTCCTGGAGGAAATCCAGGTAGGAACGAATCTGCACATCGAGCAAGTCGTCGTAGAGTTGGGCGCTTGGCACACGCGCAAACGAGATGCGCTCGCGCAGTGGACTTGCCAGTGGAGCCTCGGCTGAAGCTTGGGGGAGTTTCTTGGAGCTTTTCCCTCCTTCTGTCTTCGATTCCTTGGCACGGGGTTCTGCCATTGCGTAACCTGCAAGAAGTGGTGAGACTTTTCAGGGCTCTGTTTTCTTCGAGCTTCCGCAACGAGAAGCACTCATCATGATGTTGCGCTCCTGGCCGCTGGCATGCACATCCTGCTCGGGGAGCAGGAGTGTAGGGCCGCTCCAACGGCACTGCGGTTGTTGTACTCGACGCACGATGCTGTCAAGCACCATTCAAAATGGAAAAAGGGTTTCTTGATTGCCCTGCCTACACCGTGGGTGTATGGCAGAAGCTGTCGAGAAACCCTCGGCTGGCATGGGGAGAGTGCGGTGGTTTAGCCCACTGCACGCGAAAACCATCGCACCGAATTGCCACCAAGGGGCATGCACGCGTTGGCTCCACGGTGGTGTGCCATCGCAAACGAGCACTCGGTTGTTGACGGTTCCGCGCGATTGAAATCCACCGCTGCGAAACCCACCAGCGGGCGCGGTGCGCATGCTCGGGGTGCATGCGCACCGTCCACTGTTGGCGTTACTTGAGGGTAACTTTTGCGCCTGCTTCTTCGAGCTTTTTCTTGATCGTCTCGGCTTCTTCTTTCGAGACGCCTTCTTTGACGATCTTCGGAGCGCCTTCGACCAAATCCTTTGCCTCTTTGAGGCCTAAGCCGGTCAGCTCGCGGACGACCTTGATGACGTTGAGCTTTTGGCCACCAGCTTCGGTGAGCTCGACGTCGAACGAGGTCTTTTCTTCTTCCGCTGGTGCAGCGGCAGCTCCACCGGCGGCAGGCATCGCTGCCATCATCATCGGAGCTGCAGCAGTGACACCGAACTTTTCTTCGAGTGCTTTCTTGAGCTCGGCAGCTTCGGCGAGCGTAAGGGCGCTAATCTTTTCAACGAGTTCTTCGACAATTGCAGACATGAGCTGTCTCCAGTGAAATGGTGGAACAAATTGTTAGGCGGCATTCTTTTTGGCGACTTCCTCGATGACCGAGGCCAAGCCACCAATGACGGAATTGATCGTGCCGACAATTCCCGAGGCAGGGGCAGTCAGGCTGCCCATGATCGCAGCGATGATCTCCTCCCGCGTTGGCAGTGCCGCAATCTGCGCAAGTTGGGAGCCATCGAAGATCGCGCCTTCGACGATCGCCAGTTTCAGGCGTGGTTTGCCATCGTGCTTGGCACCGTAGTCCTTGAGCACTTTCGCTGGCGTAATGGGATCGGCTTTCGGCGCGAAAACGACTGCGGTCTGCCCGAAGAGCTTGCGCTCTTCGAACTCGGGAAGTGACGTCTGCGCAAGCGCGCGGAGCAAGAGCGTGTTTTTCACCACACGGTAGCGAGCACCGCTGCGCTTGAGTGCGCGCCGCAGCTCCCAATCTTCGGCAACAGTCATCGTGGCAAAATCCACAAAGTACAGCGCTGAAGATTCTGAAATTGCTGCGGCAATGTCGGCAACGACCTGGGCTTTCTGTTCGCGTGTTGCCATAGAAGCGTTCCTACAGTGGTTTGGCGTCTGCGCTCACCTGGCGAGCGCTCGTCGAACGGGGAGCAACAGCATTTGCACGGTCCACACCCATGCAAGAGCCATTGCCTCTGAGAGAGTGCGTAATAGCCATCGTCATACAGCGGCGCCCGGCTGTGGCATCGTTGCTTCGCTGACGCGGACGCTCGGGCCCATCGTCGCGCTGAAGGCAATGCTCTTGACGTACTTGCCTTTTGCAGTTGCTGGCTTCGCGCGGAGGACGCTCTGGTAGAGCGCTGTGATGTTCTCGATAAGCTTTTCGGCTGGGAAAGAGCATTTCCCGACCGCAGCGTGGACGATGCCAGCTTTATCAACGCGATACTCGATCTTGCCAGCCTTGACGTCTGCGACTGCTTTTGCCACATCGAACGTAACGGTGCCGCTTTTGGGATTAGGCATCAATCCGCGCGGACCGAGGATTCGCCCGAGTTTGCCGATCTCGCCCATGACATCGGGCGTGGCAATGACAACGTCCACATCGGTCCATCCGCTTTGAATTTTTTCGATGTACTCCGCCAGCCCCGCGTAGTCAGCGCCAGCATCGAGCGCTTCTTGATCTTTTGGGGGCTTAGCCAGAACAAGGACGCGGACTGTCTTGCCCGTGCCGTGCGGCAACGAGACCGTCCCGCGCACAAGCTGATCGGCTTTGCGCGGATCTACGCCCAGCCGAATTGCCACGTCGAATGATTCATCGAACTTTGCTGTGGCGGTTTTCTTGACCAACTCCACTGCCTCGTGGAGCGAGTACTCCTTGGCAGGATCAACAACTGCCGCAATTGCGCGGTAGCGTTTACCGTGTTTAGTAGCCATCAGTGCCTCCGTGTGCTCATGGCGATGCTCGGCTCTCGAAGGAGCATCTGGCACAAAGTGGTGGAACAAACTGTTAGTCTTCGACAACGATGCCCATGCTTCGGGCAGTGCCTGCGATCATCGAAACGGCTGCTTCGAGCGAATCGCAGTTGAGATCGTCCATTTTGATTTTGGCAATTTCCTCCAGCTGCGCGCGTGTTACCTTGCCGACCTTGGTGCGGTTTGGCTGGCCGGAGCCCTTCTCGACACCGGCCGCTTTTGCCAGGAGCACCGATGCCGGCGGCGATTTGACGACGAACGTGAAGGATTTATCGGCGTAGAAGGTGACGACCACCGGGACGATCATGCCTTGCTGCTTTGCGGTACGCGCGTTGAATTGCTTGACGAACTCTGCGCCGTTGAGTCCGCGTTGACCGAAGGCAGGGCCGACCGGCGGTGCCATCGTTGCTTCGCCAGCCTTCAGTTGCAGCTTGAAACTACCAGCGACTTTTTTTGCCATCGTCTGCTTGCGTGGAGCGTGGGACTATTCGGGTCGTTCGATTTCAACTTGCGCGAAGTCGAGTTCAACGGGGGTCTTGCGTCCCAGAATTGCGACTTCGACTTTGAGCTTTTGCTTGTCGTTATTGACGTCGGTGACCGTTCCGGAAAAGCCTTTGAATGGACCGTCAATGATCCGCACAGGATCGCCGACTTGGTAGGCGTTCTCGATCGTTGCAATGTCCTTGCGTTCCTCTATCCGCGCCAGGATCCGCTCGACCTCTTCCGGTTTGAGCGGTTCAGGCGGGCGCTGCTGGGTTGCACCGAGGAACCCCATCACGCCGGTGATGCTCAGGATGATGTCCTGAAGCTTTTTATCGAGTACAGCTTCGATGAGAACGTAGCCTGGCAGAAAGTTGCGCCGTTTTTCGCGCCGTTTGCCGCGGCGGACCTCGAAGACCGTCTCTTCCGGAATGACGATGCGCAGGATGCGCTCCTGGAGGTGACGGTGCTTGATTTCCTGCTCGATTGCCTTCTGGACGCGCCGTTCTTGCCCGGTATAAGTCCGCAGGACGTACCAGCGAGGTGTCGTGTCAGTAGCTTGTTGGATCATACGCGTTCGATACGTGCTGCCAATGGGTTAGTAGAGCTGCTGCATGATGAAGCTCATCGCCAGATCCACCAACCAGACGAAGGCGGTGATGATCAAGCATGTGACCGTGACGACCACCGTGGATTCGCGAAGTTGCTGGCGTGTTGGCCAGGAAACTTTGCGCATCTCCTTGGCAACGTCGTTGAAGTAGTTCTTGATGCGTGCAATCATTGGCAGCGCGAACCTCGAAAGATGAACGTCTGCAGGGGTGGCAGGACTCGAACCCACAACCCGCGGTTTTGGAGACCGCTGCTCTACCAATTGAGCTACACCCCTGTCGCGAGCTGACGAGCGGGATTGAACCGCCGACCTCTTCCTTACCAAGGAAGTGCTCTACCAACTGAGCTACGTCAGCACACGGCAGTGCAGCAGTCGCCTGCTGCTGGTACTGAGCGGGAGACGGGGATCGAACCCGCGGCCCTCAGTTTGGGAAACTGATGCTCTACCACTGAGCTACTCCCGCGCACCAAGCGCGAATGACGAGCGGGAGACGGGACTCGAACCCGCGACTAACAGCTTGGAAGGCTGTCACTCTACCAACTGAGTTACTCCCGCTTCGCAAGCGTGGGCGGGGAAGGATTCGAACCTCCGAAGGCATAACGCCAGCAGATTTACAGTCTGCCCCATTTGACCGCTCTGGAACCCGCCCAGCTTTCGAGCCTGCAAAAATACTACGCAGGCTCCAAATTCACAACAGTAGCCTCAAATCAAAGCTGCACGGACGCCACGGAAGTATTGGTTGCATACGCTGCAACATTGGCGAGGAACTCCGAGAAAATGTAGCGGCTGTCATGCGGACCAGGCGCAGCTTCTGGGTGGTACTGCACCGACATCACTGGGAATCGCCGATGCCGCAAGCCAGCGACAGTGCCATCATTGAGGTTGATGTGGGTTATCTCCAGTTCCTGGGGAAGACATTCGGCGCTAACGGCAAAGCCATGGTTTTGCGAGGTAATCTCGACTGCACCTGTCCGAAGGTTTTTGATTGGATGGTTGACCGCATGGTGACCGAAGCGTAACTTGAACGTCCGCCCGCCGAAGGCAAGCGCGATGATTTGGTGCCCCAAGCAAATCCCCAGCATCGGGATGCCACGCTCGGCAAGTGCCCGAGCAGTTTCGATCCCATAGTGAACCGCTGCTGGGTCGCCCGGACCGTTCGAGAGCACAACCCCATGCGGATCGAGGGCGATGATCGCATCCGCACTCGTCGTTGCCGGCACAACCGTCACGCGGCAGTGATGCTGGGCAAGCAGTCGCAGGATGTTCCGCTTGACGCCGAAATCCACTACGATCACGTGGTAACGAGGCTCGGGATAATCTTCCAACAAATCTCCGTCTGTGCGCTCCGGCACAAAGGTGTAAACATCCTGCGTTGTTACAAGCGGACACAGGTCAAGTCCCTCCATCGAGGGAAGCGCTCGGACGCGTGCCAGAATTGTTTCGACTGGTTCTTGGCTGGTTGTAACAATCCCGCGCATCGCCCCTTCACTGCGCAGAATTCGAACAAGCCGGCGAGTATCTACTCCCTGGATGCCAATTTTCCTGTTGGTCTGGAGATACTGCTCCAGTGTCCATCGCGCGCGCCAATTGGAAGCGATCCGACTGCATTCATGGACGACAATCCCTTCCACTTGTAACGAATCAGACTCACCATCCCATGGATTGATGCCGTAGTTGCCAATGTGCGGCGCTGTAAACACAACGATTTGCCCCTTGTAACTCGGATCGGTCATTACTTCTTGGTACCCGCTCATTGCAGTATTGAACACCACCTCGCCGCACGCTTCCGCAGTGACATCACCAAATGCAGTGCCTTCAAAGACTGCACCATTTTCGAGGACAAGCCGTGCACTGAGCATCAAACAAAGAGCAGAATAAGTTTCTCATGCCATGTGCGAAAATAACTTGCCGCCACGCCATCACTCACGGTAGCATCGCACCGGCAACGATGCAATGTTCATCTCGCCCCCCAGAGAATGCACGCTCACCGATGCGCCGCTCGAACCGGAGCCGGCGCGATGCATAAACACCACGAGCGCCTTTGCTGAGTTTGCAAAGGCGCTCGGGCAATGCGGCATACCTCCGGAAGGAGGGGCGAGCAGGATTAGTAATCCATCCCGCCGTGCATGTGTGGTGCGTTCTGCTTTTCAGGTTCCGGCTTTTCGACGATTGTCGCTTCGGTCGTCAACAGGAGCGCTGCAACAGATGCTGCGTTCTCCAGTGCAACACGTGCAACCTTTGTCGGATCAATGACGCCTGCTTCGAAGAGGTCTTCGTACTGCTCGCTGTATGCGTTGAACCCGAATGCGCCGGTACCTTCCTTGACCTTGTTGGCCACAACCGATGCATCCAAGCCCGCGTTGGCGACGATCTGACGGATGGGTTCTTCGATCGCACGGCGGATAATGGCGATGCCCATGTCTTGATCGGCGTTTTCACCCTTGAGGTTCTCCAAGGCCGGCAAGCAACGCAGGTACGCGACGCCACCACCGGGCACGATGCCTTCCTCGACGGCAGCACGCGTTGCATGGAGTGCATCTTCGACGCGCGCTTTCTTTTCCTTCATCTCGACTTCCGTTGCTGCACCGATCTTGAGCACCGCAACGCCACCGCTCAGCTTGGCAAGGCGTTCTTGCAGCTTTTCGCGATCGTAGTCGCTGGTGGTCTTTTCGATCTGCACCTTGATTTCGTTGATGCGCTTTTTGATTTCCTCGCTCTTGCCCGCGCCCTCGACGATGGTGGTGTTGTCTTTGTCAACGGTGACTTTCTTTGCCATACCGAGCATGTCGAGGCCTGCCTGTTCGAGCTTGAAGCCCTTTTCTTCGCTGATCACGATGCCGCCAGTCAAGATGGCGATATCTTCGAGCATCGCTTTCCGCCGATCACCGAAGCCTGGCGCCTTGACGGCACAGACGCGGAGAGTACCGCGGAGCTTGTTGACGACCAACGTCGCGAGTGCTTCGCCTTCGACATCTTCAGCGATGATCAGGAGCGGACGACCGCTCTGTGCGACCTTTTCGAGAATCGGCAGGATGTCCTTGATCGCCGAAATCTTCTTGTCGTGGATCAGGATGTAGGGGTTTTCGAGCACGGCCTCCATCGTGTCGGCATCGGTGACGAAGTATGGCGACAGATACCCGCGGTCGAACTGCATCCCTTCGACGACTTCCATCGTCGTTTCGGTGCCTTTGTTTTCTTCGACCGTGATGACGCCGTCCTTGCCGACTTTTTCCATTGCTTCGGCGATCAAGTCGCCGATCGCTTTGTCGTTGTTCGCACTGATTGCGCCGACTTGGGCAATTTCCTTCCGCCCAGATACTGGACGCGAGATCTTCTTGAGCTCTTCGGTGACCTTCGCAACGGCTAAGTCAATGCCGCGCTTGATGTCCATGGGATTGGCGCCACTGGTGACGAACTTCATCCCTTCGTTGAAGATCGCTTGCGCCAGCACCGTCGCGGTTGTTGTCCCATCGCCAGCGATGTCGCTGGTCTTGGAAGCAACCTCACGCACCATTTGGGCGCCGAGATTTTCCATTGGATCTTCCAGTTCGATTTCCTTGGCGACGGTAACGCCATCTTTGGTCACCGTCGGCGGACCAAATTTTTTGTCAATGATGACGTTCCGTCCTTTCGGACCGAGCGTAACCTTGACTGCATTTGCCAACTGATCAACGCCTCGCTTGAGCGCTGCACGCGCATCAACATCAAAGGTGATGATTTTGGGTGCCATGACAATCCTCCACGAGTTGGTGAAACATTACTTGTTGATGATAGCGAAGATGTCGCTTTCGCGCATGATGAGGTAATCCTCACCATCAATCTTGATCTCGGTGCCTGCGTACTTGCCGTAGAGCACCTTGTCGCCGACCTTGACACTCAAGGGAAGCACTTTGCCGTCTTCGGTCACTTTACCGTTGCCGACGGCAACAACTTCGCCCTGCATCGGCTTTTCCTTTGCTGTATCGGGGATGATAATGCCGCCCTTTGTGACTTCTTCCGGCTCCGCTGGGCGGACAATGACGCGATCGTAGAGTGGGGTGAGATTCATAGCGCGACCCTCGAAAATGGTGGAACATGATAGGGGTTGAGCGTTAGCAGTCGCCGTTGACGAGTGCTAACGTCGTTTATTGTGTGCTGCCCCTGAAAATGTGGCGAGTAATTTTGCCGGCTGTCAATTCACCAACCCTGGTCAATCGAATGCCCACTGCTGCCCAGCGCACCGCTCTTGCCGCTACTGTGATTGGATTGCTGCTCTGGCTCAGCGCAACAATTGGTCGCGCCATTGTTACGTACGACCTCTACGAACCAGGAACAATGCGCTTACGCCCTGTTCCAATCGCGCAGCAACTCGACCAGCTCCGTCTTGCACACAACCTAGCTCTCATCGGATGGGCAAGCTACGGATTGACGGTCGCTGCAGCTGCTCTAACGGCGCTCGTCTGCCGCCGCCTATTGCGGAGGGAGGGCTACCTTGCAATTGCACTGCTCCTGATAAGTGCCAGTCTTGCGTGGCAAAGCTGGATCGCACCAACCGAGCTTGCGCTGGCACGGGAATTTCCGAGCCGCACCGTTCCACCTCCTCCCGAACGCTACGAGATGATTCGCACTCTAGTCGAGAAGCGATTCTTCCGCCAGTCGCCAGCGGACCTACTCAACGTTCTAACTGCGGCGACTGTCATTGTCGTCTTGGTCGTTCAACCGCGGCGACTTCCCCATGTCTAGATCAAACCTGACCAAACTCATCACTGAAGCAACAGAGCGTTTGAGCATCCACGGCATCGTCGTACGACGAGACCGATCGCTACGCAGCGGCGGATGCTGCACGCTCGATGGAACTCGTTATGTTGTCATCGGCACGCAGCTCCCGCCAGAGACCGTGCTCGAAGTGTTGCTTGATGCGCTCAGGGCGTACCACTGCCCGTTGGATGGATGCTCAGCGGCGCTGCGGAAGCGCTATTACGATGGGACCGCTGCAGCGCATCCTCCCGAATCAAACGGTCAGCAATCGCAACTCCCGCATAGAGCATTGCCAAAAAGAGCGCCCCGCTCCGAAGCATGAATGCATTCGTCGTCCAGTCCATGACGGTCGTACCGATGAGGCTGAGCGTGAATGGCAGCACGTATGGTTCCCACCGCGTATGACGACTCCGGATGTAGCACCTGATGCTCTTGGCCACCATCGCAAGATGGAAGCCATAGATGAAGATGCCGAGCGGGATACCAAACTTGAACATGAGCGCAAGCAGCCCATTGTGCACAAAACGGCTTCGGACCGTCGTTCCCAAGTACGAGTCGTAGTACACATGCTCGTTGGCAGGGCCAACTCCGGCAACGGCAATGTCCGGTTGGCGTAAAAGCTTGAGCACGTGGATGCTCTCGTCCCGGCGCTCGATGAGGGAGGCGACCTTCGCACCGCTCTTGACCGTCAGCGCTCGATTGGCAATAAGTTGCATGACTACAGGGAATGATGATCCAAGGACAATCCAGCCACTGACGAGAAACACAGCAGTGACAACTGCCATCCCTGCAAGTAATCGGCGCCGCTGCTGCCAGGGAAGCAAAACGATCATCGCCAACAGCGCTGCAATAGTGCCCGCCCAGATCGTGCGGGTATACGAGACCACGATCCCGCCGGCAATCAGACTGGAAACAAGCGCCCACAGCAGACGCTCCACGCCACGTCGAGAGTAGAGGTAGAACGAAACGCTCAAGAAAAAGCCGATGAGATAGACGGCATTGACCCCTTTTACTCCGCGAATTTGGTAGGCGTAGATCGCCTCGAGGACCTGCTGCCGAAGGTTGAGCATTGCCCATACTGCCAAACTCGCTGAAAGAACGACCAGGAGAAAGGCATAGTACCGGAACTCGCGCTCTTCTCGGAAGGTCGAGCGGAAGACAAAGTAGAAGGCACCCATTGCAAGCAATGCCCAGTCTCGTGCCCAGTCGAGAAGCGTCGCACCCCGGCTAACTGCAACAATGCTACTTGTCGCCGTCCCAAGGAGCACCGCAAGAAAGAACACGTCCTTCCGCTCCCAAAGAATCTTATGCTGGCGGCCAAGCCATGCACGAACCCACCACCCTCCCAGAAGGGTAGCAAGGTACACTGCAAATGCCGCATCAAAGAGCGAAACGCCAACATCACTTTGACGGAAAAACCACGGCATAATGCCAAAGAACATCAGCCAATGCACGCGCGGGAAGCGTACCAGCAACAAGAGCGAAACGAGACCCCCTGCAACTCCTGCAACGACCTCCCACTTCCCCGTTGCAGCAGCTAGGCTCAAGGCAGTAGCGCCGGTGAGTGCTACAAAAAGCTCACAGTACCTCCGACCTAAACGCGCAGACGCCTGGGCAGTTCTGCGCAGAGAAGAGTGCCGCCACCTGCGTTGTCCATCCATTCCAGTAGGCTCCTTCGAGGGATCAGTGGTCATCGGCAGAAATGCTACGACGTCGTACCACACACAGCAACGATGCGCAGAACGGTGCGGAGTCCGGGCACGCCGCGATGGCACACACACGAACACACGTCCCCGATCATGCGTGCCCTCACCCTTTTGTCAGCGCTACTGACCATCAGCTCCATGCTCACGCGTAGAAGAGCTGCTGGGACGATCGAGCTGCTCTTTCACCTTCCGGAGCGTATCCATCACCAGCGCAAGGAGCAGAGCAAGGATCGCGCTTGCAACGAACGCTCCTCCGATGATGAGCGAGCGCCGTGGCGCTGATTTCTTGATCGGTGGCAGCGCCGGATCGAGGACGTACAGCGACGGCGAGTTCCGCACTATACTCGTCCGCACTTCTTCCAACGTCGGGAGCATCGCTGCTTTCAGTTTCATCATTGTTTCGAGTTCGGTGTAGTACCGGAGGTAGTCGTACGCTGCCCGGGGCGCCTCTCGCAAAGAAAAATTGCCGACAAACCCCGGACGATTTTCCGCCTCTTGCACCTTTTGCCGCAGCGACTCGACCACGCGCCGTTGCTGCTGCGTTGCTGGATCGTCGTCTCCGTACCGCTCCTGCAGCACACCGAGCACGATTTCCTGACTGAGCAATTGGGCTTTCGCTTCCGCAATTGCAGATGCAGCAGCTCGTGCCTGGTCTAGTGGAGAGTACAGTAGCGTTTTGCGACTGACTGCCTCGAGCGAATCTGCAAGTGCATTCATTCGTGCAAGTGCAGCATCGAGGCGCTGCTGGATTCCTGCCAGGAAGACTTGGTTTTCGCGCGCATCGAGCTCGCGCGCAATGTTGTTGGCAATCTCGACGACCGCGTTAGCCATTGCCGCCGCACGGTAACGGTCGCGGTCGGTAATGGTGATGAGGTAGTTTCCCGCAGCATCGGTTTCGATTTCGTAGCGATCGAGCAATTCCTTGCGAGCCAGTGCGCGCGCTGAATCCGGCGAGCGAGCATCGGTGATCTCGTACACCTTGACTAAATCGAAGCGTTCAATGAGCGAATCGAGCAGTGAGCGGCTCTGGAGTACGACGATGAAATCGTAGCCTCCACTCGATGTCCGAGCACCACCTAACCGTGTGAGTCCGAAATCGCGCAGTGCGCTCGACAGCCCACTGACCACTGATTCAAGCCCTGTCTGCGGACGCTTCGGCGGCACCGCATTGACCGTGCTCGAATATTCGTTGGGCAACAGGAACGCAACAACCGCCGCGCTGAATGTGCCCAAAGCGATCACAAGCGCAATCATTCGCCGGTATCGGCGCACAAGCTGGAAAAGTCGCACAAGTTCGGATTCGTCCTGGCGTGCTCTCTGGCTATCAGCGTGGGGTTGCACGGCAGGTTGCGTTGTGGTGTTAGCATCCATTACCGGTCACTTCTCGATGCATTGGAACATCCAGTGCGGAACAGTTGCTCACGAGAGTTCATCGCGATCGTAGGGCTTTTCGATTGCCATGTGCAACTCCCCAACAGCAGGCAGCGGATTTTTTGCACGCGATTGCTCAGCAAGCTCTGCTTTGTATGCCAAGAGTTTTTCTTGCACTGCACGATCGAAGGTTGCGATAATTTCCGCAGCGAGAATCCCTGCATTGCGTCCACCGCCAATGGCAACAGCTGCCACGGGGACACCCGCAGGCATTTGAACGATGGAATAGAGCGAATCAATCCCCCCTAAGTGCTTGGTCGGAATCGGCACACCAATGACCGGCAGAACGGTATGCGATGCGAGCATCCCAGGAAGATGGGCAGCTCCACCGGCGCCAGCGATGATAACCTTCAGGCCACGCTCAAGCGCAGATCGGCCGTAGTGTGCCATATCATCCGGGGTTCGGTGCGCAGACACGACGCGGAGTTCGTATGGAATTCCGAAACGCTCAAGCATCACGGCAGCCTCTCTGAGGACTGGATAGTCCGAATCGCTGCCCATGACGATACCTACAAGCGGTGTAGTGGAAGTCATGCTGAAGCTGATTGTTGTGTGCGATGGAAATCGAGCGCATTCCGAATGAGTGCCCACAGGTGCGTTCGGCCGAGCTTTGTACGAGCCGAGGTTGCCAGGACGTCCATGCAGGCAGTGCACTGCTCGACCAGGCCACGGATCTGGTCGAGCCGCTCTTGGAGTGCGACGGGAGCGATTGTATCGGCCTTGGTCAAAATTACAGCGAAGCGCCGGTGGTGAAGCTCGAGTTCTTCCAGCAGTGCAAGGTCATCGTTGGTCGGATCGCGGCGTGCATCAACCAACACGCACGCGAGCGCGAGCTGCTTGCGTTCGAGCAGGTACCCCATCACCAAGCGGCGGAACTCCTCGCGCTGCTGACGCGCAACTCGCGCGTAGCCATAACCAGGAAGGTCAACGAGCACCCACTCCCCATTGACGGGATAGAGGTTGATACTCCGCGTCTGTCCAGGAGTGGCACTTGTACGCGCCAGCCGACGCTGAAGTACCAACGCATTGAGCAGCGACGATTTGCCGACATTTGACCGCCCCGCGAATGCAACTTCTGGGAAAGGATAGTCTGGCAATTCCTCCAAGCGGACAACGCTGCGAAGGAATGCAACGCGAGGCGTGTGCATTGCCTAGGAAGGAGAGTGTGACTGCAACAGCTCCGTGGGAGCACTTAGTCAGAGCGCTTGCTTGCCTTTGTCGTTGGCGGTGTCCGTGCTGGTTTGCTGTGCGCTTGGTTCGGAGCCTTCCTCAGTCTGCAGGCTTGCTGGAGCTGTCGGAGTTTCTGCAGCAGCCACGTCTGCAGCGGGCTCGGCAGCGGCTCCTTCCGGTGCGTCAATGGCAGTGTCATCGGAAGTTATTCCAGCGGCAGACTCGGTTGTCTCTGAAGCAGCTTCCGAGGGCGTCGAGCGCGGAGATGTCTGCTGGGAAGCGCTGCGTGCCGGCGGTGTGCTTTTCTGCGCACGCCGCTTGCGTTGGGATGAGGTTGCGCCGTCCTGCGGAGCAGCCCAATCTACCAGTTGGATAATCGCCTCTTGCGCACCATCGCCACGACGGAATCCGAGCTTGACAATGCGCGTGTAGCCGCCGTTGCGCTCGGCAACGACGGGAGCAACGACGTCAAAAAGCTCCTGCAACACCGCTTCGTCGCGAATGACGCGGGCAACCAACCGACGCGTATGCAAATCCGTTCTGCCGCTAGGAAGCTGCCCGGAACGCTCGCGTTGGTAGGCACGACGTGCTTTTGTGATCAGCCGTTCGACGAACGGACGGAGCTCCTTTGCTTTTGCGAGTGTTGTTCGAATCATTTTCTGCTCGCTGCGAATGAGCGAGCTCGCCAAGTTCGAAAGGAGTGCTCTGCGGTGGCTTTCGGTTCGTTTGAGTTTTCGACCTTTCTTGACGTGTCGCATCTGGGATTCTCTGGCGGGTAGTTCGACAAATCGCGGTTAGGCGCTGGCTGGGCGATCTTCTTTGAGGTACTTGTCGACATCCATCCCAAAGCTCAGCCCCAAGCTTTGGATTACTTCGGCAACTTCGGCAAGGGATTTCCGTCCGAAGTTTCGGTACTTGAGCAGTTCCTGTTCGCGTTTGGAGACAAGATCGGCAACCGTCTTGATGTTCGCTGCACGCAAGCAGTTGTGTGCGCGCACGGAAAGCTCGAGTTCCTCGACCGGCGTCTGGAGAATCCGGCGCATGCGGAGCACGTCGGATGAGACTGCGGATTCCTTCGGTGCTTCTGCTTTTGGAGATTGCTGCACCTGCTGATCCACCGCACCATCCCCACTGGCGCGGAGTGCACCAAAGAGCTTGATGTGGTCCATCAGCAATCGAGCTGCTTGCTCGACTGCTTGGATCGGTTCAACGGTGCCGTCGGTCTTGACTTCGAGTACCAAGCGCTCATAGTCGGTCTTCTGACCGACACGGAACGGCTCGACGCTGTAGACAACGTTCTTGATCGGCGAGTAGATTGCGTCAATCGGAATCATCCCAATGGGGAAATCAGCCGTTGCGTGCTCTTCTGCTGGGACATATCCGCGTCCGAACCCAATGCGGAGCTCGACGTCCAGCAGCGCATCCTCGCCCAAGGTCGCGATGACATGGTCGGGATTGAGTACCTGCACCAATGGTGCAGCGTCTTGGATTGCGCTGGCTTTCCATTGGCCAGGGCCATGTAGTTGAAATGCGATGCGCGTCACTTTGGGATCGTCCACACGGAGCCGAACTTCTTTGAGGTTGAGCACAATTTGGCTCACATCCTCGACAACGCCGCGGATCGTCTGGAATTCATGGAGGACACCGCTGATCTTCAGGCCAATGATCGCTGCCCCGGGAATGGACGATAGCAGCACTCGTCGGAGCGAATTGCCGACAGTGACGCCATAGCCTTCCTCGAGGGGTTGAAGCACAAAGCGTCCCGTCGAGGGGGTGTTCTGCTCGACCAGGACACGCTCAGGCATTCGAAACGTGGTCGTCATAGCTGTGCTCTACGTCAATGATGGAAACAAAAGTTCGCCGTCGGTCATGTTCACTCTAGACGCGGCGCCGCTTCGGCGGACGGCAGCCGTTATGAGGGATCGGAGTGCGATCAACGATCGAGAGCACTTCCAATCCAGCTTGCGCGATTGCACGGATAGCCGCCTCACGTCCTGAACCTGGGCCTTTGACGATGACGTCCACCTTCCGCAGCCCCATATCGTAGGCTTCCTTTCCCGCACGTTCGGCTGCAACTTGCGCAGCGTACGGCGTATTCTTCTTGGAGCCACGGAAGCCGTTCCGCCCCGCCGACGACCAGCAGAGCGCGTTGCCGTAGGAATCGGTGACAGTGACGATGACGTTGTTGAACGTCGCTTGGATGTACACCTTTCCGTGAATATCGGCAACACTTTTGCGCTTGACTTTGCGCTTGGGAGAAGCCATAGTGCACCAACGATGATGTTACTTTTTAGCGACTGCTTTCTTTTTGCCGGCGACGGTTTTGCGGCGCCCTTTGCGCGTGCGAGCATTGGTGCGTGTCCGCTGCCCACGGACCGGCAGGCCCCGGCGGTGGCGCAACCCACGGTAGCAGCCAATGTCCATCAGCCGCTTGATGTTGAGCTGTACTTCGCTGCGGAGTTCGCCTTCGACCTTGTAGTCACTGATCGCCTGCCGAATCCGAGCGATCTCGTCATCGGTCCACTGCGCAACGCGCTTGTTTTCGTCCACGCCTGCTTTGGCGAGAACTTCTTTGGCTAGCGTCGGGCCGATGCCGTAGATATAGCGCAAACTAATGACGCCGCGCTTGTTCCGCGGCAAGTCCACACCTGCGATACGTGCCATTGTTAGCCTTGCCGTTGTTTCATTCGTGGATTTTTCTTGTTGATGACATAGATGCGCCCTTTGCGGCGAACGATCTTATCGTCCGGGCTGCGCTTTTTGACCGATGCTTGCACTTTCATCGCACTTGTGAAGTTCGTGTCACTTGTAACGGTACGTAATGCGGCCTTTGCTCAAGTCGTAGGGCGACAGCTCGACGGTGACTTTGTCGCCGACTAAGATTTTGATGAAGTTCATCCGCATCTTGCCGCTGATGTGGGCAAGGACCTTGTGCCCATTGTCCAAGCGGACAATGAACTGCGTGTTCGGAAGAACTTCCTCGACAACACCGTCAACCTTGATTGCTTCCTGCTTCGGCATACTGCGGTCGTGGCAGTGAGTGAACCGTCAATATTCGCGCACCGTCGGATTCGATGATGACGGTGTGCTCAAAGTGCGCCGAGGGTTTCCCGTCGCTAGTGCGTACCGTCCAACCATCCCGCGCAGTGTACACCGTTAGCACTCCGGCGTTGACCATCGGCTCGATCGCCAGCGTCATTCCTTCGACCAGGAGCACTTCGGGGTACCGGCTGCGATGCAAGATCCCTGGTACGAAGTTCGGTACCGGCGGATCCTCATGGAGCGCTGTCCCGACGCCATGCCCGACCAACTCGCGAACGCAGGAGAAACCGCGCGATTCGACATGCTGCTGAATTGCCCGAGCGATGTCATACGTCGTGTTGCCTGGACGGGCTTGAGCAATGCCGGCGTAGAGTGCTTCGCATGCCGTTGCCAGCAGGCGCTCTTTGTCTGGCGAAATCCGACCGACAGCGAACGTCCAGGCTCCATCGCCGTAGCAACCGTCGTAGCGGACGCCGCAGTCAATCGAGACGATCTGGCCTTCTTCCAAACAGCGACTCGACGGGATGCCGTGGACGACTTCATCATCGATCGAAACGCAGAGCGTCGCAGGAAATCCTGCCTGTCCCGGGCCGCTGCCATAGCCCTTGAACGCTGGCTGACCGCCATGGGCGCGGATAAATTCTTCGGCAAACTGATCGAGCCGTTGGGTCGGAACGCCCGGCTCGATGTATGTCGCCAGCATTTGGAGCGTTTGTCCGACTAACGCTGCTGCGTGCGCGATTGCAGCACGTTCAGATTCGGAATGAATTCGGCTGCGATCGCGTACCATCGAGCGTGCCTCGCGTCCGGTCATCAGTAGCGGGCGCCGGTTTGGGCTACACCCCGTCCGCGGAGGCGACCACTTTTCATGAATCCATCGTAGTGCCGCATTAGCAGGTATGCCTCGATCTGCTGGAGCGTATCGAGTGCGACGCCGACGATGATGAGCAAGCTTGTCCCGCCGAAAAACTGCGCGAACGAATACGGTACGTTCAGCACATTTGTGACAAAGACCGGAAGCAGCGCAACAATCGCCAGAAACACTGCGCCCGGAAGCGTAATCCGTGTCAAAATCGTATCGAGGTACTCTGCTGTTGGATTGCCCGGCCGCACACCAGGGATGAATCCTTGTGCACGTTTCAAATCATCGGCCACCTGGCGGGGGTTGAAGGCAATCGCCGTGTAGAAGTACGTGAAAAAGATGATCAGCGCTGCGTAGATCACTGCGTAGACAACTGATCGGTCGCTGAACAGATGCGCAATGTTGATGAGCGTTTGGTTTTCGGGGAAGAAGCTCAAAATCGTGTTCGGAATGAACAAAATCGCCGAGGCGAAGATGATCGGCATCACTCCCGCGGTATTGACTCGCAGCGGGATGTACGTTGTATGCCCGCCGTACTGCTTGCGTCCTTCGATGCGCTTGGCATACTGGATGGGGATGCGTCGGGCGCCTTGCGTCACGAGCACAACCAACGCAATGATGACGCCCAGGAACGCGACCAAGATCAAATCTACCACCCAATTGCGTGCGCCGGCAGCAATGAGCTGCAGTTCATTCTGTATTGCAACTGGCAAACGCGAGATGATGCCGATGAAGATGATGAGCGAAATTCCATTGCCGATGCCACGTTCGGTGATCTGCTCACCGATCCACATCAGGAAAATCGTTCCCGCGGTCATGACCGCGACCGCTGTGAGCGTAAAGAGTATGCCCGGGGCGACGACGATGGACTGCCCTCCGATCCCGGCCGTCGTTGCAGTGAGCTTGATGCTCAAGCCAAGGGCTTGCATCGCGGCCACGAAAACCGTCAGGTACCGCGTCCACTGGTTGATCTTGCGACGCCCTTCTTCACCTTCACGTTGGAGTTTCATTAGCTCGGGGACGAACACTCCCGCCAACTGCAAGATGATCGAGGCGGAGATGTACGGCATGATCCCCATCGCGAAGATCGCGGCATTATGAAATGCTCCACCGACGAACAAATCGTAAAGTCCGAACAAGTTGTTCGGGTCGCTCGTTGCCGTCGAGGCTTTGAGGGCTTCGATGTCAATCCCGGGGATAGTGATATGCGCCCCAATACGCACGACCACCAGCATCAGCGCAGTGAACACAATGCGCTGGCGAAGCTCCTCGATGCGGAAGATGTTGCGGACCGTTTCGATAACTGTAGCCATGGACGTAGCCTCGCGATAGAGTGCGTGTTGCGCCGAACCTATTGCTCGAGCCGAGCACAGCGGCCGCCAGCGCCTTCGATCTTCTTCTGCGCTGATGCAGAAAAGCTGTGCGCGGAAACGGTGAGTGCATGCGTAAGCTCACCGTCACCGAGGATTTTGACCGGCGCGGTGCGATTCGAAATCGCGCCAACGCGCCAGAGGACTTCTGGGGTAATCTCGCCAGCGATGCGACCCTGCTCGGCAAGCTCTTGGAGCCGCCCGACGTTGACGACTTGATATTCGATGCGAAATGGATTGACAAAGCCGAACTTGGGTATCCGGCGCGACAGCGGCATCTGCCCGCCTTCGAAATTGCGCTTGTAGCGGAAATTCCCGCGCGACTGGTGGCCTTTATGGCCTCGCGTCGAGGTACCGCCGTGGCCGGAGCCTTCGCCACGGCCAATCCGCTTGCGGGGTTTGCGCGCTCCTGGAGCGTACGAGAGGTTACCGATGTGTTTCATTGCGTCTCTGTGCTGCTGGAAGTTCTTCAACGTGGACAAGGTGAGCCACCTTGGCCACCATTCCAAGGATTTGGGGTGTGGCTTCCTGGACAACCGTGTAGTTTGGCCGCCCAAGCCCCAGCGCGCGAATTATGCGCTTGTGCTTTTCGTTGCAGTCAATCACGCTTCGAACTTGCGTGATGCGAATTTTCGCCATAGCCTGCTTAGCCATTGAGAACCTTTTCGATCGAAATACCACGGCGTGCCGCAACAGAGCTGACATCCTCGAGCTGTTCGAGCGCTTTGATCGTCGCCTTGACGACATTGTGCGGATTCGACGAGCCAAGAGATTTTGTCAGCACATCGTGGACGCCGACCATTTCCAACACCGCACGCACCCCACCGGCAGCGATGATCCCCGTCCCCGGGGCTGCAGGACGGAGCAGCACGCGCGCTGCGCCGTACTTTGCCATCACCTCGTGCGGGATTGTACTGCCATGAAGTTGAACGTGGATGACGTTCTTCTTGGCTGCTTCGGTCGCTTTCTGCACCGCATCAACCACTTCACCAGCTTTTCCAAGGCCATACCCGACGTGGCCTTGGCCATCGCCGACGACGACCAGTGCCGAAAAGCTAAAGCGGCGCCCACCTTTGACAACTTTTGCCGTCCGCGAAACGCTGACAAGCTTGTCGTTGAGTTGGAGCTGAGAGACTTTCGCTCGTGCCATGTTTGAAAATGAAATCGGTACGTTTTCAACTCACAGTGCGCGGAACAATCCGCACGGGACTAGAACTGGAGGCCACCTTCGCGCGCACCATCGGCGAGCGCTTGGACTCTGCCGTGGTAGAGGAAGCCATTGCGATCGAACGCAACAGCCGTAATGCCGTGCGTCAGTGCGCGTGCGGCAAGTAAGCGCCCCACCGCGCGGCTGACGTCAACTTTCCGTGTGCCTGGCTGGAGCGCAAGCTCTTTATCGAGCGACGATGCGCTCACGAGCGTGTGCCCCGTGGTGTCGTCAATAATTTGCGCGTAGATGTGCTTGAGCGAGCGGAATACGCTCAGCCGCGGCCGCTGGGGCGTCCCACGAATTTTCTTGCGGATACCTTTCTTGCGGCGCGCACGACGTTCCAGTTTGTGATTGATGATCATCGCATCGGTACCAAACGTTATTTACCAGCTGCTTTCCCAGCCTTGCGGCGGACGAATTCGCCGACGTAGCGAATGCCTTTGCCTTTGTATGGCTCCGGCGGACGAATCTTACGAATGACAGCAGCAACTTCGCCCACAAGTTGCCGATCACTTCCTTTGACGGACAATTGGGTTGGACTCGAGACGGTGATTTGAATCCCTTCCGGCGGAATGAAGACCACCGGATGCGAGAACCCGAGCGATAGCACTAAATTCTTGCCGCGAAGCTCGGCTTTATAGCCGACGCCTTGCAGCTCGAGCTGCTTTTCGAACCCACGGCTTACGCCGGTGATCATGTTCGCAGCGAGCGCTCGCACCATCCCATGGAGCGCGCGAATCTTCTTGTCATCGCTGGAGCGATGGAAGGTAAGCGTATTTCCTTCCCGCTGGCAGGTAATGCTCTCGGGGAGCGTCATCTGTTGTTCGCCGAGCGGACCTTTTGCAATGAGCACCGATCCGTTGACTGTAACAGTAACGCCCGCTGGAATTTCGATAGGTTTACGGCCGACTCGTGACACAGCAACTGCGCGTGTGGTGGTGTTACCAGACAGTGCAAATGATTTCGCCGCCCACGTTCTGACGGCGTGCTTCTTTATCGGTCATGACGCCGTTCGACGTCGAGATGATCGCAATGCCGAGCCCATTGTACACTCGCGGCAATTCCTGCGCGCGCGCATACCGCCGAATTCCCGGCTTGCTGATACGTTTGATCTCGCGAATGACGGGTTTGCCTTGGTAGTACTTCAGGTGCACGCAGAGTGTTGGCTGCACTGCACCGTCCGGGGTTACAACCTCGTAGTCTGCAATGAATCCTTGGTCCTTGAGGATCTCTGCAATGGCAACTTTGAGCTTCGATGCAGGGGCCTCGACGGTGCGATGCTGGGCGCGCTGGGCATTCCGAATGCGCGTGAGGAAGTCGCCGATGGCGTCGGTCACTGGCATAGTGTCGTCTGCACGCAATGGTCGAACATTGTCACACCGCCAGCCATCTCAGGGCCATTCCGCCTGATGCGCTGGCGGCAAGGGTTGCGAAAATACGGAAAACAGCGATCTTTGCTACCAGCTTGCCTTCCGCAAGCCGGGGATCTTGCCTTCGAGCGCAAGCTGCCGCAGGATGTTTCGGCACAGCATAAAGTGCCGATAGACGCCGCGCCCGCGTCCGGTCACCGAACAGCGATTGCGAACACGGACGGGATTGCTATTGCGCGGAAGCTTTTGGAGCGCTTCATAATCGCCTGCTTTCTTGAGCGCGGCTCGCTTGGCTGCATACTTTGCCACCAGCCGCTGTCGTTTGCGATTACGAGCAATAACTGCATCGGTTGCCATAGGGCGTTCAATAGTGTTAGTCTTTCTTGCGGAACGGAAATCCAAACTCTTGGAGCAGGGCGTATGCTTCCTCGTCGGTCTGTGCGCTGGTTACGAACGTGATGTCCAGACCGCGGATGCGATCGACTTTATCGACGTCAATTTCTGGGAAAATGATTTGCTCCTTGATACCGACGGTGTAGTTCCCGCGACCGTCGAACGATTTATCCGGGAAACCGCGGAAGTCACGAATCCGCGGTGCAGCGATGTTGATAAACCGATCGAGGAACTCGTACATCCGCGCCCGGCGGAGGGTGACGTAGACACCAATTGGCTGACCTTGGCGGAGCTTGAAGTTTGCAATTGAATGCTTTGCTCGCGCTACTGCCGGCCGTTGGCCAGCGATGAGTTCCAGCTCGTTGAGTGCATTCTGAATCTGCTTGAGGTCCTGCGCACCCTCGCCAACCCCCATGTTGAGCACAATCTTGACCAGCCGCGGCACCTGCATCACCGACCGATAGCCGAACCGTTTCATCAGATTCGGCACAACCGTTTCGCGATAGTACACCTGCAACCGCGGAATGGGAAGCTCCGCTACCTGAACGTCCTCCAACCGAGGACCTTCGTACTTGAAGTCGAGTTTTTTGAGCTGTTGCTTTGCCATTGGAGTTGGATCAACAATTATCGTAGTTGACAGAGTTGTGCCGCCGTCATACCATCAGCGCTTGTGCTCGGCGATGAGCGACTATTTTTCCACTGGCCGTTTCCGCGTTGGTTTGCCGTCAGGTCCGACGAGCATCACGTTCGAGTAATGAATGGGCATCTCCTTTGAGATGATGCCCCCTTGCGGATATGCCGGCGATGGGCGCATGTGCTTTTTTCGCACGTTGACACCCTCGACGAGCACACGCATTTTCTTGGGATAGACGGCAATCACACGGCCGGTCTTCCCTTTATCGTTGCCTGCGATAACGATGACAGTATCGCCTTTCTTGATCTTGAGCTTCATGGGAGCATCGGCAAGCATTTAGACGACCTCTGGCGCCAGGGAAATGATCTTCATGAAGTTTTTCTCGCGGAGCTCGCGCGCAACCGGCCCGAAAATCCGTGTCCCGCGTGGCTCGAGCTGGTTATTGAGTAGCACTGCTGCGTTTTCGTCAAAGCGAACAAACGAGCCATCGCGACGGCGAATTTCCTTTTTGGTTCGCACGACGACTGCCTTGACGACATCGCCTTTCTTCACCGCTCCATTGGGGAGCGCTGCTTTGACCGAAACGACAATCACATCGCCGACCGTTGCATAGCGTTTGTCGTGCCCACCGAGGACGCGGATGCACCGGACGCGCTTTGCGCCAGAATTGTCGGCGACGACGAGATTGGTTTCCTCTTGAATCATGGCCAGAACCTCCAGTAGAATAGTGGTTGGCGATCTCAACGTGCGCGCTGGACGATCTCCAGCAGCATCCACCGCTTGCGGCGGCTGAGCGGACGCGATTCGATGATCCGGACAACATCGCCGATGGCGCACTCGTTGCGCTCATCGTGCGCCATGTACTTTTTCGTGCGCTTGTAGTAGCGCTTGTAGAGCGGATGCATTACCTGCCGTTCGACGGCGACGACGATCGTTTTATCCATCTTGTTCGAAACGACCACGCCTTGGCGGATCTTTCTTCCGCGCAGTGGCTCCGCACTCTCTTGATGGAGCTGCTCAGTGCTCCTGCTGTCGGGCGTGGGAGAAAGCTGTTGATCCATTGCGATTACACCCGGATGTTGCGTTCGTGGAGAATGGTTTTCATCCGCGCAATATCCTTGCGAAGAATCCGCAAGTACGCGGTATCCTGGAGTTGCTTGAGCGCGTGCTGGAAGCGCTGCTTGGCGAGCGTTTCCTCTGCTTCGCGGAGCGCAGCCAGCAGGTCTTGGTCGTTGAGCTCGCGCAAGTCGCGTGCTTTCCGCGGTTTCATACTTCGACTAAATCAAGCCGTGCAACAATTTTCGTTTTGATCGGGAGTTTATGCGAGGCCAGACGGAGCGCTTCGAGCGCTGCTTCCTTCGAGACGCCATCCACCTCGAAGAGGATACGGCCCGGTTTGACGACAGCAACCCATCCTTCTGGGTTACCTTTCCCGGAGCCCATCCGTACCTCGAGCGGTTTTTTCGTAAACGGCTTGTCGGGGAAGATGCGGATCCAGACCTTCCCATCGCGTTTGAGGTGACGGTTGATTGCGATCCGCGCTGCCTCGATTTGGCGGTTAGTAATCCAGGCTGGCTCGAGCGCCTTCAATCCATAGGCACCAAAGGCAACCTGCGAACCGCGAAATGCCTTGCCTTTGCGGCGGCCGCGCTGTACTTTCCGATGTTTGACTCGCTTTGGCAGTAGCATGGTTCGGCTCCAGTAGTATTTCGTTGGTGATGTCTTGTGTCAAGAACGCTCGTGTCTGCACGCACAAATTGACGCACGATCCTGCGCGACTATCGCTCTGCTTGCTTGCCGATGATTTCGCCTTTGCAGATCCACACCTTCACGCCGATCGAGCCATAGACCGTCTGTGCTGTCGCTGTTGCGTAGTCAATGTCGGCGCGGAGCGTGTGGAGTGGGACGCGACCTTCCTTGTACTGCTCGGTGCGAGACATTTCCGCCCCGCCGAGCCGACCGGAGCACATGACGCGGATTCCTTCGGCACCCATTCGCATTGCTGCAGCAACTGCTTGCTTCATCGCGCGCCGGAACGCAATGCGTCCTTCCAATTGCTGTGCGATCGTGTCGGCGACAATTTGCGCATCGAGTTCGGGGATCTTGATTTCGTTGATAACAATTGCAACCTCGCTCGAGGTAAGCTTACTGAGCTCGCCTTCGAGCTGCTCGACGTCTTTCCCCGAACGACCGATAACCACGCCTGGCCGCGAGGTGTAGATCGTCACCACGATGCGCTTTCGCGTTCGATCAATGACGATGCGCGAAACGTTCGCTTTCTTGAGCCGCGTGCGGAGGTAGTTCCGCAGCATGATGTCTTCGGCAAGCTTCTGGTCGAAGCTGTCACGCTCGAACCAGTTCGAATCCCAGCCACGGATGATCCCGACACGCAAGCCGATTGGATTTGTCTTCTGTCCCACAGTATCAGTCCTTGGTTGCTACAACAATCGTCAAATGATGCGAACGTTTGCGGATACGATAGGCGCGCCCCATCGGCGCCGGCTGGATCCGCTTGAGCATCGGGCCGTTGTCCACATATGCACTACGGACGACCACCGATTCAGGGCTCAAGTACGGATTGTCCGCTTTCGCCTGCAGATTGGCAAGTGCCGATCGGAGCGTCATCTCTGCTACGTGCGAGGCGCGTTTATTGGTAAAACGCAGAATCGTGAGCGCTTCGGCAGCACTCTTGCCTCGGATGAGATCAACGACAAGCCGCATCTTTCGCGGCGAGGATCGTACGTACCGTGCTACTGCGCGTGCTTCCATTGTTGATCGGCCTGGAGTTATTTCTTGGCTTTGTCTTCTTTGCGGTGACCAGCATGGCCACGGAACGTCCGCGTCGGAGCAAATTCCCCGAGCTTGTGACCAACCATGTTTTCCGTCACGTACACGGGGATGAACTTGTTGCCGTTGTGCACCGCGAACGTATGCCCGACAAAGTCGGGAATAATCGTCGAGGCTCTGCTCCAGGTCTTGATAACCTGCTTTTTGCCGCTTGCATTGAGCTGCTCGACTTTCTTGCGGAGCTTGTAGTAAACGAAAACGCCTTTTTTGAGCGAGCGTGCCATAGCCAGTCGTTACTTAGTGCGACGTCGAATGATAAGCCGGTCGGAGGCTTTGTGCTTTTTCCGCGTTTTCAAGCCTTTAGCCAATTGCCCCCACGGCGATCGTGGATGCTGGCGTCCACCGCCGGACTTAGAGCGGCCTTCACCGCCACCGTTTGGATGGTCAATCGGGTTCATTGCCATCCCACGCGTTTGGGGGCGAATGCCGAGCCACCGCGCCCGCCCCGCCTTGCCGAGCATGATGTTTTCGTGGTCGGCATTGCTGACCACTCCGATCGTTGCGCGGCATTGTGCGAGCACCATACGAATCTCGCCTGAGGGCAGCTTCAGCTGCGCGTACTTCCCATCGAAACCGAGAAGCTGCGCACCCAGCCCTGCGCTCCGCACAAGCTGGCCGCCTTTGCCTGGCTTGAGCTCGATGTTGTGCACAAAAAGTCCCGGCGGAATCTTCGCCAGCGGGAGTGTATTGCCGACGTTGTAGTCAGCATTTTCACTGGAGACGATGCGATCACCAACGTTGAGCCCTTGGGGTGCGAGGATATAGCGGCGCTCGCCGTCGTCGTAGCGCACCAAGGCGATCCGCGCAGAGCGGTTCGGGTCGTATTCGATGGTCTCGACAGTGGCATAGACGTCGGTCTTATCGCGCTTGAAATCAATGATGCGGTAGAGGCGCTTGTGACGCCCCCCGCGATGGCGCGAGGTAATGCGGCCGGTGTTGTTCCTGCCACCGGTCGAGGGGAGCGGCTCGCAGAGCGGCTTATAGGGACGATCAGTGGTCAGATCGCTAAAGTCGCTGACCGAGTAGAACCTCGTCCCTGGTGTAATTGGTTTGAGCTGTCGCAGTGGCATTGTTCATCGCTTAGTCGTTTGTTTCACCTTCGCCGCTGACGACGTCGATCGAGTAGCCCGGCTTGAGCCGGACGTACGCTTTCTTCCAGGAGCGTGTCCGTCCTTCTTGGATGCCGCGGCGCGTGTAGCGGATACGGCGCTTGCCACGAACGGTGACTGTCCGGACCTTCTCGACTTTGACGCCGAACATCGCTTCGATTGCTTGGCGGATTTCGATTTTATTGGCCGTCCGCTCCACTTCGAAAACGTAGTGGTTGTGGATGCCTTTGACCTTCTCGGATTTTTCCGTCAGGATTGGGCGCTTGATGATCTGAATCATGCCGACACCTCGTGCGCTGTCCGACTTGGCGAAAGGATCGTTGTGAGCATATCAATCGCACCAGGCACAAGGAGCAGCTTCCGATGGCTGAGGATGTGATATGCCGAGACTTTGTCTGCGAGCATCATATCCAGGTACGGAAGATTCCGCCCTGCGCGAAGCACCGTTGGGTTGAACGCATCAACGAGCATCAGTGTGGAGGTGCCCTCCAGACCCAGCGCTTTCATCACCCCCGCCATCAGCTTTGTCTTCGGCTGCTCGAGCTCGATGCCATCAACGACGATGATGTTGCCTTCGCGGGCACGACACGAGAGCGCCGAGCGCCGTGCGAGCTGATTGACTTTCTTGGGTATCGCGATGGTGTACTTGTGCGGCTGCGGTCCGAATACTGTACCGCCACCGACCCACAGCGGCGAGCGGATCGAACCGGCACGCGCAGTGCCGCGTCCTTTCTGCCGCCAGGGTTTGCGCCCACCACCACGGACTTCTTGACGCGTTTTCGTCTTGTGCGTCCCTTGCCGCTGGTGCGCAAGGTACACCCGCACGGCTAAGTACATCGCGTGTTCGTGTGGTTCAATGTTGAAGACAGCGTCGGGCAGCTCGATCGTGCCGCGCTGCTCGCCTGTCTGGGTGTAGAGTGGGACCTCCATTGCGTGCTTGGTGCGTTGTGAAAAAGTCTTACGAAAGTTTGACGATCTCGACGAGCGCATTGGGAGCGCCCGGAATGCTACCCTTGACTAGCAGCAGGTTCTCTTCTGGCAAAACCTGCAGGACCTCGAGGTTGCGAATCGTCGTGCGCCGACCGCCCATGCGACCCGCCATGCGCATGCCAGGGAAGACGCGCGATGGGAACGAGGATGCGCCGATCGAGCCTGGAGCACGCGTGCGGTCGCTCTGGCCGTGCGTTGCCATCCCAACGCCGCCGAAGTGGTGGCGCTTGACGACGCCCTGGAACCCGCGCCCGATGCTCGTTGCAGAAACCTTGACGCGGTCTCCTGGCGCGAACTGCTCGACGGTAAGCACCTGACCAACATCGGCTGAAATGCCGCGGAACTCGCGCAAGTACCGATGCGGCTGCACTCCTGCTTTCGCGAAGTGACCGCGGAGTGGGCGATTCACTTTCCGTTCCGGGATGGGATCGAACGCCAGTTGCACGGCCTCGTATCCATCCCGTTCGAGCGTTCGGCGCAGAACGACTGGGCACGGCCCTGCCTCGATGACAGTGCACGGAACGTACTCACCACTGTCGGTGATGTACGCCGTCATGCCCACTTTTCGACCAAGCAATGCTGCCATTGTTCACCTTGACTGCTGGTGCCTACACTTTGATTTCGACGTCCACACCCGCTGGAATGTCCAGCTTGGTCAGTTCGTCAATGGTTTTCGGCGTCGAGCTGAAGATGTCGATGAGCCGCTTGTGGACGCGCGTTTCGAACTGCTCGCGCGATTTTTTATCCACGTGCGGCGAGCGGTTGACGGTGATCACCGTCCGTTCGGTTGGCAGCGGGATCGGTCCGGAGACCGTTGCGCCCGTCTGCTTGACCGTTTGCACAATCCGCTCCGCAGAGCGATCGATCAGGTTGTGATCGTAGGAGCGGAGTTTGATGCGGATGCGTTGGGATGCCACGACGCTTCCAACCACGATAGTGAGACTTCGTCTGCGATTACTCGATGATCTTCGTTACCACACCTGCACCGACAGTACGGCCACCTTCGCGAATGGCGAAGCGAAGCCCTTCTTCCATCGCCACCGGCGTGATCAGTTCGATGGTCAGATTATCCACGTTATCGCCCGGCATAACCATCTCGACGCCGTCCGGGAGTTGAATCGTGCCAGTGACGTCCGTTGTGCGGAAGTAGAACTGCGGACGGTAGCCCGAGAAGAACGGTGTCTTGCGGCCACCTTCTTCGGCAGTGAGTACGTAGACTTGCGCTGTGAACTTGTGGTGAGGCGTAATCGAGCCAGGTTTTGCAATAACCATGCCGCGCTCAAGCTCGTCTTTTTCCACACCACGGAGGAGCAACCCAACGTTGTCGCCAGCTTGCGCTTCGTCGAGCAGCTTGCGAAACATTTCGATACCCGTCACCGTGGACTTCTTGTGCAAGCCGAAGCCGACAATTTCCACTTCATCGTTGAGACGGACGATACCGCGCTCGACCCGGCCAGTCCCAACGGTCCCGCGACCAGTGATGGAGAACACGTCTTCGACCGGCATCAAGAAGGGCTTATCGACATCGCGCTGTGGCGTGGGGATGTAGTTGTCCACTGCATCCATGAGGTCCCAGATGCACTGGAGACGCGGATCATCGAGCGGTGCGCCGCTCATACCTGCATCGAGCGCTTGGAGCGCCGAGCCGCGAATGACTGGAATTTCATCGCCGGGGAAGTCGTACTTCTTGAGCAAGTCGCGCACTTCTTCCTCGACCAAGTCAATCAGCTCAGGATCGGCAATGTCCACTTTGTTGAGGAAAACTACAATCCGAGGCACACCAACTTGGCGGGCCAGGAGAATGTGTTCCCGGGTTTGGGGCATCGGGCCGTCGGTTGCTGCCACCACAAGGATTGCCCCGTCCATTTGCGCTGCACCGGTGATCATGTTCTTGATGTAGTCAGCATGGCCCGGGCAGTCCACGTGCGCGTAGTGGCGCTTGTCGGTTTCGTACTCGACGTGCGCAGTGTTGATGGTGATGCCGCGCGCCTTTTCTTCGGGCGCATTGTCAATTTGATCGTACGCGCGTGCCTGTACGGTCGGATACTTCCGTGCCAGCGCGTAGGTGATTGCTGCGGTCAGCGTGGTTTTGCCATGGTCCACGTGACCGATTGTCCCCACGTTGACGTGGGGTTTGGTGCGAACGAATTTTTCCTTTGCCATAGGACCTCCAAGTGTGAGTAAACAAACGAAGTTTAAAGAGCTATGCGTAAGCGTTCTGCAGTGTGTGCGCCGCAGGTTCGTAGTGCGAGAACGTCATCGTATAGACTGCCCGCCCCTGCGTCAGGGAGCGAAGATGCGTGACGTATCCAAACATTGCTTCGAGCGGTACATGTGCGCGGATGACGCTCATGATTCCGCGTTGCTCGATCTGTTCGATCCGACCACGTCGGCTGTTGATATCAGCGATGACATCACCGACGTACTCATCGGGCGTTGTCACTTCGAGCGCCATGATCGGCTCCATCAGCACTGGTGCTGCGCGCCGGTATGCATCGCGCATCGCATTGGCACTTGCAATGCGAAATGCAATCTCGTTTGGTTCTGTCTGCACTGCCGATGCGTGCTCGAGACAGACTGCAATGTCAATGAGCGGGTAACCCATGATCGGACCGGCAATGAGCGTTTCTCGTGCGCCGTCTTCGATCGCTCGGATGCACTGGAGCGGAAGGAGTTCACGCTCGCCCGCCGGCAGCGCATCACGAAAGACAAAACCCGCTCCGCGTTCTGCAGGGCTGACGGCAAGCGTGACTTCTGCAACGAACACATTGGCACCGTGCAGCCGTTCGAAGCGACCGGAGGAAGTCACGCTCTGCGTGATCGTCTCGCGGTACGCCACCTGTGGCTTGCCGACGCGGACAGGGACACCGAACTCGCGTGCCAAGCGATCAACGATGATGTCCAGGTGCAGCTCGCCAACACCGCTGATGACAAGCTGGCCCGACTCTGCATCGGTCTTGTACTGGAACGTTGGGTCTTCATCAGCCAACGCTGCCAGCGCTGCTGCGAGCTTTTCCTGGTCCGCGCTCGTTTTCGCCTCGATCGCTTGCATGATGACCGGCTCGGTGAACTCGATTTTTTCGAAGACGATCGGATGCTTCGCGTCGGCAATCGTTTCACCTGTTTTCGCACGTAAGCCGGGGATGGCGATAATGTCGCCGGCAAACGCTGCAGGAATTTCCTCTCGCCGATCAGCTTGCATGTGCAGAATTTTCTGCACCCGCTCGCGTTTGCCTGTCGAGGCATTGAGCACCGTCTGCCCTGGCTCGAGCGTGCCCGAATAGAGACGCACAAATACCAGGCGGCCAGCATGACGGTCGGAGACGACTTTGAATGCCAGCCCAGCGACTGGCTCATCATCGAGCGGCCGGCGCTCGAGGATGCGCTCTGGCATTGCAGGATCGTAGCCGCTGACCGCTCCGATATCGAGTGGCGAGGGCAGATACTCGACGACCGCATCGAGCAACTGCTGAATGCCTTTGTTGCGATATGCCGAGCCACAGAGCACTGGCACTGCCCGAAGCTCAAGCGTTGCCCGCCGCAGGACTGCCCGGAGCTGCTCGATGCTCGGTTCGATGCCGGCAAGGTATTGCTCCATCGCCTGGTCATCGAGCTCGACAATTTGCTCGACCATCGCCGCGCGTGCGCGTTGGGCAGCATCGCGCCACTCGGCAGGGATTTCGCCTGCGGTGTAGCGTGCCCCGAGCGAGGCGTCGTCGAACGTAATCGCCTGCATCGCCAGCAGGTCAATGACTCCAGCAAATGTTTCTTCTGCACCGAGTGGCAGTTGCACCGGAATCGGATTTGCGCCCAGCTTCATCCGGATGGATTCGACCGCCGCGTGAAAATCCGCACCGACGCGATCCATCTTGTTGACGAACGCAATGCGGGGAACACGGTATTGATCGGCTTGGTGCCAGACCGTCTCCGATTGCGGCTCGACGCCTTCGACAGCAGAAAAGAGTGCAATCGCACCATCGAGCACACGGAGCGAGCGCTGCACTTCCGCGGTGAAATCTACGTGCCCTGGAGTGTCAATGATCGTGATACGGTGATCACGCCAGGTACACGAAACAGCCGCCGAGGTGATGGTGATCCCACGCTCGCGCTCTTGCTCCATGTAGTCAGTGATCGTCGTCCCTTCATGCACCTCACCGAGCCGATGTGCCACGCCGGTGTAGAAGAGGATGCGCTCGGTGGTCGTCGTTTTTCCAGCGTCAATGTGCGCCATGATGCCGATGTTGCGCACACGCCGAATGTCAACTCGCCGAGCCATCGCAGCAGGAATCGTTGGTCAAAGAGCAGGGCCCACCGTGGCGCGTTACCACTTGAAGTGGGCGAATGCTTTATTGGCTTCCGCCATTGCGTGCATCGTGTCGCGACGCTTGATCGCGCCACCTTCGCCGTTGGCGGCTGCCATGATTTCGTTTGCAAGGCGAATTGCCATCGTCTTATCTCGCCGCTCGCGCGCATAGTCCCGCAGCCAGCGAAGCGCCAGGGAAAGTCGCCGTTCCTCGCGCACTTCCATCGGCACTTGGTAGGTAGCACCACCGACGCGCCGCGGACGCACTTCGAGCACTGGGGCGACATTGGCAACTGCCTTCCGGAAAATTTCGAGCGGATCTTGCTTGGTCTTTTGCCCGATGAGCGTAAAGGCTTCGTAAACGATTTTCCGCGCGATGGTTTTCTTGCCGTCGCGCATGATGGAATTGATGAGCTTGGCGACCATGACGTCGTTGTAGAGCGGATCGGGCTCGATGTAGCGTTTCGGCGCTCGTTTCTTTCTCATGGCGTGAGCATCGGGCAATGGTTACTTTTTCGCTGCTGCTTGTTTGGGACGCTTGGCGCCGTACTTGGAGCGCCCTTGCATCCGACCGTTGACGCCTTGGGTGTCGAGTGCACCGCGGATGATATGGTAGCGCACACCGGGGAGGTCCTTGACCCGCCCGCCCCGGACGAGCACAATGCTGTGCTCTTGGAGGTTGTGCCCTTCGCCCGGAATGTAGGCAGTAATTTCAATGCCGTTGGTCAGCCGCACACGCGCAACTTTTCGCAACGCAGAATTTGGCTTCTTCGGCGTCGTCGTATAAACCCGCGTGCACACTCCCCGCCGCTGTGGACATCCCATCAGCGCGGGAGATTTGGATTTCTTGAACGGCTTCTGCCGACCGTAGCGAATCAGCTGAGCAATTGTTGGCATGTGCGGCAATTCATCCGACGATGAGACTTGACACTGCCTGCAAACGCACAAGGCGTTCCAGAATTAGCCCGCGAAAATACGGCATCACAGTGGAATTTTCCAAACCGATCCGTGCAATCCCCGGTGATGAAGGGAAATGGGTTGCCCACGGATAATTGGCGCGTGTGCATCCCCTCTGCCAGCGCAATCAGCCATCACGATGATAAAGGGCTGCGCCCGCTCCCGAGCAGAACGATGTTTCGGCGATCGGAGACATCACGCAGCGCATTGCGCGTATCAACGACGACACGGCTGGAGCGCGCAACCATTGCGTAGTCCACTGCACTGTGGTCAGTGGTAACGCACACAACGTGGTAACGTCGGAGAACGTTCGGGCGCAGCGCAGGCAGCGATTGAAGAGATTCCGCACGTTTACTTCCCTCGAAAAGCACCACCGACGGAATGTACGGGTCGTAATAATCCACGCGGCCGACGCCATCGTCGCGCAGGAGCTCGGCAACCTTCAGCGCAGGTGAATGGCGCAAGTCATCGACATCCCGCTTGAACGCCATGCCGAGTAGGAGCACCCGCGCACGTTTGATCTCGATTGGTTGCCGGGCAATCTGCTCGATGATCAAGTTCCGCACATAGTACGGCATGAACTCGTTGACTTCGGCGGCAAGTTCAATGAAGCTGGTTGTAAAGTCGTACTCGCGCGCCATCCAGGAAAGGTAGTACGGGTCAATGAGGATGCAATGCCCGCCAATGCCCGGGCCGGGATAGAACGGCATAAATCCGAACGGCTTCGTTGCGGCGGCCTGGACGACTTCCCAAATGTTGATGCCGATGCGATCGCACAGTTGCGCCAGCTCGTTCACCAACGCAATGTTCACGCTGCGGAAGATGTTCTCCAGCAGCTTTTCCATTTCTGCGACCTCTGGCGAACTGACAGGAACTACCTTCTCGATCGCCAGCGCCGTTGCAGCGCATGCCAACTCGGTGCACACGGGGGTGATTCCACCGACGACAATCGGGGTGTTACCGGTGTGCCAGGTTTTATTGCCCGGATCAACACGCTCCGGGGAAAATGCCAGGAAATATTCCCTCCCGCAACGGAAGCGGCTGTCCTCCAACTTTGGCTGGACGTACTTTCGGGTTGTACCGGGGAACGTGGTGCTCTTGAGGATGTAGAGCTGGCCTGGCCGCTTGACTGCTGCAATGGACTCGGCAGCAGCAAGAATGAACGAAATATCCGGGTCCTTGTTCGGTGTAAACGGAGTGGGCACGCAGATGAAAATGACATCGCAGTCGGCCAGACGCGCTGGCTCGCTGCAGGCCTGAAGCATCCCACTGCCGACGCATTCGGCAACGACGCGGTCGTCGAGATCGCGGATGTAATTCTGCCCACGCTCAAGGAGCGCAATTTTCTCGGCGTTCTTGTCAAAGCCGAGCGTTCGAATGCCTTTGCGCGCAAACTCGACGGCAAGCGGCAGTCCGACATACCCAAGACCGAGGACGCCAACGGTCAGCGTTCGTTGCTTGATCCGTTTAGCAAGGTGCTGTGCCCAATGAGAACGGCGGTGTGTCATTGTCCGTGGGCAGGATAGTTCGGTAATTGCTCCTGGAGCGCTCTCTCAAGCTCAGCAAACACGCGCTCGACGCATTGGCGAGCCTGCGGTGTATCCGGTGACAGCAGCCAGTAGTACTCGCGTGCCGGAATCGGTCCAAGCGGCATAAGCCCTTGGGAGCGGTGTTCGGCAGCAACCCACCGCACGACCGCTGCCAGTTGCACCCGGCGATTGAAGCCGAAACCAACGCTCCGATCGAACACGAACGGAGCAGGAAGCTGCCCAACGAATGGCTCTGCCTCGATACTTGCCGGAAGCGTATCACTCGGCATCACCCCCAGCACCGGCATCTGCGGTGCAACACGCCGCGCTGCCGTAATCAGCAGGAACGTTGCTGCTTTGTGCCCGCCGTGCGTCTGCCGCGTTGGCAATAGCCCGATTGCTGCATCGTAACGACCGCGACGGAGGATGCGTTCGATGCGATGGAGAACGGCAGCTGTATCCCAAACGGTGAGTGTTTCCTCGAGGCTTTGGTTATAGGCGTGGTCAATCTCGTCGAGGAAGAAAACGTTCCGCACCCCGAGCAGCTCTGCCGCGCGGAGCATCTCGTGTTTGCGAATGCGCGGAAGGTTTGCGCGCCCGACCGAATCCTCGGTGAGCCGAAGACCGTAGAGCTTCTCGGCCAATGTCGAGTAGCGGTAGCCAGCCTCGCCGTTGGTGATCACGCACACATCCACGGTAGCCTGCCGGTAACGCGCCAGCGCAAAGAGCAATGCTGCACAACCTGTTTCATCGTCCGGGTGTGCTTGGACGACAAGAATGCGTGGCTGCCCCAGCGCAACCACGCATGCGATGCAAAACGTAAGCGCCCACCGTATCAAATGCCTCATCGGCAGCAAAAATAGCGCCCCGCGGCATGCTTAGAATTTCTGCTTTTCGAGGAAGATGCCTTTATCCACCTTCGCGAAAAAGGTCTGGTAGACGCCCGGATCGGTGACAGGCTGGGACTCGACGACCGCACCTTCGTTATCGAGCACCCGCGCAACAAAGCTCACGCGCACTCGTGTTTGGTTGGCACCAAAGGGCGATACGTTCACCGTTACCTCGAGCTGCTGGATGTTTCGGTAGCGTACTGGCTGCTGTGGCGTGCTCGGCTGGGTGCGCCCACGCGAAATTGCCGCGGCAAAAATTTCCGCCCAGGTTTCTGCAGGGGAGCGTTGCTGGCTTGTACTGGTACGGCTGGTTAGCATGACCTCCTTGACGGCGCTGATGAGTCCCAGGTCCACCACTGCATTGCGGACGGTGAAGCCGTCGTCCTGCAGTGTGTTGAGCACTGCCTTCATGACGAGCTTGACGTCGTTGGTGTCAAAATCTCGCTGTTGGTACTGCCGCCGTTCCAGTTGGGTTTGCTCTTGCTCCGGTGGTTTCGGGCGATTGACAATCGTGCATCCTCCCGTCAGGGCAAGCAGCACAATTGCCAACACGACTGGCGTTTTAGACACCATAACTAAAACTTCGATGCGTGGTACGAAAACGAATCTACTTTGCCATCGCTGTTGAACTTGATGACGACCGTGAGCGTCTTCTGCGTTCGCAGCGAAGCACCAGACTGGTTGGCAGTTCCCGCAAGAATGAGGAACAGCGAACTCTGGCTGTCCGAGTAGGTCACCTCGGTTGCGATGCGGTCATATACCCAGGTCTCGCGCCCATCGGCATCCTTGGTGACGATGTTCGGCGAGCCGAGTGCCTCGGCGACTTCTGCGCCTGACATTCCACGCCGAATCTCGCGCTGCACCTTGCCAACAGTCAAATCTTCGCGCCGCGCTGCTCCGACATCAGACCGATGGTCGGCTGCGCTCTTGCAGCCATCAGAAACGATCGCCAGTGCGAGGAGCGCAATACTCACTGCAAGTGCTCTCATTGCTCGAAGAAAAAACAGTGAAACATACCCGACGCTAAAACGCTACCTGAACACCGAGTGTGATGACGTAGAGATCGGTCCGCGATGCGCCCGTAATCGTTTCGACCGAGCGCGAGCCATCATCGGCAACCTTCCAGAACGTGTAGTCGGACCAATCGCCGTAGATGTACCGCAGACCAAGGTTGACGTAGTAGGCTTGCCGCGACACTGGAAGATTGAACACGTCGGCGACTTTGACGTTCAACCCCGCGCCGACGGAATACTGAAAGGGCACATGCGTGCGATTGTTGTTCTGCTCGCCACCGACATTCGACTTGAGTGAGTACGTCGAACTAATCACCGTCAGTCCAGCTCCTGCCTCGACGTAGGGTTGCACCCAGCCGATGTCCGGCGCAATTCGTGCAAGCACGGTTATCGGGATAAACACAATGCTTGTGTTCACAGTATCGTACACTGTACGAGGGATACCTCCGATGACCAGCGGCGTCTGGTACGTGCGCTCTTGAGAGCCGTAGAAGAGCACTCCGACGTCTGCCCCGATCGCAACGGGGACGTCGGTGAACTTGTACCCACCATTGAAGCTGAAGCCAAGTCCCCAACTGGTGTTGATGCTATCGAGGAAGCGTTTGAAGTTTCCGCGAGGCTGGGAATACACAAAGGTCAAACTCCCAAACCAGTTGAGCGGTTTCTGGCGCAAGCGTTCGATTTGTTGCTCTTCATCAAAAGTATCTCGTCCGGCGCCAGCAATTGCAGGCTCGGGTTGCTGTCCATACGCTGCGCTGAGCGTGAGCATCGTTGCAAGGGCGACTGCGATGCGGTGTCTCATAGTGCTGTATGTTCGGTTAGTGAACACATTCCGAAATTTGCCTGTGACGATTGCCAGACAATACCGGCGATGAACGCGTTCTTCCACTTGATGCCGCAGCCGAGCAAACTGATCACCATCGAGCAGTTGCTCGAGGCATACCGTGCGGGCTTTTTCCCGATGGCGGAGACCGAACACGTCGTGCTCTGGCATTCGCCCGATCCGCGTGCGATCATTCCGCTCGACCATGCACACATTGCTCGCTCGGTCCGCGTGCTCATTCGAAAAGGCGTCTTCGCTGTGCGTAGAAACGCCGATTTCGAAAAGGTGATTCACTACTGCGCAAGCCGTCCCTACACGTGGATTTCGCAGGACCTCCAGCGGCTCTACTGCCGACTGCACGCGCTCGGCTACGCACACTCTGTCGAGGCATGGCAGGGCGAGACCCTCGTCGGCGGCCTTTACGGCGTCGCTATTGGCGGTGCATTCTTTGGCGAGTCCATGTTTTCGCATGTCAGCAACGCGGCGAAAGTGTGCTTTGCGCATCTGGTCGAGCACTTGCGCCAGCAAGGCTTTACACTGCTCGATACGCAGTACGCAAATCCGTTCACTATTTCCCTCGGTGCAATAGAAATTCCACGTCGAGCGTACCTTGCGAAACTTACAGAGGCAGTCGCGCAACCATGCGTTTTTTAGCATTCACGCTCGCACTTGGATTCGCCGCAATGGGGTGTCGCGAGGTTCTCCTCCGGGAACTTCCCACTGTCCGGCTCTCGGAGTGTCCGCCCCCGCCAACACCGGAGTGTCAAGCGCGCCCCTGGCACGGCGAACCGCTCGATACAACGACTGTGCCTCCACACCGAGACGAGCGGTTCTACTGGCGTGTGCGCCCCGTCAGAGGTGGCAATACCGATGCCGAGGAATACGCCGTGTGGCTTGCCGATAGCCGCAGTGCTCTCATAACGCGCGGCAGCCGTTCGGCACAATCGCTCTCCTGGGCGCGCCGTATCGCAACCGATTCGCTCGACTGCTCTCCAGTAGCGTTTCCACTGGGCCACTACCGCAGTCTCGGTAGTTTCACCAGCGCTGGCGGACTTGCCCTTGCGAGCGCACTCGACACCAACCGTCGCGCCGAGATTGTCCGCATCAGCGGCAACCTCGCCGAGCCGGTCAGCATCGAGCTGCAACCACTGCTTCTCCGAACAGACTCCTGGACATCGCATCCCACCCTCAGTGCCGATGGGCAGCTTCTCGTCGTCGCCTCCGACCGCCCAGGCGGCTACGGCGGATTAGACCTGTGGTACTCGGTCCAGCGGAGCAACGGACAGTGGGATACACTCCGTAATCTCGGTCCAGAAGTCAACACACCATGCGACGAACTCTCGCCCTTCCTTACGCGCGATGGCACGCTCCTTTTTTCGTCGAGTGGCCACGAGACTCTCGGCGGCTACGACCTTTTTGCTGCACGCCTTGTGCGACGCGGGGAGAGCGTCACGGTCGGTACACTCGAACACCTCCGACCGCCGATCAACACAGAAGCCGACGAAATCTTCCCCTCGACGCCTGGCGAGTGGGAATCCCTCCTCTACTGGAGTTCGGATCGTCGAGAGCAAAATTTCGACCTCTACGTTGCAGAAAAACTCGAGCGCCCGAAAGCACCACCGCCAGCAATTACCGAAGTCGAGCCTCAAACGCCGACCGCACGTCTGCGCGGCCGCGTCCGCACTGCTGACCGACTGCCCGCTGTTGGCGCCGATGTCAGCGTCCGCGACCTCGAACGCCGCCGAACTGTTGCGCAGACCCAGAGCGACTCGACTGGCGCATTCGAACTTTCCGTCCCGACCGAACGCGAACTCGAACTGGTCGCAGAGAGCGGCAGCGGTTTCTACGATGCCCGTCGCATTCGCCTTCGGCGCAGCGATACACTCGTCACGCTGCCCGACGAACTGACGATCCCGCTGGTGCTGACGCTGCGCATCAACTTCCCTCACGACCAAGCGCGCGTGCCCTACGATTTCGTCCTCGACTCCAACGGCATACAAACCAACCGTAGGTGGACTGAAGAACTCGACCGCGTCGCTGCGAACATCCTCCGCTACCGTGACCGCATCAAGCGCATCGTGCTCGTCGGACACACCGACCCCAACGGAAGCGACCAATACAACCTCCAGTTAGGGCAGCGCCGCGTCGAGTTCGTCATCGAGGAGCTTATCAAACGTGGCGTACCGAAAGAGCTGCTCGAAGGCATCTCCGCTGGGGAGCGCCAGCTCCTTCCCCGCCGCCCTGGCGAACCGAGCGACCAATACTACCGGCGTAATCGGCGTGTCGAACTCTCGAAGGTCCTCCACTGAGATGCCAGTCAAGAGAGCAATCGTCGCACTCGCCATCGCGCTTGCGGCCAGCGTTTCGTGCGCTGCAGCTACCGACGATAGCCTTGGCTGGGATGACTTTTTCCAGTCCATCTCGACGGGTTGGTTTCCGCGTCCCTACGCTGCTATCGGGTATTTCGCCGGCTCGACGCTCAACTTCTACCAGCACTCAAGCGCAACGAACATCACAACATCCGGCACCCGTCCGATTGTCGGGCGCTGGAGCGCACACAACCCCTTCCGCAGCCACGAAGATGACATCAAAAAACCATGGTCAGCCGACGATGCCGACGATGATTTCCCCAGCCTCGGCTACAGCGCACCGATCAACCTTCGGGTGGAATGGATGCTTCCACTTCTGCATTGCATGGCACGGTTTGATGTGGCGTACGAGCTTTCGCGAGAGCGCCTCTACAGTCTCGACACCTCACGGAAGTATCTGGCACTGAGCGGACAGCCAACGCCCTTCCGCGAAGTGAGCGTGCTATTCAACAACGAACACTTCCTCGGTGCGCGGCTCGGCGTTGCGGTGCCGATCTACGGCGCGTTCGTCACGTCCAAGCCGTTGCGACTCGACACGATGCGACGGATCGATGTCATTGACCGAATCAGCTCGTTCTACTACGTCGCCGCAAGCCTCCACGCTGCAGCGCTCGTGCTGAGCGAAGCAACGCAGTACGTTCAAATTGCCGACGCCAAGGATGCGATCCGCTATGGCAACGGCCAGGATACCGTCACCCTGATGAACAAAGCTCGACTTTCGACGGCAACCCCACTGCGCTGGCACGCAGAGATTGCCGCCGGATGGCAAGCATCGTTCGGCAGTTTCGCGTTCACAGTCGAGGCGTATGCAGAGCTGCCGCTGACCAGCGTCCTGCGCGATGCGCGGTGGATGCTCTACCGCTATGGAATTCGCACGATGATCGGCAGGCAACAGTGATATTTGCCACTGGTTCACCGACTGGAGGGAACTCCAATGAACGCACCATACAGCGAGCGTGGCATAAGCGCTGTCATCCCGGTGCTCGACGAAGAAGCCTCGCTCAGCGAGCTTATCGAGCGTCTTGAGGCGGTGCTGACAGCACTTGCTGGCGATCGCTACGAAATCATTTTCGTTGACGATGGCTCGCGTGATGGCTCGTTTGCAATCGTCCGCCACGCACACCAGCGGAATCCACGTATCCGAGGTATTCGCTTCCGCCGCAACTACGGCAAATCTGCTGCACTTGCGGTGGGATTCGAGCACGCACGTTATGAACTCGTCGTCACACTCGATGCAGACTTGCAGGACGACCCCGCAGAAATCCCGCGACTTCTGGCTGTGCTCGACGAAGGCTACGACTTGGTCTCAGGTTGGAAGCAAGTCCGTCACGATCCACTGGAGAAAACGCTCCCCTCGAAACTTTTCAATGCCGTCGTCTCCGCAGTCAGCGGACTTCGGCTCCACGACTTCAACTGCGGACTGAAGGCGTACCGCGCTGAGGTCATCCGCACGCTGACACTCTACGGCGAAATGCACCGCTACATTCCAGCCCTGGCGCACTGGGAAGGATTCCGCGTCACGGAAATTCCTGTCCAACATCACCGGCGCAAGTACGGACGCTCGAAGTTCGGTGCCAGCCGATACATCAAAGGCTTCCTGGATTTGCTGACGGTGATTTTGACCACGCGTTACCTCAAGCGCCCGTTGCATCTGTTTGGTTCGATCGGCACGCTGCTGTTGGTCGTAGGCTTTGCAATTGCGCTCGGACTGACGATCGAATGGATGCTCGGCGGGACGTACTTGACGAACCGCCCGCTCCTACTGATGGCGGTTGCGTTCATGATCGTCGGCATGCAGCTTATCTCGATTGGTTTGGTCGGCGAGCTGATCGTCCGCCAATCGCAGAGCACACGGGAATACCACATCCGCGAGCAAGTGTAGCGGCGGCAGGATTGGTTCTACGAAAGTGGCTCGTATATTCGCTCGCACTTGTTGTATCCACGCGGCATCGTCATGTCTTCAGCGCGTATCATCCTGCTGGTTGCTTTGATTGCGATCACCACAAGTTCCGCCCAGATCTACCGCACCACCGCAGCAGCTGGCTACACAGCAACGTTCTTGGTTGGCAGCACCGCGACGAACCTCATCTTCACTCCTGCAAACAACGATTCTGGTAGTCTCTACGTAACTGGTTCACGCTTCATCGGTGCACAGTCAGGACTGACAGTTCGCTTTCTCCAGGCACTCGACCAGCAGGCGCGGTGGTTTTTACCTGTGAGCCTCGAAGCGATTTTCTTTCGCGGCAAGCAGCGGCAGGAAAACTTGCTCTACATCGGTCGCGCGGAAGTCTCAGCTGATATGTTCACCCTCTCTGCAGGGCTGCAGTATCGGTTTGCAGATCTGCCGCTTGCGCAGGCATTCCTCTATGCCAGCCTCGAGCCACGCCTTTCGCTGGTCGAAGGGCCGCACTTCCTCTACCTGGTCAGCGACAAAGCAACCGGACAGGTAATCCCCGACTATTCGATTGACACAACGCTCAAGCCGACAGTCCTTCGCGCTGGAGGAGCGCTTCGGCTCGGCGCCCAGGGTGTGCTCGAAGAAAAAGTTCTCATCAACCTCAGCCTTGCCTGGGGGGCTTTCAACCTCATCGGACGCGACACGCGGACGACCGACCGCAACCGTCGCGCAGGGCTGCTAACGCCGACGACGATTTTTCAAACCAACGAACCAATCGAACAATTTCTGCAAGTGTCCCTCTGGGTCCAGTATCCATTCTGACAGTGCCATGGAAATTGTCATCGTTGGCGGTGGACTCGTTGGCGCATTGCTGGCGCTTTTACTTGGGCGGCGCGGCTACGCCGTGCATGTTGTGGAGCGGCGACCGGACATGCGCCGGCATGGTTTTGCTGGCGGGCGCTCGATCAATCTTGCCTTGAGCGACCGTGGCATTCGAGCGCTCGAGCGGGCGGGCATTGCCGAGAGTGTCCTCCCCTTGACGATCCCTATGCGGGGACGAATGATTCACCACGAGGATTCAACGCTCGAATTCCAACCCTACGGCATAGCAGGGCAAGCAATCCGCTCACTATCGCGTGGGCACCTCAACCTGGCATTGGTAGAAGCAGCCGACCGCTTGCCCAATGTTACCCTGGAATTTGAATGGCGCTGCGTTGGAGTAGATCCCGATGTACCAGCCGCAACGTTTGTGCACACCGCCACTGGCGAGCAGCGCCGGATCGAATGCGATGTGCTCGTCGGTGCCGATGGTGCGTTCTCTTCGGTCCGCGATGCACTCCACTACCGCGACCGATACAACTACTGCCAAGAATACCTCGAGTACGGCTACAAAGAACTGACCATCCCAGCAGCCGAGGGCGGGGGATTCCGGATGGAACCAAATGCGCTCCACATTTGGCCGCGCCACAGTTTCATGATGATTGCACTGCCCAACCCGGAAGGCACCTTCACGTGCACGCTGTTTCTGCCGTTCGAGGGAGAAGTTTCGTTCGAACAGCTTCGCACCCGCGCCGACGTATCGGCATTCTTCGAGCGCTTCTTCCCCGATGCTGTCCCACACATGCCGACATTGCTCGAAGACTTCGAGCGCAACCCGCTTTCTTCGTTGGTGACAATTCGGTGCTATCCGTGGGTTGTAGGACGAACGGTGCTCATCGGCGATGCAGCACATGCGATCGTGCCGTTCTATGGACAAGGTATGAACGCTGGCTTCGAGGATTGTCGCATTCTCGACGAGCTGCTCGATCGCTTCTCGGACGATTGGGATGCTGCGCTCGCCGAATACCAACGCATGCGCAAACCCGCTGGCGATGCTGTCGCGCAGCTTGCGCTCGATAACTTCGTCGAAATGCGCGATAAAGTTGCCGATCCACGCTTTATCCTGCGCAAGAAGATCGAGCTTCTCCTGTTCGAGCACTTCCCGGAGCTGTACACGCCACTCTACACCCTGGTGACGTTCACGCCGGAGGTTTCCTACGACGAAGCATACCGTCGCGGCCAGGTGAACGAACGTGTCATCAGCGAGATCATGGCGCTGCCGGACATTGATCAGCGCTGGGATGATCCAGCAATGCTCGACACGTACCGTCAGATTCTCGAGCGATATGGTACGGCACGTTCAGCATAAGGCGCTCTACGATGCCTCGGTGCTGCGGCTTGTGCAGATCGCCCTGGCCGAAGACATCGGCAGTGGAGATATCACCAGCGAAGCGACCATCCCCGCTGATTGTCGCGCACGAGCAACGCTGGTGGCAAAATCGCCGGGGGTCATTTGCGGTTTGCCCGTCGCTGCGTTGGTGTTCCGCACCGTTGACCCCAGCACCGCATGGGAAGAACTCGCCGGCGAAGGCGACAGCGTTGCTGCGGGCACGCCACTGGCCCACATTTACGGTTCGGCACGCTCGCTGCTGGCAGCAGAACGCACAGCGCTAAATTTTCTCCAACGAATGAGCGGTGTAGCGACCTTGACACGCCAGTACGTCGAGGCTGTTGCAGGGACCGGCACTCGCATTCTCGATACGCGGAAAACCATTCCTGGTTGGCGACTGCTCGATAAATACGCCTGCCGCATTGGTGGTGCGGACAATCACCGGCAGGGGCTCTTCGACATGGTGCTCATCAAGGATAACCACATCGCAGCAGCAGGCGGCATCGAAGCAGCGCTGGCAGCAGTGCGGCGGGTGTGGGAGGAAGGACGGATCCGCATCGAGATCGAGGTGCAATCGCTCAGCGAGCTGGAGCGTGCACTCGCCTGTGGGGGATTCCATCGCATCATGTTCGACAACTTCTCGCTCGACGACCTGCGCCGTGCAGTTGCGTTGGTCAACCAGCGCTATGAAACCGAAGCTTCCGGCGGTGTCCGACTCCAAACTGTCCGCGCGATCGCAGAAACGGGAGTGGATTATATCTCCGTCGGTGCCCTGACGCATTCGGCACCTGCGCTCGATATTTCGATGGACATATCGCTCGAGTAGGAGCAAAAGAGAGTCGGCATCCGTTGCTTGTTACCATTCGAAATGGGGTTGGTTATTGCATGTGCTTTACCGAAAGTTGAGGTGGTGGTAAAGCACACGACGTTCATTGTTCCACTAATGTGAGGTGTTTTGCCATGCTTAGGCTCATTGTCCCACTGCTGGTGGCTGGAACTATTGCATTGTCGCAAACCCTCTGCCCACCAGACGATCCGAATTGCCCCTGGCAATTGTACACAGTAACGCTCCCACTGACGGACCCCGACTGCTTTGCCACAGTACAATTCAAGTGGCGGGTATGCAATGGACGATTGGAAATTGCCGTCGATGAAACGGGTATCACCACCATTGCCGGATGCGAAGGATGGGACCGGTTAGAGCTCTACCACTACAACTATTCTGGGCTGCTCGACTACATCACGCAGGCAATGCTGACGCGCTTCCACATCAACCCACGCGAACTACCAGGCACGCCATCAGTACCACGCTGTGGCGAGGGTATACTAACAACAGCGAGCGTCTACACTGCAAATTGCGGCATTTGGCTCAAATGCGATTACCATTATCAAGGCGAGGTTCAGCGAGACTGCGAATACCAGGGTACGGATCCTAACTGGGACCCCGTCAACAAGAAAGTCACGACGTGGAAGTGGTTTTCGTGCGGCAAAACTTGTTGTATGCGCGAATACGAAATTTGTTGGCGATTCGATCCAATCCAGGGTGCATATCAGATTTATCCTCTCAAGCTGCTCGGCAAGCGACGGCTCATCGAATGTACTGAGCAGAGCAATTTCCCTCGCCCCTGCGATTCAGGATGTTGAACATTATTCGTAGGAGGTCATCATGAAATCGTCTACTTACCATGCATTACTATTCAGCCTTCTCTCTGCATGCGTCAATGCGCAGAACCTCTTCATTCCAACTAAAGTGATCAACGAAGCATTTGGCATTACGACGCCGAAACCAGCATACTATGTGCATACCGGTCTTACCGATGAATCCAGCTTTTACTTTTCGGCGATCGGAGATTACACGAATACGCGTCTCAATTATGACAGCCTTGGGTTCTATTCTGCAGTTTGGCAATTTCGACTATCCGACAACCAATGGTTTGCCATTGACCGGCTCAATGGTTTTCCATCCACGGCACGGTGGACAGAGGGTGCAAACTTTACCCCCCTGTACTTCTCGGACCGTGATGCAACAGTGCCTCTCTTTCTCTGGGCGCTGGGAAATCACGTGTTGACGTACAATCCAGACAACAGAAGATCTACATGGCGTACACTGGAATTACCTGCTGATCCACCGGAACGTCGTCACGACGGCTTTTTCTCTCTTGGTACTATTCGACTTCCACTTACCTCTTCAAACGCTGTGTTGTTTTCCAGTAGTTTCATGCTCCTTGAAGATCCGAGGTCCCCAAGTGGAAAGTCGATGGATCCATGGGTTGATATCTACACTGGTTCAGTCACAGAAGATAGTCTTCATTTGCTCTCGAGCATTCCACGGACGCTGTCATGGCCTTTACCGATAACATTTAATCCTGCTATCGGTCCCGATAGTGCGTGGTACTCGTTATCCTACATACCTATTTCTATTGGTTCGCCACCCTATCCCCTCAAGCCCATTAAATTGCTTCGCTACGATCCTGCGACGAACTCCGTACAGCTTCTTTCACCTCGTAGCGGACTGAGCCAGGTTGAAAGCTTACAAGGTGCCTACGTATGGTCTCACGACAGTTGTATCTACGCGTTCTGTATGCCGCAGGTCTTAATAAGCGAAATCCCCAAAGGTGGGGACACCTCTGTAACGATGGCCGTTCTTCGCTACAACGTGTACACTGGTCACTGTGAGCGGGTAATGGCGATCGGTTCCCGAGAGGATGGATTTAGTGCATCGTTTGGAGCAGGTATGACTGGAACATATAGATACGTCACCCCTTACAAAAATGGTATCGCAGTACTTGGCAGTGAGCGGTCTGCCGGTGATGTGCATACTACAGTATACATCCTGCAGCACACTGATGACGGACAGCTGAAACTCGACCGTATCATGCTCAAAGATCTATTCCCGAGTATTCAGTCTGCTGTACGGGAAATACCACAGTCTATATCCACGTGGGGTGATCGTTTTATTGTTGCGACAACCGGTGGCTTGTACATCCTCGAGTCACCGAAGTCCTCGGTTTCACCTCCTTCGCTCAGCCCGGATGCTATGGTTTATCCATTGCCGGCGCGTAAGGGTCAGACAGTTTATTGCACACTACCGAGCTCCGAAATACCGGCAACAATTGCTCGCGTCGATATCTACCAATCCAGTGGCAAACGCATTCCCCTCCAACTGGATTGGAACAGTACGACAGTGATTATTCCAACAACATCGCTGGCGAGCGGAACATACTGGCTGGTAGTAGTAACCGACCGTGGGACACGCTTGATCCATCCATTGGTGATCGAGTAAGCAACTCTGACACAACCATGTTATGCGGCGGCTGCATATCGCAGCCGCGTTTTCTTCTTTGGTAGCTCGCCATGCGTACAGCCACTACCTTTGCACTGTTTGCCTGTGCAATTCCCCTGCTTGCGCAACAAGTTCCAATCGCTCTGCATGATGACTCATTGAGCAGGGACACCGATGAGATCCGCGTTCGGTTCGAATGTCTCTTTCCCAGCCAGCTCAAGATGATCAGCGTCTCAGCTGGCTATGCTGCACCGAGCATTGATGGCGCGCCGCAGCTCTCCCCTGCGCTATCGCTCGAGTTAGAACTCGGAGCAAGAGCAGCACGCCGCGTTCGCCCCACGGCCGGTGTGTACCGGCTCGAAGGCGCCAGCATTTCCGTCGCAGCACTCGCACCAGAACTTGAATTCCACGATCAATCGCGCATAGCCGTCGAATGCTGCCACTCTGGCATTCGCCTTGCAAGCGGACACCGCTTCTCTCGATCGAGGAGGGTTCTACCTACTCCATGCAGGCGGATGGATGTGGTCTTACGTACAACCTAGCATTGCACCAAGCGGTGGCGATAGTCTCTCGGACACTCGTGCCGCTGCGGACATCGAAGCATATCGCACGCTGTGTCCCTTTCAACAGCAGAAGCGCGGAATCAACACGCAGCAGCAGGCGGCATCGAAGCCGCGCTGGCAGCAGTTCGGCAGGTGTGGGAAGAAGGACGCATCCGCATCGAGATCGAGGTGCAATCGCTCAGCGAGCTGGAGCGTGCACTCGCCTGTGGGGGATTCCATCGCATCATGTTCGACAACTTCTCGCTCGACGACCTGCGCCGTGCAGTTGCGTTGGTCAACCAGCGCTACGAAACCGAAGCTTCCGGCGGTGTCCGACTCGACACTGTCCGCGCGATCGCAGAAACGGGGGTGGAGTATATCTCCGTCGGTGCCCTGACGCATTCGGCACCTGCGCTCGATATTTCGATGGACATATCGCTGGAGTAGGAGCAAAAGAGAGTCGGCATCCGTTGCTTGTTACCATTTGAAATGGTGTTAGTTATTGCATGTGCTTTACCGAAAGGTGAGGTAGTGGTAAAGCACACGCCGTCCATTGTTCCACTAATATGAGGTGTTTTGCCATGCTTAGGCTCATTGTCCCACTGCTGGTGGCTGGAACTATTGCATTGTCGCAAACCCTCTGCCCACCAGACGAGCCGGGCTGCTCGCCATGGCAAAGTGAGACGATCAATCTAACGCTTGGCCCTCCCGACTGCGTCGCTCAAGTAACGTACCTCTGGCGCGTCTGCAACGGACGCTTAGAGATCGCGCTCGAGGAGTCCGGTATCCAACCACTTGCAGGTTGTGGCGGATGGGATCGGCTTGTGCTGTACCACCACAGCTATTCTGGCCTGCTCGATTACATCACCCAAGGCACCCTGACGCACCTTCTCGAAAACCAGACGTATAGCAATTGGGGCGTACAGTATCCTATTCCCGATTGTCAGCAAGGTTCGCTCCGCACAGCGAGCGTCTATACCGCTGCATGTGGAATCTGGCTTTCGTGCACGTACAATGTCAACTCGCGTGAGAGCTGCGAGCAAGGGTATCAATTCCCCGACCCCAATTTTGACCCGCAAACGAACACTGTCAAGACATGGAAATGGCATCCCTGCGGCCAGACATGCTGCAAACGCGAGTATGAAATCTGCACGCAGCCGAATCCACTGCAACCCTTGAGTACCGTCTATTCACTGCGCTTGATTGGCAAGTATGCACTGCTCCCCTGCAGCCAACAGGATCAGTACGCAAAACCGTGCGAAGATGGTTGTTGAACAATTGGTGGAGTAGTCATGGTTGCCCTCATTTTTCTTTGGACTCTGCTACTTGCTCTCCCTGGAGTAGCACAGCACCGCTCAATCCCCACCAGCGTCATCAACGCTGCCTTCGGCATCACCACACCACGACCGGCCTACTTTCTCGAAGCCATGGCTGCGGATTCTTCCAGCGTGTACGTGTGGGCGATTGGCGACTATACTAACACACGAAACAATTACGACAGCCTCGGTTTTTACTCGGCACTTTGGCAGCTTCACTTCGCCTCTGACCAATGGATTGCGCTTGACCGGCTCTCAGGCTTCCCTGGTGCTGCCCGGTGGATACAAAGTTCGCTCGATGTTAGTAGCACGGCACCGCTACTTTTCCCATCGAAGAGCCCTACGACCCCACACTCGTGGTGGGGATGGTTAAACCATGATACCAGCAAGGTCTCGGAGCAATCACTCCCCAGCCATTTGCTGCGCTATACACCACAAGCACCAACGTATGGGCAGCCGATATGGAGCTTCGTGGGTTTGCCACCCCTGCCCGAATGGCGACGCGAGTCTTACCATGCCCTCGGAGGAGTACTGCTTCCCCACCGGAATGATACGACATTTGTTGCCCTCTCGACAAGCATGCGTCTTTGGGTCCCGTACTATCAAGCATGGAATTATCCACCCCGCCTTGACATCTACAGCGGCAGGCCAGATGATGATTCGTTGCTTCTTCGCAGCAGCGTGCTGCTGGATAAAAACTATCTCGACACTGTTGGAGCAATTCCAGTACCATCCAATTTGGTGCTTGCTCCTGATAATGCCATCTATACACTCTTAGTCGTCCCCTATCCGGTCAGCAGATTTGATCCCAAACCAATCCCATTTCTGAGGATTGATCCAACAACTGGTGAGCAAGAAATCATCCGACCGATCTCGGGACTAACGCACGTCAACGGACTCGATCATACATACATTTGGTCGCACGACAGCAGTCTCTACGTTGTGTGCCCTTTTCCCACTCGTATTGCACCCGGAACCGATACATCAAGCTTTGTGAGCATCTTTCGCTTCAATGTTTTTACTCGTCATGCCGAGCGGCTCTATGGGCAGATGGGCTTCAACATTGGGCAAGCAGCTTATACCCCCTACCGCAATGGCATTGCTGCGCTTGGTGTCGGAATGATTGGCGATAGTTCCTATCCAATGATTTACTTTTTGCAGCACGCGGCCGATGGTACCCTTCAGCTAACGCGCGTTCCGCTCAAAGAGTATTTCCCGACGTCAGGCTCTGGGTTTAGGCAAGACGTTCCTGGCGCGATCGCATTCAATGGCAGATACCTGATTGTTACCACAAGTGGTGGCTTATACATCATCGACTCAACGGCAAGCTCGGTTCGACCATCACAACCAACTGATCGCCAAACTTTCGCATACCCGCAGCCGGCACGTCGGGGACAAATTGTGCGTTGCTCTCTGCCGTCCACTGTCAATTCTGCAACTATCACCGCCCGATTATTCGACGCTATGGGCAAGGAATACCAGCTACCGTTTACCATTGAATCGGACGCCATTGCATTCCCAACCGATCGACTCACTGCGGGTACCTATTGGCTCGTAGTCCACTCCGGTAGTACCAACACGCGGTGGTTCCAGTCCATCGTGATTGAATAGACTTCTCCAACGCCAAGCATTGAGCACCATTCCACGGCGGCAATATCTTTGCCGCCGTGTTTTTTCCTCGAGCACTCCCATGCTTCGATACGCAGTTGCCGGACTTTTGCTGCTCCTCTGCACAGGGGTATCTGCCACTGCCCAGCGCGATACCACCGACAGCAGCGACTCACTCGACACCGGTATTCGCATTGGCCGGGGCGGAGTTGGTCTGCAACTTGGTTTTCGTCTTCCCAACCAGCTCCAGTTGCTTCGCCTCACGGCTGGGTATTCAATGCCGTCGGTGGATGATGCTCCATCCCTTTCCCCTGCACTGGCGCTGGAGCTGGACTTTGGGAATCTGACCTCACGGCGATTGCGCCATGCGACCAGTGTTGCCGAACTCGATGCAACCACCATACGTGTAGCTGCGCTTTCGCCGGCCGTTGCCTTTGGCGATTCCTCGCGCGTTGCACTCGAGGGCTGGCGCTTCGGTTTTCAGCTCAGCAGCGGACACCACCTCGGCGAAGGTTCCAGTGGCGTGTATCTCCTCCACAGCGGCGGGTGGACGTGGTCCTACGTTCGACCTAGCACCGCACCCCGCAACGCTGATAGCATGACCACTGCTGTTGCTCTGGCGACTGCCGACAGCTACCGCACTTCACACTTCGGTGCAAACACCTGCGCAACGATTGGCTACAGTATCGGCGGCACCGTTACCATCGAAGCGAGCTACCAACGCGTGCTGCTCTACAAAAACCATGTGTTCTTTCCCTGGCTGGGAAGCCTTCTCCTAGAAGGTTTGGCCCAATCTGCACTCAGTGCAGCGCTCGTTGGGGCCCAGCAGCGCAATCCAAGTGCTGCTGCCATTGCCACGCTGGTATTGCGTTCCGCACTCTCGTGGGGAATCTACCAACTGCGTAGCACGTCTGGCCAGCATTTCCCTTTCAAGGGCAATACACCATTGCTCTGGGATGAACTTCGCATCGGCATCGGCATGCAGTTTTAGCGCACAAGACGCGGCGGCAACTCGAACGGCTGCGTCCGCACGACCATGCTCTCGTCGTCGCCTTCGTACTGCCAGGTGCACTGCACAAAGAGAACGCACGTTCCGCGCCAGCCTTCGGGGATTTCCTGGCGATCCGGCTCCCAGAGAAATTCCCAATCTCCATCGTGCCACATGCACCAGAGCCTCTGCGCGCGGGCATCTGCTTCGGCGCGTTGCGCATGCCGTCCGCGTGCGATGCCAATCGGCAGAGCGACAACCCCCGTCGGCGGCACATTCCGCGCCCGGAGTCGCAGCCGAACGGAACGTTCTCCAACGCGCGGCGGGAGCATCTCGACTGTCGGACGCAGCAACGCGTGACGGTACAGACGCCGATCTTCCCGGAGCTGGCGCAGTGTCAGCGGGGAGTAAAGCGCCCGCTCGCCCGACCACGAGATGACTGCAAGCCCCTCGGTCAAAAGCTCAATGCGGCCAACCTGCCGCCCCGTTGCATCCCAGAGCACGAGCGAATCAGGAGGAACAATCATCCACTGCTGCTCGGCAAGAGCATCGCCCGCCGCGATTGCACCATGACCATCGTATCGCAGAAGCACTAGAGGTGGCGGTAGCACCGACCGGCGATACCAGGCTTTCCAGACACGCACCCCATCCCCTGTTAGAAGGCCAGCGCGCCTGGAGCTATCTGCTTGCGCCATCTGCTGCCGCAAGACCGGATGTTGCGCGAGCGCATCGCCGAGTCGCTGTGCAACCATTGGCAGGGAATCCAGCAGTGTTGCCACGTACTGCACGAGAGCTTCCCGTCGCTGCGGTGGTGCTACAGCAACCGCTGCGAGCATCCATCCAAGTCCACTGGCAGTATCAGCAGCGATACCAGTGCCGTAGAGCATCCGGTAACCGAGTTCGAGCATCGCCAGTGCATTGCCACGATCAGCAGCAGATGCCAACCACCGCACTGACTGGGGCACGCTCGGCGGCATCCCAACGCCACTACTGGCGAAACCTGCCAATAGGAGCGCCGCCTCGGCTGAGCCACGCTGATCGGCATCGCGCAACAGCGCCACTGCCTCGATCGTATCGCTGTGCGCAAGCTTCATCCGCGCCAGCTCGACCATTGCAGCGACAACGTTCCCCCTGGCAGCTCGCTCGAGTAGCTCTTCCCTACGCTGGCTGTTCGGCTCGGTAAGGCTGAGCTCGTATGCAGCAAGTGCATTTCCACTCCGCAGAGCCTCGGTAAGCAATACGCGCACGCTGTCATCGCGCGGAACGAACCCACCGAGACCGCGTTGGTAGCACTCTGCCAACGCAACGAGCGCATCGCTCTCCCCATGCGCAGCACGGGCGCGAAGAGCCGATGCAGCGTGCTCCGCGATCGAATCTGCGCGGCGTAGATCACCAGGCAACCAGTGGCGCTCAGCAAGGCATTGGGCATAGATGAAGGCCGCAAGCCCGTCGTGCTCTGCAGCGGCTGCTGCACATCGGCATGCTTTGCTACGGTCGCTGGCGCGCTGGATTCCCCACCAGTACCGCAGCGCACACTGCACTTGTGCAGCGATGTCCCCTGCAGCCGCTGCGCGCTCGAGCGAGTCAAGCTGCGAGGGCAACGCATCCTGCGCGCTGAGCACCACCGTTACGATCGTTGCCAGCGCACTGGTCAGTGCGGAGAAACCACGTTGCCATCTCATAGAGGCAAATATCGTGCAGGTATATTTGCGCCGTCTGTTTTGCATTGGAGTTCACGTGGTGTGAAGGCTTGCCGCTCGGTGCCTGAAGGCTCGCTCGCGATGCTACGTCTGGGGCGGATGCGATGGCTTGTGCTCGCTGTAGCTATTGCATTTTCCCTCACGTTGGAGCTCTGCGCCCAAACCGCAGCTCCAGCTCAATGGCCAACACCCTCTGGCTCCCGTGCAGCAATGCCAGTGCAGCCAGTTGTCTCAGCGCCACAGTCCTTCGATGAGTTCCTCCTCAAATTTCGATCCGACGCACTTGCAGGGGATGTTCGTCCTGTCGTGGCTGATATCATCCCGAACGCAGCACTGACACCAAGTTTTCCCTTTGCCCCGCTCGAGATTGCTGCTGTCGTCGGCGGTAAGCTTGTCGTGCTCGATGCGAGCGGGAAAGCGACCTACCGCTCAGCAGTTCCACCGTTTGCGCAGGCGATCAGCTTCGTTGCCGATTCTTCTCTGCTGCCACCAGCGTTACGCGCACGGCTGCCGAGCCTGCTGCTGCTCGAAACCGCAGAGCATCTGGCACGCGAGGATTCACTGGCAGTTGCATACGTGGCAGGGTACGACTCCGCCGCCGATTCGGTTGCCATCATCACGCGCCTGACCTATGACCTCCGCCGCTATGCCCCGAACGTCGCCGCATGGGTACGCCCATTCTTTGCAATGCCTGCAGGCAATAGCCTTGCAGTGTATGCGGCGCTCGGGATGACGTCCCCCTCGCAGCAGGGCAGCATTCTACGGGGCATCGCTGCATCGCGCGTTGATCCTACGCTGTTGAGCGGCAGCTTCCCCATTCCCGATGCCGGAGATACTCCCACCGATCGCTGGACGGTTGCGCCACATGTTGGCTTCGATCAGCCGAGCATCGCCCCGCTCGGACCGAACACCTGGCTGGGAACGCTCCCCTGCACACCGAGCAGCGACAGCGCAACGGTTACAACACCTTTCGGCTCGCAAACAACCAGCACGCACGCATACTTGCTCGCAGTTGCGCTCAACGCAGGACTAACCGGCGAGTACATCCCGCCTCTGGAGCTCGACACATTCCTTTCTGCGCCAACAGCCAAACCAGTGGTCACGCCATACATCGTCGAGCTTGCCGACAGTGGCAGCATTCGCCGCTTTATCCTCGTGGCAGAATCCTACAGCGGACGTCCGGGGGAACGTGGGCGCGCGCAGCTTCACCTGTTTGCCAGCGACGGCAGGCCACTGACGCACCCATCGGATGCACAACGTCCGCCGTTTCGGTCGGAGTCCGCACATGGCTGGTCGCTCGGTCTTGGCGACCTGGATGGAAGCGCGAGCAATGCGCTGCTGCCGTACTACCCCAACAACCCCGGCGCAGAACTCGTCCTGACCGAAAGTAGCCGTTCGCTTGCCGTCCCAGGATCGCGGCTGATGGTGCTCCGCTACTGGAGCGGCAATCCCGTGCCGAAACCATCGCCGGCGGGAGCGGTGCTCTTCCCACTGGACACGATCGTTACCTTCCCCATCACGGGGTGGCTCGCTGCGGTCGCTGATCTCGATAGCACAAGCGATGGCAAAGCGGAAATCCTCCTTGCCGATGGCGATGAACTCTACGCCTTACGGATGCGCGACTATCGCGACCCACGATTCCGAACTGGTGCACCGTTCGACACTGTCTGGCAGTGGCGCTCTCCGGGGGAAGAAATCACCAACGTAGCGATCGCAGACCTCGACGGCGATCGGCGGCTCGATGTTATCGTCACCACCACGCGGTCAACATCGGTACTCGGCACTGTTGCACCCGGCGTGCTGACCGTCACTGCACCCGCCGATAGCACGTTCTGCATCGGCGATACGATCACGCTCCAGTGGCGCTTTCGCTACGCTGGCCCCCGCAGCTACACGATTGGTTTTCAGCCCTACAGCGGACTCCAAGCAATCGGACCGCGCCGCATCATCGCAAGGGATACGCTCATCGCTGGGGACACACTGAAGTTGCGGATTCGAGCCGCAGACCTTGGGATAGCACGGGGCAGGTTGCTCGTCTGGCTCGGTGCCGATTCGACCATCGGTGACTCCAGCGGGATGATTGCGATCACCGCCGGTCGTCTCCGCTTCGATACCGCGTCGGTGCCACAGCAGGCCACTGCAGGGAACCCGATCATGGTCGCCGGTCTTGCTGCATGCGTTGATAGCATCGCATTTTTCGGTTCACTTGGACCTGGTACTGGGTGGCAGCCGCTCCAAGCAACGAGTGCACACAGCGGCGGTGCATTCCTTGCCAGAATCGAAGTTCCCTGCATTACGTTTCCGCCGCTGGGCAGTCAGGATACAGTGCTCCGAATCTGTGCAGTCGGCATCAATGCAGCCGATACCGTCCGCTCGGATACCGTGGTCGTTCGCGTTGTGCCTTCGCCGGTCGTCCTGCGCATTGTTTCGCAGCAGCCGGCATACTGCTGCAGCTACAGCATCGCGCTCGAGTCGAGTGCGACACCCTGTACAACTGCCTCAGTGTACGTACAGTACGCTCCAGGCCAGCCGTGGGTGCTCCTCGATAGCACCGCCCGCGATAGTCTCCTCCTCCCCAGCCGCGATGGAAGCAGCGACACACTCCGCATCCGGTGGGCATGCAACGGAAGTTGTGGACGCAGCGATACAGCCGTCATCTTGCCTTCGACGCGGCTGGTACAAGCAATTGTGCCAAACCCAGTGCTGCGTGGGCAGGAACTCTGCCGCATTGTTACTGCCCCTCGGCAGACGGACCGAATCACCATTCGCATTTTCGATGGAAGCGATCGGCTCGTGCGGACGCTCGTCCGCGATGAGCAGCGCAGCGGCGGCCAGATTTACTGCGACGTCTGGGATTGCCGCAGCGACAGCGGCGAGCTTGTTCCGCCGGGCGTGTACTACGTCCTTGCCCAAGCATCCAGTGGGTGGAAATCTTTCGAAGCAGTCTATGTGCGCTAAGTGGTGGGCGTGCATGCTCCTGGCAGCACTCCTTGCAGGGTGCACAGTACTCGAGCCAGCATTGCTCGAAGGACGCTGGGAGCTTCGCTCGCTGACCAGGCGCGATTCAAGTGCAATCGGGCGAATCGCGGCAGCATTTACGACGCTAGCGCTCAGCGGGCGCACGGTTGAATTCCGTACTGGAAAGTTGCTCATCCCACTCGGTCCGAGCTCCGATACGCTCCGATTGGACTACCGCCTCCGAGGCGATACGCTCCAGCTTCTTCCCCCAGGGGACGAGGCTCTTGTGCGCTTGCGCGTTGCGCGACTCGACCAGCACGAGCTCCGGCTTGAGAATTCCGAATGGATGCTTTTGTTCTACCGCCAGCAGTGAGACTATGCGCATTCTCGTCATTGAGGACGAAGAAAAAGTTGCCAGCTTCATCCAGCGCGGACTGGAGGAGGAGCACTACACCGTGGACATCGCTCGCGACGGCATCCAGGGACTCGACATGGCGCTCGAGAACATCTACGATGCGATCATCCTCGACGTCATGCTGCCTGGCAAGAGCGGATTTGAGGTGCTCACCGAACTCCGTGCTGCTGACATCGCAACGCCGGTGCTTATCCTCACCGCTCGCGGCAGCACAGAAGATCGTGTGCGCGGCCTCGATCTCGGCGCCGATGATTACCTTGCCAAGCCATTCCACTTCGATGAACTGGCAGCACGCATTCGGTCGCTGATCCGACGGACCTCTGCACAGAAAGCCACGCGCATCACCGTCGGCGACCTTGTGCTCGATACGGCAGCACACCTTGTTTGGCGCGGCGACAAAGAAATCGAGCTCACCGCACGCGAGTACGAGCTGCTCGAATTTCTCATGCGCAACAAGCACCGCATCGTCAGCCGCACGATGATCATGCAGCACGTCTGGAACGACCCCTATAACTCGATGTCCAACGTCGTGGACGTGTACATCAAGCGCCTGCGCACGAAGATCGAGTACGACGGCAAGCATTTTATCCACAACGTGCGCGGCATTGGCTACCGTATCAAGGAGCCCAATGGCGACTCGTGAGATCGGCCGCATCGCGATCATCGGTCCTGCCTATCCATACCGCGGGGGACCAGCGGCTGTCGTTGGGCACCTCTACGAACTCCTTGGGCAGTCTGCAGAGGTCCAGGTGTTCAGCTTCTCTCGGCTCTATCCAGCGCTGCTCTTTCCCGGAACGCGGCAAGAAGACCAAAGCCGCCAGCCGATCAAGCCGCATCCTTCCGCGCGCATGATTGATTCGATTGCACCGCCGACGTGGTACCGCACTGCACGTGCAATTGCCGCCTTCGAACCAGACCTTCTCCTTGTGGATTGGTATCAACCCTTCTTCGGGCTGTGCTACGGAACGATTCTCCGCCGCCTTCGGCGATTGCGCCGCGTGCCGACAATCGTGCTTGCTGAAAACATCATTTCCCACGAAGCACGACGCGTTGATTGGTGGCTGACACGGCGGACCTTTCGTTACGCGGACGCATTCATCGCATTCTCGGCTGCGGTTACCGAGCGACTGCGGATGCTCTATCCCGAACGCCCCGTCGCGCGCGCACATCTGCCGCTGTTTCTCACTCCGAACGATTCCCCCCAGCGTTGGACACCTGAAACTGCGAAAGAGGCGTTAGGGTTGAGCGGCAAGCGTGTACTGCTGTTTTTCGGCTACATTCGCCCGTACAAAGGGCTTGCAACGCTCATCAAAGCGTTCAGCATGCTCGATGCTCCCGATACTGTTCTGCTGATCGTTGGCGAATGCTACGAAAATCCTGAGAAGTACCGAGATCTCATCGCTCGAAGCGGCGTCGCCGACCGCATCCGTTGGGTTGCCGAATACGTTCCGAACGAAGATGTTCCGCTCTACTACACTGCAGCGGACGTTGTGGTGCTCCCGTACCATTCGGGGACACAGTCGGGAGTGCAGCGGATCGCGTTCGCATTCGGCAAACCTGTTGTTGTCACCGATGTTGGCGGTCTTGCCGAAGACGTTCGCGCCTACAATGCGGGGGTGGTTGTTCCTCCTGGCGATGCATCAGCGCTTGCCTCGGCGCTTGGCGGAATGCTTGCGCAGCCGCTCGATCGCTTCATCGCGGGAGCACTGCGTGCAGCTGAGGAAACGCGCTTCGAGCAGATTGCCAACACGATTGCTCTCCTGACAGCACAGATTACCAACTCCTGGCGCTGATGCACCCCACGTCGGGCTGCGCTGGCACTGCCAATGGTCCAACGGCTCTGCTCACTTAGAACGCATGCCCGATGCCAATTTGCCATTCGATCGAACCGAGAACTCTCCGCTGGGTAATCCACCGCCGATCGGGTTGCATGGGGTCATAGACGCGCAATCCAAAGTCCAGCCGTGCTGGGCCTGCAGGGAGTGCGTAGCGAATACCCGTTCCTACCACCCACGCCCAGCGCGAGGGATTGAGCACATCGCCAATCGTCGCCGTCCCGTAGGCATCGCGCGTGAGACGATTGAAGGCATTGCCTGCATCAGCGAAGAACACAAACCCTAAGCGGCTCACTTGCGAGGCAAGGAAGTCGCCGAGCGATTCGTAGTACGAAAGTGAGTAGCGGAGCTCGGCGCTCAGCTCGATGATGGTGCCACTGCCGATATAGCTGGTCAGCGTTCCAAGCTCGGCGGGATTGGCCCCTCCCGAGCGCAGATCCACCAGCTGGCGGCTGGGATAGCCGCGAATGCTGATTGCTCCGCCAGCGAAATAGTGCCGATCGAAGGGCACAATCGTCGTCGCCGGATCGTGCCACCAAATCCACCCTCCGCGGAATTTGAATGCTGCTACCCCGCTCCCAGCCGGATAGTACGTCGTGTAGGTCATTTGCACTTGGGAATAACCCGACAGCAACCGAGCGACGGTTGTTTCAAAGAACATCGTCAGCGTATTGCCCCGCGACGGGTAGAACAGGTCGTTACGGAAATCGCGGAAGTAGCGCAGCGCGACGATCGCCGACGTCCAGCGAAGTTGCCCGCCAGTGTATGCGTTCAGCAGTCGGTACTGCTCGAGTGTTTCGCGGATGAGCAGACTGTCAATCATCGGATTGCGCTCGACCGCACGCTGGAGCGCTTCGTTGAAGCGTTCTGGCCGGTTGGCTTCCAACTGCAGATCCACTTGCACGCGTTCCTCGAAGCCATTGAGTGGCACTGTCACACCTGCTCGGAGCGAGAGCGTCAGCAGCTTGAATGGATCCACTACAAATCTGTACGATGCCATTGCCTGCGCGTTTGCATCCACGCGCAACTGGTCGGTGATGCGAAACCAATCGGGCTGGGTAAAGAGCAAGCCGGATTCGAGGTCTTTGTCAATGATCGCAAATGAGCGCCCAAGCCCAGAATCGGGCAACAGTTGCGCAAAGTACGACGTGTTCCGGAGCGTTGGGCGGAAGTACACCGTCACTGCTTGTGCAGCATTGAAGAGATTGCGGTGGAGGTAGGTCAGATCAATGCCCGTGTTGTTGAAGTTGTCGGGGAATGTCGAGTTGAAAAACCACCCAATGCTCCCTTCCCAAACGCGGCGGTAGTAGAGGAAGAGCCGAACGTTGACGAGCGAGTCGCCACTTGTTGTTGTATCCGCCCAGATGCGGTCGAATGTACCGAGTGCCATCAAGTTGGCAATGCTCCGCTCCAGGCGTTGGGGACTGTACCATTGCCCCGAAGCCAGCGCAAGCTGGCGAGCCTTCAGCTCAGCACCGACGATTGGATTGCCCCGTGTGCTATCGAAGACCGAAATGCTGCCCACCTTGTAACGCTTGCCAGGCTCGAGAAACACAGTGACACTATCGCGCTTAGCGACAGTGTCGCTTGTAACCACTGGCGTCAAGCGAACGCGTTCACCAGTGATGCTATCCCGCTGCTGGGCGTAGCCTGCCCGAATGTAGCCGCGGTTGCGGAGCGTATCGAGCAACGTCTCAAGCATCGTGCGAATCGCCAGTTCGCTGTACGGCTGGGGGAGCTTCACCGTCCGAGCAACTGCCGCTGCACTCTGCTGAATCTCATCCGGGAGCTCGTCCAAACCGACGATGACGATGGTATCGAGCTGGTATCGCCGTCCCAACCGCACGGTGTATTCGAGCGTGTTATTCCGCGCTCGCTGGCCAACGTGAAAGCGGTAGCGGACCTGCGCGTCGTGATAGCCGAACTGGTTGACGTAGTCGGTTAGTCGGAGGACGTCGTAGCCCGCTGCAGAGCGGTCGAAGTAGCGCAGGTCATGCTGGACCGCTTCGGCGTAGGCGCGAGCGAAGATCATCGTGATCGGACGTGGAAAATCTGGGACGTCCAAACCGTTGTACGCAACTTCACGGAGAATGCGGCTCGGCACTGTCAGTTCGGTCGGCTGGAGTGAGACAATACCACGGAGTTGGGATGCGGTAAATGGCACATCATTCTCCGCACTATCGGGGATGATGCGGATTTCCAGCTTGTGGATAACATAGCGCTGGGCAACGCGCGGACGTTCCCCTGCCGTCTGCGCACGCAGACCCGCAGCAACTGCCAGGAACACAACACACAGTCGGAAGAGCATCCAGCCGAGAGAGGGTTCAACCAATGGCGTGCAAAGTTACACCGTAGTTTTGCCCCTCCGATGGCAGAATCTCCGATCGCTGGCTGGCACTGGTGGCTTCGGGCGACGCGTCCGCGAACGCTCCCGCTGAGTTTTTTCCCGACAGCAATTGGAATTACGTGGGCCTGGCGCGACGGCGCATTCAACTGCGCGACTGCAAGCGGAACGCTGCTGTGCGCTGTGTTGCTCCAGGTGCTGGCGAACTACGTCAATGAACTCGGCGATTACGAGCGCGGCGCTGACACGCCCGACCGTATCGGCCCTCCGCGGGCGGTTGCACTCGGTGCGATTTCCCCTGCAGCGATGCGAAAAGCTTCGCTTGTACTGTCGGCGATTATCCTGGCACTCGGCCTATGGCTTGTTACGCAAGTAGGGTGGTGGTTGCTCGCGGTGGGATTGGCTGCACTGGCTCTGGCATGGCTCTACACCACTGGCGCGCGACCGATGGCATACGTTGGCTTAGGTGAAGCGGCTGCGCTGCTTTTCTTTGGGGTTGTCCCGGCTGCAGGAGCTTATGCCATCGAGCGCTCGGGGTTTGCTATCGAACCGATCGTGAGCGGAATCGCCTTTGGATGCTTTGCAGCCGCAGTACTCGGGATCAACAACCTCCGCGATGTCGATCGCGACCGCACCTGCGGCAAACGTACTCTCGCAGTGCGACTTGGGAAAGTGCGTGCCACTCGGCTGGTACAGTTCCTCCTGGGCGTTCCATACGCTGTTGCGATTGTGCTAAGCAGCGCCACCGTCGAAGCAGCTGTAACAGTTGCCACACTTCCGCTTGCGTGGCGTATCGGACGCGAGCTGCCACTGGCACACGGGGCGCACTACACGGTGCTGCTGGGACGCACGGTCCTTGCGGCATCGCTCTACGGCGTACTCCTCGGTGCCGCGATTGTTGGAGCTACGGTGCGATGAAACCATGATGCAGTATGATTTGGCAATTGCGTACCGCGTGTACCCTGGCATTTCGAAATCGCCGGCGTTCTATTCGACCGACAAGCTCGCACTCGCAGAATTGGGCTTGCGATCGCTTCGATTAGCGCTGGGCGATCTGCGCACGCGCCTGTACGCAATCCTCGACGGATGCCCGCCGGAGTACGAAGCACTGGTGCTACGCTACTTTCCAGCCGAGCATACCGAGATCGTTCACCGCCAGCGCGCGGGGAATGCAGCAACGTTCATCGAGCAACTCGACTACCTGCTCGAGCAGCCGCACGCCAAGTTCGTGTATTTTGCCGAGGACGACTACCTCTACCGCCCAGGGACGCTGCCGCGGCTGCTTACGTTTGCCGAGCAGCATCGTGATGCGCACTTCCTGGCGCCGTATGACTACCCCGACTACTACCAGATGCCCCTCCACCGCGGCTGCCTGCAGATGCGGTACGCAGCAGGCTACCATTGGCGCTCAGCCGGAACAGCATGCTTGACGTTTCTGACCCGCCGCTCCATACTGCGGCGCACACACACGCTCTGGCGAACCTATGCGAAGGGCAACTTCGACGCAAGCATGTGGATGGCGCTGACCAAGCACGCAGTGTTCCACCCGCTCCGCACCGTTCGAAGCTCCATCGAAGCAGCGATCATGGCGAAAGCGTGGTACTACGGTTGGCGTCGCATTCTCTTCGGGAAGCGATGGATGCTCTGGGTGCCGATTCCCTCGATGGCAACGCATCTGGAGCGCACAACCCTTGCACCAGGCGTGGATTGGGAGGCTGTTCGCCAGGAGGTCGAGGCTGCTTATGCCTGAACTGCTTGCTCGAGTGCGGAAAGCTGCTGCTGTAACTCGCGGGAAAGCTGCGCAGCCGGACGGTACCCAGTAGCGCGCCAGACTGGTGTGCCACGATGGAACAGCACCAGCGTTGGCACACTCCGCACCCCTTGCGATGCCGCGAAGGTTTGATTTTTCGGATTGTCCACGTCAATGGTGATGACCGTCAGCCTGCCGGAAAATTCCCGCGCAATCTCCTTGAGAACCGGCGCGAGCATCTGGCACGGTCCGCACCATTCCGCAGAAAAATCCACAAGCACCGGCTGATCGCCGGCTAGAAGTTGGCCTAACGTTGCCATTGTCTGCACCGAAAAACGTGAAACTGGTTTTAGTGACGCACGCACCGCAATTTCCGTGTTCAGCGCATGCAACCATCGGGACCGTTCAACGTTTTGGCACTGGCTGCGTCTTATGGCGTTGCATTGCTCATTCACTTTCGCTTCTTGGACGAATGCTTGCTCGCGTGTGGTTGTTTGCTCTCGTCTCGGTTGCAGCGGCGGCGCAGGTTGTCGTCGGTGTTGTGGCCGATAGTAGCAGTGGGACGCCGGTGCTTGGCGCAACAGTTTCCGTACAGCGTCCGGGTGGCCCGGTAGTTGGCGGTGCCATCACCGATCGCAGTGGCGGATTTTCTCTTCGTCTTACCGAGGGATTCTACGTGCTACACGTGCGCTCGATTGGGTACGATAGCCTTGTGCGTCCGCTCCGTGTTCGCGCGAGCGATACGCTCCGACTCGGAACGCTGCGGCTTCGCCCCTCGAGCGTTCAAGCCCGTGACGTTATCGTCGAGGAAGCTGCACCGCGAATCGAAGTCAAGGGAGATACACTCGAATACAACGCCAGCCAATTCAAGACCGAGCGGAATGCCGATGCCGATAAATTGGTCGCAAAGCTGCCGGGAGTCGAAATCGAAAACGGCCAAGTCCGCGCACAAGGGCAAACTGTGCAGCGGGTCCTCGTTGACGGCAAGCCGTTTTTCGGACAGGACCCAATGGCAACGCTGCGGACAATTCCCGCTGAGATCATTGAGCGCGTGCAAGTCTTCGACCAAATGAGCGACCAAGCGCAGTTTACCCGCTTCGACGATGGCCAGCGGATCAAGACGATCAATCTCGTCACGCGCCCGGACCGCCGCAACGGCCAATTCGGCAAACTCTACGCTGGATATGGCGAAAACACCCGCTACACCGCCGGCGCGAACGTCAACTACTGGGGCGGCGACCAGCGTCTGTCAGTGATGGGAATGAGCAACAACATCAACCAGCAGAACTTCGCAATCGAGGACCTTCTCGGCATGTTCGGCGGTGGCAATCCCTTCATGCGGATGGTTGGGAGTGCCTTCCGTGCGATGGGGCGGAGCATGGGTCGCAATCGCCCCGGCGGTGATGGGCCGGGATTTCTCAGCACGTTCTTGGTGACACCCTCCGATGGCATTACGCAAAGCCACGCAGCAGCGCTCAACTACATGAACGAATTCGGCTCGTGGTTAGACCTCAGCGGCAGCTATTTCCTGAACACCTCGAGCAACAACGCCGAGCAATCACTTGACCGGCTGCTGTTTCTCGGGGACTCCGCAACGCAAACGCAACGGAACATGCAGCGTTCGAGCGCCGAAACGCGCAACCTCAACCATCGGCTCAATCTCCGCGCAGATATTACGCTCGACTCAATGAATTCGCTGCTCCTTACCCCACGCTTCACCTGGCAAAGCACCGACCGTTCGAGCACAGCGTTGACGCAGACCCTTGCGCAGAGCGATGCATTGCTCAACGCACTCTCCACCCAGAGCAAAACGACCGGCAACGGCTTTTCCACAAACTCCGAGCTGCTCTACCGCCACCGGTTCCTCACCGATGGGCGAACGCTCTCAGCGCGGCTGCAGTGGAACCAGCAGACGAACGCAAGCGATCCATCTACCAGTTCGCTCAATGCCTACTACGACGGTGCACCGCGCTTTGATACACTCACGACAGCGCAGCCGCAGGACGGCACCGTCCGCACCTTGAGCGCGAACATGCTCTACACCGAACCGCTTGCCGAACGGCAGCAGCTCCAGCTCGGCTACACCATCACCAACACCACATCCCAGCTGGAGCGATCCTGGACCCAACCACGCAATGGCCAGGAATTTCGCGCCGATTGGCACACCTCGAGCAGCGGACTCGAACATCGCCCGGGCATTCGGTACAAGCTTATCCTCGGTTCGCCCGATACCAGCGCTGCAACTCAACTGATGCAAGGCCTCATGCGCAGCTTCGCGCCGCGCGGTATGGGGCGTATGATGCGCCAAAGTGATGTTGGCATCTGGAACATCGAATTCGGTACTGATTTGCAGCTGCTCAACTTTGCAGTTGACCAGTCGCAATCGCTTGCCAGCGCGGCTCCCACCACGTTTGCGCTCACGCGGCAGTTTCGCGCACTTCTGCCAACGCTGTCGGTAACAACGCGCCCAGCGATGACGAGCTTTTTCCGCGCATGGTACTCCACGCGCACGAATCTGCCCTCTCCCGGACAGCTCCAAGAAGCGCTCGACAACACCAACCCACTCCAACTTTCCATCGGGAATGCCCGGCTCGGTCAAGAGTACACCCACAGCCTCTGGCTCACGTATGGGACGTTTGACCTTGCATCTGCATCGTCGCTTTTTGTATCGCTCAATGCGAATCTGACCAACAGCCGTATTGCGACTGCAACGACTATTGCCGCACGCGATACAACGATTGCTCTCGACCTGGCCAATGGCACCCAGAACCTCATACTTCCCGCTGGAACGCAGCTTTCGCGTCCGACCAATCTCGACGGCTATTGGAACGCGACTGCATTTGTGCTCTACAGCCGCCCGGTGACACTGTTCGACGCCGTCAAGCTCAACGTCAGCGGAACGCTGGCGCTCACCTACCAACGCGACCCGAGCCTTGTCAACGGCCAAGAGAACATCGCCCACTCGACAATTGTCACCCCCGGCCTGAGCATCACGAGCAACATCAGCGAAAATCTCGACTTCACTCTCAGCGGTCGCACAGCGTGGAATACCGTCCTGAACACGATTCGAAGCCAGCTCAACCAGCGCTTTGCAACGCACACCATCCTCGCGCGCGGCACCTACATCACGAGCGATTCCTCCGCCTGGCTCGATGGATGGGTGTTTTCCACTGAGTTCAACTACGTGGCGACAGTTGGGCTCGCAGAAGGCTACAACGTTGGAGTTCCGCTGCTCAACCTCGCGGTGGGCAAGCGCATCCTCGACGGTCGCGGTGAAGTGCGGCTCTCAGTATTCGACGTGCTCAATCGGAACAACTCGATCACGCGGAACGTGGGGAGTGGCTATGTTGAGGACGTCCAGACGACCGTTCTGCGACGCTACGCACTCTTGAGCGTGACGTACTTCCTGCGCGCGTTCCGCGGCTCTTAGAGCTGGATCATCTGGCGTGGTGCGGTTGTGAGCAGCTCGATGCGGTCGCGCCCGACATAGACGTCATCTTCCAGCCGCATCCCAAAGCGGCCAGGGAGATAGATGCCCGGTTCGATCGTGACAACGCACTCGGCGGGGATTATTCCGTTGGCGTTGCGTGGCGAGAGCGCCGGTGCTTCGTGCACCTCAATGCCAAGCCCGTGCCCGAGCGAATGGCGAAAGTAGTCGCCATAGCCTGCACGCTCGATAACCTGCCGCGCTGCGCGATCAACAGCAGCAGCACTTGCACCTGCGCGAAGGTGTTCCAACGCCGCAGCATGCGCACTGGTGACGACTTCCCACGCACGGAGCGCTTCCTTCGTGGGTTTCCCGATTGCGAACGTGCGCGTCATGTCGCTATGGAAACCGCCAACGCGGCAACCGAAATCAACGGTAACAACATCTCCCTTGCGGAACTTCCGATCGGAAGCGCGTCCGTGGACGAACGCGCCATGTTCGCCTGCAACGACGATGATTTCGAACGCGTCGGCCTCCGACCCCTTCTGACGGGCACGGTAGGAAAGCTCTGCTGCTAATTCGCGTTCTCGCATGCCAGGGCGAACGAGCGGAAGGACTTCCTCGTAAACGCTGCTGGCAATGCGTGCAGCAGTGCGGATCGCCTCTACCTCCTCCGGGAACTTGCGCATCCAGAGATGCTCCAGCGATGGTAGCGGCCGGAGCGCAATCCCGCGCATATACTTGCGGAGAACGCGGTAGCTTGCCACCGACATCGCCCGCTCCTCAATGCCGAGTCGCTTGACACCGCGGCTGCGGCAGATCGTGGCAACGTCTGGGAGTACCTCGCGCGTGATGTGGATGACCAGGTTCGGCAACTGCGCAAGCTCTGTTTTGACTTGCTCAGCGTAGCGATCGTCGGTGAAAAAGTGTACGCTCCGCTCGAGCACGAGCACAGTAGCATTCGATCCCGAAAAGCGCGTCAAGTAGCGGATCGAAGGCAAATGCACCAGCAACGCTGCATCGAGTTTTGCTGCATGCACTGCCTGGTGGAGCTGGCGCAGTCGCCAGCGCTGCGGGTCAGGCTGCATGCTGATTTCTCGGAGGTGCCGGTGGCTTCGGCGTTGTGCCGAAGACGTAATCCCACAGCGGGTTGCTCACACCGTACGCGCTGTGCGGGTCAACGTAATGGTGCTTCATGTGGTAGGCTTTCAGGAACCTACCGATCCGCCCGCGGAGCGCCCAGTGGTGCGTCATGTAGTGAATTGAATCGTAGGCGACATAGCCCGCGACAAATCCCGCAAAAAATCCTTCGTGCCACCCCGGAGGAAAGAGCACCCCGTAGAGCATGTAGAGCGCAGTCGCCAACGGGACGCTCACCAGAAGCGGCATCACCAGCCGCGTGCGGTCGCGTGGATAGTCATGGTGCACGCCGTGGACGAGAAAGTGAAGCTTTTTGCCCAGCTCGCTTTTCGGCTCGTAGTGGAAGACAAAGCGATGGAAGACGTACTCGAAGAGCGTCCACCCCACGACACCGAACGCGGCAATCGCCACGACTTCGTACCAGGTCAGCAACTGCGCGGCGCGGTAAATCATCCACAGCACTACGGGGACGTACACCACCACCGGTGTTGCTGGGTGAATGTGCGAAAAGTACTCCAGGATGGGGTTCTTGAAGAGCCGGACGGTTTCATCCTTGTTGGATACGTAGAGCGCCATCGCACACGACCGCAATGGTGGGACACAATCGCAGTGCGAAATTACGCAACGCAGCTGCGGCGGAGCCACGCGTTGGCCGCCGGAGCGCCAGCTCCCATCGTAATTTGCGGCTGGAACATCTCCAAGTGCGATAGCAATGACAGCTCCTTTTTCAGCACTGGTTGAAAAGCACCGTTCGACAATCGAAGCTGCAACAGCAGCCTGGCGCGAGCGCACGTTCTATGCGCACTGGCCCGAAATTCCAAGCGGCAAGATTTACGGCGAGGATGCACCGAGCGAAGGCAAACGCCGTTTCGACGCGCAGCTTGGCAAGCCGTTCGACCGCTTGCTCCAGCGGGATGCGCAATCGTGGCATGGCCAAGAAGAATCGCCCTACGGCTTTGCACTTGGGATCACGTACCCCGTGCTCAGTCCAGATGTGCTCGTTGCCAACGCCCGACGAGCAGCACCGAGCTGGGCAGCACTATCGCCTGCGGTGCGTGCTGCTGTGCTCGTCGAAGTGCTCGAACGGGCAGCAGCAACGTTCTTCGAGCTTGCACATGCGACCCAGCACACCACCGGCCAAGGGTTCGTGATGGCATTCCAAGCCTCTGGCCCACACGCGTTCGACCGCGCACTCGAAGCAGTCGTCGCTGGTCTGTGGGCGCAGGAGACGTTCGCCAGCACTACCACGTGGACAAAACCAATGGGGAAAACCAGCATTACGCTCACCAAGCGCTACCGCATCCGTCCGCGCGGGATCAACGTCACAATTGGTTGCTCGACCTTCCCGGTCTGGAACAGCCTCCCTGGCATGTTCGCCAGCTTGGTCACTGGGGCGCCGACCATCGCGAAAGCGCATCCGCAGGTCGTCTATCCGCTTGCCGTCGTCGTCTCGGCGCTGCAGCAAGGGTTGAGCGACCTAGGCCTTGATCCGCACCTTGTTCAGCTCGCGGTACCGACGCCCTACGAGCCGATGACGCACGCGCTCGTCAGCGCACAAGGCATCGGCACGGTTGACTATACCGGCTCGACTGCATTTGGGCAGGAACTCGAACGCTTCTGCGCCGAACACGGCATCGTCTGCTTTACGGAAAAGTCCGGCGTCAATCCCATTTTGATCGAAAGCGTCGAATCGCTCGATGCAGCACTGGAAAATCTTGCCTTCAGTCTTTGCCTCTACTCGAGCCAGATGTGCACCGCTCCGCAGAACATCTTCATTCCTGCCCGTGGCGTTGCAGAGCGTTCGAGCGGACGGACGATTCCCTACCGCGACGTCGTCGAGCGGCTTGTTGCCGCCATTGATGCACTCGTGAGCAATGAGAAAGTCGGCCCGGGCACCTGCGGTGCAATCCAAAATCTCGCAACGCTGGACCGGATCGAACGTGCCCGCACGCTGGGACTGCCCATCCTTCGCCAGAGCACGCCGCTTCAAAATGCGGAGTATCCCAATGCACGCACCGCAACGCCGCTGCTCCTGGAAGGCGATACCCGCCAGCGCGCCCACTACGAACACGAATGGTTCGGGCCGATTGCGTTCGTCATCCCGGTTGCGTCGTTCGAACACGGCCTGGAGGAAATCGTTGGCTCCGTCGAGCGCTGCGGTGTGCTCAGCACGTTGATTTACACAACCGACGAATCGCTCCTGCGCACTGCCGAAGATGCCCTCATCGAAGCAGGTGCTCCAGCAGCGTTCAACTTCACCGGCCCAGTCTGGATCAACCAGTCAGCGGCATTTAGCGATTTCCACGGCACCGCTGCCACACGCGCAGGCAATGCATCCTACACCGATCTGGCGTTCGTCGCTGCGCGCTACTCGGTCATTGGCACTCGCATCGGCAGCTAACTGTCTTACTTCCTCCGATGATGATGCTATGCCCTGGTTCCAACGGAAAACCAAGAACATCCAGGAAACCTCGCCGCGGGAAATGCCCGATGGGCTCTGGACCAAGTGCGACCGCTGCGGGGAGATCATCTACAAAAAGCAGCTCGAAGAGCATGCCTACACGTGCCCCAAGTGCAACTACCACTTCCGAATCGGCACGGCGCAGTACGTCAAGTTGCTCTTCGACGACGGCACGTTCGTCGAAACGGACACGCACATTCGCTCGGCCGATCCATTGGAGTTTGTGGACACCAAACCCTACACCGAACGGCTTCGCGATGCGTACCGCCGCTTCGGTCCGAGCGATGCACTCACGATCGGCTATGGCAGCATTGGCGGCCAGCGCATTTCATTCGGCTGCATGAACTTCACCTTCATCGGTGGTTCGATGGGGTCGGTTGTGGGAGAAAAGTTCGTTCGTGCGGTGCGGCGTTCGCTCCAGGAGCGAATTCCGCTGGTGGTGATCTCCGCTTCCGGTGGTGCGCGCATGCAAGAAGCAGCATTTTCGCTCATGCAGATGGCGAAAACGAGCGCTGCGCTGACGGAACTCTCCGATGCAGGGTTGCCCTACATTTCCGTGCTCACCGATCCGACCACCGGCGGTGTGAGTGCCTCCTATGCGATGCTCGGCGACATCATCCTCGCCGAGCCAGGTGCTCTCATCGGATTTGCTGGTCCGCGTGTGATCGAGCAAACAATTCGCAAAAAGCTCCCCGAAGGATTTCAGAGCGCTGAATTCCAGCTCGAGCATGGCTTTGTGGACATGATCGTCCATCGCAAAGAGCTGCGTCCGACGATCATTCGTCTCCTCCGTCTGCTGACCTAACGCGCCAGCGACGCTGCGTGATACCCCAAGCTGCAATCATTGCCAGTCCGCCAATGCCCATGCACATCGGCAGCCAATCACCGGCGCGGACGTAGAACGTCGTTCCGCGCTGGGGTATGACCGGTGCTGCGATACATGTCGCAACGCGCGCCGGTGCCCGTTGCAGCACGCGGCCTGTCGGTGCGATGAACCCCGTTCTTCCGCTATTGGCGCACCGTGCGATCGGACGCCGAGTTTCGATGGCGCGCATCTGCGCAATTGCAAAGTGCTGGTCCGGCCCCGGTGTACCGTCATACCATGCATCGTTGGTGATCACCACGAGCACATCGGCTCCTGCTCGCACGTAGTCAGCTGCGTAGCTGGGATAAATGCTCTCGATGCAGATCATCACCCCAAGCCGTGCGAGCGTGTCGCCGCGGATGAGCGGCAACACCGTTGCGCCGGGACCTTTCGCCCAACTGGAGATCCCAACGCCCCACTGGAGCAACCGCGCAAGCTCCGGGAATGCATCGGAGAACGGCATGTACTCGCCAAATGGTGTCAGCCGCGATTTGCGATGCACCGGAAAGTGCACTGCTTTTGGCGCAACCAGAATTGCTGCATTGTACGCTCTGACTGGGTGATAGCCCTCGACGTCAGCAAAGCCAGTCAGGACTGCTGTGCCCGTACTGTCGCACCACGACCGGATTTGCTGGAGAAGCTCTGCTCCACTGGCATCGAGCAAATTGACCGGCAGTGCAGTTTCGCTCCAGATTGCCAAATCAAAGCTTGCATGCCGACGCAGCGAATCTTGCAGCCGACGGTGTTCAGCGAGCATCGGCTGCATATCGGCATATGCCCACTTGCGCCACGGGTTGATGTTCGCTTGCACCAGCGCAATCCGCAACGGTGGTGCAGGCGAAAGGGTAAAGTCCAGCAACCGAACTACCCCGTACACGAGCGGAACGATCAGCACAGCGAGCATTCGTCCGCCCAAGTGCAGCGCCGCGCGCCCCGGACTGGCAAGCACCGTGCGACGACGCTCGAGCGCATCTGCCACCCAGTCGTAGATGACGGCATTGAGCGCAATCACGACGAGACTAACACCCCAGACACCCGCGAGATCGGCGATCTGCGCCAGTGCCAGATTTCGCAGCTGGGTGTAGCCGAGCGCCAGCCACGGATAGCTCAAGTCACCGAGCGAATGCAGCCACTCAACGGCGACAAATCCGGCAACCATCACTGCCAGCGCCCATCGCCGTGGCATTACGCGCTTCCGTAGCATTGGATAGAGAGCAAGCGCTGGAATCAGAAAGAGCGGATGAACCAGCCACAGCACTGCTCCCGCGACCATCAAGTAGGGATCCGTCTCGGGTTGCCAACTCATCACCCACCAGTTGGCTGCGCCATGCCATGCCCAGCCGAAAAGGTAGAGCACGACGCCCCAGCGTCCTCCGCGCTGGATTGCTTCGTCGAGTACCGCAAGGAGCGGCACGAACGCAATCCACGCAAGCGGACCGAGAATTGTCGGCGGATAGGCACTCCCAACCGCCGCGCCAGACACCAGCGCAATGCCCCACCGCCAGCGCCATATCCCAGTGGTGCGTTGCTCAGGAGGATTCGATGCTGAGGCTGCACCACGACGAGATCTGCCTCCCCAAGCGAACCACGCGCGACTGGCCATTGGCTACCGCCCTCTGCGTACTCAGAGACCTGCAGCAACCTGGAACGTCACAGGAACTGTCGCTCGCCCTTTTTCCTGTCCCGATGCAGGATCGAGTGCGATGACCGTTGTGCCGCTTTCGTCCGTTGTCCAGAGGATGACCAAGTTGCGTGCAAAATCATAGGTTCCGCCAGCTGCAGCGGTTGGAAAGATCGTCCCCAGCATCCGCTGACCAGCCATGTCCGCCATTTGCACCTCGCTATCGAGCAGCACAAACGCTGTTGCCGATGGTGTTGTGATCAAGCCGCGGGGTACCGTTGCGAGCGCATCGCGGTAGAGCTGCGCCAGTTCAATTTGCGCACCGACACTTCCAGCGAACGGATCATAGAAGGTCAGCATCGCAGCCGAGGGCGACTCTGCTGCCGAAAGCTTGCCGTTGCCGAGCGAAACAATCGCAAAGCTTGTCGCTGGGTCACTCCCACCACCAACGAACGTGGGATACGGAGCGACAGGCACAACTGCCACAACCGCATTCGTGCGTGTATCAATGATGCTGACCGTTCCATCGGCTTGGTTGCAGACCGCCACACGGTTCCCCATTGCAGCAATGCCGCGCGGGGCATGGCCGACGGTGATTGTGCCTACCACCTGAAAGACCGTCACATCGAGGATGCCAACGGTCGAATCGCTATAGGCGATGTAGCCGGTCGTCGCGTTCGCAAAGCAAATGCCGACGGGGGTGTGGGGTGCAGTCGGCACTTGTGCAACTGACCGGAACGTTGCAGCGTCGAGCACGACGATCCGTTGCCGATCGGGTTGCACCAGAAAGAGCATCGAGCGGAACTGCGCAATCGCAGCGACTGTTCCCTCGAGCGGTCCGCCGTTTGCGCTGGCATAGACGTCCGGATTTTCCACTGTGCCTTTCGGGAAGCTATAGAGCGCAAGCTGCGACTGCCCACCGCCGGACTGGACGATGAGCATCTTCCACTGCCCTGGTACGGCCGAGACAAGCCCGTCACTTGGGCATCCCCAGAGACCGAGCGAGAGCAAGAGTGCTGCCACTGCCACCACCACCCGCGCAGCGCTGCGACGTGCTTCCATTGCGATGACCTCTACGAGGGAACAACTGGTAACTACTCGTGCAAAAGTAACGTTGCCAGTTGCTCTGCCGCATCGCGGGCGACAAGACTGCCGAGCGCGACCCCCATCCCATTGCACCCAAACGCCTGCAGGACACGTTCGCTGCACCACGCAATGGCGGGAAGCGCTGGCTCTCGAAAGCCCATGATCCCCGCCCAGCGCTGCGCAATGCGCACCGTTGCGCCTGGAACAATCACCGAACGGAGGTACTCCTCCAGTTGCGCTTGGATGCGCTCGGTAATGGCAAGCTCGTCGGTTGTTTCTCCCTCGAAATCGAGGTTGCGCCCGCCACCGAAGAGAATGCGTGTCCCAACGTTGCGGAAGTAGAAATAGCCTTCGTCGAAGTGAAAGACCCCATCCCACGGCAGCTGATCGAGCGGTTCGGTGATAAGCACTTGTCCGCGCCCTGGCGTTGCCTGCACACAACCGCCGAGCGCGGGCGCAAGCGCGTTGGTAGCGAGCGCCGCAGCGCACGAACGGAAGCGCAGCTCCCCCACCGATGGCGATTGTGCAATCAGCGTCACAGCTCGTTGCTCGGTTTCAATGCGTTCAACTGGCGTACCGCACAACACAAGTGCGCCGCGACTGGCGACGTAGCCAAGGAGCGCGCGCATCATGCGCCCGGTATGGATGCGCCCTTCGTGGGGCAGCTCGAGGAGGTGCTCGACTGCGGAGCCAAAGCCAAAGGTCGCGATACGTTCATCGGCTCGTCGCACGTACGCGCTGCCGAAGATCGGCTGAAGGAGCGCGTTGAGTTCATCGAGCCGGTCGAGGACACGAGTATGCCTTCCCCAGAGCAGCTCATAGCCGCCGCATTGCTCGAATCCAATCGCACGATCGCCGAGCCGCGAGCGAAGCCGCTCCAAGCCGCGCTTGCGCTGCTCGACCAGCTGGCAGACCTTCTCGATCCCGAGCGTCGAGGCATCGCGCACCAATTCCGTCGGAGAGCCAAAGCACGCAAAGCCAGCGTTCTTCGTACTTGCGCCGGTCGGGAGCGAGCCACGTTCGAGCACAACAACGCGCAGCTCCGGCTGACGTTCGAGTAGCTCGGCTGCGATCGAAAGCCCGATGATGCCTGCACCGACGATGCACACATCGGCTCGGAGGAATTCCTCCTGCTCCCAGAACGAAACCGTCGCCATCGCGTTCATCTCCTTGGTGAAAATCAGCCCGCAGTCAGGTAATGCACTGCCAGTGCTGCGATGCTCGCAGCCAGCAGCGCTGGTGCGATGCGCCGAACGATTGCGCGAGGTTGTGTTCCAGCAAGCTGCGCCGAGAAAATCACCACTGCTGCCAGCGGGGACATCGTTCGTCCCAGTGATGCCCCAATTGCTCCGAGCGCACCGAGTCCGACGCTCCGATCAACTCCGATGGCTGGGGTAAGTCCCGGCAGGACAGCTTTCGAGAACGTCACACTCGGTGCAGTCCCCGAACCGGAGAGCACCGCCAAGCCGAGCGTTGCGTACATGCTCAGCACTGGTGCAAGCGCTGCAGCATCGTAGAGCCACCCGACCAGCCGCTCGATTGCACCAATCGCTGCTAAGCCTTCGAGAAAACACGCCGCTGCGATGATGATCGAAATGACGTTGGCAAAACCGTAACCAAGCCCTTCGAAGAAGCTCCGAACAAGCTCGGACGCTCTTGGCCAATGCAACGCAATCGCCAGCCCCGTACACGGCACCATCACGTGCGTCACCGGAACGCCATTGGGGTAGAGCGCAGCAATCGCCGGCACGAAATGCCACTGCGGCAAGAGCACAAACAAAAGCACGATCGGCAGTGGCGGAAGCATCGCCTTCAGAATCGAACGAGGCTGCGCCTGGAGCAACTCGGAAGCTGGCGCTGAGCGCTCCGAACGCAGAGAGAGCGTGAGCACGACGGTTGCGACCGCGAATGCAACAAGTTGCGGAAGCAGCACTGCACCAATCGCAGAGTGGATCGGCGCGCCTGTTGCCCGTGCGATCGTGACGATGTCCGGCTCGCCTGGGTTGAACAAATTTCCACCGACCGAGCACCCAAGCACGAGCACCGCTCCGCTGGCAACACTGCTATAGCCGGCGCTCTGGAGTAGCGGCACCAGAATCGGACCGACAGCAGCCGCTGCCGCAGTCTGGCTGGTAATCGCCATGTTGACCAAAAACCCGACCGCGCAACCACCCGGGACCAACGCCCACCCAACGCGCTGCAATGGCGCGGTGAGGAGTTCCACCATTGCACGGTCTGCCCCGAGTGTGCGGAGGACGAACGCATAGCCCATCGCTGAGCAAATGGGACCAACAATTCCCCCATCGCCCATCACACGGAGGAATGCGTCGAGCAAGCGGTGGGGCGCTCCAACGAGCGCTGTCAGCAGCGCACCCGCACCGATGAGCACAAGGCGGACATCCGCCCCACGCCAAACCGCGATGAGCACACCGATGCTGATAGCGAGTGCTGCGCCGAGCTGCCAGTCCATCTTTAGGTGCTCCGCTCCAAACGTGTTTGTCGTGTCATGCGATGACGAGCGTTTTGACGTTGACAAATTCCCGAATGCCGAAGACCGACAGCTCACGCCCCCAGCCGGAATCCTTGATCCCGCCGAAGGGGAGTCGCGGATCTGATCGCACCTGGGCGTTGACGAAAACTGAGCCGGCTTCTAACCGCGCAGCGATGCGTTCGGCGCGCTCCAAATCGCTGGTGAAGATTGCAGCGCCTAACCCATAGGCGCTGCGGTTGGCCAACGCGAGAGCATCTTCATCATCGCGTGCGGGGACGATTGCCGCCAGCGGACCGAACGTCTCTTCGTCGAAGGCAGGCATGCCAGGCGAGACGTCGCTGAGGACGTATGGACGAACGAACGTGCTTCCAGCAGTGCCTCTGCCGCCTTCGAGCAAAACGCGCGCGCCACGCTCGATGCTCTCGCGTGCTTGGTGCAGGAGCATTTCTGCCAAATCGTTTCGCGCCAGTGGGCCGAGCACGGTAGCCTCATCGAGCGGATCGGCCGGCTCATAGCGGCGGATGCGCTCGACGACCATTTCCTCGAAGCGCTTACGGATTGGCTCGGCGACGATGAAGCGCTTGGCTGCAATGCAGCTTTGGCCACTATTGATCATCCGCGCTGCGACGCACGTTTCTGCAGCGAGTTCCAGCTCGGCATCGTCGAGTACAAGGTAGGCATCGCTTCCGCCGAGTTCGAGGACGGTTTTCTTGAGCGCACTGCCTGCAGTAGCGGCAACGATACGCCCAGCGCGGGTACTGCCAGTGAGCGTCACTCCTGCAATGCGGGGATCGCCAATCAGCGTGGCAATCTGCTCGTGCGAGGCAACAACGGTGGTGTACACTCCAGCAGGCAGCACCTGGTGCATGACGTCCTCGAGGAGCAAGGCGCACCCGGTCACCTCTGGCGAAGGCTTGACGAGGATGGTGTTGCCCGCGACGATTGCTGGAATTGCAGCGCGGATGATCTGCCAGTAGGGGAAATTCCACGGCATGATAGCAAGCACAACACCGAGCGGCTCCCACTGGACACGGCTTACACGAAACTCCGTCGGGATTGGGAGTATGGAAAGTGCATCGGGCGCTTGACGAGCGATCGAGCGACATGCCCAGGCACACTTTTCAACTTCGGCGCGCGCTTGCACAATTGGCTTGCCCATCTCGAGCGTTGCAAGCTTGGCAGCATCCTCCCGCCGATGGTCGAGCACCTCGGCAATACGCTCCAAGAGCTGGCAACGCTCCGCAAGCGGCACGGTCCGCCAGTAGTGTTGTGCGCTGTGAGCTTTGGCGAGTGTGCGATCGAGTTCGGCATCGCTCATGACTCGATAGCGCGCGATGACTTCGCCTGTGGCTGGATTGCGGCTGACAAATTCCATTCGAGTTACCTGCACGCGTGGCTTGAAGACTTCCTGCTCTGCGAAACTACAGCGCCTGCTGCGTGCCGCGACAGTAGTTTTGCATCCATTCACCACCCTGCGCACTGCCGATGTCCTCCCAGGAACTCATCGAACGCGAGCAGAGCGTCCTCTACCCGATTTACCGGCGCCTGCCCATCGCCATTGCCTCGGCCAGCGGCTGCTGGATCACCGACCTTGATGGGCGGCGCTATCTCGACTTGATCAGTGGCATCGGTGTCAATGCCCTTGGACACGGTCATCCGCGCGTCCTCGAGGCTGTCCGCCAACAGATGGAGCGGTACATGCACGTATCGAACCTTTTCTACCAAGAGCCGCAAGTTTCGCTGGCAGAACGTCTTTGTCGGCGAACGGGCTACGCTGCCGTCGTGTACTCCAATTCGGGTGCCGAATCCTGGGAAGCAGCAATCAAGCTCGCGCGCCGGTGGGGACACCGCAACGGCAAGACCGGGGCGATCATCACCTTCAGCGGAGGTTTTCACGGGCGCACGTACGGCGCGCTCTCGACGATGGACAAACCACTCTACAAGGACGGCATGGGGCCATTTCTGCCGAACGTGGAGATCCTGCCGTACAACGATCCCGACGCACTCGAGGCAGCAATCACCGATCACACGTGCGCTGTTGGGCTGGAGTTTATCCAGGGTGAAGGCGGCATCGTCGAAGCAACACCTGCGTTTGTCGAGCGCATTGAGCTGCTGCGGAAGCGGCATGGCTTCCTCCTCATCGCAGACGAAGTGCAGAGCGGGTGCGGGCGGACAGGGGACTTTTTCGCATTCGAGCGCTTCGGCATCCGTCCGGACATCGTCACACTGGCAAAGGCGCTCGGCGGTGGACTGCCCCTTGGCGCAGTGCTCGTGAGCGCGGCATTACTCGACGTCTGGGAACGCGGGCAACACGGAACGACCTACGGCGGCAATCCGCTGGCGTGTGCTGCTGGCTGCGCCGTCCTCGATGCACTCGTTGGTGATGCTGATGGCGATGCTGGGCTGCTTGTTCATGTGCGGAATCTTGGCGACCGAATCCGTGCCGATCTCGAAGCACTGCGCGCCGAGTATCCATGGCTTGTTCGCTCGGTGCGCGGTCGTGGATTGATGCTCGGATTGGTCTTGAGCGAGGATGCAACGCATCTTCGGGATGCATTACTCCGCCGCGGGATTATTGCGAACGCTACGGCAACGCATGTCCTTCGCCTGTTGCCGCCGCTCATCCTGACGGAGGAAGAATGGGCAATTGCGCTCGCTGCGCTTGTGGATGCACTTGCCGAACGTGCTACGGCGAAAGCCGCTGACGCTGCCATCCAGCCGTAGTCCGCTCATAGCGGAAGCGGTCGTGGAGACGGCTTTCGCGTCCCTGCCAGAATTCGAACGCATGGGGACGAACTGCATAGCCACCCCACCACGGCGGAACAGGGATGGAATCGCTGTGTGCGAACTGCGTTGCGTACCGTTCGAACGCTTCCTCCAGTTGCGTGCGGCTCTCCAGCGGCGTGCTCTGCCGCGATGCCCACGCTCCGAGTTGTGCAGCTCGGGGACGTGTGGCAAAGTACGCGGCCACTGTCTCCCGATCGAGCAAGCGCGGATGACCCTCGATGCGTACTTGGCGCTCGAGCTCTGCCCAGTAGAACAGGAGCGCTACCTGCGGGTTGACGGCGATTTCCCTTGCCTTGCGACTTTCGAGGTTGGTGTAGAAGTGCAGTTCTCCATCAACGATGCCTTTGAGCAGCACCATACGCGTTGAGGGTGCGCCACGATCATCAGCAGTTGCGAGTACCATCGCATTTGGTTCGGGAAGGTTTGCTGCGATTGCGTCGGCAAGCCAGCGGTCAAGTTGCACGAGCGGGTCATCGGCAATCGAACGTTCATCGAGCGCAGCGCTGCGATACTCGCGGCGGAGCGCAGCAAGCTGATCGGCACTGAGCATCGGCATCGAGAGGAAACTGTGTGCACTAAAACGCAAATCTACGCCACCCCGAGTGCCGCAGGCACGATTGTATCTTGCCACACAAAGAACTCTGCAACATCGGAGCAATGACACCCAGGACCATTCGCCTCATCGGCTTCCCCAGCGACTTAGGCGCCGGACGCCGTGGCGTGGATATGGGACCGAGCGCCCTTCGTATCGCAGGAATCAGCGGAGCGCTCGAAGCGCTGGGATACCGAGTCAGCGATGGCGGCGATGTCGCAGTTCGTGGCCAGGAGGTGCAGCGGATTCGGAATCAGCGGCTCAAGTATCTACCGGAGATTGCACGTGCCTCGCGGTTGCTCGCCGCGCAGGTTGCGCAGGCGCTTCGTGAGGGCGCATTCCCCATCGTGCTCGGCGGTGATCATTCGCTCGGGATCGGCTCGGTTGCCGGTGTGAGCGCGTGGTGTCGGGAGCACGGCAAGCGGCTCGGCATTGTCTGGATTGATGCACACGCGGATATGAACACACCCGAGACGACCCCATCGGGCAACATCCACGGCATGCCCCTGGCAGTCGCGATGGGTTTCGGCAGCGAGCGACTGACGAGCATCGAAGGCTTCAGCCCGAAGGTAGCACCCGAGCACGTTGCGCTCGTTGGCGTCCGGTCGGTTGATCCCGGCGAGCGCGAGCTGATCGCCCGACTGCCGATGCTGGTCTATCCGATGCCGGAAATTGACAAACGCGGCATCCACAGCGTCATCGAAGAAGTGCTCGACCGCTTTCGCCGAACCGTGGACCACGTCCACGTCAGTTTCGACCTCGACAGCGTTGATCCCTCGCTGGCACCCGGCGTGGGGACGCCAGTTTCGGGCGGATTGACGTTCCGCGAAGCACACCTGGCAATGGAAATTCTCGCTGAATCCGGCATGGTTGGTTCGCTCGATGTTGCAGAAGTCAATCCAATTTTGGACGTGCGGAATGCCACAGCACAGTTTGCTGTCGAGATTGTTGCCTCGCTGCTTGGCAAGCGCATTCTGTAGCCTGCTGCTGGGTGTACTGCCGCTTCCAGCGCAGCAATCGGCGCCGCCACTTGTGCTCAGCGGTGCCGGTGGCATTGCGCTCGGCATTGGCAGCGCGGAGCTGTTCGATGGCTATCGGCAGGCAACGGGTCTTCGCGCCAATGAATTCAGCGTTCCCCTGGTTGCCAGTGCTGGGGTTGCCGTTGCGCTCGGCAGCATCCGCGTTGGCGCCGAGTGCGGTTACTTCCGCGCCGAGAGTCGTGAGCAAGGCGCGCCCCCCAGCTCAACGGCTACGCAGCTTGATGAACATCTCCAGTTGCAGCTTCTGCCTGTAGTGCTTGCACTCGAATGGGAACCGTGGCAACAGCAGTTTCGCACCTACCTGAGCGCTGGGGTTGGCGCGACATTTGCACGCTTCCAGTGGAACGAGCGCGTCTGGAACAGCGGCACACTCGTTCGCGATGGCAGCAACGCTGATGAAACAGTTACCGTCCCTGCGCTCCGCCTCGGCATTGGCACGCAGCTATTTTTCGACGAAGAGTCGCGCTCTGCTGTGCGCGGCGGTCTGACGATTGCGATGCAGTATTTGTTCAGCCCTGTCCGAGTCGCAGCCTTGCGCTACTATGCAACGCTCTATGACCGGCCGCAATGGAACAGCACGATCACCGTCGGTGGCAGCGGGCTGCTGTTGACAGTCGGCGTGCGGTTCTGGCTCGGCAGGCCGTAAGTTTCCCACAACTCTGAGGAGTTATGCCATGAAGCTCACGATCACCTCTCGCCATTTCAAAGCAGGCGAGGAACTCGAATCGCTCGTTCGGGAAGCACTCGAGCATGTGCGCTCGTTCCACGACGGCATCATCGGTGCCGACGTTGTGCTCGAACGTGCCAACAACGCCTGTAGTGCGGAATTTGTGCTCAAGCTCACCGGGAAAACGCTCGTAGCCAAAGAGACAGCCGAGGACTTTTTCAAAGCAATTCACGGCGCGCGGGAAGCGCTGGTGCGGCAGATTCGCAAGCTCAAAACCAAGGAACAGCGCTGGGATTAGGCAAGCTTGATGGCAACGGTCATGCCATCGCCGGAAGGGATGAGCGCTGCGCGGACTCCTGGATGCGTGGCAACAAGGCGATTGTACTCCTGCACGGCGCGCACGTTGCGTGGTTCGAAGCTTGGTTCGGTTTCAGCGATGTGCCCCCAGGCAAGCGTGTTATCGGCGATGATCAAGCCACCACTGCGAACGCGGCGGTAGCACTCTTCGAAGTAGAGCGGATAGTTTGGCTTGTCTGCATCAATGAAGGCTGCGTCGAAGAGTGGCTCGGCGGGCATCGCTCGAAGTAAGTCCAGCGCAGCTCCGCACCGCACTTCGATGACCGAACCAAGTCCAGCGCGCACTGCCTGCTGCTCGATGAATGCGCAGTAGTCGGGGTTGATCTCCAAGCACACCACCTTGCCATCGGGCGGAAGTGCGCGTGCCATCGTAATGGCGCTATAGCCGCCGAGCGAGCCGAGTTCGAGAACACGCCGCGCACCGATTGCACGGAGTAACACCTGCAACACTGCTCCCTGCGCGCCACTGATATTGATTGCGGGCATTCCGCGCGCATCTGCTTCCGCACGGAGCGAGCGGAGGACATCATCCTCAGCGGAGAATAGCTGCTCGATGTAGGCAGCGATGTCGTCGGTGACGGGAGTAAAGGTTGTTGACATGTTCCATTCTTACGGTCGTGTTCCAAGGCGGACGTTGACGTTGATGCCATAGCGGCTGATGGTATCCACCACGCCAGCGAGTCGGCGCAGGCTCGATTCGAGCTGGCCACCGAGTGATTCGTCGTAGAGAAGTTTGCCGAGTGCCGAGCGCTGTTGCCGCAGCGTAGCAAGGAGCTGGCTCAGTTCGCCGAGTGTTGTATCGGCGCTGGCAGCAAGTCGCGAGCCATTGCCGACGAGCGTTTCGAGTTCGGTGCTGGTGCGGTCGAGCCGCTCCAGGAGCCGTTCTACCATCGGGCGATTGCGCTCGATAAGTTCGCGCACCTGCCGAGAGGCGCTCCCCAGATCAGCGATGGTCGCTTCGATTGTTGCACGTGTCGTTGCGAGCAATGAATCGAGCTGGCTGCTCAGCGACGCTGCACGGGCGAGCGTCTGGCGTAGATGCGCTTGCACGTTCGGATCGGCGATCAGCGCGTTCGTTGCGCGAATGGTCGTATCGAGCCGGTCGAGCACGGTACTTGCCTGGCGTGCAAGTGCACTTGCTCCGCTGAGCACTTCCGCGATGTCAGCGGGAGCATCGGCAGGCAGGGCCTGTCCCTCCCAACGCGCTGGACTCTTGCCAGGGAAAATATCCACGCGTTTGCCGCCGGTGATTTCGAGCATTGCGATTTGCGCCCGTGCATCGCGGCGGAGCATCGAGGTATCGTCGAGCCCAACGATGATGAGCACGGAGTCGCCCTCCGGACGGACGCGTAGGACGCTGCCTCGCTTGATGCCGTTGATCCAGACGGGTGCCCCAGGTTCCAGACCGGCGGCTGTCGCTGCTCGGATGCGGACTTCCGCTGTTGCCGTCGAAATGTTTAGCCCGCGGCCAATCGTGATACCTGCAAGCAACAGGATGACAGCTATGAGCGCAATCGCGCCGACTTTGATGTAGGTTCGCTGCTCAGTGCCGTACATGAACGTGGTTGTCAAATGTAGGGGGATTGCCGTTTCGCTGCAGAGCGACAGCAGCGAAATTACTTCGGCACACTCAGCGCAGGTGATGCTGGCTCAGAAGGGTACGTCGCCTCCGGCTGATTCTTCCGCAGAATCGGAGGTTTGCTCCCCAGGAGCAGAAGCATCTTTGCGGCCACTGAGCACGATGATGCTATCAGCGATGATTTCGTAGCTGGTTCGCTTGGTCCCGCTTGAATCTTCGTAGCTCCGGCTGCGGATGCGTCCTTCGACGTAGAGTTTCGTTCCCTGCTGGATAAGCCGTTCAGTCATTTCCGCAAGCTGCCGCCACGCGACGATGTTGTGCCATTCGGTGTATTCCTGGAGCTGGCCCTCGCTGTCGCGTGAGTATTCGTTGGTGGCAAGCCGGATACTTGCAACGGGTACCCCGGACGGCGTGTAGCGGATTTCGGGGTCTCTGCCCACATTACCGATGAGCATCACTTTGTTGAGGGTGCGAGCCATGCCCGTTCCTCCCGCGGAAGTAGAACAAACTGCGGGCGAAAATTACGCAATCACCCCTGATTGGGCACGCGGCTCAATTAGGCGATTCCCTGCTGGCTATCGAGGTCCCGCAGAAGCCGCTGGGCAACGGTGTGGAGTACCTGCGGAGAATTGTAGAAGCCTGATTCGATGCCAGCTTCGATGCGCTGCCGCTTTGCAAGCTCGGGGTTACGGAGGAGTTCCCGCGCGCGGTCGGAGATCTCGATGCGGTCGCGGTCCGAAGAGCGCTCAGGCGACTGGTGCTGATTCTGCACGCTCCGATTGTTTTCGCTCGGCAGAAGATTTCCCAGTTCTGGTTTTCCGTCAATGGAGCGAATCATGGGGTGCCTCGTTGGTAGATGAACAACGCTCGTTGAGCAATCCGTTGCTGGAGTTGCGTTCCTTGGGCGGCAAGCAGTGCGCCAAGCTGTTCGGCGCGCCGAGTGTCCGCTTGCTGGAGACGCTGGAGGGCTTCCTGCCAATAGTGGCGCCCTCTGGCAGTTGCACGCGCGTTACGCGTCGTGTGCAACCATGTTTCGAAAGCATCAAGAACTGTGCCACGCCTGGCAAGCACGCGCGCGATGCGCTCGATTTCAGCTGCGCGCTGCTCGGCAGAGTTTGTGCCAGTTGCATCCATTAGCGCTGCAAGTGCGCTATCGAGCTCGCTGCCAAGACGCTCCAGCTCTGCGATGAGTGTCTCGGGCATTAGCGGCGGCTGCAGCCAATCAGACACGTGCATCGGTCACTGCGCCTCGGTCGCTGCGAAGTCGGCTAATCATGCGGGAGATCCGAAGTGCTTCCTCAGGTGGAATCTGGCGGATAACCTCGTTGGTCTGGGGGTCAATGACCTTGATGATCGTCCGCCGCGTTTCCTTGTCCACAGCAAATTGGATCTGCCGCTGCGCAAGCTCAATGACAGCCGCTTGCTGACCGGTATTTGCTGAGGATTGCCCAAGCGATGACTGCGCGCCGTCCTGCTGCTGCCCAGCGGGCTGCTCGTGAGCAGCGATGCTGGAGCTACTGGTTTCGACCACTCGCTGCTGCACTCCAGGTGACTCTATCGCGCGGACCGGCGAAAGAGCTTGTACACTGCTCAGCTCAATCATAACGAGTCCTCCGTCATAGTGGGACGTACCCACGCAACGATGTGGTTCATGACTTCAGATACGATGAGTACTGACTCATTTGCCCTTGCAGGGTGTAGAAAAGCTCCTGCAACTTTGTGTATTCCCGGCGCTGTTGCTCGACTTCCCGGTCAATGCGGTCTTGGAGCGCCTTCTTTTGGTCGCTGACGCGCTTAATCTGCTGACCGAGCGAATTCGAGCGCGCCTGGAGCAAGCCATCGGTGCCGACCATGTTCGTGATCGAAGTCATGATGGTATCTGAGAAGCTGCCACTTCCTGTAAAAAGCGAAGCAACCGCGGATGGATCCGATTCGAGCTGCTGCCGGAGCCGATCCTTGTTGTCAATCGAGAGCGTGCCATCACTGGCGATCTTGATTCCCGCGTCCGCAAGCGATGTCAGCGGACCGCTGAACACCCGCGAGCTGAGCGAGCGCAGCTCCGATTGGAAGGAGCGAAGCGCTGCATCTCCGCCAATAGTCTTGATGTTGTCCTTGATGTAGCGGAGAACGTCGTTGTATGCATCCAGAAGCGGCTGAAGGAGGCTAGCAACTTTGTCGGTGCCCACCCCAGTGGTGACGCTCACTGCCGCATCGCCTGGCTGCTGCGCCTTCAGCAACGTCAGCGTCACACCGCTGATGGCATCGCTGATCGTGTTCGTGCCGCGTTGAATGGTCACGCCGTTGACGGTGACGCTTGCATCGAGATCCGATGGAGTTCCTGCCGCATACCCTGCCGCCGTTGCGGTCGCTTTCGTGCGCTCGTCGCGGAGTGTCTGCGTTCCTATGCCAAGTGTTCCGAGTACACCGCTATCGTCCACAATCGAAAGTTCGCCACCGGGTGCGTTGTTCGTAATCACAAGTCGCGACTGCCCCCCACCGAGCGCTTGGACAGTTGCTGTCACACCAGCACCCGCATTGTTGATCGCAGTGGCAATGCTGTTCATCAACGGGCCAGCATTCTGCGAGGTACCGACGAAGACGTAGATCGCCTTCCCATTGATCGTGAAGCGCTTATTGCCGCTGGTCGTAAACCCGATATTGGCGCTGTTGGAAGTAGCTACACCCTGGACGGAGAGCGTCGTTGTCCCTGTCGTTTGTTTGATCGTTCCGTCAAGCCCCAGTGCAGCAAGCACTCCATCGGTATCCGTGTACGTAATCGCTCCACTTGCACCGGTTGTTTTCGCCGACAGCGAGAGCCGCCCCGTGCTCGTGCTGTCTTTGACGAGCGAAGCGGTAACGTTCGCGCTGCTATCGGCACTGATTGCTTGGACGATCTTGTTCATCACCCCTTCGTAGGTTTCCGTTCCATCGAGCGTGATGGTGTAGTTCCTGCCGGCGATGGTGAACGATTTTGCGCCAGCGCTCAGCCCTGCCGCGCTCGCGAGCGTCCGTTGCGCAGATTGGAGGACGTCGCTCGTAGCGAGCCGGTTGACCTTCACCGTTGCGCTCCCGAGCGCTGATCCATCGGCTGCAGTTGCAGAAAGAACAGTGCTATCGGAAACGGTCACGCTCCGTGCTTGGAACTTCGTTGCTGCTCCACTCTGGAGAAACGTATCTGCAGCACTCTGGAGCGCTTCAAGCTTCGAGCGAAGCGTATTCATGAACGTCTGCCGCTGCTGGAGCGAGGTCTGCTTTGTCGTCAGCGCATCGAGTGCAGGTTGGCGAGTACGCCGATACGCCTGGATGAGGAGGTCAACGTTGCTTAGCCCGCTATCGGAAAAGCCGTTGCCAACCAGGAACGTTGTGCCGAGAGGATCAGTTGCCATGGTGTTCTCTACGCGGTACTACGACATGATCATTCGAGATGAAATGCTTCTGCCCATGCTTGGCGCAATCCTGCGATGATGGTCGCAGCGTCCTCGTAGCGACGCATTGCAACGCACCGCTGGCAGTACTCGTAGAGCCGGAGCAGCCGCTGCGGAAGTTCGCCGTAGTCGAAGTTGAGCGCGTTGATGAGTTCGGAGAGAATTCTGCGCATGCGATGTTCATCTCCCCGCCGCGCACTGACCAAAAAAAGGTCGTAGGTTTTGAGGATGATTTTTTCTGGACTCCAGCTCAAGACCTCTTGCTCGAGGTACATCGGAAGTTGCCCACTTCCACCAGTGTACTGGGCGAGACGTTGGCGCGCTACTGCTGTTGTCATTGCATCACTGTGCCATGATGGTACCATTCCGTGCCGCATCCGCTGCGGGGGCATCCACGGGAATTATCGAACGTGTGGCAGAAAACTGTAGCCCCGCGTGTCTCCGACGTACTGGATTTGCTCTCCACCGCGTTCAAGACAGAAACGGCAGGCATCCGTCTGGGACACCTGCCGTTCCAGCATCAATTGAGCCAATAGGGCTCGCCGCTATCGGAGGAGCTGAAGAAAGGAGGAGGGATTTTGATTTGCTTGCGCCAGCGAGACGATCGAGGCTTGTTGGAGGAACTGCGCCCGAATCAGTTGCAGCTGTTCCTTGGCAACGTCGGCATCTTCGATGCGCGAGATCGCGGCGTTGTAGTTGGTGATCTGCGACTTGAGTGCGTCCTCCTGCGAGGCCAGCCGGTTGGTCAACCCGCCCAGGTACGATGCCACCTTGCTGATGTTGTTGAGCGCTGTGGCAAGGCTGGTCAGTGTCGTCTGGATGTTGGTCGCGCTGAAGATGCCCAGATCGCTCGACGAGACGCTGTTGAGCGATTGCAGGTTGAGCCCGGACACACCGGCGAAGCTGGTTGTCGACGTTGCGTTGATGTCGAATCCCAAGCTCCCGCTGATGTCGAAGTCCGCGTTGCCCGTGGTCAGGTCCACTGCGAGCGTCAGCAGGTTGTTCGTTGCACCGGTGCCGATGACGAACTCAGCCGAGAAGGTGCCATTGAGCAGCTGGCGTCCGCCGAAGACGGTCGAATCCACGATGGTCTGGATTTGCTGGGCAAGGCGGTAGGCACTCTTTGCGAGCGCGACTTTTTCGTCGGTACCGAGCGCACCCGACGAGGCGGTCGAGGCGGCGTCCTTGATTTGCTGGACGAGGTTGCTGATGTTGTCCAGCCCATCTTGGGCGATGTTGGTAACGCTGGAGGCATCGCCGACGGCGTTGAGCGCCGCTTGGAGCGCGCCGTTGCGCGCTTTCAGTGCGCGCGAGGTGATGTAACCGGCGACGTCGTCTTGCGCAGAGTTGATGCGCTTGCCGGTCGAAAGACGGAGTTGACGGAGAGCGATATCGCGGTTGGCTGCATCCAATGCGTTGTACGCATTCTCGGCGGGTGTGTTGGTGCGGATGCGAGCTCCGTTCGTTACTGCAGAAGGCATGGGAACCTCCATGTAGAGGTGGGACACAACAAGCGGGCATCCTGCCACCAATTGTCACCATCCAGGCAGGATTGTCGGCGCTGCACGGGGAAAACTTTAGCGTCGGCGCCAGCGCCGAAGGAGAACTCGCGCAATCCGCACTTGCCGCTGCCGCCGTATCCACCGCACAAACCGCCGCCAGAGCAGACGGAGAAGTTGTGCAAGATTCATCTGCCGATTCCCGCCATGGCGGAGCGCGATTCGGACATGTTCGAGCATTGGCGCGTGTGGAGCGACGTCCAACTCGACGTCTCCCATTTGCATCTGGCGAAGAAATCGCTCCAGCGCGCGTTCCATCGCAGCTGCAAGCTCGTGCAACTCGGTTGCCTGGGGGTTGAATCGCGCGATCGCACGAAGATGTTCGACCACCGCTGCCATGCGGTCGGCATCCTCGCTGCGGTGCGAGGATGCAAACTCTTCGAGCAGTGCGCGTGCCAGTCGGACAAGTTCCTGCTCTCGCTCTGGCGAAAGCCGGAAGACCTGCGCTGGGTCAATGTCGTCCAACTGCACAAAGACCGTGCAGAGCTGCTCGATATCCGAGCCGAAGTGTTCGGTGGCATAGGTAGCAACGCGCTGGGCGAGCTCAGCGATCATGCGATCGAGCACACCGAGGTCGTGCGCAATCATCGTTCGTCGCGTTGCTGTGCTGGCGCTCTGCAGGTCACGCTCCAGCATACGGCGGCGCTCCTGGAGTTCGAGCATGCGCCGTGCATCGGCAGTGCCGATTTTCCGTGCGTAGTACTCGACCATTGCGGGATCGGGGGCGATGCGTTCGTTGCCAATCTTGACTGCATGGATGCGGATGGTTGCACCCATGAGTTCTCGGAGTCGTTCGATGTCCAAGTGTGCTGCCCCGTCGGTGATGAGCAGAATCTCCGCATCGCTGAGCGTCTGCGTCCGTTTGATGTCCGCAATTGCAACCTCGATGGCTTCCTGCATGTTCGTGCCCCGGCCAGTCGCCTGTACCAAGAGAATGCGTCGGAGTAGGTCGCGGAACGACGGCACATCGCTGGCGCAGACAAGCTCGCCGACATGCTCGGCGAACGTGCGGAGGAAAACAGTTCCCAACTCGCGCATGTTCTGCCGCAGAAAAACGACGGCGATCGCTTTCGCCAGCGCGATCCGCCAATGGGAGTTCATCGAGCGCGACACGTCGAAGAGCACGTACACTTTCTGCTTGCGCGGATCGGGAGCGAACGTATCGCTGGCAGTCGGGAACCGATACAAGCGTGGGGGCACTGGGCGTGGCATCCAGAGCGAACGTTCCGCCAGACGCTGGTAGAACACTTCTTCCGGAAGCAGAAACTGGTACGGGTAGATCTGCGGCAGCTCGTGGAGGTAGCGAATCAAGTCGGCTTCGTACTCTTCCGCTGCAACTGACGGTATCGGTGGTGCTTCGTGGTCAGAGGGTTCATTCTGCGAGCGATGCAGCAAGGGCGCCAGCAGTTTCCCAAGAGCTGTGTTGTCGCTTTCGATCACTCGGGCAATCTCGAAGACAACCCAGAGATGCTCCGGCAAGTTCGTGGCAATCTCGTCCCCGATGATCCCCGCCAGCTCGAATTCTGCCAGGAGCGGATCTTCCTCGATGGAGGCCCGATTGGAACGAAGCGCATGTGCTGCCATCAGCCTTGAGGCTGCGGTACAACAACGACTGGCACTGTAGAATGGCGAACGATGTACTCTGCAACGCTCCCTTCGATCAGCCGCGCGATGCCCTTCCGACCGTGGGTGCCCACGATGAGTGCACTTGCGCCAATGTGCTCAGCTGCGCGAAGGATGTCGTGCTTGGGATCGCCCTCGATAAGGAGCGTTCGCCCTGCAGTCATGCCGAGTGCATCTTTCGTCTGACTGAGTGCTTGCTCTGCTTCTTTTCGGAGTACCATCATGGATTCCTCAATGCCGATGCCTGCGTCAATGTCGCCCACTGCCTTTGTGCGATCCACTACCGCAATGAGCACAACCTCTGCTCCAAGCGCGCTTCCAAGTTCACCAGCAACTTTCGCTGCATGGAGCGATGGCAGCGAAGCATCAACAGCGACCGCCAGAACGTTCCAGGCCATGATCCACCTCCGAATGATCAACAACTATCGCGTCAGGGCAAGCCCAGCAACTGCTGCCAGTAGCCCTAGCAGCAGGCTGAAGAGAACGTAGAGCACCGCCAGCAGTGTGTGGTTGGCTTCGACCAACTCGATGATCTCATACGTGAAGGACGAAAACGTCGTAAACCCACCGCAAAAGCCTGTCGCAAGCAGCAGCCGGAGTTCACCAGCCAATGCCCCACCACGACCGAACAAGCCAAGGATCACACCGATGAGGAAACATCCTACGATGTTGACCGTGAACGTACCATACGGGAATCCAAGCGGAAGCCGCTGGGAGAGAGCGACCGCCACCAGATAGCGTGCGATACTGCCCACCATTCCGCCAAGCCCAACAAGCGCAATGTTCCGAAGCATCGAACGGCCAAGGGAGAACATACGGCGAAAAATTACGGCACAGCGTTTCGAACGCACAGGGTGCGAAGCCAATTTTCGCTAAGTTTGCAACCTCGAAGTTCCCCGCAGCGTATGTGCTCGCTGCACCTTCTGATGTCGGTATCCACCTTGGAGTGATCATTTGATGCTGCCAGTGCGAAGGTTCCTCATAGTTGCAGCAATCGGGCTGATGGTCGTTCCCCTTGCTGCACAGATCTACAAGCCCCTGTCGTTTTCCGAGTACACGTTGCCGAACGGCTTGCACGTTATCCTGCGGCAGGATCACTACGCACCCGTTGTCACGACCGTCCTCTGGTACCGTGTTGGTTCGCGGTACGAAGACCCTGCTCGGACAGGATTTGCCCACTTTTTCGAACACTTGATGTTCGAGGGCACCGATAGTATCGGACGCGGAGAGCTGTCCAAACTCATCCAGCAAGCAGGCGGTGATCTCAATGCCTTCACCTCGTTCGACCAGACGGTCTATCACATGCGCGTTCCCTCGAACGCACTGCCGCTTGCACTCTGGATCGAATCCCAGCGGATGCGTGGGTTGAAGATTGACACAATCGGTGTCGAGACGCAGCGCGGCGTGGTCAAAGAGGAGCGGAAGATGCGCTACGAAAACTCCCCCTACGGTGTCTGGAACATCAAGATGTTCGCTCACCTTTTTGCGGGGACGCCCTATAGCTGGACGCCGATCGGAGCCTCCCAGCATATTGACAGCGCTGCCATCAGCGAGTTCAAGCAGTTTTACAACACGTACTACGTTCCCAACAACGCTGTGCTCGCAATCAGCGGTGATTTCGAAGAACCCGACGTTCGCCGCATGGTAGATGCCTACTTCGGCTACCTTCCGCCAGGACCGCCGGTGCGGCGCGACTCAATCATAGTTCCTCCGCTTTCGGGCGAAATCCGCGATACAATCTACGACCCGAAAGCGCAGCTCCCCGCAGTGTTCGTCGGCTATCGCACAGTGCCGGAAGGCCATCCCGACAGCTACGCACTGCAAATGCTCATGGACATTTTAGCCAATGGAGAAAGCTCGCGCATGTATCGCACCCTCGTTGACCGCGCGCAAGTGGCCGTTCAAAGCTCGGTCTTCCCCTACGAGCTGGAAAAAGTTGGCGCTGCAATTTTAGTCGGCATTGCAGCACCAGGCCGTTCGATTGACACCGTCGAGAAAATGATGTACGCCGTCATTGATAGCGTCATCGCTCATGGCGTCAGCGAGGCAGAGTTCCTCAAGGCGCGCAACATTGCCGAAGCACGATTCATCGAGGACAAAAAAGGCACCTACCCGACCGCACTCGCACTGGCACGTGCCTACGCGTACTTTGAAAACACCGCGCTGGTCAACACCGAAATGCAACGCTTCTACAGCGTCCGCCGCGAAGACCTCCAGCGCGTTGCGAAAAAGTATTTCGGTACCTCGAACCGCGTTGTTCTGACATTTCTCCCATCGGAGGGCAAGTAACCATGCGACTGACGACCGTCACACTCCTGGTGTGCAGCACGCTGCTGCTCGTCCAACTGCCAGCGCAGCAGAAAAAGCAACAACCAAAGAAAGGCACCGAGCAAGCGCCGCTGATCTCCGTACCGAAGGAGGCGCTCAACCCACCAGCGCTGGAAGTCCCCAAACCAATCGATCCGCGCGTGCGCCCGCAGATTAGCGAGCTTGCCGAGTACGAATTCCCCCGCTACGAAGAAGCGACGCTCAAGAACGGGCTCAAGATTTACGTCATCGAAGATCACCGCCAACCAACGATCGGCTTTCGGCTTCAGGTCCGTGCCGGCGACTCCTACGACGGTCCCAAACCTGGGACTGCATCGCTGATGGCTGATCTGCTCACGAAAGGCACGCGGAAACGAACCGCGCTCGACATTGCAACTGCGCTCGATAGCATCGGCGCATCGGTGAGCGCTTCCACAGGCGGTGAATTGCTCACCGTAACCGGAAGCGGGCTGAAGAAACACATGGCGCTTCTGCTGGCGATTTTCTCCGATGTCATCATCAACCCAACGTTCCCGAAAGAGGAGCTCGACAAACTTATGCCGCAAGTGCTCGCGAGCATCAAGCAGCGAAAGTCACGCCCCAGCGAGCTTGCAATGGCTCTCTCACGGATCGTGCTCTACGGCCCTGACCATCCAAGTGCTCAGCGCCCGACGGAAGAGAGCGTCAAATCCATCACACCGGAGGATATTCGCACCTTCCACCGCACCTACGTCCGCCCCAACAACCAAGCATCGCTGGCCATCGTTGGCGATGTTACGCTCAAGGAAATCATCCCGCAGATCGAGGCAGCCTTCCGCCGGTGGGAATCTGCCAGCGTCACAGTGCCTGAGACACCAAAGCCAAAGCCTCTCCCACGCGGCGTCTATTTTGTCGAACGTCCGGGATCGGTGCAGTCCACAATCGTCCTCTGCGGTCTTGCACCGGGACGGAAAGACCCCGACTACGAAAAGCTCGACCTTGCCGTCGAGCTATTAGGCAATGGTTTCAGTGGACGGCTCTTCAAGACACTCCGCGAAACGTACTCGTTCACGTACACCCCATACGCATTCCTGACGCAGGGGAAATACTTCAACCGTTTCGCCGCTGGTGCAGATGTGCGGACGCCCGTGACAGATTCGGCAATTCTCGTCCTGCGCCGTGAAGTCGAGAAAGTCGCAAATGAGCCAGCCAGCGAGGAGGAATTTTCCGTCATCAAACAGAATGTGCTTGGGTCGTACCAGATGAACTTCGAGCAGCCATGGTTTGTCGCATCCCTGCTACAAAATGCCAACTACCTCGAGCTGCCCGAAGAGTACTTCAAAGGCTACCCCAAGCGTATCGCAGCCTACTCGCCCTACGATGCGCTGGCTGCTGCCGAACGGTACTTGCAGCCGCGGAACTGGTGGCTCGTCGTCGTCGGCAAACCCGACATTGCAAAAGAACTCGAACGCTGGGGCGATCTGCATCGCTACGACTTGGACCTCAAACCAATCGGCACAGCCGGCCCCGAACCTGTTTCCATGAGCGTCGAGGAGCTGCTTCGGCGCTACGTGAATGCACTCGGAGGAGAATCCAAGCTGCGTTCGATTACGAGCATTGTCAAAACATCGCAGATCGTGCTTAGCGCCGGCGGCCAGCAATTCGAAGGAACTGCGCTGACCAAGCAGAAAGCACCGAACAAACTCTACCAGAAGCTCTCGCTCCCTGTAGTGCAGCAAGAGCAATGGGTTGACGGCACACAAGCGTGGATGAAGCAAGGCCCGCGCCCTCCACAGCCAATGCCCGACAACATCGCGCGCTCCGTGCTCGACCAAGCGATGATGTTCCACGTTGCGAAACTTCCCGAACTTGGCTACCGCTGCTCGATCGAAGGCAAACGGAACGGCATGATCATCCTCCGCGCGGAAAAGAACGGCAGACAATCAACGTACTACTTCGACGAAACCACCTTCCTCCTCCGCCGAACTGATCAGCAGCAGGGACCAGAAGAAGGTGGAGTAACGCTGAGCGAGTACTACGATGACTACGCGCCCATCGAGGGAATCATGCTCCCGCGTTCGGAACGTCTCGAATCGCCAATGTTCAGCATCACCAGCAAATGCACGTACCAACTCAACGTTCCCATCGAGGACGCAGAGTTTCAACCGAAGCAATAACGCACCACCTTGCTTTCTCAAGAGGGCGCCGCTCTGGTAGCAGGCGCCCTTTTTCTTTTTCTGGCCATGGTGCATCGAGCGAAAACGAGCGCTCCCAGGCGGACACTATTTTCGTGCACGATCACGTTCGCAGCACAACTCAATGCAGCAGCCCTCGACCGTCCGCGCCGTAACGACACGCCGCTTGCTCGACATGAAAGCGCAAGGCACCAAAATCGTCTGCCTTACGGCCTACGACGCACTCATGGCGAGCATCTTCGACCACGCAGGCGTGGACGTCCTGCTGGTTGGCGATTCGCTTGGGAACATCGTCCAGGGTCACGAGACGACGATTCCCGTCACGCTCGAAGACATCATCTACCACACCAAAGCGGTGCGCCGTGGTGCATCGCGTGCGCTCATCGTTGCCGACATGCCGTTCATGAGCTACCAAGTTCATCCCGACGAAGCATTCCGGAACGCTGGGCGCTTGATGAAGGAAGCAGGCGCAGCTGCGGTCAAGCTCGAAGGTGGCCAGCGAGTGCTCGACGCCGTCGCACGGATGACAGCGGCGGGAATTCCCGTGATGGGACACCTGGGACTGACACCCCAGAGCATCTACCAATTTGGCTCCTACCAAGCCCGCGGACGTGAGCAAGAAGAAGCCGAGCAAATCTACCGCGATGCACTTGCGCTGCAAGAGGCTGGCGCATTTGCAATCGTTCTCGAAAAGATTCCCGCCTCGCTTGCCAAGCGCATCACCGAATCGCTCCGCATCCCGACGATCGGGATAGGCGCTGGCCCGTGGTGCGACGGTCAAATTCTCGTCTACGCAGACATGCTCGGTTTGACAGTGGACTTCCACCCTCGTTTTGTGCGACGCTACGACAACCTCTTCGAACGAATTACCGATGCAGTTCGTCGCTACAGTGAAGATGTCCGACGTGGCGATTTCCCCAATGAGAGCGAAAGCTATTAGCGCAGCCATCGTCCTGCTCCTTGCCGGATGCGAGCAGGGCACAGTGTACCGCCAGCCTGCCGATATCGTCTTCCCTGATTCGAACGTCAGTTATTCGCGGCACGTCGAGCCATTTCTGCGTTTGGCGTGTGCGTTCAGTGGCTGCCATAGTTCCCAGGACCCAATCCCGCTCGATAGCTACATCGCGCTCTTCCAAACGCCGGGGCTTGTGATCGTTGGGCATCCAGAGCAGAGCCGGCTCAACCAGGTGCTCGATGGGCGTCTGGCACATCCCCCCGTATTCCAAGATCGCATCAACGATAACCACCGCCGCGGAATGGCTACCTGGGTCCGCGAAGGAGCACGCAACAATTAGCCGCGCGTGGTATCTTTGCGCCCCGTCGCAGGAGTGGCGGAATTGGCAGACGCGCTGGACTCAAAATCCAGTGGAGCTCAAAACTCCGTGTGGGTTCGACTCCCACCTCCTGCACACCTACCGAACAACCACGATTGGAACAGTTACCCGCCTGGCGCCAGTCGTCGCGATCGCGATATACACTCCCGGTGCAAGCGTTGAGCAGTCCAGTTCGGCGCTCGTTCCTTCGGTGCGGATTGGTACATCGCGTTGCCGACCTTCAAGGCTGAGCAGACGTATCTCCGTTACCTGTTGGGCAAGCTCGATGCGGACCACATCGCTTGCAGGCTGTGGTGAGGCACTCCATTCAACCGCGCTCGGCTCCTGGACGCTGAGCGCACTGGGGGTTGTTCCGCGCAGGACAATTCGCACCGTCGGTTCATCGTAGTCGTTCGATGTAATCGTCAGCAGCGCGGTGCGCCAGCGCGTTTCCTCCTGCTGTGGCGAATACTCCAGCGTAACAGTTAGCTGCTCCCCACTGCGGAGCCAGAGTCCCTCGGCAGGAAGCGGTGGCTGGGTGCTGACGATCCGAAAACCGAGATTGGAGGGGAACGAGCTTACCTGCACTTGCGTGATATGAAGCGCTGCTGCGGTCGCTGGGTGTATCGTCAGCTGCCGACGCACGGGCGTGCCAACGGGTGTAGCTCCGAAGTCAACTGTGTCGCGTGGAACGTCTAGTTGCGGCACCGGTCCGACGCGGAAGTTGAAGATTGCGCCCTTGCCGCAGTCACCATCGAGAGTGAAGACGCGTTTACCACCGGCAGAAATCCAGAGTGCACCGCTGCCGAGCTGTTGCTGGGTCGCCCACCACGCAAGCCCATAGCCAGCTGGGTTCTCGAATCGGAACTGGTAACAGCCATCTTTGAGCTGGAGGAGGGCAACGTCGGTAACTTCATCGCCCAAGTTGCGACGCTCGGCAATGAGCGTGCCATCGTCAAGTCGCTCCAAGCGCCACGCCAGCCCTTGCTCGGCAGCGGCACGGTTGGTTTTGAAGTACACGACGACGGAATCGCCCGGCACGGTCGGCACGTCGGTAAATGTCGAAACAGCACGATGGAACTGCCCTTCCTGGTTCGGCTGGCCATTGACGCGCGTGATAGCAATTTCCAGCCGCCGCGGCGCGGGTGGATCGAGAACTCCCGCCATCGTTGGTAGTTCGATGCTCGCAGTATCCCCGAGCCGAAGCGGTGATGAGGCAGTCCACTGGAACGGCTGCATCGGCTGACCGTCGAAGGCGTACTCAAGCACGAGCGAGCGAATGCTATCGCGTCCATCGTTGCGAACGACCACCAGTGGGCGTCCGCACGTGGGGTTGAGCCGTCGCATCGGCGGAGCATCGGTAGGCATGCGGAGCTCGACGATGCTCGCGCGCGTGCTGAACGCTGGTTGCCGCGCGTAGAGCACCTGGGCGGTGATGAGGTACGAAGACGGATGCGCGCTGAACTGTTCGTTGACAAATGGCTCCATCTGATCGTCAAGCACAGACTCCTGACCTGGCTGAACGTCGGCAGTGATCCACTGCTCCCATGGATGCACAACATCGCCCGGGCACCATCCAGCACGAGAGAGCGGCCAGGTGCCATCCTGCGGATACACAGGATTCCACCCGCAGTCATCCCGCCAGAGGTGCTGGCGGTAGGTTGCGCGCTGTCCGACGACGATCGTGTGCGTTTTTTCGGCAAACTCTGCTGCATTATCCGTTCCACCGAAGCCATGACCGGTTGTCGTAATGCGGAGTTTGACCATCTCTGCAGTTGATGGAACACGGAAGCGTTTGCCTGTGGTGTATTGATCAATCGGGTCGTTGGGATTTCCGTAGGGGAACGACCCATTGATGAGCTGGTCGAGCGCAAACACCTCGTACGGCGGCACACCTTCGATTGCTTGGATCCATGCGGTAAACATGGCGCTCTGCGTCCAGCCTTGATATTGAACAACGACGGTCGTACTATCGCCGAAGAGGAAGCGATAGTCGGTGATGTCCCACTGCCACGTCCACGACCACGTACTGGGGCGATTGGCTGCATAGGGGGTGATGAAGCGCGCAATCTCGATCCGCTCCTGGATTGGCGCGCCGCTTGAGTCAAGCTGTCCAGTTGGGCGAAGGGCAAAAAAGCGAACCGTGTAGTCCCACTCGCCCAACCCAGGACCACATGGGCACGACAGGCGGAGCAGAAGGAGCAGTCGCGCATAACTGCGGTCGGCTGGAAGCCGCACTACCGCTTGTTTTTCCGATGGTTGCGCAGGAAAGCGCTCATTCGAAAGAAGCGGGATCGTGAGCGTATCGCCTGCCTGTGCTACCGTTACACATCCGACGAGCAGAAGAACACACCAACGCACTGCAATATGCTCTAGACGTTGCATAAGTAGTCGTTGCTCGAAACTACGGCATTCAGCTACTCAGCGATATATTTGTGCTCAAGGTGCTGCTCACAACACGTGAGCGAATCCTGCGATGATGCGCGATTCGACATTTCTGCAGTTGCAATGGTTGCCAGAAGCTCTCCTGATCACCCTATCGCCCTCGAGAAGCACCGCACGCACCGTGGGCTGTTCCTGCTCATGATTTTGGGAACTGCGCTCCTCTATGCGCAAAGCTTATCCATCGGGTACTATGGCGATGACTTCCAGTACATCTTCGCCCGCCCCGGTGAGATGATCTGGCGCATCTTTCTCGAACCTAATCCCGCGCACGCATGGTATCGTCCGCTCAGCTCAGCACTGCTGGCCGCTACGCAAGCCCTCGTGGGCTGGGAAACCTGGCCAATTCACGTGGTGAACATCCTCCTGCATGCGCTGCTTGGCTTGCTCGTTGTGCGCTTTCTGCAGCGTGAACGATTCGACGTTCCACACCAAGTGGCAGCTGCACTGGTGATGATCGCCTCGCAGGCGAACGCTGCTGCGATTCTGCAAAACGATACGACATCGCAAATTGCAGGCACCTACTTTGGGTGCCTGACGCTTTGGCTGCTCTACCGGAGAGCGACGGAAGATCGCACGGATGCTCCCCACCCCGACCCATTCCGCGTCCACTGGGGCGCACTTGCGACGTTCGCGTTGAGCTTACTGTCGAAGGAATCGAGCCTTGGGTTTCTCCCGATGATCGGAGTATTGTTCGTTGCTGCAGGGTGGCACAATCAGCCGTGGAAGCAGCGGCTTGTGCAAGTGCTGGTGGCAGTGCTCCCCTACGTGGGCATTGCAGGTCTGTACTTTGCCGTGCGCGCTGCCGTTGGCATCCCGACCACGCTCCACGTGGATGAATACCGCACCGTCCGGCTCGAACTGAACGTTCTAACGAACATTGCGCAATTGACAGTTGCGGCGGTGATTCCAACCTCGACGGTCACGGGCTACTTCACGCTGACGTCGGGTACAGTTCTCGAAAAAGTCCTGCTCATCCTTGCAACAGGAGCCGTCGTGGGCATTGCCGGATATGGCCTCTGGCACTGCCGCGAACATCGCCGGCTGCTTGGCGTGATAGCGCTCTTTGCGCTCATGGGAATGTTTCCCACTGCGCTGATCAACCGCGTTTCGGAACTCTACGTGTACAATTCGTTCCCCTTCTTCGCAGTGCTGCTGGGGGTAGGGTTCGGTCGCACATGGGAACTCATCCGTAACCGACGGGTGCTTGCGGTTCTTTTTTCGATCGGCGCAGTCGTTCTGGGACTTTCGCACATCGCAGCGATTAGCCAGAAAGCATCGCTGGCCTACCTCAACGGCATTCGCGCTCGCGGGTTGCTCGAGCAGCTTGTTCGCTACGCTGAAAGCGCACCCCCCAATACCGCGATCGTGCTCCTCCGCCAGGTTGAGCAAGAGGATCGAAGGCCGAAGCTCTACCGACTACTCGAACCACGTCCATTCCAAGCAGGCTTGAGCGTCTGGTCCATCGGATACCCAAAGTACTCCGTGTACGTGCTCGACGATTATTCCCTGCTCGAAGGGAATCCCTACCTGCTCGGCATCATCACCGGACGCCGTGATGTGCGCTTGATCATCCCCGATTCCCCTTCGGCAGCAGATGCTATCCGCGGCGAACACTACATACCGCTCACCATCGGCGATGGTGCAATTGTTCCATTCAACCGGCTACCGTAGCACGCAGAGCTCTCTCATGCACTGCTCGAGGCTCTCGCTCGCCGCGTGCGCCAGAATTGCCAGAGCAGCCCTGCTATAGCCAAGAGGACAATCGCCGTACTTGCCATACTGATTGCCTTGCCTTTCTCGAATGCCGGCGAGGTAAAGCGAAATTCCAGCGTATGCTCGCCCGGCGGAACAAGGACAGCGCGGAATGCGAAGTTCGCCTTGTAGATGGGCACTTCGTTTCCATCTACGTACGCATGCCACGAGACGGGGTAGTAGATCTCGCTAAGAAAGAGCAGATTCGATCCCGTTGCTCGCACTCGATAGCGTTGGTAATGGAACGACTTCTCGACCAACTGAACGAATGCGCCACTATCGGGTGGGACGACCGCTGCAGGAAGCGGCTGCTCAAGGAAGACCGTATCGCGTGGATCGAAATCGCCTGCCTGCAGCCGCATGAGGATCGCTACATCCGAAGCCACTGCCGCATGCCGCACAAAGAACGCTCGCGGCAACGCAGACGGATTGGCGTAGATGAGCGCGCCAGTAGTCGAGCGGAAGAGTGGCTCGGATTGCTCGAACATTCTTCGCTCAGCGAGGATGTACTTGACACCGAGCAGATTCCACAGGAACGGGTTCATGATGACCGAGCCTCCACCATTGCCGGCTTCGTCCAGCAGGTCTTGGTAGATGCGCAGTTTCGCCGAATGGTAGCCGTGAATGTTTTCCAAGCCGTAGTACGCCGATGCATTCGGCACGGGCAACGCACCGAAATCGGCAATGCGATAATCACTGGTGTCGCGGCGGAGGAAGTCCACGTAGTCGTACCGCTGGAACGTACGCTCCGGCGTTTTTCCTTTGGCGACCTCCATCGGACGGTAACCGACACGCCAGAGATCGGCAACCACGAGCACCAGCACTCCGAGCAGTGCCCAGTGCGGACGGAGCGATCCGCGCACCCACAGCAACAGTAGCAGACACCCAAGAATGAGCACGATTGCGGTGACGATCCAATCACTCCGCATTTGGCTGAACACAAAGCGCGCCAGTTCCGTCTTGATTTCCGGCGAGTACTGCGCAAGCTGTTGGCTGGCCATAACGCTCTGGCGGTAGCTCGATTCGATAATCCCAGGCACAATCAACCCGAGCACAAGCCAAATGCCTGCAATGGTCAACAGCGTCCGCACCAGCCGCACCGATCGCTGTTCCGCGATGCCGCGCAATCCGTACGCAGCAAGAATCGGCACAGCAAACTGCAGCATCGCCAGCGCCATGCTCGGCGCACGGAACTTGTTGAACAGCGGCACGTGATAGTAGAACGCGTCGTAGAGCAGTGGGAAGTTTTTCCCAAACGACAGAAGAAGCCCAAAGAGACTGAGCACAACGAGAAACTGGACGAACACCTCCCGCCGAGAGATCCACGCACCGACGATCGCCAGCATGAGCACGAGGATGCCCATGTAGTTTGCTGCATCGGTAAATGGCATTTGTCCCCAGTAGGCCATGATCTTCGTTGTGCGTCCTCCGGTGAGCGGGCCGCGGTAGTCGAGTTTGCCAAAGCCGAAGTAATTCGGCACCAGGAACGTGATCATCTCCTCTGGCGAGAACGACCAGTTCGTCGCGTACTCGTAGTCGTTGCCATCGAGCTTTTTCTGCTGGGCTGGATCGGGATTTGTCCGGACGCTAATCGGGGCTGTCCCGCGCGTTGAGTAGGGTGTGTACTCGAGCGTCGTCAAGTAGCGATCGGCAGCCATACCGAACGAGAGCGCAGCAGCAACTGCCAGCGTCGCTCCCGCCCGGAGTACACCACCGACATTCTGCCGGCGCACCAGGGCGCTACCGAGTTCGAAGAGCAGGTAGAGCGCAAACGTGCACACCCCGTAGAAGACCATCTGCAGATGTGTGGATTCGATGAGCACGTGCACCGCCACCACCAGCAGTACCGCCTCGAGCAATCGCCAGCGTTCGCGGAGTGACTCTAACCCGAGCAGTATCCACGGGAACATCGCCAACGCGACGGGCTTGGTCAGGTGACCTATCATGACCCAAACGATGACGAACGTCGAAAACACCGCCGCTACTGCAGTGATGAGCGCAATGAGTGGAACGTGCCCTTTTCGCCGAAGCAACACGTACATCCCCGCGCCGTAGAGCACGTACCAGAATGCTACGCGCGCAGTATCACTGCCGAATATGCTCCCGATTGCTTTTGCGATGCCGAAGACAACAGCACTGACAACATCCCACCACCGATCGCCGGTCACCAGCAGCGCACCGTAGCCGGGCATGCCGCTGAAGATGTACGGCACCCAGAGCGGGAATTCTCCGCGCTTGGAAACTTGCTCCAAGTACGGCTTGAAACTTTCCGAGGAAAGACTATCCGAAGAGACAAACGACCCTCCGAAGATGCCCTTCCAGAGGAAGACAAGCACTAACGCCGCAATGGTTGCGATGGCAATCGCCGTAGTGCGTCGCTCAAGACGCGGGAGCAGTGTCGCCGGGAGGAGCATGGGAGATGCAGGTTGCTGCGTGTTCATTGCGTCTGTTCCGAAAAATGGAGCGGGCAAAAATACTCGGCTGTGCGTTAGCGATATTTGCCGCTGAGCATTACCACGTCAGCTGCGAGGTTTCGACGATGAATGCAGCATTCTTGCACCTTGCGATCAATCACGCGCCGCTGTTTTTTACGCTGATTGCGGCAGCGCTGCTCTTTGGTGCTCTGGCTGGCCGGAATCGGAGCCTGCTGAGTGCTGGGACTTGGCTGGTCGTTGTAGCGGGCATTGCAGCGATTGCCACGCTCCAGACTGGAGAGGAGGCTGAGCACTTACTCGAGCACGTACCCGGCATCAACGCAGCTGCGATCGAAGCACACGAAGAGAGCGCGAAAGTCGCTGTCCTAGCGACCGTTGTGGCTGCTGGTCTTGCCATCGGTGTCACCGTCGGTCAGCGCTGGTGGGGCGAGCGTTTTCGGTGGGGTGCATCAGCGGCACTCTTGGTGGCAGTGCTTGCATCGCTTGTGCTCGTTGCAATTGCAGCGCACCGCGGCGGGCTTATCCGCCATGCCGAGGAGTTGGAAAATCGCTTGCCACCACCCGCACAGGAAGAATGAACCCGCATTCTCTCCTTCGCCGTGCTGCCAAACTGTTCGAGCGGCTCGATCTCCAACGAGACCGCGACGACCCCGCAGCCATCATCGCAGCAATTGAACGCGACGCTGAGTTTCGCGGCGTCAATCTCTGGGTACTCATCTGTGCCGTCCTGGTTGCATCGGTTGGCTTGAACGTCAACTCGACGGCCGTCATTATCGGCGCGATGCTCATTTCTCCGCTGATGGGACCGATCATCGCGATGGGGGTGAGTTTGGCGACTTACGATCTTGCCCTGCTCAAAAAATCCAGCAAGAACTACTGTGTTGCTGTCCTCTTCGGTGTTGTCAGCTCTGCGATCTATTTTGCTCTCTCTCCGCTCAAGGAGCCGCAATCTGAACTGCTTGCCCGCACCAGTCCAACGTTGTGGGATGTTTTGATCGCGTTTTTCGGAGGCTTGGCGGGAATTATTGCCTCGACGAGCCGCGAGAAAAAATTCACCGTTATCGCTGGAGTTGCAATTGCTACTGCCCTGATGCCGCCCTTATGCACTGTCGGCTATGGGTTGGCGCTGCAAGAGTGGAGGTTCTTCTTCGGTGCGTTCTATTTGCTTGCCATCAATACGGTGTTCATCAGCACGGCAGCATACGCAGTTGCACAGCTGCTGCGCTTCCCCAATCGAATGGAAGGTGAATCCGGCCGCCAACGCGTCCGTCGTATTATTTGGGCAGTGGTGATTGCCACCGCATTGCCAAGCATCTACCTAGCATGGCGTGTTGTGGAGCAAACTATCACCCAACAACGCATTCGCCAGTACGTGCAAACGGAATTCCAACTCCCCCGCACCACCGTCGTCAGCTATCATGCCAAGGAAATAGGGGATTCGACCGTGCTCGAAGTCGTTCTCATCGGTGAACCACTCGACAGCATCCGCATCGCAGAACGGCGCCAGCATCTTGGACGATACGGACTCAAACGGACGCGTCTGGAAGTCCTGCAAGGCAGTAGCCCTGTTCTTTCAGCTGAGAAAATCCGCACAGCCGTGCTCGAAGATTTTTACCAGAAAACCGAGCGCAAGCTCCAAAGCCTCCAAGACAGCCTCAGCACTCTCGAGCGGGCTCTGGCTACCTACCACGAGGAGGACACGCTCTCCGCTCAGATTGCAATGGAGCTCCCGATCCTCTTTCCTGAGATTGAGAAAATTGCACTCCGGCAGATGATCATCTACTATCCGAAGCGTGCTTCTACGCGCGATACAGTAACAATCGCCCTCTTCGAGGGAAGGCGAGTTTCACCCTCGCGGAGGAAACAATTCGAGCAATGGCTCCGCATGCGGACCCGCCGCGAGCAGCTCCGACTCGTTGCGTTCTAACGTAGATTCGCTTCGGACAAATTCCGACATCACCACCGGTGCAATTGGAGGGGCATCACCTGTGACACATACCCCTGGCACTCGGCGCTCGTCCAGCCACGGACGAACCAATGTTCCGTGCTCCGTAGAACTACGGAATTTTCCGCGGATGCTTGCAAACGTAACGCCCACGCTGTAATTTCGGCTTGCCGGATCTGGTGCGTGTTGACGTTCCGGTCGCAAGATCCCAGCCGCCTATCCCAGCATGTGAGTTCGGAGAGCCTCCCCCTCGAACCTTGACCATCGCACAAGGACAACGGCATGTTCCACAATTTCGGTGTCAGAAGGATGCTTACGCGTGTGCAGCTCATCGGACTGCTTGCTCTGACCTGTGCGTCGGCGGTGCTGGCGCAAAACCCCCAGTCGTGGGCTCTTAGCATTGGTGGTGGGTTTGTCAACGGCATCAACGAAGCGGTCAGCCGTCCGCTTACCGGGCAGTTTCGCGCGGCGCTGCTCTATGCGACCAGCCGCTCTGTTGCGATCGAAGCCGGCGGCGGCTATGCGCTGTTTGCCTCCTCGAAGCTCGAGCAATTCCGTGATTACCGCACCAATGCGATTCCACTTGACATCCGCGTTCGACTTACACCGTTCCAGTTTATCGGTGTCAAGCCGTACATCTACGCCGGCTTGGGCTACGTGTACTACAGCTATGACCCCGCGACGATCCGACTTGGTGGCTACCGCGATGCTCCACCCACTGCCCGCGCAGAGGACTCCGTCTCTGGTGCAGCGCCCTATGCTCCACTCGGCATCGGGCTCAACGTCAAGCTGAGCAACCGCTGGGCGCTCGACATTGCGCTCGGCGGCCATCCGACGTTCAACGACGACATGAACCCACTCCACGACGGACAGAACGATGCCTTCTGGAGCGGGATGCTCAGCTTCATGTACAGCTTCCGCGATGACATCACCGACTCCGATAACGACGGATTGACGGACTTGGAAGAAGAGCAGCTCGGCACCGATCCCTACAATCCCGATACCGACGGCGATGGCCTCAAAGACGGCGAGGAAGTGAAAGTCTATCGCACCGATCCGAAAAATCCCGACACCGACGGTGACGGCCTCAAAGACGGCGCCGAACTCAAGCAGTACAAGACCGATCCTCTCAAAGCCGACACCGACGGCGACGGCCTCAAAGATGGCGAGGAAATCAATCAATACCGCACCAATCCGTTGAGCCCCGATAGCGACAACGACGGGCTCACCGATTTCGAAGAAGTCACACAATACAAGACCAACCCACTCAAAGCCGACACCGATGGTGATGGCCTTGCCGATGGCGAGGAAGTCAAAAAGTACAAGACCGATCCACTCAAAGCGGACACCGACGGCGACGGGCTGAGCGATGGCGAAGAAGTAAGCCAGTACAAAACGGACCCGCTCAAAACCGATACCGACGGCGATCGCCTCAGCGATGGTGACGAGGTCAAGACCTACCGCACCAATCCGCTTGATCGCGATACGGACAAAGGCACCGTGGACGATGGCACCGAAGTACTCGTCCAGAAAACAAACCCGCTCGACCCAAGCGACGATGTCCCCAAGCCAAAGGAGGAAAAGAAACCGACCCTCGACGTCGGCAAAAAGATGATTCTCCGGGGCATCACCTTCAAGAAAAACAGCGCCGAAATTCTGCCCCGCTCCTATCCGATGCTCGAGGAAGTTCTCAAAACGCTCCAAGACTATCCCGACATGGAGGTCGAAATCCAAGGTCACGCCTCGAAATCGCGCAATAAGCGGCGCAAGGAATCCCAAGAGGTGCGCCTATCGCAGCAGCGCGCGGAATCTGTCCGGATGTGGCTCATCAACCGCGGAATTGCTCCCACACGGCTTATCGCCAAGGGCTACGGAACCAGCGAGCTTATTGACCGACGCCGACCGTACAGCTCCGTCAATCAACGGATCGAATTCCTGCGGATCAAGTAGCACGCAGCGCTGCACGTCAAACATACCCCTTTCAGTCGGGGTGCGCCAAAAAAACATGCGGCGCACCCCGACACCGTTGTTCCCCAGCTGCCAGCCCTAATTTCGCGCGCTCGGTTCTCCTCGTCCCATGCTTGGTGCATATGCGACTGCTCTTGGCTCTTCTGCTGTGTTCTACTGCTTGCATTTTCAGTGCGGTAGCCAGTGACACACTCGTTGCGTTGCCAGCTGCCGACCTCCGCGTTCGCCTTCCGCGTCCTGACACGATTGCGCTCGGTACGTGGTCGCTGGCAGACTACTCGACACCGGAGATGTTCAGCTTCGAGCTTGCTGTGCCCAACGTTCGTCCTACGACAGCCGAGCCGACAGCGCTCCAGGTGCGTTATGGAGACTCCCTGGCAATCTTCATTGCTGCAGTGCCGGAATTTCTCACCACCGTTGATCTTCTCGGCCGGATGCTAGACCTGGTGCAACTGCGCCGCTCCTCCCACGCTCCGGCCCCGCTGATGATCACCGATGCAGCCCAGCGCTTGCTCGGCATAGCACCCGCCGAGGAAATCTCAATCGAGCTTCGGGACACAACCGCAAACGATTCGCTCTTTACGCTCATCACCTCTGCCAAGCGTGGCCAGGACATTGCGCTCGTTATCGTGCGGAGCCGGAGCAATCCCCGAACCGATGGTACTGCGAGCAACCGTACCTACCGCCAGATTCTTGCAACTCTGGGGATGGACAATCTTCTCCACCGTGACACTACACACCGTGAGCATCCCACGGGCTGGATGGTGGTATTCCCGCAGGTCTGGAGAGAGAAGATTTCAACTGCCCGCAGTGTGCCGCTCTTTCTGCCCGATCGCAGCGACGACACGCTCTGGAATACCGTCACCGTGCAGTTGCCGCTTGTCCGCATTGACTACACCGTCGCGCGGTATCGGATCAGCGATTCTGCAATGGCAGACGTCGTCGAATACCTCGCAGAACGGAAAGGGCTCGAGCAATGGTCGCCGCCATCACCATGCCGCTTGGGGAAATTGACAGGAACGTGGTACCGCACTCTTGCGCCTCGCCGCGGCGATACAGTCCAGACGACCTACGGTGTTTTTTTCGCGCGAGGGTGGTTGGCAACGATTCAGCTTGTTGCCTGGGAGCGCGATATGGAGCACGTCGGCAGGATTCTCCCTGCGCTGGTCGGGATGCTTCACCTTCCGGTCGAGCGCTAACGACGTTTTCTGCATCTGTTTGCTCATCGTTCAGGCGCGCGCTGGGGTTGCTCGGCGTGGAGACGGTGGAGGATGCGATGGACAATTGGTGCAAGCAAAACACTGACGGTTGCCAGAAATGCCACCCCTGCGTAGAGCGCATACGCAGCTGCAAAGAGCTTCCCTGCCGTGGTATGGAGCGTGTTGACCGGACCCATGCCCCCCAAAATCATCGCTGCCTCCAGAGTGGCATCCACCCACGGGAGCCCCTCGATAGTGTGGTAACCAACAATCCCGATACTCAAGGAAATGACCAGGAACAGAGCAGCAATCGCACCATGCCCGAGCATGCGACGAACAAAGAGCCGCCGCGGCAGCAGCGGCTCGGAGCGGTGTTCGTAGTGCCCGATGCGGAGTGGCATGGACTATCAGCTGCCGGATGGAACAGGTTCAAGCCGAATGCGAAGTGTCGTGCCGTCAATTTCCACTGCATGAGCATCGCCTATGGGCGTGCTGTCGGGGATAAGCTCGAGCTCCACCGCAAGCGTTTCGTCGGCCACGTAGTGGCGCATCTGCTCCAGACTTGCGCGGATTGGATCGGGAGCTTCGATCGCAAGCCGAATGCGATCGGTCACGTGCAGGCCGCTTGTCTTCCGCAAGTTTTGAATGCGATTGACAACCTCGCGGGCTATTCCTTCGGCGTGGAGTTCCGGAGTGATTTCTGTGTCGAGCGCAACAGTGACGCTCCCTTCTGAAGCGACGAGCAAGCCTTCGATGTCCTGGCTAATGATCTCGACATCCTCGAGCGTAATGGATGCGTGGAGGTCGCCAAGCTCGAGTGTTAGCTCGCCCTGCTCGAGCAGCTGGCGAATCTGCTGCGGGGAGAGCGCTCGGATTGCCGCAGCAACACGCTGAACGTCTTTGCCGTAGCGCTTGCCGAGCGTGCGGAAGTTTGGCTTCGCCGTCCGGCGGACGACCGCCGTCTCGTCGTCGAGAAATTCGATCGCTTTGACGTTGACTTCCTCGGCAATGAGCGGTGCCACATGCTCGATGTCGCGCCGCTGCTCGTTGGAAACTGGAGCCAGGAGAATTCGCCGCAATGGCTGGCGCGTGCGAATGCGTGCCTTTTCGCGGAGTGAACGCACCAGGTACACGATCTGCTGCGCAAGCGCCATACGCCGCTCGAGCGTCTCGTCCCACAGCGACGGATCGCCCGGCTCGATGCGTTCCATGTGGACCGAGAGCGGATCGCTGTCACGTCGAAGCCGCTGGTAGAGGTCCTCAGCCAAGAACGGCGCAATCGGCGCAATCAACACACTGACCGTCCGGAGCACCTCGTAGAGCGTTTGGTAGGCAGCGCGTTTGTCCTCGTCGCGCTCGCCTTTCCAGAAGCGCCGCCGGTTGCGGCGGACGTACCAGTTCGACACATCCCGACGAACGAACTCTTGTACCAGCCGTGCAGCACGCGTGATGTCGTACTGATCCATTTCCTCGCAGTAGCGCGTCCGCAGCGAGTGGAGCGCCGAGAGCACCCACCGATCAATTTCCGGGCGTTCGGCAACTGGAACAAGCGGTTCTGTCCCCGTAAAACCATCAACGTTCGCGTAGAGCGCAAAGAACGCGTAGGTGTTCGTCAATGCGCGGAAGAAATCAGCCAGCACCGTCGAAGCAATGTCGCTTTCGTTGAAGCGGAGCGGCTTCCACGGCGGATTGCTCGCGACCATGTACCACCGCACTGCATCGGCGCCGTAGCGCTGCATCATCGCAAAGGGGTCCACGGTATTGCCGCGGCTTTTGCTCATTTTTTGCCCTGCGCTGTCGAGCACCAGCTCGTTGACGACAACCGAGCGGAACGCCGGCTGATCAAAGAGTGCAGTCGCCAGGTTGTGGAGCGTATAGAACCAGCCTCGCGTTTGGTCAATGCCTTCTGCGATAAAGTCCGCCGGGAATGAACGCTCGAAAAGCTCGCGGTTCTCGAACGGGTAGTGAAACTGCGCAAACGGCATTGCGCCACTGTCGTACCAAACGTCAATCACATCTGGCACGCGGCGGTAAATCTTACCGTTGCGCTCGAAGAGGATGCGGTCCACAAACGGACGGTGCAGATCGAGTTCCTCGGCAACTGCGGCTGCTGGCACACGCCCACCGCCAGGTTGCTCGATGAACCCCTCGAGCAGTTCTGCAATCGAACCGATTGCAAAGGCATCGCCATCGTCGCTGACCCAAATCGGGAGCGGCGTCCCCCAGAACCGATCGCGCGAAAGCGCCCAATCTTTGACCTCCTCGAGCCAATTGCCGAAGCGCCCGCTGCCAATTTCCGGCGGTTGCCAGCGAATCGTCCGGTTGAGCTCGATCATGCGGTCGCGATACTCCGGCGAGCGAATGAACCACGACTGCCGGGCGTAGTACATGATCGGGTTGCCTGTCCGCCAGCAGTGTGGATAGGTGTGCTCGTAGTCGAACGTCGCTTTGAGCACCTTGCCACGCGCCTTGAGCGCAGCGACGATATCGCGGTCGGCGCCTTCCTCGACGCTCCCATCGGGATAGGTGAACGTCTTGATTGCACGGCCGGCGAACTGCCGCACCGCCTCGGTGAAGTGCCCATTTGGTGTGACAGGGATAGGCATTGGCAAATTGAAGCGCTGCATCATCTCGAAGTCGTCCTGCCCAAATGCTGGCGCAAGATGGACTATGCCGGTCCCCTCCTCGGTCGTGACAAACTCACCGGGCAGCACAGAAAGCGCATTTGGGTGCGCGTCGAGATCGAGCGCGATGTCGTCGAAGATTTGCTCATAGCGTGTGCCAACGAGTGCTACACCTGGCAGCGTGGTTTCGACGTTCACCTCCCACTGCCGGTCGAAGACTGCTTCGATGCGCGACGCCAAGAGCACAAAGCGTGCGGACCGCTCCGGATCTTTTGTCGAACGCGCAGTGACAACGGCGTACTCCAGCTCCGGATGCACTGCAAGCGCAACGTTGCCGAAGAGCGTCCAGGGCGTCGTCGTCCACACAAGGAGCGCTGCGCCCTCCAGCGCTGGATGCGATGGCTGCACCACACGGACGATGAGGTACACGCTTGGATCGCGAACTGTCCGGTAACCGAGCGAGAGCTCGTGCGACGATAGCGGCGTTTCGATCGTCGGCGATTGCGGCACGACCTTGAACCCCTGGACGATCAGCCCCCGATCGAACAACTGTTTGAGCGACCACCACACGCTTTCGATGTACTCATTCGAGCAGGTCATGTACGCCGTATCGAGGTCAACCCAAAACCCCATGCGACGCGTCAGGTAGCGCCAGCCGCCTTCCATCGTGATGTGCCGCTCGACGAGCTCGCGGCAGTAGCGGTTGAAGCGATCAATGCCGTAGGCTATGATGTCGTTGCGCGTCAGCAGCCCAAGCTCCTTGCTGGCGGCGATTTCGACCGGAAGCCCATGGGTGTCCCATCCTGCCTGGCGACGGACGTAGTAGCCCCGCATCGTTTTGTAGCGACAGATGGCATCCTTCACTGTGCGCGCCATCATGTGGTGGATACCCGGCGCACCATTTGCCGTCGGCGGACCTTCGTAGAACGAAAACCACGGAGCGCCTTCCTCGAGTCGCTGCGCAAGCGAACGCTCGAACGCACCTGAGGCATCCCAGAACTCCAGGATGCGTTCCTCGAGTGCAGGAAAGTTGAGTTCGTCGTCGTAGGGTGGAAATGTCGCCATTGTACCTGCAGCGTCTTGAGTTTGCAAGGCGCAAATATCGGGAACACTTTCTGCGTCTTGGCGCACGGCAGCGTAGCTTTGCAGCACAATTTCCATCGTAGAACGCCCCATGCCTGTCATCGAAGGACACCGTACTTCTGCTGCGCGCATTGCCATCGTAGTAGCTCGGTGGAATGAACTTGTCACCGCGCGACTGCTCGAGGGCGCGCTTGGCGAGCTTCGCCGCAATGGCATCGAGCAAGAACGTGTCACCATCGTGTCGTGTCCGGGCAGTTTCGAACTTCCCTTGGTAGTCAAGGCGCTCGCAGAGCAGAAGCGATACGATGCGATTATCGCACTCGGCTGCGTTATCCGCGGAGAAACGCCACACTTCGATTACGTTGCGTCGCAAGCAGCAAGTGGCATCATGCAGGCAATGCTCGCAAGTGGAATCCCATGTGCCTTCGGTGTGCTCACAACCGACACACTCGACCAAGCGCTCGATCGCGCGGGCGGAAAAGCTGGCAATAAAGGCGCAGAAGCAGCGGCGGTCGCGCTGGAGATGGCGCATCTACTTTCCACGCTCCGGGCATGATGCGTTCGGCAATAGCCTTCCTTTTCTCGTTTGCGATTGCCGCAAGTGGGCAAACGATCCCAAGCGTTGGAACGCTCCAGTGGCGCTCGTTGACCTCCCTGCTCGATGCGCGCGATGTCGCTTCTGATCGAACAGGGAAGCTCTGGGTTGCAACAACGGGCGGGATTTATGCAGCTCAACCAACGAGCGCCACCATCGTAAGCCAGTACCGCCCCGGCGAAGGTCTGCTCGGGCTGGAATTTTCCGCAATCACAGCATCAGAAAGCGGCGATACCATCATCGCGGGCACAACCGATGGAACGCTGGAACTTCTCCATGCAGAGCGTGGCCCCCTTGCGACACTGACCGACATCCGACGTGCTTCCGATCAATACCCTCGCCGCACCATCAACGACATCATCGCGCACAACGGACGCTTCTACGTCGCCACCGACTTTGGCATCGTCGTTTACGATGCGGCTGGCGGCGTCCCGATCGAGACAGTGGATCTTGTCGCAACCTTTGCGCCGAAGTCGGCGATCACTGCACTGGCACTCCGCGGCGATACGCTCATCGCGGCAGGAGCGCAAGGAGTTGCGGCAACCTGGCTGGGGTTGCCCTCGCTTCGGGATCGGCGGCTGTGGAAGGTCTGGAAACTGCCGAACGGCTGGCAGTGGGACAGCCCAGCACGCGCAGTGACGCTCGACAGCGCAGGATTGCTCGCTGTTGCTACGCAGACGGCAATTCTCCGCCAGCGTGGCGACTCGCTCATCCTTGCGTGGGCGCGTCCCTCCGGTAGCAGCGAGACGATCGCTGGGCTTGGCACTATCGCCGGACGCATCGTCTTTGCCTTCGGGCAACAGCTTTGGGACCTCGATAGCAGCCAGCCCATCGGGCCACCACAGCCAGCGGCAATTCGCCGTGTGCGGTCGCTTCCCCTTCCGAGCGGGACAACGCTCGCATGCTGCCTTGCGCGAGGGATTACGTTGCTCGAAGGCGACTCGCTTCGGCATATCGTGCCGAACTCGATGCTCAGCAACACGGCATACGACCTTGCGGTGGATTCCGACGGCAATCTCTGGGTTGCGACTGCAACCGGCAACCGTGCCGGCAGCGGCTTTGCATGTCTTCGCGGCGACCGCTGGATCGCACTTGCGCCGGAAACCGATCGGCGCGTTCCGTCGCCGTACTACTACCGCGTTGCAGCGATGCCCAACGGCGACGTCTGGCTGAGCAGTTGGGGCGCTGGGTTGCTGCGTGCGCGTCTGCTCGCAGGAGATTCGATTGCGCTCGAGCAGTATAACAACGACAACTCTCCGCTCGTGGGATTCCCCACCAATCCCTCCTTCACCGTCCCTGGCAGTGCGATCGGTGACCGAGCAGGCACCGTCTGGATTGCGCACTGGGGCAACTGGATTCAATCGTCAAGCCACCTCATTGCTCGAGATGCACAAGGGCAGTGGTATGGCTTTACCTATCCTGGCAATCCGCCGGGCATGGGCTACTTTATGTTCATCGCCATTGATGCAGCAGGAACCAAGTGGCTCGGCTCCTACCGTACCGATGCTGATGGCAGCGGGCTTGCGTGGTTCAACGATGGCGGCACACTCAGCGATCCAAGCGACGACCGGTGGGGACGCATCACTGCTCCCTCAGCATCGCTGCCATCGAACACCATCACCGCTTTAGCGACAGACCGAACGGGAATGCTCTGGGTCGGCACAACCGCCGGACTTGCGGTGATCGTCAATCCAACAGCGGTCCTCGGCGGCGGAACGCCGTTTATCCGCACGGTGCGCGAACTCCGCGGTGTGGCGATCAACGCAATTGCAATTGATGCACTCGACAACAAATGGATCGCCACCTCCAACGGCATTTGGGTGATCGCTGACGATGGCGCCACAATCCTCGGCACGATCACACAGACGCAGTACCCAGCGCTCCTTTCCAACGATGTGCGATCGCTGGCCACTGATCCATCCCGCGGTCGGCTCTACATCGGCACAGAGCGCGGCATCAACCTCGTGCAAACATTGGCAATCGAACCAGAGCAGCACTATAATCTCCGGCTCTACCCGCAACCGTTCGATCCTGACCGCGAGCTTCTGACCATCGAAGGATTGGCTGCCGATACTGAACTCCGCATCTCGACACTCAGCGGCATGACAGTTCAAACAATTCGCACGCGAAGCCGGATCGCACTCTGGGATGGGCGCAGTGCCGCGGGCGAGCTTGTCCCCGCAGGAATTTACCTCCTCCACGCGGTCTCAGAACAAACAGGAGAAGGCGCGGTAGCGAAGATCGTCGTCGCTCGATCAACTGCCGGGCGGTAGCGGTTCGGCCAGCAACGCTTTTCCAAGCTCGGCGACCGTTTCGAGGTACTTGACCCTGCTATCGTCATTGAGCAGCGCCTCGCGTTGGCGAATCAGCGTGCGGCTCCCATTGGCTCCGATCCGCCACAGACGAAGCTCGATGCGCGCGCCATCAGGGGTGCGCACCAGTGCTCCGCTGACGACAGCTTCGACTCCAAAGAATGCCAGCGCTGCCAGCTCTTGCTCTGATGGGGGCATAAGCGGTTCCGGTCCATAGAGCCGAAACTGCGCGTACATGCTGTCGCGCGTGTCAACATCCAGTGTGACAGCCCAGGGCGAACGTTGTGCTCCAGTGATCGCTGCCAGAACCCCGCTATAGCTCGTTGCGATTGCATCCTCGAAAAGCTCCCACCGCGGGAGAACGGAGGGATTATCTCGCAGTTCCATGCTGGTAACAGCGACCAGCGCTGCGGGGCGGATGCCACGAGCGCTATCGGTGCGTGCGTAGAGAAGCGTATCGCCAACTGCCACGCAGAGCGCACGTTCGAGCGCTTCGAGGAGCGCTGGATCGGCGAGCGGTTCGTCCGAACGTGCCCACCGATGGCGGATCAGCCCGTAGCCGATTCCTCTGCGCACGTGCGTCGGTGAGCGGAGCACGAGTTCTGCGCGGAGCAGATTTTCAAAGCGGTCGCACTCGACGCTCGCACGCCAACGAGCACCGAGCGCCGTTGCAATGGAATCGGCTGAGATTCCGGAGCGCCGCAAGCGTTGTACGACCGAATCGCGTAGCGTCACAAGCTCGTACCAACCGCTTGTTTGAAACGCGAGCACCAAACCTGCTTCGATTTTTTGGGGAGAAAGCTGTGCGCGCTCGGTCACCGCAATGCTCTCAAGGAGCACCCTCTCGTGCGGTGGTTGGGCGCTCCAGGCTGCAAGGGAGCACAGAAGGATAAGTGCCGCTACCACCCAAGCACCCACGCGAAGACGAGCGGTGCAACGATTGTCGCGTCGCTTTCGATGATGAACTTCGGCGTCTCGACGCCAAGCTTGCCCCAGGTGATCTTTTCGTTCGGCACCGCACCGGAATAGGAGCCGTAGCTTGTCGTCGAGTCGCTGATCTGGCAGAAGTAGCTCCACAGCGGCACATCGGTTCGCCCCAGGTCCTGGTGGAGCATTGGGACAACGCAGATAGGGAAATCCCCCGCAATGCCACCGCCAATCTGGAAAAAGCCAATGCCGGGCGGCTGGCAGTTTGCCATATACCAATCAGCAAGCCACGTCATGTACTCGATTCCAGATTTGACGATGTCCGGGCGAAGCTGGCCGCGAAGGACGTACGCTGCAAAGATGTTCCCTGTCGTGGAGTCTTCCCAGCCTGGAACGACAATGGGGAGATTTTTTTCGGCAGCAGCAACCATCCAGGAATCGCGCGGATCAATTTCGTAGTACTGCTCGAGCTCGCCGCTCCGGATGAGTTGGTAGAGGTACTCGTGCGGGAAATAGCGTTCACCACGTTCTTGCGCACGCATCCAGGCTCGTTCAAGGTGCGCTTGCAGGCGGCGGAATGCTTCTTCTTCGGGGATGCAGGTATCGGTAACGCGGTTGTAGTGCTGCTCGAGCAGTTCCTGCTCCTGTTCTGGCGTCAGATCGCGCCAGTTCGGAATGCGCTTGTAGTGCGAGTGCGCCACCAGGTTCATGACATCTTCTTCGAGATTTGCGCCTGTGCAAGAGATGATGTGCACCTTGTCCTGGCGGATCATTTCCGCAAGTGATTTGCCGAGTTCTGCAGTGCTCATCGCTCCCGCGAGCGCAACGAGCATTTTGCCGCCACGCTCGATGAGATCCTCGTATGCACGGGCTGCCTCGAGCAGTGTAGCCGCGTTGAAGTGGCGGAAGTGCTCTTCCATAAAGCACGAGACTGGACCGCGCTCGATGCCCGACTCGGCAAGACCGACCGGATGCGGAACTGTCAGCTGCTGATGCACTGCTTGTGGATTCATGGCGCTCCTCCCGCCTGAAGATTGGTGGAACATACCGACCGAACGTTGTGCCCTCAAGGCTTGGAGGGCAGTAGCTCTCGGCTCTGCCGAACAAGTTGCAAAGTTACAAATGCACTCCGCCGGCACACTGGGTGCTCGCCACGCTCCAGCCCAATCATTGCAACGCACCGAAGCAGCAAGGAGCGCCATCTCGATCGTTTCGATGGTGGTGTTGCCACTGGCCAGGTGGCTACAGTATTTTGCAATTGGCTTCCCAATCGCAATGCGCTAGAACGACACACAGTTAGACCCCATGCAGCACAAGCTGGTCACCATCGAGCGGCACATTGCCGAGCAGCAGCAGCACTTCCCCACCGCGACGGGGGAATTTTCGCGCATCCTCCGAGATTTGACGTTAGCACTGCGCATCATCGCTCGCGACGTGCGCCGCGCTGGACTGACCGACTTGCTCGGCTCGACACGTGTTATCAACGTCCATGGCGAAGAAGTCCGCAAGCTCGATGAGCTGGCGCACGACGTCATCTTCCGCGCGATGGATCACGGCGGGCATCTCTGCGTAATGGCGTCGGAGGAAGCCGAAGGGTTGATCCACATTCCGTCGAACTACCGCCGTGGCAAGTACGTGATGGTCTTCGATCCGCTCGATGGCTCTTCGAACATTGATGCGAACATCACCATCGGCACGATTTTTTCCATCTATCGCCGCCTCGATGAATCGCTCGATACCCCAGGCACACTCGAAGACATCCTCCAACCAGGCTATCGCCAAGTCTGCGCTGGCTATGCCGTCTATGGCAGCAGCACACAGCTGGTCTATACCACCGGCATGGGTGTAGATGTCTTCACGTTCGACCCAACGATCGGTGAGTTTCTGCTTTCACATCCGCAGGTACGCATTCCTCCCAGTGGGACAATGTACAGCGTCAACGAAGGCAGCTACCACCTCTGGGATGAACGGCTGCGGCAGTACGTTGAGTACTTGAAAACACCGTCGGAGGATCGGCGCCGTCCCTATTCCCTCCGCTACGTGGGCACCGCAGTCGCTGACGTCCATCGCACGCTGTTCTACGGCGGGATTTTCATGTATCCCGGCAATCGAAATGCACCAGAAGGGAAGCTCCGCTTGATCTACGAAGTCAATCCACTTGCCAAGATCATTACCGAAGCAGGCGGGCGAGCCTCGGACGGATGCCGCGATGTGCTCACGATCGAACCAACCGACATTCACCAGCGAACGCCGGTGTTCATGGGAAGCTCCGAGGACGTTACCGAACTTGAACAATTCTTGCGCGGCGAGCATCCCTTCCAGCAGACACTCGCGCATGCGTAGCCCATTTCGGCAACTGGCAAAGGACTCTGCGATCTACGGCACAAGTACCGTCGTCCAACGGCTGCTGACGTTTTTGCTGACGCCGCTCTACACGAACGTGCTCGCACCGGCAGCGTTGGGAGACGTTGCGCAGCTCTACTCGCTCATGGCAGTAGCAACGGCAATCGCGACGTTTGGGTTTGAGCCTGCATTCATGCGCTATTGGGTCGAGCACCGTCCACCTGGCCAGGTGCTCTGGCACTCGCTCGTTGGCGTCGGTGCTCTAACACTGGGACTTGGAGGGGTGGGGATGCTCCTTGCACCAGCGATAGGAACGCTTCTTGCCCTCGAAAGCGCTGATGCTGCAGTGCTCGTGCGCTACGCGATCGGCATTGTTGCGCTCGATGCACTCGCTGCAATACCGTTTGCGCTGCTCCGCATGGAGCGACGCGCACGGACGTTTGCGCTGCTCCGCGTACTTGTTGTGACGCTCAACGTTGGGCTCAACGTGCTATTCGTTGCCCTTTGGCATTGGGGAGTCGAAGGCGTCATGCTCGCCGGCCTTGCGTCTTCCTTCCTCGGAGCGGTGATGGTACTGCCACTGGCGCTCCCCCACATGTCGCCGGGATGGAATGCTGGACTTGTCAAAGCGCTGCTCCGCTTTGGGCTACCGACGGTTCCGGCAGCGCTTGCTGCATTGGTTGTGCAAGTTGCCGATCGCCCCATCCTCGGCTGGCTTGCGGGTGCACAAGCCGTTGGGATTTACACAGCGAACTATCGGCTTGCAATCCCGATGATGCTGGCAGTGTCGGTCTATGAAACAGCCTGGCGCCCGCTCTACCTCCAGCATGCTAATGACCCTGCTGTCGGGGGACTGATCGCCCAAGCGATGCGCTACTTTCTCGCGGTGGCAGTGGTGCTCTATGCTGCGGTTGCACTGTTCATCGGCGACGTTGTTGCGATTCCCGTTGGGAGTGGCCACCTCATCGGTGCGGAATATTGGTCGGGGCTCGGTGTTGTGCCGATCGTGCTCGGCGGCTACGCGGCGCTCGGTATCTCGACGACGATGGCGGCGAGCATCCATCTTGCCAAGCGCACCGAACTCCTCTCGCTCGCCAACGGCGCAGCTGCAATTGCAAACGTTCTGCTCAATCTGGCGCTCATCCCTGTGCTCGGCTACATCGGCGCTGCATGGGCAACCGCTGGCGCCTACACCATCGGCACACTTGTCACCGCACTTGTCGCACAGCGCGTGCTGCCGATAGCATACCCATGGGCTGCGCTGGCAACGGCGGTGGGGACGGTCATTGCGCTCGGTGCACTCACGTCGCTGCTACCCCCGCACGGTGCTATTGGCGCCAAGCTTCTCGTTGTCGTGCTCGTGGGGCTCATCGCATGGCGTGTTGCTGGCAGGAAGCCGAAAATCATTGAACAACCACCGACTTCGTCGTCATCGAGCCGGTAGTGCCTGCGCGTTCGTCGAAGTGCCATACGAACGTGCGCGTGGGTGCGTCGGGCAGATGCTTCCGTGCTTGGCGCGGAGCAGCGCAGTCTATATTTGCCATCCGTTGTTGGAACGATCTGCAGAACATGGTGCACAATGCCACTTCGCTGCATTCCTGTTGAGGAGCTTTTTGCCAATCCTGCAATCGCGCAGGTCAGCATCGCACCGGATGGACGCTTTCTCGCCTGGCTGGCACCGCGAAACGGACAGCTCAACATCTGGCTCTACGACCGAACAACTGGGCACGGGCGATTTCTTACCGACCAGCGCGACCGCAGCATCCACGCCTTCGCATGGGGGAACGCTCGCACGATTGTCTTTGCACGCGATACCAACGGCGACGAGAACTACCAGCTCTACCTGCTCGATGTGCTTTCGGACGAGCCACCTCGGCTCTGCACCCCACCCGAAGGAGTGCGTGCCGAAATTCTCTCGACGTTGCCGCTTCGGGAGGACCGCATCTTGGTCACACACAACGGCCGGCAACGGGAAGTCTTCGACGTCTATGCACTCGATCTAGCCAGCGGGACACTTGAGCTCGTCGCAGAAAATCCAGGGGGTGTGGTCGAGTGGATCCCCGATCGCGAGGGGACAATCCGCATTGCGGTCCGCACCGATGGCGCCAATCGAACGCTGCTCTACCGGGAGCATGCGCATGAGCCATTCCGCGAGCTGCTGACGACAACGTTCCGCACAACACTTGAACCACTGCGGATTGCTGCCGATGGACGCCGCATCTACGTGCTTTCCAACCGGGGCCGAGACACTGCCGCGATTTACCTTTTCGACCCTGACACACTCCGCGAAGAAGAGCTGATCGCCGCAAGCGACACCTACGACATGCAGGGTCTGCTCTACTCGTACAAGCACGATCAACCGACTGCAGCGGCGTACGTTTCGTGGCGGCATGAGTACGTTTTCCTCCACCCTACGTGGCGTTCTCTCTGGGAGCATGCTGCCGAGCGTCTGCGCGCACAGCTCGGCGATGTTGCCGTACACGTGACAAGCTGGTCGCTCGACGAAGAGTGGTTCGTGCTGGCAGCATTGGGAGACACGCAGCCTGCTGCGTACTACCTCCTTTCCGCGTCCACTGGGGAACTGGTCGAGCTTGGGCGTGCGATGCCACATCTCGATCCAACCGAGCTCTCCCCGATGCAGCCAATCCAATATCGCGCACGCGATGGGATGCTCATCAGAGGGTACTTGACATTCCCGCGTGAGCATCGCAAGCCTCTGCCGCTAGTGGTCTTCCCACACGGGGGGCCGTGGACACGCGACGTCTGGGGTTTCAACCCAGCGGTTCAGCTCTTTGCCAACCGTGGGTACGGCGTCCTGCAGATGAACTACCGCGGCTCGACAGGCTATGGGCGCCGATTTTGGGAAGCATCGTTCAAGCAGTGGGGGCGGGCAATGCAGGATGACATCACCGATGGCATTCGATGGCTTATATCCAACGGCGTTGCTGATCCAGAGCGTGTCGGGATCGTTGGCGGCAGTTACGGCGGCTACGCTGTGTTGGCGGGGCTTGCATTTACCCCCGAGCTCTACCGCTGCGGTGTGGACATCGTGGGCGTTTCAAACCTGCTAACGTTCCGCCGTACCATTCCGCCCTATTGGAAACCACTCAACCAGATGCTCGACGAAATGATCGGCAGCCTCGAAACGGAAGAAGAGCTTCTCCGAGCGGTCTCTCCGGTCTTCCACGCCGATCGCATCCAAGCGCCGCTGCTGGTGTTCCAAGGGGCAAACGATCCACGCGTCAACAAAGCTGAGTCGGACCAGATCGTCGAAGCGCTCCGCTCGCGCGGTGTGCCGGTCGAGTACTACGTCCGCCAGGACGAAGGACACGGATTTGTTGGCGAGCAGAATCGCGTCTGGATGTACCGCACGATCGAGCAGTTTCTGGCAAAGCATCTCGGTGGGCGAACCTGCGATGGAACTGCGGAAGCTTCTCGGTGACCGAGTAGTCGAGCGGCTTGCATCGAGCCAGCGGTTTGCGGCGCTCACCGGCGCGGGAGTTTCTGCTGAAAGTGGCGTTGCAACATTCCGCGACCCCAATGGCCTCTGGGCACAGTTTCGCCCCGAAGAGCTGGCAAGCATGGAAGGGTTCCTCTCCAATCCTGAGCGTGTCTGGCAGTGGTATCAGTATCGCCGCCACGTCATCGAGCGCGTCCGACCCAATCCTGCGCACCGTGCGCTTGCCGAGCTGGAAACGCTTGTTCCAGAGATGACGCTCATTACACAGAACGTTGACCGCTTGCACCAGCGCGCTGGCAGCACACGCGTTCTCGAATTGCACGGCAACTTGGAAGAAAACCACTGCGCAGATTGTGGCCTGCCGTACTGCGACAGGATCAGCGATGAGTCACCGCCTCGATGCCCAGCCTGCGGAGGGCTGGTCCGGCCGTCGGTTGTGTGGTTCGGAGAGATGCTCCCCGCCGATGTGCTCCAGGAAGCAGAACGCACCGCTCGCCGTGCGGAGGTGTTCTTGGTCGTTGGAACATCAGCGGAAGTTTATCCAGCCGCAGCGTTGCCGTTTCTTGCCTGGGAGCATGGTGCTACCATCATCGAAGTCAATCCAACGCCGACGCCGGTAAGCTCGATTGCGCATGCGTCCATTCGGGAAAAAGCTGGCAGCGCACTCCCAGCATTGGTTGAACTCATCGCTGCGGTGCGGACTACCGACGGAATGGGATAAACCACACTTCCCCGACACTGAGCGTCACACTGAGCCGAAGGAATTCCTCGCGAACAGGCAAGCCGTTGCCCCGGAAACCACCGATGAGCGCTGCATCAATCATCGCAGCTCCGCCGAAGGGAATCTGCACGCCAACGCTTGCAGCATACTCATCCAGCGGAACCGAACCGATGACAACGGGGAGCCGCTGCATCGTCACCCCGCCGCTGACACTGAGCCGATCCTCAAACGAGGAGCCTGCTGCGCGGCTGCCGCGATACGATGCAGCAATGCTAAGGCGGTAGCTTTCGCCCGCGCGTCCAAGCGATGAGTAGCGGTACTGGAGCGCGCTCGTCGGCGACCATTCTCCATCGAGCGTCAGAAACCATCGGCGCACGCGGTAGGTGATCCCGCCGCCCACCGTCGCAGCCATCGGCGAAGAAAGCGAGGACGCAAACGACGTATCGAAGGTCGGCGTGGTCGAGCTTGGCGAAAAGCTTTGGTAATGGAGCGACCGCTCCACCTGGAGCGCGTCGAAGAGCGTCCCTGCCAGCCCGATGCAGAGACGGTCGCTCAGCTCGGCATAGACACCAAGCCGCCCGCCGAGCGTCGAAAGGCGATCGTTCTGCGTCGAGACTGCGCGTTGTGTCGCCTCGGCAGCGATGGATGTTTCCACCTGATCGCTGATAAGCCCAAAGCCGTAGAGAAGCGCACCCCCTGCATAGACACCTGGCACGATGCGTGCGGCAATGCCGGCATACGCGGTTGTCATGCCTCCCCCGCCGCGGTAGGTCGTTGTGCCATCGAGAACACCAACATCGGGCAACGTGATCTGGAAACGACGTGCGGAGGTGTAGTTGACCGAACTCGACGGGAAAACGCCAATGCTCGCGGCAATTTCTGCGCTGGTGTCAATGGCAAAGAGCAATCCTGCGCCGTCGAGCTTGCCGTTGTTCTGCGCGCGAACGGCACCACCTTGCTCGATGCGTTGTTGGTTGAAGCGATAGCCCCCTTGGATGCGCGTTGTTTTGACCAGCGGCCAGAGCGCCGGGTTTGCCAATCCGAAGAGGTAATCCGAGGGAACTGCGTAGGCTGCACTGCCCAGCCCTTCGTAGGCTGCGCCAAAGGTTGTCCGCTGCTGCCCGAGACCAAACGCGGTGTAGTTGGCGCCACCTTGTGCTGTGGCTGCAACTGCAGATGCAACGAGCAGGATGGCGACGCTGCGCACTGAATTCATCGTGGCGATCCAGGGCGTGGGATATACGTGACTGTCAGTCGTGGGCGGAGGCTATCGGGTGCAGTGGCACCCCAGAATGCAAGCCGCTCCAAGCGGAAGTTCCGCGAGCGGAGGAGCACCGTTCCGCGTCCCTGCTTCCGCTGGCGTAGATAGTCCACGAGCGGACCAATGTTCGGAACGATAAACCGTGCAGAGCCTGGCAACTGCCCGCCGACGAAACCGAACGATACGTTCGCTGTGCTGTCAACGTACGCAAGCTCCACCGTCGTCGGGATGCCGCCGTTGCCTGCAAGGCGCTGTGTGGTGTCGCTCGTCAGTGCCAGTTGTGCGTTGAGCACTGCATCCAGTGGTGGCAGCGCCGATAGATCGAGCGTCAGTGCTGCCTCGGAGCGTACCACCGACTGCACCGCGAGCAGTCCATCGCGTGGCGGCTCTGCATAGACGAACGTGGCGTCGTTGCCAGAAAGGACCAGCGCAGAGTCGAGCGTGCCGTTACTGCGGCGATAGACGAACTTCAGCCGCACCAGCTCGCCGACGGCGCTCCCAGTTGGCTGGGTCTCGAACTCTCGAACAACAGTCGAACTTGCCATCGGAACAAAGCCGATGCCGTAGATGCTTGCGCGGCGCGTGGTATCGGGCATTGCCTGGAGCCACGCAGCCAGCCGCGCGATGCCGTCCTGCGTCAGCGGTATCTCGACATCGCCGAGCGAATCTGCAAGTGGAATTTTTTGGCTACCATCGAAGACTGCAAGTGGCGTAGCCGAGAAATACTGTGGATTGGGAATTCCACCGCTTGAAAAAAGGTCGTACCATCGGGGTTCGATCACAACCTTGCCAGCACTATCGGTGCCGATCCACGATCGCTGGAGTTCATAAACGCCAAACGCAAGTACGTTGCTAATGCTGTCCCCGATAACGTAGCGATGGGGGCGGATGAGCAGCGAGGCGGAAACGATGTCGCCAGCAGTGATCCAGCCGAGGGTATCGGGCAACGTCGTAAAGCGCAAGAGCGTTGCAGCGTGAAGCTCAGGGGTACGGCCAATGAAGAGAATTCCTGCGTTGAAAAGGTAGCTCGGCGTCGAGATGCCCGCGGTGGCGACGATCATCGGGAGCTGAGTCGAAGTGACCTGCTGAGCGCGCGTGGTATCGTTGATCAGTGCCGAGCCGACTTCGGTCGGTGGCTCATTGCACGCAACGAGCACGAATGCCACAGCCAGTGCAGTTGCGACTGCTTTCATCGGCGAGCGAGGATTTCCCGGTAGATGGCTTCATACCGGCGAGCACTGGTTGACCACGAAAAGTCCTGGCTCATGCAATTCTGCACCAACACTGCCCAGTAGGTTGGCTTCCTGTAGAGTGCCAATGCCCGCTTGATTGCACTGAGGAAATCATCGGCCGCGTAGTTGCGGAAGACAAAGCCGGTGCCAGTCCGGGCATCAGGATCGAAATCTTCGACGGTGTCCACCAATCCGCCAGTCGCACGTACAATGGGGACGGTTCCGTAGACCATCGAGTACATTTGGTTGAGCCCGCACGGTTCATAGAGCGATGGCATCAGGTACATGTCCGCGCCTGCTTCGATAAGGTGCGCGAGTTCGTCGTCGAAGCCTGCGATGAACGCAAGCTTCCCTGGGTGCTTTGCTGCAAGCTTTTCGAGCGTAGCGCTCAGGGAGGGATCACCTTCGCCAAGCAGGACGACTTGGACACTTTCCCGAAGCAACGCTGGGAGCACCTCGACAAGGAGGGGAATCCCCTTTGCTTCGCCCAGCCGTGCAATGGTTGCCAGGATAGGGACTTTCTCCTCATGCGGAAGCTTCAAGCGGTCGCGGAGTGCTTTCTTGTTGAGCGCCTTGCCTTCTTTCCAGCTTGTCGAATCGAAATGATGCGGAATGAAGGGGTCTGTTTTCGGGTTCCAGTGGTAGGTATCAATGCCGTTGAGGATGCCCACGATATGGTGGGCACGAAAAAGCGAATGCAAGCCTCCACTGAGGACTTTGTCCTTGGTGATCTCTCTGGCGTAGGTTGGGCTGACGGTCGTAATCGCGTCGGCAAATTCCACGCCGGCTTTGGTGAAGTTGAGTTGTTTAGCGTGGGTAATTCGGGGATAGACTTCCTTCGGGAGCCCTGTTTTTTCCAGACTTGTGGCGGGAAAAACGCCTTGGTCGGCTGCGTTGTGGATCGTAAAGACCAAGCGCGTGTTTGCAAACTCTTTTTTGTGCATTGTCCGGATGTACGCGCCGATGAGCCCTGTCTGCCAGGCATTGCAATGGATGATATCGGGGAACCACCCCAGGAGAAGGCACGTGGTCACCACAGACCGATCGAAGAAGATGAAGCGCTCGTCGTTGTTATATGGCTCCCCGGTGATTGGGTCAGCATAGAGACCTTTCTTAGAGTCGAAGTATGTGTAGTTGGTCGTGACATAGGCCTGGACTTTCGTCCGAGGATTTTGCATCGAGGAGGATTTGATCGTTGCAAGCTCGACGGTTTCGCCAACAGCGATTGGCACTTCCTTGAGGCGGTTGATCTCATGGATGCGATTGCGGCGTTCGCTGACGTTACCATACTTTGGTAGCATGACGCGGACGTCGTGACCAAGTTCGCGGAGGGCGATAGGAAGCGCGTGGGAGACGTCTGCTAATCCACCAGTTTTTGCGAAGGGATAAACCTCGCTGGAGACAAAAAGGATACTCAACGGACGATCGGGCATGCGTATGTCCGCCTCGCAATCAGTGAAACGGGAACATCCTCGAACCCGCTGGCATGTGTGCCAGCCTGCTGCCTGGCAGCAGTGGGCAAGTACTCAACAGTGCAAAAATACGGAACCTTCAACGGGTTGCCTGAGCTCGCACGCAAATACCGTGCAACTGAAAAACAGCGCACAGAATCACCCACAGAAGCGTTGCTTCTACAATGTTCCTGCATACCTGCACATGCATCGGTGGTGTTTGGTTCTCACGCATTTTTTGTGTACATTTGTGTTAGCAGTCATGGCACTAACCAACGATGGCAGATGGTGAAGCATTTCATTCTAAAACAGGTATTGCACAAGCTCACCGCCGCAGTGTTTGCATTTGTTCTCTGCTCCAGTCAAGCTGCGGCGTACCGTGATGGCATTTCTGGCCGAACGCAGATTGGCTGTGGGGGTTCAACTTGCCATGGATCACAACCCAGTACAGCAACTACAATCACGCTCATCGGCGATCAGACGGTTGATCCCAACACAGTGAACACATTCACCCTTCAAGTGCAGCACTCGAGCCAGGCATCGGCAGGATTCAATTTAGCAGCCTTCGACCAGAATGGACAGCCGGCCGGGACGCTACAGTACCCTTCAACGGAGAATCCTTACGTCAAGCTTCTCAATGGTGAATTGACACACCGCAATCGGCGAACCATGTCCGGGACGCCCCGCACCGCTAAGTGGCAGGTGCAGTGGCGCTCGCCATCCCAGCCAGGCATCTATACAATTCGCGCCGTCGGGAATGCAACCAATTCGGATGGTCGCGCAAACGCGATTGATGAGTGGAATTACCTTCCACCTGTGACCATTGTAGTTCGAGGAATCATTGTGACGGCACCTGCACAGTCCATGACGGTTTGTGCAGGAGATACGATCACGCTCGAGTGGACAAGCTATGGCATCACCTCGACGAGCATTTCTTACTCCACCAACAACGGCACATCGTGGACGACCATTACAGCAGTTGACACAAAAGACGGCACCAATAGATTCCGCTATCCCTGTCCGACTTCGATAAACTCGCAGTTGCAGTGCCGCTTCCGTCTGATGAACGCAGACAACGACTTGGTTTACACCGACACCCCAGACTTGACAATTGTCCCCCGCACGACCATTCGCACGCAACCAACATCACCACCGGCGCAATGTGAAGGCGGGAGCGTCTCGCTTTCCATCACTGCCAGTGGTGGCAATCTCCGCTACCAGTGGAAGCTCAATGGCACTGCGATACCGGGAGCTACAGCACCGCAATTGCAACTATCCAATTTGCGAGTCGATCAATCCGGCAACTATCTCTGCGAGGTTACTGGCGCATGCGGGAGTGTCACAAGCAATGCTGTGACGCTTACCGTCAAACCAAAGCCAACGATCACCAGCCAATCTGCCGATACAACGATCAGTGCGGGAGGACGATTGGAACTCTACGTCGTCGCTACACCCGACACGGGTTGCACGTACCAATGGTACAAGAACGGTGCCCCCATCAGCGGCGCAACGGGCAGCAGGTACATCCTCGAGTCAACATCCACTGCGGATGCAGGCACCTATGCCGTCCAGGTCAGCAACGCATGTGGAACAGAAGAATCCGCCCCAATCCGCGTACAGGTTAGCCCTGCTGTCTCGGTCGAGGATGGCGCTGCAACCATTGGCGCTCGCCTCTACCCTCAGCCTGCGGTACATCGCGCAGTGATTGAATCGCCGCTGCCGATTACGCACATTGTTGTCTACGACGCTCATGGTCGCTTGCTCCGCCGTCTCGAATGCCAAACGACTGATGCATCGAAGGTGGAACTTCCTCTGCAGGACGAACGCGGCAGCTGGCTCCCGCACGGTATGTACCTTGTCGGCTGCCTGCTCGGCTCCCCTGCGACAGCGTCATGTCAAGCTCCCAACGCAACGAGCTGTATTGTGTGGCTCCGCCTTCTGATCGAATAGCATGTCGAGTGCAACGGAGCGATGCGAAGTATCGTTGGAATGCTCCTTTCAATGTTTCACCTCTAGTTGAGGGACCAATGACGCGCACGTTCGCCGCTCTTTCTACCCTGCTGCTCGCAGTAGCTTCTGTAGCATGGGCGTATCCTTCCGGGATTTCTGGTCAGACCACCGCAGGCTGCACGTGCCATAGCACCTCACCATCGAGCGCGACGTCGCTCAGTTTGAGTGGCCCGACCACGGTTAACCCAGGTTCGACGAGCACGTTCACCCTCACGTTGCAGAATAGCTCGCGACCATCAGCGGGCTTTGACTTGGCAATCGTCAATTCAAATGGACAGAACGCTGGCACACTCGGCACCATCAGCGGACAACTGACGCAGATCATGAGCGGAGAGCTCACGCATACGCAACCAAAGTCGCTCAGCGGTGGAAGCGTCTCCTGGCAGTTTACCTGGCAAGCTCCATCAACGCCTGGTCCCTACACCGTCCGCGTAGCTGGAATGGCAGTCAATGGCAACGGAAACAATGACCCTAACGATCAGTGGAATTTTCTGCAGAGTGTGACAGTCATCGTCAAAGGAATCACCATCACCGCCCCGATGCCATCGCAAATCCTGTGTGCTGGCAGTAGCGTGACGCTTCAGTGGACGAGCTACGGCATTAGCTCCGTCGTCGTCTCGATCTCCAGCGATGGCGGCGGCAGCTTCACACCCGTTGGAACGCTCAGCTCCCAAGATGGGCAGAACTCACAGTCGTTTACGATTCCTTCGACACTCCAGCCGGGCAACCAATATCGCATCCGCTTGAGCGATGCTTCGGACAACACGATTTCGTCAACCACGCAGAACCTTACGCTGGCGGCGCCAACGAGCATCACCGCTCATCCGCAGAATGCCTCTGCATGTGAGGGTAGCACCGTCAGCTTCAGCGTTACAGCCTCAGGATCGAATCTTTCGTATCGCTGGCGCCGCAATGGCACTGATGTTCCCGGCGGGACGGGAGCAACACTGACAATCACCAATGTTACCCAAGCGCAGGCAGGATCGTACGATTGCGTCGTCAGCGGTGCATGCGGACAGCCCGTCACGAGCAATTCCGCAACGCTCACAATCAATCCGCAGACGACAATCACGGCACATCCACAATCCGCAACTGTGTGCCAGGGTGCATCAGTGACGTTCAGCGTCACTGCCACTGGCTCGAACCTCCGCTACCAATGGCGGAAAGGAAGCACTGACATCGCCGGAGCAACCAGTGCGAGTTACACCATCGCCACCGTCGCACTTGCCGATACAGGGTTCTACGCATGCGTCGTTACCGGTGACTGCGGCGCACCGACGAGCAATCAAGCGCAGCTCCAGGTAGCGATTCCACCCGCAATCACGACACAACCATCATCACAAACGCGCTGCGAAGGTGATACGCTCGTCCTTACCGTCGGTGTGAGCCGCACGATTGCGAACGCCTACCAATGGAAGAAAAACGGCGTCTTGCTCAACGACGGTGGCCGCATTCAAGGTACTCGCACTGCGACACTTCGCATCACAGGCCTAACAACCGACGACGCCGGCAGCTACACGGTCGAGATCACCAACACGATCTGCCAAGCATCGGTGACCTCGAATGCAGCACAGGTCACAGTCACCGCCAAACCCGTCATCACTGCCGAACCAGAATCCAAGACCGTCACACGGGGCAGTGGTGTAACGCTCACCGTGACTGCGTCCGGCGATGGGCTGGCGTACCAATGGTACCACAACAATCGTGCAATCCCTGGTGCAACAGCAGCAACCTACACTATCGCCAGCGCAACAGACTCCGATGCGGGAACGTACTACGTCGCGGTCTCGAATAGCTGTGGCTCTGTCAACTCCCGCCAGGTAGCCATCACCGTTACTGATCAGCCAACACCGGTGCTGGAGCTATCGAACGCAGCGATAACGTTCCCCTCGCTTCGCACCGGCGTCCAAGAACAGGCTCGGATTGTGCTCTACAACCGTGGCACTGCTCCTCTCCAGGTAACAGATGCCACCATCAGTGGCACTGGAGCTTCAGTGTTTGCACGAACGCTCACATTGCCAGCAACGATACCGCCAGGCGATTCGCTCGTCGGGAGTGTAACGTTTGCCCCAACAACGGAAGGCGACTTCACTGCTGTCCTGACGGTAACGAGCAACGGCGGCGAGCGGAGTCTCCAACTTCTTGGGAATGCATTCGTGCGCGCTATAACGCCTGCATCGGCGCGCTTCGACACCACAAACGTTGGCGAGCAAACCGAATCGGCGTTTGCAGTCTGTAATCAGACAGGGGTCGAGATCACCGTTGACTCTGTAGTCCTCGGAGGCGATGATGCCACTGCGTTCGAACTTCTCCCAGGCGCATGGCAAACGCAGATCCGCCAACTTTCTCCCCAAAGCAGCACGTGCCCCGAAGTGCCGATTCGCTTCCATCCTGTGCGAGCAGGAACTCACCGCGCAACGCTGACCTTCTACTGCCATCAACGAGGCGTTGCATTCGAAGACGTAACTGTGCTCCAGGCAGAAGCAATTGAGGGCACCAGCGTTGCCGACTCTGAAGCCGGCGGCATTTCCATTCATCCGAACCCAGCGACTGATGCTGCGACAATTGAACTTGGCAACCAGCGTGGCACGATCCGGATCGCTGATCTGCGTGGAGGCATGGTGCTCGAAACGGTCGCACTCGGCAGCTACCGATGGGATACAACCGATCGGAGCGGTCGCACGGTGCCGGCTGGCATCTACGTGGTCAGCATTGTTCTCGACGGCGGCCGGCAGGTTACGCTGCCTCTGCTGATCGTGCGATAGTCGTAAACGCTGTGCGTGCATGGGACCGTCGCGGCACTCACGACTTGGTGGGTGCCGCGACGCCATTAGCGCAGATTCGTCCAACTCCCTGCGTTATACGCTTCGATGCCGACTTGCGTTGCCATCGCAGTGGCTCTTCCAGAGCGATTGCCAGACGCACAGACGAACACCACCGGTTTGGCGTTCTTCTTGAGGGAATCGAGATGCCGCGGAAGCTGGTCGAGTGGAATATTCCGCGAGCCGCGGACGTGCCCTGCAGCAAACTCACCGGGTGTGCGAACATCTACCAGCAACGCACCCTTGGCCAAAAGTTGCTTCGCCTCGTCGGCTGAGACAGTGCTGTTACCTCCGAAGAGCCATCGAAAAAACATCGAACATCATCCTGCAGTGTTGTACATTTCAAACCAAGTGTGATGCAGCTGGATGCGAAACGATTCACCCTTGGAACCAGAAGCATTGCTGTTGCAGTTTTGCAGACGAAGATATGTTTCCCCGTGCTTCGATGAGCGATGAACACTATGCGAGAGCGCTTGATAGCTGCGTTGGAAAGTGCAGCTGACGCCCTCGACCGAGGCGAGCGCTATGAGTGGGGCCACGTCGGTCGCTGCGCAGTCGGGCACGTCGTCCAGCGCTTGGCTTCGATGAGCGATCGCGAGATCTTCGCTGCGTTCGAGCGTACCGTCGGCCAGTGGCGCGAGCATGCGGCGGAGTACTTCGACGCTGCCGTTGGCGATGAACCGCTGGCTACGACGGAATCGCAGCGGGACTGGTGCGCCACTGCTGGCAGGCCGCTGGCGGAGATCTATCGGCTCTTCCACGCTGCTGGCGTGGACGCGGCGGCCATCGGCCACATGGAATTTCTCAGCGACCCTCGCGTCCTGGCAGAGATACCGCCCCCAAAGCGATGGAAGCTCCGCCGCAGCGACCCCCACGATGCAGCGCTCTACCTGCGCACCTATGCCCGCGTGCTCGCATCGGAACGTACCAGCACGAGCACACGCGACTATTCACCAGAGAGCGTGTAGTAACCACCGCATGCGGCTACGTGCCTGCATCGCGCAGGAGGCTTGCTCCACACTCACTCGGCAGCCTTAGTGGTATGCTCGACGAAGGGCTTTACCAGATTGAGCAGTTCCATCGGGAAGATAAATTTCGTCGAAGGACTTGACCCCACGGCCTTGAGCGCTTCGAGGTATTGCAGACTCATCGTTTTGCTATCGAGTGTGCGCGCAACTTCGAAGATTTTCTCCAACGCAAGTGCGTACCCTTCGGCTTGGAGAATCGTTGCTTGGCGTTGCCCTTCTGCTTGCAAAATTGTTGCTTGGCGCTGCCCTTCCGCTTTGAGAATTGCCGCCTGCTTTTCACCCTCAGCGACGGTGATTGCTGCCTCCCGCTTCCCGGTTGCCTCTGTCACGAGTGCTCGACGATCGCGCTCAGCGGACATTTGGCGGCTCATCGCATCTTGGATCTCGCGCGGTGGGAGAATCTCGCGAATCTCAACGGCTGTTACCTTCACACCCCAACGCCCAGTGACTTCGTCGAGCTTCTGTCGGAGCGTTTCGTTGATGTGTTCGCGCTTGGAAAGCACATCGTCGAGCACAATATCGCCAACGACCGCACGGAGCGTCGTCGTTGCGATCCCTTGCGAGGCCATGCGGAAGTTCTGCACCTGGATGACGCTCATCTCGGGATCGATGATCTTCATGTAGATGAGGAAGTCAATCGCGACCGGTGCGTTGTCTTTGGTAATGCACGTCTGCGAGGGAACATCAATGACCATCTCGCGAAGGTCCGTCCAGATGGGCTTATCAACAAACGGGATGAGCAGCACAAAGCCCGGCCCACGGGTGCCAATGCTTTTCCCAAGTCGGAGCACGACAATTCGCTGATACTCCGGCACAATCTTGATCGCCCTCGAAAGAAGCCACAGCCCGACGATGATAATCAGCACGACGACGACCGCATCCATCCCTACGAGCTCCATGGTGAGTGATTTGCAGAAACGTCAAACATCTCCGTAGAGAAGCCGAGCAAATATACACGCTCTGCTGGTGGAGTACTAGCTGCGGTGCTCGACGCTGTGTGGTGGCAGTGCTCGCACCTGGAGAATCATTCCCTCAATTCCGATCACCTCGATAGGCTGCCCTTCGACGATCGGTTCCGTGCCGACGTTTTGAGCACTCCACTCCTCGCTATTGACCAGCACTGTCCCAATCGGCGACAGCCGAGTCTTTGCGATGCCCCGAGCGCCGATGATGCGCTCGACGCCACTCCGCGGAGCGCTGCGCTGGGATCGGAGCACTGCACGCGCAACGACAAGACCAACGAAGACGAACATCGCCGCAATCGCCGCGACAAGCCAGCCGCTAACCGAAACAACGGGTAACGACGGCGATGGAACCGACGGCGGTGAAAAAAGAATCAGCGCTCCAACAACGAATGCGATCGCTGCCCCAATTGCGAATGCACCGACACCCGGCGTGTAAAGCTCAACAACCAGCAGAATCGCTGCAAGCACCAGCAGCAAGATCCCTGCCCAGTTGACCGGCAAACTCCCCGTTGCCATGAACCCAATGATGAGCAATATCGCGCCCGCGATGCCTGGCCCAAACGAACCCGGCGTGTAGAACTCGATGACAATCCCCAAAAAACCAAGCGAGAGCAGCAACAGCGCAATGTTCGGATCGGTGATCGTGTGGAAGAACCGCTCGAGGGCAGACATCGGGAATTCTTCGATGCGTGCGCCGCTGAGCACAAGGGTGCGCTCGCCGTTCGTTGTGGAGACAGTGCGGCCATTGAGCTGAGCGAGCAGATCGCTGCGGTCGCGTGCGATGATCTCGATGACGCCACTATCGAGTGCTTCGCGTTCGGTGAGCGAAACGCTCCGCCGGACGGCATCTTCGGCCCAGCGGACGTTACGTTGCCGTAGGGCAGCAATCGCGCGGATGGTCGCCATTGCGTCGTTGGTAACTTTTTCGTTCATCACAGAATCCATCTGCCCTTCACCGAGTGCAACTGGGTGAGCTGCCCCGATGTTTGTCCCTGGCGCCATTGCTGCAACGTGTGCGGCAAGTGTGATGAACACCCCTGCCGATGCGGCACGCGCTCCCGATGGCGCAACGTACACAACCACCGGAACGGGACTGCTGAGCATTGCCTGGACCATCTCCCGCATTGCGCGATCGAGTCCGCCTGGGGTGTTGAGTTCGACAATGACGCAGGCAGCGTTCCGTTCCTTGGCGGTATTGAGCGCCCGCTCCAAGTAACTTGCAGTAAACGGATTGATGACACCGTCAATCGTCGCTACCATCACGAGCGACTGCGCAGCTGCTCCATGTGCCGCAAGCAGCAATCCCAATGCCCATCCTACCAGCCGCATCGCGACACAACTCCAGCGTTGAAACTTCATATGTGCTTCGGCGCGTTGCCGACCGCTGCGTTGCGCAGCTACGTCGCCAGCAAATTTACTTTCCCCCAGCGTGGGAAGCCAGATACCACACGACAACGACAATGCCCGCCATCATGAGGACCGCATAGCTCTGCGCGTAACCGGTTTGGAGTCGGCGCACGCGTTCGCCGAGACGCCCGATCACGCGTGCTATGCCATTGACGGCACCATCAACGATGCCAACGTCCGTAATTCTCCAGAGCACCCGCACAGAGAGGTGGTAGATCGGGTCCACGACGAGCGCGTAGTACACCTCGTCGAGGAAGTACTTGTGCCACAGCAAGCGATAGACTCCCTGAAAACGCTCGGCCAGTGCCGCTGGACGCGTGCTCTCGCGATAGTAGAAGGTCCTTGCCAGACCAATTCCGCCAAGTGCGATTGTGAGCGAAATCCCCATCAGCACGTATTCAAGCGTGTGCGAAGCATGAATGCTTTCGCGGTGGAGCATTGCCACACCCGGTGCAAAGATTGGCTCCAGCCAATGCTCTAAGACGTTCGGTATTGCAGTCCCCCCGAGCGCTTCTGGGATGCCGAGCAATCCTCCGACTGCAGAAAGCACCGCCAACACCACAAGTGGTACGGTCATTACCGCTGGCGACTCATGCGGCTGATGATGGTGATCGAACCGCTCGGTGTTGTGAAAAACCAAGAAGTAGAGGCGGAACATGTAGAACGCCGTGCAGAATGCCGCAGCTACACCGATGGCCCACAGCCATGGCCCGCCGTAGAGGAACGCGTTCCAGAGGATTTCGTCTTTGGAAAAGAAGCCGCTCAGCGGGAAGATGCCCGCAATCGCAAGCGCTCCAACAAGGAACGTCCAATGCGTGCGCGGCATGGAGCGCGCCAAACCTCCCATTCGCTCAATGTTCTGCTCGTGATGGAGCGCATGGATGACCGACCCCGCACCGAGAAAGAGTAGCGCCTTGAAGAACGCATGCGTCATAACGTGGAAGACGCCAGCGGTGAACGCACCTACTCCCAGCGCAGTGAACATGTAGCCCAATTGCGAGACGGTCGAGTACGCCAGCACTTTCTTGATGTCCGTTTGCACAAGACCGATCGTCGCTGCGAAGAACGCTGTTGCAATCCCCACTGCTGCCACGACAGCCATCGCGTCCGGTGATGCAGCAAAGAGCACGTTCATCCGCGAGATGAGGAATATCCCGCTGGTGACCATCGTTGCGGCATGGATGAGCGCAGAGACTGGTGTCGGACCAGCCATCGCATCTGGAAGCCAGACTGCCAGCGGGATCTGTGCGGATTTCCCTGTGCATCCGAGAAAAAGACCCAGCGCAATGAGCGTGAGAACGTGTGGCGGAATCACCGTCCCTGCCATGACAGCACTGGCAATCTCCTCGTAGCGAAGAGAGCCGGTGTAGAGCACAAGGAGGAACATCGCCACGAGCATACCGAAATCGCCGATGCGGTTGACCACGAACGCTTTCATCGCTGCTTCTCCTGTCCATCGGATACGGACGCCTTCGAACTGTTGATCCCACCAAAAGCCGATCAGCAGGTACGAGGCTAATCCTACCCCTTCCCAGCCGAGGAACGTCACCAGGAGATTGTCGCCCAAGACCAAGTTGAGCATCATGAAGATAAACAGGTTCAGGTAGGCAAAGAACCGCGCGAACGAACGGTCCCCATGCATGTAGCCAATCGCATAGACGTGGATCAAGAACCCGACGCCTGTGACAATCAGGACAAACAGTGCCGAGAGCTGATCGAAGCGCCATGCAAGTTCCACGCTGAAATCTCCCGCAGCAATCCACGGGTAGAGCCGTAGCACAAGCGTTCGACTTTCGGCTGGACGCCCAAGGAGCTCAACCAGCAGCCACACCCCAACGGCAAAGCTTGCGCCGACGGCAGCGGAGGCAAGTGCACCGATCCGTGCTTCGGAGCCAAGGCGGCGCCCACCAAGACCGGTGAGCAGAAATCCAACGAGCGGGAATGCAACGATCAATCCGATTAGTTCAGCCATTGCCGATTTCCAGGTAGAAGTTCACACTCACCATCACGCGCCGCGTGCCGCTATGGCGTTCGCGGTGCTGCATCGTCGAATTCTTCGTCGTGTTCGTAGTCGAAAAAAATGCGTTCGAACGGCAGTTCGACCGATTCGAAGCGAATGCGGAGCGTTTCGTCCACGATCATCATCGCATTGCGCTCGACCTTGATCCAGTCGGTTCGCCGCGCCGTGATTGGCTCCGAGGCGATGAGGACCATCACTGGACGCTTGCCTTCAGGCGCCGGCTCGACAATGCATCCTTCGACCTCCGCGTTATAGCGCCGACCGAGTGCGTAGTAGAGCGAGGCCGGTTGCACATCGGGATTGCTTGTGTAGCGCAGCGCAACGATGCTCGTCCCATTGGTGAGCGCAACATTCAGGTACGAATGCTCCCGCACGCCGGCCTCGATGAGCAGTGTGCTCAAATCGTCGAGCGCGCGGTGGAGCGCATAGACCATATCGTTACACGTGACATCGCCCCAGGGATCTTCGATGTGATTCAAGATCAGCCCAAAGAAGTGCTCCGAATCTGTCGAACCGAGAATTGCATCGTAGGCAACGTCGCTGAGCATGCGGAGCAACTTGCGCCGTATCTGGCGGAAGCCGCCGATCATGCCGTTGTGCATGAACATGAGCTTACCGCACATGAATGGGTGCGAGTTGACCTCCTCGACCGGGAAGCCAGGCGTTGCTGCACGGATGTGCGCAAAGATGAGCGGTGAATAGATCTTCCGCGCCAGATTGCGGAGATTGGCGTCGCTCCAGGCTGGTTTGATCGAGCGGAACACGCATGGCTCACTATCGAGCTCGGGAACGTACCAGCCAACGCCGAAGCCATCGCCGTTGACAGCTACGGACATTTCCCCAGCGTTGACGCTCTGCGCGACCACGAGCGAGTTCCGTGGTTTGTAGAGCAGATCGTTCGCCAGGATCGGCGGTCCAATGTAGGCAACAAAACGGCACATCCGAAACGTCTTCCGCGGTTCGTTTGCCTGGCACCGTCACGCAGGCTGCACATGCGCAGCAGACTGCAAGCTCGGTGCGCGAAAAGTATGCCGAAAATACGAAGGTGCCTGGCGCACTGGCGAATAGTGAGCTGGCATTGATAATGCACACTACGCTCAGATGCTCGGAATTCCGCACCAGTCAGCACGAGTGCCAACCATACAGCGATCCCAGTGTCGGCTTACCTTCGACGCCTCTACCGTTCCTAACTTCGCGCATCGTTTCCCGACGTTGCACGCGATGCCGCGCATCCAGGACCATCTCCCGAAACTTTCGTGGGTTGCTGCCGACAAGCTTCTCTTTGTGCTCTACGGCGGAATTGCAATTCTGCAGATACGGGCGCTGCCGCCGGCTGAATACGGACTCTACGCACTGTTGGTGAGCATCCAAACGTGGATATTCGTCGTGGCCGATGGGCTGCTGCTCCAAGGTGTGATCCAATTCGGTGCTGATCGGACCATGCGCCCAGTGGTTGATGGTACAGTGGCGGTCCTCTACACCATCGTCATTGCGGTCATCGTTGCGGCGATCGCTGTAGCGCAGCCTGCATTGCGTCAACTCTTCGGCGAACCTCGCTTTGCTGATGTTGCCCGGCTGGAAATCATCTTCTGCGCAGTCACGATCCCTCGCACCTTCTGCCTTCGGCTTCTGATGCGCGACATTCAATCGCGACAAATTTTTTGGATCAACGCTGCGTGGCTCGGCACGATGACGCTTGCAACGGTGCACGGGATTACTGCGGGCTGGCTCGGTTCCTTCGAGTCACTCGCTGCAATTGCAATCGGTGGGATGGCGATCAGCTCTGCCGTGGCTGCAATATTGACCCGCGGCATCCTAAGGCCAATGCGGTTTCGGAAAGACCAAGTCAAGCCTTTGCTACATTTTGGCGCACGCCAGATGACCGCAAGTGTCATTCACACCAGTGTTCGTCAGCTCGATGTGGCTCTGGCACAGACGTTCTTCGGCACCGCAGCTGTTGGGGTCTACCAAGCAGCAAAAACGATTTTCCGCTTTTTCGAACTCGGCCTCGATGCAGCCACAAGCGTTGTGTACCCAGCAGCGGTGACCTACCATGCAAGCGGCGACTGTGCTGCGCTCGACACGGTCACGAGCAAGGCAATTTCTACACTGACTGTTGCGTACGTTGCTGCGACCGCGGCAGTCTGGAGTGCTGGCGACGCCATTGGGCTTGTGCTCGGGAGCCGCTACGCAGCAGCAGCGGGCATGCTCCGGACGCTCAGTTTGGCAAGCCTTGTCATGCCGCTTGGAATGACCGGTGTGGTGTTAGTTGCTGCCGGTGCAATCGCGGTTCATGCACGGATAACGGTTCTTGCAGCAGTGGCTGCGTTCGCATGGTTTTTGGCGAGCGGAATCCTCCAGCGATGGGAACTGTTTCCTGTCGGCATCGTTGCGTACTACGCAGTGCTTGGCGCTGGCGATTGGTGGGCATTCCAGCGCCGGAACGTCGGCGTCCTCCGATTGAGCGACCTGTGGCGGATTCTTCCGGATACATGGCGATTTCTCCGGAAACGATAAATTCGTATGGGAACTCATCGAGGAGATGCCCCAGTATTTGGCGCCGCCTATGGCTGTTGTTCACTTGTGGGTCGAATTGCGATGAAGCGAATGTGCTTCGTTCTACTGGCATTGCTCCTGCATGCGCTCCCGAGTGGCGCTCAGCCAGTGCAAATGCAGGTGATCCTTCGCAATCCTGCCCCGGGAGCACTCCCAGTGTGGGCAGCCGACCCGAGCATCGTCCAAATCATACTCCGGAACACCACAGCGACTGCTTATGATGGGGCTGTAGTCTCGTTTGAAATTCGACGTCTGCCAAGTCAGTCGGTCGTTGCCCGCAGCAAAGATTTCCACCCGCAGCAACCCCGCTTCTCTATCCCGCCGAATGGAACGCTCGTGCTCAACGGCCCGCAGATCATCCATGAAAGTGCGATCAAACTTGAGGATGAAACGCTCCGACAGCAAGCCCAAGCGACTGGTCAACTCCCCGAAGGTGACTACGAGTTCTGCGCCCGGCTGCTCGATGCCACAGGCCGCGAGATTGGCAGCACTGGGGCATTCTGCCCACGCACGACGGTGATGCTCCCTGATCCGCCGATGCTCCTGCACCCACGCAACGACAGCACTCTTGCACCAGGCGCAACGCCGATGTTCGTTTGGGCACCGGTGACGGGGTCGCTTGTGCCAATTACCTACACCCTCCGCGTTGCACCGTTGCTGCCAGGACAGGCACCGCTGGATGCGTTACGCTACAATACACCTGTGCTCAACGTCAGCGGCTTGGTTGCTCCGCTCTACCAGTACGTTCCGACCGATATTCCCTTCGCTGCTTTCCCTCAAGCGGTGGGTTTTGTCTGGCAAGTCGAGGCGCTCGGGCCCGATGGACGCCCAGCGACGCGGAACAACGGACGCAGCGAAATCTTCCGCTTCCGATTTGCCGATACGCACTCCAGCCTTCTGCCACGGGACTCTTCGCAACGCTCTACCGCCGGCACCAGCGGCGACACAGCGATTGGAACATTGGGCACACCGTCACTGCCCCCAAGTGATACAGGATCGCTCATCCGCCGCATCGAACTCCCTGGAGGCTTCCGAATCGTGCTCACTGCTGCAATTGCTTGTAGCACGGCAACCTGCACAATCAGTGGCAGCGGTTCGCTCTACATCCCGCTGCTCGATGATTCCGTTAGCGTGACGTTTACCGGCATTACCGTCCGCCGTCCCAGCGCATCCGGGGATGCACAGCTTATCAGCGGCGCTTTCACTGTGCCGATCTATGCTTCTCGACAGTTCGGACTCCTCACGCTATACATGCAGCAGCTCGAGATCAGCCCAACACGTGTACTGCTCGACGGTGCATGGCATACGCGGTGGAGTGATTGGGGCTGGGCATGCAGCACCGCCGATAGCATCAGATTCCGTGTTCCGCTCACAACAACGGGGATCAGCCGCCACCAGCTTGCACTCCCAGTCCCCTGGCAGTGCACTGGCGATGGACTGCTCATCGGCCCGTGCATCGCACTGCGGCTGGATACGCTCGACGCCAGTGTCGCAGTAGATACCAGCCGTCGGCCGCCAGCAATAAGCACATCACTGTTTGCAAGCGGTTCTGTTGAGCTGCCCTGCTTAGTCATGGGCGGTCAGCCGGTTCGCGGCAGCCTCCGACTACGCCTCGACCGTGGCAAGAGCGATCTATTAGCGCTCCTAATCACACGACTTCGGGATGTACGACCGTTTGGCGCTCCGCTTTCCTTCGATGCTGATACAGTCGTCGTGGACTTATCGAGCGAGGCGAACCCAGCCGCATTCCCTCCAGCAGAGGTTTGTCAGAATCCGGCTTGGAGTGATCCACGGTGGCGGGGGGTGTACGTCCCTGCCCTGCGCGCGCGCATCGCAATCGGGGACGATACACTCCACAGTCGCTTTGCGGCAATCTTTGACCAGGGGAGCGGACGACGCCATGCAGTGACATTCTTCGCCCGGCTAAGCTCGACCGACACGATCAAGGTCGGCGGATTTGGGATTCGGCTCGATTCGGCCACGGTTCGGATGTGCCAGGGAGTTTTGCAGAGTGTCTCCGCGCGGGGGACGGTGCTCATGCCACCTTCTCTCCAGCGGCCCTCCAGCTGGGGGGCGCTCGATAGCATTCGCGTCCGGCTCAGTGGCTACGATGATGGAAGTCGCTGGCGGTGGAATGCTACGCTCGACATCCGCGGTGGTCTTTCGCTCCGCTTTGGCTCGCTCGCCGAACTTATCCTCCGCGATGGGACTATCGAGATTCTCGATCCACCGCAGGGTGGGCGACGCGGCTACATCGAGTTTAGCCATCTGCAGCTGGAAGCACCGGCAGACAACCCGACTGGAACCGCTGACTTCTACGGACTCCGAATTTGGAACACTGGCCAAATCGAACTCGAATCTGCTGAGGGATGGCTCGATATTTCCCGGTGGGCACGGCTAAGTGTCGCAAATCTGACGATTCAAGCACAAG
>Ga0209478_1000093_pt1 | contig 193938 bp, 180 predicted proteins | sample DewCreD2012metaG_5_FD_184109 | JGI IMG/M metagenome (GOLD analysis project Ga0209478, IMG submission 184109) | Hot spring sediment bacterial and archeal communities from British Columbia, Canada, to study Microbial Dark Matter (Phase II) - Dewar... ...
CTCATTACACCTTCTCGAAAGCCCTCACGGACCTCTATGCCGATTCGGCTATCTCCAGCGTCGCCTTCTCGACGCAGCGCAATCGGCGGATGGACAAGGGGCTCTCGCCTTGGGATCTGACCCACGTTTTCGTGAGCGACTTCCAGTATGAGCTGCCGTTCGGTCCGGGACGCCGCTGGTCGTCCGGTTCCGGCGCGCTCAACCGGCTCATCGAGGGCTGGCTCATCGGCGGGATCGTGCGCGTGCAATCCGGGCGCGTCTTCCGGCTCACAAGCGGTCGCGCGACGGTCAACCAGTTCGAGTCCGGCGTCGTTCTCAGGGGGATCACCATCAAGGAGCTGCAGGAAAAGATCAAGGTGCGGAAGGTCCCCGGAGCGCGCGACATCTTCTTCGTGACGCCCGATCTGATCGGATCCGATGGCCGCTCCAACCGCGCCATCCTGGATGTGCCGACGACGCCCGGCCAGTTCGGCTCGCTCGTCTTCCTGCGCGGGCCCCGGTTCGTCAAACCCGATCTCACCATCCAGAAGCGCACGCGGGTGACCGAGCGGATCAACGTCGAGTTCTGGGCCGAGTTTTTCAACGCCTTCAACTTCCAGAACTTCTTGATCGGCGGCCCGAATGCTGCGGGGATCACGCACAGCATTGATTCGACGGCCTTCGGGCGCACGACCGACTTCTTCAACGATCTCGGCAATCAGGATCCCGGTCCGCGCATGATCCAGTTCCGCATCCGGGTGAACTTCTGAGGCTCCGAAGGGGGGCTTGACCATCAAGCCCCCCTTCGCCCTCTGCGAACGCTCCCAAAAGCATGGGCCCTAAGGAGCACACGGATGGTGACCTCCCCCCGCTGTACCCCTGCTGATCCAACGCGTCGAGGCTCCGGTGCTTCTCACTTGGGCGGGTAGCCCAGTTGCACAAGCAGCGCGCGGATGCGCTCAGCATTCGGCGAGTTCGGATCCATCTGCAGATAGACGTTCCACGCTTCGACTGCCTTCGGAATCTGACCCGTTTGCGCGTAGAGCTTCCCCAGATACAGATACGCCAGCGCGCGCTCTAATCCCTCAGCCTTCGTTCCCTGAAGAAGATGCGGCTCCGCTTCCCGCACCCCGTCGCTCTCCAAAAGGGCGATGCCGAGATGCACATGAGCGGTCAACCAATTCGGACTCTGCTCCAGGACGCGACGAAGGGGCGCGATGGCTTCCCGGTGGCGGCCGAGATGGTTCAGACAGATCCCCAAGTTCACCAGCGGATGGAGTGCGTCCGGCTCACGCTCTAGCGCTTGCCGCAACAGGTGCTCGGCCTCCGCATACGCTTTCTTCCCCATGTGCAGGACGGCTAATTCGTTGTACGCCTCCACGAAGTCCGCATCTCGCTTGAGCGCTCGCCGCAACTTCTCCTCGGCCGACGTCAATCTCCCTCGCTCGATCTCCGCCAACGCCTCGCGATACAGCCGAGCGGCCTCCTTGTCCGGAGCGCGCTTCAAGCCTGAGACCGAGATCACGCCCGGACGTGGAGGCATCTCCTTTTTCTCCAGAGGAAGCAGATTCACCGGCAAATATCCGCGCGGCTGCGCGTAGAAGGTCACCGTTGTCGTCGCGTACCGGCGCCCATCGCCCTCGATCGTGAGCGTATAGGCCCGAAGCGGGGCCAAGCCGCGCAGGATGAAACGCCCCTGCCCATCGGTGAAGATGAATTCCACATCGCGTCGCGGATCATCGCCCTTCAAGGTGAGCCGAATGACCTCATGAACGGGATCGCCCGAAGGGAGGAAGACTTGCCCCCGCATGCTCACCTGAGCCCGTCCTGCGACCAAAGGCCAAAGCCCAACCCCGAGAAGCACAAGGCTCCGAAACCAAAGTGCGGCGACTCGATGGCTCCTCATGGTGAGAAGCTTACGCGACCACTCCCGGAGAAAGCAAGCTCCTCCCTCGGCGTCCCCGATCGTCGCGGCCCGCCTGGGAGCCTGAAGATTTCCAGAAATTTGGAAGAAGCTTCCAAATTTTCGGAAATTTGAGCCGGGGTCCGAAACGGGCTCAAGCTGGCAAATGGTTGATAGCAAATGTCTTAGAGAGAACGCGCCATTTGGCACGCGAATTGCTTAAACTCATTGTGCTTCTGAATGTGCCAAACTCAGCTTCGAATGAATGTGTCAAACTCAGCAAGGAGGATGACGATGCGAAGGCGAATGACGCAAGCGCTCTCGCTTCTACTGCTGCCGTTGCTTCTGACCGCGCTTCCGAGCGCGAGGGCTCAGACGGCGACGGGGACGATCACGGGGATCGTCACCGATGCCACGGGAGCCGTCGTCGCCGGAGCGACGGTGACGATTCGAGAGGTGAAGACGAACCTCTCGTACACGGTCACGACCGATTCCACGGGTCTCTATCGGCTCACGAATTTGCCGCGTGGCTTTTATGAGGTGAAGGTCGAGCAGACGGGCTTCAAGACGGCCGTTGTCAGTAACATCGAGCTGACCGTGAACGAGATCAAGCGCGTGGACGTAACGCTGGAAGTCGGCGAGATCGCCGAGACGGTCACGGTCACGGGCGAGCTGCCGTTGATCAATACGGAGGAGGGACGGCTGTCAGGGCTGGTGGACAAGCGGCGGATCGTGGACCTGCCCCTGGTGACGCGCGATTTCACGCAGCTGGCCCTGTTGCAGCCGGGCGTCGTCCCCGGCGGTGTCGGCAGCAATACGGGTGGATTCTCCATCGGGGGAGCACGCAGCCGAGGGACGAACTTCCTGGTGGACGGGATCGAGAACAATGATCCGGTCGTGGCGGGCTTCACCCAGATCACCGTGCCCCTGGACAGCGTGGAGGAGTTCCGACTCATTCGGAACACGTTCGGGGCCGAGTTCGGTCGGCTCTCCGGCGGTGTGCTGAGCATCGTGACGAAGGCGGGGACGAATGAGTTCCACGGGACGCTCTGGGAGTTTCACCGGAATCGCTCGCTGCGCGCCCGTGAGTTCTTCGAGCGGGAGAAGCCGCCGTTCGTCCGCAATCAGTTCGGCTTCGACGTGAGCGGGCCGTTCATCAAGGATACGCTCTTCGGCTATGGCTCGTATGAGGTGACGACGTTGCGGTCTTCGACGACACAGCGGGCGCGCTTCTTCACCGCGGATGCGATTCGAGCGGCGACCGGGCCGATCGCGCGCGAGCTGCTCCAGAAGTATCCGCGTCCTCCGGCCACGGAGAATCCGCGCTTCGTCACCGTAGGGAATGAGCAGATTCCGGTCTCGGCCGAGACGGTCATCACACGACCCAGTAGCTCTGACACGCATGCCTTTGTCATCCGCGTGGATCATCAGGGCTTCAACGGTCGGAACCGGATCAGCAGCCGCTACATCTTCAACCAGACGAACAACCTGGCGCCGCTGGCCTCGAACTCCCTGCTGACGGAGTTCTTCGGGCTGGACACGAGCTTCCGCAGCCAGAACTTCGGCTTGACCAACACGACGACGATTCGACCGAACATCATCAACGAGCTGAAGTTCGGCGTCACGCGCGATGCTTTCGATTGGCGACCGCGGAATCCGCAGGTCCCGACGATCACGATCACGGGCGTCAATGGCTTCGGCGCCGACACGAACATGCCGCAGAACCGATTCCCGGTGGTGTTTCAGATGGACGAAGCCCTCTCGATCATCAAGGGTTCGCATGCCGTGAAGACGGGCTTCCAGTACCGGTTCATCAAGCGCGTGCGGACGTTCAACGCGCTCTATCGCGGGGCATACAGCTTCGCGAACGAGGCCGCGTTCCTGGCGGATCAGCCGCTCACCTACAGTGTGCGGATTGACCTGACAACAGGAGACCGAGGGGACGGGTATCGCATCTACTCGCGGCATGAGCTGATGGGCTTCCTGCAGGATGATTGGAAGGTGCGCCCGAACTTCACGCTCAACTTCGGCGTGCGGTATGAGAATTTCCGCCCGCCTAAGGAGCTGACCAACCGAATCGCGCAGGTGCTCATCCCGTCGGGAGCGACCATCTATGACATCTTCCAGACGCTGCAGCCGCGGCCGACGCGGTTCTTCTACCACTCGGACGACAACAACTTCGCGCCGCGCCTGGGGTTTGCCTGGAGCCCGCGGGGGCCGCGCTGGCTGACCGGAGGCGAAGGAAAGATGGCCATCCGGGGCAGCTACGGGGTCTTCTACGAGCGGCTCTTCCAGAACATTGACGAGAACATCCAGTTCAACCCACCGTTTGGCGCGACGTTGACCTTCGACACGCGGGCGCGCCAGACCTTCGTCTACTCGATCCCCTCCTGGGTGCCCCCCGGATTGAAGGGCGCAGCCCCACCGCGCGGGACGGCGCTGAATCCGGTGTTCGATCCGAACCTGCGCACCTCGTATATGCAGAGCTGGTTCTTCGGGATCCAGCGCGAGTTGCCGGGCGACTTCTCGTTCGAGATCACCTACCAAGGGACCAAGGGGACGAAGCTGCCGCTCAATTTGAACATTAACCGGTTCGACGGCGACCTGCTCGATGGCGTGCTGGATCGCGTGAATTCCCAGTGGGGAGCCGTGGGGCTGGCCGGCAACCGCGTCAACTCGATCTACCACGCCATGCAGATCGAGGTGAAGCGACGCTTCAGCCGGGGCTTCACGATGCAAACGGCCTGGACCGTGTCGAAGATGATTGACGAGGACTCGGACTACTTCGCCTCGGATGGCATCGTCTCCGTGACGAGCATCAAGCGCGAGCGCGGGCTCTCGCGATTCCACGTCCCGCAGCGGCTCGTCATCAACGCCATCTGGGACATGCCCTTCTTCCGCGGGCGAGGTGGCGCGCTCGAACACATCCTGGGAGGATGGACGATCTCAGGGATCGCGACCTTCCAGAGCGGGCGGCCGTTCAACGTCTTCTCCAGCGCTCCCTATCCGCGCGGCGACTTCAACGCCGACGGGACGAATAACGACCGGCCCAACATCAGGACGGATAAGAGGGGGGCGATGCTGGATCGGAGCCCCGCCGATGGGATCCTCGATCCCAATGCCTTCGATACGAACTTCCGAGGCATTGGGAACCTCGGGCGGAATGTCTTCCTCGGCCCGGGCTATGCGAATCTCGACTTCGCCGTGTACAAGAACTTCCGCCTGACCGTGCTCGGCGAACAGGGCCGATTGCAATTCCGCGCCGAGATGTTCAATCTGCCCAACCGAACGAACTTCCAAGATCCCACGGGCAATCTCGCCAGCACGCTCTTCGGGAAGTCGAACGCGACCTTCGATTCGCGCCGCTTCCAACTGGCGCTGAAGCTCTACTTCTGATTCCATGTGCTCCTGAGAAGCTCGAGCTTCTCAAAGGGGGCATCTGAAGGGGCGAGCCTCAACGGGCTCGCCCCTCTTTTTCCAGCGGGTGCGATCATATTGGTGTCGCCCTCGAAACCCTAGGGGACTTCCAAAAATTCGGATGAAGTTTCCAGAAATTTGGAAGGTGGGGGCAATCGCCCGAGGAAGAAGTCATTAGTCTCCCGCAGCTTATTCAAATCTCCCCGATATGGCACGAAATTTGCATAACTCTGAAGTGGTGTCGGTGAACACGAACAAGGAGGTGCCTTATGCTTAAGAGCTTCCCTCTTGTGACCCTACTTCTGTGCGGAGTGGCCCTCGCGCTCGCCGGAGGTCGGACGGTGAGCGCGCAGACGCAAGCGACCGGGACGATCGAAGGCCTCGTCCGCGATGAACGGGGTGCCGTCATCGCTGGTGCGAAGGTGAGCGCGCGTCACGTGGGGACCAATGCCGTGCGCGAGGTCACGACGGATGTTTCCGGCCGGTATCGGCTTGTCTTTTTGCCTCCGGGCTCGTATGAGGTGACGGCCGAGATGCCCGGCTTCGCGACGGTGACGCAATCGGGGATCACCGTGCTCGTCGGCGGGACGGCCACCGTGGATCTGACGTTGAAGGTCGCCCCGGTGGCCGAGACCGTCACGGTCACGGCCGAGGCGCCGATCGTCGAGCCCGAACGCACGGAATTCACCTCCGTGGTCAACGAATCGGCCGTCCATAATCTGCCCATCAACGGGCGGCGGTGGGAGAACTTCGTCCTGCTCACACCGGGAGTGAATCCGGACGGCACATTCGGACTGGTGAGCTATCGTGGGATCTCCGGGCTCTACAACAACAATACGGTGGATGGCGCCGACAACAACCAGGCGTTCTTCTCCGAAGCGCGCGGGCGCACGCGCGTCGTCTACACGCTGAGCCTCTCCTCGATCAAGGAGTTCCAGGTCGGCTTGAGCAATTTCTCCGCGGAATTCGGGCGCGCGGCCGGAGGGACGGTCAACGCCGTGACCAAATCGGGGACGAACGAGTTTCACGGCGAGGCGTTCTACTTCCTGCGCGATGATGCCATCATGGCGCGCGAGCCATTTCAGCCGTTGAAGCCGGAGGAGCGGCGGCAGCAGTTCGGCTTCTCCTTGGGCGGCCCCTTCATCAAGGACAAGCTCTTCTACTTCGGGACCTACGATCAGCAGCTGCGCAACTTCCCGTATTTCGTGACCCCCTCCAGCCCCACGTTCCTGACCTCTCCGTGTACGGCCCCCGGATGCGCGGCGACGATCCAGTTCTTCCAGTCGCTCATGCGTTTCGTCCCGCGAAAGGCGCACAATAACGTCGCCTTCTACAAGGTGGATTGGGTGATCTCGCCACGACACACGTTCACGGGCCAGTACAACTGGCACCGATGGCGCTCGCCCAACGGCATTCGCACGGCACCGATTCAGTTCGCCGCCGAATCGGACAACGGGTTCGACGGGGTGAAGACCGATGTCCTCTTGTTCCGCCTCTCTTCCGCACTGAGCAGCACGCTCGCCCAGGAACTGCGCTTCCAGTATGGGCGGGACTTCGAGTTTCAGCGCCCCAATGCGCCGGGACCGAGCACGACCGTCACCGGAGGGATCAGCTTCGGCATGCCCAACTTCCTCCCGCGACCGGCCTTCCCCGATGAGAAGCGCTTCCAGTGGGTGTACAATCTCTCCCTCATTCGCGGGCGGCACAGCGTGAAGGCGGGGCTTGACATCAACTACGTGCGGGATCTGCAGATCAATCTGTTCCAAGGCGGTGGGGTCTACAGCTACGACGGCTTGAACCAGATCGCTCAGGACTGTCCCAAAGGCGCCGTCGGCTGCGTCCCCCTGGACGACGGTCCGCGCACGCGACGGCATTATCGCTCCTACGTCCAGGCGTTCGACCTGCGGGGGCTCACGGGCGATCAAGCCGGGCGCGTCTTCTTCGCGACGACGGATTACAACTTCTACGTCCAGGACCGGTACCGCGCGCATCCGCACCTGACGCTCGACTTCGGCCTGCGATATGAATTCCAGAAACTGCCGCAGCCGGAGATCGGCAATCCCGCGTTCCCGCAAACTCAACGCTTCAACCAAGACACGAATAACTTCGGGCCGCGCGTGGGGATCGCTTGGGACATCGGCGGTCATCACACAATGGTCTTGCGCGCGGGCTACGGCCTCTATTACGGGCGAACGAGCAATAGCGCCATCGCCAACGCCCTGACGAACAATGGGAAGATCCTCGCCTCCTACTTCTTCACACCGACGACCCCTGGCGCTCCGCAATATCCGGATGTACTCGCGGCACCACCGGCCGGGCCGGGCTCGGCCCCGGACATCCAATTCTTCTCCTCGGACTACGTGCGACCGCTCGTGCACATGGCCGAGCTCTCGCTCGAACGCGAGATCGTGCGCGATCTGAGCGTTTCGGCGTCGTACCTCTTCAGCCGCGGACAGCGCTTGCCCTCGTTCCGCGACATCAATCTGAACCCACCGACGGCGCAAGTGGTCTTCATCCTGCCCGACGGCACGGTGACCCCGCCCTTCCCATTCTTCACGGGCCCGCGTCCGGTGGCCGGCGTCGGTCGAATCATCATCAGTGAGAGCGTGGTGAATTCCAGCTACAACGCCTTCGTGCTCCAAGTGACTCAGCGCATGCGACACGGGGTGCAGTTCAACGCGAACCTCACCATCGCCAAGGCCATTGACGATGGACAGACCTCGCAAACGTTCTTCGGTGGGAATCAGCTCTTCAACACCTTCGACCGACGCAGCGAGCGTGCGCTCTCGAACTTCGACATCCGCAAGCGCTTCGTCACGAGCTTCGTCTGGGAGCCCCAACTGCAGGGGCTCACCAATGCAGCAGCCCGCGCCGTGCTCAACGGTTGGCGCTTCAGCGGCATCATCACGGCCTCCGACGGGGTGCCCATCACCGGCACCATCTCCGGCAGCCTCGCGGCGGCGACGGGAGCGACTGTGACCGCCAGCCCCAATGGCAGCGGCGGCTCGACGCGCGTTCCCTTCCTCGCCCGCAATAGCTTCCGCGGAACAGGATTCGCCAACGTGGACTTCCGCATCGCCCGCGATATCAAGGTAACCGAAGGTACGCGCTTCGAGATCATCTGGGAGGCGTTCAATCTCTTCAATCGCGTCAACTTCACGAGCTTCTCGACCATCCAGTACCGCATCGCTTCTTCGAGCGTAGACCCATCCGGCGTCCGTCAAGTGCGGCTCACGAGCGACCCCGGCTTCCTCCAACCGCGCGCCGCGAGCACGACGCTGTGGGGACCACGAGAATTCCAACTCGCCATCAAGTTCCACTGGTGAAGGCCAAACGGCGATCGGGGAGATGGGGGATGTCTCCTCATCTCCCCGTGACGATGCTCGCGCACGCCAGATTTCCGAAATTTCGGATGAAATTTCCGAAAATTTGGAGACTCCCGCCCGGCCTTGAAAATGGAAGCCACTGAATGAACGAGACTTAATTCTAGGCCAGATCGCGGCATGAGATTTGCATGTCATCGTGATGGTGTGACGGCGACATCGAAAAACCGAAACTAAGGAGGGATGGGTATGAGGCGATATCGCAGGAGGAGTTGGAAGGCGTGGATCTCCACGTGTCTGATCCTCGGAGCCACCTTTCTGCCCTATCTGACGGGCCCGATCGTGGCCCAGACGACGACGGGAGGGTTACGTGGCGTCGTCATGGACGTGACCGGAGCCGTCGTGCCGGGAGCTACGGTCGTGGCGAAGAACGTCGCCACAGGGGTGGAACATCGGACCACGGCCACGAGCGAAGGAGTGTACACGATCTCTCGAATTCCGCCCGGGAAGTATGATGTGAGGGTAGAAGCTCAAGGGTTCAAGGCAGCCGAAGTCACAGGCGTGGAAGTCGGCGTGGGGAAGGACACGGTCGTGGACTTTCGGCTGGAACCGGGAGCGATCACCGAGGTGGTGACGGTGACCGGTGGCGGCGAAGTGCTCATCGAGCGGGATACGGCGCAGATCTCGGCGACCATTCAGTCGCGCCGGATCCAAGACCTGCCGATCAACGTCGCCGGTGGTGGATTGGATCGCGTCGTGCTGCTTCTGCCGGGCGTGCGCACGGGCTTCGGTAACGTCAACGCTAACGGCGTCACGCTCTTGGTCAACGGCAATCGCGCGCGCTCCAACAACTTCACCATTGACGGGGTGGACAACAACGATCTCTCCATCGGCGGACCTAACTACTTCGTCCAGAACCCTGACCTGGTCCAGGAATATCAGGTGATCACCAACAACTTCTCGGCCGAGTACGGGCGGAATCAGGGCGCGATCGTTAACATCGTCAGCAAGTCGGGGACGAACGAATTTCATGGGACGGTCGCGTGGTATCATCGGGACCGCAAGCTCTGGGACTCGCTGACGAACCTGGAGAAGCGCGCCGGGCAGAAGGATCCGCTCCCGGACTTGGTCAACGTGTTCGACTACACGATCGGCGGTCCGATTGTGAAGAACAAGGCGTTCTTCTTCCATGCCGGCCACTTCATTCGGAACCCGCAGGTGGCCGATCTGCGCACGACGGCCTTGGCGCCGACGCCCGAGGGCATCCAGATGTTGAAGAACGCCTTTCCGAACAACCCGGCCGTTCAGTACTATGCTGATTACTCGGCCTTCGCGCTCCCGATCGGGAATCCCACGATCCGTCCGGATGTCCCGGCCTCGACGATCACCATCGGAAACCTGAAGGTTCCGGTCGCGGCCGTGCGCCGCACGGTGCCGCTCTCGAACCGACTGGATGAGTTCAATGTGCGAGGCGACGTGCATCCGAGCGATCGGGATCGCATCTGGGGACGCTACTTCATCCAGGACCGACCGGGGAAGGATTTCCTCGTGGATGTGCGCGGATGGACCGGCGACATCCCCTTCCGGACGCAACAGGCCGGAGGCGGATGGACGCGGAACATCTCGACCCGATCGGTCAATGAGTTTCGCTTCAACTACTCGCGGCTGTTTGTGATCTTCGGCGGCGGAGGCAGCGGGGGCAAGGGGAACATCCCGCATCCGGACAACATCGACAAGGCACTCACGTTCCTCAACATCACGTTCCGCGCGGATAATGGAGCACCGCTGCTGACTGTCGGTCCGGCGACGAACCTGCCGCAGGGCCGCACGGTCGAGTCGTTCCAGTTCAACGACAACTTCACGCTCACGGTCGGCCGCCATCAGATGAAGATGGGGATTGACATTCGCCGACTCCGCAACGCCGTGCCCTTTTTGCCGAACGTCAACGGCTCATTTAGCTTTTCAACGGCGCAGCGGCTGGCTGATAACCAACCCAATGCCCTGACGGTGGCGCTCGGGCCGGCGACGCTCAAATACACGGAGACCGACCAATTCTACTTCTTCCAGGATGACTGGCGGATTCGTCCTAACCTCACGCTCAACCTTGGCCTCCGGTATGAGAACACGGGGCAGCCGATGAATCTCCTGAACGAGATCACGGTGGCGCGGGAGCGGAATCCGCAGCAGGCGTTCTGGCGGCAGGACCTTCCTGTGGAAGCCCGCGTCGTCCCGCGCGTTCCGACGGACAACACCAACTGGGCGCCGCGCTTTGGCTTCGTCTACACGCCGCGCTGGGGCAAGTGGCTCTTCGGCGAGGACAAGACGGTCATTCGCGGCGGCTATGGCATCGCCTACGATCCGGCGTTCTACAACCTCATGCTCAACATCTCGACCTCGTCACCCGTGGTCTTCCTGACGAACGTTCCGAACTTCCCGGTTCCCGACGCCGTGCCGACGGGCGATAAGGTGCGCGACGCGGCCGTTCGCGCGGGGGTCATTCGCTTCAATACGTTCGACCCCCGGTTCTTCGTCCGCACGGTTCCGGCTCTGGACTTCCGGCAACCCTATGTGCAGCAGTGGTCGCTCGGCATCCAACGCGAGCTCTTCCGCGAGAACGTGCTCGAGATCCGGTACGTCGGAAATCGCCAGGTCGGGCAATTCCAGACGGTCAACTTCAACCCGTTCATCGGGAACCTGGTTCGCGGGTTCGGGCCCGTTCGGTACGTGGATCCGGCGGACAATCAGGTGAAGACCCTCACCTTCCCCGGATTCCCGCAAATTCTGCCACGAGGCGTCACGTCGCTCACCTGCACGGACAATCCGGCGACGGCCGATAACGAGGCCATCTGCGACGGGCGATTGTTCCCGTCCGGCGTCGCACGGGTCCGCATCAACGGAGCCTCGGCCAGCCATAACGGGTTGCAACTGCGCCTCGATGGCCGAGTCCGGCAACAGTGGACCTACACGATCAGCTACACCTGGAGCCACACGATTGACAATTCGAGCGAGGTCTTCAACTTCGATACCGGGAACTCCGTCACCGTCGCCCAGAACCCGCTCAACATCACGCGCGCCGAGCGCGGGAACTCCGGATTCGACGCGCGTCATCTGTTCGCCGCGTCCTGGATCTGGGATCTGCCGTTCCGGCGCGATCAGCGGGGCTTCCTCGGGCGGCTCATCGGCGGCTGGCAGTTCAACGGCATCGTGCGCATTCAGAGCGGGCAGTGGTTCACGCCGGTGCAGCAGCAGCTCATCAACCCCTACGAGGATCAACCCTTCGTCCAATCGTTCATCGGGCGGTCCCACCTGCGGCCCTTCAATGGGAATCCGGCCGCGCCGATTGATCGGGTGGGGATCACCGATGTTGATGCTTGCGTCTTCTACCGGCTCGCCATCTGCGGGACGAGTGGGGGGGTGCCCATTCTCCGATCCAGCCCCACGGGCTTCTGGCTGTTGAACGACCTCAACCGAGGGGTGTTCACGCCCGTCACCCCCAATGACGTGCGCGTGATCGTCAACGGCCCAGGAGCGGCTCAACGGTTCGGGACGCCCTTCGGGACGCTCGGACGAAACGTCTTCCAGGGCGATCGGTTCGAAGGCGTGGACCTGAGCGTCTTCAAGAACACGCGCATTACCGAGCGCGTCTCGATCCAGTACCGGCTGAATCTCTTCAACGCCTTCAATCACCCCTTCTTCGGCATCCCCAACAGCATCTTCGTCGAGCAGGCGGGCCGCACCTACTTCAACTTCCAGGAGAATGACGGCGGTCGCCGCACGATCGAGATGGCGTTGAAGATCATCTTCTGATCCGACGGGCAGGGTGCGGGGGGATCATCCCTGCTCCCGCTCATAGGAAATGGGCCGAGGCCGACGGCCTCGGCCCATTCTTTTTTCGGAGGTGCGTCCTTCTCAGAACGCGGCGATGACCTCGCGCGCGACGGCCGTCAATTGTTCCGCAGCAAGCCGCGAGAAATCCACCCACGGCGGGGGATAGACGCCGACGAGCAAAACCATCACCGCCGCCACAACAAGCGCCGTCTTCATCAGCGGCGTCAGGGCCAGCGGCGTCGGTTCCACAACCGGCCCCATGAACATCGCCTTGATGAACCGGGCGTAGTAATAGAGCGAAACGGCCGTATTGATCACCGCGATGACGGCCAGAGCCGCCAGCCACCGATTCCCCGTCTCGATGAGTCCAGCAAAGAGGAAATACTTGCCCAAGAATCCGGCCGTCGGCGGAATTCCCGCCAAGCTGATCAAAAAGATCGTCATCAACACGGCCATGAGAGGACTTGTATGAATGAGGCCATTGAAATCCTCCACCCGATCGCCCGCAATCCCCTCGCGGCGCAAGGCGATGATCACCCCCCAGGCGCCGAGATTCATGAAGACGTACACGAAGAGATAGATGACGAGGCCGATGTATCCGGTCTGATTCCCAGCCACCAGGCCAAGAAGCAAGAACCCGGCATGCGAGATCGAAGAGTAGGCCATGAGCCGCTTGGCGTTCGCCTGCGTGATGGCCGCCAGATTCCCCCACGTCATCGTCAGGGCCGAGACCGCACCGATGAGCGCCATCCACCCGAGGTTCTCCAACGATGTCGTACCACGCAAAGACGGCAATCCGTAGATGACGATGCGGGCGAAGATGGCGAACGCGGCAGCCTTTGAGCCGACGGACATGAAGGCCGTCACCGAACTGGGCGCTCCTTCATAGGCGTCTGGGGCCCACATGTGAAAAGGCACGGCCGCGACTTTGAAGAAGAGTCCAGCGATAATGAAGACCATGGCCAGGATGGCCAAAAAGCTCGGCGTTTGATGCTCGGCCAAGGCCATGGCGATCCGCCGCAGGTTCGTCTCCCCGGTGACGCCGTAAAGCAGCGAGACACCGTAGAGGAAAATCCCCGAGGAGAAGATGCCGAGCAGGAAATATTTCAGCGCTCCTTCGTTCGACTTTCGGTCCCCCTTGAAATAGGCCACGAGCACATAGACCGAGATGGCCGCCAGCTCGAAGCTGATGAAGATGGCCAGCAGGTCAACGCTCGAAGCCATGAGCATCATGCCGACGGTCGCGAAGAGGATGAGGGCGTAGTACTCGCCTCGCTGCTCGCGCTCGACATCGAGGAATTTGATCGAGAGGGAGATCGCCAAGGCAGCCGTCACGAGAAAGATCACCTTGAAGACGACGGCGAAAGAATCCACGGCGTACATCTCGTAGAAGCCGAGAGCCTCTTGCCCACGGAGAGTGAGATACGTTTGCGCGAGCACAGCAGCACTAGCGCCGATGCCCCCAAGCGCCAGATACGCCGCCCATCGGCGCTCGCTTCCCCGCCATCCGACGTCGAGGATAAGCAGCAGGCAGGCGAAGGCCGCCAGCACGATCTCCGGCATCAGGAACATCACCGCTTGATCCACCAACCATCGCCAATCGAGCCCTTGCAAGAGAAGCCCCTTCATTCCCTCTCCTCCTTCACGGCTCGCGCTCGTGGGTCGCGGGCTGAGCTTCCGCCGAGGACCGCTCGTGCGGACTGGGCGACGTCCCACGGGCTTCGGCGCGCTCCAAGAGCCCCCGAGCGTACCCCGGTCGCACCTGCTCGACGACCACAGCGACCGGTTTCTCGAAATAGCTCAGGAATGGCTTCGGATAGATGCCGATCCAGAAGGCCAAGATCACCAACGGCAGGAAATACGCCCATTCCCGCGGATAGAGATCGGGCAGATGCCGATTGTCCTCCTTCACCTCGCCATACATCGTGCGCTGATAGAGCCAGAGCATGTATCCGGCGCCAAGCACAATGCCCGTCGCGGCGAAGGCCGCCCAGAGCCGATTCTCCTCGAAGACGCCGCGCAAGATGAGAAACTCCCCGATGAAGCCGTTGAGCATGGGCAAGCCGATGGAGGACATCGTCATGATCATGAAGACGGCAGCGAAGCCTGGCATGACGTGACTCAAGCCTCGATAGTCATTGATCAAGCGCGTGTGATGCCGCTCGTAGACGACGCCCACGATCAAAAAGAGCGCGCTCGTCGAAATCCCATGATTGATCATCTGCAGGACGGCCCCGTTCAGCGCGCTCGGATTGAAGGCGAAGATGCCGAGCATGATCATCCCCATGTGGCTGATCGAGGAGTACGCGACCAATCGTTTCCAATCCCGCTGAGCCATGGCGACGAGCGCCCCGTAGACGATCCCCATGATGGCGAGGAACGCCATCACCTGAACGACGCGCGGATCGCGGCTCGCATCGGGCAGGATCGGGAGATTGAAGCGCACGAACCCATAGGTCCCGAGCTTGAGCAGGATCCCAGCCAGGATGACCGAGCCGGCCGTCGGTGCCTCCGTATGCGCATCGGGGAGCCACGTATGGAAGGGGAACATCGGGACCTTGATGGCGAAGCTCAAGAAGAAGCCGGCGAACAACCACAGTTGCAGCGAGAGGGGGATGATCGGCCCCCCGTCCAATCGCGCCGTCCCCAACGCCTGCATCGCCATGATGTTGAACGTCCCCTTGCCCTGCATGCCGAGCTGCACGGCCGATTCGATCATGCGATACATCGGCTCGTTCTCACCCGAGATGAATCGAGCCGCTTGCAGCACCGCCTGCTGCACCTCGGGTTGCCGCAGATAGTCGGGGAAGATGAAGTAGAGCTTCAGGATGGCCAACAGCATCACGACCGAGCCGAAGAGCGTGTAGATGAAGAACTTGATCGCGGCGTAGAGCCGATTCTCGCTCCCCCACACCCCGATCAAAAAGTACATCGGCACGAGCATCACTTCCCAGAAGACGTAGAAGAGGAACATGTCCATCGAGACGAAGACGCCGATGATGCCCGTCTGCAAAAGGAGCAAGACGACGTAGTACTCCTTCACGCGCTCTTGAATGAAGCCCCACGAACAGGCGACGGCGATCACCCCGATCAACGTCGTCAACAAGACGAGCACGACCGAGATCCCATCCACGCCCAGTTGATACCGCGCCCCGATCTGCGGAATCCACTCCACGTCTTCGATGAACTGAATGCCCCCCAATCGGCGATCGTAAGCGAGCAACAGCAACGACGGGAGAAAGTTCAGGATCGCCCAGACGTTGGCGAAGATGCGAATCGCTTGCTTCCGCTCCCGGTGGAAGAAGAAGATCAGAATGAGCGCGCCGAGGACCGGAAGCCACGTGATGATCGAGAGCAGATGATACTCGGCGAGACGTTCCGGCGACATACCCCTCCCCCTACCACGAGATGATCAGATACAGAGCCGTGAGCAGAAAGAGCCCGGCCGTGATGACGAGCGCATAATTCTGCGCGAATCCCGTCTGCGCTAGGCGGAAGACGGTCGAGAAGAGCTTCACCATCGCGCCGATGGCATTCACCACGAAATCCACGACGTAGAGATCGAACCAGCCGGAGACCTTGCTCCAGAAGACGGTCATCCACGCTGAACCGTTGACCCCACCATCTACGCCGCGCGCATCCACACGCCAGGAAAGCCGGCTCAGCCCGAGCGTCAACGTCTTGACGAAGACGCCCTCGTAGAACTCGTCCACCCAATATTTGTTCGCACTGGCGATGTAGAGCGGACGAATCGCGCGGACGATGGCGTCCAGCTGATCCCGCCGCCGGAGATAGAGCGTCGCGCACCAGGACATGATCCCGACCGCTAAAAGGACCGACGCGAGCATCAGCACATACTCGACCGCCGAATGCGCTTCCGCATGCGCGCCGACCTCGGCCAGCGCCACGTGAGCTTCGGACATCGGCGCGCCGGCTCCCTGCGCGCGATGCCAGATCACCGGCTCCAACCACCGCTCGAACCGATTCGTCCCCCCAAGCGATGCAGGCCATCCGATCCACCCGCTCGCAAGCGCTCCGAGGGCCAAGACGATGAGCGGGATCGTCATGACAGGGGGCGATTCCCGAACCTCATGCGCTCCGTGCCCCTCATGTCCATGAGCGGCACCGCTTCCCCCAGCCACGACGAACCGAGGCTCGCCCCAGAAGGTCAAGGCAACCAATCGCGTCATGTAAAACGCCGTCATCCCCGCCCCGAGAAATCCCAGCGCCCACAGCCATCGCCCGCCCGGGATCACGTCGGTCGTGAACGTGCGCCAGAGGATCTCGTCCTTGCTGAAGAATCCGGAGAAGAGCGGAATGCCACAGATGGCCAACCACCCCGCCAGAAAGGTCTTGTACGTGATCGGCATGAAGCGAGCCAACCCCCCCATCCGCCGCATGTCCATCTCATGATGCAACGCGATGATGACCGATCCCGCTCCCAGGAACATCAAGGCCTTGAAGAAGGCGTGCGTATAGAGATGAAAGATGCCGGCCGCAAAAGCTCCCACCCCGCAGGCTAAGAACATGTAGCCCAACTGCGAGATCGTCGAATAGGCCAGAACCTTCTTGATGTCCGTCTGGGTGAAGCCCATCGAAGCGGCCCACACAGCCGTGACCACCCCCACGAGCGCAACCACGAACATCATCGTGGGCGACTTCTGAAAGATCACGTTCGTGCGCGTGACCATGTAGACGCCCGCCGTCACCATCGTCGCCGCGTGAATGAGCGCGGAGACGGGCGTCGGCCCCGCCATCGCATCCGGCAACCAGACGTAGAGCGGAATCTGCGCGCTCTTGCCCGTCGCTCCGATGAAGAGCCCCAACGCGATCCACGACGCCAATCCCCACATCCCGAACCGCTCCGGCGGCAAATAGGCGTCGCTCTTGGCCAGCTCCATCACCTCGGTGAACTGCAGCGTCCCGAAGAGCGAGAAGACAGCGAACATCGCCAGCAAGAAGCCAAAATCCCCCACCCGATTCACGATGAAGGCCTTCTTGCTCGCATAAGCCGCGTAGTTCCAATGGAAGTAGTAGCCGATGAGCAGATAGGAGCAGAGGCCCACCCCTTCCCAGCCGACGAACATCATCAGGAAATTCGAGCCCATCACGAGCACGAGCATCATGAACATGAACAGGTTCATCTGCGCGAAGAAGCGATAGAAGCCCCCATCGCCACGCATGTATCCGATTGAGAAGACGTGAATCCAAAAGCCCACGAACGTGACGACGAGGATCATCACGGCCGAGAGCTGATCCAACTGGTATGACCATTCAATGCGCAACGGGACAGTCTTGCCCGCCTCCGGCCCCAAACTCAAACGCGCATCGCCACCCACCACCCACGTGAACGAATGAGGGAACCCGCCGGCTTCGCTCGAGAGATATGGCCGCCCATGCGTCGGCCAATACACTGTGGCGAATTCGTACACCGCCCCGATCGAGATCACCAGCGAGAGGAAGACCGAGCCACAGGCGATCCACGAGATCGTCTTCTCCGAGAGCTTCAACGTCCGACCGAAGATGCCCAGAAAAAGCGCGCTGAGAAACGGAAGCGCCGGGATGAGCCAAATCAGTTCCAACATGGCAAGCCCTTCTCCTCCTGGAGTCTCCGAATCATCCCCCCCTCACATCAATCCGGCTCTCTTCAACGCCTCAGCCAACGCCGGCTCCTTCGCCGCATACTCCCGCAACGCCATCTCCAACCGCCGCTCCCGCTCCTGCAACTCCTCCACCCGCCGCACCGCCGGCGCTAACGCCGTCCGCCGATCCCAAATCACAAAACCCACCAACGCAAAAATCCCCGCAAACGTCACCCCAAAACCCCACAACAGAAACTCCCGAAGCTCAACGATGCGCTGCTCCAACTGCCGCTGCCCTTCCTCCAACCGTTTCTGCCCTTCCTCCAAACGGGTCAGCCGTTCGACGATCTCCCGCCCGGTGATCGTCACCTCCTGCCCTTGTGCATACGCAGTTTCTCCTGTGACCATCAAGGTGGCCACGATCCCCCCAAGCATCAGAGCACGGCCTCTTCGCCCGAGCGTCACCATTTCAAGAGATTGATCTCATCAATCGCCACCGTCTGGCGATTGCGATAGAGGGCGATGAGAATCCCCAAGCCGATGACGGCTTCGGCCGCTGCGACGACGATGACGAAGATCGTGAAGATGTGCCCCATGTTCTCCGAGATGCGCCCCATCGCCTGCCAGTAGCGCGTGAACGCGATGAAGTTCAAATTCGCCGCATTCAGGATCAGCTCGATGGACATGAAGATGATGAGGATATTGCGGCGGGAGAGTACCCCGAGGACGCCGATGGCGAAGAGCATGAAACTGACGACGAGGAAATCCACGATCCCCTTCGGAGCGGCCACTCCCTCGAGGAATCGGCCGAAGACCGAAGTCGGCTCCTGAAGCGCCCATCCGATCACGACCTCGTGCATGTCCCTCTCCTCGTGACGTCGGTCATGGCGCGATCGCTCAATCGAACGTCTCCTCCTGACGCCGCGTGCGGGCCAGGATCACCGATCCGACGATCGCCACCAGTAAGAGCAGCGACGCGATCTCAAACGGCAGTGCCGCGCGCGTGTAGAGCGCGCTCCCAACCCGCTGCGTATCTTCCGCGAGGGCGAGCGGCTCTTCCATCAGCGCCCCGGCCGGCGGCACGAGATTCGCCTCCCGCCGCAGGGCGATGACCGTCGCGATCGTCATCGCACCCACGAGCCCCCAGGCCACGGCCTCCTGCCGCGTGAATAGGCGCGTCGCCTCGGTGATCTCCTCGCGCACGTTCACGAGCATGATGACGAAGATGAAGAGGACGACCACGCCGCCGACGTAAATGAGAATCTGCGCGCCCGCCACGAACTCCGCATGCAGGAGCAAAAACAACCCGGCCACGCCGATCAACGCGCCCATGAGATAGAGGGCGGCATGCACGGCCGAGCGCGCCCGAATGAGCGAGACGGCCATGATGAGCACGAGGAACGCCAACCCGTAGTAAAAGACGATCTGCGCCCCCTTCAGCTCCATGTCCGTCCCCTCCTCATCGCGTATAGATCGGCTGCTCGATCCCTTTCTCCAGCATCTCCCACGACCAGACGAAATCCTTCCGCCGGTAGATAGCCAACTCGAACTCTTGCGTCAGCTCGATGGCATAGGTCGGGCAGACATCCTGACAATGGCCGCAAAACATGCAGCGCGAGGTGTCGTAGGTGTAGTCCACCAGGACGCGCTTCTTCTTCACCTTCCCCTCGTGATCCACGTACTCGCGCACGGCCTCGACGACCGTGATCAAATCCTCCGGACAGGCCACGGCACAGAGATTGCACGCGATGCACAAGCTCTCGCCCGTCTCCGGATCCAGATTCAACCGCGGCGCCCCGCGAAAGCGCTCGGCGACCTTCGGTCGAACGAGCGGATACTGCTCCGTGTAGCAATGCCTCGGCGCCTGATACTTGAACGTGACGAGCAGGCCCTTGATCAAGTCCAGGAGCAGAAATCGGGAGAGGACCTGCTTCCAGGTGCGTCTCGGTTCCGCCATGACAGCACCTCCTCACACTTCGGCGAAGACCTCCTCTTCGCCCCTCTCGGGCAGACGAATCTGCCGCTGGACGCGCAAGTTGAAATCAGCCGAGCGACGATTGATCACCGCCAGGGTAATCCACACCGTCGGAACGCTCACAAGCAGTGCAGCCACGATCAGGAAGAGCTTCCCCCACGGCCACACGCTCACCAGGCGCTCCCCCATATCGGTCCGCACCGCCTCCACAAGCCCCCACTGCTGGGCCACGACGAGCACCGCGCCCGTCACCAAGATGTTCGCCAGCCCGGCCGGAATCAGCCACTTCCACCCCAAGCTCATCAACTGATCGTACCGATAGCGCGGGAACGTCCACCGGAACCAGATGAAACAGTAAACGATGGCGAAGACCTTCGCGGCAAAGACGAGTACGGCCAGCAGCGCATAGGGCCATGTCCCCGGCTCGACCAGCCTCGCCATCCCCGGGAAATGCCATCCGCCGAGGAAGACCGCCGTCGCCAGAGCCGCAGAGATGACGATGTTCGTATACTCGGCGACGAAATAGAGCGCCCACCGGAAGCCGCTATATTCGGTGTGATACCCGGCGACGATCTCCGATTCCGCCTCCGGCAGATCGAACGGCGCGCGATTGGTCTCGGCCAATCCCCCTACGAGGAAGATCAGAAAGGCCACCGGTTGATAGAAGACGTACCATATGCCGTCGGTCATCTGCGCCTCGATGATCCCGACCATCGAGAGCGTCTTGGCGAACATCAGTGGGCCGACCAGCGCCAACGCGATGGCGACCTCGTAGCTGACCATCTGCGCCGATGACCGCAACGCTCCCAGAAGCGGATACTTACTGTTGGACGCCCATCCGCCCAAGATGATCCCCAAAACGCCTACCGAGGAGACGGCCAGCACAAAGAGTAGCCCGATGTTGATGTCCGTGATCGTCGCGCGCCCGGGGCCAAAAGGGATCACGGCCAAGACGACGAGCGATGCCACGACTGAGATCATCGGCGCGATCACGAAGATCGAACGCTCGGCCCGCGCTGGGATGATGTCCTCTTTCGAGAGCAGCTTCAACGCATCGGCCAACGGCTGGAGCAACCCGTACGGTCCGACGCGCATCGGCCCCAATCGCGCTTGAATGAAGGCGCTGATCTTGCGCTCGGCGTAAACCAAGTACGCCGCCACCGTGAGGATGACGAACAGGACGATCACGATCGTCGGTAAGCGCCGCAGGATGTACTCGGAGACGATCGGATTGTTCCAGACAGCCCAGAACAGCTCCATGCCCCCCTCCTACCGATCCACCTCGCCCAACACAATATCAATCGAACCGATCAACGCGACGACGTCCGCCACCAGATGCCCGATGGCCATCTTCCTGAGGGCTTGCAGATTGATGAGCGACGGCGGTCGAATCCGCAACCGCTCGGGGAAGGATGTCCCGTTGCTTACCAAGTAAATCCCCAACTCCCCCTTTGGCGACTCGATGGAGTGATAGACCTCGCCGACCGGCGGACGAATGATCTTCGGGACCTTCCCCATGACCGGCCCCGGATGCAGCTTCTTCAGCTTGTCCAAACACTGCAAGATGATCAAGCGGCTTTGACGCATCTCCTCCATGCGGACGAGGTACCGATCGTATGTGTCCCCGTTCTCCCCCACCGGGATGTCGAACTCGACCTGATCGTAAACCTCATAGGGGAAGGCCTTGCGAATGTCCCACTTGACGCCGGAGGCGCGTAGTACGGGTCCGGTGACCCCCAGATCCTTCGCTTCCTCCGCCGTGAGGATGCCGATTCCAACGGTGCGTTGGAGCCAGATGCGGTTCTCGTTGAGGATGGTCTCGTATTCCTTGAGCCGCTCCGGTAGGATGCGGCAGAAAGCGCGCACCTGTTCCTCGAAGCCGTCATAGATGTCGTACTGCAAGCCGCCAATGCGAAACGCGTTGGCCGTCAATCGTGCACCAAAATAGTTCTCGAAGATCTTCAGGATCTCCTCCCGCTCCCGAAACGCGTAGAGGAAGATCGTCACCGCCCCGATGTCCATCGCGTGCGTACCGAGCCACAAGAGATGGCTCGCAATGCGCTGCAGCTCGGTCAGGATCACGCGGATGTAGCGCGCTTTCTCCGGCACCTCGATCCCGGCGATCTTCTCCACCGTCTCCACGTAGCAGAGATCGTTCGAGACGGCCGCCACATAATCGAGCCGATCGAAATAGGGCTCGATGTGGACATAGGTGCGGTTCTCGCAGATCTTCTCCACGCCGCGATGCAAGTATCCGATGTCGCAATCCAAATCAATGACCGTCTCCCCATCCAGCTTCAGGATCACCCGCAGCACGCCGTGCGTCGAGGGGTGCTGCGGCCCCATGTTGAGCACCATCTCGCGCGCGGCGAGCACGCGCTCCCCCGTGATGGCGATCTCCGGCTTGTGCATTATTCGAATCTCCCGCTGTATTCGGTCCCTTCGCGAAATTCGACCATGTTCAGGTGCTTCTCGCACCACCGGTTGTAGCGGAACTCCAGCGGATAATCCTTCCGCAACGGATGCCCTTCCCAATCCTCCGGCAAGAGCAACCGCCGCAGATCGGGATGCCCCTCGAACCGCACGCCGACCAGATCATACGCCTCCCGCTCCATCCAGTTGGCCGCGCTCCACACCGAGACGACGCTCGGACAGGCCTCTCCCTCGGCCAGGTTCACCTTCAATCGCCACCGCACGTTCCGCGAGAAGGAGTAGAGGTGATAGATCACCTGAAACGGCTTCTCCGCATCCGGAATGTGCCGCGCCGTCAGATCGGTCAGGAAATCGAACTGCGCCTCCTCGTCATCCCGAAGGAACCGACAGACCTCCACGATTCGCTCCCGCGCGATCGTGAGCGTGGGCATGCCCAAGATCTCCACAGCCTCGAGCACAGCGTCGGGGAACCGCTTCCGTACTTTGTTCAGAATCGGATCGTCGGTGATCTCAACGATCGGAACCGTCGAGGGCGCTTTCGTCGCAGAAGCCCCCTTGGGCGCTGGTTTGTCCTTCTTCTCCTCCGGCATATGGCGTTGCGTGTTCAGCGTGCGGCGGTTCTTCTCACTCCAAACAGCACGACTTTGTAACATAGCTGCTTTGGTTTGTCAACGCGCGGCGAAGAACCGCCCCATCCCTGCGCATGCGTTCATTGGCGACCGACTCGCGCATTGGCAAATCCCACCGAGACGAGTATAATCGGCCATTTGCACGAACGCCTGTGCTGTGAGGGGAAGCGATGAAGGCGCGAGAGCATGTGGGGATTCCGCCGCACGGCGGACGTCTTGTCAACCGACTCTCACAGGGCGCGGAACGGGAAGCGGAAGAGCACCTCGTGCGCACGGCGCCTCGCCTCGTCCTGGACGCGTGGGCGATCTCCGACTTGGAGCTGATCGCCGTCGGCGCCTTCAGCCCTTTGGAAGGCTTCATGGGGAAGGACGACTACGAATCCGTCCTCCATCGCAAGCGCTTAGCCAATGGCCTGCCCTGGACGATCCCGATCACGCTCGCGGTGACGCGCTCGGAAGCCGATCGGCTCGCCGAGGGGGAGCCCGTCGCTCTGACCGATGCGCAGGGGCGCGCGCTCGGCCTGCTCTATCTGGAGCACAAGTATCGCGCGGATAAGGAGCGCGAGGCGCGCCTGGTCTTCGCGACGACCGATCCGGCCCATCCGGGCGTCCGGCGCCTCTTCGAAACCGGGGAGGTCTATCTCGCCGGGAAGATCAGCCTGCTGGAGCGTCCCGAGCATCGGGAATATCAAGCGCACTGGCTCGATCCCGCCGACGCGCGCCGCGTCTTTCACCAGAAGGGCTGGCGCACGATCGTGGGATTTCAGACGCGCAATCCCATCCACCGCGCGCACGAGTATATTCAAAAGTGCGCCCTGGAGATCGCGGACGGCCTCTTCCTGCATCCGCTCGTCGGCGAGACCAAGAGCGACGACCTCCCCACCGAGGTGCGGATGCGGTGCTACGAGGTCCTGCTGCGACACTACTACCCGCGGGATCGCGTCGTGCTCGGCGTCTATCCGGCGGCGATGCGCTACGCCGGACCGCGCGAAGCCGTCTTTCACGCCATCGTCCGCAAGAATTACGGCTGCACGCACTTCATCGTCGGCCGCGATCACGCGGGCGTCGGGAATTACTACGGGAGCTTCGACGCGCATCGCATCTTCGAGGAGTTCGATCCCGAAGAGTTGGGGATCATGCCGCTGTTCTTCGACAACGCGTTCTACTGCCGGCGATGTGGCGGCATGGCGACGGCCAAAACGTGTCCGCACGGGGAGAGCGAGCGCCTCACCCTCTCGGGGACCGAAGTGCGACGGCGCTTGCGCGCCGGCGAGCCGCTCCCACCGGAATTCACGCGCCCAGAAGTGGCTGAGGTCCTGGCCGCCGCATTCGCCAGCGAAGGAGGCCGCTGATGGAAAGCGCGCGAGAGCACGGATTCGCCCTGTGGTTCACCGGTCTGCCCAGCTCCGGCAAGACGACGATCGCGCGCCTGATCGAGCGCGAGCTGCGCGCTCGCGGCCTGAAGGTCGAAGTGCTCGACGGAGACGAAGTGCGACAGCATCTCAGCCCGCATCTGGGATTCAGCAAGGAAGAGCGAGACATCCACATCCGACGGATCGCCTACGTCGCCCATCTCCTCGTGCGTAACGGCGTCATCGCCATCATCGCTGCGATCTCCCCGTATCGCGAGACGCGTCAGTACGCGCGCGCGCTGATCGGTCACTTCGTGGAAGTGTACGTGTACTGTCCCGTCGAGGTCTGCATCCAACGCGATGTGAAAGGCCTTTACAAGAAGGCCCTGCGGGGAGAGATCGCGAACTTCACCGGCATCTCCGATCCGTACGAGGAGCCCCTTGCCCCAGAGCTCGTCCTCTACAGCCATCAGGAGACGCCCGCCGAGAGCGCGCGCCGCGTCCTGACGCGCCTGATCGAACTCGGCTATCTGCGCTCCTGAAGCCGCGCCGCCTCACGCCTGCGACGAGGAGAGCTTCGCGCGCACGATCTCATTGACCCGGCGCCCTTCGACCACTTGCCCGGCGAGCTTCGCCATCACGGCCTTCATCACCGGTCCCAGGTCCTTCAGCGTCTTCGCCCCAAGCTCAGCGATCGTCTCCACGACGATCCGCTCGATCTCGGCATCGCTCAACGGAGCGGGCAAATACCCCTCCAGGATTTCGATCTCTCGAGCTTCCCTCTCGGCCAAATCCGGGCGCCTTCCCTGACGATACTGCTCGATCGCCTCTCGGCGTTGCTTGATCAGCCCCCTCAGGACATCAATGACGTCAGCATCCGTGAGCGACCGCATCTCGGCGACCTCACGATGCTTGAGCGCCGTCTTCACCAAACGCAGCGTGCTCACGCGCAGCTCCTCCCGCGCCTTCAACGCGGCGACGAAGTCCCGCTCGATGCGCTCCTGCAAAGTCATCGTTCCTCCTTCCTCAGGACGGCTTCCCGAGCGCGCTCCAGAGCTGATCTCGTTCCAGCTTGCGCACCAGCTCGAGCGCGTGGAGTAGGTTCTCCTTCACGACGCTCCAATCCGGGTAGGTCTCCGTCTCGATCCCTCGCTCGATCTCCACGAGCACCGGATGCAGGAGCTGCCAAAGCCGTTCCAAATCTGCCTTCAATCCGGCCATCGCGCTTGCTCCTCATCACGTCTGAACGTTCCCAAATATACCACATCCCGAAGCCGGAGGAACGGCGCCAACCCCCTCCTCGCTGCCCTCGACAGACGACGCCCGAATCGTTACACTCAATCGCCTATGACGACGAAACTGCGCGTTGGCGATCTTGCGCCGGATTTCACCTTGCCGGATCAAACGGGCGAGAAGCGTCAGCTCTCGGATTTTCGTGGACGCTGGGTCGTCCTCTACTTCTACCCGCGGGATAACACGCCCGGGTGCACGAAGGAAGCCTGCGGCTTCCGCGACCTCTTCCCGAAGTTTCAGCGGCGAAAGGTCGCGGTCCTCGGCGTCAGCACCGACTCGGTCCGCAGCCACCAGAAGTTCGCCGAGAAATACGCCCTCCCTTTCCCCTTGCTCGCCGATGAGGAGAAAACGGTCGTCCGCGCCTACGGCGTCTGGGGCGAGAAGACCTTCATGGGGCGGCGAACAATGGGCACGCACCGCATCTCGTTCCTCATCGATCCGGACGGACGCATTGCTAAAATCTACGAGAAGGTGAAACCGGAGACGCACGCCGAAGAAGTCCTGCGCGATCTCGCGGAGTTGGCTCGCTGATCTGCGCGTGCTCCTACGACACGGGCTCTCGATCGCCCAAGGCGCGCGCGCGACGATGCGCGCGTCCACCTCGGAAGATCCACACGGTGCTCACGATGGTCGCCATCCCCGGGATGAGCAACAGAAGGAATCCCCAATCCGGCCTCCACTGCCCGCTCGCCGGATCGTACTGAAAGCACCGAAAGAGGACGTCCCGTCGAGGGAGTGGGTACGCGCGAACGAACTCGCCTCGCATTTCTCGAACGACTTCTTGCAGCCGAACGGGGGAGACGGCACCTCCGATCAAGAATCGCACGATGCGCCCTTCGCGAATGCCGATCACCATGGCGGGATGATCGTACTGGCGAGAGGCCTCCTCCCACTCGAACCAAAAGCCCGTGGCACGAACCAGCCGCACGAGGTCCTCGACCGAGGCGACCCCAAAGGTCCACGCCCGATCCCCGGATACGCCCAGATGTTCCGCCAACTCCGCCATGTCCGAAGGCGTATCACGAGGATCGAAACTGAGCACGACGACGCCGTATTCTCGCCCGATGCCTCCGACGGCCTCCGCCGCGGCCTTGAGCGAGCGCAGCAAGGGGGAACACACGCCCGCACACCGCGTGAAGACGAGCGTCAGTAAGATCGGCCGCTCGCGCCACAGCTCGGATAAGCGAAAGGTCCTCTCCGATTCGCTGCGAACCCCAATATCAGGGAGAGCGCGGTAAAGGTATCGGCCCTCATTCGGCGGAGCGTCCGACTTCTCCCCCACGACCTGAGCCGGGGCATCGGGCGATGCCGCGAGCACGCTCATCAGGATCAGCCCTTTTCCAATCACTCCGAAGCGCGCAAAGCCAAAGCGCATCGCCTCCCCGTCTCCCAAAGGTACAGCAGCACCCCTACAAAGAGCATCGAGATGAACACAAGGGCGATGCGCGCATAATCGGCCCCTTGCAAGACCTCCGAGGGATACACGGCATATCGCCGCGGGACCGAGCGCGCGCCCCCGAGATAGAACATCAGCAAGAAGCCATACCCCCCGATCACAAACAGCGTGGCGATCAGTTTGGCGAGCCGTCCGTTCTCGGAGCGCCCGCTCACCTCGTGTCCGAAGTGGGCCGCGAATCCCAAGAGCATGAGCACGACGCCCATCAAATAGTACGTGTGGAAGTGCGCGGGAACCCACAGGGTGTTGTGGAATCGGAAATTCACGGCGATCGTCGAATCAATGACGGCCGCCACACCGCCAATGGCCCATCCCATGACCCCCAGATACATCAAGATTGAGCTGAGCGTCCATCGCATGGGCGCCCCGTAGACCAAAAGGAGCGTGCTGAAGATGGTCACCACCGCCGCCGGCACCGAGATGAAATAAGAGGCCACCTGCCCGAGCACCTGCATCCATTGCGGCTGCACGAAGTCCATGTAGAGATGGTGGAAGTAGGCGAACAGGACTAAGAAGAGGACGGTGTTCCAGGCGATCGCCACAATGCGATTCGTCTTCCATGGGCGCCCGCTGTATCGCGGGAGGACATCGTAGACGAGGACGACGCCGAGGTACATCGTGATGTTGACCAAGACGTGCCCGAAGAAGAAGATGAGGTTCTTCATGAGGAGGGCATCATTGGTGAAACCCGTCCCCGCCCATTCCAGGACTGAGAGCACGAGGATGATCACCGCTGCCAAGAACCCCGAGAGCGCTGAGATCAAACTGACGGTGGTGATCAAAATGGCGGGGGGGATCTCCGGCTCCGTCTCCCCGCGAAGGTAATGCCACGCTAGCGCCATCCGCAGCGAATACCGCTGGGCGATCGCCCGCAATATGTCTACGGCCCACACCGTCCACCCAACCCCCAAGATCGCGAGCGAGAACAAGAAGGTCCACGTCGCCCACCTCGGCCAAACACCCGCCGGATAGAAGGGAAGCGGATAGAGGAAGTACCAGCCCACGCCGAATCGTCCGAGGAGCGTCGTGACCAGTAACATCACGACCCCTAAGAGCGTGGCGCCCAAAGCCGCCCACGAGATCCCGCGACTCGGACGCACATATTGCGTCAAGACGTAGCTCACGGCCGCCATCGCGCCCACAAACCACGTTCCCACCATCCCTAATCCATGCAGCGTCATGACGGCATAGAACCACTCCGGCAGCAGCGTGGGCCACAGATTCGCTTGAACGATCCGCATGAACGCCCCAAGGAGCAGCAGCACGGGGAAGAGCGCAAGCATCACCATCATCCACGTGGCCGTCAGGCGTCGCCAACGCTGCTGCTCTATTCCCGTCCATGCGGGCGCGACCATCACGTTCTCCGCCATATCCCACCTCCCGAATCAGCCACGGCCTCACTCGACGAAGAAAACCCCTCGCATGCGGTGATGAGCGGAGCCACAAAATTCGAGGCACAGGACGGTGTAGCGCCCCCGCTCGCTCAGCCGCAGGCGAAGGCGATTGACATATCCGGGCATGGCCTGCGTCTGGGCCAGAAGCTGTCCCCTCGGGGAATAGACGCTGAAGCCATGATTGACATCGAAACTCGTCACTCGAAATTCCACGAAGCTTCCGGCCGGAATTCGAACCGGTGGTGCAAACGATGAGATCTCCTCCCACTGCTCATCGCGCTCGATCGGCGACTCCGAGATCGCGAAGGCGAACTGCTTGCCGACGACGTGAATGACCCGATCGGGAAGCTGACCTTCAGAAGGATACGGCATGCGCGGTAGGGTGATCCCCAGGAACACGGTCAAAATCCCCGTGAGCGAGAAGAAGAAAACGGCGCGCGCTCGATTGGCCGCTTGATAGTTGACTTCCCGAATATGCCGGGCGCTTCGAGCGACGACCCCAAAGACGATGGCAATGACAGCAGCTAGGCCCAAGAAAAGAACGAAAACATGCATCGGCGTCATACTCGCCTCACCTCCTCGCCTGCGCTCCAGTAGCTTAATGAGATCGGGCCTGCTGTCAAGTCATCACTTTCTCATCACCACGTCACTCGAAGGTGATCATGCTCCCGCTGCCAGCGCTCCTTCAGAAGGAGACCTTCACCGAAGCCGACGCCTGACGCGGAAGCCCAAACTGCCCCGGCGTGAATACGCTCTCCCGGGCCAAAACGTAGATCCGATTGGTCACATTCTCGACGTCCAGTTGAAAGGCGACCGCATAGCGCGAGTGGCGCAGGACGTTCACGCCGATCCCCAGGTTCGCCACAAGATGCCCAGGGACCCGCGCGGGAGCTCCAGGGGCCGATGCCGATCCATGATGGGCATGCCCTTCCCCACTCTCGTGAATGGGCGTTCCGCTCCCATATTCGAACCATGCCCCGATCCAGAATGTCCGACGTCGCGGCTCGTAGCGCACGCCGGCCGTCCCCGTGTGGGTTTGATCGAACGGAGCCAGAAACCGACCTTCGTGTCCCCCATGTCCTCCAGCAGTGAATCCCCCACGCATCGGAGCGTAGTAATACGCACGCGAAGCGGAATAGTTGAAGAATCCCGAAAGACCGATCCTCTCCGAAAGCGGAACCTCCACCGAGAGCTCAGCGCCCATCACGCGCTCTCGATCGAAGTTGACGTAGGGGAAGACCCACAGCTCCGGAAACCGAACCGTGTGCATGGGGAGATCGCCCAGACGAGCGAAAGCCATGAGATGGACGCGAATGCCCGCTGGCCACGTCCGCGCGATTCCGACGTGAAACTGATGCGCCGTCTCAGGAAGCAACGGATGCGCGGGCACGTCCGCGTAATCTCGAACGAAGCGGCCCGGCTCAACACTGGAGAGAAGAACCGCTTCTATCGGCGGGGGGATGAAGAGGCGGTTATAGCTCACGTGAAGCGTCGCCCCTGCTTTCGGGATGAAGAGGGAGAGCCCGATCCGAGGACTCCACCGAACCGACCGGGTGACAAGCCGATGGGCATCGAACCGCATGCTCACGTCCAGAGTCAGCCATCGCCTCGCGCGAAATTGGTCTTGGAGATAGGCGCTCACCTGCTCCCCATGTTCGCGCGCTCGCCACATCGTGCGCTGGACATCCAAGCAGAAGAGATCATAGCGATCGCAAAAACGATGGTAATTCGTCGGGTCCAGGACCATCTGCTCGCGCGGACGCAGCGAGACGACATCCCCGCCGATTTTCACCGCATGACGCGAAGTCGCGTAAGCGAGATCGGCTTTGAGGCCCACGGTGTCGAATCGGCGAACGTAGAGCGCCCAGACCGAACGCGAATCCCACGAGGGGAAGAGCTTCGCGCGATTGAAGCGCTGATAGAAGGCGATGTGCATGGTCGTCCGCGCAGAGACGAGACGATCCCAGACAGCGATGAACGTTTGCTCACGCCCGTGCTGGCGAAGATCACGGCCGAAACGTTCTTGTTCCGCTGTGTTCGGGATTTCGAAATTGAGCCCATTTCCCATGAGCGTGAACCGAAAGAGATCGCGCGCGTTCGGCTGCACATCGAGTTGAAAGAACGTGCGAAGCCCGCGCCCGAAATCATGATGCGCGTCGCGTTCGGGCGGGCTCAAAAAGCGAGCCGACCGCCAGCCCATGACGCGAGCGTAATAGCCGAGGCGTCTCCACTGCCCACCGTATTCGACGGCCGCCTGATCGCGAAGCGCCGTCCCTGCCGTCGCCACCACCGTTCCCCCAGGAGACCGCCCGAGGCCCGACTTCGTCACGATGTCCAACACGCCTCCAAAGCGATTCCCGTATTCGGCCGAAAACGGCCCCGTGACGACGTTCACCGACTCGATGATCCCCGGATCGAGCCCCGCCGAAAAGAGGGCATGGGGATTCTCCCAGAAAAACACCCCATTGAGGAGGACGTTGAGCGCCAGCTCGCTCCCCCGGACGTGCACGAGATCATCATGGCTGCGGACGGCTCCGGGAACCGTCATCGCGATGACCTCGGGAAGATGAATCTGCACGAGTTGAGGGAGCGCGGCGATCTGTCTCCCCTCGAGGAAGGTCCCGGTCGGGTGCCCCAGCAGATGGGCATCTCTCGCAGCTTCCACGGTCACTGCTTCGCGTACGGGTTCGACCTCTAGCCGAAGATCGAGCGCGAGCACTTCCCGAGGAGCAAGCCGGAACGTCCTCCGCTCAGGTTGAAACCCCGCCGCAGCCACGCTCAAGCGATAATGTCCCGGAACGAGACGATGAAAGACGAAACGACCCTGCTCGTCGGTGATCGCGCGCTCTTGCTCTCCAGAGTCCATATTCTCCAGCTCGATCGGGATGTTGGGCAGCGGGCGATGATCGAGCCGAGTCAGGATTCGCCCAGTGAGCGTCCCCCATGTTTGAGCCCGGATGACCGCGGGAGTCCCCAGAGCCATCGTCACAAGAGCGATCGCAAGGAAACTCCGAATGGGCATAGAATCCACCCTCCCTTTTCCGAAGGGGAGCGCATCCCCCTCAGCACGAGAGGGACCCACTCCCCTTGAGCGCCTCAGTGTTCTTCCTCAAGCTCAAGTGTGAACGCACGGAGCGGTCCTCGCGCGCGAATCGTCCCGATCCGCGTTGCCTTTCCCGTCTTGAGGTCCACCATGAACAGCGTGCTCCATCGCTCGCTGGGCAGGACGGTGACCAAATACGCGGTCTCATGCCCGGCGATGTCGAAGTGCGTCATTGGCCCGACGTCTATCCCCAACGGGCCTACGAGGCGCAGCGTCCCATCCCCCGGAGGATCCAAGATGACCAGCGCATCGCGCAGCGCATCAATGCCGTAACAAGTGGTCATCCCGGACCGAGGGGACGGTCCATGATTCATGTCGTGGGCGATGGCCACGACGTTGGCCTTTGCCCCATCTTCGTAATGCAGGCGGCCGTCTTCCCACAAACGACCGGTCCCGACGTCAATCCGCCAATTCATGTCCGCATCGCTGACGATGCGCAAGCGATCCGAAGCCGGATTGAAGTCGAACCCAAAGACGTCCCCTGGCAGTGGCCGATCGAAAGAGACGGCCGCCACTGGCGTCGCCTCCCCCGTCTCGGGAGAGATCCAGTAAAGCTGCGGGGACTCTCCATCCGTGATCCCATAGAGCCGGCCATTGGAGACCCGGAAGTCAATCCCCACGAACGGAAGCGTGGGACCGATCACCCGAACCTCCAGCGTGTGCGTGTCGAACTTGATGAGATTCCCGTCCCAATCCACAGCGTATGCCGAATGTGGAGAGGGCATGACACGGACGCGAGCCGTGGACGCTTCAAGGCCAGCCAGAGTCGCAGGCATTCCAAAACACGAAGCGATCAAAAGCACGACGACGGCATATCGCACCGAGGATGTCTTCCACATCATAGGCGTTCTCCTCCGAATCGCATGTGTTCGATCCCGACGAAAGACCGTCGGAAGGGCTGAAGAGGACGCACGATAAGATGGAGCCTCGGAGAGCGAGAGGCCCTCTTCACCAGAACGCGACGACTTTCAACAGAAGGGAAGCGCGATCGGAGGAGATCGCGTGAGGGGGAGAGAGCGCGATAGTCTCTCACGAACGAGCACCTCGCCCGCAACCGAGGAGTTGCGCAGCGACGGGCGAGGGAGACGGATCGCAGCTCCAAGCAGAGCGTATCGCAGATAAGAGGCAGTCGTCGTCGCTCCCGCGCACGTGCGAGGGCAGGAGCGAACGGCCTGTCGCCGATGCCAAGCCTCTCTGGAGGACGACGCGAGGTCTTTGCGCGAGGGACGACAACAACAGACCGTCATCCTCGCGCAGCAACTCATCCGGCAGGTCGTCGCCGACGAGAAGGTGCGCGCGAAGAGACCGGTTTCGGAGAGGATCAGGAGGCCAAGGCTCAGAAGGAGCAATCGGCGAAGGGGTCGCGCACGCGTCAGGGGAATCGCCTTGAGAAGGCTATGCATTCGTACGCGCCGCGCTCTCATACTCCTGGCAAAAGAGGCCTCCCCACGATCGCGAGTGAGGAGGCCTTCCCAACGACACTAATCCCCGACGCCGACACCGACGTTCGGCGTCTTGCTCTTCAAGCCCTTCAGCTGCACCAAGGGCTCGACCGGTTCATTGAGCACGAGCTGGCGATAGAGGCGCGCCATCTGCTCGCTCTCGGCCTTGCTCAGACGACGCCGCCACAGCTTCTCCTCGCGGGCGTTCTTCGGGATGCCGAGCCGCTCCAGATCGTGTTGCACATCCTGCGTCACCAACTCCTCGCGCACAAGAAGCGAATGCTCGGTGCTGGAGAGCGGGACGCTCTTGCCGCCGGCGAAGATCTCATGCCGCCCGTGTTTCTCGTACCATTTGGAGAGCGTCGCCGTCATGTGCATCTTCTCGACGATCTTCCGCCAACCGATGCCCGTATTATAGGCGCAGAAGGAGATCTCTCCCTCTTGCGTCGCATAGGGGATGATGCAGCGCTCGGTCCGGCGGAAGTCGTAGTTGAACAGGTCTTGGAACCACATGCCGGCGATGAAGAGGAAGTTCCACCGATCTCGACGCCGCCGCTCGATGTCCTCCCGCGTGCGATTGCCGCTGACGTCGCCATAGTTGCGGCCCGTGGCGCCGAAGGACTTGTCGAATTTCACAAGCAGGTCCCACAGTTTGAAATGCTTGGGCGCCTTGAACGGATCGTAATTCTTCATGAGCGCCAGCGCCATGCCGAGGATCGAGAGCCACTTCCCACGAGCCGCGTCGTTGATCTTCATCACGTCGCGGGCCAGTTGATCCCCGTTCAAGAAGGCCGTGACCGGGACGGCTTCGCGCGTCTCCTTGTCCACCATCACGGCCATGCCCACGCCGCAGTTGGGATGACAGCCGCAGCCGACCTGCCCCCAATCCGCTTGCGGCCCGTGCACGAGGTCGGACCAGTCGCAGAAGGTGCTCACGAACGAGAGCGGGAACCAATCGCGCGCCGGTTCGCCCAACCCCAACTGGTTCTTCAGATCGTGGGCCAGATGGCTGAGCGTATACCGCTGCGCCATGCGCCGCTCGTCGCTGATCTCCTCATCGCGACCAGTGAAGGAGACCGGCTGGAAGGCCACGAAGGCGATCTTCTTCGGATTGTCCAGTGCGAACTGCACGATCCGCCCCACCTGCTCATTGTTGATCCCGTTGACGATGGTCGTCACCAGGATGATCTCCACGCCGGCATTGTGCAAGTTCTCGATCGCCCGCAGCTTCACGTCGAAGAGGTTGCCGACGCGACGATGGGCATTGGCGGCATTGCCGATGCCGTCAAACTGCAGGTAGACATACCGCAGACCGGCCTCGGCCGCGGCACGCGCGAACTCCGGGCTCTTGGCGAACTCGATGCCATTGGTCGCCGCCTGCACGCTGTTGTACCCCAGCTTGCGAGCATAGCGAATGGCATCCAGGAAATAGGGCGAGAGCGTCGGCTCCCCGCCGGAGAATTGCACCGAGAGTTGCCGCTTCGGCTTGAGCGTGATGGCGTCATCGAGCAGCTTCTTGATGTCCTCCCAACTCAACTCGTGCACGAACCCCACCTGATTCGCGTCCATGAAGCAGGGATCGCACATCATGTTGCAGCGATTAGTCAGGTCAATGGTGAGGACGGCACCGCGTCCGTACTTGATCGTGCTCGAACCGTGATTGTGCAACCGCTCATCGTTGTGCGCCCGGATGTCGCTGCCCGGATAGGCTTGCTCCAGATGGCGCGTGAACTCCGGATCAATCGAGATGAGGTCCTCGAAGTGCCCGTGCTTGGGACAGTCCTTCACCATCCAGATCTTGCCATCGCGTTCGATGATCTGCGCCTTGATCTGCCCGACGGGCTCCTCCCGCAGGATGTCCACCGGGAGCTTCCCATCCAGGATCTGTTGCCGAATCTCCGGCACGCACTTGGGACAGAGACTGTCGGTCGTGCGCGGCCATCCGAGCGGCGGCTTCACCTTCTCGTAGGACTTCAACAGCGGCCGATCCGACCATTTCGGCGTGAACGAGGGATTCGGCCGAATGCGATTCAACCGCTCGAAGACAAACCAGGCTGCGCGCGCGACGTAGGTCAGCACCTTCTCCACATACTTGATCGGCTTATGCATAGGCTCTCCCTCCTTCGCTCAAAAACCTCGCACTCTGAGCGGCCGCCCTCATTCGGCGCGCCGCACTTCATAGGCCGATGTGACCGGCGCCCGCCAGACTTTGACCCCCAGCGTCTGCGGATCGCGCCAGTTGTCCAACTCGGCGACCTGCTGCACACAGGAGATCGTACAGTAGGGCGCACAGGCTTTCTCCGTCAGATACTCCCGCCGCATGTCCTCCCGCGTGTACGTCTCCAGCGGCACTCCGGGATACCCCCGCTGCTGCGAACAATAGTGCACCAGCCCATCTTCGCACACGTAGAGATAGCGAGCGCCCGCCCGACAACGCCACCGATTCGGTCTCCCCTCGACCAAATTCCGCTGGAACCGATTCACCCGGCTGTAGCTCCACTTCCCCAGCTTCTGCACAGCCAGGAAGATCTCGCGCTCTCGCTCCGAGAGCGGCTTCAATCGCCCCCACTCGTCGTGAATCACTCCCACCGAGCACGAAAACCCCAATTCGACGGCCCGCCGCGCGATCACCAGCGCATCCTCGGGATTCCGCACGCCACTGCCCAGAACCGTGTTGATGTTCACCTTGAAGCGGGCCAACTCCCGCAACCACACGAGCTTCTGATCGAGCACCTTCAGGCTCTTCTTCGACACCTCATCCGGCTGCACGTTGTCAATGCTGATCTGCAAGTACTCCAACCCCGCCTCATTCAACTTCTGAATCCGCTCGCGTGTCAGCAAATATCCGTTGGTGATCAATCCGGCGATGATCCCCCGCCGCCGAATGTGCCGAATGACCTCCTCCAATTCCGGATGCAACAGCGGCTCCCCCCCGCTGATCGTGATGATACTCGCCCCCAATTCCGCTAGCCGATCCACGCGCCGCCGCAACACGTCCGTCGGCACCGGCGCCGAGACTCGATCGTATTCATTGCAATACCCGCAGGAGAGATTGCACCGCCGCGTGACGATCAAATGCGCCAGCACCACGTGATCCGTCCGCAGCAATCCCTTCACGATCATCCGCAGCTCGCGCCAGGAACGCACCGCCTCCCCGAAGATGCCCAGGACATAGGAAGCCCCTTTGATCCACGCTCGTATCCGACGATGCCACCCGACTTGCTCCACAGCCTCCATACTCAACGCCCCATTTTCGCCCGAGTATATAAGCAAATTCCATGCCCAAAGGCAAGCACGATGCGCCGACTTTCAACTCAAGTCAAGCTATTTCCGTCAATTAGCCGCAGCCGACGGCTCCTGGCAGGAAACCACAGCGGCGATTTTTGACACAATCTCCTTCGGAGAGCGGCCAGCCGTTTGGGTCTGAACGATACGGAATCCGGTCACATTCCAGCGAATGAGTCATCCTTACCCAGCGAAGAGCGCATGGGGCACAGTCCTCGACGGTTCCAAAGGCCTGTGTTATGATGCCCGTTCATAATCGCATGAGGAGGCGAGCGGATGAAAGTTGATCTGATCGTCCCGAGGTTTCGGTTGGAAGACATTCCGGCTCTGGCCCGACGTGTGGAAGCGCTTGGCTTCGACGGCCTTTGGTTCGGCGAAACGGGAGGAGACCCTTTCTTAGCCATTGCATTGGCGGCCGAACATACGGAGCGAATCACGCTGGGGACGGGCATTGCGGTCGCTTTCCCCCGTAGCCCGATGGTCACGGCATACATCGCATGGGACTTGCAACGTCTATCGCGGGGGCGGATGATCCTCGGCTTGGGAAGTCAGGTCAAAGGGCACATCGAGCGGCGATTCGGGCTGAAGTGGCGGGCGCCAGCGCCGTGGCTGCGCGACTACATCGCGGCATTGCGCGCGATCTGGGCCACGTGGCGCGATGGCACGCCGTTGAACTTCCGCGGCGAGCATTATACCTTGAGCCTGATGACGCCATTCTTCACCCCTGAACCGAGTCCATATCCGGACATCCCCGTGCACATCTCGGCGGTGAATCGGACGATGGTGCGGCTCGCTGGTCAGGTGGCCGATGGCGTGCACGTGCATCCCTTGCATTCGGAGCGATACTTGCGCGAGCTGGTGCTGCCGGAGCTACACGCCGGATGGCGCGCGGCCGGTCGCGAGCGTTCGTCGTTTGAGATCGTCGCGGCCGCGATCATCGCCTCGGGCAAAGACGCGACCGAATGGGAAGAGAGCCGACGCTTCGCCCGATCGCAGATCGGCTTCTACGGCTCGACGCCCACTTATCGCGTTCTGCTCGAACTGCACGGGTTCGCCGAAGAGGCCGATCGGCTGCGCGCGCTCGTCGCCGCCGGACGATGGGATGAGTTGCCTGACGCGGTCCCCGAAGAGATGTTGCACACGTTCGCCATCGTCGCCCCTCCCGAAGAAGTGGGCGAGCGCCTCCGCGCGCGCTACACCTCGCTCGTGGATCGGATCGTCTTCTACGGACTGCGCCCGCCGCGTCCTTTGGCGGATGAGGCTTTTTGGAAGGCGACGATTCGCGCGTTGAAGGCGTGAGGGATCAGGCGAGCACCTGTTCCACGGCATGGCCGGGCACGACGATCATCTCCTCGCGCTCGGCCCCGGTGGAGATGAGTGGGATCGCGCACCCGACCAGTTGGCTCAAGCGTTCGACGTATCGTCGGGCCTTCGGGGGCAATTCCTCGTAGCGGGTGAGCCCACTGGTTGGCGTCTGCCATCCTGGGACGGCTTCGTAAATCGGTTCGCATTCACGAAGGGCCTCGCATGAAGCCGGATACTCGTTGAGCAAGCGTCCGCGATAGCGGTAGCCCACGCAGATTTTGATCTCCGGCAGCGGATCGAGCACATCCAGTTTCGTCAAGGCCAGCGCCGTACACCCGTTGAGCATCACGGCATAGGCGACGGCGAAAGCATCGAACCACCCGCAGCGGCGCGGACGCCCCGTCGTCGCTCCGTACTCCCCCCCGCCTTGTTGCAAGAGCCGTCCGACCTCATCCTGCAGCTCCGTGGGGAAGGGACCTTCCCCCACGCGCGTCGTATAGGCTTTGACGACGCCCAAGACGGCGGTGATGCGCGTCGGTGGGACGCCTGTTCCCACGCTCGCGCCGCCAGCCGCCGCGCTGGAGGAGGTCACAAATGGATACGTCCCATGATCCACATCGAGCATCGTCCCTTGTGCACCCTCAAAGAGCACGGTTCGCCCCTCGGCGATCGCTCGATTCAGGTAAGCGACCGTGTCCGTGACAAAGGGAGCGATCCTCTCGCCGAGCTCTCGGCACCGCTCGTAGAGCGGTCGGGGATCCACGGGCTCGGCCCCGAAGGCGCGCAGCAGGCGGTTGACGTATTCGGTCGCCAACGCGAGCTTCTCGCGCAACAGCTCGGGTTCGCAGAGATCACCGACGCGCACGCCGCGCCGCCCGTATTTGAACTCGTAGGCCGGCCCAATGCCGCGCATCGTCGTCCCCACGCGTCGTTCTCCCAGGTGGCGTTCCAACACCGCTTCCAGAGCGCGATGATACGGCAAGATGACGTGCGCGCGATGGCTGACGCGCAACCGCTCGGGCGTCACCGATACCCCCTCCCGCCGAAGCATGGTCACTTCTTCAAGCAGGGCCTCCGGATCGACGACGACCCCATTGCCGATGACGCACACCGTCCCATCTCGAAGGATCCCCGACGGGATGAGGTGCAAGATGATGCGGCGCCCTCCGATCCGGACCGTATGCCCGGCATTATGCCCCCCTTGATACCGGGCGACGATGTCGAAATGCGCCGCGAGCCAATCGACGATCTTCCCCTTCCCCTCGTCGCCCCACTGGGCACCGACGACGACGACGTTCCTCATACCCCTCCCAGATAGGGAGCGAACATGCGGACGATGTTCTCCTTGGCCGTCACACCGATGATGCGATCCTTCTCCTCCCCATCTTTGAAGAGGATGAGCGTGGGGATTCCCTTGATCCCATACCGACTCGGCGTCAGGGGGTTCTCATCCACGTTCAACTTCGCGACCTTGAGGCGCCCGGCGTATTCCGCGGCGATCTGCTCCACCGTCGGGGCGATCACCCGACAGGGGGCGCACCAAATGGCCCAAAAGTCCACGAGCACGGGAATCGGCGAATTCAACACTTCCGCTTGAAACGTGGCGTCGGTGACCTCGATGACATTCCCTGCCATAGCCTCCTCCCTTCCCATCCAGACTTGATCCGCTCACGCGGGCTCTCCGAAAGGCGCGTCCCCACGGATCACCCGCTCGTACAACTCCCGATATTGTGCGGCCGAACGATCCCAGGAGAAATCGGCGCGCATGCCGTTCTCCATGCACGCTCGCCACAGGGACGGATCGGCGTACACCGTGAGCGCGCGCTCGACGGCGGCGAGCAAGTGATCCGCCCGATACTCGACGAACTTGAAGCCGTTCCCCGATCGCGTCGCCGGATCGAAAGGTTCGATCGTATCGTCGAGCCCTCCGGTCGCGCGCACGATGGGAACCGTGCCGTATTTCAAGCTGTAAATTTGATTCAAGCCGCACGGTTCGTACCGCGAGGGCATCAAGAACATGTCAGCCCCGGCCTCAATCTTGTGCGCCAGTTCATTGTGGAATCCCAGATAGACGCCCACGCGATCGGGATGCGCCCGCTGCCAATCGCGGAAGAACTCCTCCAGCTCGCGCGCGCCCGATCCGAGCAACACATACACAACGCCAGCTCGCAAAAGCCCATCGGCCGCCTCCCGCACCAGATCGAAGCCCTTTTGCGCGACCAGTCGGGCGATCGAGCCGATCACCGGACGCTCCAGATCCTCCGGCAGCCCCATGGTCCGCAAAAGATCGGCCTTGCAGAGGCGCTTCCCCCTCATATCCCCCAGCCCATAGCGCGCGACGATGAACGGATCGGTCGCCGGATTCCACTCCTCGTAGTCCACGCCGTTGAGGATACCGACAAGCCGCGATGCCCGCGCGCGCAACAGTCCATCCAAACCGTGTCCGTACTCCGGCGTCTGAATCTCTTCGGCATACTTCCGGCTCACGGTCGAGATCGCCGTCGCGAAGACGATCCCCGCTTTCATCGCGCTCGCATGGCCGTAGAACTCGATCCCCCCCTCGGTCCGGTAGACCTCCGGGCTCAGCCCGAACCGTTCCAGAAGCATCGGGGAGAAGAGCCCCTGATAGCCGATGTTGTGAATCGTGAAGAGCGTCTTCGTCCGCTGCAGACGCGGCTCCTCGCGGTAGGTCGTCCGGAGATAGAGGGGGATGAACCCGGTCTGCCAATCGTTGCAATGAATGAGGTCCGGAGGGCGATCCAGACGCCGCGCCCACTCGATCACCGCCCGCGAGAAGAAGGCATAGCGCTCGACGTTATCGGGATATTCCTCACTCGGATTTGGTCCGTAAATGCCCGGACGATCGAAGTACTCGGGGGCGTCCACGAAGTAGAACGGCACACCTTTATGCTCATCCGCGTAGATGGCCGCCCCCTTCGTCCCAAAGGCGAAAGGGACGTCCACCCGCTCGCTCACGCAACGCCCAACGGCACCGGCGCGCTCCCCGCGATAGCGAGGGAGGATGACCGCCACCTCCACGTCCAATTTCGCCAGCGCGCGAGGCAGAGCTCCAGCGACATCCGCCAACCCCCCCGTCTTCGCGTAGGGCGCGGCTTCGGAGACGGCGAAGATGACGTGCAGGCGTTCGCGCATCGCGTCGAGCCCTCACACCTCACAAAGTAGGCTATAGTAGGCCCTCGGTCCAAAGCTTGTCAAGAACAGGGGATCGGCGCGTTGGGTCCCTTTGCGCGGCTTCGTCCGCCCATGTTACAACGTCATCTCGGCGTCGGAGGCGCAGTCCTTCCCATGCGATCGCGCATGGCCCATCGAAAATGGATCGTATGGATTCGCCGGGCGATCCTGCTGGTGCTCCTGGGAGCTCTCGTCTATCACAGCACGATCGTCATCCAGATCATCCGCTTCCGAACGATCAATCCGCGGATGACGGCCCTCATGCGACAACGAGCCCGGGAGGCGCGAGCCCGCGGGCAGGTCCCCAAGCGCCTCCAGGTGTGGTTGCCCTATGAACGCTTCTCGCCGCATCTTGTGCGCGCCGTGCTCGCGGGCGAAGACCCTCGATTCTTCGTCCATCACGGCTTCGATTGGGACCAGATTCGCGAGGCGATCCAGGAGAATCTCGAAGAGGGAGAGATCGTGCGCGGGGCCTCGACGATCACGCAACAATTGGCGAAGAACCTCTTCCTCTCGACCTCGCGAAACCCTGTGCGGAAGCTGCACGAAGCGGTGATCACCGTGGAGCTGGAGATGCTCTTGGGGAAACGGCGCATCCTGGAGCTCTACTTGAACGTGATCGAATGGGGGGATGGGATCTACGGCGCGGAGGCGGCCGCGCGACACTATTTCGGCCGTTCAGCTGCTCAGCTCACGCCGGAGCAGGCGGCCTTTCTGGCCGCGATCATCCCGAATCCCCGCGAGACGTACAATCCGGCTCGCCATCCCGCCCGCGTCGAACGCCGCCGCCGGATCATCCAACGCCGCATGCGACACGTTCTCATCCCCGCGCCGTTTCGTGCCGCCAGCGCCAAAGCTGCCGAGAGCGCGTTCGCACCTTGACTCAGGGCGGCATCGTCGGTATGCTTTACCGCTCGAACGTGGTGTTTGGAATTCGGGGCTTGTCGGCGAAGTATTCGCGGGTGCCGCTGATCTGACACCTCGATACTTTCGAAGGCAAGTGATCGGGCGCTTCGACTGATCGGCAAAGATCTGCCGAGGTCCCCGCTCCGAACGTCGGAAGTCCCGAGCGCAGCGCGCGAAGCCATCGCGTTTCTTCCGCCCTGCTTCGGTGGCTTCCAAGAACGATGCAGAGGAGACTGTATGTCCGTGAAACTGTATGTCGGGAATTTGCCCTATAGCGCGACCAGCGAGGACTTGGAAGACCTCTTCAGGCCCTTTGGTCCCGTGCTCTCCAGCCAGGTCATCACCGATCGGATCACCGGGCGCTCTCGGGGATTTGGATTCGTCGAACTCGCTTCCGCCGAGGCGGCCGAAGCCGCCATCAGTCAGCTGAACCAGCGAGAGTACGAAGGTCGGACGCTGATTGTGAACGAAGCTCGGCCCAGGCCAGAACGCCCCTCGAATCAGTTCGGGTACGATCGCGGAGGTGGGCCCTCTCGCGGTGGGCGTCGCCCGCCGCGGGGATCGGGCCGATCTCCTCGATGGTGAGGAGTGATTGAGGAGTCGGGCGCTTCCGAAGAAGCGGAACCGTTCCTCCTGAACACAGCCGCTCGAAGAGCGAGATCCTCGCTCCCTCGCCGAGGGAGATGTGTACCTATGCGCGGGATGTGATCAACTCTGTTGTTGACAGAGCTGCCCGCGCGGTGATACGTTTTAGAGGCTTGGGATGGAGGACATGGAGCAATCCAATGTGCGGCGTATTCCAATTCGGTTCGTCGAGGATCGCGCGGAGGCCGAGTATCCGATGCGTCCCTCCGAAGAGACATCGGCGGCGCGCGCGATGACTGAACCGGAAGCGGTGGAACTCGGAGCCACGATCCATGACCTTGGCCAAGGGGTGCTGGAGCCCCCCTTGGAACCGACAGCGGCGCCGGCTGACGCCGAATCCTTTGCTCAGGCGCGACAGGAGAAACAAGCGCTCTTGGACCGGCTCATGCGTCTCGCCGCCGAATTCGACAACTACAGAAAGCGCGTCGAGCGCGAGCGGGAGCGCATGCGGGAGGACGCGCGGGCTGAGGTCCTGACCGAATTCCTCCCCATTGTGGACGATTTCGAGCGCGCGCTAGAAGGCGCTGAATTCCTGCGCGATGTGGAAGGGGTATTGCAAGGGCTTCGTATGATCCATCGTCGGCTCTTGGACGTGCTCGCCCGATTCAACGTGCGCCCCATTGAGACGATCGGACGCCGCTTCGATCCCACGCTGCACGAAGCCGTCGCCATCGAGCCCACGGAGGAATTCGAGGAAGGCACGATCGTGGACGAATACCAACGGGGATACGTCCGGACTCGCCCACACGGGGATTATGATCTGCTCCGTCCGGCGCGCGTCAAAGTCGCCGTGCGCCCAACGTCGAATCCCCCCCACGTGCGACATCAAGACTCCCCAGAGGGCCGACGCGCATCGTGAGACCGCAGGGCTCAATAACACGCCCCCCCTCGACCTCACCGAGTCAAGCTACAGCAAGCGGTCGTACAGCAAAGCGAGCGCGGCTTGCGCCGCCAGTTCGCGAATGCGGGCGCGATCTCCCGGAAACCAATGGCGATGGCTCTCGACGTGCACATCGTCGGCCAAGGCGATGAAGACGAGCCCGATGGGCTTTTCTGGCGTCCCTCCTTCTGGTCCCGCGAGCCCGGTGACGGCCACGCCTATTGTCGTCGCACACTGCGCCTTCACCCGTTGGGCCATGGCTTCGGCGACCTCCGCACTGACGGCTCCGTACGTCGCAAGGAGATCGGCCGGAAGGCCTAAAAGGGCCGTTTTCGCCTCATCCGAATACGCCGTGATCCCGCCGCGAAAATAGCGCGAACTACCGGGAACGTCCGTGAGTCGCTTGGCGACGAGGCCACCGGTCACGCTCTCCGCGACGGCGATCGTATAGCGCTTGGTCAGACAGAGGCGCCCGATCACTTCTTCGAGCGATTCGCCGCGCGTCGTGAAGACGCGTGCGCCGAGCGCCCGCTCGATACGATCCGAGAGTTCATCCAGGCGCGCTTCGATCTCCTCCTCGGTTGCCCCGCTGGCCGTCAGATGGATCTCGATCCCACCGGTCGTCGCCAGGATGGTCGTTCTCGGATTCGCGTATTGCGTGTAGATCGGCGCGATCGCCTGATCCACGGCGGATTCGCTCATGCCAGCGACTCGCAGGGTGCGACTCCGGATCTTGAGCCCGCCGGCCAGCGGCTCCAACAGCGGCAAGACCTCGCTCTCGAACATGGCCTGCATCTCTGTCGGAGGCCCCGGCAGAGCGACGAGCACGCGCCCGTGATGTTCGAGGAACATCCCCGGGGCCGTCCCATGCCGATTCTCCAGCACGATCGCCCCTTCCAGGACCAAGGCCTGACGCTCATTGATCTTCGGCATCGCCAGCCCGCGACTGGCGAACCGCGCCCGGATGCGTTCGAGGACCTGTTCATCGAGCACCAGAGGTCGCCCGAGCGCGCGCGCGAGCGCTCGTCGCGTCACATCGTCTTCGGTCGGTCCCAATCCCCCGGTCAGAAGGACCACGTCCGAGCGCGCGAGCGCTTCGCGCACGAGGCGTTCCACGAGCGCTTCGTCATCGCCGACGATCATCTTCACCGCCACCTCGATCCCCAGTGCATTCAGCCGCTCAGTGAGCCACAGCGAATTCGTGTCCACGCGAAACGGCGTCAGCAGCTCCGAACCAATGGCGATGATCTCCGCTTGACGCGGTCGCTCCGGTCGCATCGGTTCCCCTTCACAAGAGGGATCGTGCGATGAGTACGACGATGTGGGTCGCCAGCCCCGCATATCCCCCCGCCAGCACGTCGTCGGCCATGATCCCCCATCCCGAAGCCCATCGCTCGACCCGTCGAATGGGATACGGCTTCCAAATGTCGAACACGCGAAAGAAGATGAAGCTCGCGCCGATGATCGCCCAGTGCGGCCACCTCCCTCCCGCCGCAAAGGCGATCGCCAACGCTAGATATTGACCGACGACCTCGTCAACGACGACCTGCGGCGGATCGGCCCGCTCGAACCTCCGACGCGCGCGGGATGAAGCCCACAGGCCGAGGCCGAACGCGAGGCCAAGGACGATCCACTCGATCCCCCTCATCCCGAAGGCGCGCGCCGCAGCCGTGCTCCCCATGAAGAGCACGACGCCGAACACAGCGCCCGCCGTTCCCGGGGCGATCGGCACGAGCCCGCTGCCTCCCCCCGTGGCGATCCACCATGCGAGGTGATCTCCGAAAGCCGATCGGACCGAGGCGCGCTCAATGATCTCCGGCTCACCGCGCATCCTCATGACGCACCCGCCCGACCAAATCATGCCCAAGGACATCGAGGATTTCGACCCGGACGAATTCCCCTGGTTGCGGGGGACGCTCGGCTTCCCCAATATCGAGAATCACGCCCCCATCAATCTCCGGAGCTTGCGTGGCCATGCGCCCGCGCAGCAGCAACGGCGCAGCCGTCCCATCACTCGACGAAGGTGTATCGGCCGCCACATACCCCTCGACCAAGACCTCGACGGTCCGCCCGATCCACCGCCGATGCCGCCGCTGGGCGATCCGCTCCAGCTCGCGAAGGAGCCGCCGCTGACGCGCGCGCGCCACAGAAGCTGGCACTTTTCGCGTCAGGGCATGGGCCTCCGTCCCCTCCTCATCCGAATAGAGGAACGCCCCCGCATAATCGAATTCCACTGTCCGGCAGAAGTCAAGCAGCTCGCGAAAATCTCGCTCCGTCTCCCCGGGGAATCCAACGATGAACGTCGTGCGCAAGGCCGCCTCCGGGAGACGACGTCGAATTCGCTCGATCAATCGCTCGAGCGAGCGCCGCGTCCCCCCACGACGCATGGCGCGCAGCAGACGCGCGCTCACATGTTGCAAAGGGATGTCGAAGTACGCGCACACCTTCTCCTCGCTGGCGACGGTCTCGATCAAGGCCTCGCTCACATGATTCGGATAGCCGTAGAGGAATCGGATCCACCGGATCCCCTCGACCCGGGTCAAGGCGCGCAAAAGCGTGGCCAGCCCTTCGCGCATCCCCAAATCCACGCCATAGTGCGTCGTGTCCTGCGCGACCAGAACCAATTCTCGAACGCCGCGCGCCGCCAATTCCTCGGCTTCCTTAAGGATGGACTCCATCGGACGACTTCGAAACGGACCACGGAGTCTCGGGATGATGCAAAAAGAGCACACGTGATCGCAGCCCTCGGCGATCTTGAGATAAGCCGTATGGCGCGGCGTCGCGAGCACTCGCGGGCGCACGGGATCCTCCACATATCTCGCGGCGATCTCCGAGGAGAGCACCGGTAAAGTGCGCCGTCTAGACGGTCCGTGGCCCTCGCGACAGACCTCGACAATGCGCTCCAACTCCCGCGTCCCGATAACGGCATCCACCTCGGGCAAGGCGCGCTGCAAGTGATCGCCGTAGCGCTCGACCAGACATCCCGTGACGATCAACTTGCGACAGCGCCCGTGCGTCTTCCACTGCGCCATCTCCAGGATCGCCTCGATGGACTCCCGCCGAGCCGGATCAATGAAGGCGCACGTGTTCACCACGAGGATGTCCGCTTCCTCCGCTCTGGAGGTGAGAGAGAATCCCTCGCGCACGAGCCATCCCATCATGACCTCGCTGTCCACGAGGTTCTTCGGACATCCGAGGCTGACCCATCCCACCTTCGGCATACCCAGGCATGGTAAATCGAGCGGCGCCGCATTGTAAAGAGAGGCGTCCGAGCGTCCGCTCCCTGAATGGGGGACTTGACATGACCGCGAAACAGTTTATTATCTTCGTGAACAAAGTCATGGGCGAGCACGGGCACATGGTGGCGACGCCGGCGAATCACGGGCTCCTCAAGCGGCTGAACATGCTCACGCTGCTGGAGCTGGTGCGAACCTCCGGGGAGACGTCGCGCGCGGAACTGGCGCGTCGTTCGGGCTTGAGCCCACCGGCCGTCTCCGCCCTGGTGGCGAAGCTCGTGCGCGCTGGGCTTCTGATCGAGGAGGGGACGGGCGAATCGCGCGGAGGACGACCGCCGACGCTGTTGCGGTTCAACGCGCACTTCGGCTACGTGCTCGGAGCGGATTTGGGCGGGACGCGCGTGCGCGTCGCCTTGGCGGACCTCAACGGCGATTTCCTCGCGCATGCGGAAGAGCCGACGCGAAAGGCGCCGCCTCGGGTGCGCGCCGTCGTCGAACAGATCGTCCGACTCAGCCGTCAGGTCGTGGAGATGGCGGGCGTGCGATGGCGTCAGGTGAAGGCGATGGCCATCGGCGCTCCTGGCATCACCGACGTCGAGAGCGGTCTCGTCCGTCACGCGCCGAATCTCCCAGGCTGGCGCGATGTCCCTTTGCGCCGGCTGTTGGAGGAAGCCCTGCGCCTTCCCGTTCATGTGGACAACGATGTGAACATGGCCGTCCTGGGCGAGCACTGGCGCGGAGTGGCGCGAGGGCGCCGAAACGTCGTCTTCATCGCCGTGGGCGCAGGCATCGGCGCGGGCTTGCTCATCAATGGAGCGCTCTATCGTGGCGCCACGCATGCGGCCGGAGAAGTCGGCTACATGCTCCTCGATCCGAAGGCGTTGTGGCAGGAATTCCGCGAGCTGGGATTCTTGGAGCTGCGCGCGTCCGGGCCGGCTTTGGCTGCCCGCGCTCGTCAGGTGATGCAGCGCTCGCGCCTGTCCGATGCGAAAGCGATCTTCGAAGCGGCGCGCCAGGGCGACGTCGCGGCTCAACGCGTGGTGGAGGAAGCCATCGAGTATCTGGGCACGGCCGTCGCCAATCTCGCCACGGTGCTCGATCCGGAGATGATCGTGCTCGGTGGGGGCGTGAGCTTGGCCGGAGAGGTGCTCCTCGACCCCATCCGAGCGGCCATCGAACGAACCGTTCCGGCCAGACCGGCTGTCGTCGTCTCGGCGTTGAAGGACCAGGCGCAGCTGTACGGCGCCGTCTTCTCAGCCCTTCAACTCGTCGAGCGACACCTGGCCGATATGGTCGCGCGACTTTAGCAGAGGAGGGGGGCTTATGAAGAGCATCGTTCTCGCGATGTTTCTGTTCGTGCAGGCGCAGGCGACCGATGGCGTCATCGAAGGGATCGTGACCGATCCTTCGGGAGCCGTCGTCGCTGGTGCTACCGTGCGTATCGTCAACATGGACACCGGGTATGTGCGGACGCTAACGACGAACGAGCGAGGATTATACCGTGCGACCCTGCTCCCGCTCGGCCGATATGAGGTCAGCGTGGAAGCGGCTGGATTCAAGCGAGCCGTGCGCTCGGGCATCACGCTCACGGCCGGTCGCACGGCCGTCGTAGATATCACCCTGGAAGTCGGACAGATCGAACAGGCCGTGACGGTCACGGCCGATGTCCCTGTGGCCGACATCGGGAAGATCGAGCAGGGCAACACGATCTCGACGCAAGAGGTGCGAAATCTCCCATTGGTCTCCCGCAACATCTACAACTTCATGCTGCTGCAGCCGGGCGTGAGCGCGCGCCCCAATCCCGAGTTCGGCGTCCCGCGCAAGGTGAACACGAATGGGTTCATTGATCGCATCAACTACCAACTGGACGGCAACACGAACACGCAGGCGGACCGGGCCGGCATTCGCCTGATGCCGATCTCGGAAGTGTTCATCCGCGAGATCCAGGTCGTCAACAACGGCTTTGCGCCGGAATTCGGGACGACGACGGGCACCGTCTACAACGCCATCACCGATTCGGGGACGAACGAACTGCACGGTGAAGCCGGCTATCGCTTCCGCCGCAAGTCCTTCTCCGCGCGTCCGACGCTGCTGGCGCCCACGCAGCCCAAACCGGACTTCGCCGCCGATACGGTGACGGCGCGGTTGGGCGGACCTCTGCGGCGCGATCGGCTCCACTATTTCAGCGCCTACGAGTTCACGCGGCGCGACATCCCGCGCCCGATCACCATCACGGCGGAGAACGCCGCGCGCATCGGACTGACCCCCAAGCAGATCGGCGTCGTGCCGGCCTCGCAGCGGGTCAACTTCTTCATCGTGCGGAGCGACTACACGATCTCCGAGACGCACCGCCTGATGTCCCGCTATAACCTGTTCCGCAACAGCTCGCCGAACAATATCGGCGGCGCCCTCTCGGCCGGACTCCTCGCCGTGACGCGTTCGACCGATTTCATTGACGCCGCCGACTCCGTGGCGACCCAATTGACCTCGACGATCTCAGCGCGCGCCATCAACGAATTTCGCTTCCAGTACGCGCGACGCCGCTTCTTCCGCGTGGCTAATCCGGAGAACGCCGTGCGCGGCCCGGCCATCACGATCTCGGGCGTGGCGCAGTTCGGCGGTCCGACCGACGATGGACAGCGCTTCCGCCAAACGAGCGTGGACATCGTGGACAACTTCACGCTCATTCGCGGGAACCACGCCTTCAAGTTCGGATTCGCGATGACGACGTACGGCGATTTCCGTCGAGAGCCGCTCTTTGCCGAGTACATCTTCCCGAACATTGACGCGTATCTGAACGCCGTCAACGGGGCGAACCCGAAGGGGTACACGACCTTCCGGCAGCGACTGGGGAATCCGGAGATCAGCGAGCGCGCGTTCTTCTACTCGGCGTTCTGGCAAGACGATTGGCGCGTGACGCAAAACCTCAAGCTCCTCTACGGCGTGCGCTACGAACTATACGATGTGCCCAACGCGGATCCGACCTCGCCGCTCCCACTCTCTCGCGACTTCAACGTGGATAAGAACAACTTCGCCCCGCGCGTCGGCCTCTCCTACGGCCTGGGGCGCGAACGGAAGACCGTCGTGCGCGCGAGCGCCGGTCTCTATTACGACTTCCCCAAGCTCGACTTCTATCGGCTGGCGATCCTGAACAACGGCAATCCGCGCTTCCGCGACATCTCGGTCTCGGGGACGAGCCCCTTCGCGCCCGCTTTCCCGCAGACGCTCGAGCAGTTGCCGCCGGGCTTCCCCCTGCCGCGCGTGAGCGTGAACGCCGTCGCTGCGGATTTCGCCAATCTCTACTCGAGCAACGCGAACCTGCAGATCGAGCGCGCGCTCACGGCGGACATGTCCGTCGCCCTCAGCTACGTCTTCGCCAAAGGGACGCGCATCCCCGTGCGACGGAACATCAACCCGATCAATCCCATTCGCACGCTCGCCGACGGACGCCCTGTCTTCGACACGGCGGTGAACCCGCAGACGCGGCTCTACCCCGAGTTCGACAACGTCTTCCTGGACGAGTCCGTGGGGAATTCCAACTACAACGGCGTCACCGTGCAGCTCATCAAGCGGTTCTCGCATGGGTATCAGTTCACCGCCTCCTACACGTGGTCGCACGCCATTGACGATGCGCCCGAGGTGAATGTGCTCGACAGCAACGTGCAACTCTCGGACCCGACCAATCGGCGTCGCGATCGCGGCAACTCGCTCTCGGATCGCCGTCACATCTTCTACGTGAGTAGCGTCCTCGCGCCCAAGGTGGACGTGGCGAACCGCTTCTGGAACGCGCTGTTGAACCATAACCAACTGAGCCTCATCGTGAGCGCCGACAGCGGCGACACGTTCAACATCCTGGCCAATCGCGACCTCAACAACGACCGCATCCTCATGGATCGGCCGCTCTTCATCGGACGCAACACGGTGGACGGACCGAACAATTTCAACGTGGATCTCCGGTACTCGCGCTTCGTGCGCTTGAGCGAACGTGCGAACGTCGAGTTCTTCGCGGAGTTCACGAATCTGACCAATCACCCGAACATCACGGACTTGACGACGACAGTGGCGGTGAACGCCGACGGGAGTCTCACGTCGCCGCTTCCGACGCGCTTCCCGCGAGCGGGAGCGCTCGAATCGCGACAGTTGCAGCTCGGGTTCAAGCTGAATTTCTGAACAGGATCGCGTGAGGCGATCGAGGGGATGTCGGAAACCGCGCTTCTGCGCATGAGGAGTTTTGAGCCGGCCTCCCCTCGATTTTCGCCCGACCATCCGTGGAGGGAACGTATGCGACGACGATCGGCGATTCGCCTGGTGTCCTGCGGTTGCTTGCTCCTTCTCCTCGCGTTGGGATCCGCTTCGCGAGCGACCTCGCGCCTCCCGCAATCGGCCTCGACCTGGGAGGCTGACGGATCATGGAGGGAGATCATCCCGAAGCCGGCGGTGGATTCCGGCCTGCCGGCGCTCGTGCAAGCGCTGCGGTCGTTGCGCACGACGGCGCGGCTTTTGCACGTGACGGCGCATCCGGATGATGAGGATGGAGCGATGCTCACGCTCGTCGCGCGCGGGTTGGGTGCCGAGACGATGCTGCTGACGCTCACGCGGGGCGAGGGGGGACAGAATAAGGTGGGACCGGAACTCTGGGATGCGCTCGGCCTCTTGCGCACGCTGGAGTTACTGGCGGCCGACGCGCACTACGGCGTCCACCAGCGCTTCACGCGGGTGGCCGATTTCGGCTTCTCGAAAACGGCCCAGGAGACGCTCCAGAAGTGGAACGGGGGCGAACCGGCGCTCGCCGATCTGGTGCGCACGATTCGCGCCTTTCGTCCCGATGTCGTCGTGGCGCGCTTTCACGGAGCTCCGCGCGATGGACACGGCAACCATCAAGCGGCGGGACTCCTCGCGCGCGAGGCGTTCGAGGCGGCCGGCGATCCGAATCGCTTTCCCGAGCAGATTCGGGAAGGCCTACTCCCCTGGTCGCCGAAGAAGCTCTACGTCAGCGTGCGCGCCGACGAACCCTACACCGTGCGCCTGAACACGGGAGCATATGATCCGGCGCTCGGGCAATCCTACGCGCAACTGGCCATGAAGGGATTGAGCCTTCAGCTCACGCAAGGCGCAGGGGGAGTGATCGTCCTACCAGGGGACCGATATTCGTACTATCGGCTCATCGCCTCGCGCGTGCCGACATCGGAGCAAGAGGAGAGCCTCTTCGATGGCTTGGATGTGAGCGTGCCCGGATTGGCCGCTCGAGTGGGGAAGGAGGAACACGTGGTGCCCTTCCTTCGTCCGATGCTGCGCGAGGTGGAGCAACGCGTCGTCGAAGCTCATATGGCGATCGTCCCCGAGCATCCGGAGCGCGCCGCACGTCCGCTGTTGCGTGGCCTCGCGGCGCTGACCGACCTCCTGGCACGCCTGGAGCGCGCGCCGCTCTCGCCCGCCGCGCGGCACGACCTCCTGCTCCATGTGCACACGAAACGCGCGCAGTTCGCCCGCGCGATCGCAGTGGCGCTCGGCCTGACGGTGGAAGCGCTCGTGGAGACTCCGATGCCCCCCGGCTCGCCGGAGAACGAAGCGTTCGGATTCGCGCGTCCACGTGAGACGCTCCCCATCGCCTCTCCTGGACAGACGCTCATCCTGACGGCGCGACTGTGGAATCGCGGTCGCGAGCGAGTGATCCCCGAAGATCTGGCCTGCGAAGCGCCGAGGGGATTCGTCGTCACCACGCTTCGACGCGATCTGAAGCCGCTCGACCCCAATGAAGGCGCGCTCGTTCAATGCCAGGTGACGATCCCGACCGATCTCGAGCGCACGGCCTGGACGCGCCCGTACTGGTGGCGCGAAGACCCGCAGCGGGAGACGATCCTGCGCCTCGACGCCCCCGAGTATGCCACGCTGCCTCTGCCCCCACTCCCCCTGCGCGTGCGCGCGCGCTACGCAGTGGACGGGATGCGCAGCGATCTCGCCGATGTCGTCCGCACGCGCGTCGTGGACCCGATCTACGGCGAAGAGCTTCGTCCGCTCCTGATCGGTCCCCCTCTCTCGGTACACGTGCACCCGGAATCGGTCGTGCGCCGCGCCTCTTCGAACGATCCTCTCTTGGTGACTGTGAGCGTGCGCTCTCATGTGCATGGCGGCGCTCAGATCGCGCTTCGCCTCATGGCACCCGCGGGATGGCGCGTCGAGCCCTCGACGCACTCCATGAGCTTCTCCCGCGACGGGGAGGTGCAACAGGTCACGTTCCGACTCATCCCCGAGCGCGCGCGCGAAGGTCGCTATGACGTGATGGCCCTCGCCGAATACCAAGGGCGACACTATGCGGAAGGATACGTGCTCCTCGGGCGGCGCGAGATCGGTTGGTTCCCCTTCTTCCAACCGGCGCGCGTGCGGGTTCATGTCGTGGACGTCGTCGTGCCCGCGACCGATATGCGCATCGGGTACGTCATGGGAGCAGGCGACGAGATCCCGCGCGCGCTCGCGCAACTCGGGTTGAACGTCGAACAGCTCACCCCGGAACAGCTCGCGCGCGAGGATTTGAGCCGCTTTCACGTGATCGTCCTCGGCATTCGAGCGTACGATGTGCGCCCGGATGTGCGCGAGCACAATCGGCGGCTCCTGGAATTCGTCGAACGCGGTGGGACGTTGATCGTGCAATACAACCAAGACATCGCGACGTTCAACCGCGGGAATTTCACCCCCTATCCGGCGACGCTCGGGCGCGGACGCGTGACCGTGGAAGAGGCTCCGGTGGAGATCCTCGCGCCGGAGGATCGGCTCTTTCACTGGCCGAACCGCATCACTGAGCGCGATTTTCAAGGCTGGGTGCAGGAGCGCGGCCTCTATTTCATGGAGCGCTGGGACGACCGATTCACGCCGCTGTTGGCCTCGCAGGATCCGGGCGAGCCGCCCCTTCGCGGCGGGCTCTTGCGCACGCGATACGGGCGCGGCACGTACCTCTTCACCGGCTATGCGTTCTTCCGTCAGGTTCCGGCCGGCGTGCCCGGCGCTGTTCGCTTGTTCATCAATCTGCTCTATGCCGGACAGGAAGAACGCTGAGGCCTAAAGGGGCGTCCAAGGAGCACGCCCTCGCACGTGGCAGAACGAACCGGGGAGAGAACGATGCGGCGAGCACTCTTGGCAATGATCCTCCTCTTCATCTACGCAAGCTCGAACGTCCCCGCGCGCCCTTGCGCACCCTCCCCCTCACGGGTGCGCATTCGCATCGAACGCTCGAGCGAAGGAGCGCCGATTCTGTTCGGTCTGCCCTTCCCCAAAGGCGCGCTTCATTCGCCCGACCATGTGCGCGTCCTCGCTCCGGACGGGCGCGAGATCCCATCGCAGATCACGGAGGTGAGCACGTGGGCGCCCGCTGATGAGAGCGTGAAATGGATCTGGGTCTTCTTCTTCGCCGAAGCCTCCGACGAGTATATCGTCGAATACGGGCCGACCGTACGACGTGCCTGGCCGCCTCCGCAACGCCTGACCGTCATCAACAATCAAGGCGAGCGCGGATTCGCCGAAGTGACGACCGGCCCGCTGCGCTTCCTCGTGCGGAAGGGGGAAGGGGGATTCCTGCACCGCGTCCAATTGGATGTGGACGGGAACGGCTTCGATGAAGCGGATGTGATCGCCGAAGGTCCAATCGGGCGCGGCTCCTTTCTCGATCTGCTGGACGATGCCGGCGTGGACCCCTCGCGCGCGGTCATCACGCGGACGGTCGTCGAGAAAGGATCGGGCCCGCTGCATGCCATCCTGCGGATCGAGGGCGAATATCGGTACGCGCGCGCCGATAATCCGGCCGCGCCTTTCGTGATGCGCATTCACGCCTATGCGGGGAAGTCCTATCTTCGCGTCCTCCACACGTTCGTCTACACGGGCGTGCCCGATAAACACCGGCTTCAAGAGGGAGAACATGCGCACGTCGCCACGCAAGGCGAGAAGATTCGCCGCGAGGAACCGGGCGATCCCGGCTGGACGCAGCCGAACGATCGCATCGCGGCCGTCGGGCTCGCGCTCGATGTGAAGCTTTCGCCACGACGGCGCATGCGAACGAGTTATCGCGAAGGGAAATGGTGGCAGCCGGGTCAGCGGCGAACGATCACCCGCGACGTGTCCGATGCGCGCATGATCTCCTTGTTGCAATCCGGACCGAAACCGACGCGCCTGCCGCCCGTACCGGAGTCCACGCCCGATCGGCGCTTGGAGGGCTTCTTCGCGCACGTGGACGTGGATGATCGGACGATCGCGCGCGCCGAACGCGCCGACGGATGGATGGACATCGCGGACGACCGCTGGGGCCTCGCCCTCGGCGTCCGGCATGCCCTCGAAGAGTATCCGAAAGAATTGCGCTGGGAATCCCCGAGGCGCGCGACGGCCTTCCTCTGGTCACCGCGCGTGGAACCGATGAGCTTCGCCCGCTGGTCGAGCGAGTTGGAATACGAGGACGGCTCCGAAGGCACCGTGGAGAATTGGGCCCAAGGGACCGCGAAGACGAGCGAGCTGATCCTCTACTTCCACGCGGGCGATGCCGGCGACATCGAACGGACGATGGATTATGTCCTCGATCCACCGGTCGCCCATGCCGATCCGACCTGGTACGCCGAGAGCGGCGTCTACGGACGCTACGCCCCACGCACCGAACGCTTCCCCGAGTTCGAACGCGCCCTCGACTACAAATTCCAGTGGTGGCTCTTCAACCAACGCTGGGTGCCGTGGTTCGGGATGTTCGACTACGGCGATGGGAAGTGGAATTTCGATGGGGAGAAATGGGACGTCTGGGTGTGCAATGAACCGGCCGTGGACTTCATGCTCTGGTTCCAGTTCTTGCGCACGGGCGATCGTCAGCTCTACTTGGCGGCGGAAGCCGCGAGCCGTCATTCGATGGACGTGGACAACACGCACTGGCCGGCCGATCCGAAATACTACGGGGACACGAACACCGCGCTTGACTTCTGGGAGACGCTGCGACGACCGCCCGGGACGAAATATCTTGGCATCGGCCGCCGACACGGTATGCAACATTGGTCGCGCGCCCTGAGCGCGCACGTATGGGTCGCGGGATGGCTGGCCAGTTACTACCTGGCGGGGTATCACCGGGGGTTGGACGTGGCGATCCAAACCGCTGAGACCTATCTCAAGCGCATCTGGGGCGAGCATGATCTGACCGGGCGTCGGCTGTATCTCTCCGTCTGGAATCTCGTCGAGGTGTGGGACGCGACCAAGGAGGAGCGGTATCACCGCGAAGTGCGCGATCGAATTGCCCGCATGCTCTTTTGGCAAGAGCGCGAGCAAGGGGGGAGCCTCGTCATGGACCGATACGGATACGCGCAAAACTACGCCTCGCTGGCGTTGGCGCGCTACCTCGACCTGACGGAGGACCGCACCGTGCGCGCCGCGCTCGTGCGGCATGCGCGACGCGTGCGGGACGTCCCTCCGCTCAGCCATCGCCTGGAATCATACCTGGCGACGATCCACAGCCTCGTCATCGGCTATGAGTTGACGGGCGAGCCGAGCTTCCTTCAAGAGCTGACACATCGTCTGGAGCCGCTGAAGATGGAGGCGTTGCCCCGCCCCATTGACGATTCCTGGACACAGCGGGAATTGTTCCTCGCGCTGGAGAGGGCGAGCCGCTTGCCCCGCAATCCCGATGGGAGTCGCCCGATCTGGAGCTTCACGCACGGCCTGCGCGTCTTCGGATGGACGCACGCTTATGGCCTGCCCTACGCCCTGCGCGTGCTCGCTCGCTCGTGAGCGCCCGCATGAGCTTCCATCCCTGTGCCCATCTTTTTCACTCCGGTTCGCCCGCGGGACCGCACTCGAGCGGTCACGAGAGAGCGGGACGCTCACCGAACGGTCGTCGAGAGGTGGATGTTGTAGACGTCGAGCGTCGTCCCCATGACGCGTTGCAGCTCGGCGATGGCCTTGTTGTAGGCGATGAGGGCTTGCAGCTCAGCTCCGCGCGCCTGTGAGAGCTGGTTCTGATACTGCAGGACGAGGAAGTTCGTGGACATGCCCGCGGCGAAGCGCTCCTGCTCGCCTTCGAGCTGCTTCTCGCGTGCCACGCGCGCGGCGCGCGCGGCTTCGATGCTCTGGCGCGCGGCCTCTACGTTCTGCAAGGCGTTGCGCACCTCGATGGCGATCCGCTGCAGGAGCTGTTGCTCCTGGAAGTCCAGTGCGCGCGCCTGTGCCTTCGCCTGCCCCAACTGCGCCTCGGCCGTGCGATTGCGGAGGGGGAAGCTGATGCTCACGCCAATGGCGACGTCGCGGAAGCGCTGGCGCAGCGCGTTCTCGATGGCTTGCCCCGCACCGCCGAGGAATTGCGCGGCGACGCCGCCGGCCAGAAACGGGAACTCCGGCGACGGCGGAACCTCTGTCCCCGCTAGCCCGAACGACGCATAGCGCACGACGAGATTGATCGCCGGCCGCGTTTGATTCGCGAAGTACTGAACGGCGATGTCCGTCTGCTCCTTCTGCAGCTGCAACTGCTTCACCTCCGGACGATTCGCGAGCGCCAGGCGCAGAGCGCTCTCTTCGTCAATGGCTGGCGGCACGTACTCGATATTCTCCGTCGGCACGATGTTGGCTCGCCAGAGCGGATCCTTGAGGTTCGGGAGGATCAAGCCCTTCAACATGTTTTCGGCAACGGTGACCTGCGCGATGGCGGCGATCAGCTCCTGATTCCGCCGCTCGATCTCCGCCAGCGATTGATGCAACTCGATCGGAGGCAGCGTCCCGGCCTCCACCCGCTGTTGATTCTCCTCATGCTGCCGACGCGCCAGCTCGACGGCCTCCTGCAAGATCTCGACATTTCGGATCGCGAAGACGAGATCGTAATAGGCCTTCTGCACCTGCGTGATGATCTCGATGACGCGCTGCCGGAATTGGCTGTCGGAGAGATCGAGCGCTTTCTTCGCCACGCGAATCTGCTGCTTCGTCTGATTCCACAGGAAGTTGCGCCAGAGCGGTTGGACGAAATCTAGGGAGAGCGTCGTGAAGAACTGCGGATTCAGTGTGGCGAAGATCGAGTTGGTCGTCGTGCGCTGATTCGAGAGGGTGAACTGCCAACTCCCTCCGGTCGGCAGCAATTGGCTCATCCCGAAGTTGTACGTGAAGGTTCGACTCCGCTGAGCGTTGGCGTCGCGCCCGGCTTGCAACCGCGAAGCTGCCGGAACCGCGCGCGACTCGAAGCCGAAGCCTTGCGCCGCGGCTCCTCCGGTGAAGCCTGCGGCCGCCACGGCTGCCGCCGGAGGCGGCGCGCCGATCGAGACGACGGGATCATAGGCGCCTTGAGCGGCACGCAGCGCGAATTCGCTCACCTGCACCCCGGTGCGCTGCACCTGAATCTCGTTGTTGTTCTCCAAAGCCTTCAAGATGGCGTCCTGCAGCGAGAGATACCACAGGTTCTCCACATCCACACCCACGCGCTTGACCATGAGCGGTCGCACGCGCCCCAATGAGACCGGCTCCTGCGACTCCGAGCGCCCCGACGATGGCGCGGGAGACTGCGCCCCGACGTCGCCGGTGGGAAGAAGGCTGAAGACCAACGCCCACAGGCTCGCCCAGACGCCGAAGACGATGCGCCGTTTCCCCCTCATCGCCCGTTCCTCCTTCATGAGATCATTACGGCATATTCTTCCTCGGCCCCCATCGCGGAAGCAAGCGCTCACCGAGGGGGCTCTTGACAAAAGCGCGGTGCCCTCCCCTACAATCCCGCCGTCATCACCACAGCGGAGGGAGGGGAGAACATGACGAGGAACAAATGGGCGAAACGACTTCTCGTCCTCACCATAATCGCGGCGAGCCTATGGCCGGGATATGCCCGGACGAATCTTCGGGCGGTCGAACGCCAGACTGTGCCGCCCGCGCAGCGTGAGGCCTACAAGCAGGAGCTGCTCACGATGATCGAAGGGATGCGCAAGCTCACGCAGGTCATGGTGGACATGATCTTCAGCTTCGCCGAGCTGGGCTTTCAGGAATTCGAGACGTCGCGGTACGTGACCGGGATCTTGGAGCGCGAGGGCTTTCGAGTCGAACGCGGCGTCGCCGGCATTCCGACGGCGTGGATGGCGAGTTGGGGACGCGGTCGGCCAGTGATCGGCTTCATCGCCGACCTTGATGCCATCCCCGGCGCGTCGCAAAAGCCGGGCGTCGCCTATCATGATCCGATCGTCGAAGGCGCGCCCGGGCACGGGGAGGGACATAATGCCGGACAAGCCGTGATCGTCACCGCTGCTCTCGCGCTCAAGCAACTCATGGAGCGACATCGGCTGGAGGGGACGCTCAAGCTCTATCCCGGGGTCGCCGAAGAGCTGCTCGGCAGCAAGAACTACTTCGTGCGCGCTGGGCTCTTCAAGGACGTGGATATCGTCCTGGGAGCGCACATCAGCGACGGCTTCAGCACGGCCTACGGCGTGACCAACACGGGTCTGGTCTCGACGCAATTCACCTTTCGCGGCGAAGCGGCGCATAGCGCGGGCGCGCCCTGGCGCGGTCGCAGCGCATTGGATGCCGTCGAGCTGATGAACGTCGCGTGGAATTTCCGACGCGAGCATCTGCGTCCACAGCATCGGTCGCACTATGTCATCGTGGAGGGCGGCGATCAGCCCAACGTCGTCCCGGATCGCGCGACCGTGTGGTACTACTTCCGCGAGACCGACTACGCGCGCATCAAGCAGTTACACGAGATCGGGCAGAAGATCGCGCGAGCGGCAGCGCTGATGACCGATACCGACGTCACCGAACGCGTCCTGGCGGCGACCTGGCCCACGCATTTCAATAAAGTCGTGGCCGAAGTGCTGCAGAAGAATATCGAACGCGTGGGCATGCCCGCGTGGAGCGATGCCGATCAGCTGTTGGCGAAAGCGCTGCAGAAGGAGGTCGGCGCCGAGCCGATTGGCCTTCGCACCGAGGTCGGTCGGCTTGAAGCCGGAGGTGACGCCATGCGCGCTGGATCGGATGATATCGGTGAGATCTCCTGGAACGTGCCGACGGTGTACCTCCGCTTTCCGGGGAACATCCCTGGTCTTCCGGGCCATCATTGGGCGAATGCCGTGAGCATGGCCACGCCCATCGCGCACAAAGGAGCAACGGCCGGCGCCAAGGCCATCGCCCTCACCGCCTTGGACTTCCTCACGCAACCGGAGCTGGTGCACGCAGCCTGGGCCTATTTCCGCGAGCAGACGAAGGAGCAGTCGTGGGTCTCGCTCATCCCCGAAGGGACGCCGCCGCCAATCCACCTCAATCGAGAGAAGATGGAACGATTCCGACCGCAGCTGGAGCGTTTCCGCTTCGATCCCGAGAAGTACGACACCTATCTCGATCAATTGGGCATCCGCTACCCGACGATTCGACCGGGACGATGAAGCCTCGCCCGGAGCCCGCGCCTTCGGGCTCCGGGCACTCGCTCATCGAACCTCAGGCGAGCGCGAACCGAGCCAGAGGGCATTGAAGAGCACTTTGAACGTGCCCCAACTCTGTCCGCGATGTTGCGGACGGAATCCGACGAGGATCACGCGCCCGCGACCATACGGCACATCGAGCAAGGCGGCGCGCCCGGCGATCCTCTCCCGTCCGAGCAAATACCCGCTGCGCAATGGATCCTCCGCATATCGCGCGACGATCTCCGGTGCCGACGCCTCATCGGCGCTGGCGCTCACGTCAAACGCGAGCCCGCCCGTCACATAGACATCCACCTCATTCGGCATCCCATACGCCACAGGATGCTCGGGGTTCATCCTCACGCGCAGAATGGAACCGGGGCAGAAGTATTCGCTCGGGGAAAGACCGCGCAGGACATTGCGCACCGGTAGCCCGAATTCCTCGATGACGAGATCGGACGATTCGCCCAAGGCGAGCAACACGCCTCCGGCACGGACGAAGGCTTTCAACTGTTCCACACCTTCTCTCCCAATCCCTCCCGTGTACTCCGGTGGATAGGAACCTGGGCGGTGCCCATCTCGAATCTCGCGAGGAGAATCGCTCGGCAGGATGATCACGTCCACGCGCGCGCGGAGATCGTCGGCGCGAATGTCGGCATCGCGCAGCGTCGTGTAGGAGAATCCGAACTGCTCCAAGACCCAGCGCGTCCATCCCTCATCCATCGAGGGCACCCAACTGCGATAGAGACCGACGCGCCGCTGCTCCACAGGCACCGACTCCAGCGGGCGCTGCGTCGCGGCGCGAATCTCCACCCCATGGCGACGCGCGACGTCTTCCAGCATCTGGAGCGCAGACGAGCCGGAGTGTTGCGCTCCCTCGACAAGGCGCAGGACGAACGTCCCCGCCGGATAGCTCTGTCCCTCAACCGTCGCCTGACGCGGTAGGCGACTCACGCGGAAGAGGCCGGAAGCCAAAAGCTCGTTCACAGCCGAGAAGGCGCGATTCGCCCTCGGCTCCAGGAACCACACGGTCTCCGGCGCTCTTCGCGCGCCGCGCTCACGAACGCCGATCACCCGACCGATGACGGCGACGGGCTCAGTGATCCGCTCAAGTCGCGCTTCGAAGGGACGTGCGACCTCGACGGCCCGCACGCCCATTTGCAACGGAAGCGTCCATCCGGCGACATCATAGGGACGTTCGGGCGGCCCGCCTGGAGAGAGCCGCCGCTCCGGATACCGCTGAACTTCCAGAAGCACCTTCACCAATGCGCGAAGCGGCTGCGCTAGAAGCAGGACGAAGCTGCCCGCCGGATACTCCACACCATCGGCTACAAACGCTTCGGTCGCTCGATGGACTTCGACTCCTTGCGCCATCAAGATGTTCACCAAGTGCGCGGCCGTCGGCGGATCCCACTGATCGGCCGGCAGGACGTAGGCGAAGGGCTCCTCGGTCCGGCCGCGTTCGATCGCGCGCTTGCCCAGCTGATAGAAGTTCCGCAGGAACTCCTCCCGATAGCGCGCCGCCACCTGCAGCAAGGCGCGTGCGGCCACCATCTCCATCCGCAGGATGTCCATCGGTCGCCAGACGCCGCCCGGCCACGGCTCAGGGAAATTCGTCGCTCGCTCCAGAGGATTCGACAACCCCCGCGTCGCGCTGCGCAACTGCTCGCGCGTGAGCGTGATCGGCGTCATCAGGCGCGCGCTCGCCGCTTCCGTCAAAATCCCCACCGCGTTGTGATAGTACGGCATCGTGCGCAGTCCACCGGCCCACCACGTATCGTACTGCGCATTGGTCACCACACCTTGAAACCCCGCCGTCGTCAAAGCCCAAGCCATGTGATGGCCGATCACCGCCACGCTGCGCAACAGGATCGGATCAATATTCGGATTCGGCGGATCGTAGAACGGCGGGACGAACATGCGCGCGCCGGTCGAACCCATCTGATGCACATCGTAGAGGATCTGTGGGAACCACTCCCGATAGAGCGCGCGGGTGATCGCCTGCGTCTCGACCTGCGTGAGCATGAACCAATCGCGATTGTTATCGTGCCCGGTATAGGGATGATAGAGCTCCGGCGGCGCCGTCCCCTCATACGGCGTCCCGAGCGTGCGCCGATACCAGGAAGCGACGATGTCAATCCCGTCAGGATTCGCGCTCGGGAAGAGCAGCAGGATCGTGCGCTCCAAGATCTCGCGCGTCTCGGGCGAATCCTCCGAAGCCAACTGATACGCTAACTCCATCGCCATCTGCGACGCCACGATCTCGGTCGAATGGATCGAGCACGTGATGGCGACGATCACTCGGCCTTCGGCGATGAGCCGCTCGGCCTCTGCCTCATCGGCGATGGTGCGGGGATCGGCCAATCGGCGCGCGATCTCCCGATACCGATCCAAACGCGCCATGTTCTCCGGCGACGTGATCACGGCCATGAGGATAGGACGATTGTGCGTCGAGCGCCCGATCTCCAGGACCCGCACGCGCGCGGAGGCCTCGTCCAATCGTCGGAAATAGTCGGTGATTTGCGTCCAATCGGCCAACCGCCGATCCTCGCCGGGCTGAAAGCCGAGGACCGAAGCGGGCGAGGGCACGATCTGCTGGGCCGGGACGACGATCGCCCCCAGCACGAGTCCGAGGACAAGCAGCAAAATACGAAGGCGCTTCATACCCCCCCTTCCCTCCCCACGTTGCTTTTCCGGTTCGCCCCCATTGTCGGACGGAGGGCAAGAGTTTATCATATCCCCGACGCGTTTCAAGTCGGACATGATGGGAGCACGCGTCGCGATACGCGATCGGATGAGAGGATGGGCGGTGCTCGCCTTCTGGAGCCTCAGTCTGGCCGCGGTTGCCCCTCCCGTGTTTCTCCTCTTCTTACTCGTTCGCCGCAAGGGCGTGCCCTACGCGGCGGCCCGCGCTTTCATTCGACTCGGACTTCGGCTCGGCGGCGTGCGCATTGAGGTCATCGGGCTGGAGCGACTGGATCCGCACCGGACGTATCTCTTCCTGTCGAACCATCAGAGCCTGCTTGATCCCCTCATCCAACTGGTCGCGCTCAAGCGGGACATCGCCTTCGTGGCGAAGAAGGAATTGTTCCGATGGCCGCTGCTGAATCCGGGCTTATATTGGATCGACTGTGCGCCGATAGACCGCGCCAATCGAGAACGAGCGATCGAGAGCCTGCGTCAGGCCGCCGAGAAGCTCAAGCGGGGCGTGAGCTTCCTCGCCTATCCCGAGGGCACGCGCACGCCCGATGGGACGTTGCTCCCGTTTCGGAAGGGCGTTTTCGTCCTGGCGCTCGAAGCGGGCGTGCCCATCGTCCCAGTGACGATTCGCGGGGCCTACGAGGTCATGCCCAAAAGACCGCTGCGCTGCCGGCCCGGATGCGTTCGCGTCATCATCCATGATCCGATCCCGACGACGGCCTACCGCGCGGAGACCATCGAGGCCTTGATGGCCGACGTGCGTCGCGCCATTGTCTCCGCGCTTGTGGAATCCCCTTCCGCACCAGTCGCCTCATGCTGCGCGAGATCTACCTCGATGTAGAGACGCAACGGCTGGCTCACGAAGTGCCCGGCGGATGGACGAACATCCGCGCCTTCGGCCTCTCTGTGGCCGTCACGTGGGATGAGACGCACGGCTTCCGCACATGGTTCGAGCCCGATGCGCCGCGATTGATCGCCGAGCTGGAGACCTTCGATCGCATCATCACCTTCAACGGCGAACGATTCGACTTCTCCGTCCTGAGCGGCTATGGGCCGGTCGGCAAGCTCTACGTCAAATCGCTCGACCTGCACGCGGACCTCATGCGGAAGCTCGCGCGCCGAGTGCCCTTCGAATCCCTCGTGCGCGCGACGCTCGGGCAGGGCAAGAGCGGAAGTGGAGAAGAAGCCGTCCGATGGTGGCGCGCCGGAGAGGTCGCGCGCGTCGTCGAGTATTGCCGACGCGATGTCGAATTGCTGCGCGAGATCGTCCGCTTCGCGCGCGAGCGCGGCTACGTCCGCCTCCCCCCGAATCGCGTCGTGCGCGTCAGTTGGTGACCGCGTTCCCCTTCAGGCGCGCGACCACTCGAAGAGGTTCTTCAGGACGAACCACACGTTCTCCTTCCGCTCGCGCAGCCGACGATAAAAGTAGGGGAACCAGTGCGTTCCGAAAGGGACGTAGATGCGCACGCGATAACCCTGGCGGACCAACCGCTCCTGCAAGCGCGGCCGGATTCCGTAGAGCATTTGAAACTCGAAGCGATCCGGGGTGATCCCGCGCTCGCGCGCCAGGCGCTGAACGGCCTCGATCAACTGCTCATCGTGTGTGGCGATGGCCGGCTCGCTTCCGCGCTCGAAGAGGATCTCGGCGAGCCGAAGGAAATTTCGCCGAATGTCGCGCATCCGCCGGTAGGCGATCGTCTTCGGCTCCTTATACGCCCCCTTGCACACGCGCACGCGCGCCCCCACGTCGGCGAGGCGGCGCACGTCCTCCTCGCTTCGATAGAGATAGGCCTGAATGGCCACGCCGACATTGGGATGAGTGCGGAAGAGATGAAAGAAGAGGTCCAACGTGCGCTGCGTGTAGGCCGAGCCCTCCATGTCAATCCAGACGAAGTTCCGGCGCTCAGCCGCGCGGGAGAGCAGACGCCTCATGTTCTCCTCGCAAAAGTGCTCGCTGATGTCCAAGCCGAGCTGTGTGAGCTTCACCGAGATGTCCGAATCAATGCCGGCTGTTGCGATTCGATCCAGAAGGGTCGCGTAGGCCTCGACGGCCCGCTCCGCCTGCCCGCGATCCCGGACGTTCTCCCCGAGGAGATCCAACGTCGCGTGCAACCCGTTCTCATTCAACCCTCGCACGACGCGGATGGCGCTCTCGACATCCACGCCGGCGACGAACCGCCGCGCCAAGAAGAAGAGGTCCATAGCACGCTCCTTGAAACGCCTGTCCTGATGAAGGATGCCGGTGCGTTCCCGCCGCGTGTGAGCTTCCCATCGGGAGACCTCCGTGCGTCCCGCATCCTCGCATCATCCCCACCGAATTCTACGGCGCTCGAGGAGGATTTCACAAACGGCGGCACCCCGCCTTTGCGCGCCCCACAGGTGTGCGATACAGTTAACGCCTCATGGCGATGAGCGGGCGAGGCGGCGAGACCGCGCACACGTCGCTCTCGGGGCGAGAACAGCGCTCCTACCATGCTTTCGTCGCGGCGTTGAAGAAAGCGCGCGCGGGCCAGCGCCTGGAGCGCGAAGACGCGCTGCTCCTCATTCGGGCTGAAGGGGACGACTGGTGGGCCCTTCTGGAGGTAGCGGCCTATGTGCGCGATCGCGAGCGGGGGCGCACGATCACTTTCTCCAAGAAGGTCTTCCTTCCGCTGACGAACGTGTGCCGCGACTATTGCGCCTACTGCACGTTCCGAAAGGATCCCGGGGACCCGGAGGCGAAGACCATGACGCCTGAGGAGGTGCTCGCCGTCGCGCGGGCGGGAGAGCGACTCGGGTGCAAGGAAGCGCTCTTCAGCCTGGGCGACAAACCGGAGCGGGCATTCCCCGAGATGCGTCGGACGCTCGCGGCGCTCGGACATGAGACGACGCTCGGGTATCTCCATGCCATGTGCGCTCGTGTGGTGCAGGAGACCACGTTGCTGCCACACGTGAATCCGGGGGTGATGACCGAAGCCGACATGCGCGCGCTCAAGGAGGTGAGCGTGAGCATGGGCTTGATGTTAGAGAACGCCAGTCCACGCCTCCTGCAGCGCGGTGGGCCACATTTCCGCGCTCCGGACAAACATCCGCGCCTGCGATTGCGGACGATCGCCGACGCTGGACGCCAGCGCATCCCCTTCACGACCGGTCTGCTCATCGGCATCGGCGAGACGTTGGAGGAACGCGTGGATTCGCTCCTTGAGCTGCGCGCACTCCACGAGGCGTACGGACACATCCAGGAGATCATCATCCAGAACTTTCGGGCAAAACCGGACATCCCTATGCGCGCACATCCGGAACCGACTTTGGAGGATCTGGCGCGCACGGTGGCCGTCGCCCGCCTCCTCTTCGGTGGGGCGATGAACATCCAAGCGCCGCCGAATCTCATCCTGGATGCCCCCTCGATCCTACGGGCGCCCTCGCGGCCAGCGACGGAGGCGTTAGAGATCCTCCTTCAGGCGGGGATCAACGACTGGGGCGGCATCTCTCCCCTCACGCGCGACTACATCAATCCCGAGCGCCCGTGGCCGCATATCGAATGGTTGCGCGAGCAGATGCGCGCGCGTGGGTTCGAATTGCGGGAGCGCCTGGCCATCTACCCGGAGTTCATTCGCCGACCGGGCTTTCTCGCCCCTGGGCTCGCTGCGCGCGTCCTCTCCCGCGTGACTGAAGAGGGGTATCCCCTGTGAAGGAGGAGCTCATGTCGAACATCGCTTGGGCGCTCGAACACGATCGCGCGTCGGCCGAGCGCGCGCTCGCACGCGTCCCTCGCGATCTGGCCCGCATCCTGGACGCGGCTTGGGCTGGGCGCGAGGTGACGTTCGAGGAAGGGCTTCGATTGGCTCGGACCACGGGCGAGGAACTCCGCGCCCTCGTCGCCGTCGCCGACCAGGTGCGGCGCGAGACCGTCGGCGATATCGTCACCTACGTCGTCAACCGGAACATCAACTTCACCAACATTTGCTTCGTCGGGTGCAGCTTCTGCGCCTTCAGTCGCACGCCGAAGGAGCGGGACGCCTACGCGCTGACGCTCGAACAGATCGCTGAGAAAGCGGCCGAGGCGTGGCGGCGGGGCGCGACCGAAGTGTGCGTGCAGGGCGGGTTGCCGCCGAATCTGGATGGATTCTTCTACCGCGACATCGTGCGCGCGATCAAGACGCGCGTTCCGGAGATTCACGTCCACGCCTTCTCGCCCATGGAGATCGTCTATGGCGTCGAGCGGACGGGGATGGCGCTCCGCGAGTACCTGCTCATGTTGAAGGAGAACGGTCTGGACACTCTGCCGGGGACGGCGGCTGAGATCCTGGACGATGACGTGCGATGGCGCATCTCGCGGCAGAAGCTCACCGTCGCCCAATGGGTCGAGGTCATCACGACGGCGCATGAATTGGGCATTCGCTCGACCTCCACGATGATGTACGGGCACGTGGAGACGCCCGAACATTGGGTGCGCCACCTGCTGTTGCTGCGGGAGATCCAGAAGCGCACCGGGGGATTCACGGAGTTCGTGCCCTTGGGCTTCGTCCCGTGGAACACCGCGCTCTATAAGATTGGAAAGGCGCGACCGGGGCCGACCGTAGAGGAACACCTGAAGGTTCATGCGCTGGCGCGGCTGCTCCTGCGGGGATGGATCGAGAACATCCAGGTCTCCTGGGTGAAGCTCGGGCGTGCGCTCTCGCAGCTCTGCTTGCAAGCGGGCGCCAACGACTACGGCGGCACGCTCATGGAGGAGAACATCTCGCGGTTGGCGGGCGCGACAGCGGGCGAGTACATGGCCCCGGAGGAATTCCACGCCCGTATCCGCGAGCTGGGGCGCATTCCGGCCGAGCGGACGACGACCTATCGGATTCGGCGCATTTTCGCGTGAGCGAGGCCCCGATGCTCGGCCCTGCCGTTGACCACCCTCCGCCCTACGGAGTTAAGATGTGAAAGTCCGGACATGGGGGGAACGACGTTTCAACTCATCGCCGAGGATCGGGCGACGCGCGCGCGGGCGGGCCTTCTGCGCACGGCGCATGGCGTGGTGGAGACGCCTGTCTTCATGCCCGTCGGCACACAGGCCACGGTGAAAGCGCTGACGCAGGAGATGCTCGAAGAGTTGGGCGCCCGCATCATCCTCGCCAACACGTACCATCTCTTCCTGCGTCCCGGCGAACAGGCGATTCACGAGCTCGGCGGATTGCATCGCTTCATGGCGTGGGAACGCGCGATCCTGACCGATAGCGGGGGGTATCAGATCCTGAGCTTGGCCCCCCTGCGGACCGTGCACGAAGAGGGGGTGCATTTCCGGTCACATTTGGATGGATCGCGCCATGTGTTGACGCCCGAGCGAGCGATCGAGATTCAGGTGGCGCTGGGATCGGACATCCTCATGGTCCTGGACGAGTGCGTGGAGAATCCGGCCGAGCGTGCGGAGGCCGAGCGCGCCGTCCGCCTGACGACGGCATGGGCGCGCCGTAGCAAAGCGCGCTTTGAGGAGCTTCGCCTACAGAGTCCCGCGAGGACGGCGATGCTCTTTGGGATCATCCAAGGGAGCCTGTACCCCGATCTGCGTCGGCGCAGCTTGGAGGAGCTGTTGGAGATCGGCTTCGACGGTTATGCCATCGGAGGCCTGAGCGTCGGCGAGGAGAAGGCGGCGATGCTCGACATGGTGGAGTACGTGGCCGGACTGATGCCGCACGACCGCCCGCGATACCTGATGGGCGTGGGGACGCCTGCCGATCTCGTCCGGAGCGTGCAACGTGGGGTGGACATGTTCGATTGCGTGCTTCCGACGCGGAATGCGCGCAATGGCCAGGTCTTCACCTCGCGCGGCCCGCTCAACATCAAGAACGCCACCTATGCCCGCGATCCGCGCCCGTTGGACGAAGACTGCGCGTGCCGAGTCTGTCGGCGATACTCGCGGGCCTACATCCGCCATCTCTACGCCAGCGGCGAGATCCTCTCGGCCATCCTCTGCACCTATCACAATGTGCACTTCTACCTTGACACGATGCGGAAGATCAGGCAAGCTATCGTCCTTGGCAACTTCGCAGAGTTCGCGCACGCCTTCTTGCGCCGATACGAAGAAGGCCGCTCTGCAAGTTGACCGAACGATAAGGGAAAAGGGGGGATCGTTGCGAGGTTCTCGTCGGCGAGCGCACCGAGTATGAATGCCGGAATCCTTCTGCAGGCCGGAAATGCTTTCCTCTCGCTCGTTCCGCTCCTGTTGATCTTCCTTGTCTTCTACGTGCTCATCATCCTGCCGGAGCGTCGGCGCCGGAAGAAGCTGCAGGAGCTGATCGCCAATCTCAAGGTCGGGGATAAGATCGTGACCACAGGGGGCATCTACGGGACGATCATCAGCGTGCGCGATGAGACGCTGGTCGTCCGCTCCGATCAGTCCCGCTTGGAGATCGCCCGCAATGCCGTCATCGGCCTGCAACAGCCCCGTCCGGAAGAAGGCGAACGAGCGGCGACGAAATGATCCCTCCGATACCCTCCGCGCGCGGAATGTGAGATGAGTCGGAAGCTGCGGAATCGCTTCCTGCTGATCGGGGGCGTCACGCTGATCGCCCTCTATCTGCTCTTTGGCCCTCTTCATCTGCGCGATGCCTCGGGGCGCATCACCGCTCAGGCGATCGCGGCGAATTTCACCCTGAGCCGTCTCCGGCAGAACCTCGCCGAGAACATCAAGCTCGGCCTGGACCTGCGCGGCGGCAGCCACCTGATCCTGCAAGTCCAGACCGACGACGCCATCCGGTCGATCACGGCCGGGAATTTGGAGAAGGCGCGCTCGATCCTCCAGCAGGCCGGGATCAAGTTCACCACCGCCACGTCGCCGGCGCTGGGTCGGATCGAGATCGAACTGGAAGACAGCGCGCAGATCGAGGACGCGAAGGCGCGCATCACGCTCGATTTCGGTCCGGGGTGGACGGCGCGCAACGAGGGGAAACGCCTCATCTTCGAGATAAAAGACGAAGAGGCGCGCGATATTCGAGAGCGGGCGACCGAACAGGCCATGCGGGTCATCGAGCAGCGGATCAACGCCTTCGGTGTCGCCGAGCCGACGATCGCGCGACATGGTCCGGCGACCGGGTATCAGATCCTCCTGCAATTGCCGGGCGTGGATGATCCCGAGCGAGTGAAGAACCTCATTCGCGCCGAATCCCGCCTGGAGCTCAAGCTCGTCCACAGCGGTCCGCATCCGAGCGAGGACGCGGCGCGCCAATCCCTCGGGGGCACCGTGCCTCCGGACAAGGAGATTCTGCCGGCGCGCGAACGACGACGCGACCCGAACGCCCCGCCCGTCCAGTACTACGTCGTCGAGAAGACGCCCGTGATCACCGGCGATGATCTCCGAAATGCTCAGGCCGTTCCCTCGCAAGCCGGGGGATCGGTCTACGAGATCCTCTTCTCGCTGCGCCCGTCGGGCGCCGAACGCTTCTATACGACGACGAGCGCGAACATCGGGAAGAACCTCGCCATCATCCTCAACAACGAGATCAAGAGCGCGCCCGTCATCCGAGATGCCATTCGGGATGAAGGCCGCATCGAGGGAGATTTCACGAAGGAAGAGGCCGAGGATCTGGCGCTGACGCTGCGCTCGGGCGCCCTGCCGGCACGCGTGACATATTTGGAAGAACGCACGGTCGGACCGAGCCTCGGCGCCGATTCGATCCGACAAGGATTCGCGGCTTCGATCGCGGGGCTGGCGGCGATCGTGATCTTCATGCTCTTCTACTACCGGCTCTCGGGCCTCAATGCCGTCGTGGGTCTCATCTTGAACCTGATTTTGCTGCTGGCGGCGATGAAGATCGTCGGAGCCGTACTGACGTTGCCCGGCATCGCCGGCGTCGCCCTGACGATCGGGATGGCCGTGGATGCCAATGTCCTCATCTTCGAGCGCATCCGCGAGGAACTGCGTAACGGGAAAGTCCCGGCCTCGGCCGTCGCCTTGGGGTTCGAGCGGGCGTTCACGACGGTCTTCGACACAAATCTGACGACGATCATCGCCGCGCTCTTCCTCTTCGTCTTCGGGACGGGGCCGATTCGCGGTTTCGCCGTCACGCTCACGGCCGGCTTGATCGCCAATTTCTTCACGGCGATCTTCGTCTCGCGGGCGATCTTCAGTTGGGTCCTGGAACGACAGGGGGGCCGACCGGAAGCGTTGAGCATCTGACGCTATGCGAGAATTGATCAAGAGTCCGAACGTGGATTGGATGGGCCTGAAGCGAGGCTTCATCCTGATCTCGCTCGTCCTGCTTGTGCTCGGTGCTCTCTCGGCTTTCACGCGCGGCTTCAACCTCGGCATCGACTTCGCCGGGGGGACGCTCGTGAACGTGAAGTTCAAGGACGCTCCCCCTCCGGAGAACCGCCTGCGCGAGGCGCTCGGCACACAAGGGATTGATACGGGCAAGGTCGTCATCCAACCGATCAGCGATCCGATCACCGGGGTCAAGAACCAGGTGCTCATCCGCCTCCCGCAGCGCGAGGTGCGCCCAAAGACCGGAGCGTCGGCTGAGAGCGAGCTCGACGTGGAGAAGCGCGCGATCCTGGCGGCGCTGCAAACGTTCAATCCTCCGTCGGAGGCGGCGACGAAGGCGGATCTCAACACGATCAGCCGCGATCGGCTGCGGGAGATCTTGCTGGAAGAAGATCCGCTGCAGTTGGTCTCGACTTCCGGGCGGGCGGCCGCCGAGCTCGAATACGGCCGATATGCGGATGCCATCATTCAGTATCGGGATCGGAATCAAGGCGGCTTGCTGCGCGACCTCGGAGATCTGCGAGCCGTGTCGGGCGTGCCCACGGCCTTGATCCACTGGATGCCGCAGCGGTTCTTCGCCGGCAACGCGGCGATGATCAGCGCCGAGATCGTCGGCCCGCAGATCGGACAGGAGTTGCGCCAGCGCGCCATCTCGGTGACGCTCGCTTCTCTGGCGGGCATGCTCATCTACATCGCCTTTCGCTTCGAGTGGATCTACGGCGTGGCCGCCGTCATCGCCGTCTTCCATGATGTCTTGATCACGCTCGGCATCTTCTCGCTCGTGCAGAAGGAGATCTCGCTCAACGTCGTGGCTGCGCTCTTGACGCTCGTGGGGTATTCGGTCAACGATACGATCGTCATCTTCGACCGCATTCGCGAGAACCTCCGGCTCCGACGGCGCGAAGGGTTGATCAAGATCGTCAACGACAGCATCAATCAAACGCTCTCGCGGACGATCCTCACCTCCGGGCTGACCTTGCTCGCCGTGCTCTCGCTTTATCTCTTCGGCGGCGAAGTGCTCAGCGGATTCTCGCTCGCTCTCCTGGTGGGGATCATCGTCGGGACTTATTCGAGCGTCGCCGTCGCCAGTCCGATCATGGTGTGGTGGCAAACGTGGCAAAGCCAGCGACAGGCGCGACGGCCTGTGGTTCGACCGAAGCCAGCTGAGACGGCTGCGCCGGGCCGAAAGGAGCGACGCGCGACAGCTTCTCACTGAGGTACGTGGTCTTGACGCCAAATGGCGAAGCGAAATCAGGATGGCTCTTGACCGAGAGGAGGAGAGGCCGTATACTTCTGCCCAGGTGCTGGCCTGTGAGCGCGCATTGGGGCATGTGGGAGCATTCTGTCCCTTGACCCATCGGCATCACATGCAAAGGGGGGGCCTATGTTCGAATGGTCTCTGATCGAGTCGACGACGCAGAAGCAGAAGTCGCCGACCAAGTGGTTCTTCCTCGCGACGATGGTCGTGTACTGTTTTGTTGTGGTGACGGCCATCGTAGCGAGCATCATGTTGGTGAACCCTGAGCTGAAGGAGCAGTTCATCTCGGCGGCCTTAGTCGCCCCACCGCCGCCACCGCCACCACCACCCCCGCCACCGCCAAGTGCAGCCGTCCCGGCAGCGACGAAAGTCGTCGTCGTGCCGACGGAGTTCATCGCGCCGAAGGAGATCCCGAAGGAGCTACCTCCAGCGAATCTCCCCGTAGTCGCCGTCTCCGCGAGTGCGATGGGAGGCGTGCCGGGTGGTGTTCCTGGTGGTGTTCCTGGAGGGGTTCTCGGTGGCGTCGTCGGTGGGGTCCTGGGCAGCGTGGCGGGACCGGTCGAGGCGCCGCCACCGCCGCCGCCGAAGGAAGAAAAGAAGGAGCCGCCACGACGCGTGTCGCAGGGCGTGCTGCAGGGGAATGCGATACGGAAGGTCACGCCGGTGTATCCGGCCATCGCGCGCGCAGCTCGCGTTCAAGGGACTGTTCAGGTTGAAGTCGTCATTGACGAGGAGGGGAATGTGATCTCCGCGCAGGTGATCGAGGGACACCCGCTCTTGCGACAGGCGGCCCTGGAGGCGGCCTGGCAATGGAAGTTCCGTCCAACGCTCCTCAGCGGGGAGCCGATCAAGGTGACGGGCGTTTTGATCTTCAACTTTAAACTCTGAACCGAAGGAGGGAAAGGGCATATGGGCTATGGCGTGCTGACGTACGCAGGCATCGGCCTGCTTTTGCAAGAGAGCCCAGCGGCTGTGGAGTTCACCCTCTGGGCCATGCTTCAGCGACTGGGAACAGTGGGATTGGTGGTGATCATCATCCTGTCCCTGATGTCCATGTACTCGATCGCCGTGATGATCGAGCGATTGCTCACTTACTCGGCGGCGAAGAAGCAGTCGCGGGAATTCGCCCCGAAGGTCGCTGCGGCCTTGCGCGAGGGTCGTTTGGATGATGCGATCGCGCTCTCGAGCAAGTACAAGAAGAGCCATCTGGCGATGGTCGTGAACGCCGGATTGCAGGAGTTCCGCTCGCATCAGCTCTCGACGGACATCCCGGGTGAGATCGTCGAAGCGACGCGGCGCGCCCTGCAGCGAGCGATCGCGATTAAGACGGCGGAATTCAAGCGCGGACTCTCGCAGCTGGCGACGATCGGCTCGACGGCGCCCTTCGTCGGCCTGTTCGGCACGGTCGTGGGCATCGTGAACGCCTTCCAAGGGCTGAAGCAAGCGGAGACGGCGGGGATCGCTGCCGTGGCCGGAGGCATCTCCGAAGCGTTGGTGAACACGGCGTTCGGGTTGTTCGTGGCTATCCCGGCCGTGTGGATGTTCAACTACTTCACCAATCGGATGGAGTCCTTCGTCGTGGAGATGGAGAACTCCTCCTCCGAATTGGTGGACGTCGCGCTGATGCCCTTCTTGAAGCAAAGGAGCTGAACCCCTATGGGCATGCAAGTCGGCGAGCGAAAGGGGGTCATGGCCGAGATCAACGTCATCCCCATGGCCGACATCATGCTGGTGTTGCTCATCATCATGATGGTCGTCACCCCCTTCCTCCAAGCGGGCATCGCCGTGACCTTGCCCAAGGCGCCGCACGGCGATGAAGACCCCGACATCAACAAAGAGAGCGCCGTTGTCGTCGCTATCCCGATTGATGGGACGATCTACGTAGGCCGCGATCTGGTGAGCCGGAGCGAGCTGGAGACGCGCGTCCGTCGGCTGATGGAAGCTCGCCCCCTGGACCAACGCGTCGTCTACGTGAAGGCCGATAATCGCGTGCGCTACGACAACGTCGTGGGGGTGATCGAAGCCATCCGCAGCGCCGGCGTCGATCGCGTCGGCCTGGTCGTTGATCCGGGCAAACGGACGCAACGGCAACAAGAGGAATAAACGGGGGAGCCTGGCGGACCGAGCGCCATGTCGCGATCTCGGCCGCTCATGCTCTCCCCGATTCTCGCCGGAGGAGGAGACCATGGCTATACCGACCGGAAAGGAGGAATACAAACGACCGGAGGCGGGGAAGCCCTTGGTGGACATGAACGTCGTCCCGCTCATTGATATTTTGCTCGTGCTCTTGATCATCTTCATGGCCATCACGCCGCTCAAGCCGAGCAAGCTCGAGTCGAAGATCCCGGAGAAACCCCCCGAGAACGTGGCCGTGAGCAATCCGCTGGCTCTCGTCGTCTCAGTAGAAGCGGATGCTATGGGGCGATTGGTCGGGCTCAAGCTCAACGTCGAATCGGTGACGGAGGAAACGCTCAGACAGAAGTTGGGCGACATCATCGCGGCGCGGCCTCCGGATCAGCGCTCGGTGTTCATCCGCGCTCCGCGCAACACGCTCTATGGAGAAGTCGTGCGCATCATTGATATCGTGAAGGCCGCCGGGGCCACGCCCATCGGCTTGCAGATCGACGACCTGCCGGAGCAGTGATGGGCAAAATTCTCGTTGAAGGGGGAGGAGCTGTGAAGAAAGGACTCATCATCGCGATCGTGATCTTCGTCGGGATTCTGGTCACGCTCGGGGCCACGCAAGGACCCGACCTCTATCGCATGGTCAAGGCGAAAGATCGGCTGAACAACGGAGCCATCGCTTACGCGCGCGGTGACTATGACGAGGCCATTCGGCTCTTCAAGGAGGCGATGGAGCTCTATCCCAATATGGAGCAAGCGCGGCTCTACTATGCGGCGGGCTTATTCGCGAAGTTCAATCTCACGAACGAGAAGCCCTTGGCTCTGGAGGCGATGCGGATCTACGAAGATGTTCACCAGAAGAACCCGACCAATGCGGACGCCATCGCCTACCTCGCGGTGATCCATAAGCACTTGGCCGATATGGCGGAGACCGAGGAAGAACGTCAACAACACATGGAGAAATACCGCGAATGGACCCTCAAGCGACTCGACGTCCCCGGCCTCGATGACAAAGCCAAGGCCGAGATTTACTACACGCTCGGACAAGGATATTGGCAGGAATCGTTCCAGATCACGCAGCCCTATCAGGTGAACCGTCCGCCGCAGCCGGTCACCTGGAACGTGCCCGAGAGCGAAGTGCCGAAGGTGAAGGCGCTGGTGCAGAAGGGCATGGAATATCTCAACAAGGCCGTCGAGCTGAATCCCGAATACGGCGATGCGTGGGCATACATCAACTTGCTCTACCGCGAGCAGGCGAAGGTCGAGAAAGACCCGAGAGTGCGCGCCGAGCTGACCCGCCTGGCCGATCAAGCGCGCGATCGCGCCATGGAGTTGTACAAGCGACGGGAGGAGCAACAGAAGCAAGCGCAAAAATCCTCATAGCGGCCGACGAGTGGCATTCGGGTGGAGAATTCACGTGGTGTGGGTTCGTCCACCTTTTTTTATGCCTGGAGCCGAACGGGGCGCTCGCCGCTAGTCGAAAGTCGCCACCATCCGATAGAATAGTCGTCCGGGGAGAGAGGAGGCGCCACTCCGGTGATCCGATTCGAAGACATCTTGGAGAAGGTCGAGCGGTATCATCCGGAGGCCGATCTGGAGCTTCTGCGCCGCGCCTACATCTTCTCGGCGCGCGAACATCGCGGCCAGGTTCGGCTCAGTGGGGAACCCTATCTCGTCCATCCGCTCGAAGTTGCGAATATCCTGGCTGACCAACGGCTCGATGTCATCACCGTCAGCGCGGGACTCCTGCACGATGTCATCGAAGACTGCGGCGTCACGCTCGAAGAGCTGGAAGCCTATTTCGGTCTGGAGATCGCCCACATCGTCAACGGGGTGACGAAAATCGGCCAAATCGCTTTCGCCTCGCGAGAGGAAGCGCAGGCCGAGAGCTTGCGGAAGATGGTCCTGGCGATGGTGGACGATGTTCGGGTGATCTTGGTGAAATTGGCCGATCGGCTGCACAATATGCGGACGCTCGATCCCCTGCCCCGCGAGAAACAGATCCGCATCGCGCAAGAGACGCTCGACGTCTTCGCTCCCATCGCCCATCGGCTGGGCATGGGCCGCCTGCGCGGAGAACTCGAAGACCTCGCCTTCAAGTACCTCTACCCGGAGGACTATCGCCGGCTCAAGGACTCGATCGATCGTAAGCGTCCGCAGCTGGAGGCGCACCTGGAGGCGGTGAAAGCGCGCATGCGGGCGCAGCTGGAGGCGGAGGGGATCCCGGTGATCGCCATCGAAGGGCGCGTCAAACGGCTCTACAGCATCTTTCAAAAGATGCGTCGCAAGAAGGTCCCTCTCGATCAGATCTACGACCTGATGGCCGTGCGCGTGATCGTCTCCAGCGTGCGCGATTGCTATGCGGCGCTGGGCATCATCCATCAAAACTGGAACCCCATCCCCGGGCGATTCCGGGATTGGATCGCCACGCCGCGGGAGAACATGTACCAATCGCTCCACACGTCGGTCGTCGGCGAGAACGGCCAATCATTTGAAGTGCAGATCCGCACTGAGGAGATGCACCGGGTGGCCGAAGAGGGTATCGCCGCCCACTGGAAATACAAAGAGGGCAAGCTCGGCGTGCAGGCCGAGGATCAGATGATCGCGTGGCTCCGTCGTCTGCTCGATGAGCAACAAGAAGCGCGCGATGCTCGGGAATTCCTTGAAGACCTGAAGCTCGATCTCTCTCCCAAAGAGGTCTTCGCCTTCACCCCAAAGGGGAAAGTCATCGAGCTGCCGCAAGGCGCGACGCCGATCGATTTCGCCTACGCCATCCACACGGAGATCGGTCACCATTGCGCGGGCGCGAAGGTGAACGGCCGGCTCGTTCCGCTCCGATATCAGATCAAGACGGGCGACATCGTGGAGATCCTCACCTCGCCGAATCAACGCCCGAGTCGCGACTGGCTGCGCTTTGTGAAGACCAATCGCGCACGCACGAAGATTCGGCGATGGCTCCGCGAGCAGGAACATCTGCAGGCGATGGAACTCGGGCGGCGGCTGCTGGAGCGCGAGGCCGAGAAGCTTCACCTCAAGATCAAGACTCTGCTGAGCGATGGGGAGTTGGAGAAGGTCGCTCCCGAGTACGGGTATCAGAAGGTGGAGGACCTGTTGGCTGCCATCGGCTACGGGAAAGTCTCCGCGCGCAGCGTCCTCGTCCGCTTCGTCCCGGCCGAAGTGCTCGCCCAACTGGAGGAGAAGCCGAAGTCGAAGCTCGTAGAAGTCACCGAACGGGTCAAGAAGGCCCTCGGCCTGCGAGAAGCCCCCATTCGCGTTCGGGGCGTCGAAGACCTCATGGTCTATCGGGCGCGCTGCTGCAATCCCATTCGTGGGGAGGAGATCATCGGGTATATCACCCGAGGGCGAGGCGTCGCCGTTCACGCTCGGCGCTGCAGCAACGTCCCGGCTCTACTCGTCAATCGCGAACGCATCGTCGAGGTGGAATGGACGCGAGGAGGGGAGCATGAGCCCTATGCCGTCCCCTTGCACGTCGTCGTCGAGGACCGACAGGGCATCCTGGCCGAGATCACCTCGGCCATTGCCAATATCAAGACGAACATCCGCGATGCCCGCGCGCGCACGACGTCGGATGGACGCGGCGAGATTCGGATCACCGTCGAGATCTTCGACCTCAAACATCTCGAACGCACCCTCAGCGCCATTCGAGCCGTCGAGGGCGTCATTGACGTCGAACGGGAGGAACGGTGAATGATGCGACGAACGATCACGACGGATCGAGCTCCACGGGCCATCGGTCCATATGTCCAAGCTGTGCGCGTCGGCGAGTGGATCTTCGTCTCCGGGCAGATCGCTCTCGATCCGGAGACGGGCGAGCTCGTCCCCGGAGGGATCGAAGCGCAGACTGAGCGCGTGCTTGAAAACCTTCGCGCCATTTTGGAAGCCGCGGGCTCGTCCTTGGAGAAGGTGGTCAAGACGACCGTCTACTTAGCGGACCTCAATGACTTCTCGAAGATGAACGAGGTCTATGCCCGATATTTCCCAGGTGAGAAACCGGCACGGGCGACCGTCGAAGTCTCGCGGTTGCCCCGCGATGCTCGCATCGAGATGGACGCCATCGCGACGCTCTGAAGGAACGACGGGATCAGGCCGCTTTGACGACCTTTCCCGCCTTCAGACACCGCGTGCAGACGCGGATGCGTCGGACAGCGCCGTTGATGCGCGCGCGCACGCGATGCAGATTCGGCTCGAATTTATGCTTCGTCCGATTGCCCGCGTGACTGACGCGATGCCCGAATTGCGGTCCTTTGCCGCAGATGACACAGCGCTGCGCCATCGCTTGCTCTCTCCCTCCCGTGATCCCCTCGGCGTGAGTCACTTGAAAGTAGCAGAGATCGTTCATTCCGTCAAGCAGGAGGGACCATGAGGAGAATCGCCGTTCTCGGTGTGCTCGGCATCAGTTTCCTGCTCAGCGCGTGTAAAGATCGGCCGCAAGGCCGCGCGACGGCCGAAGATGTCGCCGCGCGCGTCAACGGCGTGGAGATCACGATCTCGGAGGTGGATCGGCTCGTCGAACAGCAACTCCGCACCGGCGCGCAACAGGGGCAGGCGCCGCCGACGCCCGCGGAATTAGCAGCCGCCCGCTTGCAAGTCCTCGAAGGCCTCATCACCCAAGAAGCGCTCTACCAGAAGGCCGAACGCCTGGGCCTTCTCCCCACTGAAGAGGAGATCATCCAGGGCATTCAACAGTTCAAGCGCGAACGGGGATTGAGCGAAGAGGGCTTTCAACGGACGCTTCGCGAACTGGGGCAAACGGAAGAACAATTCCGACGCGAGATCCGTCGTCAATTGGCGATCCGAAAGCTCTTCGATCGCGAAGTGACGCCCCGCATCACGGTCACCGATCGCGAGATCGAGGACTTCTACAAGGCCAATAAGGCTCAGTTCGTGGAGCGGCGAGGCTTCGCGCTGGCGCGCATCGTGGTGACACCGGAGCGAGAGAATGTCCCCGACGATGCCGTCGGAGCCGAAGCCGCCGAACGGAAGATTCGAGAGATTTACGAGCAGCTGCGCCGCGGAGCGGATTTCGCGACCGTCGCCGCGCGCCGCTCCGAAGACCCGTTGACGGCGGCGCGAGGGGGGAACTGGGGCTTCTTCCCCGAGACGACCGAGCAATTCCCCGAAGCGCTGCGCGCGCGCTTGCTCACCATGCGCGAGGGCGACATCACGGAACCGATCCGCATCGGCAACGCTTGGCTCATCCTGAAGCTCGTTCGCCGCGTCCAGCGCGATCGCGAGCTGACGCTCGACGAGGTGCGCGCTCAGATCGCCGAAGAGCTGCGCGATCAACGCGAGCAAGTGCTCCAGACGGCCGTGACCCGCTTGGCGCTGGCGGAATCGCGCATCGAGAACCTCCTCGCGCAGCGGATGCTGGAGAATCCGGCGAACTTCGGCGGCCTGCGCCCGATCGCCCTCCCCACGCCACCGGCGTCCGGCCAAGCGCGATGAGGGCGCCGCTGTCAGGGACCGGACATCCATCCGAAGGCGCGCGCGACGACGAATCCGCAGACGGCGCGCGCGCCGGCCGCTCGTAGTGTTCGGGCACATTCGTTCAAGGTCGCTCCGCTCGTGTACACATCGTCCACCAGGAGCACGACTTTTCCTCGAACGGCTTCCGCCGACGTGACGGCGAAGCATCCGGCGACGCTACGTGCGCGAGCCAGCGCATCCGCTCCCGCGCGATGGGGTTCCGTGTAGAGGATGCGTCGTAAGATGTCCCCCCTCAGAGGACGGCCAAGGGCGCGCGCGACGTCGTCGGCCACAAGCTCCGCTTGATTGTACCCTCGCTCGCGCTGCCGCCGCGGATGCAGCGGCACGGGAAGCACAAGCTCCACCTCCCGAAATGCCGGCTCCATCGCCACTCGCTCGCGGATCTCGTCGCGCAAGCGTCGGCACACATATGGTCTCCTCTTCAGAAAGAGCACGTGAGCGCGAAGAGCATCGGCGTAAGGTCCGAGGAATCGGAGGCGATCCAAGGCCATCTCCGCGCATGCCGGACATCGCTCCGAGGGAACGCTCACCGGCGCATGGCAGCGATCGCATCGCCTCATCGGGAGAGGATCCCGCGCCGACCAACACGCCGCGCACGTGATCCCATCGGCGAGCGACTCCACGGGTTCCCCGCAGAGCGCGCATCGAGAGGGGAAAAGGATGCTGAGCACGACGTCCGCGAGAGATCGCCGCACGGAGCCTCAACTGGGCTGATCTTCGGCAAACGGCTTTTGGAAGAAGGCCTGATAGAGCGATCGCGCGCGCTCCAGATCCGATTCCGCCACAAGGAGCCGAATCGGCTGAGCCCCGCTCACGACCCCCAAGGGATCGCTCGTCCCGCTCAGGATGGCGGAGATCCCTTCGCGGGCGAGCAATTCCCGCACCATCTCTGCCTCGGCGACCGCGGTGAATCGCGCCAGGAGGACGAATCGGATGTTCTCATCGCTCATCTCTGCCCCACCCATTCTCCGACGAAGAGGACTTCCGCCGTTCCTTCGACGGCGATATGATCGTCCGGCTGCCATCGCACGCGCAAGGCGCCCGCCGGCGTGTGCACCCACACCTCTCGCTCGGCCAACCCGTTGAGCACGGCCGCGACGAGCGCCGCCGAAGCTCCGGTCCCCGAAGAGAGCGTCTCTCCGACGCCGCGCTCCCACATCCGCAGCTCGAGGTTCCGACGATCCCGAACGCGCACGAACTCTACGTTGGTTCGTTCGGGGAAGAGCGGATGTCGCTCGATGGCCGCCCCCACCTCCCGAACGTCGAGCTCCGCGAAGTCCTCCACGAACACCACGCAGTGAGGATTCCCCAAGGAGCACGCGGTGACCGGAATCTCCCGCTCACCCACGCGAATCGGAAATCCGACGACGCGCGACCGCGGAGGAGTGATGGCCATCGGGATCACGGCGCTGGAGAACGCCGGTGCTCCCATGTCGGTGAGGAACTCGAACCGCGTCCCCTCGCGGCGAATCAGCTCCGCGCGTTTCACCCCGGCTCTCGTCCGGATGCGAACGACGGGCTCCGACCATCGCCCCGTGAACGCGAGATAGGCGACCACACAGCGCAGACCATTGCCGGAGATCTCCGCTTCCGTCCCATCGGCGTTCCAGAGGCGCATCTCGAAATCCGCGTCCGTCCCTGAGGGAGACGGGGCCACCAGAATCATACCATCGGCGCCAATGCCGAAATGGCGATCGCACCACCGCGCCGCCCATCGAGCCGCGTCCTCTTCGGAGAGATGCTCGCGGGCGACGACGAGGAAATCGTTGCCCACAGCCTGCAACTTGCAAAATGGCACGCGCATCGCCGTTCATCCAGGAGGCCAACGCAGCGGGCGCCCTCCAAGCAGATGAAGGTGGAGATGGAAAACGCTTTGCCCGGCTCGCGGGCCCGTATTGATGACCACGCGATAGCCTTCTTCAGCGATCCCGATCTGATTCGCCACCTTCGAGGCGATCCGCAACATGTGGCCGAGCACGACCTCGTCTTGAGGAGCAGCGTCGTTCAGCGAATCCATGTGCTCGCGGGGGATGATCAGGATGTGCCACGGCGCTTGAGGATTGATGTCTTTGAACGCCACAACGTGATCATCTTGGTAGAGGATGTCCGCCGGATGATCTCCATTCGCGATGTGGCAGAAGACGCACTCGCGTTCGTAGTCGTTCATCTTCACCTCGCTCCACCTCGTGTCTTCCTCGCCGATGAGCCCCGCTCGTATGAGCGAGCGGGCTCAGAGAGAGATTTTCCCACATCTGGCGTCGCTGAGGAAAGCAGAGAGGTCGCCTCATGCGCGACGCCGCAGCACGAGCGTCCGCTCGATCCCTTGGAGGTCGCGCTTGACCTCGATCAGATCCCAGACCTCGGCATCGAGGATCGCATGCAGCGACGGGTATTGCCCATATCCCATCTCGCAGATGAGATACCCCCCCGGCTTCAGGAACTTCGGTCCTTCGGCGAAGAGCCTCCGTTGGACGCTCGCTGCGTCCGGTCCGGCGATCAGGGCCACGCGAGGTTCATGGTCTCGGACCTCGCGCGGGAGGGTCGGCAGCTCGGCCTCGGAAATGTAAGGCGGATTCGCGACGATGAAATCGGCCCGTGGCGGTTGCGGCATCGCTTCCAGGGCGGAGAAGAGATCGCTTGCGAGGAATTCGATGCGCGCGTGGACGCCATGCCGCCTGGCATTGCGTCGAGCGACGGCCAGAGCGGCTTCCGAGATGTCGAGGGCCAGAACGCGCGCACGCGGCAAGTGCACGGCGAGCGTCACGGCCAGACATCCCGATCCCGTCCCCACGTCAATGAGGAGCGCCTCCGCATCCTTCGCGCGCTCCAAGACGGCTTCCACGATCAATTCCGTCTCCGGCCGCGGGATCAAGACATCCGGTGTGACCAGGAAATCGAGCCCGAAGAACTCCTGATGTCCAGTGATGTACTGGAGCGGCTCCCCTCGCGCCCGTCGTTCGACCGATCGCACGAACTCCGTCCACGCGGATTCCGAAAGCAGCTCCTCTGGTCTGGCGATGAGATAGAGGTAATCCTTCTGCAAGACGTGCGCGAGCAACGTCCCAGCTGTGCGTCGCGGCTCTTCGACGCTCGCTCCCTCCAGACGTCGCCGCGCCCACTCCAGAGCCCGACGAATCGTCCGCATCGGCCTCATGAGCGGGCCCGGAAACTCCGGGCGATCAGGTCCAACCGATTTCGCGTAGAGCGAATGACCTCCGGTCGCCCTTCGAACTGCAGGACGTAGATGGTCGTCTCGTCCGTCTTGAAGTAGTAATAGCGCGCGACCTTCTTCTGCCCGCGCCGCGTGAACTCGAAATTCAGGACGACGCTCTCCGGATATGTCCCGCCGAACGATTCCATCGCCCCGCGCAAATACCCTGGCCGAAAGCGCAGCGACACGTCCTCCTCGCGTTCGGCGAAGGCGCGCGGCGATGTCCCCGGCTCGACTTTGAATTGGCGCACGCGCAGTAATCCCTCCTCGCTGCTGCCGTAGACGATATCGGTCACCGTGTTCCCGGCGCCGTCCTGATACGTCACCGGCTCCCACCGATCGCGCAGGACGAGCTGGTACCGGCCCTCCGGGTCCTGAAAGGGCCGCTCTTCGATCGTCTGAAGGACGAGGAGGACAGGGAGGAAGATCGGGATCGTTCGCTTCATAGCTCGTGGGGAGCATCCGTGTGGTGGAGTTTCGCGATCGTCGGCCATGGTTCGAGGACGGACCGTTGGATCTCGATCACGTGAGCAATGCCCTGTCGCGCGAGCGCGAGCAACTGTTGGAGCTGCTCCTCGGTGAACGGTTCGCTCTCGGCCGTCCCCTGAATCTCCACGAATCGTCCATCGCCCGTGCCCACGACGTTCATATCCACAGCCGCTCGGCTATCCTCTTCATACCGCAGGTCGAGCATCGGCGTGCCGTCCACGATCCCTACGCTGACGGCGGCCACATAGTCGCGCACGGGCCATTCGGCGATCGCCCCCGTCTCATACAATCGCCGCAGGGCGAAGACGAGCGCGACGAACGCTCCCGTGATGGAAGCCGTGCGCGTCCCTCCATCGGCCTGGAGGACATCGCAGTCGATGAGGATCGTCCGCTCGCCGAGCTTCTCCAAATCCACGACGGCGCGAAGGCTCCGCCCGATCAATCGCTGGATCTCCTGTGTGCGCCCGGACGGCTGCGTGCGCGCCGTCTCGCGTGGCGTGCGCGTCTCGGTCGCGCGCGGCAGCATGGCGTATTCGGCCGTGATCCATCCTCGGCCCGTGCCGCGCAGGAACGCGGGCACGCGATCTTCCACGCTCGCCGCGCAGATGACCTTCGTATCACCGCATTCGATCAGGACCGAGCCCTCGGCGAACTTGAGGAAATCGGGGAGGATCCGCATCGGGCGCAGCATATCCGGGCGACGGCCATCTTGACGGAGCACGATCTCACTCATCGGTCGTCAATGCTTCTCGGAAAATCCCTCCTCTTGCTCCAGCTCGGCGGCGATGGCGTCGGCCTGCTCGCGCAACTCGTTCAAGGTTGCCTCCAAGCTCTCGGCCTCGAAGGCGGCGACCTTCACGCGATGTTCCAGATCGGTGATGTCTCGCTCCAAGCGCTGTTGCCAGGCTTCCAGCTCCGCGAGCATCCGCTCTTCTTCCGGGGTGATGGAGCTGCCAGGGGATTCCTGCAACCGTCGCCGGATGCGATTCACCAAATCCATAGTCCGCATGCGGATGTCGAGGCTCTCTCGACGGTGCCCCTCCAATTCGCTCCGCATGCGCGCGAGTCGCTCCATGAGGCGTCGCCGCACGTCAATGAGGCGTTGCAGCTCATCCTGGATTTCGGCTAACCGCTCCAGCTTGGAGGCCCGTTCCTCCGCATTCCTCAGCGATGAGGCGAAGAGATCGTCGAACATGATCGCCGACCCAGATGAAAAATGGTGGAGGTGAGCGGAATCGAACCGCTGTCCGAGGGCCTTCCGGCGCGAGGCTCTACATGCTTAGTCGCCTCTCGACGATTCGCCGCGCGAGGAGGCGAGGCGACGTGCGCCTCGCGCAGCTAGATCGGCTTCGTCGTGTCGCCAGGGCGCGCCGATCGGTCGCCCTGACCGAGCCCGTCTGGGTCGGCGCCCCTTCCCTCACCCGCGGGCGAGGCGAGGAGGAGCGAGGCCGTCATCACGCGGCCTGAGCGTACTGCACGTTGGCAGTTGTTTTTTTCCGTGCCTCTCTCGGGCCGGCACGGTACCCGGCATGCACCCCGTCGCCTCTTGACCCCCGTCGAACCCATGTCACCCCCAAACCACACGCGATTGTATCACCGATCGCTCGGAGCGGTCAATGCGCTCCGCTCAGAAATGAATCTCCTCCTCCTCGAAATCCGGCGTCTCGATCTGAATCGTCACATGCTCGATGCCATAGACTTCCCTCAACCGCGCGCGAATCCCTTGCAGCACTTCCTTCGGCGAGACGTGATCCTCGGCCAAGATGACGTGCGCGCTCAAGGCATCCTTTCCCGACGTGATCGTCCAGACGTGCAGATCGTGGACATCTTGAATCCCCGGAACGCTACGAATCACCCGCTCCACGCCCGCGATATCAATGTGCGCGGGCGTCGCCTCCATCAAGATATTGACCGCCTCCTTGAGCAATCGCCAAGCACAGACGATGATCAATCCGCCGGTGAGGAAACTGACGAGGGGATCGGCGAGATACCACCCCTTGGCCCAAATGAGCCCTCCGGCTAACAATGCGCCGATCGAGCCCATCCCGTCGCTGGCGACGTGCAAAAACGCCCCCCGCAGGTTCAAACTCTGGTGACGCGCCCGGTGCAAGAGCGCCATCCCCATCCCGTTGACGACGAGTCCTCCGAGCGCGATCAGCATCATCTCCGCCCCGCGCACATGCGGCGGACGCTGCAAGCGCTCGTACGCTTCGTAAAAGATGACGAGCGAGATGACGATCAGGATGACGGCGTTCAGCAAGGCCGCGAGGATCTCGAGCCGATAGTAGCCGTAAGTCTTCTCCGGCGGCGCGCTCCGCTCGCACATCCACATCGCTCCCAAGGCCAATCCCAGCGCCGCGACGTCCGTGAGCATGTGCCCGGCATCGGCCAGGAGGGCGAGACTATTGGTCAGCCATCCCCCGACGGCTTCGACGACCATGTATCCGCTCGTCAGGAGAAAGACGCGAAACAATTGCCGCGCGCCATCTCGCTTCGGAAGCACGCCTTTCCTCCACTCATAGATGCCCGACTTTCATTCGATCCCCTGCGAGGCGAGAAGCGCCTGCGACCACGCGGTCGGAGAGAGGGGCGGAATCTCCGCCAAGCGCAGATTCTCCTCGACGTGAGCGCGACGGCTCATGCCGACGAGCGCGACCGTGATCCCCGGTGTCGAGCGAACGATCTGCACCGCCTTCTGCGCCTCGGTCAGCCCTTCGAGCGCCTCCAGGCTCGCCGCCAGCCCTCGCGCCGCAAGCCGCCCCTGCAGAAGCGGCGCGCTCGCCATGACCACGATCCCTAGCTGCTCCGCTGCTTCCAAGACGGAGACCCGCCGCTCCCCGAGCACTTGGGTGCGTCGCGCGCTCGCCTCCGGCATGAGGAGGTTGTACGGGAGTTGAATGACGCGAAAGTGGTGATCCACTCCCCCGACCTCTCTGGCGAGCGCGACCAGCTCAGCCAACGACAAATGGCCCCACGCTTCCGGCGGAACGCGATATCCCTCCCACGTCGCCGTCCCATAGACGCCGATCTTCCCTTCGGCGACCTTCTCCTCCAGCCACGCGAACGCCGCGCGCACGCGCTGGTGGAAGTCTTCGCGCGAAAGCTCTTCCAGTTGCTGTTCCGGATTGTGCAGATAGTAGATGTCCACGGCCTCCAAGCGCAGATTCCGCAAGCTCGTCGCCAACTGATGCTCCAGATAGCGCGGGGCGAGGCAATGACAACCCCCGACGATCTCCTCCGGTCGAACGAGGCCGGGCCGGAAGAAGGTCTCTTCCACATATCGCTTCCACTCAGCGCGCGTTCGCGGGGGATGCCCATCGAAGGGAATGTACCCCCCCTTGGTCGCCACGAGGATCTCATCGCGCGCGATCGCTCCAGCGGCGATGAGCTGCGCGAGCGTCTCGCCGATGACGCGCTCGCTGCGCTGACACCGATAGTTGATCGCCGTGTCAATGACGTTGCTCCCCAGCTGAAGAGCGCGCGTCATGGCCTCCCCATACGCACGATCGGTCTCCGCATCTGATGCGCCAAGATACGTGCCGACGCCGATGGAGGAGACCCAGAGCCCAAAGGCTTCGCGGAAATGTCCCGCCGCCTGCGCGGCCGCAAATCGAGCGCGGAACCGCTCCGTGCCCTCCTGCGTCGCTCGTCGCACGCGATCCATCCATCCCCTCCTCTTCGCCCGAAGGACTGGTTATTTTAGCAAAGCCTGCTGTACAATAGCGAAGCCATGAGCGAACGAGGAAGAGCACTCGAACATCGCGCGATACCGGATGCTGACGGCGCGCGATCCTCCGTGCGCGCCCTCTCCGAAGGGCGTCTCGTTCGACTTCGCGAAACGGTCGCGAACGTCTGCGCGGATCATCTCGCCTCGCCGGTCGTCTTCGGTTCGGCGGCCCCCGGGACAACCCCATCGCAAGGTACGAAGGATACCCAGCGGGCGATGGTGGGCGTGGAATTCACCCGCCGCATGGTAGCAGTGATGATCCCCTGGCCGGAAGCCTGAGCATGCGCGCACGACTCCTGCTCACCGTCGTGATCCTTGTGCTGATCGCCTTGCCTCCCGTGGGACGTCTTTGCGCCGAGGACGAAGCGACGTCCGAAGTCACGTTGGCGCTCGTCGGCGGATGGCTCATTGATGGCAATACGCCGTTGCCGTTCGAGAATCCCGTCGTCCTCATCGCGGGCAACAAGATCAAGGCCGTCGGACGGCTGGGGCGCGTGCGCATCCCCGCGGGCGTGAACGTGATTGACGTGCAGGGGAAATTCATCCTCCCCGGGCTCATTGACGCGCACGCGCATCTGGAGGGACTTGGACTCGGCGAGCGCGATGCCGAATTCACGGACACGCCGGAGAAGCTCCGGCACGCCATTTTACAGAACGCTCGGCTCGACCTGCTCTCCGGGGTGACGAGTCTGCGCGATTGTGGATCGAGCGAACTCGTCCTCAAACTGCGAGAGCAAATCGAAGCCGAAGGGCCGCGACTTTTCGCCTCCGGTCCGCAGTTCGTCAAAAGGGACCCGACGCAACCCTCATCCCCCCTCTTCCTCGAATACGATGGGCCGAAAGACGCGCGACGGAAGGTTCGAGAGCAAATCGCCAAGGGCATTGATTTCGTGAAGGTGCGGCTGACGCGTCAGCGCCCCCTGCCCACGCTCGAAGAGCTTTCGGCGATCGTCGCCGAGGCGCATCGCGCGGGGTTGAAGGTCGCCGTTCACGTGGATGTCCCGTACGACGAAGCCGTGCGTTTGGCTGTGATGGCCGGCGTGGATACGCTCGAACACATGGCGCCACTACGCACATACGACGATCGGCTCCTTCTGGAGATAGTCCGCCGCAATATGATCCTCGTGCCGACGCTCTATCAGATCCATGCGCAGCGCGTGGATCCACTGGAGAAGACCGATGAGGAGGTGATCGAGCCGCCGCTGCGGAATCGGCTCCCCGAGGAGCTCCTTCACGCGCTCGCGCAGCGGGCGGCCCTTTGGCGTCGTCACGTGCTCGAATGGCGTGCGCGCGGATACGACCCGAAGCGCACATTGCGGGAAGCGTTCCGCAGCCTCATGCGCGCACGATTGCTCGGAGTGAAGGTCGCGCTCGGACCGGACACGGGATCGGACCTCGTCCCCCACGGGCGGTTCTACAAGGAACTAGCGCTCTATGCGAGCATGGGCATTCCGCCGATCGAAGTCATCCAGATGGCGACGCGGATGGGGGCGGAGGCTCTTGGCCGAGAGAAAGAGTTGGGGACGATCGAGCCCGGCAAGCTCGCGGATCTGATCGTCATTGATGGAGACCCGCTGCTCGATCCGGAAGCGTTGCGCAATGTCGTCCTCGTCATCAAAGACGGGCGGGTGATCGAAGTCCCGCGCACTGAGGCGAGGAACCGGTGAGGAGCACGAACATTGGTGGAGGACGGGAAGATGGGGTACACGATCACGCTGATTCCGGGAGATGGGATCGGGCCCGAAGTGTCGGCGGCCGTCGTTCGGATCCTCGCGGCGGCTCGCGTCCCCATCGAGTGGGAGGAACATGTCGCGGGGATGCAAGCGCTCAACCGCTACGGCGATCCGCTCCCCTTCGCAGTGTTGGAATCCATCGAGCGCAATCGCGTGGCTCTCAAAGGACCGATCACGACCCCCATCGGCGAAGGCTTCGCCAGCGTCAACGTGCGCCTGCGTAAGGAGCTGGACCTGTACGCCAATCTTCGTCCGGTGCGGAGCCTGCCCGGCGTCCCCACGCGCTTCGGGCCCGTGGACCTCATCGTCGTGCGCGAGAACACGGAGGACCTCTATTCGGGACTGGAGCACATCGTCGTGCCGGGCGTCGTCGAGTCGCTCAAGATCATCACCGAACGCGCCTCGACGCGCATCGCGCGCTTCGCCTTCGAGTACGCGCGCCGAGAGCAGCGACGGAAGGTGACGGCCGTGCACAAAGCCAACATCATGAAGCTCTCGGACGGGCTCTTCCTGGACTGCTTCCGACGCGTCGCGCGCGAGTATCCGGAGATCGAGATCGAGGAGAAGATCGTGGACAACGCGTGCCTGCAACTGGTGATGAATCCGCAGCAGTTCGACGTCCTGCTCCTGGAGAACCTCTACGGGGACATCATCTCCGATCTCGCGGCCGGACTCGTGGGCGGATTGGGGGTCGTCGGCGGAGCGAATCTCGGGGATACGATCGCCATCTTCGAAGCCGTACATGGGAGCGCGCCGGACATCGCGGGCAAGAATCTGGCCAATCCGACGGCCATGCTGCTGTCGGCCCTGATGATGTTGCGCCATCTCGGGGAAGCAGAAGCTGCCGATCGCATCTACGCGGCCTTATGTCGGGTGCTCGCTGAGCGGCAGATTCGCACGCGCGATGTGGGGGGGACGGCGACGACGACGGAGTTCACCGAGGCGATCCTGGCGGAGCTGGAAGCATGAGGCGCATTCGCACGAGGCGTCGTCCTGGCGTCGGCTTCCTCCTGCTCGTGAGCCTCGCACATCCTTTGGCGGCCGCGCCGCCGGCGTCCCTGCTGCCTGCGGAGCTCGTCTCGCAGCTTCTCGCCGAAGCCTCGGGCGAACGCGTCCTGGAGACGACGGCGACCTTGGCGGCGCTCGCTCGGTATCCGGCTTCTCGCGGATTCGCGCGCGCCGCCGAGATCGTGGCCGAACGCGCGCGCGCCATCGGATTGACCGACGTACGCATCCTTGATGTCCCTGCCGATGTCCCCGCCTGGGACGTGCGGCGCGGCGAACTCTGGCTTCTCGATCCTGAGCCCACGAAGCTCGCCGACGCCGCTGAGATGCCCATCGCCGTCGCCCAATACAGCCGTGACGCCGACGTCGAAGCTGAACTCGTCGCCGTCGGCGCGGGAACGAGCGCGGCCGACTATCGCGATGCGGACGTGCGAGGGAAGATCGTACTGGCGAGCGGCCCGCCACATCAGGTCGAACCTTTGGCGATCGTCGAGCGTGGAGCACTTGGCATTCTCTCGTACGCACAGAGCGCGTTCTTCGGCATCACCCCGGCCGAAGAGGCCATCGCCTGGGGACGACTCTCCCCGGAACGCGCGAGGGATGGGACGCCCGGCTTCGCCTTCATGCTCTCACCGGCTCGCGGTCGCGCGCTCGCGCAGCGATTGGCCCGAGGAGAACGGCTCCGCGTGCGCGCGCGCCTGCGCGTGGAGATGCGATGGCCTGGACAGATGAAAATGGTCGTCGCTGAAATCCCCGGCGCACGCATCCGCGATCAGGACATCGTCTTCACGGCCCATCTCGATCATCCCTGGCCGGGAGCGAACGATAACGCCTCCGGCAGCGCCGCGCTCTTGGAGATCGCTCGCGTCCTGCTGACGCTCATTCGCCAGGGGAAGATCGCTCCCCCGCTTCGGACGATACGCTTTTGGTGGGTGACGGAGATCGAGGGGACATACCGCTATTTCTTCGCGCATCCCGAGGAGGCGTCGCGCCTGCTCATCAACATTAACATTGACCAAGCCGGCGGCGACCGCCATGGGCGCACGGATTTCATCGCGATTCGACAACCGAGTTGGATGGGGACGTTCGCCGACGATGTCATCCGCGCGATCGCCCGCGTGGCTTCGGAGTTGGCACCCGTCGCGCGAGCGCCGTCGCCGCTTTTTGTCGCACCGACGGGGACGCGTGATCCCTTCGTGCTGCACTTCTGGCCATACGCGCCGCTTTCGGATCATCTGGTTTTCGAGACGACCGGCATCGGCATCCCTTCGATCAGCCTGGCAGCGCCCTCGCTCCGATACATTCACACGAGCGAGGACCGGGTCGAACATCTGGATCCGACGGCGCTCAAGCGCATGGTGTTCTTGGGGGCGGCGTGCGGTCTCGTCCTGGCCATGGCGACGGCGCGCGATCTGCCGACATTCTTGGCCGAAATGCGCGCCGGAGGGGCGGAACGCCTCGGAGAAGCCGAAGCGCGAGCACTGCGCTGGATCGCCGAGAGCACGCGCGAGGACGTCCACGCGCGCTTCAAGCGCGCGTATCACATCGTGCAGCAGGCCTACGAACGCGAGAGTCGCATCCTCGCCTCGCTCGCGAAACTCGCGTTCGCCGAAGGGACGTCCGATCCCACCGCCACGCTGAAATACGAGTCCGGCTTCACGTGGAACCTCTTCGTCCTTCAAGAAGCGGCCGTTCGGCTCCTGACCGAGCAGTACGAACGCCTGTGTCGGACGCTCGGCGTCGCGCCGAAAGAGCTAGAGCCGGAGGCCGAAGAGCTGCGCCTGCATCGGCTCATCCCCACACGCGTGCTCCCGCTCGGACCGGGATTTCGCGCGTGGTTGGAGCACACGTCCCCGCAGGTGGAAGCGAGGCTCTCGACGCTCATCAAGAACTTGATTGATGGCGAGCGGAGCCTCGCGCACATCTATTGGGCGGCGCTCGCCGAATTCGAGACGGTGAGGCCGGCGGACGTCGAAGCGTTCGTCAGGGAGTTGGTGGAGAAAGGGTGGGTGAGACTCGAAGAGCGGCGCTAGGAGAGGAGATGGGGATGGTGACTTCCAGGCCGATGCTCGGTGAAGTGCACTTGCATCGTGGGCTCGGTCTCAAAGAGGCCAGCTCGATCATCGTGGGGACGATCATCGGGACGGGCATCTTCATCGTCCCGAACACGATCGCGCGGGCGGTGGAAGCGCCGGGCTTGATCTTCGCCGTGTGGCTTCTGGCCGGGGGGCTGTCGCTGTTGGGCGCTTTCACCTATGCCGAGTTGGGAGCGGCGTTCGCTCGAGTCGGTGGCGAATACGTCTACCTGCGTCTCGCCTATGGTCCGTTGTGGGGCTTCCTCTACGGCTGGACGCAATTTCTGGTGATCAAGACGGGCTCGATCGCGGCGCTGGCGGCTGGGTTTGCCATTTACCTCGGCCATTTCTTCCCCCTCTCGGAGCGAGAGAGTAAGCTCGTGGCCATCGCGTGTCTGCTTGCCCTCTCGGCGGTGAACTGTCGCGGGGTTCGCGTGGGCGGCACCGTGCAGGCGGGGCTCACGGCGCTCAAGCTGGCGCTCATCCTCGGCCTAGTCGGGCTCGCGTTCGCCCTTGGCCAGGGGACAGCCGCTCATTACCGCCCGCTGTGGCCGGAGGCGGCGCGCGAGGATTGGTTCGGGCGACTGGGGATCGCCATGGTCGCGGCACTGTGGGCGTACGATGGATGGAACAACGTCAACATGGTCGCCGGAGAGATCGTGAATCCAGCGCGCACGATCCCCCGCGCGCTGGTGTTCGGCACGCTCGTCGTCATCGGGGTGTACGTGCTGGCCAATCTCGCGTACTTGTACGTGCTCCCCATTGCGGCGATTCAAGCGAGCGAGCGCGTGGCCGCCGATGCCATCGAGCGCGTCCTCGGCGCACCGGGGGCGACGATCGTCTCCCTCGCCATCTTGATTTCTATCCTCGGCGCACTGAACGGCTCGATCCTCTCGGGCGCGCGCATCTTCTACGCGATGGCCGCCGATGGGCTCTTCTTCAAAGGGGTCGCGCGCATCCACGAGCGCTTTCGTGTCCCGCATGTGGCGATCCTCGCGCAAGCGGCGTGGGCGTCGCTTCTGGCCGCGAGCGGCACTTACGAACAACTCTTCACCTACGTGATCTTCGCCGCGTGGGTCTTCTATGGGCTGACGACCGTCGGATGCCTCTTCCTGCGGCGGAAGTTCCCCGACGTCGAACGGCCGTTCCGCACGCCGGGATATCCCGTCGCGCCGCTGCTCTTCGGCGGATTGGCGCTGGCGCTCACGGTGAGCACGTTCGTGGGGGCGCCGCGCGAATCGGCGATCGGTCTCGGACTCATGCTCTCGGGACTCCCCGCGTACGTCCTCTGGAGGCGGAAGCGCACGCGCGCGCCTGATTTGACACCCCATTCGGCCACGGGCTAATATTCGGCCTGTAGTGCACCGGGAATCGAAGTGGGAGCGACGCATGGAGGCGATGATTTGGGCGAAGCTCGCGGCCGAGCGGCACGCGCTGACCGTCAGCGAGCTGACCTATCGCATCAAGGACGTGCTGGAAGGGGAATTCCCCGATCTCTGGGTTCGAGGCGAGATCTCCAATTTCAAGCGCCACAGTTCGGGCCATTGGTATTTCACCTTGAAGGACGCGCACGCGCAATTGTCGTGCGTCTGCTTCCGCTTGCAGAATCGGTTGATCCGCTTCCAACCGGAAGATGGATTGGAGGTCTACGCGCGCGGCCGATTGAGCGTCTACGAGAAGCGCGGCGAGTATCGGCTGCTCGTCGCGTACTTGGAACCGGTTGGCATCGGCTCGTTGCAGTTGGCCTTCGAGCAACTGAAGGCGCGCCTGGCGGCCGAAGGCTTGTTCGATCCTGCGCGCAAGCGTTCGCTTCCGCTCGTGCCGCGAAAGATCGGCGTGATCACCTCGCCGACGGGCGCCGTCATCCGCGACATCTTGCGCATTCTGAAGCGGCGCAATCGCGGCATTGACGTCCTGATTTGCCCCGTGCGCGTACAGGGCGAAGGCGCCGCCCAAGAGATCGCTGAAGCCATTCGCCTCATGAATGGGCGGGACGATCTGGACGTCCTCATCATCGGGCGCGGCGGCGGCTCGATCGAAGACCTGTGGGCGTTCAACGAGGAGATCGTCGCGCGGGCCATCTTTCATTCGCGCATTCCCGTCATCTCGGCCGTCGGGCATGAGACCGATTTCACCATCGCCGACTTCGTCGCCGACGTGCGGGCGCCGACGCCATCGGCGGCTGCCGAGATGGTCGCCGCCCGTCGCGACGAACTGATCGAACGATTCGCCGCGCTGGAATTGCGCCTGGTGAAGGCCGCGCGCTATCTCCTCATGCGACGGCGCGAGCGCCTGTCGCAGCTTCATGCGCGTCCGGGCTTCACGCGGGCGCGCCAAGCCGTGCACCACGCGTTGCAGCGGGTGGATGACCTCGACTACCGAATGCAGCTCGCGATGACTCGACGCGTGCGCGCTGCGCGAGAACAGCTCGCCGCGCTCTCGATGCGCCTCACGGCGCAGCGCCCGAGCCGACGCTTGGCGGAGATGCGCGGACGTTTGGCCGTCTTGCAGAACCGATTGCACGCGACGATCCGCGAGCGCCTGCACGCGTGTCGGCGTCAGCTGGGCCTGGCGACGGGAAAGCTCGACGCGCTCAGCCCCTTGGCCGTCCTCTCGCGCGGATACGCCATCGTGTGGGACGAACACCAGGCCATCGTTCGCGAGGCGGCTCGCGTGCGCGTGGGCGAACGCCTGCGCATCCGTCTCTTCAAGGGCGAACTGAAGGCCGTGACCGAAGAGGTGAGGCCGGATGAGTAAGACATCCAAACCCATGGATTTCGAGACCGCCCTCAAGGAATTGGAGGGGATCGTCGAACAATTGGAGAACGGGGATTTGCCGCTGGAGCGCGCGCTCGAACTCTTCGAACGCGGCGTCAAGCTCTCGCGAGAATGCCAGAAGCGTCTCGAAGAGGCGGAGCGGAAGGTCGAGATCCTCATCAAAAACGCCAGCGGGGAATACGAGATCCAGCCCTTTGAAGAACCTCCCGAGGAGGACCTCCATCGGCCGTGACGATCTCGCCGGAGAAACGAGCGACCGATCTGGCGGATTACATGAGCGCGCAGCGGGAACGCCTCCATCGCTGGCTCGACCGACTCGTGCCCTCGGAGACGACGCCCCCGGAAGTGATCCATCGCGCCATGCGGTACAGCCTCTTCGCCGGGGGGAAGCGCGTGCGCCCGCTCCTCGCCATCGCGACCGGCGAGATGTTCGACGTCCCGGAATCGTGGCTACTCCCGACGGCGTGCGCGTTGGAGATGATCCACACCTACTCGCTCATCCACGATGATCTCCCGGCGCTCGACAACGACGACTGGCGGCGGGGTCGGCCGACGTGTCACAAGGTCTTCGGCGAAGCGATCGCGCTTTTGGCCGGCGACGCCTTGCTCACGCTCGCTTTTCGAACGCTGGCCGAGCTGCCGATTCCGAACGCCTATCGGGATCGTCATGTGCGCGTGATCGCTGAGATCGCGCGAGCGGCCGGAACGGTGGAGGGGATGATCGGCGGCCAGGTGCTGGACCTCGTGACCGAAGGACAGCCGTTCGATGAACCGACACTCGTGGCCATTCACCGGATGAAGACAGGGGCGCTGATCACGGCGTCGGTGCGCGTCGGCGGAATTTTAGGCGGAGCGGTGCCGGAACAGATGCGAGCGCTCACGCGCTATGGGGAGTGCGTGGGGCTCGCCTTCCAGATCATGGACGATGTGCTCGACGTCACTGGGACGCCCGAGGAGATCGGGAAGACGCCAGGCAAAGACGCCGCCGCTCGAAAAGCGACCTATCCCCGCCTGTACGGTCTGGAAGCCTCTCGACAGAAGGCCGAGGCGCTCATTGGCGAAGCGCTCGACGCGCTGCGATCGCTCCCGCGTTCGGAACGGCTCGCCGATCTCGCTCGCCTCGTCCTCGAACGCCGCACGTGATCTCATGAGCGCGGCTTTCGACGTCTCCCCCACGCCAGGAGGCCGAGGCTCATCGCCACACACATCCACGCGAAGAGATCGCCGTGCCGCGCGTACATCGTGAGCGAGCCCGGCGGAGGCAGCGAGAGCCGCCACTGTCGCGTCGCCGGTTGGAAGAGCGGTGTGGCATCCCGCACCTCGCCATCCGGGGTGATCACGGCCGTGATGCCGCTGTTGGTCACGCGCACGAGCGGACGTCCCATCTCGACGGCGCGAAAGACGGCGTGAGCGAGGTGCTGGCGCGCGCCTGCCGTCGTGCCGAACCATCCGTCGTTGGAGATGTTCACCAACAGCGTCGCCCCTCGCCGCACGAGCGCGCGAGGGATCTCCGGGAAGGCGGACTCGAAACAGATGAACGTCCCCACCCGCGCCGATCCTACAGTGGCGATCGTGTGTTCGCGCCCCGGCACGAAATCGCCCGCTAGGGCCGGGATCTTCTCCAAAAAGGGGAGGAATCGGCGCCCGGGGACGTACTCGCCGAATTCCAGGAGTCGGATCTTGTGATACTCGGCGATGCGCGTCCCATGAGGAGAGATCACAGCGGCACTGTTATGCCACCCGTGGACGCTCTTCCCCAAATGGTTCAGCAGGAGATACACCTGATGTCGGCGCGCGAAATCGGCGAGATATGCCGCGAGCGCTTCGTCCTCGTCGAGCGAGAGATTCATCGGCGATTCCGGCCAGATGAGCAGTCGGGGACTCGCGTCGGCCCCCCCCTGGGCGAGCACTTCTTCGGAGAGGCGCAAATGCCGATGCACGCTCTCGACCACATCTGGAGCGCGCCACTCGGCGCCACGCCCGAAGACGGGGATCACCGGCTGAACGGCGAAAACGTGCACGACGGACGTTCCAGCGGGAACCTCAGGACGAACAGCCCTTCCGATGAAGAAGACGAGTCCGCAGAGGGCGAGAGGCCATCCGACGAGCATGAGGGCGCGCCGCCACCGAATCGTCTCTCGCAGCGCGAAGAAGACGCCGAGCGCACTGGCCAGCAGTAGCAGGAAGCTCACGCCGAGCACGCCCGTGCCGCGCGCGATTTGAATCAATTCGGGGACGCTCGCCTGACTGTATCCGAACAGGTTCCAACCGTGCCGCGTCAGGCGGGCGCGCGCCCATTCCACAGCGACCCAGAAGAACGGTGCGGCGAGGACACCGACTCTCCCCCACCGTACGCAGCTCCATCGCATGAGCCACAGGAACGCCGAGAAGAAGACCGAGAGCACGACGGCCGGAATGAGCAAGAGCGCATAGGCGATCGGCGCTGGCACTCCGCCATAGTGAATGATGGGGAACGCGAGCCACGAGAAGCTCCCGTAGAAGACGACAAGCGCCAGGCCCAGACCAAGGAGACCGACGTGTCGAAGGGAGAGGGCGCTACGCGTCGCCAGGCGGAAGAGGAGGGGGATCCACGCTCCCCAGGCGAGAAGCCATATTCCCTCTCCCACGGGAGAAGGGAACGCGAGGACGAGAGCGAGCGCTGTCGCTCCGGCACACGCCCAATCGCTCGGGGTCAGAGGTGCGGAATGCGGAACCGCAGAGATCGCGTGTGTCGCTCGCTCCGCAGAAGCGGCCGATGCTCGCACGTCAGCTCCGACGCGAGTCCGCGTCATCGGTTGGGGATGAGGCGGAGATCGGAGACGCCGTTGTTCCGCAACTCGCGCAGCGTGCGCGCAGCCGTCTCCGTGTCCTCGAAGGGACCGAGGACGACTTCCACGACCGATCCCGCCTCGGGCGTCGCCCGCAGACGGGCGAACGCTTGATCGAATCCCCGCTCCTTCAAATGGACGACGAAACGCTCGGCCTCCTCGGCGGAGGAGAAGCTTCCCGCTCGGATCAGATACGAGGCGGGTTCGCTCGGCGAGGCAGACGTCGTCATCTCCTGCGGGGGACGTGCCTCTGGCGGCTTCTCCTGGCGAATCCTTGCCGCCGATTCGGGAGACCGACTCCATCGCCCGATGAGCAAGCCCGCACTGAACATGGCGAAGGCCAAGGTCACACAGCCGATGAAGAGCACGATCGCGCGTCGGCTTCTCGCTCGAATGTCATCGCGCATAGGATGCTCCCTCTCAAGACCGATCGGTCACTTCCGCTCGGCTCCGTCGCGGGAGGAGAACCGAGAGCAGCTCGATGGGCAAGGGGAAGACGACGGTCGAATTCTTCTCCGCGCCGATCTCGGTGAGCGTCTGCAGATATCGGAGCTGGATGGAGAGCGGCTCCTCCGAGAGTTTGCGCGCGGCATCGGTCAATTGCTGCGCGGCCAGATACTCGCCCTCGGCGTGGATGATCTTGGCGCGCTTCTCGCGCTCGGCCTCCGCCTGCTTGGAGATCGCCCGGATCATCTCCTGCGGCAAGTCCACGGCCTTGATCTCGACCATGCTCACCTTGATCCCCCACGGGTCGGTGTGCTTGTCGAGGATGCGCTGCAGACGGGCGTTCAGCTCCTCGCGTTTGCTGAGGAGATCGTCCAGCTCGACCTCGCCGCAGACCGAGCGCAGAGTCGTCTGCGCCAGCTGGGACGTCGCGTAGAGATAGTTCTCGACCTCGACGACGGCTTTGTTCGCATCAATGACGCGGAAGTAGACGACGGCGTTCACCTTCACCGAGACGTTATCGCGGGTGATGACGTCCTGTGGGGGCACGTCCATGGCGACGGTGCGCAAACTCACGCGCACCATGCGCTGGAAGGGCCCGATCACCAGACGAATGCCCGGCGGTTTCGGCTCGGGACGCAACCGCCCGAAGGTGAAGACGACGCCGCGCTCGTATTCGTTGATGATCTTGATCCAGCTCAGCACCCAGAGCAGCAGGATGATCACCGCGACCGTGGATCCCGTGAAGAGTTCCGGCATAGCTCCCTCCTTTCGCGCCCCAGGAGATCCCCGCTCCGAACGGGACCTTCGCTCAGGAGCGCTCCTCGTTACGCGCCACGTCCAGGATGGACGCCTGGCGCGGCGGCTCCAAAGGCTGCATGGCCTCGACGCGCAGCTTCAACCCTTCGATCCCCACCACGCGCACCCGCTCCCCCTTGGCGATACGCGAAGAGGCGATGGCGCTCCACAGCTCGCCCCGCACGAAGACTTGTCCCTCGGGATTCAACTCCGTCTCCGCCGTCCCGATCAATCCCACCATGCCGAGATCACCGGTGACGACCTTCTGCTCCCGCGCCTTCATGGCCAAGCGCAGGATCACGATCATCGCGACGGCCGTCGGAAGAGCGATGGCGATGGCGATCGAGCGCTGAATCTGAATCGCCGGATCCGGCGCATCCACGAGCATGAGCGCCCCAATGATCATCGAGACGACCCCCCCCAACCCGAGCACGCCGAAGCTCTGGATTTTCGCTTCGGCGATGAAGAGCGCGACGGCGATGATGAGCAGCAGCACGCCGGTCAGGCTGATCGGCAGCAGATGAAACCCGTAGAGGGCCAACACGAGGGCGATCGTGCCCACGACGGCCGGGATGATCGCCCCCGGATTGTTCAGCTCGAAGTAGATCATGAGCAGACCAATGGCGCCCAACACGAAGGCGATGTTCGGATTGGCGAGGAAGCTGAGCACGCGCTCGCGCAGCGTGGGCTCGATGCGCACCACCGGTTCGCCTTTCGTGCGCAAAGTGACCGTCTCCCCATTCAACCGACGGATCGTCCGCCCGTCCAATTGCGCGAGCAAGTCCGAGAGATCGCGCGCCACAAGATCAATCAGCCCCTCGCGCAGCGCTTCCGTCTCCGTATAAGAACGGCTCGCGCGCACCGCCGCTTCGGCCAGCTCGATATTGCGCCCCCGCTTCTCGGCGAGCGACCGAATATAGGCCGCCGCATCGTTTTCCGCCTTCTCGTACATCGTGCGGTCCTGCTCCATCCCGATGGCCACCGGATGCGCCGCTCCCGTATTCGTCCCCGGCGCCATGGCCGCAACATCGGCTGCGATGAGGATGAAGAAGCCGGCAGAGGCCGCATTGGCTCCGCTCGGCGAGACGTAAACGACAACAGGTACGCGGGAAGCGAGGATGCGCTCGACGATCTCCCGCATGGACGAGACGAGCCCGCCCGGCGTGCGCAGCGTGATGACGAGCGCGCGCGACTGCGCCTGCTCGGCCACGCGAATCGCCCGCTCGACCAATTGCGCGCTGGCCGGATGCACGATGTCATCGAAAGTCACGACATGGACATCTGCTCGCGCCATGCCGCAGAGGAGCAGCGTGAGACATCCGGCCCGTACAATCGCCCGTCCGTGCTTCATAAATCCGGCAATAATGTAGCACACCGGCAGAGCCCGCGTCATCACCGCAGATGGCGGGTCGCGATGAGGACCTCTTCGCCGAACGGAAGCTGAACCGCTAGATACGTCGCCCGCGGAGACGGAAGGCCGAAGAAGACTAAGCCAACCTGAGCCGGCGCGGGCCACGGCTTATGCTCTCCTCGCCATCGTTGCTCTCCAACAGCTTCGAAACGCGCGCGCGCTTGGGCCTCCAGGTCCCGCCCCTGCGCGCGGAATTCCAGACACTCCCCTTTCCGTCGCACGATGGAGAGCCCCTCCAACCGACTGAGCGCGAAGCGTCGCTCGCTCACCCCATCGCGCAACAGCACCCCACGCGGACAGAAATACCGCGTCTTCCCAGGATCCCGCTCAGCTCCGACGTAGAGCCACACGGTCGTCTCCTGACGCTCCACGTCCAACGTCACCGCGAGCGGATAGAGGACGAACACCTGGTCCTCGACCTTCACCTCATAGCGAGCGAACGACTCGATCCGGCGCAGCCCAGGGCCATACCACGATTGCGCCCCTCCCGAAGGCGCTCCCCATGAGACGAGGAGTAGGACGCTCAAGAGAGCACGCCACATCCCATGCGCTCGCGATCCGTTCATCGCCGCTCCCTCCTCACGCGAAGATCAAGCTTATCGTAGACATCGTCGGTGAACTGCTCCAGCCAGCGCAGGATCGCGGGGAACAGGGCGTTCACCTCGAAGCCGCGCTCATAGGTGGGGGGCCACTGTCGCGGATCATCAGGGATGAAGATGCGCGCCTCGCTCACCCGCACCGCGATCCCTTCGCGCCCGAGATCCGATCGCTCCACGCGCCCGATCAGGCGCGGCGCCGTCAGGCTCGCCGCCGCCAGGTGGCTCAACTCTCGATAGATGGGATCGGCCGTCTCCGCACGCGTCCGCGCCTCCAGCATCCGCACGAGCGGATCTTCGCGGAACTCCTCCAGAGTGAGCAAGCGCTCCCGCACGGTGTAAAACGTCACCCATCGCGCGCGCCCCATCGGATCGAAGAGACGGCGCCGAGCGTCCACGTGCCAATAGACGAGATTGATCTCGCGAGCCACAGCATCGAGCGCCCCCTTCGCCAATTGCAGGAAGCTCCACATCCTCTGCTCGAGCGTGCTGAAGCCGGCGACCTCGAGGACCTCACGCAGGATCTCCATATCGAGCAGCTCCAGATAGACATCGAGCGCCGCGCGCTGGAACCAGCACGTCCCCCAATGGGCGAACGCCGCGTGCTGCCGTCCCGCTTCATCGAGGGCCGACCAAGCGCGCAAGCGCTCCACGAAGGCGATCTCCGAACGCGTCCCTCGCCAGGCTCTCAATTCGAACGGCTCGCGCATGACCGGATCCGATGTGCGGAGAGAGCCGATGCCGATTGTCCGCGAGGGAGTCGTTCACCGCGTCCGCTGGACCGTGAACTCCGCGATGCGCTCCAGGGCCTCCCGATAGGGAGAAGGCGTCACCACGCGCAGACAGGCCGACGCTCGTTGGGCATAGGCGCGCGCTTCCTCGCGGGCGCGCGCCAAGCACCCTTCCGCCTCCAACACCGCGACCAGCTCCTGCCGCGCCACTCTTCGGTAATCACCGTCGGCGAGCACCGCGCGCACCATCTCCAGATGCCTGGGCTCCCCACGCTCGAGCAACAGGATCACCGGGAGGGTCAGCTTCCCCTCGCGCAGATCGTTGCCAGCCGGCTTGCCCAAGCTCTCATCGTCGGCGACGAAATCGAGCACGTCATCAATCAGCTGGAAGGCCGTGCCGAGATGCATCCCATAGTCGCGTAACGCCTGCTGCTCGACGGCCGACGCCCCGCCGAGAATCCCCCCGATCTCCGCACACGCGCTGAAGAGATAGGCCGTCTTCCGCCGCAGGATCTCAAAGTAGCGCTCTCGCGTGATGAAGAGGTCGCCGATATGCCCCAATTGGATCAATTCCCCCTCGGTCATCTTCCGCGTGATCCGCGTGAGCAGATCGAGGATCTCGAAATTTCGTTCTTCGAGCGCCATCTCGAACGCGCGCATGTAGAGCCAATCGCCCATGAGCACCGTGATCTGATTCCCCCACCGCGCGTTCACCGAGGGTCGTCCGCGCCGCATCTCCGCGCCGTCAATGATGTCATCGTGCACGAGCGTGGCCGTGTGAATGAACTCGACGACGACGGCGAACCGAATCATCGAAGGCGTGACCGCGCGCCCCCAGAGCTTCGCCGAGAGCAGCAGCAGAGCCGGTCGAATGCGCTTCCCTCCCCCGTCCTTCACGTATTGCCCGATCTCCGCGATCAGAGGCACCTCGGACGTCATCTGACGAGCGAACTCGCGCTCGAACGCGGCCAGCTCCTCTCGAATCAGAGCGAAGATCTCCGCCGCCGAAGAGGTCTCCGTTCGGGTCGTCCGCTCCCGATTATTCGCCCCCTGCTGCGCCATCGGCCCCCTCGAAGAGGCACTCACTTTAGCATAAGACCGACGGAGAGACCAAGCGCTCTCACGCTTCGGACCCACGCGCGGAGGAGCGCGGTCGCACCGGCCGATCCTCGAACGCGCCCGGCGTCAGCGTGATCTCCGGCGACGCCCCATCGCCGAAGACGACCGTGACGAGATCGAAGCGATACGCGACCGACTCCAGGTGCAGCCAACGGCGATAGGCGCGCGCCGTGCGAGAGAGGGCGCGCCGCTGACGCCGATCCACTCCGGCCTCAGCCCGCGCGATCTCCTCGGACGTTCGCGTCTTCACCTCCACGAAGACGAGCACATCGCCATCGTAGGCGACGATATCCAGCTCTCCGAGCACGAGAGCCCCGCGAGCGTTTCGCCCGATGGGGATCCGAACGTTGGTCGCGACGATGCGATAGCCCGCGCGCTGCTTCAAAAATTCGAGAGCGAAGCGCTCGCCGAGCGCCCCGAGGTCCGCCGACGTTCGCCCTCCGCGACTCATTCCACGCGCCTCCACGTCATGAGGACGCGTCGCCCGCGCGTCTCCCATCGAACGCTCAACCGCTCTCGCTCCAGTCGCACGTCCTCGAAGACCTGCGGCTCGCCCGTCATCTCCGGGAAAAAGGCGAAGACGGGGATGAGATAGAGACGATCCCCCTCCCGGCGATACTCCCCCACGCTTCCCTCGACGTCGCGCACCAACTCCAGCAACTCCCGCTTCGAATACTCGGCGAGCTTCTTCTCGCGCGGCAGACGGCGATCCGGCGCCACCGCCAAAAGCGCGAATCGTGAGTGCGTGAAGAGCAACATCGCCCCCTGTTGTAAGAGGCGTCCCGTCGCGAGGTCCTTCGCCGATTCGAGCATCCACGCGCCTTCTAGAGATGGCGCTTCGACGGTGGGAGGTGCCGATGTCACCGGCCGCAGGTTCATGTCCGCGTACGTGATGCGCCAGCCGCCACGCTGCCGCTCCAGCAGGAACGAGGCATATCCCGCATAAGCCAACGTCGCTCCATGCGCCGTCCGTTGCACATATCGCGCTTCCGTCTGTGCCCATGCGGCAGCACCGAGGGTGCGAATCTCAACGTGCTCCAGCTGCAACTCGGCTTGAGGGAAATGCTGGAAGGCGAGGCGCAGATGTTCCAAGAGCCCCTCAATCCCACGATCGCGCCGCCCGAGACTGAGGACCACGACTTCGGGAGCACACACGCGCCGCAGCGCTTCCGCATCGTTCTGCTCCCACCCGCGACGAAACGTCTCAATGAGGCGACGAATCTCCACCTCCGGAGCCGCGGGACGCGAGCGCTGCCCTTGGTCTGCCACAGCGAGCGACACCATCCACAAGATGCCACCGATCGTCAGCCATACGCTCACGCTACTCACCTCCTGATGTGTTGTGCGAGGACCTCGCGATATGCCCAGTAACTCGCCAGGACGCGCCGCACGTATGCCTTCGTCTCCTGGAATCCGATCTCGCTGACGAAGCGATCCGGATCGTCCGAGCCCGCGCGGGCGAGCCATCGAAGCGCGCTGTCCTCGCCGGCATTATAGGCCGCGAGAACGAGGGGGAGCTGTCCCGAGAACCGGCGAACGTGTGCCTCTAACCACACGCCCAGCAAGTGCAAGGCGATCTCCGGGCGATAAGCGTCCTGGTCCTCGAACGACGGAAGGCCAGCGCGTTCCGCCATCCGCCGTGCCGTCTCCGGGACGAATTGGGCCAGACCGCGGGCAGCAGCCGGCGATTTCGCATCCGGTCGAAATCGGCTCTCTTCGCGAAGCATCGCGAGCGCGAGGGCGGGATCGAGCCCGCGCCGCGCGATGTGCGCGCGCAGCCATCGGCCATAGGGCGTGGGGTACAACAGGCGCACGATCTCCGCCGGCAACCGATCGAGCGGATAGTCCCTCGGAATGAGCGGGGCCAGATGCGCCTCGGCCACGCGCAACGCCTCATGCGCATACCCCCCGCGTTCGAAGACGACGGCGAGCGTGTAGAGCGACGAGAGCTCGAGCGGCTGCGAGCGCGTGGGCTTGCCCCATCCCCATGCTTCGGCCAGTTCCCACGCCCCGTCATCGTAGAGCCCGAGACAGAGCAAGGCTTCGGCGCGCGCCCGTTGAACGTCCATCGCCGGATCGCGCGTCGAGGCCCCACATGTGAGGCTGAGTTTCGCCTGCTGCAGCCGGGACAGACCTTCCGGGACAGGGAGGCGCGAGAGGACGATGTCGAGCCAGCGTCGAAGCTCACGTCGCGTTGACTCGTCGGGGGCGAGCCGAAGGGCGTGTTGAAGGCTCATCTTCGCGCGCGAATACTGGCGCCGGAGAAGCGCCGAGCGCGCCTGCGCGTGCCACTGGCGAAAGTGGCGTCGCACGATCGCCTTCGCCTCCGGATGCTCCCACAACGCGCGCACGCGTTCCGTCGCCCGCCGTCCGTAGTACGAACCGCGCTCCTCAGGGAGCGAGAGATAGACGCCGATGGCGTCGTCCCATCTCCCCAATTTCTCCAAGACGCGCCCCCGCCAATACACGACCTCTTGACGATCGGGCATCTGCGGCCCTGGCCGATTGAGATTCTCCCGCAGCAGCTCATCGAGCGCCGTCAACGCCGCGGAGAACTCGCCTCTTCCGATCCGGATGCGCGCCTCGGAGAAGAGCGCCGCGATGGCCGCCGGCTGCCCAGCGAATTGCGCGCGCGTGCGTTGGCACCAGCGCAAGGCGTCTTCTTCGCGTCCGGCCGAACGCAAGGCATCGATCAGATTCACATGCGCCCCCGCCGACGCTTCGCTTTTCGGATAGGCAGCGAGGAACGCCTCATAACGTGCGATGGCCGCAGCCCATCGCCCAGCTCGCGCGTGCGCATGCCCGACGAAATAGAATCCCTGTTCCCCCTCCGGCGTCTTCGGGAAGCGCTCGGCGACGCGCTCGAACCATTCGATGGCGCGATCGAACTGGCCCTCGGCATAATAACTACGCCCGATTTCCAGAAGCGCTTCCGGCACCAGGGGATGATCGGGGAATCGTGCGATGATCTGCCCGTAATGCTCGCGCGCTTCCTCGAACGCGCGATTCGCGCGATAGATGCGCGCTCGTCGCCGACGCTCCTCGGGGGTCACCTCAGCCTGACGCGCGCGATCCAGGGCGTCGAGCTGTCGAACGGCCTGCAGCGCGATGTCGTTGGGCCACCCCAACAGATCATGGACGCGAATCGGACGAGCCTGGGTCGAGCGCTCGAAGCCGGAGCGCTCATCCGAGAGCGCGCTGAAGAGCGCCCGCGCGTCCTCCACACGCCCTTGAAGCGCGCGAATGCGCGCGATATGAAACTGCGCCACGGGCGCGAACTCCGGAGAACGAGCGGCGAATTCCCGATATCGTTCGATCGCCTCCTCCCATGCCCCACGACACCACGCGTTCTCCGCGAGCCGCCATCGGATGCGCTCTTCCAGCCAAAAAGCCGGCTGGCGCTTCAAGGCCTCGAGCAACAACGCGCGTTCCTCCTCCCACGCCCCCCTCTGCCGCGCGATGGCGGCCAGATGCCACGCCGCATGCGGGCTCAAGAGCGCGTCCTGCTCCAGCACCCGACGAAATGCGCGAGCAGCCCCTCCCGAATCGCTCATCGAGAGCCGCAACCATGCTCGCGCGTATTCGTACGTCCCGCGGGGGACGAGCCGCGGAGCCTCGCGCTCAAGTTCTCGCAGCAGGCGTTCGGCTTGAGCGAACTCCTCTCGCGCCATGAGCCTCAGCATGCGGTCGCGTTTGGCCCAAAACTTCGTCGCGGCGTTCCGCGATGCGCCGGAGACCGTCGCGCCCGCCCACGCCATCATCCCGACGGCCACGACGAGGCCGATGAGCGACCTCGTCCACCGTTGATTCAGGTCTTGCGCTTCGCGCGCGCCGTTCATCTCACTGACCGAGATGCCCTGCCTCGTCTTTCGCTCACCGCTCGAACCGAGCGACTTGAGAAAATTGCTGAAGCCGTGTTTAATATCCGACTAATCGCCGTGCCATTATACCATCGTCGGATGCCGATGGGCAGAGGGAGCGAGACGCGATGCGAGGATCGGGCGCGCCCACGCGCGACGACGCGTATGCGTTGCTCTGCGAATACACGCAGAGCGAGAGCTTGATCAAACACGCCCTCGCCGTGGAAGCCGTCATGCGCGCGTTCGCGCGGCGCTACGGCGAGGATGAAGAGATGTGGGGGATCGCCGGCTTGCTGCACGACTTCGACTACGAGCGGTATCCGAATCCGCCCGATCATCCCCTGCGCGGGGCCGAGGTGCTGCGCGAGCGCGGCTATCCGGAAGAGATCGTGCGCGCTATCCTCGGACACGCCGACTACACGGGCGTCCCGCGCGACACGCTGTTGGCGAAGGTCCTCTACGCCGTGGATGAGCTGACGGGCTTCATCATCGCCTGCACGCTCGTTCGCCCCTCGCGGAGTTTGGACGATCTGCCCGTCGCTTCGGTCAAGAAGAAGCTCAAAGACAAAGCCTTCGCGCGGGGCGTGGACCGCGCCATCGTCTATCGCGGGGCTGAAGAACTGGGCATGGAGTTGGACGAAGTGATCGCGTTCATCATCGCGGCCCTGCGCCCCATCGGCGAACAGCTGGGTTTGAATCGTCTGCCTGCGGAGGAGACATCCACCCCATGACGGCACAAAAACTCGACGGCTTAGCGGTCGCACAACAGATCAAGAGCGAAGTCGCGCGCGAGGTCGCGGCGCTCGCCGAGCGCGGCATCCGCCCCGGCCTGGCCGCGATCCTCGTCGGGACGAATCCCGCGTCCCAGGTCTACGTCAACAGCAAGGTGAGGACCTGTGGCGAACTGGGCATCTATTCGGAGAAGCACGAGCTGCCGGAGACGACGACGACCGACGACCTCCTTCACCTGATCGCTCGCTTGAACGCTCGCGAAGAGATTGACGGCATCCTCGTGCAACTGCCCTTGCCGCGCCATATTGACACGCCGCGCGTGCTCGAGGCCGTGGACCCGGCCAAAGACGTGGACGGGTTCCACCCGGTGAACGTCGGGCGCTTGGTGCGCAATCAAGAAGCCTTGGAACCGTGCACGCCCGCGGGGATCATCGAACTGTTGGAGCGCACGCGGATTCCCATCGAGGGGCAGCGCGCCGTCGTCATCGGACGCAGCGATATCGTGGGGAAGCCGTTGGCTCTGATGCTGCTGCATCGTCATGCGACAGTCACAATCTGCCACAGCCGCACGCCCAATCTGGCCGAGATCGCGCGTCAAGCGGACATCCTCGTCGCGGCCATCGGCCGAACGGCCATGATCACGGCCGACTACGTCAAGCCGGGGGCGATCGTCATTGATGTGGGCATCAACAAGGTGACCGATCGCGCCGAAGTGGAACGCCTGTTCGGTCCGGATGAGCGACGGCTGAACGAGCTGGCCGCCAAAGGCTACACGCTCGTCGGAGATGTGCATCCGCTGAGCGTCGCGTCGGTCGCCGGCTATCTGACGCCCGTGCCCGGAGGCGTCGGACCGCTCACGATCGCCATGCTCATGAAGAACACGGTCAAGGCGGCACGGTGGCGACGGGCGGCCATCCGCTCGGCGACGGCATGAGCCCGCTTCCCGTACTGGAGGAGGAAGCCATGCGACGCGTACCGCGACACTTGCGCGAATTCTGCGCGGCGCAGAAAATCATGCGCCTGGCATTCACCGACGCTCAGGGATACCCCCATGTCCTGCCGCTCTGGTTCGTCACCTTCGGGAGCGAGTTCTTCTTCGGGACGGACCGCGAGAGCGCGAAAGGACGCGCCATCTTGAGGAATCCGCGCGTCGGATGGGTCGTTGACGGGGGGACGAGCGTGCGCACATACAAGGGCGTCTCCTTCTGGGGGCGGGCCGAGGAAGTCGCCGATCCGCGCCTGTGGCGCAAAGTGTGGCGTGCCTTGGGCACGAAGTATTACGGCTCGCCCGAGAGCCGCGCCTTTCAACAACTGTACACGCCGGAGACGCTCATCATCCGGCTCAGGCCCGAAGGGGTCTTCTTCTGGGACTACAGCGCCGGATGAATCGTTCCCCCTCTCGCCCGGGCGAGGAGTCATCCATCGGAGAAGCGCCGCGGGTTCACCGGGCGGTCGTTCACCCGCACTTCATAATGGACATGGGGCCCGGTAGAGCGTCCCGTGCTTCCAGCTCGTCCCACGACTTGCCCACGCGTGACGGCCTGGCCTACGCGCACGGTGATGCGAGAGAGATGCCCGTAGAACGTCGTGAGACCATTGCCGTGATCCAAGATCACGAGGTTTCCGTATCCCCCCCAATACGCGGCGAAGACGACGACCCCATCGGCTGTCGCGCGCACGGGCTCGCCATAGCGCGCGTCCAAATCCACGCCAGTATGGAATTCATACCCTTCGCCGAAGGGGTCTCGCCGAATGCCGAATCGCGCGTTCAACGCGCCAGGGACCGGCCATCCGCGCGGCGTTCGACGAAGACGCGCGCGCTCATGCTCCAGACGCGCGTGCAACGCCTTCAACGTCGCCTCGACGCGCGTAATCTCTCCAGCGAAGAACTCCAGCTCATGAGGTCCTCCCTTCCCGCGCGCAGCCCCCGAATCGGCCGGCTCCGGATCAACATCCTCGACTTCGATCCCCATCTCTCGCGCCGTCTGTCGCACCTGGTGCGCTTCGGCCTCGAGAGATGCCAAGCGCGATTGCAAGGCGTTGAGCTGCGTGAGATATTCTCGCTTGAGCGCCTCGTTCTCCTGCTTGATGTGCGCATATCGCACGAGCATGGCCGCTCGCTGCATCACCCAGACGCCCGCCGTGCTGAGAAGTCCGAGCAGAAGTATACCGCTCAAGAGCGCGCCATACAGATGTTTGTGATGGATGACGATCTTATAAAAGCGCGAGCTCGTGGCGGGCGCGATGATCAGCGTATAAAATGCGTCTCGACGCATACCGACACCTCCTTGTCCTTGATCTCTTCCCAAGCCACCCGCTGCGCGTTCGAATGGGACGCGGCCTAGGATAGCACGACTGGAGAGGAAGGACAAGGGGGATTTTCGCTCACTCGGGCTGCTGCAGCTCGCGCACGATCTCCCGCGCGATCGCGCGCGCCTGTTCGATCTCCTCCGGAGGGAGCGAGATCGCGGCGACGGCCGCGTGACCGCCTCCGCCGTAGCGCTCGCAGATCTTGGCCAAATTGTGGCGACGCGGACGCGGCGCCCACGGATTCGAGCCCACCGAGATCTTCGCCCGCACGGGGGAGAGGCTCACCCCGATGCTGTAGGTGGCCTCCGGGCAGAGGTAGTAGGGGATGAACTTGTTGTACCCCTCCAGGCCATATTCGCTCACATCGAAATAGGCGACGCCACGTTCGCACCGCACGACGCGACGGATCGTCTCGATGGCGCGCTCGTGCCATTCCGCGAGCGGTCCGATCCATTCGGCGATGGGCGACTCCTGAACGACCTCCGCCAGCGTCTTCTCCTGCAGGGCATGGATCAATCGCTCCGGAAGATGATCGTCCCGCCCCGCTTCGACGACGAGCATCACCTTCATGGCCGGCTCGCTCAAGTCAATGGCCGCCTGCGGATTCGGATACTGGGCGCCGTCAATGATGTCCGCCCATCGGATCAGTTCCTCAAGCGGCGTCGGATCGAAGCCGAAGCGCGAGGCCGCGATGTCCGCGACCAACTTCGTGCACGATTTGTAGCTCGGGTCGAGGAACTTCTTCCCGCTCCGGTCTCGACGGAAATGGGCCTCGTCCTCCGGCGAGAGGAACGCGCTGTCGTGATGATCGAACCACCAGGTCAGGCGGTCGGAGCTGCTGTATTTGAAATCCACGATGGCGTTCTCGTCCCCATCGAAGAGCTGATCGTCGAAGATTCGGCCCGCGCGATGCATCAATCCGGCATATGCGAATTCCGCGCGCGGATTCACGCGCTCCCGATAGAAGCGAGAGAAGACGACCGCCGATGCGATCCCATCGAAGCACCGATCGTGAAAGAGCACCTTCACTTTCATAGACCGATCTCGAACGAAGCGAGAAATGATACCGGGAATCGCTGCGCGGTGCCAACTCATTCCGGCACGGGCACCCACAGCAGCGCGCGGCGCACGACGCGAATCCCAGTGGGATGGAGGGCGACCGTATACGCTTCGCACTCGCGCGCCTGCTCCAACGCCTCCTGCAAGAGCGCGCGGGCGCGCGCGGCAGCCACCTCGTAGAGCCGTTCCAGCTCCTGTGCGAGCGGCTGCAACTCCTCCGGCACGTCCGTCCCAGATGACGCTGCCGAAGGCTCCTCCTCGAATCCGTCCGCGCGCAGCGTGGTCCCCAGCGGATGATCCAAGACCGTCCGCTGCAACCGTGCCTCCACGCGCGAGATCATCCGCCGCCGCACGACCTCTAATCCTGCGCGCAGCTCGTCCGGCACCTCCATCGGCAGCGGTTTCTGCCGCAGCTGCTCAAGCTGGAGTTGAAATTCCTGCATCAACTCTCTCAACGTCGGATGCAGGCGTTCGCGCACCTGCTCCAAGACCCGCTCCAGGAACGCCTCCCGACTCTCGTTCCATCGCGAATAGAGCCGCAAGGTCGGGTTGCGATACAGCGTCACTCGCTCCGAGCGTATCACGTGGGCGATCAAGTCGCTCTCGATCTCCTCCAGGCGCGCCTCAGTGAGCGCCACCGTTCCCTCATAGGGCCGGATCTCTGGCTGTGGTGCCGTGCGTACCTGCTCCGGAGTGAAATCCTCTACGGCCGACACGCTCCAATCAGCGGCCGCTTCATCCTGCGGGAGCCACGTCGTATATCGGCGATCCTCCGAATGCACGAGCTCGGCTCGCGGATCCCGAAATTCCAAGAGACACTCAAAGAGCAGCGCCGGCCGATAGCGCCAGACGACCGCGCCATCCCGCAGGAGCGCGTCTTCCACCCCGAGCCAAAGTTCCGCGAGCCCCGATGCCAAGGGCGCTTTCGACATACCGCTCAGACTCCTTCGAGCACCCGTTCGACGTCGATCTTGGGCTCGACCGTGAGCGATCGCATCTCGCTCACGCGCACCAGCCCCGGCTTTGAGCGAGGAATTTTACTCACGAACTTGCGCTCTGTGTAGTTCACGACGACCTTACTCGAATGGCGCGCCTGACTGAAGAAAGCGGCCAATTGCGCGGCCTCCCGTAGGGTGCGCGACGGGACCGTCTGTCCTTTCGCGCGCCGAACGATGACGTGCGCGCCCGGATAGTCGGCCGCATGCAGCCAGAGATCATGCGGCGCGGCCACTCGGAACGTGAGCCGTTCGTTATCCTCGGCGCTCTTCCCGACCAAGATCTCGAAACCGTCCGAGGAGCGAAAGCGATAGACGCCCGACCATGACGCGCGCGCGCGCATCTCCGTTCTCGCGACGGACGAACGGTTCGCTTCGCCCGAAGGGGATGCCGGAGAAGAGAGGCCAAGACCGCGCGCGATCTCCCCCAGTACGGCGATCTCCTCAACCGTCGCCACGCGCTCGCGCATGCGTCGCAACGCCTCCACTTCTCGTTCGATGGCCGCGCTGCGTTCGGCGATCACGCGCATCCCGTGCTTGGCCTTCCGATACCGTTGGAAATACGCCTCGGCCGCTTGCTGCGGCGTCGGCGCGGTGGCCGGGATCTCGATGATCGGTTGCTCGGGATCGTAATAGTCGGTCACGCGGAACCCGGACGTCGTGCGCGTAGCCATCGGCGCATTCGCCAGAAGGAGTTCGCCCCATCGCCGCCACATCTCCGGATCGCCGAGAGCCCGCCGATCAGCTTCCAAACGCTCGCGCAATCGTTCTCGTTTCTCGATCTGCGCGGCGAGATGGCGCAGGATGGCAGCTCTCAACTCGCGGAGACGCTCGATCCGACGAACGAGGTCAAAGTAGAGCGCTGCCGCGTGAGAGAACGAAGGGAGCGATATCGCGCTCCACTCCCGCAGGTGAGTGAGTGGGATCGCCGATAATGCCACATCGCGCGACGAAGCGCGCGCCGGATTCAAGCGCTCCAATGGCTCGCGCGTGTAGAGCCTCGGCGTCGCCGGACGCCGGACGAGATCCTCCACGACGCTCCGAAAGGCGGCGTACGCGAGATCGGGCGACGGGTCGGCCGATCGGCTCATGTCGCGCCATCGCGCTTCGACCTCGGCGGCGTACAGGGGGCTGAATCCTTCGATCGCCCTCGTGAGGCTCTCAGCAAGCGAGGGGCCCTGTGTGAGGAGCTGCTGGAATTCTTCTCGACTGAGCGTCAGCGGATCGTGCTTCTCCAGCGCCACTGGAGGGAGATAAGGCTCGCCCAGCGCGCTGCGCTCGTCCTCGCGCGCCCGCAGCCGTTCGCGCACGCGCCCCGAAGCATCCAGCAAGAAGAGATTCGGCGCGCGCCCGAAGAGCTCCACCACGAGACCGATTTCCGGCCAGAGAGCGTCCCCTTCCGATTCGAGCGCCGATTCCCCTCCCTCGCCCCCCACTTCGACGACGCTCGCCGACCGGCGGAAGAGGAATCGCACGAGGCGATCGCGTCGCATCTGCTCGATCTCGCACACGCGAGCGCCGCTCAGCTGCTTGCGTGCCAGCAGCAGAAAGGGCGTCGGCTCGATGGCCGCTCCAGGCGGCTGCTCGATCAGATAGAGGCGCGGCCACCGCGGTTCAACCGAGAGCAACAGCCAGAGGTTCGCCGGGCGTCGAGACGGCCGATAGAGCTTCAGAAGAAGCGTCCATGGATCGGTCAATCGGACTCGCTCCACGCGCGCGCCGAGGATCGCTTCCTCGAGCTCCTCGATGATGTGAGACAGTGTGAATCCGTCCATGCGTTTTGTTTTAGCACACAGCCGGGGAATTGGCGAAGTCTCCGACCTCAAAACAGGACCACATGCAGCAGGCACCCGAATGCAGCCTCAAGCGACCCGAAAGGCGAGCCCCGCCACCAGATTGAGCTTGTGAGAGCAGGTGGCCAACCTGAGCTTCGGGCGAGCGAACTCTTTGCGGCACTCGAGCCCGCGAGAGCGGGCGGCCGAATCTCGCCCTATCACCCCATGTGTGGGGTCGGCCCCGGAAGCGCCCTCAGCACACGTCACCTCAGCGCCGCATGGGGCGATAGAGCCAAGGCGCATGAACTTCTTGACTCTCGTACACGGACTCGGCGACCCGCTTCACGACGATCCCCGAGAAGATGTCGGCGAATGTGCGACGCTCTCGATCGAAGAGCGCCCAGAAGAATCCGAAGAAGAGAGGGATCGCCCCCAGCATGGATCCGAGCAGATGGCGCAGGGCTTGCCCCGCTGATGGCAGATCCATCGTTCGCGCATTCAGGGCGAGGAGTCCAGCCGCGGCCATTCCGATCGTGCGCCCGGCTACGCTCAGCATGAGCGTCTCGTAGAGGACGCCGATCGCGGCCACGATCCCCACAAGCGCGAGGCGCACGAAGCGATGGGAAAAATCACCGAAGACCAACTCCACGCCGGCGATGAAGGGAATGGCGCTGAAGATGACCACCCCGAGGTCAATGAAGGCTGCGCCCAGACGCCGCCCAAGCGAGGCAGGAGCGATCTGCGAGTCCTCGCGAACGCTCCATCGCACGCCCTCGCTTCGCGCGCGCGCGTGGATGTCGCGCGTTGCATCCATTTCGAACGCTTCGAACGCGAGGTCCTCTTCCAGCGAGAGTCCCTCCTCCGTCGGAAGGAGTCGCTCCGGGCGAGCTTCCGTCACCAGCTTTTCTTCCGGGCCTTGCGAAACGTGCGATCGCCCCCCCGCTTCAGACGGAGGCGCAGGGCTGGCGATCTCCTCGCCGCGTCGTGGAACGGGCGCCGGCTCGCCGCGCGAGCGCAGCGCGCGCGCGGCCACCGTCTCCGCAATAGCCGTGCGTCGCTCGCGCTGTTCCTTCTCCTGGCGCGAGGGCGATGGAGCCGATTCCGCGACTCTGGGCGCCGATTCTCCTCCTCCCCGCCGTTCGCGGATGGCGCGCACGCGCTCCCGCAGCTGCTCCCGCCACTCCGGAGGACCTGAGGGCTCCGTCGCTGGAGGACCGTCCGAAGGATCTGGCGCAGGCCGATCAGAAGCGACGTCGCGTGCTCGCGCTCCGGGAAAAGGGATCACCACCGAACCCGCCTTGTGCGCGTGCGTTCGCTCGTTCGCTCGTTCGCGCGCCTGTGCCGAGATCGCCGCTGCTGGTGAGAGCGTCATCCCGCAATGTCCACACGTCGCCTGAGCTTCCGACTGAACGAAACCGCATCTTGGACATCTCATAGCGTCTCATCCCTGCCCGAGCCAGAGGTCGGACGTCGAAAATTTCGGCTAGCATAGTAGCAGAATTTCCCCGCTCATGCAATCGAATTTTCCCGCAGGCTCAGTCGGGAGCGCCTCACCGCGCTCGACCACCGGAAGTCTGGCGCGAGGTCTTCCCCTCTAGCTCATCGGCCAGCGACGCGGCATCGTAGAGCTTGCGCAAGGCCTCAATGATCGCCGCACTGTGCACGGCCACGGCGCGATGGGTCTCCTCGCTGTAGATGAAATTCCCGACCAAGCTCTCGATGTTCCCATCGAAGATGACGCCAACCAGCTCGCCTTGCCGATTGATCACCGGCGAACCGGAATTGCCGCCGGTGATATCGCACGTGCTCACGAAGTTGAGCGGGGTCGAGAGATCGAGCCGATGCCGCCGCGCCCATACCCGAGGGGGGAGATGATACGGCGGCCTCCGATCAAAACCGTGCGCGCGATCGAAGAGCCCGTAGAGGGTCGTCTTCGGCGGTGCCTGCGTGCCGTTCATCGGATAGCCTCGAACCGTCCCGTAGGAGAGGCGCAAGGTGAAGGTCGCATCGGGATAGACCGATTTGCCGAAGACGGCGAAGCGCGCTCGACCGATCTTCGCCGCCGCCGCTTCCCGAACGCTCGCCACGTTCTCTTCGAACCAGCGTTGCATCTGACGAAGGATCGGATCCACGCGACGCGCCCATTGGATCAACGGATCCGGCGATGCGGCCACGGCCTCCTCCCCTCCCTCCAGAAGCGCGCGCCGAACGGCGGGCTCCACCAACCGCGTCCCTCGTATCAGCTCCCGCGCGACGACTTCGGGTGAACGCCCGCCCAAAGCGGCCTGGATGAACGGATCATCCGGGCCCAACTCCTCCAGAGACTCCTGCAAGCTCGCCGCCAGCAAGACCTCCTCCAGCTCCGGGAAGATGGGCGCGGGCGAGAGCAACCGGAAGCGCACGCCCTCAAGCTGCGCCTCGCGGAATCCCTCAAGCCGTTCAGCATCCGGCTTCTTCACCTCCACGACGTAGCGCACCAGGGTCAGCGCATGTTCGACCAAATCGGAGAAGCTGCGACGCACCGAACGATAGAGCAGCGGCACGGCCTGTTCGCGATAGCGGGCTTCGGCCGCTGCGATCTCCTCCCACGCGCTCCCATACTCGGCCTGCCACTGGGGCCGACTCGCCACGCGCGCGCGAAAGTCCTGCTCCTGCTGCCGCTTCTTCTCCATGAGCGCCGGATCGCGCAAGCCGTTCCATTCGCCCAGATAGGCCTTCAGGGCATTCTCCAGACTGAAGATCAGCTCCGTCGCTTGCCGCTCCGCCTCCGGCCCTCGCGCCGCGTACTGCCGCAGCACGCGCAACCGATGCTGAATGGTCTTGATCGTGCGCGGATACGTGATATCCCGCAGCGTCTCCAGCTGCGCTACCGTCAGCAAGCGGCTCGTCCGCCCCGGATGGCCAGAGACGAAGACCAATTCCCCCTCGCCCGCCCCCCGCGAGTTCCAGCGCAAGTAATGTTCCGAGCGAATGGGCTGCCCGTTCTCGTACACGCGAAAGAGGGCGAAATCGAGGCAGTAGCGCGGATAGGTGAAGTTATCGGGATCGCCGCCGAAGAAGGCGATCTGCTGCTCGGGCGCGAAGACCAATCGCACATCGGTGTAGCGCTTGTAACGGTAGAGCCAGTATTCGGCCCCGTGATAGAGCGTCACCACTTCCGAATGGAGGCCGGTCGCCTCGCGGCTCTCCCGCTCGATGCGAGCGATCTCCGCTCGCCGCGCCTCGAACGCTTCACGCTCGCTCATGCCGGGCCGAACGGCCGCGTGCACGCGCGCCGTCACCTCCTCCATGTGGACGAGCACATCGAGGGCGAGATCCGGGCATTTCAACTCCTCTCGTCGCGTGCGGGCGTAGAAACCATCGCGCACGTAATTCTTCTCCGGCGTGGAGAGCTTCTGCAATTGCGTGAGCGCGACGTGGTGATTGGTGAGCACGAGTCCATGAGGACTCACGAACGCGCCCGATCCGCCGTCACTGAACCGGACGCTGGAGAGCCGAATATGATCGAGCCACTCGCGCGTCGGCGTGAATCCGTACCGCTCCTTGAGATGCGTCAGCGGGGGATTGTCGAACGTCCACATCCCCTCGTCCGCCCACGTGAGGGCAGGTCCCCATAAGCAGATGACCAGTAGCACCAGAAGTGCTCGATGGACGATCGAGGAACGTCGCCTCATCATCTGCACCATCGTCCCCTCCGAATTCCTCCGCACCCCTCATGCCGCGAAGTGCGGAAAGGATTGGTCCGCGTTGGTCTCCAAACCTACTAGAGCCCGCCCTTGGAGTCAACGCGAAGTGCGCGGCACGGTCCGAAGGGATACTCGGTGCGGCCTGCTGTGTCGGAATCTCTTGAGCGCGCCCGAGGCGATCCGAGACGAGGGTGGGCGCGGGCAAATCCCAAGGATGAACCGCCCTTCCACCAGCAAGCCTCCGAAGGGGGCGACCGAGATTAGCCTAGGATGAGCGCCAGGACACACGAGACCCCCAAATCCATGTCACCGTAGCCCGCGCAGGCGGCCCATGCGGAAGTGAGACATCGCGGAGGCGGACCGAACGCATCAAGACGCCAATCCACACCGGACCGATCAAACCGATGGCGAGGAATCCTCATCGGGCGATGGGAATGACCAAATGGGTCGCCCCCTTTGGGGACTTGGATGGGGAGATTTCGCCTCGGTCCTAGGGCTCGCCCGAGGCTACGTTCGGTCGCCCGCGCTCGCTGGCTTCATGCGGTCGGGGACGTGCATCGGGCTTGCCCTCTGGGCTACAATCCGTTCTCGCGCCGAAGGCGCGCGGACGATGAGTGCGGAAGCACCACGATCGCTCACTCCAGTCGCTCCGCCAGTCGCCGAAGAGGCAGCGGGGCGCGTCACCCGTTCGGCCGGCATTGTGAGTCTGGCCGTCATGGGGAGCCGCCTCTTGGGATTGGTGCGCGAACAAGTCTTCGCCGCCCTCTTCGGCGTCGGCATGCACTCGGATGCCTTCATCGCCGCCTTTCGCATCCCAAACCTGCTGCGCGATCTGTTCGCCGAGGGCGCCTTGAGCGCGGCCTTCGTCTCCACCTTCTCACATCGCATCGTCACCGAAGGCGAACGCGCGGCCTGGCGATTGGCCAACCTCGTCTTCAACGGGTTGCTGCTGGTTCTCACCGGCGTGACGCTTCTGGGCATCCTCCTGGCGCCGCAGATCGTGGGGCTCATCGCGCGCGGCTTTGAGGCGATCCCGGGCAAGATGGCGCTCACCATTGAGATGACGCGCCTCATGTTCCCCTTCATCATCCTCGTGGCGATGGCCGCTGTCGCCATGGGCATTCTCAACAGCAAGGATCGCTTCGGTATCCCGGCTTCCGCCTCGACCTTCTTCAACCTCGGCTCGATCCTCGGCGGCGTGGGCTTGGCTTACCTGCTGGATCCGAGCTTTGGGTCGCGCGCGATCATCGGATGGGCCATCGGGACGCTCATCGGCGGCGCCTTGCAGTTCGTGATTCAGGTCCCCTCGCTCTACCGCGTGGGCTTTCGGTACGAGCCGATCGTGAGCTTTCGGGATGAAGGCGTGCGGCAGATCCTTCGACTCATGGGGCCAGCCGTCATCGGCGCCGCCGCCGTCCAGGTCAACGTCTTCGTGAACACGAACTTCGCGTCGTATTTGGGCGATGGGCCGGTCTCATGGCTGAACTATGCGTTCCGCCTCATGCAATTCCCCATTGGCGTCTTCGGCGTGGCTATCGGCATGGCCACCTTGCCGGCCGTCTCTCGCGCCGCCGCGCGCGGCGATCTCGCGGAATTTCGGCGAACGCTCGCGGCATCGTTGGGGTTGGTCTTCTTCCTCTGTGTGCCTTCGGCCTGCGGACTAGCTGTGCTCGGCGAGCCCATCATCCGCGTGATCTATGAGCGCGGGCGCTTCACGCCCTTCGATACGGAACAGACGGCCGCCGCGCTGGCGTTTTACGCCATCGGCCTGGCCGGATACGCCGCCATCAAAGTGCTCGCTCCGGCCTTCTACGCCCTGAATGATGCGCGCACGCCGATGCGCATCAGCCTCATCTCGATCGCGACCAATTACACGTTCAACGCCCTGCTGGTGCGCCACCTCGGATTCGGGCATCGCGGGCTCGCGCTCTCGACATCGTTGGTCGCCCTCTTCAACTTCGTCGCGCTCTTTGTGCTCATGCGGCGCAAGATCGGTCGCCTGGATGGATGGTCCCTGTTTCGGTCGCTTGGAAAGATCGCGCTCGCTTCGGGCGTGATGTCGCTCGTGTGCGCGGGCGTCTTTCGCGAGCTTGAGGCGCACCTTGGGCGAAGCGGTCTCGTGCAAAACGCGCTCGCAGCCTTCGTCCCCATCGCCGTGGGGATGCTCACCTTTCTCCTAGCATGCTGGGGGCTCCGAGTGAGGGAACTCGACATGGCGCGCGCCGCGCTCCGCCGCTGGCGCTCGCGCTCATGAGTCCCATCGCCCCTCCCTCTCGGCGAGGATCTCCAGCACGGCCTCGTTCCACCCCACCGGTCCGATGCCCAAGGTCACGCACGCCCGCGGGATGAGTCGCACCGCATCCGGATCGGGCTCCCCGGAAGGTCGCCGCACGAGAATGGGCAGATCCACCGCGGCGAGCATTGGCACATCGTTCCCGCTATCGCCGATCCCGACGGTGAAGATCGCACCGAATCGGCGTCGCATGATATCGGCGAGCACACGCACGGCGCGGCCTTTGTCGCTCGCCCCCATGAGGTGGAAATATCGTCCGCCGCGGGTGAGATGCAGGCCATGTTCGTCCACGATCGCCGCCAGACGGGAGAGCACGGCGCTGTCCTCACTCCCGATGCGGAACGGCTCGTCGAATTCCCGTCGCATCGCTCGCCGCGCCGCTTCGAGACTCAGGCCGCATTCCCCAGCGATCTCCTCCGGCGTGAGATCGCTCCATCCCACGACGGGCACAGCGAGCCGCCGTTTGAGATCGGACAGGCAGGCGAGCACACGGGCGCGCGGAGCGCCGAGGACGATTCGTCCCCATGGGCCGCACCACTGGGCTTCAGACACCCACGCCGCGAAGTCCTCGCGCGGGAGATAGATCGCTCCTCCGTTCTCGACGATGAACGGCGCGCGAAGCCCCAACTCGTTCACAAGAGGCTCCATCTCCGCGCGGGTCTTGCTTGAGCAGAGCACCAGGAGCGCGCGGTGACGGCGCAGCGCTTCGAGCGCCGGACGCGCCGCCTCGTACGCGTACGTCTCCGCGTCGAGCAACGTCCCATCCAGGTCCGTGTAGACGATCAGATACCGATCGCGCGCCAAGCTCCTCACGAATTATCCTCGCGAACGACTTCGAGCAGCTCGTCGAAGAAATCGGGCAAGGCCGCCGTCACCCGATTCCAATTCGGGATGAGTGGCACGCCGAGCGGATCCTCCATGAACGCCTCCGCGGCCAGATAGAGCGCGCGAGCGAAGGCTTCGACGGCGACTTCCTCCTCGTGCCGATCGAAGACGAGCCCGTTGATCAACGCATCGGCATGGTAGCGGGAGATCATGTCCTCAGCCGTGCGAATGTACGTGGAACGCAACGTGCGGAAGGCTCCCGAGGTGAACACTACCCCTTCGGCCGAGAGCGTGCGAAAGAGCGTCTTGGCGATATCCACGGCCATCTTCATCAGCCCGCGCGTCGGATCCCCGGGCGAGAGCGCCTGATGCTTATGCTCGTAGGTCTCGCACAGCTCGACCTGACAAATACGTCGAACCGCGCGATTGCGATAGATCTCGGCGAGCACGCCGATCTCCAAGCCCCAATCGCCCGGGATGCGATTGATGCGCGCCAGGTCGGCCATCATCGCGAACTCCCCAGCGAGAGGATAGCGGAAGCTGTCCAGGAATTCGAGGAAGGGCAGCGGACCGAAGATCTTGCGCAGCGAGCGCACGAGCGGCGTGATGAACAGTCGCGTCACGCGCCCGTGCAGCCGATCGGTGACGCGCGCGTAGTAGCCCTTGCAAAACTCGAAGTCAATGTTCGGATTCACGACCGGATAGCAGAGCCGAGCCAGCATCTCGCGCGTGTAGGTGAGGATGTCGCAATCGTGCAGGGCGATGACGTCGCTCTTGCCGCTGGCGAGCACGTAACCGTAAGCCATCCAGCACGAGCGCCCTTTGCCATCGGCGCCCACGGGCAAGCCGTTCTCCTGCAACTTCTCATACAACCGCTGCAGGCGCGGCCCATTGTTCCAAATGAACGTCACCTCCTGCGGAAGGCCGGCCATCATCCGACGTGCGCGAGCGTACTGCTCGGACGTCGCCTGGCTCATCGTGACGACGATCTGGCGCACGTACGGAACCTGGCGCAGCTGCTCAATGATGCGCGGCATGGCCGGCCCCTCGAACTCGCTATAGAGCGCCGGCAAAACGAGGGCGATCGGTCGCTGCTCAGCATACATCGCTAACTCGCGCTCCAAGCGTTCCACCCCACCTGGGATCAGCCGATGGAGCGTCGCGACCACGCCCGTCTGGTGAAAATCGGCCATCGTCCCCTCTCCTTTCTCCGCGCTGGGGCCGTCAGCGTTGTCCTGTCCCCACTCGCCGTCTTTCGCGATGAGCGATAGGCGTCTCCTCCGACGGTGTCTCCACCGGCTCCGATTCCGACGTCGAAGCCGCCCGCTGCTTCCGATTCTTCCAGATCAAAAAGGCGATGCCGCCATAGAAAGCGGCCACGAGCACTAAGACGACGATGATTTCCGCACTCATGCCCCCTCCCGAGATAGATCCCTTCGCTCGCGGCGAAGGAAGGCGTGGCGAATTCGCGGAGCTCAGGGACGCCTGGGTCCTACGGGAGGGGCACGTTTGATGGGCAGATGATGGACGACGAATCGAGGAACAGCGCCGTCGCTCTTCTCAGCGCTCGGTCCATCCTCACTGGGCATCGCGGCGACAGATCGCGCGCGGGGGGATAAGAGAACAATCCGACTCTGCAGGTGCTTCTCGGAATGAGCGCGTCGCAAGATCGGCTTCGAAGGATCGGTCGAAGAAGGCGCTCCTCCAGAGGGCGCGCCAAGCGGCTGACAAAGCCACGTGCGCCCATGCTCTCGCCCGTCCGAAACCACTCCGACGAACGCGGGCACGCACCATGCGCCGAGCACGAGGCTCACCAGGAGAGGACGAATCCATCCCCTACAAAATTGGCGTTGTCCCATGTCGGCCCGCATCGTCGCTCCGAGTATAGGGAGCCCGGCGGCGATCTGTCAAGCACGGAGTTCCTCGCGAAGGATGCGCGCAATCATCCCTCCCACCGTTGCCATCCCGTCCCCTCATGGCCAAAGCGAAAGACGGTAGGATGGAGCGCTTCCGCGAGAATCTCCAAGGATTCGACCAGCCGCGGTCCCGGCCGATTGAAGAATTGATTCCCATCGGCCAGGATGACGCGACCCGTGCGCACGGCCGTGAGCCGCGGCCACTCCGGCTGATGCACAAGCAGCGACATCTCGCGGCGCGTGCGCGAGAGATCGAATCCACAGGGGGCGATGAAGAGCACATCGGGATCTTCGGCCACCACGTCCTCCCAACGGATCCACGGAGAATGGCGACCGGCCTCGCCGAAGAGATTTCTCCCTCCGGCCATCTCGACCAGCTCGGGCATCCAATTCCCCCCGGCCATGAGCGGCTCGATCCATTCGATGTACGCGACCCTCGGCTTCGGCTGGAGCGCCTGCGCACGCTCGGCGATCGTCCGCATGCGCCCGTGCAACCGGGCGATGAGGGCCTCGCCGCGCTCGGGGACCTCCAGCGCGCGAGCGACGCGCCGAATATCTTCCCACACATCCGCCAACGTATTCGGCTCCAGCGAGACGATGCGCACCGGTTCGTCGAGCCAGGCGCCGACGGCTTCTTCCACATCCCGCAGGCTGACGGCGCAGACGGCGCAATGCGATTGCGTCACGATCACGTCAGGGCGCAGCTCGCGCAAGCGCTCCTCGCGCACGCGATAAACCGAGAGCCCATCGCGCACGATCGCTCTCACCCGCGCGTCAATCTCGTAGCTCCACCCCTCGACCGGGAATTTCGGTTCCGTGCACACGGGCAAGCGCCGCACTGACTCCGGATAGTCGCATTCGTGCGACCGCCCGACCAGGTGATCTTCAAAACCGAGAGCGCAGACGATCTCCGTCGCGCTGGCGATCAACGAGACGATGCGTGGCATGGCGCGCCTCCTCCTTCTCGATCCACGGCGGGGGCCAACAGGCGGAGCGCGACGAGTTCGGACGCTTGCGCAGCCGAATCTCGAAGAGCTTCGGCCAGAGCTTACCCGTCACAAAGAGCCGATCGCGCGCCGCATCGTACGCGATGCCGTTGAGCACGTCCACCGGACGCGCGCGATCCTCCGGACCCAGCAACCCCGCGAGATCCACCCACCCGAGGACTCGTCCCGTCCGGGGGGAGACGCGCACCAGACAGTCCGTCTGCCACACGTTCGCGTAGATCTCCCCCCGCACATATTCCAGCTCGTTCAAAAACGGCACGGGACGACCCCGATCGTGCACCCGCAGGTGCCTCACTTCGCGAAACGTCTCCGGGTCCAGGAAGTACACCGTCTCCGTCCCATCGCTCCGAATCAACCAGCGCCCGTCGTGCGTGAGCCCCCAACCTTCGGTCGCGTAGGTGAACGTCCGCAGCACGCGAAACGTCTCCTTCTCATAGACGAATCCCGTGCGCTCGTGCCAGGTGAGCTGAATGAGCCGATCCTTCCAAATCGTCAACCCCTCGCCGAAGAAGTCCGGCGGCAGGTGATGGATCTTCACCACCCGTCCCGTCTCCAGCTCCACCTTTCGCAAAGATGAGCGTCCGTGAAGCCCCGTGCTCTCGTAGAGAAATCCCCCCTCGTACACCAGGCCTTGCGTGAACGCTTCCGGATCATGCGGATAGACGCGCACGATCTCGTACCCATAGACGGGCGGACCGTCTTCCCCGCCGCGCGGCCCCATCGGCCACGCGCTGAGCACCAGGCACGTCCACAAAATTCCCCACGTGCCCAACCACCCCGTCGGCTTCGACGCGAACGCACTCACGATCCCCCCTCCTTCGGCGTCGCGAGATGGCGTTGGAAGTACTCGGTCATCAAGGTGAAGAGATGAATTCGCGCGTCCGTCCCGCTGATCCCATGCTTCTTCCCCGGATAGATCATCAGATCGAAGGGACGTCGCGCGCGGATCAAGGCGTCCACCAGTTGAACCGTATCTTGAAAGTGCACGTTATCATCGGCCATGCCGTGGACGAGCAGAAATCGGACCTTCGCGTGAGCGGCGTAGGTGATCGGCGAGCTGAGCCGATACCCCTCGGGATTCTCCTGCGGACGCTCCAAATAGCGCTCCGTATAGTGCGTGTCGTAATTCCGCCAATCGGTCACAGGAGCCACGGCGATCCCCGTGCGGAAGACGTCCGGAGCGGTGAAGAGCGCCATGAGCGTCATATACCCCCCATAGCTCCACCCCCAGATGCCGATCCGTTCCGGATCCACATAGGGCAGCGATTTCAGATACGCGACGCCCGCCAGCTGATCCCTCAACTCCCAATATCCGAGCCGCCGATGGAGCTTCGCCTCCCAGGCTTTGCCCCGTCCCCAAGAGCCACGGTTGTCGAGGCTGAAGATGAGGAACCCGCGCTCGGCCATGAGCTGATGCCAGAGGAAGCGATCCCCACCCCACCGATTGACCACCACTTGCGCGCGCGGCCCTCCATAGACGTACACGATGGCCGGATATTTCCGCCGGGGATCGAAGCCCTTCGGCTTGATCATCATGGCCGGCAGCGGCGTCCCATCTTCAGCAGGCACGGTGAGGAATTCGACGGGGCTCAACGCGTACTCCTGTAATTCCGCGACGACATTCTCCTCGATATACGCCAACCGCTCCCCGTCGGCTCGATGCAGGCTCAACCGAGGCGGCGTGGTGATGTTCGAGAAGAGGTCCAGATAGTACTCGAACGTCGGCGAGAAGGTGATGACATGCCACCCCTCCTCTCGCGAGAGGCGCGTCAGCCCCGTCCCATCTAGGGAGATGCGATAGAGATGGCGCTCCATCGGACTCTTCTCCGTCGCCGTGAAGTAGACGATCCCTCGCGCTTCATCCACGCCGCAGAGCACCTCCACCTGCCATGCCCCCTGCGTGAGAGGCCGGATGAGCCGCCCCTCGATGTCGTAGAGATAGAGATGGCGAAAGCCCGTGCGCTCGGAGGACCAGAGGAATCGCCGACCGTCTGCGAAGAAATAGAGGTGATCGTGCAGATTCACCCAATTCGGCTCCGTCTCCGTCAGGATGAGCCGTCCCTTCCCCGTCGTCGCATCGAAGAAGTGAAGACTCAACCGATCCTGATCCCGGCTCTGGATTTGAACGCTGAGCGTCTTGCCGTCTGGGAGCCAAGCGACGCGCGGGATGTAGATGTCCGTGTCCGGCCCCGTGTCCATCCACACCGTCTTTCCGTCCTCGAGGGAGAGGACGCCGACGCGCACAAGAGCGTTGGGATCGCCGGCCTTCGGATACTTCTGCTTCTCGATCTCCACGTAATTCGGGCGGTAGTCGGGAATCTGAAAATCTCTCACCGGGCGATTGTCCACCCGCAGATACGCGATCCGCCGCCCATCGGGCGACCACCAGTAGCCCGTGAAGCGATCCATCTCCTCTTGAGCGACGTACTCGCTGACCCCGTTCTGCACCTCCTCCGTTCCATCGAACGTGAGCTGTCGCTCTTGGCCGGTCGCGACATCCACGAGGAAGAGGTTCCCCTTTTTGACGTAGGCGATGAAACGCCCGTCGGGTGAGAACTGCGGATCGAAGCGCGAGAGGTCGCGCGGGAGCAATCGCGTGAGGCGTCGCGTCGCCCACTCGTAGAGGTAGAATTCGCCAGCGATCGGAATGAGGAGGTGCGTTCCCGCAGGCGACCAGAAATAGGAGGTGATGCCCGTGGCCGTCATGCGCAAGCGCTCGCGCAAGGCCTCTTCCTCAGGCGAGAACGCCGGCTCGCCCGACACGAGGTCCTCGGCCTTGAGCACCAGCGCGCGCCCGCGACGCGCGACATCGTAGCCCCAGAGGTCCAAGACCTCGGTCCCCGCACTACTGGAGAGATAGGTGACCCATCGCCCATCGGGGGACCAGCGAAGACCCGTCGGCACGCGCCCGCTCAAACTCGGCGGGCTGAAGATGCGCTCGACCGTGAGCGAGCGCTGCTTCGGATGAACGATGGGCGTCGCCCCTACCGCCAGGAGACCGATGATCAAGAGACCACCCATCCCGGTCCAGCGATGTCGGTGCGTCATCTCCCCCCTCCCGAAGCGCGCATCGGCGCTCACGGACTCAACCGCCCCCCCATCTCGTAGATGATCGCGAGGCCGATTCCAAGGCTCATCACTCCGGCCAAAACGCGGAGCGCATGATTCGCGCGCTCGAACCGCCGCGCCGTATAGGCGAAGGACGACCCCACGAGCGCGCTGATGAGCATCATGCCGGCGATCGAGCCGATCCCAAACATCGCGAGATAGAAGATGCCGTGCAGGAGCGAGCGTAACGAGGAGAGCACCAGGACGGTGAGCGCCGCACTGCCCGCTAAGCCGTGCACCATGCCGATCAGCAGCGGACGCCACTGGTACCGCCATCCGTGCTCGTGCTGATGATCGGGCCCATGTCGGTGCGAATGCAGGTGAATATGCCGCTTCCCCCCATGCTCGTGCGCGTGAATATGAAAGCGATCGCGCGCCAGCTGAAGGAGGACGTGCAATCCGAGGAACACAAGCATCACGCCGACGGCCAGCTCGAACCCAATGGCCAGGCGCTCGGGGATCGTGAGCTTGAAGGCGAGCACGATGAGGCCGGCGGCCGCTAACGTCACCGTATGTCCGAGTCCCCAAAAGGCGCCGATGCGCGAAGATCGCCACACGTCCTTGTGCTCGGCGACGATTGTCGAGACGGCGGCGACGTGATCCGGATCCAACGCATGGCGCATCCCGGAGACGAATCCGAGTGCGAGCATCAGCGCGAAAGGCGCCGTCTCCATCTCCCCCTCCGTCGCTCCTCCACAACGGTTGGAGCCAAGATTACAGCACTCGCCGCCGAGGCCGTCAAGGAGTGCGTTCGACCGACGACCGATCGCTTCTCGTCCGCGCCCGCGCGATCCCGATCGCCGCGCGCGCGGGTGACATGTACGTAGCCGCCACGCGCTGCAGATCTGCAGGAGTCACAGCCGGCGCTTTCGCCATCTGCTGCTCGATCGCGTGCGGACGCGCGGTCGCGAAGTAAGCGCGCGCGTAGGCGAGCACAAGCGCGACGTGATCCTCAAACACACGAGCGTGTTCGACGAGCGCGCGCTGGATCGCGCGCCGCACGATCTGCGGATCGAACGGCTCTTTGACCCAGCGCGTCACTTCCTGCTCCAAGAGCTGACGCGCGTGCGCCGCGTGCTCAGGTGTCGCCGCGAAAGTGAGCGCGATTCTCCCGCCGAGTCGGCGCAACTCCACCGAGACATCCACCACGACGGCGGGGATCGCGGCCAAGGCTCGCGGCATCTCATCCTCCAAAAGCGCGCGCAGCACAAAGAGCGCCGGTTCGTCCTCGCTCGGACTGGAGGGCCCGCGCCAGGCCCACGTCTGGACCACCGTCCGTTCCCCCACATCCTCCGAGAGCGAGCGCGCTTCCCTCGTCGGCGGCGGCAGCGTCGCCTGAAACGCGCGTTGCACCTCCTGACGACGAATCTCCCGCGCGATGATGCCGGAGATCAACGCCGATCCGTCCGTATCGCCGACGATGAGGATGAGCGGGAACTGCCGCGCGATGGTCTCCGCATACCAGGCGCGCACCTGCTCGGGCGCGAGCGCGCGAACCGACTCCTCTTCCCCAAGAGGGGACCGCCCGTACGGCGTATCCCCATCGAGCGCGCGCGCGGCCAGATCCTGAGCGCGCGCGATCGGATCCGCGCGCCGCGCGCGAAGCTCCAGGAGCAAGCGCGCTTGCTCGAAGCGGATCTCCTCATCGGCCAACGCCGGCCGCTCCAGAAGCTCCACCAGCAACCGCAGCGCCGCCTCCTGATTGCGCGAGAGGACCGTGAGCACGTAGCCGAAGAAATCGGGCGCGTTGATCGGCGCGACCTCCGCGCCAAGCTGCTCCAACCGCAGGGCCACATCCGTCGCCGAGAGCGGCGCACGCCCACGCGTCCCGCGCAGGATCGCGCGCAACATCAGTTCGGTCACGCCCGCCGTCGTCGCCGTCTCTCCGTGCCGACCGCCTTGGAAGAATACCCCGATGCTGAGCAGCGGACGCGAACGATCCTCGCGCACGAACGCACGCGGTCCCTCGAAGACGGAGAAATCGCGGAGGGGCTCCGGTTGCAGGGAGAAGACCACGGCCTCCCCCTCGCCTTCGTGCGCGCGCCGCTCGCCCTGCGGCACGCTCGGGACTTCGGGACTCTCCCCGACGCGCTCAGGCGCGATCTCCCGCTCCAGCACGCCTGGCACGTGCATGGCAATCCGCGCCATGATCTCCGCGGCATCGGCTGCCCCAGGGACCGAGCGCGGCCGATACTCGTGCATCGTCATCTGCCCAATGTACAGGCACCGCTCGGCGAAGGCGCGAAGCTGCTCGGCCGTGATCTCATTGAGGCGCGCGACGAACCGATCGGCGCGTCGAAAATCTCCCCACGCTGCTTCTTCCACCGCCAATTGCTCCGCTTCCCCCGCGTAGGTCAACGTGCGCTCGAGCCACCCTCGTTCCAGGAGCGCGCGCCCGCGTTGCAACTCTCCAGGCGAGAGCCGCAGACGCCGCAGCCTCTCCACTTCCTCCACGTAGGCCAACAGCACGCGCTCTCGATCGGCTGGATCCACGCGCCATTGAACCAGGAGGGCCCCGCGATGCGCTCCGATCACGGGTTCAGCCCAGACCTCGGCGGCAATGCGTCGTGCCTCGCGCACGCCAAGCGCCGCACGCGATGCGCGTCCCTCGGCGAGCACGACCGCGAGCAGCCGCAGCAGGAGCGGCCAATCCCCCTTCTGATCGCCGGAGATCACCGCCTCTGGAAGCTCATGCCAGAAGGTCAGAATCGCCGGAGCAAGATCGCCGCGATCCTCCCCATAGCGCAGGAGCACAGGCGTAGAGGGTGCGGGTGCCGCCGCCTTCGCGTCCTCCGACGCCCGCGCTTCCAGCGATGGCGTCGCTTCCGCCTCTTTCTCCGTGTACGGCAGATCGCCGAAGAGTCGCTGCACATCCGCCACGATCTCCGGCGTATTGACAGCACCGACGAGCGCGATTACGATCCGTTCGCCTCGATAGTACCGCCGGTGGAAGTCCGCGACGGCCTCCCGCGTGAGCGCGCGCCAAGTGCCCTCTTGTTCCAGGGGCGACGGTTCCCCCCTTGCCAGCGCGCGCGCTCGATCGCGCGCGAACAGCTCGGCTCGATCTCGGCGCAGGCGTTCCTCCTGAAGGAGCTGCTCAATCTGCAAGCGCACCATCGCCTCATCGAAAGTGGGATGTTGCACCGCATCGGCCACAAGCTCCAGCACCGGACGAACATGCTCGGCCGCGACGCTCAGCCGAAGGAGCGTGCCATCGGCCCGTTCCTTAAGGGTCGGTTCTCCTCCAAGCGCGCGCAGCTCCTCCAAAGCGCGCAGGCCAGGACGCTGGGACGTCCCCCGAAAGAGCATGCGTCCAACCAAACGGGCAAGCCCGGCCGATCCCTCGGCGCGCTCCGTCTTCACCATGACGGCGATCCCGACCAGCGGAAACCGATACCGCTCGCGCACAATGAGCGTCAGCCCGTTTCGCAATCGTACCCGCGTCGTGGCATGCTCCGGGAGATTCAGCTCCTCGACGATCTCCGCGCCCTTTTTCACCGTCGGAGCAGTAGGCTTCTCCTCAGCGGGCGGCGCGCGTCGCTCTTCGATCTTCGGTGGAGGTGGCGGTTGGCGTCGTCGTCCGGCCTGCGCCGCGACCTCATGCGACGATCCGAACGCCATCATCCCGACGAGCCCCGCAAGCGCGAGGATGCGCCTCCGACACCCGCAGCGCCGCCGCCCAGCGACGCCGCCTTCATCCATCCTTCCTCGCCCAATCATAGGGGATCCCTCCCCGATGTGGATCAAGCCGATACTCGTCCGGCTGGGCGTAGTTGTACACCTCGGTCGGGATGTTGATGACGATCGCTTCCGTCTCGCTGATGCACTTGAAGCCATGATAGACGCCCGGGGGAATCTGCACAAGCTGCGGGTTCCAATCCCCAATGAAGAACTCGTTGATCTCCCCCCGCGTAGGCGAGTCCTCGCGAGCATCATAGAGCACGAGCTTGATCATGCCGCGGACGGCGACGAAATTGTCGTATTGCTTCTTGTGATAATGCCAGGCCTTCACCACGCCGGGATAGACGGTCGTCATGTAGACCTGGCCGAACTTGATGAAGATCTCATCGTCCGCCCGCAGCAACTCCATCAACCGCCCGCGCTCATCGGGGATCATGCGCAGCGGTTTCACTCGGACGCCTTCGATCATAGCCCGCTCCTTTCGCCGCGTGTTCGCGAAAGAGAGGTACATTGTACATCGCCGAGACCGCTAGACCAACCGAGCGATCGCTCCGCGGCGCGAAGGGATAGCGCAGGCCATCAAGGGGACGGTATAATGTCCCGCTCAGGAGGGATGAGGGGATGAAACTGCACAACCTCTACTTCGGCATCATCGGGCTTTTGGTCGGCTTCATCGCGGGCTTCTTCTACGCGAACCATTACAACCGGGCGAACGCTCCCTCGCCGTCCGCGATGATGTCCTTGCCGCCCGGACATCCTCCGATCGGGGCCAGCGAGAGCGAGATCACGCAATCGGTGCAACGAGCTGATGAGCAGCCGCAAAATTTCGACGCGCAGATCACGGCGGCGACCTTGCTCTATCGAGCCGGTCGGCTGGAGCAAGCGCTCACATACTTCGAGCGCGCCCATGCGATCCGACCCAACGATGTCAACACGCTCGTGCAACTGGGGAACGTCCACTTCGATCTCGGCGAGCATCACCTGCAGCATCAGGATACGGCTCAAGCGAACACCCACTTCCAAGAGGCGAGCCAATGGTACGAACGCGCCCTCGCCCACAATCCCAACGATGCGAACGTACGCACGGACTACGGCCTCACGTTCTACAAACGGCAACCTCGCGAGTTGGACCGCGCCATCGCTGAGTATCGGCGTGCGCTCGCCGCGGATCCGAAACATCCGCAGGCCTTGCACAACCTCATCGTCGCCTTGACGGAGAAGGGCGAGCTGGAGGAAGCCGAGACGCTGCTCAAGCGGTTGGAGGAGATCGCCCCCGGCGCCCACATCCTCGATACGCTGCGGCAGGAGATCGCCAATCGGCGCAATCGGCGCGGCGCGTGAACCCAGACCGCTCTCACCCACGGTCGATCGCGTGACGGTCCAAAAGCGCGGCGAGCTTCTCCGAATCAACCCGCCCCTCTTTCGAGATGAGCCGCGCCGCGCGATCGCAGATCTCTTGCCAGGGATGCCCGGCGTGTCCCCGCGTCCACACCCAGGCGATCAGGTGGCGTCCAGCGGCGCGCTCCAAACGCTCCCAGAAGGCGAGATTGGCGCGCCGCTTGTACACTCCTTGCATCGTGCGCACCACGTATGCGGAATCCGTGAGGAGACGCACGCGTGAAGGCTCGGTGAGCGCCTCCAATCCTAAGCACGCCGCGACGATCTCCGCCTGTTGATTGGTCGCCGCACCAAGATACTCGCCGAAGATCGCCACCTCCGAGCCCCGTTTCACGATCGCCGCAGCCGCCGCGCGGCGCTCTCCCGAAGGGAGCCGCCGACTGCTCCCATCGCACACGATGAGGACGTCGGCGCGATCCACCTCCCGCTCGAGGAATGGGAGACGCAGGGGCTGAAATTCCCGCGGCGCCTCAGAACGCCCGGGCGTGGGAGGATCACTCGAGGCCGCGCCCAGGCCCTGAGGGGGATCGTCCTCGCCCGCCAAAGCCGACAAATCGGCGGGCGTGTCCACGTCAGCCAGGGGCTTGGCCGAGGAGATCCGTTTCTCGTAGACGCGCGCGCGATATTTCTCGATCAAGACGCGCCCACCCACGTCGCCTGAGAGCGCCATCAGTTCCGGAAAGAGCTCAGCGGCGAAGATCACCGGGCTGCCGCGCACTCCTTCGTGGACGGGATAGCAAATGAGCGGACGATGCGCGACGAAGGCGTCAATGAGCGCATCGAGCACGGACGCCGTCAGCAGCGGTTGATCGCACGTCAGGAACATCGCCGCCTCTGCCCCCGGCTCCAGCGCCCGCAGCCCACGACGAATCGAGCTCGCCTGCCCTTCCTCGTACTCCGCATTGAAGACCATCCGCAACCGCGGATCGCCCGCAAGGGGCAGCAGCGCTTGGCGAACGTCGTGAGCGGCATGACCGAGGACGACGACGACGTGCCGCAACCGCGAAGCCAAAGCCGTCTCCGCGATATGGACGACGAGTGGTCTCCCACGCCACTGGACCAGTTGCTTCGGGCGCCCGAATCGCCGCGAGAGTCCCGCCGCTAAGAGGATGCCATCAATCACCATGGCTCCAAATCCCTTCGAGCGGCGGGTCCTTCACCGACCCGACTCGCGCTTGTAGCCATACAGCCAGTGGACCGTCCGCCCGCTCGTATTCCGCACCGAATGGCGCGTCCCCCGAGGGATGAACCATTCGTCGCCCGGCTCAAGCCGCGCGATCTCGCCTTCCCATTCCACCTCGAGCGGACCATCCAGAGGCGTGACCAACTCATCCACACTATGCACGAAATTCTCCCATCGGCGACCAGGCGGATCCACCCACACATCGCACGAGAAGCCGCGCGCCGCCCAATCCCGCGCGACCTCTTCGTGATCTCGTTGCCCCCATTTCCCCCGCTCGATGTACATCGGCCTCGCCGTGATCCTGTATCATCCCTCTGGCGCGATCTCACAAAGGGCACGTCGTCCCCTCGCGCCCTCCGTTTTCCGCTTGAGAGAGGATACCCCGGACGCGAAGGTGACGACAAGAGGGACGCGATGTCACAACTCCCGCAGCACGAGGGCCGGCGCTTGTCGAGCGGCGCGTCGGGCCGGGAGCGCCCCCCCCCCGAACACGCCCATGAGCATGGCGAACACGATGCCGGTGAACATCAGCTCAGGCGTCACGCGGAAAGCGAAGACGAGCTCGCTGAACGTCTCCCAGTTGGCCGCCCCCGTCGTGAGCCCGTGCATGGGAAGCGCGAGCGCGCTTCCGAGCGCCCCTCCAACGAGTCCCAGCAGCGCCGACTCGAGGAGGAAAGCGCGCCCAATCTGCCGCCGACGAAATCCGAGCGCGCGAAGCACCGCGATCTCGCGCGTTCGGGACGCGACCGCCGCATCCATCGTATTCATCGCGGCGAAGCCCGCCCCAATGCCCAACATGAGCGCCAGGAACATCCCCAAGGCACGAATCGGTCCAGCCACGCGCGTCTGCTCTCGGTAGTACTCGATCTCCGGCTGCGCGATCATGGGAAAACGCCGTTCCTGTTCGATCCGCTCACACAGCGCGCGCACCGCGGCCTCGTTCGTCGCTCGCAGCAAGATGGAAGAATAAACGGGACGGCGATAATCGCTCGCCAACTGGTTCACATCCACCCAGATCGCAGAGTCGAAGGCAGTATTTCCAGCCTCGAAGAGACCCACGATGCGCCACACGCCCCTGCCAAATCGCACCTCATCGCCCAATCGCAGGTTTTGAAAGCGCTCGGAGAGGCGACGCGCGACGATCGCTTCGCGCAGCCCGGATTGAACCATCCGCCCCTCGACGATCCGCACGCGCGATCGCAGCGCCACGCCCTCAGGCGAGAGCCCTCGCACCGTCACGTTCGCCCCTTGCGCCTCACCGCGCCTGAGCAGATTGATGACGACGACGAGCTCAGCCGAAGCGCGCGGTTCCCCGCGGGAATCGGCGACCACGCCCGGGACCTGCTCGATGAGCGCGCGATGACGAGCCGGAAGAAAGTTCGTCAGTGAGACGGCATGACGGGTGATCACGCGCACGGGGCTCGCCTCCTCGAGATTGCGATCAATCTCTTGAACGAAGCCCACGAGCGTCAGCATCGCGAAGAGCGCGAGCGCGACGCTCCCCACCGTCAGCAAGGCGCGCCGACGATGGCGCATCCCGTTTCTCCAAATGAAGCGGGCATAGCCCATCTCGATCCCCCTTATCCCCGCACCCCCCGTTCCGCCTCCAGTGGGAGTAAAATGCCTTTGTCCAAGTGCCGAACGCGCGTGGCATAACGCGTCGCGCGCGCATCATGCGTGACGAGGAGGATGGTTTTCCGAAGTTGCTCATTCAGCTCCCGCAGCAGGGCGAGCACGCTCTCGGCCGAGCGCGCGTCCAGATTCCCCGTCGGCTCATCGGCGAGGATGAGCGACGGATCCGTCACGATCGCGCGCGCGATGGCGACGCGTTGCTCCTCCCCGCCGGAGAGCTGCCGCGGATAGTGATCGGCGCGATCCGCCAATCCCACGAGTCGCAAGGCCGTCCAGACATGCTCCCGCCGCTCCTGCCGAGAGAGGCGCGTCAGCAACAGCGGCAACTCCACGTTCTCGAACGCCGTGAGGACGGGGATGAGATTGAACGTCTGAAAGACGAAGCCGATATGCCGATTGCGCCACGCCGACAACTCGCCCTCGCTCATGCGAGACACTTCGACCCCTCCCACGCGCACGCTTCCCGACGTCGGGCGATCGAATCCGGCGATGAGATTGAGCAGCGTCGTCTTGCCGGAGCCGGACGGTCCCATGAGCGCGAGGAAATCTCCAGCCTCGACCTCCAACGTGACATCGCGCAGGGCCGGGATCTCCACCTGATCTCGGCGAAAGATCTTCGTGACCCGCTCAAGCTCCACGATTGCTTCCCCCATTGTCCCATCCCTCGCAACTTTTTTTCCCGAACCCGCCGATCACGGGTGGATGGCGATGCGATCCCCTTCCTTGAGTTTCTCCCACCCGTGGACGATCACCCGCTCGCCGCCATTCACGCCGCGGAGAATCTCGACGTACTCCCCTTCCCCTTGGCCCACAGTGACCGAGCGCATCACAATTCGTCCGTCGCCACGAAGATGAACGATTGGCCCTCTCGGACGATGAGGGCGCTCCGCGGGATGAGGACGACCGATCGCACGGAACGCGCCTTCGCCTCCTTTCGGAAGAATGTGACCTTCACGCTCATGTCCGGCCGCAGTTGAGCATCAGGATCGAGCACCTTCACTGCGATGGTCGCTTTCTGTCGGTCCGCGATCGGAGCGATGTATTCGACGACGCCACGATACCGGCGTTGGGGATACGCCTCCGGGATGATCTGCGCCGCCTGTCCGAGTTCCACACGAGCGATATCGGCCTCGCTCACATCCAACTCGACCTGCAAATCATTCAAATCCGCCATGGACACAAGCGCTTGCTTCGCTCCCCGATCCGAGGTGAAGCCGATGGTCACCATCTCCCCCACGTCCACGTACCGATTGAGGACCGTTCCGCTGATGGGAGCACGGATGAGCGTGTGCTCAAGCTGCGCGCGCCAGGCGCACGGCGGCTTCGGCTTGCTGCACTTCGGCGCGCGCGAGCGCGCGAAGCGATGGGGCTGCGCATGGGTTCAGGCGGTTTGAGCTTGACAAAAGTTCAGAGGATCACTACTCTGCTTGGCAGTGCGCATTCGATTGGTCGAAGTGGTGGTGAGTGGCGGGCGATGTGGGTTCGCGCGGCGTGTGGGAGCGCTCGCCCTGATGTTCCTCAGCCTTCTCGCGCGCGGATGGGGACAAACGCCGACGGGGTCCGTTCAGGGCGTGGTGACCGATGAGCGGGGCGATGTCATCCTTGGGGCTACGGTGACGCTACGGAATCGGGCGACGGGGCACACCCGTCAGACACGCAGCGGCGAGGACGGACTCTATCGGATCGAATCTCTTCCGCCCGGCGAATACGAGCTGACGGTCGCCGCTCCCGGATTCGCGCCCACCGTGGAGCAACTCCTTGTGCGCGTTGGGACGACGACGTCGGCTGACGTCGTCCTGCGCGTGGGCTCCCCGAGCGAAGTCGTCGAGATCACGGCCGAGCCCTCATTGCTCGATCGCGTCAGCTATAAGATCGATGGCGTCATCACACGCGAGAAGATCGAAGCCCTCCCCCTCAACGGTCGCAACTTCCTCCAGCTGGCGATGCTGGAACCGGGCGTCTCCGTGACCATCTCTAACCCCGGACAAGCCAACAATCTCTTCAACGTCTCCATCGGCGGCGCACAAGCAGCCCTCACGCGCCTCACCGTGGATGGGGGCAACATCGTGGACCCCATCACCGGAGGCGCTGCGCAAAACTTCTCCACCGAGACGATTCAGGAATTTCAAATCGCCACCTTCAACTTCGATCTCTCGACCGGCATCACCTCCGTCGGCGCCATCAACATCGTCTCCCGTTCGGGGACCAACGAGTGGCACGGCAACGGCTTTCTCTTCTACCGCGATCGGCACTTGGCGGCCTACCCCGTGCTCGTGCGCGATCCGCAGAATCCGAATCCGTTCTTTCGTCGTGCCCAGTACGGCGGCTCGCTCGGCGGCCCGATCCGCCGGAATCGCGTCTTCATCTTCGGGAATGCGGAGGGTCTGGCGCAAGATGCGGCGCTCTCGATCGTTCACACGGGATGGGAGGGATTCCGACACTTCGACACGGTCGCGTCCAGTCCATACGATGGCGCAGTCGCGACCGTGCGCGCAGATGTCCGATGGAACGACCGACACACCATGTTCCTTCGCTACAGCCGGGATAACAATCGCACCTTCGCGCCCGATGACGCGAATACGCTTCCCTCGAACTGGCGCGTCAACCGGAACGATGACGACAACGCGCAGATCGGGCTCGCGAGCGTCCTCCGGTCCACGCTCCTCAACGATCTGCGCGTCAGCTACCATCGGATTCGGAACCGCAATCGTCTTCCCACCGCGCGCGAGTGTCCGCCCGCGATGCTCGGATGCATTGGGCTCGGAGGTCCACAAGTCCGCGTGGATGGAAGCAATCTCCGCTTCGGCAATAGCTTCAACGCGCCGCAGGATCGCTTCGTGGACCGCGTCCAGGTGAACGACAATCTCTATTGGCAGCGCGGGCGCCACCGCCGGCAATTCGGGGGCGAATGGGAGTATCTCAATGGGCGCGGACAATGGGCATTTTTGGAACCGGCGCTCGTAGTGCTGCACGATCCGCGCAACGTGCAGCTCGTCAATCAAGTGATCGCACAACTCCCTTTGCCGCCGGCCGTGCGCAGCTCCCTCACGATCCCCGTGCCGGCGGCCTTCACGCGCCCGGAGGCCAGCCCGACGCTCTCGGATATCCTGCAACTGCCCCTGGCGATCGCGTTCGTCGGATTGGGCGATCCCGCGCAACCGCCGGCCTTTCGCGCGGCGAGCGCCCGACGCAACCATCGCGTCCGCGTCTATTGGCAAGAGGCGTGGACGCTCCGGCGCACGTTCACGCTCACGTACGGCCTCTCCTATCAGCGCGAGTCGAATCTCCTCAATCACGATCTGCCCAAGCCCGCCCTGCTCAAGCCCCTGGTTGGCCGGCTCGATCCTCCGGGGAAGGACAACAATAATCTCGCGCCGGCGCTTGGCTTCGCGTGGGACATCGGTGGGCGAGGCCGAACCGTCCTGCGTGGGGGCGCCGGCTTGTACTACGACACGATCCTCTTTGTCACACGCTTGACCGAACGCGGGATCATCGGGCCGTTGGGTAGTGGGCGCGTGCCCCTCAGCAGCTCCTTCTTCCGCAATCCCTTTGCGTTCCCGCAGATCCCGGGGCTCTTGCCCCCGCTCAATCAGATCAATCCTCCGTTGGGCGCCCCCCTGCAGTTCACCTCGATCCCGACGAAGTTCACCGGCGCGCAGTTCCTCCAGGTGCTCGCCCAGCAGATTCCCGACCTCGAACGTCAACTCCGGGAGCTCGGGCACTCGGGGGTAACCGCATTGGATTTCTTCAAGACGGGCTCGGATCTGCTCGATCCCAACCTGGAGGTCGCTTACGCGGAGCACGCCAGCCTCGGCGTCCGACGCGAGCTTCCCCACCGGATGCAACTGGCGGCCGACGTCGTTCTGCGACTCCGTCGGCACACGCTCTTTCAAACCGATCGCAATCTCTACAATCGGGCCGAAGCGCGTGGAGGGGCGGTGATCCCGCGCTGTTTGGGTGCGCAAGCGACCGATCCGCGAGTCTTCTGCTCGAACGGACCAATCAGCATCTATCAAAGCAGTGGTCGCGACCGCTACCTGGCGCTTCTGCTGAAGCTCGAGAAAGCCCTCTCGCATCGGTACCAATTCACGATCTCCTACGCGCTCTCCAGCCTGACGGGGTATTTCCCCACCGAGGACTTGACCAATTGGTTCGCCCACCGAGGGCCACTTGAGCGCGACGCCCGACATCGGCTCACGGTGAGCGCGATCGTGGATCTGCCGTGGGGCTTGCGCGCGTCGCTCATCGCCGCGTACGCGAGTCCGCCGCCGTTCACGGCGCGCGTGCGCAGCAACATTGATCTGAACGGCGATGGGACCTTCGGCGATACCTTGCCCGGATTGAAGATCAATTCCCTCGGCCGCGGGACCAGCCCCGCCGAACTTCGCCAGCTCGTCGAACGTTTCAATCGCGAATTCGCCGGACGCGAAGATGCGCATGGAGCCCTCATCCCCCCGCTTGTTCTCCCCCCGCGCTTCGCCTTCGGCGATTCCTTTCACTCGCACGATGTGCGTCTGACCAAGACCTTTCGCTTCCGAGAACGCTACGCCCTGGAAGTGCTCGTCGAGGTCTTCAACCTCTTCAACATCTCCAACCTGGGCGGGTTCACCCCGACGCTCGATGCCGGACAGTTCGGCCCGGAGGGCGAGATTCTCCCCCCGGCCGTCTTCCACTTCGGTCAACCGACGCTCAAAGCTGGACAGTATTTCGGTACCGGCGGCCCGCGCGCGTTCCAACTGGGTCTGCGCGTGAATTTTTGAAGCGAATTCGGCTTGACAACGTGGGCGAATTTCGGATACTTAACGGGCGACCGATGAGACGCAAAGAGACCAACTTCACCAGATCGAGGAGGTGCTCCATGAAGCGACGGCTCATGTTCGCGTGGTGTGTACTCGCGATCGTTTCAGCGCCGTTTCATGCGCTCTCCGCTCAAGAGACCTTCTGGCAGACGACGAGCGGTCCGGCCCGATACCCCGTTCAAGCGCTCGCCATCAGCCCTGAGGGGATGATCTTCGCCGGCACCGATGGCGGCGGGGTCTTCCGCTCCCATGACGGAGGCGTCACTTGGGTTCCGGTCAACCAAGGCCTCTCCCATCCCTACGTCAGCTCCCTCGTCATTGACCCCGAAGGCCGCCTCTTCGCTGGAACGGGGAGCCTTTCGGCTGGAGGCAGCGGGGTCTTCCGCTCTGATGATCAGGGGGAAACATGGATGGCCGTCAACACCGGGCTTCGCAACCCCCACATCTTCTGCCTGGCGCTGGACCGTACCAATGGCATCCTTTATGCGGGGACGTGGGACCTGCCAAGAAATCCGGGCGGCGTCTTTCGCTCGACTGATGGCGGACGGACATGGGTGCGCGCGAGCACTGGGTTGAAAAATCCCTACGTGCTCTCCCTCGCGGTGACGCCCGAGGGCGACGTGTACGCCGGGACGGGAGCCCTTCGGCCCCTCGGAGCCTTTGGCGGTAGCGTCTTTCGATCTACGGACCAAGGGGCCAGTTGGACGGAGCTCAGCGCTGGACTCGACGATGTCCCCGTGACCGCGCTCCTTGTGACCCCGCAGGGACAGGTCTTCGCCGGAACGTTCACCGGCGATCTCTACCGACTGCTCGGACGGAGCTGGGTCCGGTACTTCCAGTTCAATGCCATCCTCCTCTCCCTGGTCGCCAACGCCCAAGGGCACCTCTTCGCCGCCACGTACGGCGCGGGGGTCTTTCGCTCGACTGATGGGGGGCGGAGCTGGACGGCCATTAATTCGGGCCTGGACGATCCCAACGTCCTCTCGCTCGCTCTGAGGCCGGATGATGGCGTGCTCTTCGCCGGAACCTCCACCGGGCATGTCTTCCGGAGCATCACCTCCACCCTCGCGGAGCGACATCCCGGCCTCTGAGATTAACCCCTTCGCGATCAATCCCTTATTGACCGGAAGGGGTCCCGGAAAAAGGCTTTGACAGAAGCCGGCGACTTCTGCTACATTATTCGGCTTGAGCGTGGGGAAAATCGAGGTGAGGGTGGACGGGAATTGAGCAAAATCTCGACCGAGCAGACGATCCAAACGTATGGGATTGAGAATTGGGGCGCCGGATATTTCGGAATCAACAAATTGGGCCATCTCACGGTCCGACCGACGAAGAACGGGGCGCGTGCAGCGGATGTCAAGGCCATTGTTGATCACTTGATCTCCCGCTGCCGATTGAAACCTCCCCTTCTGCTGCGCTTCCCTCAGATCATCGCCAGCCAGATTCGCGAGCTGCACCAGTCGTTCGCCCAAGCCATCCGGGAGTTCGACTACCGCGGCGCGCACCTGGCCGTCTATCCGATGAAGGTGAACCCGCGGCGCGACGTCGTGGAGGCCTTCCTCCAAGAAGGGAGCAAGTACAACTACGGCCTGGAGGTGGGGACGAAGGCGGAATTGTACGCGGCCTTGGCCTTGGAGCAGCCGCCGGAGTCGCTTTTGGTCTGTAATGGCTTCAAGGACGAGGCCTTCCTCGAGATGGCGTTTCTGGCCAGTCGGATCGGCAAACAGACGTTCGTCGTCATCGAGAAGTTGAACGAGTTGGCGAGCTTCTTGCAGTTGGCGGCACAATCAGTGCACTGGCCGCGTCTGGGCGTGCGCGTCAAGCTCTATTCGCGCGGCAGCGGTCGTTGGGAGAAATCCGGTGGCGAGACGGCCAAATTCGGCCTGACGACGACCGAGACGCTGGAGGTCATCAAGCAGCTCCGCGAGCATCGGCTCCTGGATACCTTGAAGATGCTCCATTGCCACATCGGATCGCAGATCACGGACATCCGCCGCATCAAGAATGCCATTCGGGAGGCCGCCCGCGTCTACGCCAAGATGCGCAAGATGGGCGTGGACATCCAGTACCTGAACGTCGGCGGCGGCATCGGTGTGGATTATGACGGCAGCCATTCTTCGTTCGAGTCCTCGGCCAACTACACGATGCAGGAATTCGCCAACGATGTCGTGTACACGATCTCCAGCATCTGCGCCGATGAGAACGTCCCAGAGCCCATCATCGTCACCGAATCCGGGCGCGTCCTGACGGCCTATCACGCCATGGTCGTCATCAACGTCCAGGACGAGATCGAGACCGTGATTGATGAGATCGCGCCCACGGATGTGGATGAGGACGACCCGCAGGTCGTGCTGGAGCTGCGCGATCTGCGCGATCACATCACCTCGAAGAACTATCGCGAATACTATCACGACGCCCTTGAACACAAGGACGAGTTGGTGACGCTCTTCAACCTCGGCTACATTGATCTGGAAGACCGCGCCAAGGGTGAAGTGCTCTTCTGGCAAATCCTGGATCGCGTCGAATACTTCGCCCGTCAATCGAAAGCCTTTCGGGAGGAGAGCGAAGAGCTGCAAAAGCTGCTCGCGGCGAAGTATCTCTGCAACTTCTCGGTCTTCCGCACGGTTCCCGATGCTTGGGCCCTCGATCATCTCTTCCCCATCATGCCGATCCACAAGTTGAACGAGCCGCCGACGGAAGCGGCGACGCTGGTGGACCTCACGTGCGACTCCGACGGCATCATTGATAAGTTCGTAGACGTCAAGGACGTCAAAGAGGTGCTCGAGGTCCACCCCTTCACCCACGAGCCGTATTATCTGGCCATCCTTCTGGTCGGCGCCTATCAAGAGGCGATGGGGAACTTCCACAATCTCCTGGGGACGCTCAATGAAGCCCACATCCTCATTGACGAGGACGGCGGCTTCCACGTTCAAAAGATCATCCCCGGACAACGCTTGGACGAGGTGCTCGCGCTGGCTCGCTACGATCGCGCTTTCCTGCACGAGGGCTTCCGACGCAACCTCGCCCAAGCGGTGAAGCGGGGCCAGGTGGCCGATCAAGAAGAGGCCGATGTGCACGAGCGATACCGCGCCTACGCACAAAAATACACCTACCTGGAATGAACGGCTATGATGGTCATTCGCAAGACCAAGAGCACGAAATTCCTGACGACACCCACGCGTCCGATCCAGATTGATCGAGATCGATCCGTGGCGGGTCTGCTCGATAAGATGGAGGGCATCTCCTTCCAAGGGCGGAATCTCGCCCTGGCCCGCAACATCTGGAAGAAGATGCTCGCCGATCACGCGACGATCCTCATGGGATTAGCCGGATGGGCCGTTCCGGCCGGCATGCGACGTCTGGTGGCTTACTTGATCAAGAATCGCTTCATCGACGTCCTGGTCACGACGGGCACCAATCTTTTCCACGACCTGCACGAGACGCTCGGACGGTATCATTACATCGGGAGTCCGAACTTGGACGATGCCGAGTTGCAAGAGGCATTAGTGGATCGGATGTACGATACCCTGGCCAGCGAGGTCGAGTTCCGCGAGGCCGATGAATGGATCGGCAATTTCATCGCGCAATTGGACCTGAGCCGCCCGTATTCGACCCGCGAATTCTTCTACCTGCTGGGGCGCGAGCTGGCGGAGATCGCCACCGAAGACGGCATCCTGACCTCGGCCTACAAGGCGAAGGTCCCGATCTTCTGTCCGGCCGTGGCCGACTCCTCGATCGCTGTCGGCTTGGCCGTCAGCCGGGTCGAGCGCAAGACCGTCTTTCAGTTCGACATCGTCCAGGATGTGGTGGAGATCGCGCAGATCGTGAGCCGAGCGCCGAAGACGGGCATCATCTGCTTCGACGGCGGCAGTCCGAAGCAGTTCCTGGAGCAAGCCGAGACGACGGCGGCGATGCTCAAGGCGAATGCGCGCGGGCATCACTACGCCATTCAGGTCATCACCGATCCGCCGTACTTTGGCACGGTCTCCGGTTCGACGTTCGAAGAGGCGCAGAGCTGGGGCGCCATCGCCAAGGGGGCGCAGACCGTCACCGTCTACTGCGATACGACCATCGCCATGCCCCTGTTGGTGACGGCGCTGGCGCAGAGTGCGATCCGCGAGGCGAAGGTGCGCCGTCGCCCCGCCTTCGTCATGGGGCGCGAGCTGCGCGTGAATTATCCGTGAGCGACGGCAGTTCGCCCCGCGGTCTCCGACGAGCGGACGATGAGTGTCCCAGAACTCCGGTTCAACTTCGGCGGCCTGCCCGACGAATACGCGGCGTGGGAGACGGCGCGCATCCTCATTTGGCCCGTGCCGTTTGAGGCGACGACGACGTTCTTGAAAGGCACGGCGCTCGGCCCGCACGCCATCATCGAAGCCTCCCGCCATCTGGAATTGTACGATGAAGAACTCGATGCCGAAGTCTATCGCCTCGGCATCCATACGCTCCCTCCGGCTCCGGTCAATGCGCCCATCGAGGAGGTCATCGAGCGGCTCTATCACGAAGCGCGCCGGCTCCTCGCGACGGGAAAATTCCTCTGCACGCTCGGGGGCGAACATTCGATCACCAGCCCCATCGTCCGCGCCGTCGCCGAACGATATCCCGATCTGACCGTCCTGCAAATTGACGCACACGCCGACTTGCGCGATCAGTACGACGGCACCCCATACAGTCATGCATCGGTTGCCGCGCGCCTGGTCGAGATCTGTCCCGTCGTGCAGGTCGGCGTCCGCGCCCTCTCGCTCGAAGAAGCGCGGGCACGGCGACAGTGGCCGGTCACGACGTTCTTCGCCAAAGACCTTCGGGATCCGCGCCACTGGATCCCGCACGTCATCGCCGCCTTGAGCCCACATGTATACCTGACCATTGACGTGGACGGACTGGACCCGTCGCTCATCCCCGCGACGGGGACGCCGGAACCGGGCGGCCTCTCCTGGACCGAGACGCTGCAGCTGATTCGCCAAACGGCTGAACAGCGCACCATCGTCAGCATGGACGTGACCGAGCTCTGCCCCATGCCCGGACACGAGGCTTCGAACTTCATCGTGGCTAAGCTCATCTACAAAACGCTCGGATACATCTTCCACGACGACCTTCCGCGCGAGAATCCGTGAACGTGGAACGATCGCCAGCTCCAGAGAAGCCCACGCCCGACGGCCTCACGTTCGGAGATCCGGTCCTGCTCTATTCGCCCGATCGCAAGACCTACTTGATCACCCTCACCGAGGGGGGGAAGCTCGGGACGCACGCCGGGGAGATTCGTCATGCCGACGTCGTGGGGAAGCGCTACGGCGAGATCGTGCGCAGTTCGACGGGACAGCCCTTCGTCGTGCTGGAACCAACACTGGAGGACCGGATGATGAAAGTCCGGCGCCTGACGCAAATCATCTATCCGAAGGACGCAGGCCTGATCCTCGTGAAGACGGGCGTGCGTGCGGGCATGCGCGTCATCGAATGCGGCGTCGGCTCAGGAGCGGCGACGCTCTGCCTGGCGACGGCCGTTGCGCCAACGGGCAAGGTCTACGCGTATGATCGCGAGCCGCGATTCTTGGAGATCGCGCGCGAGAACGTCGAGCGCGCGGGGCTCGCCCACCTGGTCGAGTTCAAAGTACGCGATGTCGCCGAGGGCTTCGATGAGGACGAGGTGGACGTCGTGCTGCTCGATCTCCCCTCACCGTGGGACGGTGTGCCCGCAGCCCGACGCGCGCTCCGCGGCGGCGGACGCCTGGCCTCCATCTCTCCCACGTTCAACCAGGTCGAGCGCATGGTCGCTGCGCTTCAAGCCGAAGGCTTCGTGATGATCGAAACCGTCGAGGTCCTCCTGCGGCATCTGCTCGTGCGCTCAGGTAAGACGCGCCCGTTCGAACGCATGATCGGGCATACGGGCTTCCTCACCTTCGCCCGACGCGCTCTGCAGCCGGTCCACGCCCTGCCGGAAGAAGCCCCCATGGAAGAGGCTCCCGAGATCCCCTGATCCCCCCTCTTGACGGCGCCCGCCACAGTGGGGTTTAATCTTTCCTAGTGCCGAAAAATCATTCTTGGGGGAAGTAGGACATTGCAGGCGAGGGATGAGAGGATCAAAGCGCGGCTCGCGCAGTTCATCGAGCACTGTCGCGCGCGCGGATTGAGCGTGACGCCACAACGGTTGGCGATCTATCACGCGCTCATCACCTCATCGCACCATCCGAGCGCCGAGGACATCTACCGCCGCATTCGGCGCCAGTATCCGACGATCTCACTGGCGACCGTCTACAAGACCTTGGAGACGCTCGAACAGGAAGGGTTCATCTCGAAGGTGACCCCACTGCATGAGACGGCGCGGTACGATCCCAACCGCACGCGTCACCATCACCTCATCTGCGTTCGCTGTCACACCATCGAGGATTTCTCCGCCGAAGCGCTCGAGCGACTCGCGCTCCCTCAAGACGTCACTGGCTCCTGGCGCGTCCTCGAATACACGGTGCAGGTGCTCGGCATCTGCCGGGAGTGTCAGAAGAAAGAACGCGCCCCCTAGCTCCCGCCCCCGACGAAATGCACGATCTCCAACCGATCCCCCTCCCGAATCTCAACCCTCGCCCATTCCGCGCGAGGGACGACCTCGAGATTCCGCTCGACGGCCACCCGTTCCGGATTCACTCCCAGGTGCTCGATGAGCCGAGCGATCGTCAGCCCATCCGGGATCTCCCGCTCCTCCCCATTGAGGACGACGCGCATCGCCGACCCCCCCTTCAGGTTTTCTCGTTCACGGCCTGTTTGATCATCCACTCGCACAGGCTCGGATTCTCGTTCCAGGTGAAGATATGGCGGATGTGCCCCGTGCGATCAATGATGATGATCGTCGGGACCCAGGTCACGTGATAGGTGTCGAAGCTCCGCTGTCCGTCGTCAATGGCCGTCCCATACGGCAATTCCTTCAAGCGCTTGAATTCGGCCAAGAATCGCTCCTCCTCCTCTTTGGAGGCGCGTCCGACCTCGCGGCCATTGAAGCCGTAGTATCGAGTCACGGCGAGGATCTTCAACCCGTCCTTCTCATACCGCGCGGCCCACGCGCGCACATGCGGGATCATCCCGCGACAATCCGGGCACCACGCGGCCCAGAACTCCAAGGCGACGACGCGCCCCCGGAGATCGGCCAATCGCACGGGCGCTTCCTCGATCCACTTCGCGACGGCGATCTCCGGCGCCGGCTTGCCGAGCAATTCAAGCTGCGCGAGCGTGCTCTCGATCTGCGAGATCGTGCGCGTGAGCATCTGCAACGCTTCGCCGCCGGCCCAGGGCAATTGCCGCTGCCATTCCTCCTTCAACCGCAAAAGGAGCGCGCGACTCTCCGCATGCTTCCCTACAGCGGCGTACAATTCGGCTAACGCGCGCGCCGCTTTCCATGTGAGGGGGACGAGGCCGCTCTCCCGCGCGGCCTCATACGCTCGCTCTTGCTCCTGAAGCGCGCGCTCCATCTGCCCGGCCTGCGTGTACGCGATCGCCAGACGCATGGCCGCCATCGCCCTCACTTCCTGCGCGTTGAAGGCCTGCGGCGAGATGGCGGCACGCTCGGCCTCCGCCTCAGCCAATCGCCCACTCTCGCAATACTTCTCGATGAGATAGAGCCGCACCCGTTGCCGATCCTCCTCGCTCAACGCGCGATCGTTCGTCACCTCGCGAAAGACGGCCACCATGTTCTCCACGTCATCGGCGAGATAGTAGAGATAACCGAGCTGAAACCGCTCCAAGCCTTCGAGAGTCTTCCCCCTCAAGCGTCCCGCATATTGCCGCGCCAACTGCCGCGCGCGCTCGCGCATCGCCGTCGCGTCCTTCTCCGATAGATCGGCACGCCCGGCCTCGCGCAACAGCTGCTGCACCTCTTCGACGTATTCGGCCACCGAACGCTCGGCCGGCGCTTGTGCCGATGCGGCGCGCTCGGCTCCACCGACCATGACACTGAAAAGAAGGCCGCTCACGAGAATGCGCCACATGGTCCGACGCTCCTCCCCTCCACTTCGCCGCTTCATCAGCAGGAGTGTAGCACAAGTCCAGACGTGCTTGAAGACAGGAGGCCCCCGATCGCCGCGCGGGAAAAACCGGGGACCCCACGAAGGGGCCCCCGAGCGGAGGGCGAGGTGGGGATTCAATTCTTGCGGTAGAAGGAGAGGAAGCCCAAACGTCCGCCTGTGTTGAGCGGGCCGATCCCGCCCCAGATGACCATCTCCGTCCCAGTCCAGATGGCCGTATGCCCGCTGCGCGCGCTCGGCGCATTGGAGCTGGTGAAGCTCGACCAACTATTGGCGCGCGGATCGTAACGCCCACCGGAACTTTGTGCCCCGTTGAGATTGGTCCCTCCCCAGATGAGCATCTCGCTTCCCGTCCATACGGCCGTGTGTTGACTGCGCCCATCGGGCGCATTCGCCGTGCTCATGGCCGACCAACTATCGCGCGCCGGATCATATCGCCCCCCCGTCGCCAAGAAATCAATGTTGTTGATCCCTCCCCAGACGATCATGACCGATCCCGTCCATACGGCCGTGTGATGGCTGCGGGCGCTCGGCGCCCCGGTCGTGCTGACCGGACGCCAACTATCGGTGCGCGGATCGTATCGCCCGCCGGTATTCGTGCGCGTGCCACCGCTGCCGGCACCACCCCAGATGATCATCTCGCTCCCCGTCCAAATGGCCGTATGAGCGCTCCGCGCGCTTGGCGCGTTGGTCGTCGAGATCGGCGTCCACGTGTCGGTCGCCGGATTGTATCGCGCGCCAGTGTTCAACGGACCGCGACTATCGCTTCCGCCCCAGATGATCATCTCCGTGCCCGTCCACACGGCCGTGTGATTGCTGCGCGGACTCGGCGCGTTGGTCGTCGAAATGGGCCGCCACGTGTCCGTCGCCGGATCATACCGCGCCCCCGTATTGAGCGGACCGAGAAGTCCGATCCCGCCCCAGATGATCATCTCCGTGCCCGTCCACACGGCCGTGTGATTGCTGCGCGGACTCGGCGCGTTAGTCGTCGAAATGGGCCGCCATGTATCTGTCGTCGGATCATACCGCGCCCCCGTATTGGTGAAGCCGCCGATGATCAGCGTGCTCCCGCCCCAGATGATCATCTCCGTGCCCGTCCACACGGCCGTGTGTCCGCTGCGCGCGCTCGGCACATTGGTCATTGAGGTCGGGAACCATGCCTCGATCGCCGAACGGCCGATCTCGGAGAATCCCGAAGCGATGATCCGGGAATCATTCGGGCGCCCTAAGATGATCGCCCCCACAGGCAGCGCTTCCTCGGCTGAGATGACGACGCGTTCAGGTCCAGGCGGACCTGGAGGGCCGGGCGGGCCGGCTGGCCCCGCAGGTCCGGGCGGGCCCGGCGGTCCCGTCGGGAAATCCACGACGCTCACGAACGCCGGTTCCGACGCGACATAGCGCGCCGAATCGTCGGGGACGTCAAGCGCCACGCGCACAAGCCCCACATCCGTCGAAGCGAGTACCCCGACCTCGGCGCACACGCGATCCTCTGCGCGAAAGCGCTCGGGCTCGCCCTCGTAGCGAAATTCAAGCGCATTGTTCACGAAGTCCACGCGGATCAGCCAATCCCCTTCGCGAAAATGCTCCGAAGCGATGTGCAGACGAAGGATCTGCCCCTCCAGCAACAGGCGCGAGCCGACCAGCCGCACGCGCCACACATCCCCGTGCTGCAATGCGGCCGTCGCGCGCGCATTCGCATTGCTCACGCACACGAGCGCCCGCACGTCTTCCCCAGCCGGAAACAGGTCCGGCGCGATCACCGCGCGCGGAACCATGCGGTCATCCGCCGTTCCCGCACTCGGACCGGCGCCGACTCCCAACGAGAGAAGTAACAGAAGCGCCACAGCGCTTCCGCTCTTCCGCCCGATGCCACCATCGAAATCGCCCTTCGCGCCCGCTGCGCGAAAGAGCGCGCGTTCGGCGTCATCCCTTCCTCGTGTGTTGCCTCCTCTCATCGCTCCCTCCTGTGTCTCACCGAGTTCGACTCCTTCTCTCACCCAAACCGTTGCACGGAATTTCTGTCTTGACAGAGCGCGTCGGGTGCCTTATTCAGTAGCAGGAGATTTCGCAAGGGGCGATGCGACAATGAGACAAACGGGATTCGGCGCGATCCTGCTGGCCCTCACGCTTCTTCTCTTTCCCTTTGGCGGGCGAGCGCACAGTGCGCAACGCGATTTCTGGGAGCAAACGAATGGCCCTCTTGGGGGGAGCATCATCGCCTTAGCGGCCAGCCCAACGGGCGTGCTTTTCGCCGGCGCCTTCGGCGGCCGCATCTTTCGCTCCGACGATCGCGGCCAAACGTGGACACACTTGGCCACCCTTGGTACGCACGTCCTGAGCCTCGCCATTACCCCCTCGGGCGACCTCTTCGCGGGAACCGCGGGCCAAGGCATCTATCGCTCCCGCGATGGCGGCACGACGTGGACGGCCGTGAACGCTGGGCTCAAGAATCTCGCCGTGCAAGCCCTCTTCGCCACCGAGGAGTACATCCTCGCGGGCACCTTCGGCGGCGGCATCTTCCGCTCTACCGACGGCGGCGAGAGTTGGCGCGAAGCGAACTTCGGCGTCGCCGTCTTCGACGTCCGCGCTTTCGCCCGCGATTCGCGAGGCCGCATCTACGCCGGGACCAACGGGGAACTCTATCGCTCGACCGATGAGGGACGCACATGGCGATACACCTATCACCTCGGCCTCCTCAATAACAACATCGCGACGCTCATCATCACGCCTGAGGATGTCATCTACGTCGGGACGCTCGGCGGTGGCGTCTTCGTCTCGACCGATGACGCTGATCATTTCCGAGCGGCGAACGAAGGGCTCAAGGACAAGACTATCCTCGCGCTCGCTGTCGCTTCTGACGGCACGCTCTTCGCCGGAACAGCCGACAACGGCATTTTTCGTTCGACGGACGGGGGAGCCACATGGCAGGGCGCGAGCACGGGACTGGAGAGCCTGCGGGTCTTCAAGATCTTGCCAACGGGGGATGGGGAGCTCTTGGCCGGGACATTCGGTGCCGGGATCTTCCGCTCGACCGATGGAGGGATGAGTTGGAGCGCGGCGAATCAGGGTGTGATCGCCTCGGTCGTCCCCGCGCTCGCCGTTCGAGCCGATGGGACGCTCGTGGCCGCCGCCTCGGCTCGGGGCCTCTTCCTCTCGCGGGATCGGGGCGAGAGCTATCAGCTCGCGCTCCCACGCGTCGAAGCCCTGGCTCTAGCGGTGACCCGTGGGGGGACATTCCTGGCGGGGACATCAACCGGCCTCCTCCTCTCTCGAGACGGCCAGACGTGGACGCTCGTCGGATTGGCGAACCTCCGCGTCCTCGCACTTCTGGTCGCGCCAAATGGAGACCTCTTCGCCGGAACACAACTTGGGATCTTTCGCTCCACCGATGGCGGAGGCAATTGGAGACGCTCGGGCCTCTTCGGCCGCCGAATCCTGGCGCTGACGGTCAGCCCCGATGGACAGCTCTTCGCCGGGACGGGCAGCGGCGTCTTCCGCTCGACGGATAACGGGCAGACGTGGAAGGGATACGGACTCTCGGGCGTCGCCGGAGTCGGAGGGGAAGAGATTCGAGCACTGGTCGCGACCTCAGATGGCATGCTCTTTGCCGCCACCCGACGTGGCGTCTTCCGCACGCCCATACAAGATAAGCCACAATGGCAACACGTCATCGCCGGGTTGACCAACCGAGATGTGCGTGCGCTCGTCACCACAGCGAGTGGTCAGCTCTTTGCCGGAACGGCTCAAGGCGTCTTCTCCTCGCGCGATCGGGGCGAGAGCTGGACGCCGGTCAACACCGGCTTGACCAATACGGTGATCCTCGCGCTCGCCCTTGATGCCCGCCAAACGCTCTATGCCGGAACCGAAGGTGGCGGCGTCTTCCGGAGCACAAATCCAGTGAGTCCATAAAATCTACCGAGGCCTGAATCTCGCCAAGGATGAGCGCAGGCCGATTCCAAGTGAGGATCAACATCCCTCGACCAGCAACGCCCTCGAAAGGGAGCATCTGAGATCAGCCTCGAGTGAGCGCGAGCGAGCGGCTTTGACCGAGGATGTCCACACCGCGCGCGAGACGACCGAATGGGCCGCCCCCTTCGTTCGAACTCACTGCGGGAGCGGATCAATTCCGAAAAGGGCTCGCGTCCTGGCTCATCACAGGCTATTTTCCCGACTCGCTCTCCACGTGTGAGCCCTCTCCTCCACGCTGATAGACCCAGACCGCTTCGCGTTCGACCACTTCTCCAAATCGCGTGGACTGCAGCTTCTCCCACTCCTCCAGCGTGTAGACGAACAGATCAGCCGGCACGGGGAGATCGAGCGCATCCCACGCGGCCGCTCGCCGAATCGGTGGCTCTTTCGATGCTGCCACAAGGATGATCACATCCACATCGCTCCCCGGCCCCCAATCTCCACGGGCATAGGACCCAATGTACCCGATGCGCACGATCTCCGCATGCGCCTCGGCCATCGCCTGTGCCCATGCGCGAACGGCCCGATCAACCACTTCTCGATCCGGCCATTTGAGCACGGACGAATTCGACGATCTCACGGGCATATCGCACGGCCTCCTCGCTCTGCAAGGGTCCGTAATGATCGTGCGGACTCCCCTCGGGATGGCTGTTGGGGTATCGCGTGGGAATGTAGAAGTTGTCCAAAACCTTCGCCTTCTCAACCAAATCAGAGGGAACGCGCACTGTCTCCGGAAGCTCCCGAAGGAGCCGTGCCACGACGTGTCCCCATGCCTCCTGGCCCACATGCACATGGAGAGCCTTCACCGCCTTCTCGGCCGCTTGCTGAGCCGCAAAACAGGCCCATTCATGCCGCCCCGCCTGACGAGCGGCCTCCGCTTCCTCCAAATCAATCTCGGCTTGCCGAAACCAATCTCGCGCTCGATTCACCACGCTTCAGATCATGCTCCAAGTCAAAGCCCAAATGCAAGAGCCACGCCCGAGAGCGCGCCCCCTCTTCCGCCCACACGTCCACGCAGCCAACGCCTGGATCTCGCTGAGGGCGAACACGTTCGATCAACATCCCTCCACCAGCGGGCGGCTTTGACCTGGGATGTCCACACCGCGCGCGAGACGACCGAATGAACCGCCTCATTCGGGGGCTTGAGCGGTAGCCGTCGCAGGGTTCATCCGAGGCCCTTCTAGTCGTCTTCCGTTGCAGACTGAGCCTCAACTTCCGCTCGCCGACCTTGTCCTGGCCTTCACGCCCATGCTATGAACTCCAAGACGCAGACTACGAAGATGCGACGACGCGAGCGAACGTGCACGGACGCTTTGGAACGCGCCCTCAAGGGCCAGGGCTATCGGCTCATCGCTGGTGTGGATGAAGTCGGACGCGGCGCCTGGGCCGGGCCAGTCGTGGCAGCAGCTGTGATCCTGGATCTCGATCGCCTCCCCGACGGCTTGGATGATTCCAAACGTCTCTCACCCAACCGCCGCGAGCAGCTCTTCGACGCGATTCACGAGACGGCTTGCGCCATCGCCCTCGGAATCGTGGACGCGCGCGAGATTGATCGCACCGACATCCGGCGGGCCACCGAACGCGCCATGCGACAAGCCATCGAAGGCCTCCACCCTCGTCCGGATTTCATCCTCGTTGACGCTGTCTCCCTCGACGGCCTCGACATCCCCCACCAAGCCCTCATTCGCGGCGACCAACTCTCGGTCTCCATCGCCGCCGCCTCGATCATCGCCAAGGTCACGCGCGATCGCCTCATGCGCGATTACGATCGGCTCTATCCTGGCTATGGCTTCGCTCACCACGTCGGCTATGGCACACGCGCGCATCGAGACGCCCTGGCGCGCTTGGGCCCTTGTCCCCTCCACCGCCTCTCTTTCCGCGGGATTCGACAGTCATGATGAGCGAGGGAACGAAGGCGCACCCCATCATCGAAAGGTGACACCACCACACCGCGGGATTGGGTGCGAGAGCTGCCCCTTCCGCTTGCTCGGACTCAGAGCAAAAACAGCAGGGAGTCAGACTCCCCCAACACGGCGATCAGAATCAGCGGCAGGACGAAGACGACGATCAACGCGGGATTCGTGAAGACCGCCGTCGGTAACATCAACGCCAAAAGCATGAGGGCGAGATACGGCATCGCGAGCGCCGAAGCCGCAAGAAACGATGGCCCGACCAGGAGAAAAACCCACGCCCATGTCCTCATAGTTCCCTCCCTCCGAATAGCCTGCGAATCACGCCTCACAGCGCGAACACCAAAATGGACGGCGCGAGCACAAAGCCCGAGAGTCCCAACCCGAGATCGAGCCCCGTCATGGTGACCGCTCCAGCAACCAGGGCGACGAGTTGCAGGAAGTTCAATCCGCCTCCCCCCAGGTTCAACAGTTGCAGGATGATGCTCACGACGCTCGGGATGAGGGCAGCAGCGCTCTGCCACAGAAGCACACTGCCGAGCGTTATGACCAGCATATGCCTTTTCCTCATACCCCTTGCTCCTTCCCGAAAATTGACCTCCGCCACACGCGGCAGCCTCTAGTATATGGACGGGCCCAATCTATGTCAAGGAAATTCTCCCCCGATGGCCCGACCGATTCAACGACCTGCTCACAGGAGCCAATAGAGGACGTGCGAGCGAATCTTGATTGAGGAGCACCATTCCTCCACCGATGAGCCCCCGAAGCGGGCGTTCGAAACGAGCCTCGGGTGAGCGCCAGCGAACCCTCGGACAGCGGCCAAGCCCGCGAAGGCGGGCGACCGATCCGGCCTCACCACGGATCGGATTTGCACCTGACCGTGTTCCTCCGTGTGCCTCCGTGGCCATCTTCCGGTCTCCCGATGATCGGCCCGCGCGCGCGTGAAGGGCTCTCCCTCGGGCGAGAGCGCCCAACAGGGTCGCCCCCTTCGGGGGCTGGAATGGGAATTGGGGGAACCCTCGGTCCTAGGACTCGCCTCACGGCTCGCCCGTGGCGAGATCTGGAAATGGCCACGGAGGCACACGGATGAACGCGGATCGGGCGTAACTCTCTATTCCTCCGTGTTCATCCGTGGTGAAATTCGGATGTCCGCTAGCGCGGACTCAAAATGGTGGCGCTTCGATCCGTAGTCATCGAGATCTCCGCGCCACCTAATAGCCGATGTCATGAGGGCTCCTCATCTGGGAAGCCCTACGAACGCGACGAAGAAAATCCAAATGAGTAAGAGCCAGATCGTAAGATTCATAACACTCGCCCTCCTTTAGTTGCAGAGATCACCCCTTCTCGGCCATAAACCTAGGGATCGTTCCCATCCCCTCTTGCGCGACCTTCCCGCGAACCACCACCCCAAACGGCAACCGGCCAGCGTCATGGGAGCGGGATCCCGCTCCCATGAACCTCAGCTTTTCCCCTACAGCCCCAAGATGAGATTACTAATGCTTGGGGTCGGGAAAAAGCCCGAAATGAAATAACTGAATACCCCGGTGGTAGTAAACAAAGCAGCGGGAAGACCAAAAGTGGAAACGATCCCAGCCGGCGTGGTCGACCAAATCAAAATTGAGAAAATCCCAGGTAAAACCTGCCCGAGCGCAATTGGAAACCCAAGCAAATACATCAACGTACCAAGCTTCCTCATAGCAGCCTCCTTAATTCAGAAATTTTTCGCAATCCCATTTGGTTACTTCCAGCCCCATCCTCTCACGCAATGAGAGGATTAAGGGTGAAGAACGCAAATCCCAAGAGGATGAGCGCCGAGATGAACTTGGTGATGACCGTCACACCAGCCGCTTCGAGCAAAAACCCGATGGCCAGCGCGCTCGGCAGCATCGCCATGAGCGAAAAGCTCAAGACGGAGATCAACGCCACCATCACTGTCGTCAGCTTCTTCATAACCCTCCTCCTTTAGAGATTTTTCCCCTCATGGAAAGAGAAACTCATGCCTTCGCCGTGCCCCATGACTAGGCCCCCAGAAGAGAATTGATACCGAGGATACCGGTGAATCCCGCTATCCCCACCAGAGCCGTGAAGATCGTCGTCGCATTCGCCAGGAGATTTCCACCTCCGAGCACCAGAGCGATCACGAAGATGAGTTGAGGCACGGTGCCCATTGCGAGCGACAAAAGGGGCATGCCCAGAAGCCCCATCCCTGCCATCCATTTTCTCATAACCATCCTCCTGACTGAGGTTGAGAAGCAATTCCAGCGCGTATATTATCCAAGGCCTCCCCGTTTGTCAAGAGAAAGTTCGCTTACAGGCGAAAACTTTTCGCGTCTGCCCAAGCGAAGGCCTCTGGCGGGTCCGCGGGAGCGCCCCTCGAAGCGGGTGATCCGATTCCCATCGGGCCAGGGGGATGACCGAAGGGGTCGCCCCCTTCGGGGGCTTGGAGGATCGAGGGAACCCTCGGTTCTAGGGCTCGCCGTACGGCTCGCCCGAGGCGAGATTCGGTCGCCCGCTTCGCAGGCTCGATACGGAAATGGCCACGGAGGCACAAGGCATAAGGCCGTATCCATCCGTGTTTATCCGTGTTCATCCGTGGCGAGATTCGGGCGCTCGCCGTGATGGGCTGCGTCGGGCTGGATTCCGGCCACGCTCAATTCTTCACGAAGTGCAACAGCTCGACCGGCTCGCGGTCCTCTCCCGCGAAGAGATGGAAGACGAGGCGCCCCATCTCGATGGCCGCTCGTTTGAGCAGGCGAACGTCCGTCGTCAAGCGGCGAAGCGGAAGATGGGGATCGAGGAAGAGGGCGAGGATATTCACCGGCGCCTCGCGACGCCCGAGGGCGAGATCGAGGGCGCGATTATAGGCCTCATGGCGATGCAAGAACGCGCGCTCGAGATCCGGGCTGAGTCGCCGAAGCCATCGGGCGGCCACCAACCGTTCGAGCGCGTTGGGGGGAGCGGCGCGATAGGTTTTCGGGACAGTGAGCACGACCAAAAGGTCCGTGCATCCATCGCGGATGGCGTGTTCGATGGGGATGGCATCCACGACGCCGCCATCCACATAGAGGCGATCGCCGACGCGCACGGGATGGGGATAGAGGAGGGGCAAAGCGGCGCTGGCTTTGAGCGCAGCCAGCAGATCGAGTTCGCGATCGTGGCTGCAGAAGAGGACTTCGCGCCCGGTCCGCACGTCGGTCGCGACGATATAGAGCGGCGTTCGATTCGCGCGCACGCGAGGGAGATCGAGCCGCTTTCGGCGCGCGATGATCTCCTCAAAGAGGAAGTCCATGTCCACGACCTTCCACAACCGCGCGAGATGGATGAAGCGGCGGTTGGCGATGTCTTGGTAGTAGATCGAAGTGCCGAAGGCGGCTTGTCCAGCCAGGAAGTATGCGCCGTTGATAGCTCCGGCCGAAGCGCCGTAGACGGCATCGAAGGCGTGGGTGAAGCCGAGTTGCTCCAGAGCGATGATCGCTCCGGCGCTGGCGACGCCGCGCATGGCGCCGCCTTGGAGGACGCAGGCCGTTTTGGGCGAGATGGGGGTTATGAGTCCGGCGTCGCGCTCGATCTTCCGTTCGAGGATGTGGTGCAAGGCGACGTCTGGCCGAAGCCCCCCGACGCGGTCCGAGAACGCCTGCAGGGCCTGCGTGATCCGGGCTCGATCAACGCGCATTCGCCTCACAGCTCGTCAAGCGGGCGACGGCCGGCGAATCCCGTATCGAGCGGATGCCAATAGGCGAGCCGCGGTTCGCCGACTTTCCAGCACAAGTAGACTTCCTCTCCGTTGGCGCGTCGGTGGGGGAAATCCACAAGCCCCTCTTCGAGCCCCTTCACCAAGATGCCCTCGCGATGCAGGCGCGCGACGATCTCCGAGAGCGCGAGGAATTCGGGCGGATACGGTCCGAGGTGATCGGGGTGATGGCCCGGCCGATACTGCCCCGTCGTGACATCGAAACCGCGCGCCGAGAGCCGCCGCGCCAACTCCGCCATGCGTTCGATCTCCGCGCGCCAGCGCGCCAAGGTGCGTTCGGCTTCCGCGATCGAGAAATGGCGCTCATGCCGCATAGCCCCCCCTCCGGCCGTCATGGGATCCAGTCGGCGATGAAGAGATTGGTCTCGCCGGGCGTGCGCGCGTTGCGATTGGAGGCGAAGACGAGCTTTCGCCCGTCGGGCGAGAACATGGGGAATCCGTCGAAGGCCGGATGGAAAGTGATCCGCTCCAGCCCCGTCCCATCGTCGTTGATGAGGAAGAGGTCGAAGTTCCGACGCGCGGGATCGTGATGATTGGACGAGAAGATGATGCGTCGCCCGCTCGGATGGAAGAAGGGGGCGAAGTTGGCCGCACCGTTGTTGGTGATCTGGCGCTGTCGCGATCCGTTGGCGTCCATGACGTAGATCTCCAGGCGCATCGGGCGAAGGGCCCCCCCTTTGAGCAGCGCTTGGAAATCGGCGAGTTCGGCCATCGTGCGCGGATGGTGCGCGCGGTAGACGATGCGCTTGCCATCGGGGGAGAAGAAAGCGCCACCATCGTAGCCCGGCGTGCGCGTCAAGCGCTTCACATTCCGGCCATCGGCATCCATGACGTAGATATCGGGATCGCCATCGCGCATCGAGGTGAAGACGATCTTCTTCCCATCCGGAGAGATCGTGGCCTCGGCGTCATAGCCGGGGGTATTCGTGAGCTGCCGCAGATCGGAGCCGTCCGCGCGCGCCGAGAAGATGTCGTAGCTGTCATAGAGGGCCCAGACGTATCCGCGCGCGCGATCCGGGGGCGGCGGGCACTCCGGACTGACGTGATGCGTCGAGGAGTAGATGATGCGATCGCCCTTGGGGAAGAAATAGGCGCAAGTCGTGCGGCCTTTCCCCGTGCTGACCAGGCGCACGTCGTTGGTCTCCAAGTCCAGGATGAAGATCTGGTCGCAGAGAAACGGCGGGCGCGTGGATTGAAAGATGAGCTTCTTCCCATCGGCCGAGAAGTACGCTTCGGCGTTCTCACCGCCGAAGGTGAGTTGCCGAATGTTAGTCAAGTGACGTTCTTCGCCAGGGAAGAGCAAACCGCGTGGTTCCGGCTCCTGTCCCACGGAAGGACGACCGCCAAGGCTTGTGCCGATCAACGCGAGGATGAGAGCGCTCGTTCGAATCCAGAGGCGTCCTCTCACGGCTCCTGTCCTCCTCCAGACGTCATGCGGAGCGGCGGGATGCTCCACACCCGCGCGCGACGCTTCCGCCTCGGAAGCGGAAAAGTCTATGCCGTCTCCGCGCGCATTTCAAGAGCCGATGGAACCTAGCGGAAAGCGCGGGGATTCCACGCCGGCAACAGCCGTCATTGCGATTGAGCGTGAGTGAGCCCTGAAGGGGGAGCGAGCTGAGAAGGAGCGCGAGTGGACCTCAATCGAAGACCAACATTCCCTCACCGATGGGCCCGCGCGCGGGTTTTCTGGAAGGGGTGTTCACGGCCCAGGACCGCTGCTTTCTTGCCAGCATGATCGGTTTGCGTGCTTCGGGGAGATTATGTATGATTGAGCGCAGACCGTTGGCCCCAGGGCGATCCCGAGGGTGACGAAGGGGGAAAGCGATGGGGCGGAGGAAGGGAGGGAACATGCCGGAGTCATCGAGCGCCAGACAGCGTCTGGCCGAGGAGATCGAAAACTTGAGCGAAGAAGAGGCGGTGGAGGTCCTCGAATACATCTCCATCATGCGGCTGATGAAGGAGGAGGAGCGCCATCCCGAGCAATTCCAGAAAGAACTGCTCTCCTTGCTCTCCCCCTCAGAGAAGGGGGGGGTCTCCGCTCCGCGAGGTCGGAAGGGCGCGTCGTGAGAGCGGCAGTTGGCGAGAGCTTCGAGAGTTGCCACTCAGGCTCGACCGCATGAGGTTCTCTTCTGGGCTTCGGACAGAAGGCGAATGCTGGAACTCGCCATAATCGTCGTGGCGCTCACCAGTGGCGAGAGCCCTGAGGCGATCGTCACGCAAGAGAATCCGACGGAGGTGAAGCAGGCGCTCATTGAGCAGGCACGGGCTCCGGAAGCGGCGCGCCGTCGGGATGCCCTTTTGGGGTTGGGAACGTTCCACGATCCGGCCTTATCCCCCATTTTTCAGGCAGCGGCCCATGATCCAGATGCCGGTGTGCGTGCGGCGGCGATCATGGCGCTGGGGCGACTCAATCCGATCGAGGGGTCCGCGCACCAGGAGGAAACGATCGCCGTCTTGGTGCGAGCCATAAGAGATGCGCACCCGTTGGTGCGACGCGCGGCCGCATGGGCGCTCGGACGCGTGCGCGATCCGCGAGCTGTGAGCGCCCTACGAGAAGCCGCGGGAGATCGGGATGCCGCTGTGCGCGCAGCGGCGGTCGAAGCACTCGGCGAACGCGAGGATGAGGCGGTGCTTCCCACGCTCCTCGAGCGCGTGCACGACAAGGATGCGTTCGTGCGACGTCAGGCGGCGCGCGCCCTAGGACGACTTCGCGCCCAGGCGGCTACGACGACCCTCATCGCGCGCGTGACCCGCGAAAAGGACCCCGAGGTCAAACGCGCGATCGCCTGGGCGCTCGGCGAAATCGGCGATCCGCAGGCCGTGGAGACGCTCCGGGCGCTCTCGCGCTCCTCCGATCCGTATCTGAGCGCGACGGCTCGCGAAGCGCTCAGGAAGATCCGCGAACGATGACGCTCAACTCTGCTTCACGAAGACCTGTCGGCGCGTCCGCTCGCCTTGCGGCGTCACGGTCGTCGTCTCGATGATCAGCGTCTTGCCGTCTTCCGAAAGCGTGCGCGTCTCCGTGATCTCCAGATCCATTGTCCCCATCGGAGACTGGATCGTCTGCACGCCCTTGGTCACCAACTTGCCCTTCTCCCACTTCGTCTTGGAACGGAACTCCCCGCCACGCATGCCGGGGTTGACGTTCTCCTTCCCGTCGGTCGTGTAGGTGAGCTCCTGCACTTGCTCGCCGCGTTCAGTCTTGACGATCCGTTTGATCTTGAGGACGGGCTCTTGATGCTCGATGATCAAGGTGACGTCCGGATTGAATCCGCCGCGCCCGCCCATCCCCATGCCAGGCGGATCGCTCTTCTCCTTATCTAAGACCCACGTTCCACTGAGGTTCGGCTTCTCCTGGGCAACGCCCACAAGCCCGAGGGCAAGCACGCTGACGGCGACCAAAGCCACTCGCCTCATGATTCTCCCCTCCTTTTGCCGAGATTCGGTCATCTCCGGTGGCTAAGAACGCCCCCGACTGAGCAGGGGTTACACGGAAAATGAGGGACCCATCGTCCGGACGTGTCGAAAAGCGGTTCATGAACGGGGTCCGCGGGTGCGTTGTCGGAGCGCCTCGAAGAGGACGACGCCGACGGCGACCGAGACGTTGAGCGAAGTGATCCGTCCCTTCATCGGGATGGAGACGAGGAGATCGCAGTGAGCCCGCGTGAGGCGGCGCAATCCCCTCCCCTCGCTCCCGAAGACGAAAGCGATGGGACCGGTGTACGCGACCTCGGTATAGGGGATGGGCCCGTCGGCCTCCACGCCGATGATGCGCACAGCGCGCTCGTGCAGTTGGCGGCAGAAGGCCGCGAGATTGGTCACGCGCACAAGCGGCGTATAGACCCAGGCGCCCGCTGACGTCTTCGCGACAACCTCCGTCAAACCGGCGGCGCGATCCTTCGGGATCACGACGGCCTGCGCGCCCGCCCCGTGCGCCGTGCGCACGATCGCCCCCAAATTCCGCGGATCCTCGACATGGTCCAAGAGCACCAGCACCGTCTCCTCCGTGAGAGAGGCCAAGATGTGCTCCGGATCGGCGTATTCGCCAGCCGCTAGATACGCGATCACCCCCTGATGGACGGCCTGCGGGGCCAACCGATCCAAGACGGCGCGCGAGACCCAGTGCACGGGAACGCCCGCGCTGCGCGCTTCGGCCACCAGCTCATTCAGACGATGTCGCTTTCCCCCTCGGGCGATGAGCACCTTGTGCACGGCGTGCCCTTGAGCGCGAATGGCTTCGCGCACGGGGGCCCATCCGTAGATGATCGCCGGCTTCGTCACCATGGCGCTTCCGACCAGCTCAAGTCTAGCACGAAGCCGAGGGAGGGGGAATCTCACCGAGCCGGGGCAGCCGAGCCGCAGATTTCACATCCTTCCCTTCTCGATCGAGCGATGAGCGCGAGCGAATCCTGAGTGAGGACGAACATCCCTCCACCACCAAGCCCGCGCGAGCGGGCGTCCGATCCGGTCCCGCCACGGATGAACACGGATTTTCGCCCGATCCGTGTGCCGCCGTGGCTATTTTTCGGTCTCACCGTGAAGATGATCGGCCGTGAATGGTTCTTCCTCGGGCTGACCACACGGGTCGTCCCTTCCGGGGGCCTGGAGGAGGATTTCGCCCTCGGTCCTAGGGCTCGTCTCCGGCTCGCCCGAGGCGAGCTTCGGTCTCGGATCAATCGCAAAAGGCGTTCGCCCGAGGCTATTTTCGAGCGGGAGCAGAACGAATCACGTACCGACAGACGGCCGCCCCCTGTTGGATGAAGCACTCGCGGGTGACGCACGCGCGCAGGATCTCCTCGTGCATGCGCAGCTCTTGCTCGCAGAGCTCCGGGCAGGCCGAAGCGATGCGGCGCAACGGACAATGGGCTTGCGTCAGGAGGAAGTGACCCGCGCCGATCTTCTCCCACGAGGCGAGGAAGCCCATCGCCGTCATCGCCTCGGTCAATACCGCCACGCGCTCTCGCAGCGATTTCCCCACTAAGCGCGCCCGAAGCTGTGCGATCAGTTTCGCCGTTCGATGCTGGAGCAGCCGGCGAAGCGCGCGCTCGCCGAACAGCTCCCGCACTCCCTCGAGCATCTCCACAGCGAATTCGCTATAGCGCTCGGGGAAGAACCGATCGGCTTCTTCCGTGAGCCGGTAGACCTTCACGGGACGCCCGCGCCCTCGAGGTTGAATCTGAGCCGTGACCAGGCGATCGCGCTCCAAGAGATCGAGATGGCGGCGCAAGCTCACCCCGGAAAGCCGCAGTTCGCGCGCCAGTTCGGCGACCGTCGCGCTCCCCCACTGTTTGAGTCGCTCGACGACGCGCATGCGCGTGGACGTATTGGTCCCCGACCATCGCTCCATAAGCGTTCGCCCGTATTGTACCACAGGTCCGCATCCCCGCAAACGCAGATTATTCAGGCAAAATATTGCCTATTTCCCGGCGAGCTGATAAGATTACCCCTTTGCGAGAACTCACAGCAGGAGGTGACGACGATGACACTCACGATTACCGAAGCCGCCGCGGCTGAGATCAAGAAGTTCATCGAGAGCGAGAACCTCTCGCCCGAGCAGGTCGGCCTGCGCGTGCGCGTCATTCCCGGAGGGTGCTCGGGCTTTCAGTACGATCTGGCGTTGGACGAAGCGCCCGAGAGTGGTGATGAGGTCTTGGAGATCCACGGGATTCGCGTTTTCGTGGATCCGCTGAGCAAGCGATACCTGAACGGTGTGGAGATCGATTACGTGCGCTCGGTGATGGGATCGGGATTCACCTTCCGGAACCCGAACGCGCGTGGGACTTGCGGCTGCGGCAGCAGCTTCACCGTGTGAGGAGGCTTGGCGAAACGCTCGGCGCTTCGCCCAGCCTCTCCGAAAAGGAGGTGCTCATGTCTGGCAAGAGAGTCAGCGAGAGCGATGTCCTGCAGGCTCTGCGCCAGGTCGTAGATCCTGATTTGCATCGGGACATCGTTTCGCTGGGATTCATCCGGAACCTCAAGATCGAAGACTCCGTCGTGAGCTTCGACATCACCCTGACGACGCCGGCCTGTCCCGTGAGAGAACGGATGCGGGAGGAGGCACGGCGGGCCGTCGCACAACTGGAGGGCGTGCGCGAGGTGCGAGTGAACATGACGGCGGAGGTACGCCCTCACGCCGGGCTGGACCGATCGGCGCTCGCCGGAGTGCGCAATATCGTGGCGATTGGCAGCGGCAAGGGGGGCGTGGGGAAATCCACCGTCGCGGTGAATCTGGCTGCCGCCCTGCGCGTGAGCGGCGCGCGCGTCGGGTTGCTCGATGCCGACATCTACGGTCCGGCCGTTCCCATCATGCTCGGCCACGGGCAGCCAGCTGAAGTTCGCGAGAACCGCATCCTGCCGGCTCACCATCACGGCTTGCACTTCGTCTCGATGGGACTCTTCGTCCCTGGCGATAAGCCCCTGATCTGGCGCGGCCCGATGGCGCACAAGGCCTTGCAGCAATGTCTCTTCGACGTCGAGTGGGGGGAGCTGGATTATCTGCTCGTGGATCTGCCCCCAGGCACGGGGGATGTCCACCTGACGCTGGCGCAATCGGTGCCCGTCACGGGAGCCGTCATCGTCTCCACGCCTCAGGACGTGGGACTTGTGATCTCGATGAAGACGCTGCGCATGTTTCAACAGACGAACGTTCCCATCCTGGGGATCGTGGAGAACATGAGCTACTATGTCTGCCCGCAGTGCGGCGCGCGGGAAGAGATCTTCGGCCACGGTGGTGCGCGTCGGGCGAGCGAAGCCCTGGGTGTCCCCTTCCTCGGAGAAATCCCGATTGATGTCCGCATCCGCCAGCACGCGGATACGGGGACGCCGATCGTGCTCGCCGATCCGGAATCGCCGGCGGCCCACGCCTATCGCGCGATCGCCGAACGATTGGCGGCGCAGATCAGCATCGTGAATTATCAGATGGCCCCGCTTCGGATCGAGGAAGTCTCGACATGATCGGGAGCGCTTCGCGCGCTCAAGGCAAGGGAGCATGAACGCGCACGCCGCTGTTCGTCCCCGCGCGATCAAGAAGATCGGAGCGAGCGAGCTTCACATTCTCTGGAGCGATGGGCATACGAGCATCTATCGCGCGAGCTACCTGCGGCGTCATTGCCGTTGCGCCCTGTGCGTGGATGAGTGGACCGGTCGTCCGTTGCTCGCTCCTGAGGCGATCCCGGACGATCTCACCATCGTGAGCGTCGAGCTGGTCGGCCAGTATGCCCTGCACTTCCAATGGAGCGATGGGCACAGCACGGGCATCTATCCGTTCGCTCAACTTCGTGCCCTTTGTCCGTGTGAGCAGTGCGCGGGCGCATCATCTTCGCACGCGCCCTTGACATGAGAGTCGAAGAGCGGCATGCTCATCGAGCGCGGGAACGATGCAATTGGCCAGGGTCATCGGACGCGTCGTCTGCACAGCGAAGAATGAAGCGCTGCAGGGACTGAAGCTGCTCCTGATTCAACCGCTCACTCCGGAAGGGGAGCCCGTGGGAAAGCCCCTCGTCGCCGTGGATTCAGTCGGCGCCGGAGCGGGCGAGCTTGTCTTTTGGTGCCGCGGGCGCGAGGCGAGCTTCCCATTCCTCCCCCGCGAAGTCCCCACCGATGGCACCATCGTTGGGATCGTTGACGAGGTCGCCGTCTCTCGCCGCGCGTGAACGGTATCCCCAGGCGCAAAAACGTCTTGACTTCCCCGCCCTCTTGCTATAGTATGCAGCCGCGTCGGTTGTGCGTATGCTGTGGGGTGCGCGTGGCGAAGGGAAGAGCCGGACCGCCGTCCTTCGCCCAAGGCGTCGGTTCGCGGTCCCCGGGAGATTCTCGGCCTCTTCTTCGGGCTGCCGTTTCTCGCTGATCTCGCCAGAAGGCCTCCACCCGGACGCTTGTCCGAAGGAGGTCCGGCGAGCGGATTTTTCGCAGGAGGTTGGATCATGCCGAGAATGCGAGGGAGAGTGAAGTGGTTCAACAACCAGAAAGGCTACGGGTTCATCGAGCAACCCGATGGCCGCCCTGATGTGTTCGTCCATTACTCGGCGATTCAAGAGGAGGGATACAAGTCTCTGAAGGAAGGACAGCTCGTGGAATTCGATTTGGTGGAAGGTCCGAAGGGATTGCAAGCGGAGAACGTGGTGAAGCTCTAGCGCTGGCGCTTGGGAACAGCTTCGGCGTCGGGTACTTCCCTCAAATTTCGCAGTGAGCGCGCGAGTCCTGTGAGGCCTTCCCCGAGGGAGTCGTGATGGGCTCGCGTAGAGGATTTTTTTCGTCTCAAGGCGCGTCCCTCTCGATCGCGCGAAAAACCCCATGGGGATGCCATCTGACGCGCCATCTCCCCCATTGGGAGAGAGAGGATGTGGTGAAGCATATGCGCGGCTTGCCCTCGTAGTAGCGAGGACTTGCTGAGATTGCGGCCTCACACGTCTCCGCGGAACGCAAGTTGCTTCCTCATACATTGGGAGGCGCGAGCGGGCCATGCGCTCGCGCGAAGCCTCTTCGCCGATCGGGAGGAAGGACATGCCGGAGCCGGAAGAGGAGAAAACGCCGGAAACGGAGCGGGGATTCGATATCGAACTGCTCTTTTTCATCATCGGGGCGGGGTTCGTCTTCTTCGGCTTGCTGTTCATCTTGACCGGGATTGGTGCGTTGGTGGGAATCGGCATGGTCGTGCTTGGGGGATTGCTCGGGCTCTTCGGCTCGGCCATCGGCGTGATCCTCGAATGGCGAGCATCGCGCAAGAGGGGATCTTGAGCCTCAGGCTGCGCGCAGACGCTCCAGGAGTTGGGCGAGCAGCTCCGAACGATTGATTGGCGTCACCTCCCACAGCTCGACATCGGCGCGCGCGCGTATCCGCTCGATGACCGGGTGGGTGCTCTGCTGAATTGTCGCGATGAGGCGCTTGGGGCTATCCAGGATGCGTTCGAGGATGCGGACGAAGGCGCTGCAGAAGAGCTCCATGCGCGCGATCTCATCCACGATGAGGAACGCGACGGTCTCGGAGGCGAGTCCGCGCTCCAAAGCAGGGACGGCGAGGGTCTCCATCGCGCCGACATCCACGCTGTATCGAGAGACGCGGTGAGGGGTGTGAAAATCCACGTGCGCGAGCAAGCGGCGCTGGCCCTCTAACGTGACGATCTCGAATCCGACGCGACGGCCCGCTGTCTCTCGCACCTCGAGCGTGTAGAAGCCTGCCGCCTGTGGGGCCAGGCGTTCCGCCAATCGTCGAATGAGCGTCGTCTTGCCCACGCCCGGCTGTCCCGTGATGAGGAGATGGGGGCGCGTCGGTGGGCTCGCCGATTCTCCTTCACGGATTTCCGAGGGGGATCGAACGCCCATCACCAGGCTGTGCTTTCACCGCCACATCGCGATGTTGCCAGCAGCGACCGCCACCGCGCACGCGGCGTCGGCAGGGGCGTCCGCTTTTGGTCGGCGCCCCACAGAGCGCAAGGCGTTCAGAAGCGCTCGTCACAGGCGAGGGCGAACTCGCCGGAGCGAGCGCCGGTGACGTCTCCGCACTCGGAACGGGCCGCTCGATCACAAGCGCGGGAGCCGAAGAGGGAACCCACACCGAGAGGCGGCCCATCAAGACGCCGAGGACGAAGCTGGTGATGATCAGCCCACTGAACCATGCCCGTCGGCGTCGCTCGAAACCAGGGGCGCACGCGTCACAGAACAGCCGGCTGTGCCAGAAGCGCCAGCGCTCTCGTTCGATGCGATGTCCGCACTCCGCGCAGTAGCGAGGCCGATACATGCGTCGGCTCCGTTCATCGAGCGTTCGTCCATGCGGGCGCTGGCATCACCGACCGTCCTTCAGCAGCTCGCGCAGGACGTAGGGGAGGATCCCGCCATGCCGATAGTATTCGACCTCAACGGGCGTATCCACGCGCGCGATGGCTGAGAACACGATCTCCGAGCCATCTTCGCGTCGCGCGCGAACGGTGATCGTCTGGCGCGGGGCGAGTCCTCGGGCCAAGCCCTCGATGTCATAGACCTCGCGACCGGTGAGGCCGAGCGTCTCGCGATTCTCCCCTTCGCGGAATTGCAGCGGAAGGATCCCCATGCCGACGAGATTGCTCCGATGGATGCGCTCGAAGCTCTCGGCGAGCACGGCGCGCACGCCGAGCAAGCGTGGCCCTTTCGCCGCCCAATCGCGCGAGGAGCCCGAACCGTATTCCTTTCCCGCGATGACCAAAAGCGGCACGCCCTCCGCCCGATAACGTTCGGCGGCCTCGAAGACCGTCAATCGCTCGCCATCGGGAAGATGCACGGTCCATCCCCCTTCCACATCCGGCACGAGCAGATTGCGCAACCGGATGTTGGCGAACGTACCGCGCATCATCACCTCGTGATTGCCACGCCGCGCCCCATAGGAATTAAACTCCTCGGGCGCGACGCCGCGCGCGATCAGATATTGTCCGGCCGGGCTCTGAACGGGGATCGAACCCGCGGGCGAGATGTGATCAGTGGTCACCGAATCGCCGAGCACCAGCAGCGCGCGCGCACCGCGAATGTCCGCAAGCGGAGGGACGTCAATCGGCATCTCCTCGAAAAACGGCGGGCGACGAATATAAGTCGAGGCCTCATCCCACGCGAACAATTCTCCCGTCGGCGCCGAGAGCGCGTTCCATCGTTCCTCGCCGCGAAAGACCTCAGCATACGTGCGGCGGAACATCTCGCTTCGAAGCACGGCGGCGATCGTCGCGCGCACCTCTTCGGGCGTCGGCCAGACATCTCGCAGATAGACGGGATGCCCTTCGGGGTCCACGCCGAGCGGCTCTCGCAGCAGGTCCACATCCATCGTCCCGGCGATGGCATAGGCAACCACCAGCGGTGGCGAGGCCAGAAAGCTGGCGCGCACCAGCGGATGGATGCGCCCTTCGAAATTCCGATTCCCGCTCAAGACGGCGGCGGCCACGAGCCTCGCCTCCTGAATCGCGTGCGCGACCGGCTCAGGAAGCGGTCCGCTATTGCCGATGCAAGTCGTGCAACCATAGCCGACCAGGTGAAAGCGCAGGGCCTCCAGGTATGGCAACAATCCAGCCTCGCGCAAGTACTCGATGACGACGCGCGAGCCCGGGGCCAAGCTCGTCTTCACCCACGGCTTGACTCGAAGTCCACGCTGGACAGCCTTCTTCGCCAGCAGCCCGGCGGCGATCATCACCGCCGGATTCGACGTATTCGTGCAACTGGTGATGGCCGCGATGACGACCGATCCATGTCCGAGCTCGGCTTCGTGATCGTTCACGCACACGGGGACGCGCTTCTGGAGAGGAGCCGGCAGGGACTCCACGGCCTCACCCTCCACCCATCGGGTGAGCTGTTCGGCATCGAGCGTGTGCCCCTCGCCGTTGATCATCCCTACGAGCGCACGACGGAAGGCTCGACGCGCGTCTTTGAGGGCGACCCGATCTTGCGGGCGGCGCGGTCCGGCCAAGCTCGGCTCGACCGTACCGAGATCCAGCTCGAGAGTATCGGCGAAGACCGGATCAGGCGTCTCCTCGCTGCGGAAGAGCCCTTGCTCCTTCACGTACGCCTCGACGAGCGCCACCAGCTCCTCCTCGCGCCCAGTGAGGCGCAGGTACTGCAGCGTCTCCTCATCCACAGGGAAGAAGCCAACGGTGGCCCCATACTCCGGAGCCATGTTGGCGATCGTCGCGCGATCGGCAGCGCTCAAGCTCCGAAGTCCCGGTCCATAAAATTCCACGAATTTCCCCACGACGCCTTTTCGGCGGAGTATCTCCGTGACGGTGAGCACCAGGTCCGTGGCCGTCGCCCCCGGAGGCAGCTCCCCCGTCAGTTTGACGCCCACGACTTCCGGGATGAGCATCGAGATCGGCTGGCCGAGCATGGCGGCTTCCGCTTCAATCCCCCCCACGCCCCAGCCGAGCACCCCCAATCCATTGATCATCGTCGTATGCGAATCCGTGCCGACGAGCGTATCCGGATAGGCGAGGCCATCTTCCAAGAAGACGACGCGGGCCAAGTATTCGAGATTGACCTGATGCACGATCCCCGTGCCCGGAGGGACGACGCGGAAATTCGAGAAGGCCTGCTGTCCCCATTTCAAGAAGCGATACCGCTCGTAATTCCGCTCGAATTCGCGCGCCACGTTCTCGACGAAGGCCGTCGGCATGCCGAACTGATCCACCTGAACGGAATGATCAATGACCAGGTCCACCGGCGTCAGCGGATTGATGCGTCGCGGGTCGCCGCCCCGTTGACGCATCCACTCGCGCATCGCCGCCAAGTCCACGAGGGCCGGCACGCCGGTGAAATCCTGCATGAGGACGCGCGCCGGCCGAAAGGCGATCTCCCGCTCCTGGCGATCAGCGGTCACGCTGCGACAAACGGCGACGATGTCCTCCGGCGTCACCGTCCGACCGTCTTCGAAACGCAGGAGGTTCTCCACGAGGATCTTCAATGAGAACGGAAGTCGCGCGACTTCCGGTACACCGGCACGCGCTAGGGCGGCGAGCGAGAAATATTCCACTGAGAGCGAACCGACCGAGAGTCGGGAGCGGACGCCGAAACTATCCTTCGTCCCCACGCCCATAGGTTCTCCTCCCCTTTTGCCCTCGTGCCCGCCGGAATCTCCGCAGAGGCGGTTCCTTCCGAAGAGGGCGAACATTCAGCCCTTTATGATACCAATCCGGCGCCGGGTTTTCCACCAACATGGAGCCTCGGTGATCGAAGGGGCTCCCAGGGCGTCGCACGGCACCTTCGCCGTCCTGCTCCACGGCATGCGAAGGGATCTCATGGGATGTGAGTCACTGTATCGTATGCTTCACATGGCTGACGGAAGGTCAAAGCCTGCCTATCCCCTCAGGAACCATTTGTTCGTAGCAATGCTGAGGATGACATACGGGTTGTCCGCCCCCTGATCTTCGTGGGCCTGGCCCCACCAGCGATAGGAGATAGGGGATGCCCGCTAGAGGCCGTCGCCCTCGCTCGCGCTGCTCGCCCAGTAGACGGAGTCATCCCCGAGCCCCACGGGAGTCTCCCTCCAAGGAAGCGCGGAACGGCCACGCCGCTTCATGAACGTCCTAACGCTCTTCATGCCACCGCGGGGTCATGAGGAGGTGAGGGTGCTCTGTTTGACGATCCTGTGATCCCTTGGCTAACATCAAACACTGTCTTCGAAGTCGCGGGGGTCCCAGTTGGGGATCCCGATGGAGAAGGGGCTGTGGCGGTCACGGAGGCGGAGCTGAAGCGGATCTTCGCCGAAGCGGTGCGCGAGATCACGGGGCGGCGATCGGTACCGGAGATCGAGGTGGGGTTCTATCCGTTCGCCGGCCTCAACAGTTACATCCGCTTGCGAAGCAATCGGCTCTCGGTGAAGCTCTCGGATATTCTGCGAGAAGCGCCGCGGCGCGTTCATCAGGCGCTGGCGCACATTTTGGTGGCCAAGCTCTTTCGACGAAAGGTGGATGATGAGTTCGAGCGCATCTACCGCGCGTATACGGCCGATCCGGCCGTCCTCCGAGCGGCTGAACTCGCCCGGCGCCAGCGCGGGCGCAAGCGGATTCTCGGTCCCCAGGGTCGGTATCGGAATCTCGAACATGCCTTCCAACGGCTGAACCGGCTCTACTTCGGGGGCGCGCTCCGAATGCCGATCTTGACGTGGAGCCCGTATCGTAGCCGGACGGTGCTCGGTCACCTCGATCACACGCATCGGACGCTGGTCATCAGCCGCTTGCTCGACGATCCGCGAATCCCCGAATTCTTCTTCGAATACGTGCTCTTCCACGAGATGCTTCACTTGGTGTACCCTCCGCGCACGATCAACGGGAAGCGCTACTATCACACGGCCGAATTTCGCGAGGCCGAGCGGCGGTTCAAGGATTACGAGAGGGCGAAAGCCCTGGCCGAACGCATCGCCGACGGACGCGGGCATCGCCGATGAGGTCAGTCGCCGCATGAAGACATCGGACGCCATCGTCGTGGGAGGGGGGATCATCGGATGCGCGATCGCCTACGCCTTGGCGAAGGAAGGGATACGCGTCCAACTCATCGAGCGCGAAGAGCCTGGGTGCGAAGCCTCGTCCGCGGCCGCTGGCATGCTCGCGCCTCAATCCGAAGCGATGCATGAGCCGCACGGCCCATTCTTCGAATTGTGCCGAGAGAGCCTTCGTCTCTATCCCGATTTCGTCGCCGAGATCGAAGCGGTGACCGGCCTCTCGGTCGACTATCGTCGCGAGGGCGCATTGTTTCTGGCCTTCGATTTCACCGAGGGCGAAGTCTTGGCGGCTGCCTATGAGAAGCAGAAAGCTGCGGGGTTGCCCATCGAAGACCTGACAGCCGATGAGGTTCGACGGCGCGAACCGGCGCTCTCGGATGCCGTGCAGATGGCGCTCTCGCTGCCGGGCGATCATCAGGTGGACAATCAAAAGCTCATGCCAGCGCTCATTCTGGCCGCGCAGCGCCGCGGCGTGGAGATATTGACCGGTCGGCCCGTCCTCGGCCTCGTGCGAGAAGGAGGTCGCGTCATTGGCGTGCGCACCAGTCACGATGTGCACACCGCTGCATGCGTCATCAACTGCGCCGGCGCCTGGGCGGCCATGGTAGACCCTCATCGGCATCCGCCGCTTCCAGTCAAGCCCATTCGCGGACAGATCGTCGTCTTGCAAGCGCGCGCGCCGCTTCTGGAGCACGTCGTGCATTCGGCGCACTGTTACATCGTCCCGCGTCGCGACGGTCGCCTGCTCATCGGGAGTACGCTGGAGGATGTCGGCTATGAGAGGCGCGTGACGGCCAATGCGCTCCTTCGTCTGCTCGCCGCTGCCAGACAAGTCCTTCCGGCTATTGAGCGCTGCGCGTTCGTCGCGGCTTGGGCCGGATTTCGCCCTGATACGCCGGATCATCTCCCGATCCTCGGAGAAGCGGAACCGGGACTTTTCATCGCGACGGGCCACTTCCGCAATGGGATCTTGCTCGCCCCGATCACCGCGCGCCTGATCGCCGAGCTGATCACGAGCGGGCGGACGAGCCGAGACCTCACCCCCTTTCATCCCCATCGGTTCCACTCCTTCCCCCAAGCGATGGAGGAGCGGTCATAGGCGCGAACCGCTGGCTCACCCCCCCTCGACTTCATAGCGGCTCCGTGCTATAGTCTCTGGCGAGCTATGCCGAACGCGCATACGTTCGAAGCCTATCGGCTGCTGCGGGAGAAGCTGGGGGACGAAGCCACGGCGGCGTTGCTGCAGTATATCCACGAAGTCGCTCAAACCCATGTGGCGACGAAGGAGGACATCTATAAGCTCCGCGAGGAAATGAAAGATGAGATCCACAAGCTGCGGGACGAGCTGAAGGGCGACATCGCCACTGTCCGTGAGGAGTTGAAGGGCGATATCGCTGCCGTGCGCGCCGAGATGTATCAGATTCGGGACGAGCTGAAGGGCGACATCGCGCAGATCCGCGAGGAGATGAGAGGCGAGCTCTTCCGCGTCAAAGCGATCCTGTATGTCGTGATCGCTTTGGTCATTTTGAGCAATCCCAAGGTCACTGATACCTTAGGGCGGATCGTGGACTTCCTCAAGTGAGCGCGTGCCCCGAAGCGTTGGCCTCGCGGCACTCATCCTGTTTGCGTGTGAGCAGTGAAGGCGCGTCCCTTTGCGAGAGGGAAGCGGACCAGGTCAACGAGCCAGCGAAAAAGCACGTCGCGTCATGATGAGGAAGAGCTGTTGTCCGAAGAGAGCTGTCCTAACCGACCCTTCGGATGCAGGAGATGGTACTGTTGACGGGTGAGGCCTTTTTCGACTTGCAAAGCGACGGAGAGGGCGGCCAACACGTAGATCTCAGCCAGTACGCTCGCGCGCGGAGGGAGATTGAGGGGATCGCCCTCATGCGTGACCCCGGCGTAGAGAAAGACGTCCGAATGCCGCGCGAGCCAGGATTGCGGCTGTCCGCTCACGCCGATGATGTGAGCTCCGATGCGTTTGACAGTCGCGACGGTCTCCTTGAGTTCTTGCGTCTCGCCGCTATTGGAGATGGCGATGACGACATCGCCGGGCAGGACCTGGCCGGCACTCCCGTGCACGGCTTCCGTCCCGTGTAGGAAATAGGCCGGCGTACCCGTGCTGTTGAGCAAGGAGGCGATATAGGTCGCCACATGTTCGGGCTTCCCGACGCCAGTGACGTGCACGCGTCCGCCGCGCTGTTCCGCTTGCAGAATCAACTCCACAGCGCGATCGAAATATCCGGGCGTCAGCCGCTTCCGCAAGGCTTGCAACTCGGCGAGCGCGATATCGAGGAACTCTCGAACGGCCGCCTCATACCGACGAACCCGCGTCGCCTCGCGCGTGTCGAGCCGTCCTCTCATGCTCACATGCCTCCGGTGAGGTCTGTGACGAGATATTGGAATCGTTGCCGGAACTCTTCCGGCGTCATCGGATGCTGCCGAGTCGAGGCCGCGCGCGCCAGCTCGGCCAGGCGTTGCTCGTCTTCGAAATCTTCGCGTTCGAGCCGAATCATATACTCGCGCGCGATGCGATACATCGGGGCCGTGATGTCCACGACGCGAATGCGAGTGCGCCCGGTGCTCGGATCCATCAACTCCTCGAAGGGCAGGTATCGAAGCTGTCCGCCGACGACGCACACCAACGCGCCAGGGCGTTCGGCCTGTTCCGGTGTCGGGTTGAGCAAGAATTCGACAGCTCCATACCCGAGCGTCTTCACGTATTGGCAATCGAAAGCGATCGGCGGGGCCGAGCGCACCTCATAGCCGATCGTCTTATGGACGATCGTGAGGGTGTCGCCTCGAGCGGCGAAGCGGCGCTCGACGATCGTCTTGAGGATATGCGCCAGATCCATCTCGGCCAGGCGCAGATGGCCGTATTCGTCCCGGGTGAGGCGCACGCCTTCGATCTGAGCAAGCTCCTGTTCCGGGATGCGCTCCAAGAGTCCTTCGGCGATCACAGCTACGCCATCGCGTCGCTGCCAGAACGCGCGCCGTTTCAGGATCGCGCCTTCCAGGACATCAGCCAAGGTCTCCAAGTGCACGACCTCCGGGAACTCCTCCGGGATCACGATCGTCGTCGCCCCGGCGGCCATGCCGCTTTGCAGGGCGAGATGGCCGGCCGATCGCCCCATCACGACCACGAAATACCACCGATTCGTCGTCCGCGAATCTTCCATCAGGTTCCGCAGCAGCTCGAAGATCAGCTGGCGCGCTGTCTCGAACCCGAACGTCGGCATATCCCCCGGCAGCGGCAAGTCGTTATCGATCGTCTTGGGGACGTGGCAGACGCGTATTCGCCCATTAGCTTGTCGTGCCACGCAATGGGCCGCGTACATGGTATCATCGCCCCCGATGGTCACCAGATACCGGACGCCGAGGGCCTCCAACGCGGCGACCACGCGCTCCAAATCCTCCGGCCGACGCGTGGGATTTGCCCGCGAAGTGTTCAAGATCGAGCCCCCTTGGAAGTGAATGCGGGAGACTTCATCGTGATCCAGAAGCCTCACGCGGCTCGTCTCTCCTTTCATCAACCACGCGAAGCCATCGTAGATCCCCACGACCTCATGCCCGCGGTTACGCGCTTCCAGGGTCACGGCGCTGATGACGCCATTGATCCCTGGCGCCGGTCCCCCGCCGACCAGAATCCCCACACGACCAGGACGCTCGGCACTCATCCCCGCTCTCTCCCCCTCCTCCACGATATGCGCGAGGGCCTAATCTTAGCACTGACGCCGTCCTCGCGCCAAATCGGACGCTTCGAAGAATCGGCGCGCGCATCCCCGTCGCTCGAGAGCGCGTCCGACGCCGTCTTGACTTCCCCTCCCTCTCCCCCTAAACTCCAACCGCTGATTCGAAGCGGAAGGAGAGGCTTCATGCGGATACACGAATATCAAGCGAAGGAATTGCTCAAACGCTACGGCGTGACGGTCCCGCAGGGAGAAGCCGTGACGACGCCGGACGCGGCGCGCGCGGTGGCGGAGAAGCTCGGCGGACGCGTCGTCGTGAAAGCGCAGATTCATGCTGGGGGGCGGGGAAAGGCCGGGGGGATTCGCCTGGCCGATTCGCCGGAGCGCGCCTACGAGCTGGCGCGCGAGATGCTGGGGATGACGCTGGTGACGCCGCAGACGGGGCCCCAGGGCCGGTTGGTGCGCACGCTCCTCATCGAGGAAGCGCTGCCCATTCGTCAAGAATTCTACGTGGGCACCATCCTGGATCGCGCGGCGCGTTCTCCGGTCTTCATGGCGAGCCCGGCCGGCGGCATGGACATCGAAGAGATCGCGCACCGTTCGCCCGAACTGATCTTCAAAGAGCACGCGCATCCGACGCTCGGCCTGCAACCCTATCAGGCGCGCAAGCTCGCCTTCGCCCTCGGTCTCACGGGTGAACTGTTCGGTCCGGCCGTGCGTTTCATTCTCGGCCTCTCTCGTGCCTTCGTCGAATTGGATGCGTCGCTCGTCGAAGTGAACCCCCTTGTGGTCACCGACGATGGGCGCCTTTATGCCCTGGACGCCAAGGTCACTTTTGACGACAACGCGCTCTTTCGGCATCCGGAGTACGCGGAATTGCGCGACGTGAACGAGGAAGAGCCCTTGGAGGTGGAAGCCTCCCGCTACGACCTGAACTACATCAAGCTCAACGGGACCATCGGCTGCATGGTCAACGGCGCAGGCTTGGCGATGGCGACGATGGACATCATCAAGCTCGCGGGAGGGGAGCCGGCGAATTTCCTCGACGTCGGCGGGAGCGCGACGACTGAACGGGTGGAGAACGGCTTTCGCATCCTACTCTCGGATCCGAACGTGCGCGCCGTCTTGATCAATATCTTCGGCGGCATCGTCCGCTGCGACATCGTCGCCGAGGGCGTCATCCAAGCGGCGCGAAAAGTCGGCGTCACCGTCCCCATCGTCGTGCGGTTGGAAGGGACCAACGTCGAGCGCGCGCGCGAGCTACTGGCGCACTCGGGATTGCCGATCACCGTCGCTCACAGCATGGGCGAAGCGGCGGAGCTGGCCGTCGCTCTCGCTCGTCGGGCGTGATCTCGGAAGACTCCCCCGTTGACAGCTCGGCCGCGCGCGCGATAAGGTGAAGGCGCGAGAGCGATCCGCGCTCGAGAGCACGAGGATGAAGCGCTACGTTCTGAAGCGAACGGCGATCCGGCGCACGCTGATCAACTACCGCGCTGAGCTGAACGAGGAGCAGTATGCAGCAGTCACCTCGGGCGATGGCCCGGCCTTGGTGATCGCCGGCGCTGGCTCGGGCAAAACGCGCGTGATCACGTATCGCGTCGCCTGGCTCGTGGAGCAGGGCGTCGAGCAGTCGCGCCTGTTGCTGATGACCTTCACCAATAAGGCCGCCCGCAGCATGCTCCAGCGCGTCGAGGGACTCCTGCAAACGGAGTGTCGCCGCATTTGGGGAGGGACGTTTCATCACATCGCCAACCGCATCCTCCGCCGCCACGCGGAGACGCTCGGCTATCATTCGAACTTCACGATCCTGGACAGCGAGGATGCGCGGGAGTTGCTCGAGGCCTGCGTGCGCGCGTGCGGAATAGACGCGCGCGCGCGACGGTTCCCTCGTGGGGAGGTCCTTCAGGACATCCTCAGCCTCTCGGTCAACACGGGGCGGCCGTTGGAGGAGATCGTGTTGGCGCGCTTCCCCTATTTCGAACCGCTCCTTCCGGAGCTCGAGCGCGTCTTCCAGGCCTATGCGGAGCGCAAACGGCGCGAGAATGTGATGGATTACGACGACCTGCTCGTGAACTGGTGGCGCTTGCTCACCGAGCATCCGGCCATCGCAGCCCTCTATGCTGAGCAGTTTCAATACATCCTCGTGGACGAATATCAGGACACGAACCGCTTGCAGGCCGAGATCGTGGATCGGCTCGCCGCGCGGCATCGCAACGTCATGGTCGTCGGCGACGATTGTCAGACGATTTACAGTTGGCGGGGGACGGACTTTCGCAACATCTACGAATTCCCCGAGCGCTATCCGGATGCGCGCATCTACCGACTGGAGACGAATTATCGAAGCACGCCGCAGATCCTGGCCCTGGCCAATGCCTCCATTCGGCACAACGAGCGGCAGTTTCACAAAGAACTGCGCGCGCGACGCGCGGACGGGCCGAAACCGGCCTTGGTGCCCGCACAGGACGTCTACGAGCAAGCAGCCTTCGTCGCCACGCGTATCCTCGAGTTATACGAGGAAGGGGTGCCGCTTTCGGAGATCGCCGTGCTCTATCGCTCGCACTATCACTCGATGGAGCTGCAGGTCGAATTGATGCGGCGGCGCATCTCGTATGTCGTTCGCTCCGGATTGCGATTCTTCGAGCAAGCGCACGTCAAAGACGTTCTCGCCTACCTGCGCGCCATCGTGAACGCACGCGATGAGTTGGCCTGGCGACGCCTGCTGCGCATGGTGCCGGGCATCGGCCAGCGCACGATCGAGCGCCTCTGGCCGATCATCGCCGGAAGCGCGGACGTGCGGCGCGCGCTCGCGGACGTCGAAGCGCGCGGCCTCATCCCTCGCCGCGCCCGCTCGGGATGGCGCGAGTTGCGCGAACTGCTGGAGGTGCTCCTTGACGAACCGCTGCGAGAGCGCCCGGCTGCGCAGATCGAAGCGATCCTCGCCAGCAGCTATGCGGACTATCTGCGCGCGACCTATAGCAATGCCGAGATGCGCTTGGAAGACCTGCGCCAACTCGCGCAGTTCGCCGCCCGCTACCCCTCGACCGAACATTTCCTGAGCGATGTGGCCCTGCTCGGGCAGGAACGGTTCTCCATGCGCGACGGCCTCTACGGCGAGGACACCCTCGGTGGAGCCGAGGGCGAAGAGGAGTATCTCGTCCTCTCCTCCATCCACCAGGCGAAGGGCCTGGAATGGCGCATCGTCTTCCTGATCTGGGCGGCCGATGGACGCTTTCCCACTGCACGCTCGCTCCATGATCCGGAAGCTCTGGAGGAAGAGCGCCGGCTCTTCTACGTCGCCATCACCCGCGCCAAAGACGAACTGTACATCTGTTACCCCCTCATCGCGCGCGAAGGCGTGCGTACGGTCCTGCTCCGCCCCTCTCGCTTCATCACCGAGGTCGAACCCGACTTGTTCGAAACGTGGGTGATCGAATCCGCGTGAACATTCCCAAGGAGCGAGCGACCGAAATGAGCCTTGGGCGAGCCGCACGGCGAGTCCTAGGACCGAGATAAAATCCTCCACCCAAGCCCCCGACGGGGGCGACCCATTCGGTCATCCCCACTGCCCGATGAAGACGCCTCACCACCGCGGAAACCTCGCCCTCGGTTCAATCGGTCCGGTGTGGATCGGCACCCGGATGCGTTCGATCCAAACCTCTAGTGTCTCGCTTTCGCACGGGCCGCCCGCTCGCGCGGGCTTGGGAATACGGGTCTTGCAGCCTCGCGCGTCCTAGGGTTCGCTTCGCTCACTCTGGGCTAATCTCGGACGCCCCTTCGGGGGCTCGCCCGCGCTCGACCACGGCGAGATTCGATCGTCCGCTTCGCGGGTTCGCTGGCGGTTGCCCTTCAATTGAGGTTGGTGCCTGCTCGCCCTTGATGAGATTCAGGCGCACACCTTCGCCGCCAGCGAAAGAGCGCATACTCTCAACCGGAGCTTCGCCCTCGCTCATTTGCACTCATAGTGTTGATGCCTTCCAACCCTGACGCATCTCATTCATGCCGAGACTTGAAGAGGAACGGCGGCCGCTCTCGCCCACACGCGAGCGTCTGCGCGCGAGTCAAGGCGTTTCGCTCTCATCGTTTAGGGAGTCTCCAGCAGCGAAGATCCGTGCTTCTCGCCTTCGCCATTCTCGTTGGGTATAATGAAAAGCTCGAACGAAGCGGTAGCTGGAGGAAACACATGGCCTTCACCGTAAAAGACCTGCATGACATGATCCGGATCTTAGAGGAGCATCCGGAGTGGCGTACGGAGCTCAGACGGCTCCTTTTGACGGATCAGCTGTTGGAGCTTCCGGCACTTGTTCACGCGCTAGCTGAAGCTCAACAGCGCACAGAGCAACAGGTGCAAGCCCTGGCGAAGCGTATAGAGGAGCTCGTCGAAGCCCAACGGCGGACTGAGCAACAGGTGGCCGAGCTAGCTGAAGCCCAACGGCAGATTGAACAACAGGTGGCCGAACTGATGGCGGCGCAGCGGCGGACCGAAGAAGAAGTGCGAGCGCTGGCAACACAAGTGAGGGAGCTGGCCGAAGCCCAACGGCGGACCGAACAGCAAGTGGCCGAATTGGCCGAAGCCCAACGGCGGACCGAACAGCAGGTGGCCGAATTGGCCGAAGCCCAACGGCGGACCGAGCAACAGGTAGCTGAACTGGCCGAAGCCCAACGACGGACCGAACAACAGGTGGCCGAACTGATGGCGGCGCAGCGGCGGACCGAAGAAGAAGTGCGAGCGCTGGCAACACAAGTGAGGGAGTTGGCCGAAGCCCAACGGCGCACTGAACAGCAGGTGGCCGAATTGGCTGAAGCCCAACGGCGGACTGAGCAGCAGGTGACTGAGCTGACGACGGCCCAGCAACAGACCGAGCGGCAGATGGCCGAATTGGCGGCCATGCAGCAGCGGATGGAACAAGTCCTACTCCGATTGGTCGAATGGCAACAGGGCGAAGCGGGACGGCGCGAGGGCGAACGATATGAACGCCGGACGATCGCGCGAGCGCCCAACTTGTTCCTTGGTGGCGAAGGAGGAGCACCCAGCGATCCCGACGTGCGACGTCGCCTCACCCGGTGGCTGCATCCGCTCTATCAGCAGGGAGTGACCCCAGATCCTCCGGCCGATCCCTTCCTGGCCGACCTCATCTGGTGGAAAGGGGATGAGGTCGTCTTGGTCGAGATCTCGCAGAGAGTGGACGCGCAGGATATCCGACGGGCGCGCCAGCGCGCGGACACGTTACGCCAAGCAGGGGTGAACGTGACGCCTGTCGTTATCGGGGAAGAGTGGGCGACGCCCGAATCACAGGTGACGGCGCAGGCGGAACTTGTCGAATGGTTCGTCAGTGGCGGAAGCTCTCAAGGGTTCCTCCGCTTCCGTCGCTTATCTCTCCCCGAAGACGATCGAAAGTAGCCTGCGAGCGATCCAAAGCGGACGATCCCCGTATCCCGAGACCGATGACCTTAATGAAGCCTCGTGCGGCACTGCATCGCGCTGGCAAGAGCAGACGAATGATCTCGGGCGAGCCCACGCAAGTAGGCTCCGGCGAAATTGATCCCCGATCGAGCGTGCGACAGCTGGTGACCGAAAAGAGCCCTGCGCACCCTCGGGAGCGATCGAATGAGCGCGAGGGCATCTTCCCCAGCGAAGAGGCCACGAGCAGTTGAGGCACAGCGCTTCGCACCGCTGGATCCGCGCTTTCAGCCCATGCTCTTTTTGGCCGCTGCCTTCGCGGCGGGCATTGCGCTTGGTCGCGTTCTCCCTCATCGCCCGCTCCTGTGGGGGATCAGCGCTCTTGGCATTGGGCTTCTCGGCCTCTATGCGCGGCGCTCCCGCGCTTTCGCCCCCGTGATCCTCATCGGATACAGCCTGGCCGGCGTCCTGCACCTGCAACTGGTGGAGATGCGCACTGCGCCACATCGCCTTCGGACCCTCTACGATCGTGGACTCATCGCTGCTGGAGAATCGGCGCGCGTGATCGGACGTCTCGTCGCGCCGCCTGAGCGGGCACCGGAGGGCGTGTATCTCGATCTGGACGTCGAACACGTCCTGGCTTTCGGGCGCACGCTGTGCACGAGCGGTCGCCTCCGTCTGATGGTCACCACGCCCGATGCTGAGGCGCGCATGGCCTATGAGAGCTTGAGGCTTCGATACGGGCAGCGCCTGCAGGCGCTCTGCCGTTTCGCCCCACTTCGACGGTACCAAAATCCCGGCTCGCCGGAATATGACGAGTATTTGGAGCAACGCGGCTACGATCTCGCCGCCGTGAGCAAAAGCCCACTCCTGTTGGAACCACTCGATGAAACCACGCTCCTGCCCGAAGGCATTCCGCACGCGCCATCTTGTGCGCTCACGGCGAGACCGGATCTCATCCGCAAGCTCAGTGCGCGCGTGCTCGCCCCGCTCTACGACATCAAGGAGATGCTCGAACACGACATTGATCGCGTGTTCCACACAGCAGGACCACGAACAGCCGGATTGGTGAAAGCGCTTCTTCTCGGAAATCAGCACTTCCTCGATGCCCGCATGGCCGAGGGTCTGCGCGCCGGAGGGACGTTTCACCTCTTGGTCATCTCCGGACTGCACATCGGATTCCTAGCAGGGGTGCTCTTCGGGATCGCCTCCTGGTACACGCGATGGCCTCTTGGCCGCGCGCTCGGCACGCTCATCCCTCTGTGGGGATATGCGTTGATGGTCGGCGGTCAGCCACCGGTTTGGCGCGCGACTGTCATGGTGACGGCTTTCCTACTCGCCTCGCTCCTTTTCCGGCAAGCGCCGGCGGCGAACAGCCTCGGCATCGCCGCACTGGTCCTGCTCGCTCTTAATCCCCGACAGCTCTTCTCCCCTTCGTTTCAGCTCTCCTTCGCGGCTGCCGGGAGTCTGGCCCTACTGGTGGCTCCGCTCATCGCGCGGCTTCATGCCATCGGCGCGTGGCGACCGACGCCCGAGCATCCTTATCCCCCGCAGGGTCCGGAGATCGTGCGGCAGCTGGCCGAATGCCTCTTTTGGGACGAGCGCAGCTTTCAACGCGAACAAAAGAAGTCCCCCATCCGCTTCCGATTGGAGAAAGCGGCCCTGGCCCGCACGCTCAACCGCCTCCGGCTTCAGCCTGTGGTGCGAGCCCTGGTGCTCTCGCTCTTGGTCTCGTGCATCGCGCAATTGGCCATGCTCCCTTTGATGATCGAGTACTTTCACCGAGTCGCCCTCATCGGCATCGTGCTCAATGTGATCCTCGGCGTGATGATCGCTCTTCTTGGCCTGACGACTATCCTGGCCCTTGCGCTCTCGTTCTGGAAAGCGTCGTTGGCCGCATATCCGGCAGCCCTCGGCCGCCTGCTCACCGACGCCACGATGGCCAGTTCTGAACCCGCCTTGCGATTTCCCGCACTCAGTTTTCGGGTCCCGGATTACTCGGGCGCAGCCGTCTTGGTCTACATCGCTTATTGGGCTGCCGTTCTCTATCTCGCCTTTCGTCTTCACGCATGGCATCCATTAGCCCCACCGCCTCCGGCCGCTCGCGCTTTGCCACCACTGGTCGCCCGACAACGAGAGCGCGTGCGGAGAGTGCGACGGTGGGTCATGGGTACGGCTCTACTCCTTCTCGCCCTCAATTTCGGCCTCCTCATGGCCCATCCATTTCGGCCCGTCCGACCGAAAGGTTGGCTCCAGCTCCATTTCCTCGACGTCGGGCATGGAGACGCGATGCTTCTGGAGCTTCCTGATGGAACGACGGTGCTCATAGACGCTGGAGGCGAGGTCGGACCGACACCGACCTGGGTGCCCGGCGACGAAGAGCCGGAATTCGTGGAGGACCGCCAACCCATCGGGGAGATGGTTACTTCCAACTTCCTCTGGGCGCGGGGGCTCAAGCGCATTGATGTCCTAGTCCCCACGCACGCGCATGCCGACCATTTGCGGGGATTCCTGAACGTCGTCCGGAACTTCGACATCGGATGTGTGCTCCTTGTGCGCCGCCCCCGGCAAGACCCTCTGTTTACGGCCTTCCTCCAAGAAGTCCAGCAGCGGCGCATTCCCATCGTGGAGCTTCGGCAGGGCGATCGCCTCCGGTTTGGGCGCGCGATGGCGCCACCGGTCACGGCGACTGTGCTCTGGCCGCCACCTTCGGCGCATCAACCAGAGACCTGGGGGAATGAGGACTCGCTCGTCCTTCGCCTTCAGTATGGGGACCGGACGATCCTGCTGACCGGAGACATCGAGCGGGCTGCCGAAGAGGCGTTGCTCGCCTCCAATTGGGAGCTGCAAAGCGACGTCCTGAAAGTCCCTCACCATGGGAGCCGCACCAGCAGCTCCGAAGCCTTCCTCGATCGCGTCCGGCCTCAATGGGCGATCCTCTCGGCTGCCGATCCCCTCATCGGGCGCTTCCGATATCCCCATCCCGAGGTCCGAGAGCGATACGAGCGCCGAGCCATCGCCCTCTTCCACACGGGACAGCAAGGCGCGATCACCCTCATGACCGACGGACGAACCCTCCTCTTTCCCCTCGGCCGATGAGCCTCTACAGGACATCGCCCCGTTGTCAAGCCCTTGCTCCATGTGGTATCCTAGGGCGCGACACGCTCGGTCTGGGGAAAGGCAGCCTATGGAAATAACGGAGTGGGTGCCTCGAACCTACACGACAGGGGAACTGACCGAGCTCCTTCGGCAGGCCCAGCAAGGATCGCACGAGGCTCTGGAGGAGCTTTTTTCTTTCCTGCGTGAAAGGATTTTCGCCATCGCCAAACAAAACGCGTGGAACCTTGGCCTGCGGCTCGCGGATGCGGAGGAAGCGACTCAGGAAGCGTTGCTCGTTGTGCACGAACACTTGCAGCAATTAGCGACGTGGGAGAATGTGATGAAATTCGCCCGACAGGTCGTGAGAAACCGCCTCGGCAACTACCACCAGTATCGCCTCTACCGCGATCCGGTGGAAGTCCCGATGGAGAAGGCGCGCGTCTCCGTTCGAATGGAGCCCCAACTACACTTGGAAGCGGCCGAGCTGGAGCGACTCATCGAACGGGCACTGAGCGAGCTGCACCGGAAGCACCCGCGGCATGCGTTGATCTTTCGCGGCCTGCTCGCGGGTTTGAACAAAGAAGAGTTGTGCCAAATCCTGGGCCTCAAGCCCAGCCACTTCGACGTGGTATTGCACCGTGGTCGGCGCCTCTTGCGACGCCTCCTCAAAGAGAAGTATGGGGTGGAGGTGTAGCCCACCTAGGGAGGAAGCCGGTATGTCGGCAAACGACGTGAAATGCACGGACCCCCGGCTGGGGCGATTGCTCGCGCAATACGAATTGGGCCTGCTGCCGGAGCGCGAGCGCGAAGCGTTCGCGAATCACCTCTTGCACTGCGATTTCTGCCACGCCGAGCTCTATGCCCTGGAGCCGATCATGGACCGATTACGGGCCAAACGCGAAGCCGCCTTGGCCTCTCGCCGAAGAGCGGTGCTCGTCAAGCTGCTCCTGGCGCTCCGGGCTAACAGAGGGCGTGCGCTTCGGTGGACGGCCTCGATCCTGGTGGCCGTGAGCGCTGGAGTGACCGCTTTCTTCTGGCTGCGCGCGCCCGAGAAGCCGCCCGAAACGCCACCGCTTGCCCTGCCGGAGAAAGCGCCGTCTCCCTCTTCGGGTTCTTCCCTCTCGGCCGACCGGATCGCGCGGCTGCGCAGCGCGGAGACGACGGACGCGCTCGAACGCGCGCGCTCGGCCTACGAGAAGGGCGATTTCGTCCGCGCCGTCGAACTCCTCCTGCCGATCGCGCAACTTGACCCGGAGAATGCCGAAGCCCACTTCTGGCTCGGTGCTTCCTGGCTTAAGCTCAATCGCCCACAAGACGCCATCGCGCCTTTGCGGCGCGCTGCTCAATTGAGCGTGGGCGTGGAACGGGAGCGCAGCCGGTATTATCTGGCGCTCGCCTACGCGCGCGCCGGCCATCGCGAAGAGGCGTTGCGCGAGCTGGAGGCGCTCATCGCCGAAAACGGCGTGTATCGGCCCGAGGCCGAACAGGCGAAACGGCAGCTCCTTCGATCCGGAACCGTGAGATGAGAGGCGCGATGCCGCGACGGATCATCCTCATCGGCGCGACGGCGGGCTTGGCGCTTGTGGCCATGCTCTTCCTCCTCTGGCGCACGCCCGAAGCGCGCCCCATTCGTCTCGGCGAACGCGCGGAGGCCGTGCTTGGGCCACAGGATTCATTCACCCCGGGGAGCGTGTGCGGGCCCAAGCACTTCTGGACCTTCCAGGCCGAAGCCGGAACGCGCATCACGCTCACGGTCACGTCGTACGAATTCGATCCGTCGGTGCAACTGCTCGGCCCATGGGGCCGCCCGATCGGCTGGAGCGAAGACGACGATTGGTTCTTCACTGCGCGCGTGCGGGCGACCTTGCCCGCGAGCGGACATTACACGGCCATCGTCTGCGGGACGAACGCCGATCAATACGGCACGTACTGGATCGCACTGGAACGGGGCGATGAGGAGCCGCTGTGGCGAGAAGCCGACGTCTTCGCCTTCTTCCAACGCGGATTGGAATGGGCCGAGCGTCAGGCGAACAAGCGCGCCGCGAGCTGGCTGCATCTGGCCCTCGGCCGGTATCTCCGCGAGCATCGGCGTTGGACTGAGGCCGAGACGCATTACGCGCAGAGCGAACAGGCGGCGAGAGAGAGCGGATTCTCCTACGGCCAATGGCTCTTGGGCCTGGAACGCGCGGCGCTCTTGGCCCGCCGCTTGCAGTACGAACCGGCCATCGCCGAATTGGAGCGCGCGCTCGCCCTCGCAAAGAATCTGCGCGCCGCCCAGTACGCGGAAGCCCTCACGCTCACACGGCTGGGCGATCTCCACCGCTCCCTCGATCGCAACGAAGCGGCGACTTCCTACTACCGCCGCGCGCTCGCCCACGCCGAACGGTTGAACCACCCGACGGTGACCGTCCCTCTTTATGCGTCCTTATCCGAATTCCTTCGCCTCTCGGAAAAAGAGCGCGCGTTCGCTTATGCCGAACGAGCCTACGCGTTGCGCCAAGGCGTTGATCCGCTGCTCCGATTTCTCGCCGCTTATCGGTTCGCCGAAACCCGCATCGCGCTGGGGAAGATCGCCGATGGCTTGCAGATCGCGGCCGAGGCCCGCGATCTCGCTCGCCGCCTCGGATGCCGCGATCAGGAGAGCGCGATCCTCATCGCGATGAGTATCGCGTACTTCTCGTCGAACGATCCGCACCGGGCGATTCGCTCCGCCCGCGAAGCAGTGGAACTGACCGATCCCAATGACGACGATCCGAACCTCCGCCGCATGGCCTTGCAAATGCAGGCGGACGGGGAGGTCCTTCGCGGAGATCACGAGGCCGCTTTGCAGCTCTGCACGGAAGCCCTGCGCCTGACCGAACGCGCGTGGGCGCGGACGACGATCGAGGAGTTGCGCCAACGCTTCCTCTCCATGTCGAAAGCGATCGCCACGCAGATCGTTCAAAACCTCTACGCCCTCTACGCCCGCCATCCGAACGAGGAGTACGCGCGTCAGGCCTTCGACGTGGCCGAGCGGAGTCGAAGCCGGACATTGCTCGATCAGCTCGTGGCGTTGAAGGTGAGTTCTCCTTCGAGCCGCGATGTCGCGCAGCTTGAGGCCGAGCAGGCGCTCCTGGATCGCCTCTCGGCGCTCGGGCGCCAGCTCGTTCTGGCCCGCGCCAGTGGAACGCTCGATGCTCGGGAATTGGAGCGCTTGGAGGAAGAGCGCGCGCGGCTGCTCAACGAACGCATCCGGCTACAGGCGCGCTCTCACGGCCCGATGGTGGATGGCAGGGATCGAGCGTGGACCGTACCGCTCACGGCCGAACGCCTGCAGCGCGAGTACCTGGCCGCTCGACCCAACGCGGCCGTCCTCGTCTATCAGCTCGGCATCCGCGAGAGCTTCCTCATCGTCCTCACGCGCGAGAGCGCGCGCCTGTTCCAGCTCCCCGATTGGACGACGATTCGCGATGCCGTGGCCGAATGGCGGGCGCACATTCGGCGGCAGGCGACGCCGGAGGGCCGTACGCCCGATGCTCTGCGCGCCTATGCGCGCACGGCTCATCGGCTGTATGAGCTGCTTCTCGGCCCGGCGGCTTCGGTCATCCGCGGCCGCGAGCTGATCATCATCCCCGATGCCGCGCTCCATCAGCTCGCCTTCGAAGCGCTCATCGTGGCTCCCGCGGGCGAGACCGCGCGCCCGCGCTACCTCGTTGAAGAGCACGTCGTCTCATACGCGCCATCGGCCTCCGTGCTCGTCGAGATCACCGCACGGCAACCCAGAGCCCGTCCGAGAAGCCGCGTGCTCCTTGTCGGCGATCCCATCTTCAACATGGACGATCCACGAGCGAAGGAGGCCGCGCCCTCGCTCATCGCGATGAACGCATCGGTGGAGCGATGGCGCGGAGGCTTGCATCGGATTCCCCTGACGGAACGGGAGGTGCGAGAGATCGCCGCGCTCAGCGCGCGGCATCGGCTGCGGCCGATGCTGTGGCTCGGACGCGAGGCGAGCGAGGAGAACTTGAAGCGCCGCGATCTCACGGCGTATCGCTTCGTGCATCTCGCGACGCACGCGGTGGCCGATCCTCAGGATGGGAATTTCTCGGCCGTCGTCCTCTCCCTCGTCGGAAGGGATTCTCGCGAGGACGGCATCCTCACGGCCGCCGAGATCGCGCGCCTGCGTCTGGATGCCGATCTCGTCGTCCTGAGTGGATGCGAGACCGGTTCTGGGCAGGTAACTGCGGCGGAAGCCGTCATCGGGCTCGGGCGCGCGTTCCTCTTGGCCGGCGCCCGTCGCGTCTGCGGCTCCCTTTGGAAAGTCGAAGATGCGGCGACGCAGAAGCTGATGACGGAGTTTTACGCCGGCCTTCTCGCGCGCGATCTCACGACCGCGTATGCCCTGCGCCAGGCGAAACTCCGACTCATCCGCCGCGGCTTGGCGCCATTTCATTGGGCGCCGTTTGTGCTCGTCGGCCTGCCCTGATCGCGACGAGGGATTTACTTCGGCGGGGTCGTGCAGCAGGAGGCTCCTACCAAGCAACACAAACTATCGCTGGCTGTGGTGACCTGATTGGGCGTCCGCAGATCGGGCTCGCGCGTGAACCACGGAGAGCTGCCCATCAACAAGCTCAAGAGGATCAGGATGAACCACTTCGTCAACGTCATGGCTCTTTCCTCCTTTGTGGGGATGTCGCGCGGATCAGCTCGACGAGGCAAACCCGCGCCTCAGGTACATTTGGAGAAGCAGGATTCTCTTACATGCGCGGGAAAAAATCAAGGCGAAGATTTCGTTCCGTTGGGGGATGCGCGTCGGACGATCTCCCCGTGCGGGGAAGCGGCCGGGTGAGCGTTCTTCGCGCTCTCCCTGAGGGGGGCTCGAGGAGCGAAGAGGCTCTCGCCTTGGAGAAGGACCCCATGGATCACCGCTTGGCGGGCCGACTCCAACCGAGGAGGTTTCCGAAGGGAGTCAGGAGGGGTTGGTGGAGCTAGCCGGATTCGAACCGGCGACCTCGTGAATGCCATTCACGCGCTCTCCCAACTGAGCTATAGCCCCACCGCGTTTCGCTGGAGAACATACACGAAGTCGGGCCTCTCCGTCAAGATCGGGAGAGGGACGGCTCAGGCGCCGCGGAGCTGGGCGACAGGCGCGCGCTCGCCTCACGTACGAGGAGGGCGTTGAGGATATTTTTGATTTCGCCCGCCGAGGCCGGGCGGTGGCCATCGTCGTGGCGAAGTCCTCGGAGAAGGACATTTCGACGCGCGAACGCGCCGCCGAGAACATGTGCGCCGCTCCTGATCCTCATCCGGCGCGGTGAGGGAGGACTTGCCGAATCCCCTCGGCTCGGCTAAAATTTCAAGCGTCGTGAATTGGGGGATGGCCGAAGGGCGACGAATCGCGCTGCTTCGATGATCCCCCAGGCCGTGAGTGGGAGCCGGCGTAGCTCAGCAGGTAGAGCAGACGATTCGTAATCGTCAGGTCATCGGTTCGAATCCGATCGCCGGCTCCAGATTTTTTTCTCGCAGAGAGGCGGAGGGCGAGGTGGATTTGCCGAGACGGCTTTCGACGTGGTGCGCAGCCACGCTCCTCCCCCGCGCGATGTCAGGATCGGTTTCATGACCCAGACCGTGCGGCCCATCGTGGTGGTCAGCCGATGTTTGGACCTGGAGGCCTGTCGGTACAACGGTCAGGTCATTCCGAATGCATTCATCCGGCGGCTGGCCGCGCACGCGACGCTCATCCCCGTATGCCCGGAGGTGGAGATCGGGCTCGGCGTGCCGCGCGACCCGATCCGGCTGATCCGGCGGGGAGACGACGTGCGGGCGATTCAAGCGGCGACGGGTCAAGATGTGACCGAGCGGCTCGTGGGATTCGCCGAACGATTTGTGAACGCCTTGCCGGAGGTGGACGGGTTCATTCTGAAGAGCCGTTCGCCCTCCTGCGGGATTCGGGATGCGAAGGTCTTCCCTTCGGTGGAGAGCGAGGCGATGTGCGGACATCGCGCGGGGCTTTTCGCCGACGTGGTGCTCCGGCGATTTCCCGGCCTGGCCATCGAGGACGAGGGACGATTGAACGATGAAGCGATCCGCGAGCATTTCCTGACGAAGCTCTTCACGCTGGCGCGCTTTCGTCAAGCGGCGAAGGCCGATTCGATGGCAGCGCTTGTGCAGTTTCATGCGACGCACAAGTTTCTGCTGATGGCTCACAGCGAACAGTCACTACGCGCGATGGGGCGGCTGGTGGCGAACACGGCGCGTCGTCCCCTCTCGGAAGTGATCGCCGAGTATCGGCATCACCTGCAGCGGGCCTTACAACGGGCCGCGCGTCGCACGGCCGTGGTGAACGTCTTCCAACATGGGTTCGGGTATGTGTCGAAGCACCTCACGGCGAGGGAGAAGGCGTTGTTCCAACAGACGCTGGAGAACTATCGGCGCGGGCGGCTTCCGGCGAGCGCCGTCCTCTCGCTGCTGCGCGCTTGGATCGTGCGGTTCGAGATCAGCTATCTCCTCGCGCAGACCTTCTTCGAGCCATATCCGGATGACCTGCGCGAGCCGCTCGATCCGCGCACGGCGTGGGAATTGGGCATCCCCCTCGCGCGGAATCGGCGCCGGAGGCCAGCTTGACATGATCTCCGACCGTGTGGTAGCCTCTCTTCCCTTTGAAATGACATCAGGCGTGCGGCCATGGGCGTGATCCACGCGCTGGCGTTGCAAGAGAACGTGCTGAAGCCGGATGCCACGGTCGTTGTCGTTTTCCTGACGACGTGGATTTTGGTGTGGGTGCTTGATCGGCTGCTCTTTCGTCCCGTCAATCAGATCCTGGATGAGCGGGAGCGGCGCACGCGGGGGTATCGAGCGGAAGCGAAGGCGATGGAGGCCGAGAGCGCGCGCGAGCGAGCGCAGTACGAGGAAGCGGTGAAGCGCGCGCGAGCTGAGGGGTATCAACTCGTCGAGGCGCGACGACGGGAAGCGCTGGAGCGGCGGGAGCACCTGCTGCGGACCGTTCGAGAAGAAGCGCGCGAGCGCATCGAGCGCGCGCGTCGCGAGCTGGCCGAACAGGCGCAGGAGGCCAGAGGGTATCTCGAACGCGAGGCGGAGGAGCTGGCGCGAGAGATGGTGCAACAGGTCCTGGGCCGCCGCGTGGAAGAGGTCACGCGAATCCCCTCCTGAATATGGAGGCTCTCCTTTCGGACATCGCGAGCGGGATTGGCGGGCCATTGGGCCTGGTCGGTTCGGGGCTTCCGCGCGTCGTGAATTTCCTGATCTTCGTCGGGGCGCTCTACTTTCTCCTGCGAAAGCCGGTCGGCGAGTTCTTCCGCCATCGCGCTCACGCGATCGCTCGGGAGCTGGAGGAGGCGCGACGCGCCCGCGAAGCTGCGGCGCGCGAGTTGGAACAGGCGCGCGCCCGCTTGGCCCGATTGGACGAAGAGGTGGCCGCCATTCGCGCGCGCGCTGAGCAGGAGGCCGAGGCCGAGTATGAACGCCTGTGGCGCGAGGCGCAAGCCGAAGCCGAGAAGATTCGCGCCATGGCCGAACGCGAGATCGAGATGGCCCGACGAGCGGCGGAATTGGAGCTGAAGACGTTTCTGATCGAGCGCGCCATGGCTCGGGCGCGCGCATTGCTCCGTCAGCAATTGACGGAGGACGACCATCGGCGCTTGGTCGCGCAATTCATCGAAGGATTGGCGGAGGTGTCGCGATGATCTCGCTCCGCATCGCGCGCCGATATGCGCGCGCGCTCGCCGACTATACGTTCCCGCGCCAGGAACACGAGGTGGTGCGGGACGAATTGCGCGCGCTCGCCGAGGCGTTTCACGAGACGCCGCTTCTGGGCGATGTCTTCGCTAATCCGATCATCCCGCGCGCGCAGAAAGAGCGCGTGCTTCAGACCCTGATCGAGCGCGCGCACGTCGGTCGCACGACGGCGACGTTCCTGCATCTGCTCCTGAGGAACTATCGGTTGCAGCACCTGGAAGCGATCGCGCGCGCCTTCGCCGAAGAAGTGGATCGCCGATTGGGCATCGTCACCGTCGAAGTGCGCGCCGCGCGACCGCTTCGGGAAGACGAGCGTCAGGATGTGCATCGGCACCTGGAGCGATTGACGGGGAAAACCGTCCGCGTGCGAGAGGTCGTGGACGAACGATTGCTCGGAGGCGTCCAAGCCCGCGTGGACAGCGAGGTCTATGATGGCTCCTTGGACGCCCGCTTGGAAGCCTTGCGGCGCCAGCTCTTGCTGTGACCGCCGCCCTGCGAGGAGGAATGGCGATGGAGAAGTTGAGAGCTGACGAGATCGTGGACATCATCCGTCAACAAATCGAAGGCTTTGAGGCGCGCGTCTCCCTGGAAGAGGTGGGGACAGTCATCAAAGCGGGCGACGGGATCGCCGAGATCTATGGCGTCGAGAAGGTGATGGCCGGGGAGCTGCTGGCCTTGCCGCACGACGTCTACGGACTGGCGCTGAACTTGGAGGAAGATAAGGTCGGCGCCGTTCTCTTCGGCGAATACCATCTGATCAAGGAAGGGGACGAAGTGCGGCGGACGCGCCGGATCATGTCGGTGCCCGTTGGGGAAGCGCTCATCGGACGCGTCGTAGATCCGCTGGGGCGCCCGCTCGATGGGCGCGGCCCGATCATCACGGACACGTACAATCCGATCGAGCGCTTGGCGCCGGGCGTCGTGGATCGGCAGCCGGTGAAGGAGCCATTGCAGACGGGCATCAAGGCGATTGATGCCATGATCCCGATCGGGCGTGGTCAACGCGAGCTGATCATCGGGGATCGGCAGACGGGGAAGACGGCCATCGCCATTGACACGATCATCAATCAGAAGGGCAAGGACGTCGTCTGCATCTACGTCGCCATCGGACAGAAGAAGTCCACGATCGCGCAGGTCGTCAAGACGCTGCACGACTACGGCGCGATGGATTACACGATCGTCGTCTCCGCGGCCGCGTCTGATCCGGCGGCCATGCAGTATCTGGCCCCGTATGCCGGATGCGCCATGGGCGAATACTTCCGGGATCGTGGGCAACATGCTCTGGTCGTCTACGACGATCTCTCCAAGCATGCCGCGGCCTATCGCGAGATCAGCCTCCTGCTGCGGCGCCCTCCGGGACGCGAGGCTTATCCGGGCGACGTCTTCTACCTGCACTCGCGGCTGCTCGAACGGGCGGCGAAATACAGCGACGAATTCGGCGGCGGCTCGCTCACGGCTCTGCCGATCATCGAGACGCAATTGGGCGACGTCTCGGCCTATATCCCGACCAACGTCATCTCGATCACGGATGGGCAGATTTACCTGGAGACGGACCTCTTCCACGCCGGGATTCGACCGGCGATCAACGTGGGCATTTCGGTCTCGCGCGTCGGCGGATCGGCGCAGATCAAGGCGATGAAGCAAGTGGCTGGGACGCTGCGCTTGGAGCTGGCGCAATATCGCGAATTGGCCGCGTTCGCGCAATTCGGATCGGACTTGGACAAGGTGACCCTGCAGCAACTCAATCGCGGGCGCAAGCTGACGGAGCTGCTCAAGCAGGATCAGTACAAACCGATGGATGTCGAGAAGCAGATCGTCTCCATTTGGGCGGGGACGAACGGCTATCTGGATGATCTGCCCGATGAGCTGGTGCGCCCCTTCGAGGAGGAGTTATTGCAGTTCGTTGAGAACAGCCGCGCGGGGCTCCTGGAGAAGATTCGCACGCGAAAGGCGCTGGATGATGAGATCCTGGCCGAGTTGCGGGAGACCGTGAGCGAATTCAAGGAACGGTTCGTGGCGGCTCATGCCGTCGCGGCGCGAGCGGCGTGAGGAGGCGGCGATGGCGAGCTTGCAAGACCTGCGGCGGCGCGTGCGCGCCGTGCGCAACATGCAACAAGTGACGCGCGCGATGAAGATGGTCTCGGCGGCGAAATTGCGCCGCGCGCAAGAACGCGTCGTCGCGGCCCGTCCGTACGCGCAGCGCATGGCCGCCGTCTTGCAGGGACTCGCGGAACGCGCGGAACAGTATCGCCATCCGCTCCTGGAACCGCGCGGCGAGGATCACCTCTTGCTCGTCCTCATCACGGCCGACAAAGGGCTCTGCGGCGCCTACAACACCAACCTCATCCGCGCCGCCCAGGCCTTCATCGAGCGCCACCCGAGCGCGCGGATCGAGCTCGTGTGCATCGGGCGCAAAGGGCGCGATTTCTTCCGTCGCCACGGCGTCCCCATTCGCGCTGAATACACGGGCGTCACGACCCGACAGGTCGAACTGCCCGTCGCCCGGCAGATCGCCCAGGCGCTCATCGCGGATTTCCTCGCTCCCGAACCCCGCATTGACAAAGTCGTGCTCATCTACAACGAATTCAAATCGGCGGCGCGACAGCAGATCGTCGTCGAGCAACTTCTGCCCATCGCCCAATGGCCCGCGGAGGGTGAGCCGAAGCCGCGCGAGGTCTTCATTGACTACTTGTACGAACAGCCTCCGGCGGAGATCTTCGACAGCCTGCTTCCCCGATATGTGGAAGCCGAGGTCTATCGCGCTCTCCTGGAGGCGACGGCCTCCGAGCACGGGGCGCGCATGATGGCCATGGATGCGGCGACCAAGAACGCCGAGGAGATGATCGCCTCGCTCACCCTGCAGATGAATCGCGTCCGACAGGCGACGATCACCAAGCAGATCATCGAGGTCGTCAGCGGCGCTGCCGCGCTGGAGGAGATGCTGCGTTAGCCTTCCCTCACGTTCGAGGGTTGCCAGCAGGTGCCGTTTTTGCACTTCGGCCATGAAGCTTTCCGACTGGGCTCGCAAGCAAGGGATCAGCTACCTCACCGCCTGGCGGTGGTTCAAGGCGGGCAAGCTGCCTGTTCCTGCTCGGCAGCTTCCCACTGGCACCATTCTGGTCGAAGAGCCCAACCCGGAAGGCCGCACGGTGCTCTACGCGCGGGTCTCCTCCGCCGACCAGAAAGACGACCTACAGCGGCAGGTGCAGCGCCTTGAGGCGGTTGCCCGGGAGCAGGGCTGGACGGCCTTCGACGTGGCGAGGCGGGCGTTGGAGGCGATGGAATGCGGGTAACGCAAGCCTTCCGCTTCGAGCTGGACCCCAACCAGGCTGCGCGCGTGGCTCTGGCCAAGCACGTGGGGGCTGCCAGGTTTGCCTACAACTGGGGGCTTGCTCGGTGCCTTCAGGCGCTGGAGCAGGGTCAACTCATTCCCTCTGCGGCCGAGCTGCACAAGGAGTGGAACCGCTGGAAGCGGCAGCATGCCCCCTGGTGGGTAG